>BNJU01000874.1_pt1 | contig 262026 bp, 349 predicted proteins | sample 8539281 | NCBI WGS metagenome assembly BNJU01 (sample SAMD00202456, study PRJDB9452) | human saliva metagenome | isolation source: human saliva | place: Japan
AAGATGTAACTTAGAGGAAAGTTTTTAGGTTACATCTTTTAATATTGGCTCTTGTCAAGTACGATTGATTTAGAAAATATAGGAAGGTTAATATAATTTATTTCCATCAGAAATTAAAATTTTTTTAAAGAGATTTAAATAATTTATGATTTCAAGTGAGGATATGAAACATTGATATAGTAATGTTTGTGTAATCTTATGCTACTATATTTTTTTAGTACAACAACTATTTATCCAAGTATTTTATATAATATTAAGTACTTCTAATTATCTTCTTAGTGTTTTTCTATTTTAAATACAATTCACTGAGAAACCTAGTGAATCCAATACCTTAGTAGCATGATTTTTATTATCCATACTGTTATAAAAATTTTTTTCTAGCAGTAAAACTAATCGATCTTTTAAGTTAGTATATTCGATAATGTTAAAAACATTTAAAAGTTAAAATTGTACTATATACTGTTTGTCTAGATTTTCTTTTGTCTTGATTATGTAATTCATTAATGTATTTTTATGTTATTTTTTTACATTTGAAATTAATTAATTTATTGTTATGAGCTACTACATTTCTAATTTGTCTAATGTTTTCAAGTATAGATGAAAAATACAGCTACATCTAATCTAATAATTTTATCCTTAGAAGATAAGTTTTTATTTATATGATTTCTCACTATTCTATATTTCAATGTAGGAGTTAGTGTATTATAAAAATATATACTTTGTCCCTAAAGTTAAATAGCTAGATAATACCCATAAAGGAACATCATTGTGGTTATTTATATAATGTTTGATAGCATTAGCTTTTTTTATCATTACTGTAAAAAAATTAATTATATTTGTGTATGTACTAATTACACTAAATGCAGAAGATAAGTTTTTTCTTATCATAGTTCCTTACATTTAAAAAAATGCATATTCTTCTTGATACTTGTTACAATATTCATAAATTAACATAGCCTTAAATATACTTTTCTATTTCAGTAAGATATTCAAATAATATTTTCTTTAGTTCTCTATCTAGATTTTTGTACCATAAGGATATTTTTCAAAATAAGTATTATCTTCATAGCTATTAAAACTATTTATCATAAATTTACTGTAATTATTAATAAGGTTATAATAATTATTTTTTTAATAATATTTCTCTGCTTTTTTTCTTTATCTTTAAATTTTAAATTTCTTTTTCTAATAAGTCAATTTGTCGATCTATTGTTCTAAAAGGTTTTTCCCATATTTCTCACCCTTTCATATAAAAATAAAACACGGCTTTACAAATAAATGTAAACTGTGCTTTACGCTACTAGAAGTCCGCAGTACATTCTAGTGCTATACCTTATTTACATTCTAGCATTTTTTTGTTAATATTTTCAAGCTATTTTTATTGATAATTTAAAGACAGTTTCCATATTTTCTTGACACACTTTGATATGGAATAGCATGGAAGTGATTCAAAAATCGTGATTTTGGAGAAACAAGATTTTGTAGAGTCAACCCCGCATAGTTCATTAGATATAAAAAGTTTTTCTAAAGCGAATTTAGATATCAATAAATCACTGCGTCTATGAGTATGAACTTTGTTAAATTTTAGGACTTTTTGGTCAGTTTCATTCTGACTCAAAACTCTTTCTCGTTATGTTTATTATATTATATTTTTTTAGTATAGTGTCTAGTTTTTTAAGTGTGACTTTAAGTTAAAATTAAAAAGAAATAAAGTATATAGTAATATTAAAGATGTAACTTAGAGAAAATATTTAAGTTACATCTTTATATTATCATTTTAATTTGATAGCGATTATCAGTGGCTTATGATATAATTATATTAATAATATAAGGTAGTGAGGTAATGAGAAATGGATAATATTATAGATATAAGTATACCAGTTGCACAAGTTGTTGATAAACACCCAGAAGTATTGGATATTTTAGTAGATTTAGGGTTTAAGCCTTTAGCTAATCCGATTATGAGAAATACTGTAGGGAGAAAGACTTCGCTAAAAATGGGTTCGAAGTTGGCAGGAATTAAACTTGAAACAATTGTTGCTACATTAGAAGCTAATGGGTATGAAGTAGTAGGGTTAGACTAATGGCTACAAAGAGAATTGAAGTTTTAAGAGATATACTATTACGACTCCATAATGGAGAATCCGCAGAGTCAGTACAAGCTGAATTTGATGAGCATTTTTCTGGAGTATCTGCTATTGAGATCTCTTTAATGGAGCATGAACTTATGAATTCAGATTCTGGTGTGACTTTTGAGGATGTTATGAAATTATGTAACGTACATGCTAATTTATTTAAAGGTGCGATAAAAAATGTAGAAGTCGAAGATAGTGAGCATCCAGGACATCCAGTTCAAGTGTTTAAACAAGAAAATTTAGCTTTAAGAGCAGCGGTTATACGAGTTCGTCGAATTTTAGATAACTATGCAAAGTTAGATGAAGGTGAAACAAAAGAAGCTGTTTTAAAAGGATTGCTTCGTCAGTTGCAATTGTTAGGGCAATTTGATATTCATTATAGACGCAAAGAAGAACTTATGTTTCCTATAATGGAAAAATATGGTCACGATGCACCACCTAAGGTTATGTGGGGTGTTGACGATGAAATAAGAGATTTATTCAAACTTGCTAAAGAAGAAGCGGAGAACCTACCTAATGCAGAGATAGCTGTCGTTAAAGAAAAATTTGAAGTTTTTGTTAAAGAATTTGAGGAAATGATCTTTAAGGAAGAGTCGATTCTTCTGATGATATTATTAGAAACATTTACTCAAGACGATTGGTTGAGTATAGCTAAGGACAGTGATGCTTATGGTTATGCAATAATTCGACCTCAAGAAGAGTGGATACCTCACAGAGAAGATTTTGGAACTAAAATTACTAGTGAAGATAGTGAAGTAATAGAAGTAAGCGAAGGGGAATTAACGAAAGTAATTCAAACTCCTGAAGGAGAGTTTACTATTACCTATAAACCGAAAGAAGTTAAAAAAGAAACTTTCAATAGAGATACACTCAGAAAATCGGAAATGGTTATCTATCATTAAATCAAATTGATTTGATATTAAATCATCTGCCAATGGAAATTACCTTTGTTAATAAAGACGAAGTTTTTTTCAATATTACAATGATCATTGTTCAGAAGAAGAGATGATTTTCAAACGCACGCCAGGACAAGTAGGTAGAAATGTAGAACTATGTCATCCACCTAAGTACCTAGAAAAAGTTAAAACTATAATGAAAAACTTATGAGAAAGAAAAAAAGACAAGTATGAAATGTGGTTTAAATCAGAATCAAGAGGGAAGTTTGTTCATGTCACTTATGCAGGTGTTTATGATGAAAAATGGTGAATTTCAAGGAGTATTAGAATACGTTCAAGATATAGCTCCTTATAGAGAAATAGACAGTGATTATTATAGGGGAATAGAATAAGATAAAAAGCGGGAGTGACTCAAAAATTGATTTTGATGAGTCCCTCTCGCTATATTTTTTATGAATATATTTTATCGAATACATTTTTTTCTTAATTTTTCTTGTTGCAAGAATCAACAATATAATTAGTATTAGAGAATATATTATTCCTATTATATTTGCTGATGATGGCAAAGATAGCGATTAAGAAAAATGTCACGACATTAAGTAGTACTATAATAAAAATGTATCCGAAAGCTAAAATAGTTAATAGTACCTGATTTATCGAACTACGATTAGCTAAATCTGTGATAGTGTTCCAGTTTAGATATAATTTTTATAGTCGCTTGTATAACTATAGAAAGAAAAAGACAAGACTTGAAATAATGTAGGATATAATAGTTACAATTGCTAATAAGATTGGTGTTTTTAGTTATAATTAACATCGTAATCAGAGCAAGTAATCCAAAAACCAAGTTGTAAACAAGTGGCGATTGCTAATTTGATTTTTTTAGGTATTTTTTTGAAATCAAAAGGAAGAGATTTTAAAAAAATAGTAATCTTGTTTTTTTCTAGTGATATTGCTATACTTGTAAAAATTCATAGGATTAGAATTAATGTACAATGCTAATGTAAATCCTATAGTCATAGCTACTGGATAGAATATAGGTGGTAGTGTAATCTCTGTGCTTTCTAATTTCTATAATCGGAATTATAAAATATACCAAGCGTGATAAGAAGATTAGTAAATACAGTTGTCGAAATTGTACTGTTTAACAATAGTTTTAAATTTCTCTTAATTAGTTTAGAAAATAGTGTAGTTGATGTACTATTAGTATTTTTCTTTAATTTTTACAGTTTTAGAACTAGATGTATATGTACCACCTGATATTCTATATAAGTCTTTCATGTATTTTTACTACGAATACATAAGTAGTAAAGAAAGAGATAACTGCTAGGATTATAGTTATTATTAAATAAGTATAAGTCTTAGAAATATCTAATAGATATATTTAAAAATATATCTCCCTGAATATTCAGAACCAATATTTTTAGTAACATGAGCAAACTCAAATATTCCCCCGTGAAAACTATCAACGCAATCAGGATTGTAGATGCATTAACTTTTTCCTTTATTCTTCTTGAAATTTGGGATATAAGTAATAAATGAAAGTATCGTCATTATAGAACATATTAAAGTAATAATAAATGCAAAACTATATACTAATACGAAGAAAAGTTTTTTTGAATTGAAAACTCTGCATTTAATCCAATAATCAAGTTTATAACTATTAAAGGAGTAAAATTACTAATAACTTATGATAGTAGAGTGAACAATTTACCAAAGAATATTTTCAGATCCTGTAACAGGTAGGTGAATAATTGCTAATGTATCATCACTTTCATAAAACATATTGGTAAAATTATTTAAAAATTTGAATAAACACCATTAATAAAATAAGAAAAAGTATATTTCGATATCCCGGTCCAGAAAAAGTTAAAAACCACGAGAAAATATTGAAAATACAAATAAAATATTTAAGAAATTGAAAAATTAAGCATTAATACATTTTTTAAAAAGATTATTTCTTATATCGCTCTTTTCCACTGAATTTTTTCTGTATTTTATTCTTTGAGGTGAAAAACTATAAAGAAGATTCGTTAAGAATAATTCTTTTATTACATTGAATCTCATGTTTAATCACCACCTAAAAAAATTTGAATTTGAATTTTTACTATATTAAGATAAATTTCTTCTAAATTATCTCCTGAAATTGTTCTTTAAGCTCGTTAAGTGTACCGATAAAAATCAGTTTTCCTTACTGAGGATGCCTATTCTGTCGCATAGATGTTCGGCGACCTCCAAGACATGAGTAGAGAATAGAACACTATTTCCTTTAGTGGCATGTTCTTTCATTAAGTTTTTTAAGTCAAATGCGACCAGTGATCTAATCCAGTCATCGGTTCATCCATAATCCAGAATTTAGGTTCTGATAATAGGGCACCAATAACGAATACTTTTTGTCGCATACCGTGAGAGAAGGAACTAATCTCCTGATGCTCAACGCCTATCATATTAAATAATTTGCAGTATCTATTAAGAATTTCATCTCTTGTTTTATTATCTATTTCATATATGCTAGCTACTAATGACCAATATTCAAAGGCTGATAATGTAAGAAATATATCAGGGTGAATCAGGTACATAGCCAATTTGCTTTTTACACGCTAATCTATTATTTTTTTAAAAGTAGATTATTAAAATATATATCACCCGAAGTAGGCTCTAATATACTAACTAGAGATTTGATTGTAGTTGACTTACCAGCTCCATTATGCCCGATAAGCCTGAATATTTCTCCATCATTAATGGTGAAACTTAAATCATCAACAGCACACTTTGTATCAAATTTCACGGTAAGATTTTTAATTTCTATCATAAATATCCCTCCATATATCTTTATATAGTTATATTATACTTGTAATCGTTTTTAATCAACAAGAGTATAATTTGAATTATTTCTATAAAATAATAAATTTTAGCAAAATAATAAATTTTAAAGTTGGAAAATGAAACGCCTGGAATAGTTTTATTAAAAATACTATTGTGATACACCTGGAAGTGTTTATTTATATTTTTAGAATGATACACCTGGTTAGGTGTAAAAATAGAATATGATAATAGCAAGTGAAAAAGATATAAAAATTTTTTAAAAAAAGTGTTGACAAGAAAAATAAAAGTGGTATTATTTAGTACGTGAGTGTTACGGCACTCTGTAAAAGCCACTAAGGCTTATAAAAATCTAAAAAATGTGATACACCTGGCTAGGTGATTCACAACAAACAGGAAGGAGGAAATCAGGAAAATGCCAACTATTAACCAACTAGTTCGTAAACCCTCGTAAATCAAAAAGTATCAAAATCAGATTCACCAGCACTTAACAAAGGTTACAACTCTCAAAGAAAGAAAGAAACTGACATTTCTTCACCACAAAAACGTGGAGTTTGTACTCGTGTTGGGACTATGACACCTAAAAACCTAACTCAGCTTTTACGTAAATATGCACGTGTTCGTTTATCAAACCAAATCGAAGTAACAGCATATATCCCAGGTATCGGACACAACCTACAAGAACACAGTGTTGTACTTATTCGTGGAGGACGTGTAAAAGACTTACCAGGGTACGTTACCACATCATCCGTGGAGCTTTTAGATACTGCAGGAGTTAACGACCGTAAACAAGGACGTTCACTATACGGTGCTAAAAACCAAAAGAGAAAAATAATATAAGATAAAAATTTGATAAAGAATTCGTGAAAGGAGGCAGACACTATGCCACGTAAAGGTCCAGTTGCAAAACGTGACGTTTTGCCAGATCCAATTTATAACTCAAAATTAGTTACAAAATTGATTAACAAATTAATGCTAGATGGAAACGCGGTACAGCTCAAAGAATTTTATATTCTGCGTTTGATTTAATTAAAGAAAAATCAGGACGTGATGCTATGGAAGTTTTCGAAGAAGCATTAAACAACATTATGCCAGTTCTTGAAGTTCGTGCTCGTCGTGTTGGTGGTTCTAACTACCAAGTACCAGTAGAAGTACGTGCTGAAAGAAGAACTACATTAGGTCTACGTTGGTTAGTTAACTATTCTCGTTTAAGAGGAGAAAAAACTATGGAACAACGTTTAGCTAATGAAATTTTAGACGCAGCAAATAACACTGGTTCAGCTGTTAAGAAACGTGAAGATACTCACAAAATGGCTGAAGCAAACAAAGCATTTGCTCACTATCGTTGGTAATTATAGGGTGAATATCAAGCTATTTTATAGCTTGAGTTTTTCACTATAAAAGACAAATTACTCAAAACATTTAAAATTTTATGAAAGGAGAAAATTGACTCATGACTAGAGCATTTTCTTTAAAAGATACTCGTAATATCGGTATCATGGCTCACATTGACGCAGGTAAAACAACTGCTACAGAGCGTATTCTGTTCTACACTGGGAAAATCCACAAAATCGGAGATACTACGATGGTAACTCACAAATGGACTGGATGGAACAAGAACAAGAACGTGGTATCACTATTACATCTGCCGTAACAACTGCTCAATGGAAAAACCACCGTATCAACATCATCGATACACCGGGACACGTAGACTTCACAGTTGAGGTTGAACGTTCACTTCGTGTACTTGATGGATCAGTAGCAGTATTAGATGCACAATCAGGTGTTGAACCACAAACAGAAACAGTTTGGCGTCAAGCTACAACTTATGGAGTTCCTCGTATCGTATTCGTAAACAAAATGGATAAAACAGGAGCTGACTTCCTATACTCTGTAGGAACAATCCACGACAGATTACAAGCTAACGCACACCCAATTCAACTTCCAATCGGAGCTGAAGATTTATTCGAAGGTGTAATCGACCTTGTTGAGATGAAAGCTATCTACAACGAAGGTAGCGTTGGGGAAAATCTTGTTGAAAAAGAAATCCCAGCTGAATACCAAGATCAAGCTGAAGAATACCGTGAAAAACTTATCGAAGCTGTTGCAGAATTCGATGAAGACTTCATGGAAAAATACTTAGGTGGAGAAGAAATTACAATTGATGAGCTTAAAGCTGCAATCCGTAAAGCTACTTTATCAGTAGAATTCTTCCCTGTAGTATGTGGATCAGCCTTCAAATATAAAGGTGTACAACCAATGCTAGATGCAGTAGTAGAATACTTACCATCTCCATTAGACGTACCAGCTATTAAAGGTATCGATCCAAACACTGATGAAGAAGTAGAAAGACACTCTTCTGATGAAGAGCCATTCTCAGCATTAGCTTTCAAAGTTATGACTGACCCATTCGTAGGGAAACTTACTTTCTTCCGTGTGTACTCAGGTATCTTGTCATCTGGTTCATACGTTAAAAACTCAACTAAAGGTAAACGTGAACGTGTAGGACGTATCCTACAAATGCACGCTAACACTCGTAACGAAATCGCTGAAGTTTACGCTGGTGATATCGCTGCAGCTGTTGGTCTTAAAGATACTACAACTGGGGACACACTTTGTGACGAGAAAAACGAAGTTATTCTTGAATCAATGGAATTCCCAGAACCAGTTATCCAACTTTCAGTTGAACCAAAATCAAAAGCTGACCAAGATAAAATGTCAACAGCTTTACAAAAATTACAAGAAGAAGACCCAACATTCCGTGCTGGAACTGACGAAGAAACTGGACAAGTTATCATCGCAGGTATGGGTGAGCTTCACTTAGACATCATCGTTGACCGTATGCGTCGTGAATTTAAAGTTGAATGTACAGTAGGTGCTCCAATGGTATCTTACCGTGAAACATTCAAACAAGTCTGCACAAGTACAAGGTAAATTCACCCGTCAATCTGGTGGACGTGGACAATACGGGGACGTATGGATTGAGTTCACCCAAAATGAGCCAGGTGCAGGATTTGAATTTGAAAATGCTATCGTTGGTGGGGTAGTTCCACGTGAATACATCCCAGCAGTAGAAGCAGGATTAAAAGACTCTATGGCAAACGGGGTATTAGCTGGATACGAATTAATCGACGTTAAAGCTAAATTATTCGATGGATCTTACCACGATGTCGATTCATCTGAAATGGCGTTCAAAGTTGCGCGATCATTAGCTCTTAAAGAAGTCGCTAAAAAAATGTAAACCCAGTAATCTTAGAACCAATCATGAAAGTTGAAGTTGTAATGCCTGAAGAATACTTAGGAGATATCATGGGAGATATCACTTCACGTCGTGGACGTGTTGAAGGTATGGAAGCTCGTGGTAACGCACAAGTAGTAAGTGCTTCAGTACCATTATCTGAAATGTTCGGATATGCAACTTCTCTACGTTCTTCAACTCAAGGACGTGGTACTTACTCAATGGTATTCGACCACTACGAAGAAGTACCTAAATCAATTTCTGAAGAAATTATCAAAAATAAAGGATAATAAAAATTATTCTTTATAGTTGCAATTTTCGTTGTAACATTATAAAATATAGTTATCATAGAATGCTATGTGACTAATTATTAAAAAAATAAAATTTTTATTAACTTGAAGGAGACATTTTTAAAATGGCAAAAAGAAAAATTTGACCGTAGTAAAAACACATGCTAACATTGGAACAATTGGTCACGTTGACCACGGTAAAACTATTTTAACAGCGACTATCGCTACTGTATTAGCAAAAACTTATGGTGGAGAAGCTAAAGACTACGCTTCAATCGATAACGCACCAGAAGAAAGAGAACGTGGTATCACTAATCAACACTTCTCACATCGAGTACGAAACTCCAAACCGTCACTACGCACACGTAGACTGCCCAGGACACGCTGACTATGTTAAAAACATGATCACTGGTGCTGCTCAAATGGACGGAGCTATTTTAGTAATCGCTGCTACAGATGGACCAATGGCTCAAACTCGTGAGCACATCCTATTATCTCGTAACGTTGGAGTACCAAAAATTGTTGTATTCTTAAACAAATGTGATATGGTTGATGACGAAGAGTTATTAGAATTAGTTGAAATGGAAGTTCGTGAACTATTATCTGAATACGGATACGACGGAGATGAACTACCAGTAATCAAAGGTTCTGCTCTTAAAGCTCTTGAAGGTGACGCTGATGCAGAAAAAGCTATTATCGAATTAATGGAAACTGTAGATGCTTACATCCCAACTCCAGAACGTGATAACGCTAAACCATTCATGATGCCAGTTGAGGACGTATTCTCAATCACAGGTCGTGGTACAGTTGCTACTGGACGTGTTGAACGTGGACAAGTTAAAGTTGGAGACGTAGTAGAAATCGTTGGATTAACTGACGAACCAGCTTCAACTACTGTAACAGGTGTTGAAATGTTCCGTAAATTATTAGATTACGCTGAAGCAGGAGATAACATCGGTGCATTATTACGTGGTGTTGCTCGTGAAGATATCGAACGTGGACAAGTTTTAGCAGCTCCTAAAACAATCACTCCACACACTCAATTCGTAGCTGACGTGTACGTATTATCTAAAGAAGAAGGTGGACGTCACACCATTCTTCACAAACTACCGTCCTCAATTCTACTTCCGTACTACTGACGTAACTGGTGTAGTTACTTTTACCAGAAGGTACTGAAATGGTAATGCCTGGGGATAACGTATCAATCAACGTAGAACTTATTTCTCCAATCGCGATCGAAGAAGGAACTCGTTTCTCAATTCGTGAAGGTGGACGTACTGTAGGTTCAGGTGTTGTAACTTCAATCGTTAAATAATAATTGAATTAAAACATAAAAAGCAAGGTGATTTTCACCTTGCTTTTTATATACTTAATACTAGATTTACATAAAGTTCATATTTAATTGAAGATATTTGATAGTTTTAAAAAAATATATGTATTAATATTGTATTTTTACTGTAAAATCGTTTTATTTTATAATTTTATTAGAAAAATACGTACTTATTTTTAATAATTCCTTGCAGAAAATCTGTAAGAGGTGTATAATATGTTTAAAGGTAGTATAGGGGAAATAATATAATAAATTTAAATAATTTATATATTATTACCTAATTACTCTAGGGATATTGAGTAATAGTAAAAAGTCGAAGTTAAGAAATTAGCTTCGATTTTTTATATTAGTATAAATATAGTTTTTTTAAATCACGTATAGGTATAAGAATAATTTTTTAAAAATATATTTTTATTAAATTTCTATCATATGTCATCGCTTATTAATTTATTATTGTTATCATAAAATAAATAGCTTATAATAATATTATTAGTATATAATTTAATCATTATAAGTAATTTAGGAAAAGGAGAAGATTGTGAATACTATAATTTATTTATTAGCGTTGATATTAATAGTCTTAATATTTATTTGTATTTTAATTGTTGTAAAATTTTTTAGAAATAAAAGCAATTTGTGAATTATCTACCGGGATTAAAAAAAGAGAATTTATTATCAAAAAGTGGAAGTACTCTATTTGGATAAAAAGATAAGAGGTATTCTTTTACTAACATTAGAGATTTAAGGATAACTGTTGCTAATAAAAATACTTGTGATGTCTAGAAGAAGTATTTTATAAATCTAAAGGTCTAGGGGTTATTTGGAGAAGAGTAGAATTTTATTGTTTTTCAAGCTGATGAAGGGGAGTATATTATTTCATTTGAAAGTGATGAGAGATTTCGAGAATCTATTTTTAATACTACTATCCAAGTTCGTAAGTATACATCTTTTACAACTTTGTAGTTAGTTATTTTTCGGAGTTCAGTTTATCTTATTTATAATTAGTATATTACTAATTATTATTTTTAAAAAAATTTTAATTAACAAGTTTTAGTATATAATCGTTTATAGTATTTTTTAAAATAAATTAATTTATTTTAGGAGAAAGAAGAATTAATGAATCAAAAATTAAAATATATTTTATAGGTGGTTTAGGCAGTAATTATTATTTCATGAAGGATTTCTTTGAAGAGCTTGAGGTAGATACTATTTTTTTCTAAATCCTTATAAAGAAACTAATAGAAGATAAAAAGAAACTGCAAAACTGGTTTAATAATGAAGTAAGAGATTGTGAAGAGGTTTATCTGATTGGTCATTCACTAGGTGGTGATTTAGCTAGATTTTTAGCATCACGTTGTTCGAAAAGTAACTAAACTTATTTTTATTAGATGGAGGCTATTTGAATTTAGATGTAATTATGCCTCTTGAAAATGAGATAGAAGCGACAAAAGATTATTTTACTCAGCATACTTTTTTCAAATTTGGAAGAAGTTATAGCTAGTGAAAAATCTAAGTCGTATTATTGGTCAGAAAAATCTAGAAGAAGCTTTTAAGAAAATCATATCGTTATAATAATAATTCTGATAAATTTGAATTAGATTTAGATTTTGAAAAAGTTTCTTATTTACTTAAAATTACGCTGAGTAATTAAATCATACCAAAAGAAATCTAGAATCAAAAGATGTACTATTTATAGCTCCAGCATATGAGGAAGAACCTAAATGGAGAAAGATATCACTAGATAAACTTCCAAAAATATTTTGATGTTGAGTTACTGGAAGATTGTGGCCATGAGATGTATATTGAGCATCCTATTGAAATTACAACATAGTACTTAGTTGGATTGATAAAAATAATTTAATTAACTTATTATTTATAATAGAGGTCTTTAGAGTGGATAAAGGCCTTTTTAGCTATTTATAGAAAATATTATTTCATATAAATAAAAAAACATAAGATATCCATTATAGTTTAATAATTTGACTTTCAAGTTTTATTATATATGCTTAGTATTAAGTAATTTAATATTATGAATAAAAATTTAATATTTTAAGGAGAAAAAAATGTTTTTAGCTATTAATGAGATAAAGGATGCTAAATTAAGATATAGTCTAATTGTAGGATTACTAACCTTAGTTTCTTATCTAATGTTTTTTTCTTATCGGGATTAGCTTTTGGATTGATAGACCAAAAATAGATCTTCAATCGATCATTGGAAGGCGGATACGGTACTACTTTCTTCAGAAGCGAATAAAACTTTTGGCATTATCTAATCTTAAATTATCCGATAAATCATCTATAAGTGCTGATAATGTAGAGCCTTTTAGTCAGATGCTTACTGTTGCTAATGTCGGTGAAAACACAAATAATATGTTTAAGCAGAAAATAAGTATTTTTTGGAGTAAACAAAAGATAGCTTTTTAATACCATCTATAACAAAAGGAAAATCTTTTGAGTCTAAAAATGAGATAGTAATTGATAAAAGTATATCTGAAAAAGAAGGATTAAAAATCGGAGATACTATAACAATAGCGAACTCTGATATAAAAATTAAAAATAGTAGGATATACAGAAAAATCACGATATAACGTGGCACCTGTAGTGTACGTAAATATAACTGATTTCAAGAGTTAAAAATATGGAAAATAGTAAATCAATTGATAATATAATGGTTAATGCTTTTTGTAGTAAAAAGGTGAATTAAAAATTATGATAGAACGGTTTTAGAAAAGATATCTGTGGCAGATTTTATTAATGAAATACCTGGCTACAGTGCTCAGATTTTAACGTTTGGACTAATGATAGGATTCTTAATAGTGATTTCTGCTATTATTATAGGAATTTTCATGTATGTACTTACTATTCAGAAAACACCTATCTTTGGTATAATGAAAGCTCAAAGGGATTTCAAATGGAATAATTGGAACTTCTGTTTTATACCAAACATTCTTACTTTCATTATCAGGAAGTACACTAGGTTTAGTTGGAACATGGGGAACATCACTTGTATTGCCATCAGCAGTACCATTTCTAGGAATGGACTTTATTACAGTATTATTTTTTTGTTAGTTTGATTATTTTTTTCTTTAGTTGGAACGTTATTCTCTGTTTTAGCTATTAGAAAAAAATCGATCCATTAAAAAGCAATAGGGTAGGTGTCAAATGAATGTATTAGAATTTAAAAATGTAACTAAATCATATCAGGATGGAAATAAAGAAATAGAAGCTTTGAAAGAAACCAATTTTAAAATAGAAGAGGGTCAATTTATTGCGATTATCGGTCCATCAGGTTCAGGTAAATCAACTTTCTTAACTCTAGCAGGAGGACTTCAAACTCCATCAAATGGTCAAATAATTATTAACGGAAAAGATTATACTAATTTGTCTGAGAAAGAAAGAGCAAAGTTACGATTTAACGATATTGGATTTGTTCTGCAGGCATCTAATCTTGTTCCATTTTTAACCGCGAAACAACAGTTAGAATTAGTGGATAGAATCAATAAGAAAAGAAAAAGAACATTACAAGATCAAGAATCTCTATTTAAAGAATTAGGAATAGATCATTTAGAAAATAAATTACCAAAAGACTTATCAGGTGGAGAAAGGCAACGATTAGCTATTGCTAGAGCTCTGTACAATAATCCGGCAATCATCTTAGCTGATGAACCTACAGCAAGTCTTGATTCAGATAGAGTGTTTGAAGTCGTAGATTTACTTTCAAAAGAGTGTAAAGAAAAATAAATCAATTATTATGGTAACACATGATAATAGGATGATTGAAAAAAATGCGATCATGTTTATCGAATGAAAGATGGTATTTTGACAAAAAGAAAGATAAAATATAAAGTGGGGCTGACTCAAAAGTCCTAAATTTTTTAAAAAGTGTCTATGATAACTCATAGACGCAGTGAGTTTATTGATTTCAAAAATCGCTTTATAAAAGCTTTTTGAAATCTAATAACCTAGTGCGGGGTGACTCGACAAAATCGATTTTGATGTGTACCCAAAATTCTGGACACATATATATTTAGTTTAGACAAGTGGATGTTATCCTGTATTGTACAGGAGGCATCCATTTTGTTTTTGATTGAATTCTCTTGTTGTTGTAATAATTTATATATTCAGATACAGCTTTTACTAAACTCTTCAAATGACATATAAACCTTTTCATAACCATAATATATCTCCGTCTTCATTCTTCCAAAAAGTGATTCCATAATACTATTGTCATAACAATTTCTTTTCTAGACATCGATTGAATGATTCCATGTTTTTAACTCACTTCTATAGTATGAATGTTGATACTGCCATCCTCGATCCGAATGCATAATTAATCCTTCTGTTTTTGGAAATTTATTAAATGCTTGTTCTAACATCCTTTTTATCTGATCTAAATTTGGATGTAAAGATAAAATCATATGATATTATTTCATTTGTATGCATATCTAGAATCGCTGAAAAATAGCACTTTCCCCATGAAAAATTGAATTGTGATACATCTGTAGTCCATTTCTGTAAAGGAGCAGTTGTACTAAAATCTCGATTTATTATATTATTAGCGACTTTTCCAACTGTTCCCTTATATGAATGGTATCTTTCTTTAGGAGTTTTTCCTTTCAATCCTTCTTTATGCATAAGACTTTGTACTCGTTTATGATTTACTTTAAAACCTCTATTAATTAGTTCATTGTGAACTCTACGGACACCATATAGTCCTTTATTTTTCGGTAAAAATAATTTTAATTTCTTTTAACACTGGTTCATTACGAATAGCCACAACATCTACTTCTTCCTTATTTACTAAATAATAATATGTTGATTTTGCCATTCCTATTTCTTGTAAGAGGCATTTTAATTGATATCCTTTTTTTCTAAGTTCTTTGATGATTGCCGCTTTTTCGCCTTGAGTTGCTGCAAATCCCATTTTTTCTCGCCTCAAGGCTATTAATTTTTATTATTTCTTTTTTTCTGCTTTTAATATTTTTCGATTTCTGCTTTTATAAATTTATTTTTCTGCACGTAATCTAATTAATTCTTCTCTTTCTGATTCTTTTAATGGTTTAGGACTACTGTTTTCTTTCATGATAGGTACCTTTCTTGGTCTTCCTTTCTTCTCATCTACAAGTCCATTATAACCTTTTTCCTTATATTTTTGAACCCATTTATACAGTGTCCTATAGTTAATTCCATTGTCTAGTGCAACGGAATTATATGAATAACTAGCTAAAAATTTTTAGAAACTAATACTAGTTTTTCTTCTGGATTCCACTTCTTATTTTTTTGTTTTTATGTCGCAAGACACCCACTCCTAACGAATCGACCATTCTTTTCCATTTTCTAATAGTGTCTTTTAAATTTTCTAGTAGTTATTCCGTTCGGTGTTTCTGGATATTCCCCTCTTTCATACATCTCAACACATTTTACTTTTAAATTCAAAACTATAACGCATAGAAAATACCCCTTTCACTGGTTTGTCCAGTAAAAAGGGGTACATATCATTCTTCGAAATCACGATTTTTGAGTCACTCCCATTTTTTTGTTGCTAATAAGTATAAGTTAGAATATAATTAATCTATAAATTAAATATGTTGTGAATATTAGGAGATGAATAATATGCTTTTACTAGGTGTAGAGAAAGAAAATGGATGGTTATTTGCGGAATATAGATTGACCTATATAGTAAGTTGGGGAGCATATTTGTAGAGGTGTTGAATTAGCTTACGATTACTATGATAATGTTGAAGTTCTAGTTGATGATAAAATAGTAAATATAAACTCAAAAGAACAAGTTATAGAATTAGAAGAAGCTGGAAAGATGACTATACGTGGTATTTCTAAAATAATAGGTGTGCCATTGATGATAACTTTCTATAATCAATTACAAGCAGTTAGATGTTCAGTAGCCTGTGCTACAGAAGAATTTCAAGTAGCTGATTATGAAAAATTTAATAAGTCATTAGCTCAATATATGGATAGTCTAGAAATAGCTATGTTTAGATAAGAAAGACGAAAGTCTTTTTATTTTAGAATTATATATATTATTTAGATAAATAATTGGATAAAAGCATATTAATATGATAATATGTGTTAAGGTAGTTTATAGCATTCTCATTATATTAAATTTGTGAGCAATATATTAATTAATATTTTTAAATAAAGTCAAAAATAGTATAGAAAGGAAGAAAATGAAGAATTTAAAGTTTGATGGAACCCAGTTAAAAATATAGCTATAATTGCTATGACAATTGATCATTTAGCATGGCTATTATATCCAGGTTTAGTTAAAGAACCAATACCAGTACTTATGCACATAGTGGGACGTTTAACAGCACCAATTATGTGGTATTTTATAGCAGAAGGATGTTATTATACAAAAGATATTAAGAAATATTTCTTTAGAATTATGAGTTTTGCTGTTATCAGTCACTTTGCTTTTTGTTTTGGTTTAGGAATACCATTTGATATAACTACAGGTAGTATATTCAATAAAAACGAGTGTCTTATTTCCATTGGCGATGTCGGTTGCATTAATCGCAATCTTTAGAAATGAGAAAATAAAAAAATATTAAAGATTTTAGCAATTATTGTATTCTGTTTATTAACGTTTGTAGCGGATTGGTCTTCTATAGCTCTAATGATGCCATTCTTTTTATATAATCATAGAAATAATAAAAACAACAAATACTTGATTATGTTATATGGATAAGTGTTTATGCAAAACTATTTATATTATATTTATAGATGTATTTTATGGAGTATTACAGTTTGCAACATTATTTTCTCTACCATTATTAATGAGATGTGATGGTACTAGAGGAAAACATATTGGTTCTAAAGTGGTTTTTTCTACTACTATTATCCAATACATTTAGCTATTATAGGTATTTTTAGAATTATATTATATGGAAATATTTCATTGGTATTTTTAATGTTAAAGTGATATTTACAAGAAGTGTTTATTAAAGTTAGCACTTCTTTTTTTACTGTTATGTTATAATTATAGTGACTATAATTTTGTAGTTATTTAGGAGGAAAGTATATGAAGAAAAATATTTTATTAATTTCAGTAGCAACACTGTTATCTATTGGTGTAGTTGGTTGTGGTGTTAAACAATCAACTGAAAAATAAGCAGAGTGAGCAAAAACTAAAAACTATTGAAGGACCAGGTAAAGATTTTGATTGGAATGCTAAAGTTTCACCTATTGGTACTAAACGTACTTATATTGAGCAAAAATACTGGAAAAAGTTTTGACCACGAGTTAACTGGATTAAAGAGAGCTCAGAGCAAATTAGAAGAAAAACGTAAAACCATAACTGATAAAAAAAGTACAAGAAGCACTTAAAGTTGTTGATGCTTTCTATGTAAACCAAGAAAATATTGATGTTATTGTTAAAGCAAAGAGGATTCGATAATCAAAGAGAAATGTATAAAAAAAGTTTTGGAATGATTTAAAACAATCCATGATTTCATCGGAAGAAAAATGTTAATTTTAAATATCAAAATATTAATTACGATATGAATGAATATGGTCCTATGATTTTTAAAAAGTTAATGGTAATGCTTTATGGTAAAGCTGGCGCTTATGATTTTATAGATTATAAGGTTGAGGGTAATACTGTTTATTTATCATTAATCGTTCCAACAATCGATACATATCAATACACTGTTAAAGCTACTTATAAACCAAACTACAAAAACATTTTTTTGAGCCGTTAGCTCAAATGAATGCAACAAGTAAAAATATTGCAGAAAAAGGATTTTCTAAATTTATTTTTTTACTTTAGCATCAGTTGACTTCAAAAGGTGATGGATATGTGAATTTACAAGGCATGGATTATTTGGCAAAAAGAAAAACAATACCTTGCAATTCAAGTAGATGACTCGGGAAAAGTATCGATTGACAATGACAATCTATTAAATTTATTGCGTATAAAAATGGACATAGCAAATCAAAAGAACATGGTTAAATTTAATACAACAAAAATCTAATAAAAAGGTTCCTTATTAATATATAACTTAATAAGGAACTTTTTGATTATAGTGTGATATCAATATGTAGTAAAAAGCATAAGTTATAATATAATATGGATATTAAAAATAAACTGTTTTCGAAAGGATAAAATGAATAATAGAGAAGAAAGAGTTCATTGTCAAAAGTTATGGGCAAAAAAATAAATATCTTGTTTTAAGCCATTCAAGTAAAATATACTTAGAAATTAGAACGTATTTAAAAGCAAGAAGAAGTATCCCTAAAAATAAAGTCAGCGAGTTTATAAAACAAGCTGTAAGTTTACCCTGAAGATAAAGGACAAGTAACGAATGCATTGCATCATGTCTGAGGATATTTTAAAAAAATATGCAACAAAAAGAAGAAAAAGATAATTTTTTTGAAATGATTGAAGAATATCATAATAATAAATATAAAAGAAGATTTGATAAAAGAAGTAAAAACATCTTCTAAATAAATATCCAAATAAATATATAGAAGAATCTACTTTTATCAATGGAGAACAAGATGAGACTTTGGCATGAAGAACTAATATCAAAATTACCAAGGCAACAACTTTTAGGTCAACATAGAGAGTATTGTGCATTAAGGGAAATGGTTAGGGGTAAGAAACATGCAGGGTGGGAGTGACTCAAAAATCGTGATTTCGAAGAAATCGATTTTGTTGAGTCACCCTCGCACAGTTTATTAGAGATCTAAAAAGCTTTTTATAAAGCGAATTTAGATATCAATAAACTACTGCGTCTATGAGTTCTCATATGAACTTTGTTGAAGTTTAGGACTTTTGGTCAGCTCCATTTTTCCTTTTTAAGTATCATGAATTAATCATGCAGGAAATGAAGAATAGAGGCTATAATGTAAGTAAAGAATGGTTAGATAAAAAAATTATAGAGGAAAAATTTGTGCTCCTCACAACAATCTAAAAGAGTATAAAAATAAATAAGCTGATTTATAAAGAACATGATGCAAAGATACTATGATGAGTACATTGAGAATTTAGCACAAAAGGATATTTTTTTATCTAGTAGTAATAAGAAAAAGATAGTTTTATTGACAATTAATAATAAAGTAGTAATATTAATTTACTTGCAAGCGCAAGTAAATTAAGAGGTGACAAATGAATAATGGTGAATTAGTAAATAAATGGATAGCATTTCACAGTAATATGAAGCAAATAAGTACTGAATTAGAAGATGCCTTATCAAAAGGAGAGCATCCAATAACTTTTAAATGAATACTATAGCTTACATTACTTGAATGAAACCGAAGGAAATATATTAAGAATGACAGATTTAAGTACTAAGATTTTCATTAAGTTTAAGTGCAACATCAAGAATGTTAGCTAAATTTGAGGATACGTGTGGTGTAATGAAAGATTTTTCTTCTGTTGAGGACAAGAGAGGTGTATGTATAAAATTAACACCTAAAGGAAGAAAGTATCTAGAAAAACACTACGAGTTTAGTTACAGATGTATTAAATAGAAATAGTGATAAAATATAAAATCAGAATTTATTATTTTGATTTTTATATTTCATCAATATACTTGTTTGTGCAAAGCAAATATATTTTGATAAAAGTTTAGGAGAATTAAGATGACAAAATTAACAAAAGCAACCAGTAAAAAGATAGAGCAGAACATAATGCATATTTTCCATCAGACTATTCTTTGAGTATATATACGAGTCCTGTGACAAATTTTTGATGGTTTTAAATTTGAAAATACGTATAGTGGGGAAAAATAGAATTTTAATGATAGCGTCAGATGAAAGATACTTACAAATGACTAATGGAAAGTATTTTTCAACAGGTAATCACTCTGTAGAAACATTGTTACCAATGTTACATATGGATCTCGCTGGATTTGAGATAGATATTGTTACTTTATCAGGAAACTCTGTAAAATTAGAGATGTGGGCAATGCCAGAAAAAGATGAGAGATGTTATGAAGCTTTATAATAAATATATAGAAAAATTTGAGAATCCTATTAAATTAGATAGAATTTTTGAAAAGTATTACTTCAGAAGATTCACCTTATTCAGGTGTTTTTCATACCAGGTGGTCATGGTGCAATGATTAACTTACCTGAAAGTAGTGAAGTAAAAAGAAGTTCTTAAATGGGCAATTAAAGAGAATAAAAAATCATAACACTATGTCATGGACCTGCTGCACTAATTTCAGGAAATATTGACGAATCAGAGTTTTTATTTTAAAAATTATGAAATGACTGTTTTCCCTGATAGTATAGATGAGGGAGCAAACCAAGAAATTGGATATATGCCAGGAAAATTAAAATGGTTTATTAGCTGAAAAGCTAGAAAGTTTGGGTGTGAAAAATAGTAAATGAAGCAATAAGCGGTCAGGTTCATATAGATAGAAACTTAATAACTGGAGACAGTCCTCTTTTCAGCAAATCAACTAGGAATTGTAGCTGTAGATGAGTTGTTAAAAATGGTAAACTAAATAGAGGTGAAAAACTATGAAAATTTCAATTTTAAATTTAGCTCCATTAAGACAAGGAGAAAATTTTAAAGATGCAATAGATGCAATGATTAGATTAGCTAAAAAGGCTGATGAATTGGGATATGAAAGATATTGGATTGCAGAACATCATAATATGAAAAGTGTAGCTAGTAGCGCAACGCAGTTATTAATCCAACGTACACTAGATAACACTAGTAATATTAGAGTAGGTTCGGGTGGTGTGATGTTACCTAATCATAGTCCGTATATAGTTGCAGAACAATATGGAACTTTGGAAACTTTATATCCAGATAGAGTTGATTTAGGTTTAGGTCGAGCACCTGGTACAGATTATAATACTGCGCGTGCTATTAGAAGAAATACTAATAGAGAGATGGATTTTAAAAAAGAAGTTGTAGAACTGTCAGAGTATTTTAAAGATAAGCGACCTGTTCATGCATATCCAGCAGCCGGGCTTGATGTTCCACTATATATTCTGGGATCTAGTACTGATAGTGCATATGTAGCTGCTGAACTAGGACTACCTTATGTATTTGCATCACATTTTGCTCCAGCTATGATGGAAAATGCAGTAGCAATTTATAGACATAACTTCAAACCATCAGAAGTTTTGAGTGAACCGTATGTAATTTTAGGTGCTAATGCAGTTGTTGCAGATTCTGATGAAGAAGCAAAAAGATTATCAACAACTCAGATTCAATCATTTTTAAATATTATTACAAGTAATCCTCAAGGAATGGTTCCTCCAGTACAATCAGAAGAAGCGGTTTGGAAAAATTATATCGCGACAACTAAAGTTCCATATTTTCGGACCAATAGCTTTTTGAACATGATGAAATAGTAGATCGTGAGAAATCTATAGTTAAACAAATGACTAAAAATTTCGTTTATTGGTAGTAAAGAAACAGTAAAAAAACAAATTGCTGATTTAAAAACGTAGAGTAGGATTTGATGAGCTTATGATTAATTCATATATTTATGATGAAAAAGCTCAACATCATTCATATGAGTTATTAAAAGAAGCTATAGATGAATTAGAAAACGAATAGGGAGTGGACAATGTTTATTTATAAAACAAAAGAAGTTTATTTTAAACAATGGTAGTGAATGTAAACTAGTATTACCTGATAAGAAATATGCTGAAGATATTTATAAAAGTAATAGTAGAAGAAAGATTAAGACTAGCAAAAGTACTTACCTTGGGTAATGGATATGAAATCTGTTCAGGATGAGGAACAATTCCTTGAGTATAGTATAGAAAAGATTCATAAAGAAGAAATGATGATGTTTATTATTCTAGTAGATGAAAATGTGGCAGGAATGATTGACCTTCATAATATAAATAGAAGTTCAAAAAGGGCTGAAGTCGGCTATTGGCTAAGTGAAAAATTCGAAGGTTATGGCATAATGACACAAGCTGTTGATATAATAGAAAAGTATTCTTTTAACGAATTAAAACTACATAAATTACAAATTAGGGTACATCCTGAAAATTATAAGAGTGCAAGTGTACCTCAACGTTTAGGTTATTTTAAAGAAGCAACACTAGTAGAACACGAAGTATTGAATGGTGAATATATAGACTTAGATATATTCGCAAAACTAAATAAATAGTATTAAAAGTAAAGAATTGAATTTTAACAATCTTTACTTTCAGGCTGTTGACAAATGCAGAAACTGCATGAGTCAGCACCCTATTTTAATGAGAAAAAGTGCTGAAAAATGTTATAATATAAGTATATAGAGGGGGTTTTTAGTATGTTTAATAAAAAAAGAAAATATCAAAGATGAAATAATATTAATGACGTTATCAGAACTAGTTCTACAAATCACTTTTTAAGAAAAAGTAGCCGAAGCAATTGATTTTTAAATTTATTTATGATTTGACAGAAGAATACTATAGCCACACATCAGGTAGAAATTGTTTAGACCCTGTAGTATTATTCAAATTAGTGTTTTTAAAAGATTTCTATGGAATAAAAATCAATGAGAGAAACAATAAAAAGAATAGAAACAGATGTCGCATTTAGATGGTTTTTAGGGATACCATTTTCTAAAACCAGTTCCACACTACTCTACATTTTCACAAAACTATATTCGACGTTTCCAAGGAACTGATGTGTTCGAACAAATATTTATTAATATAGTAAATCAAGCAATAGAAAAAAAGAAACTAGTAGGTGGTAATGAGTTTTTACTGATTCAACACATATTAAAGCCAACGCAAATAAAAGAAATTCAAAGTTGAAGTAACTACAAAAATAAAAAGAAAAATTAGATTTAGAAAAAGAAATAAATGAAGAGAAACAAAAGGAAAAAAAGCCTTTTTGAGTACAAAGAGGAACAAGTTGTAAAAAGCAGAAAATTAACACTACCGATCCGGATAGTGGATATTATCACAGAGACCATAAAGAAGAAGGTTTTATGTATTTAGACCATAGAACTGTCGATGGGAAAAACAATATAATTATAGATTGCCATATAACTCCAGGTAATACTCATGATAGCGGTCCGTATATAGATAGACTAAATCAGATAGAAAAAAACCTTTGGATTAATACCAGGTAAAGTTGCGTTAGATAGCGGATATTATTCTCAGACATACTAAAACAGTTAGATAAAAATATATTTTCAGTAATAGGATATAGAAGATTCTCAAGATCAAAAGATAACAAATATTTTAAATACTTACAAGAAAAAGATATATATGTGGATAAACGAACAGGAGAAATATTTAGATACAGAAACATTGATAGAAATGGATATAAACAATATAAGAGTGATGATAAAAACGAAAAGAAAATAATAAGACGCCATATAAATGCGGATTATTATGATGAAGCTAGGTTAAGACGTATATCAAAAGAAGGAAAACTATTGTATAAGAGAAGAAAAGAAACAATAGAACGTAGCTTTGCGGATTCTAAACAAAATCACGGATACAGGTATGCACGATATAGAGGAAAAGCCAAAGTACAGTCGTACGCTTGGCTGTCTTGTTGCGTCCAAAATATGAAAACAATCGCATTAAGAGAGGTATAAACCCTCTTAATACTACTAAATACTACTGGATTTTTGCCTTAAGGCTTATTTTTTTTGAAGAAAAATACCATAACATCAATACTAGCTTGATATTTCGGTATTTTTGTCAACAATCTAAGTGTCTGAAAATATATTTTCAGACACTTTTTATGCTAATTTTTATTTAACGAAAAAAATATATGATAAACCGTTTGTTATGACTCCAAATGCTAATATTTTTAGTTATAGTTGCAAATCCTACAATAGGATTTAATAACATAATAAAAGAATAAATGATACCCTAAAACTGCTAGAGCTATCTGTATCATATACCATTTTTTGGTCCCTGTTTCTAAGTAGGCTTTGAAGGTGAAATATTGACATACTTAAAAACTAAAAATAAATATCCATAAAATAACTATTAATGAAACAAATGGTACTAAGAACATACTTAGTCCAATTGCAAAGGGATACTAATATATTTCCCCAAGGAATAGGTTTTACCTTTTTATAAGCTATAAATTAAGAGTGCACTGGCAGCTGATAATTGTGTTATCCCAAATGCAATTGAATATGTAGCAATTGTATCTAAAGGATGATTCCATAAGAATAATCCGAAGATTAAGTAAAAACACCAACGATAATATTTAGTATTTTCATTTTGACTCCTTCCTAAATTTAGTATATGCTCATTGTAGCATAAAAAGTTAAATTATTGCAATATCAACTCTTTATATAGAAATCATAGGGTCTTGTCTAGCAGATAGACGATAGCATGATCGGAGCCATGCGGTCATCGCCGGTCATCTGCGGTCAGACAAGACCTGTTTTTAGTAGTCAAAATGGTTGTAAGATGCTACAATAGGGCTATTAACATATCAAAGAGAATGGTCACGGTTAAGAAAATTGACGTTGTATTTTTTAATTTTCGAGTCAAAAAATAACTATGCCCCCCCAATTTCTAATAGGGGGGATAACACTTGGAAAATCATAGAAGCTTTAGAGAATGTAGTTGAACAAAGAATGGCAATAGCAGAAAAAAGATGGAGTCCTTTTTCAAAAACGTTCTCAATACCAAGTAGAGAAGAGATGGAGTGGACGGATATAATAGAAGGTAAATGGCAAGAAAGAGATTATACCCAAGATGAGCTTGACTATAAGGAGACCTTAAAAGTTCAATATGGTTTTGACGATAAAGCAGCAAGAATAATTGTAAAGCTTAAAAGAAATATTTATAATAATCCTAAAATAAGAAAAGATAGAAAAGACTATGTGTTTACGAGATTACTTGGTGGGTTGAGTTATGGTCATGAGGATAACGGTTTATTGAAACGGTTTATGTGGAATAATACAGCTGGTCAAATGTATAAAAGATCTAGATATAAAGGAACAAATGACAATAAATTTCAAACTAACTGAAAAAGCGAATACGTATATTTAAAAATATAAAGTTAGAATACAGCATGAAAAATTATGGCTACTATAATACTATACAAAAAGAACTACTTCCACAATATAAAAACTATGGAAACGGTATTAGGACGTGAAATAACAGAGGATGAGTTTGAAAAAAATTGTGGAATAAACAGATAGATGCGTTTAAAGGTAAAACAGACTTTTTCTCATCAATATATTACAATGGCTACGCATCTGTATGGAAAATCACGTCTTGCAGATTTGCGTGGAGGACATGAAAATACAAATGACATGTCAGGGTGGTTAGGTGATACAACAGATGTAGCCGATACTAAGCCAAGTATAGGGAATGATGATTATAAGGCTGATTTAGATGCGGTCAATATAATAAATATAATGAAAAAGAAACCTTGATTTTTATAAATGTAAGTAATGAATATTACAACAATCTTGAAAATGGTATCCTCAATCGAGCAGAAGAATTTAAAAATATAGATCTTGAAAAATGAAAAATAAAATTTACAATCAACTTAGTGAAAAATATGTAGATGTAGAGGGGAAAAGGATAGTAAAGAGTACCAAGTAATATAAATTACATAAAAGAAAATCATCATCCAACCTATAACTTTATAAAAAGTTTAGAAGATAATAAAAATGACATACAAGATTACTATAATGAAAAGTAGGTGCTTTCATGAAACAGCTAAGTAAAAATGGAAAATATTTATAATAACAATAGTAGTTTTAATAGGAAGCTTCTATGGATATTATAAAATAAACAATAGAAATGCATTTGAAGAAATGTATAATTCATACTATAATTTTATACCGGCAACAGCATTATATAATATGCCCCAAATAGAGCCGATGCCAAGAGATGAAATAGGATTAGATATAGCAGAACTATATTATAAAGATACTAAGAATGATGAAAATTGAATTTTCTCTATATCTTTTAATAATGAAAAAGTAATACTAACAGGCTCTCCTTTGTTATAATATTAACGAAAATTATAGCATATAAAAAGTGTCTGAAAATATATTTTCAGATCACTTTTTCAGGCTGTTGACAAACAGGTCAACAGCCTGAAAGTAAAAGAAATTGAATTTTAACAATTCTTTACTTTTTATATATAATTGATAATAGTTATTATTTACAATTACAAATAAGAGTGATAAAATTAATGTAAGAGTTTTAAATTATTGTTAAAGTATTAATTTTAAATGGGAGTTTATAAAAATAAGGAGGAAATTATGTTAACAGTATAGGTTGGGCTATACGAGAAAATATCTAAGAAAATAAAAAGAGGTTTTTATCAAGTAAGAAAAGTTTTATTAGAAATCTAGGTGTACTTTTGTTGTTAGATTTCTACTTTTTTCAATAAAAATGGTATTAAAACATTTTTAAAATTTAGAAGAAAAGTACAAATTATTTGTGTAAAATGTTTTTATACTAAGATATGGTTAAAAAGTATATTAGTATTTATATGAGGTAAATTATGGAAAAATATCTAATTAATGAAGAATTTGTCAATGTAAAATCGAAAGTAGATGAATATTTAGAAAAAATAATATTCACCAATTTCTAAATATAAACCAAGGTGAATACGCTAGAAACGTTGATTTAGAATTAGAGGATATTCAATATGTAGTATTTGGTAATCCAAAAAGTAGAACATTACTAATGCAAGATGATGTGTACTTAAGTTTTAATCTGCCACTTAAATTATTACTTATTAGAGAGAAGATAAGACAGAAGTATTATGAAAAACCAACTTCATGGTTAAAAGAAGAACATTCTGACAGAATAAAAGATATTTTACCGAAGATGGACAATTTGTATTTAGATATAATTAGTATCTAGAAGCATAATAAGAATTATTTATTTACTACTAACTTCTATAGAAGGAGATAGAAAAATTGATTTTTATCTCCTTCTATTTTTACTTGAATACAAATCTAAAAACTAGCTTTTATCAATGGTTATTAGAATTTATTTGTGATAAACTATTGTTAGTAAAACATAGGAGGTATTAAGAATGTTAAAAACAAATTTTTAGATGTAGAATTATCTAATCCGTTAATGAATGCATCAGGGTACATTGTGTGACTATTGAGGAATTAGATGAATTAGCGAATAGTGAAGCGGGGGTTTTTGTTACAAAAACTGCAACTAGAGAGTATAGAGAAGGAAATCCTGAGCCTAGATATTATGATACTGCTTTTAGGAAGTATTAATTCAATGGGATTACCAAATAATGGTTTAGATTATTATTTAGATTATGTAATTGAGCGTCAAAGATCTGGAGCCAAATTGCAGTTTTTATCTGTAACTGGTATGAGTTATGAAGAGAATATTGGTTTACTAAAAAATTCAAGAGAGTGAATATGAAGGTGTGACTGAATTTAATCTATCATGCCCAAATGTACCAGGAAAGCCTCAGATTGCTTATGATTTTTGAACTAACAGATAAATTATTATCTGAGGTATTCACATTCTTTACGAAACCTATTGAGGGTAAAACTACCTCCGTATTTCGATATTGCTCATTTTTGATGAAATGGCTAAAAATTCTTAATAAATATCCTCTTACATATGTGAATAGTGTAAATAGTGTAGGAATGGTTTATATATTGATTTAGATAAAGAACAAGTAGTTATTAAGCCAAAAGGTGGATTTGGTGGACTAGGTGGAGTATATTAAACCAACAGCACTAGCTAATGTTCGTGCATTTAGGGAACGCTTGAATCCAAGTATAAAAATTATTGGAACTGGTGGAGTAATAAATGGTAAAGATGTATTTGAACATATTCTATGTGGTGCAGATTTAGTTCAAGTAGGAACAACTTTACATAAAGAGGGAGTTTCAGTTTTTACTAGACTAACTAAAGAACTTCAAGAAGTAATGAAAGAAAAAGGGTACTCTAGTTTAGATGATTTTAGAGGTAAATTGAAAAGTAATAGAATAGTTATTGTGCTTAAATATTCTGAGTTGAGAATCTAATAATATATTAAATGCCTCTATGATAAATAATAAAAAAATATAAAATAAATTATAGATAACACTTGAAAATCAATTTGAAAAATTGTTATTATATATTGTACAGACAAAATATAGCACATATAAAGGCAAGAATATGGCTGCAAGTTTTCTACCATCAGACCGTAAATTTGATGACTATGGGCATTCTTATTATAATATTATTGAGTTAGCCCAAAAATCCTAGATTTTTAAAAAGTTTACAAGAAAACTCATAGACGCAGTGGTTTATTGATATCTAAAATCGCTTTATAAAAGCTCTTAGATATTTAATAAAGCTGCGCGAGTGACTCGACAAAATCGATTTCCCGAAATCACGATTTTTGAGTCACTCCCATTTATTTGTAGTAGATTTTAAATCGCCTATAAGTAATTATAGGCGATTTTTGTATTTATATAGTTATATTTGTCAAAAATAATATATAACTAAGGAGATAAGAATCTTGAAAAACTTTTATTTTAAGTTTACAACATGTACTAGCAATGTATGCAGGAGCAGTTATTGTTCCAATAATTGTGGCTGGTGGATTAGGTCTTTCAGCAGAACAAACAACTTATTTAGTGTCAGTTGATATTTTCATGTGTGGGGTAGCTACATTTCTACAAGTTTATAAAGGTAAATTTACAGGTATTGGTTTACCTGTTGTTCTTGGATGTACTTTTACTGCAGTAGCACTGATGATAGCTATAGGTAATAGCTCAGGATTGCCAACTATGTATGGAGCTATTTTCGTTTCTGGGTTGGTTGTTGTATTAATAGCACCGTTTTTTGCGAAGGTGGCTAAATTGTTCCCTCCTGTTGTTACGGGAAGTGTAGTAACGATTATTGGTATTACTTTAGTGCCTGTTGCGATGAATTATATTGCAGGTGGACAAGGATCAAAAGATTTTGGGAATCCAAAAAATATTTTACTAGCATGTATTACTTTAGCAATTATTTTAGTAATATACAAATTTACTACTGGATTTATCCAATCAATTGCTATTCTTCTAGGACTAGTATCTGGTACAGTTATTGCTAGTTTTATGGGATTGGTGAGTTTATCAGAAGTATCACAAGCAGGTTGGTTCCAACATCCAACACCATTTAAATTTACTGGTTTTGAATTTAATATGAGTGCTATTTTAACATTTGTTATAGTGGGAATTGTTAGTATGATTGAATCAACTGGTGTATATTATGCCCTAGGAAATATTTGTAATCAAGAAGTTAAAGAACCTGATTTACGAAGAGGTTACTTAGCTGAAGGTTTAGCTGTAATGATAGGTTCATTAGTAAATGCATTCCCGTATACAACTTATTCTCAAAATGTAGGTCTTGTGCAAATTTCAGGTGTGAAAAGTAAAAAAGTGATGTATGTAATGGTACTTTTACTACTAGTTTTTGGATCTATTCCAAAAATCGGAGCTTTAGCTACAATCGTACCTCAACCGGTATTAGGAGGAGCGATGATTAGTATGTTTGGAATGGTTCTAGCATATGGAGTTAAGATGTTAGGTAACACAGACTTTGCTAAACAGGAAAATCTTATGATAATAGCTTGTTCAGTGGGATTAGGACTGGGTGTCACTACAGTACCAACAGCATTTGCACAATTACCAAGTTTTGTTCGTATGTTTACTGATAGTGGTATAGTACTAGGAACAATAGTTGCTATTGTAATGAATTTAATATTTAATAGAAGATCAAAAATTAATAAATAATTAGTTAACTGTAGATTATGATTTAGATACAGAAACTTATTAGAATTTAAAATGAGAATGACTTTATAATATCGATTAAGACAATATTTCGATTTTATAAAAACGTTCTCTTTTTATGTGTTTAGGCTTAAAAATCAATGTTTTTGTGTACAAAATATTGTAGATGTAGTATAATTTAATAAAGGTCAATTTTAGTCAATAAAGGAGGTGCCCTTATGAATAATAATATGACAGATATTCTTGAACAATATATTATGAACTTATTTAATGAGGCAACAGAGGATCAGTATAATTATTAAAAGAAGTAATGTCGCACAAAAATTTGACTGTGTACCATCCCAATTAAATTATGTAATAAAAACGAGATTTACTCGGAACACGGATTTATTATAGAAAGTAAGCGTGAGGGGAGGATTTATTAGAATTACTAAAATAACCCTTCACAAAAATAAAGATTACATAGACTATTTAATTGAGACAATAGATAATGAATTTTTAGAGATAGATGAAGCTATGAGGATAGCTAAAATTCTACTTGAAAAGAATATATAGATAAATTTGATTACAATCATTTTATAGATAGCGTAGAGATTATTACCGATGTTCATAATCAATTTTTAGATCAAATTGATAAAAATAGTGCTGAAGAGATGATTTCTAAAACAAAAGCAAATTTAAAAGATTTGACAATAAGATTTTTAACAAATATAAAAATATAATAAGAGAGGATAAGGTTATGTACATAAGATTTAATGAAACGGCTCTTATGGTGCTAACGACAGCGAAAGAAGAAGCTAATGATTTTGGTGTTAAGGCCGTAGGAACTGAGCATTTACTATTAGCTATGTTGAGTATGAACAATACATTGTCATGTAAAAACACTTAATAAATATGGTGTCTATTATGACGATTTCAGAAAAGCGTAGTAGACTTTTATGAAGCTGAATTAGAAGGTACTGATTTTTATCGTAATGTTTTAATGAAGATAGATTATACAAATGGAGCTGTTAGAACTATAGAAAAAGTCAACAATTTGCTGATGATACATCTAGTTTTGTAGTTACAAGCGAGCACTTACTATTATCTTTACTTAATGAGAAAACAGGGACTGCGGTTCGTTTATTAACTGATAAGTTAGGAGTTAATGTCGATGCATTAATTACTGAACTATTTGAATTATTAAAACAAAGCCAAGGATTACTGTCTAAATTATTTGATGGATTTAAAAAAATTAGAAGCACCAGAAGATAGTTCAGCAAAACTAAAACTTTAAATTCATTAGCTAAAGATTTAACTAAGGATGCATTTAATAACAAATTAGATCCGGTTTTAGCACGTGATAAAGAAATTACTCGTATGATAGAGATTTTAAATAGACGTACTAAGAATAATCCGGTATTAATTGGAGAACCTGGAGTTGGGAAAAACAGCTATTGTTGAAGGTTTAGCAGAAAGAATAGTATCTCAAAAATGTTCCGAGTAATTTATTAGGTAAGAGAGTTATGGTTCTTGATATGGGAACTTTACTTGCAGGTACTAAATATCGAGGTGAATTCGAAGAAAGATTAAAAATATCATTACTGAAATTGAAGAAGCAGGAGATATTATTTTATTCATCGATGAAATTCATACGATAATTGGTGCTGGAGGAACTGAAGGTAGTGCTGATGCATCAAACATCCTTAAGCCAGCTTTTATCACGTGGTTTAATTCAATGTATAGGAGCTACAACTACTGAAGAATATAGAAAGTATTTTGAAAAAGATGCGACTTTTAGAACGTAGATTCCAACCGATTAAAGTTGAAGAACCTAATACAGAAGATTCAATTAAAATTCTTGAAGGATTACGTCATAAATATGAAGAACATCATAATGTGGAAATTTTAGATGAAGCTTTAGATGCAGACGGTTAAGTTAAGTACAACATATATTACTGATAGATGTTTACCAGATAAAAGCAATTGACCTTATTGATGAAGCTTGTTCTAAAGTTAAATTAAGATTTTATAAATCTCCAGAAAAAAATTAAAAGAATATGAAGATGAATTAAGTCGTTTAAATAAAAGAAAAAGATAGAGCTGTAATTAATCAGGAATTCGAAATAGCAGACTAAAAACGTGATGAGGTTAACCAAGTAATTAGTAAAATTGAACAATTTAAAATTTCTTGGCAAGATAGTTTATCAAAAGATAAAATTAAAATTAGTGCTGAGCATGTAGCTGAAGTTCTTGCTGCTTGGACTGGTGTACCTGTTACTAAATTAACAGAAACAGAAAGTGAAAGACTTCTTAAATTAGAAGAAATTTTACACAAACGAGTTATTGGACAAGATGAAGCTGTAGTAAGTCTAGCAAAAGCAGTTAGAAGAGCGAGAAGTGGGTTCAAAGCACCGAATAGACCAATAGGAAGTTTTATTTTCTTAGGACCTACAGGAGTGGGAAAAACAGAACTTGCGAAAAGTTTATCTGAAGCATTATTTAGTTCAGAAGATAATATGATACGTATTGACATGAGTGAGTATATGGAACCACATTCAATAAGTAGACTTGTAGGAGCTCCTCCAGGTTATGTGGGATATGAGGAAGCAGGACAACTATCAGAACAAGTTCGTCAAAAACCATATTCTGTAGTACTATTTGATGAAATTGAAAAAGCTCACCCATCAATCTTTAATATTCTATTACAAGTGTTGGATGATGGACGTTTAACAGATGCTTCAGGTCGCGTAGTAGATTTCAAAAATACTATCATTATCATGACTTCAAATGTTGGAGTAAGTGAACTAAATGATCAAAAATTTGTAGGATTTGGTGGAAGTGAATCAATTAAAAATGATTATAAAAAAACGTTCAGAATACTATGATGGAAGCATTAAAAAAACAATATCGTCCAGAATTCTTAAATAGAATAGATGATATTATTGTCTTCAAAACTCTTGAAAAAGAAGAATTAGAAAAATTTCTGAGTTATTAATTGATGGATTATCTAAGAGATTAGCAGATAGAGATATTACTATTAAACTTACGAAAAAGCCATGGCAAAAAAATCGTTGAAGACGGTAGTATAAAAGAATACGGAGCGCGTCCATTAAAACGTAGTATTCAAAAATATTGAAGACTTATTAAGTGAAGAACTATTAAGAAATCCTGAATTAACTGGAACTATTAATATTGATTATAAAAATGATAATTTTTGTTGTAAAGAAAACTAAGAGGTAATTATGGCAAAGGTAAATGTTAAATACGAATGTAATGCCTGTGGTTACCAAAGTTTAAAATATATGGGAAGATGTCCTAATTGTAAAAAATGGGCATCTATGGAAGAAGTAGTTGAAGCAAAAAAGGCTACTAAACATACAGAATTTGAAGTTAAAACAAATGATACAGAACGTGTAGAAGCTGGGAAACTAAAATCAGTTTCTACACAGGATGTTCCACGAACACTTACAGATAGCGGTGAATTAAATAGGGTTTTAGGTGGAGGAGTTGTAGGAGGATCATTAGTACTTTTAGGTGGGGATCCAGGTATAGGTAAATCTACATTGCTTCTTCAGATATCAGCATATTTAGCCAAAGAACACGATGTTCTTTATGTAACAGGTGAGGAGTCTGTGAGACAGGTTAAAATAAGAGCTGATAGGTTAAAAATAACACGGATGAACTGTTTGTTTATGCGCAAACTGATTTAAATTTAATTTATCAAGTTGTATAAAACCACAGTTTTTAGTCATTGACTCAATTCAAACAATTTATAATCCTAACCTAGAAAATTCTCCAGGAAGTATTACTCAGGTTAGAGAATGTACACAACAACTTATGAAAATTAGCTAAGAGTTTAAATATAGCAATATTTATAGTAGGGCATGTTACTAAAGAAGGAACTATTGCAGGACCACGTATGCTTGAACACATGGTTGATACAGTGTTATATTTTGAAGGAGAAGGGCAACACAGTTACAGAATTCTTAGAGCAGTAAAAAATCGTTTTGGATCTACTAATGAAATTGGTATTTTTGAAATGAAACATAGTGGACTAGAAGATTTAGCAAACCCTTTCGCAGATGTTCCTTGAGGAACGAAGCAAAAATCTTGCAGGGGCAACAATAATTAGCACTATGGAAGGTAGCCGACCACTTCTTGTAGAAATTCAATCATTAACAACACCAACTGCTTTTAATAACCCAAGAAGAATTTCTACTGGATTAGAGTATAATAAATTAATTCTATTAATGGCTGTTCTTGAGAAGAAAGCAGGGTATCTACTTCAACAACAAGATGTTTATGTTAAGGTATCAGGTGGAGTCAAGATTGATGATCCTGCAGTAGACTTAGGTGTGGTTATGGCTGTTGCTTCAAGTTTTAAAGATATTGCGGTTAATATGAATGATTGTTTCATTGGTGAGGTTGGATTAACTGGAGAAGTGAGAAGAGTAAGTAGAATTGAACAAAGAATCAATGAGGCTAAAAACATGGATTTAAACGTGTTATAGTGCCAATCGGTAATATGAAAAATTCTGATTTTTCCAGATGGGATTGAAATAATACCGGTAAAAAGATATTAGAGAATGTTTAGACATAGCTTTTAGCAATGTTTTTTAAATAAATAATTATAGGGTGAGTAGAGATTTAGTATATTTATTTCTCTATTCATCTATTAGTATAAAAAAACTTAAATTATTTTTGAATTTAATTATGTTAATTTTAAGTAGAATGTAGTAGAATAGTTAGAAGAGATGTTTTATATCTCTATCATACAATATAAAATTATTAGAGAATAATTAATAATTTTAAATTACAATTAAATATTTAAAGGAGTGATTTTTCATGTTGAAAAAGTTTTAATTACAATTTCCTTTTTCTAGGAATAACTGTTGGAACACTATCAACTAGTGCATTGATTTATTATAATATATTTACTTCAATGAGTGAGACGATGTTAAGAATCATTGTTACAATTGGAACTACAGTATTTTTTGTATTAATGTCTTTATTATTTTTCAGATAGATTTGTAGCAATGTTAAAACGAATGGAAGATCGGTCTATCAAGAACACCAATACAAAAATTGTTTTTCACGACGATAGGATTAATTCTTGGATTACTGTTAGCTAGTTTACTTTCATCAGGAGTTGATGTTATAGCTGGTGCAGGAATAATGGGAAGAATAATTTCGGCTGTGATTTATATTGTTTTTTTGGATACTTAGGATTGGTACTAGGGTATAGACGTGAAGGTGAATTTTTAAATATTCTTACAGCTTTTTAAATTTGGAAATAAACCCTAAAGAAAAAGAACCCTAAAAGTTAAGAATAAGAAAGTTGTAGCTAAGGTTGTTGATACAAGTGCCTTAATTGATTCACGTATTCAAGATGTTGCTAAAACTGGATTCTTAGAAGGAAAAATTATTGTTCCTGAGTTTGTATTAAAAAGAATTACAGTTAATCTCAGATTCGGAAGATCCATTAAAACGAGCTAAAGGAAGACTCGGATTAGATTGTGTTGAACATCTCCAAAAATGAAAGAGATCGATCTTGAAATAGATAATAAATACAATTATAACGAGCATAAAGGTGTAGATAATCTACTAATTGACTATGCTTTTAAAAATATAAATGTGCTATTATAACAACTGATTATAACCTTAATAAACTTGCTACTTTACAATCTATTAAGGTTTTTAAATGTTAATGATTTAAGTAATGCTGTAAAAACCTATGTTAACTACAGGTGAAAAAAATTAGAAGTTCAGGTTCTAAGAGAAGGTAAGGAAAATAATCAAGGTGTAGCATATACTGAAGACGGTACAATGATTGTTGTTGAAAATGGTAAACGTGCCGTAGGTAAAAACTGTCGAAGTTGAAGTGCAAAGTGTACTACAAACATCTTCAGGAAGAATAATATTCACAAGAATTGTTTAATAAATTTGCTTTTTTGAAAAAAATGTGTTAATATAAATTGTATTGTATTAACGAATGATTATTTTAGGAGGAGAGTATGCACACTTTTTAATGACAATAGCAATAGTGAGCAGTATTCTGTTAATTGTAGTAGTTTTTTATTACAAGAAAGTAAAATCTGGAGGTTTATCTGGATTAACTGGTGGAGCAGAAGAGCTGTTTGGAAAACAAAAAAAGTAAGAGGTGCTGAATTAGTTTTACAAAAGAATTACAATAGTACTAGGACTAATATTTTTTTATAACACTAGTGTGTCTTACTTGGTTAAAATTATAGACTAAACAATGATAAACCTAAAATGTAATTTCATTTTAGGTTTATTTTTATAGAAATAATTATATGTTGTATAATCTAAAAAGGAGGATTATATGTTAGAAAAGATTGAAAAATATTCAAAGAAGATAAAGTTTTAAGTATTGAAGATTTAAAGAAAAATTAAATATTGATTCAGCAAAAAGAATTTGTTGAGTTAGTTAAGAATGTTGGAAAGTTAGAAAAGAAAAATTAGTGATAACTCAATTACCTAATGAGAAATTTCTTTATGTCAAAGAGGCCTTAGAAGTAGAAGGGGTAATTAGATTGCATCAAAAAGGCTTTGCATTTGTTTATTCGGCTGATTTAGGAATAGAAGTCTATGTACCCTAAAGGATTTACTCAAAGTGCCATGACTGGTGATGTTGTTTTTAGTTAAAGTTGATAGTGTATATAAAGATGATCGTAATCTAGAAAGGTATTGTTCAAAAGTACTAGAAAGAAATACTAAGTATACAGTTGGAACATTAACTAATGGAAAATTTTTCTCTTTTGTAAAAAGTGATGATAAAAATATTGTAAAATATATAAAAATAACTAATGCGAAGAACTTCAATTTAGTTGATGGAACTAAGGTGTTGGTTGAAATTACTGATTACTCTAAGGTCAGCTTTGAAGATCATAGAGGATAATAATCAAGTCAATAGGTCACAAAGATGATCCAGGAGTTGATATTCTTTCAGTGATATATAAACATAATGTCCCTGAATGAATTTCCAAAGGAAGTAGTTGAACAAACTGAAGAAATTAGTGAAGAGATTAAACTTGAAGATAAATATATAGATTGTACAAATGAAATGGTAGTTACAATTGATGGAGATGATGCAAAAAGACTTAGATGATGCCGTTTCTGTAGTTAAAACTAAAAAAAGGTTATAGATTGAAAGTCTTTATAGCCGATGTCAGTAGATATGTTACGGAAGATAGTCCATTAGATAAAGAAGCCGCCAATAGAGGATGTAGTGTTTATTTAGCAGATAGAGTTGTACCAATGCTACCGAGAAAATTATCTAATAATATTTGTTCGTTAAACCCACATGTAATGAGGTATACTATTTGTTGTGATATTGATTTTTAATTCCAAAGGTTATCCTGAGAGTTATGATATCTATCCAGCGGTAATAAAATCTAAAGGTCGATTAACTTATAAAAAGGTTAATGAAGTCTATGCAGAAAATAAAGAAGTTATAGAAGAATACAAAGACTATGTGCCGATGTTAAAATATAGCGCTAGAATTATCCAAAAAAATTCGTAAAAATAGAGAAAATAGAGGTGCAATTGATTTTGATAAACCGGAATCAAAAGTTGTTGTAGATGAAAATGGTGAAGTACTAGATATAGTGTTGAGAGAAAGAGGTATATCAGAACGCCTTATTGAAGATTTTATGTTAAGTGCAAATGAAGTTATTGAGAGCATTTCTTTTTGGATGCAAGTACCATTCATTTATCGTATTCATGAAGAGCCAAAAGTTGAAAAACTTAGACAATTTTTTGATATTGCGGCTAGTCTAGGATATAGAACAAAAGGGAAAATTGACGAAATTGAACCTTATATTCTTGCCAATATGCTTAGAAAATTCAAGGGTGAAGTTGTAGAACCAATGCTTTCTACAATTTTATTAAGAACTATGAATCAGGCAAGATATTCTACAAATAATATAGGCCACTTTGCATTAGCGACGAAATATTATACTCACTTTACATCGCCTATAAGACGTTATCCAGACTTATTGGTACACAGAATGATAAGAACTTATCTATTTAATGGAGATGTATCAGATGAAACGATTGACAATTTCCTTACTCGACTTCCAGAATTAGCGGAAAGTTCTTCAGAATATGAAAAACGAGCAGTTGATTGTGAACGTGAAGTTGATAGAATGAAAAAATGTGAGTATATGTTGAAATATCAAGAACAAACATTTAGAGGTATTATATCTAGTGTTACTAATTTTGGGGTGTTTATTACGTTAGAAAGAAGTAATATTGAAGGCCTAGTCCATATTAAGGCTATGAATGATGATTATTATACTTACGATCAAAAGAACATGGTTTTAATTGGAAGAAGAAAAGAAAAATATATCGTCTAGGTGATGAGGTTATCGTTAAGGTAGCGAATGTTGATTTAGAGAATCAAGAAATAGATTTCAAAATATTGAAACATAAATCATTAATTAGTGGTAAATAGAGGAAGATATTATGAACAAAAGAAATTAAAGTAATAGCTCAAAAATAAAAAAAGCAAATCATGATTATTTTATTGAGGAAACATACGAGGCAGGATTAGTTCTAACTGGTACAGAAATAAAATCAATACGTCGTGGAAGGATTAATCTAAAGGATTCTTATTGTCAAACAAGACGTGGAGAAATGTTTGTATATAATATGCATATTTCTCATTTTGAAGAGGGTAATAGATTTAATCATGAACCATTAAGAGTAAGAAAATTATTATTAAAGAAAAAAACAAATTGCTTCATTGACTAACGTGCAAAATGAAATAGGTATGAGTATAATTCCTTTAAAACTATATATAAAAATGGCTATGCAAAAGCTGTTAATTGAGTTGCTAAGGGTAAAAAGAATTATGATAAACGTCATGTGTTGAAGCAAAAAAAGAAGCAAAATAAAAGAGATAAGTAGGGTTTTGAAAGATAAACAGAAATATTAAAAAAACTATGTATTATTTCATAGTAGAGTATAGTTAAACATATCGTAATAAGGTTTATTACGATATGTTTTTTATACCTAAAAGAATAAAATAGTATAAAACAATTATTTGTCCTTGATTTTTTTATTGAAGAGTATAAATGAAAAAAATAGAACTGTTATAAAAAAACTACGTAATTTTTCAAAAAAATATATTATTTTCTTTGGTATTACTGGATTTTTAAGAATGTTGTAAAAATAACTAAAAAAACGCTTTTACATTTAAATGAAAGCGTGCTACAATATTTAATGTAAACAAGAAAATCGTTGACAAATTACCATCAAATACAAAAGAGTTATTATATCTAAATAGTAAAAAAATGAAACAGTAAAAAAACTGTTATATATCTGATTGATGAGAGTAGAGAGTAGTCTTTAGAATAAACAGTTAAGAATTTTTTTACAATATTTTATTTTTTTAGTTAACATATTATTTGGTAGTTAAAAAAACAATAGATTTTCACAAATCAAACAAAATATATTTATACAAAGGAGAAGTGTATTTATGGAAAAATTCACTCAATTATTACAGCCGGTGGCTGATAATTTATATCTTTCTGCACTTGTTGCATTAATCCCGATTGTGTTTTACTTTAGTAGCACTAGCAGGATTTAAAGTTAAAGGGTGGTTAACAGGACTTTTAACTTTATTAGTAGCAATTGTAATTGCATGCGTATTCTTTAAAATGCCATTCCAATTCGCGACGTTCTCAACAATTCACGGTATGGTATACGGTATTATGCCTATCGGTTGGATTATTTTAACATCAGTATTCTTATATAAAATGACAGTTAAAACTGGTCACTTTTGATATTATCAGAGACAGTATTACTTCATTAACTGATGACCGTCGTATCCAAGCATTAATCATTGCATTCTCATTTGGGGCTTTCTTAGAAGGAGCTGCAGGATTTGGAGCACCGGTAGCAATCACAGCTTCATTATTAGTAGGTTTAGGATTTAAACCACTTTATGCTGCAGGTGTTTGTATGATCGCTAATACTGCACCGGTTGCATTCGGAGCAGTTGGAGCACCGGTAACAGCTATGGATGGATTAGCAACTTATGCAAATGGATCACCAATCGCAGCTGCAGAAATCGCAGCTATGATTGGACGTCAATTACCACTAGTGTCTATCTTTATTCCATTCTACTTAGTATTAATCATGGCTGGATTTAAGAAAACATTAGAAGTATGGCCTGCATTATTAGTATCTGGTCGATCATTTGCGATAGCACAATTTATAAGTTCTAACTTCATGGGAGAACAATTACCTGACATTCTATCTTCATTAGTATCATTAGTTTCAATCGTTGTTTTACTTCAATTCTGGAAACCAAAAACAACTTGGAGATTTGCTGATGAAAAAGAAGATGGTGGAAAAGATAGTGTTAAAGCAAAACATAGCTTAAACGAAGTTTTAGTAGCTTGGTCACCATTCGTAGTATTAACAGTGATTATCTTCTTATGGACTATGAAATCTTCTAAAGCATTCTTCAAAACACTTGCTTTAAATCCGAAGGTACCATTTATCCACAATAATATTATTAGTTCTGTATCAGGAAAAGAAATTGCGGCAGTATTCAAACTTGACCTAGTAGGATCAATCGGGACAGCAATTTTAGTAGCAAACGTTAATCTCTAAGTTTATTATTAAAATTAGTTGGAAAGATGCAGGTGCAACTTTTATTCAAACATTTAATGAAGTTAAAATTGCATTGTTAACAATCTGTTTCGTAGTAGGATTTGCATACATTATGAATGCATCAGGTATGTCTAATACTCTAGGATACGCGCTAGCGACAACAGGTGGAGCATTTAAATTCCTATCACCAGCTCTTGGATGGATTGGAGTGTTCATTACTGGTTCTGATACATCAGCTAACTTACTATTTGCTAAATTACAACAAGTTACAGCTAGCCAAGTAGGAATGGATCCATTATTAGCGGTAGCACTTTAACGCATCAGGAGGAGTAGTAGGTAAAATGATTTCTCCACAATCTATCGCAGTAGCATACTGCACTGGTTGGTCTAGTAGGTAGAGAGTCAGACTTACTTAAATTTACAGTTAAACACAGTTTCATCCTGTTAATAATGTGTGTGCTATCGTTGCACTTCAATCAACTAGAGTACTTGGATGGATGATTCCAGTACACCCATAATAAAAAGAATAGTATTAAGGAAGATCGAGTTATACTGATCTTCTTTTTTTATTAGTGAAAGTGCTAACGAAAAATATCTTAAATTAAAGTAATTTTCGTTAGTATATTTGTTTACAATCAAGAAAAATAGTGGTATTATTGATAAGTTAGATTAAATACTATATAAATTTAAGATTATATATTTTTATAAAGTAAGAACAAGGAGATAAAAATGTCAGTACAATTAAGAGATGATGTTAGAAATATAGCAATTATAGCCCTACGTTGACCACGGTAAAACTACATTAGTTGATGAGCTATTAAAACAATCAGGAATTTTTCCGCTCAAACGAGCACGTAGAAGAAAGAGCTATGGACTCTAACGATTTAGAAAGAGAACGTGGTATTACAATCCTAGCAAAAAATACAGCTATTGATTATAAAGGAAAAAGAATTAACATTCTTGATACACCAGGACACGCAGACTTCGGTGGTGAAGTAGAGCGTATCATGAAAATGGTAGATGGTGTTCTTTTAGTAGTAGATGCTTACGAAGGAACAATGCCTCAAACTCGTTTCGTTCTTAAAAAACTTTTAGAACAAAAACTTAAAACCAATTGTTGTTGTAAAACAAAAATTGATAAACCATCAGCTCGTCCAGAGGAAGTAGTAGACGAAGTTATTGATTTATTTATCGAATTAGGTGCAAATGATGAGCAACTTGAATTCCCAGTTGTTTATGCATCAGCTATTAACGGAACAGCTTCTTTAGAAAGTGATCCAAGTGCGCAAGAAGAAAACATGCAATGTTTATATGAAACAGTAATTGATTACGTTCCAGCACCAAAAGATAATAGAGATGAACCACTTCAATTCCAAGTAGCATTATTAGATTATAATGACTATGTTGGACGTATTGGTATTGGACGTGTATTCCGTGGAAGTATGAAAGTAGGAGAATCAGTTTCTCTTATGAAACTTGATGGAACAGTGAAAAACTTCCGTGTAACTAAGATTTTTGGTTACTTTGGATTAAAACGTGAAGAAATTCAAGAAGCGCATGCAGGGGATATCGTTGCAGTAAGTGGTATGGATGATATTAACGTTGGGGAAACAGTTTGTCCAACAGATCACCAAGAAGCATTACCAATACTTCACATTGATGAACCAACACTACAAATGACTTTCTTAGTTAATAACTCACCATTTGCTGGTAAAGAAGGTAAATTTGTTACAGCTCGTAAATTAGAAGATAGATTAATGCAACAATTAGAAACAGACGTTTCATTACGTGTAGAACCTAATACAAGTGATTCTTGGGTAGTAAGTGGACGTGGAGAACTTCACTTATCAATTCTTATCGAAAACTTACGTCGTGAAGGTTACGAGCTTCAAGTATCTAAACCAGAAGTAATTATCCGTAACATAGATGGTGTAGATTGTGAGCCAGTTGAGCGTGTTCAAGTTGATGTACCGGATGAAAGTGTTGGTGCTGTTATCGAATCATTAGGTCAACGTAAAGGTGATATGGTAGATATGCAAGCTGATGGAAATGGACAAACTCGTCTTATCTTTAATGTCCCAGCTCGTGGACTTATCGGATACTCTACAGAATTCATGTCTATGACTAAAGGATATGGTATTATTAACCACACATTCGATTCTTACCAACCAATGCAAAAAGGGCGTGTTGGTGGACGTCGTAATGGTGTATTAGTAGCTCTTGAAAATGGTCAAGCTACAGCGTACTCTATCTCAAGCTTAGAAGATCGTGGTACAGTATTTATTGAGCCAGGTACGGATGTATACGGTGGTATGATTGTTGGAGAAAACAGCCGTGAAAATGACTTAACAGTTAACATCACAAAAGCTAAAGCTCAAACAAACGTACGTTCTTCTACAAAAGACCAAACAGTAACACTTAAAAAAGCTCGTATTATGACTTTAGAAGAAAGTCTTGAGTACCTAAGTGATGATGAATACTTAGAGGTAACTCCAGAGTCAATTCGTCTACGTAAAAAGAATTAGATAAAAGCGACTCGTGAAAAAGCGACTCGTAAAGCAAAAATATTCAGAAGAATAGAAATAAAGAAACTTTCGAAGTAGGTAACTATTTCGAAAGTTTTTATAAAGAAAAATTATTGTATAATTATAGAAAAATGTATTAATTTATAGAGATATAAATTAATTATTTTAATAGAATCTTTATATTTTTGAAATATAATAATTTTTCCTGTATTTAATTTTTAATGTAGATTAACTTTATATTTGATGATATAATATGTAACAGAGATAACTCTATAAAAAAATATTATAAAAACTAAAGGGAGGCATAATTATGTCAAAAATATGATGTTGTTATAAAAATCTACAGGAATGGGTAGTGGAGAACAAGAATTGAGTGATAACCTAATGAAAGGGTTTATTCATACTCTTGCTCAAAAAGAACACTTACCAGAGCATATTATATTTTTATGGAGAAGGAGTAAAATATACTGCAAAAGGTTCTGAAGCACTTGAAGATTTGAGCGACTTAGAATCTAGAGGTGTTAAAATACTTTCATGTGGAATTTGTGTAGACTATTATGATTTAACAGACTACTTAAAAATAGGTGGACTTACAACTATGTCAGAAGTAATTGATATCTTATCAAATAGTGAACTAGTTGTTGAACCATAGTATTATTTTTAAAGGGAGTGACTCAAAAATCGTGATTTCGGAGAAATCGATTTTGTCGAGTCACCCCTGCAAAAGTTTATTAGATATCTAAAAATCTTTTTAAAATCGAATTTAGATATCAATAAACCACTGCGTTTATGAGTTCTTATAGTCGTTTTTGTTAAAATTTAGGACTTTTTGGGTCAGCCCTTTTTATGGAGGTATTAAGTATGGAGGAAATTTGTTTAAACCTTTTTACTACATCATTAATAGGTAGTTTACCTAGATCTAAAGAATTATTATTACTAAAAGAGAGTTGTAAAAAGTGAAAAATATACCGAAGTATATTTGCAAAAGTACATTGAAGAAACAAATAAAGTAATTTCTTTTCAGAAAGATTGTGGAATTGAGGTAATTGTTAGCGGTGAATTAAATCGAGATAACTATATGAGTTATATAGGGAAATCGTTGATGGTGTTAAATTATTAACTCTTGAAGAGTTAAAAGAATTAACAGGGAATAATGAAAAATTTTTCGTAAAAGTTTAGAAGAAATGGATGCTTCAGATAATAGTATGAATAGTCCAATTTGTTTTGAAAAAAATAAATACGGAAGTTAGGTTAAATAAAAAGAGATAGAAATACTAAAGGATAGTTCAGTAGAACATTACAAATGTACATTACCAAGTCCATATTTATTAACTAGATCGATGTGGTTAAAAGAAATTACGGGAAATTCGTATGAGAGTAGAAATGAACTAGGAGAAGATGGTAAAAACTTTTACGTCATGAAATTAGAGAATTAGTAAAAGAAGGAGTAAAGATTATCCAGATAGATGAACCAATACTATCAGAAGTCGTCTTTACTAATTCTAAATCAGATAATTCCTTTTACTGAGGTGCTTTATCGGAAAAAGTCAAGGTTGACAAAGAGTTAAAGTTTGCAAAGAATTTATTAAATGAGGTTTTAAATGAAATAAATTCTCATGAAGGTGTAATGAGTATTATGCATGTATGTAGAGGAATTGGACAAAAGATGAAAGTGTATTACTTGAAGGAGCATATGATAAACTTGGGAAATTTTTGATTCTCTTTAAAGTAGATATGTTGGCATTAGAATTTTTCAACACCTCGAGCAGGAGAAGTGGAAAAATTGTTTTATAATAATTTTTCTAGATACAAAAATTATTTTAGGTTTTGGATGTATAAATCCAAGAAGTGACAGAGTTGAATCGGTTGATGAGATTGTAAGAAACGTAGAAAAAGTATTAGAATTCTTACCACCTGAAAATGTATGGCTAAATCCTGACTGTGGATTTGCACATTTTCTAGAAGACCGTTAAATCCATATCCTATAATTCAAAAATTAGAAAATATGGTAGAGGCTTCAAGAGTCTTACGAGAAAAATATTGTAAATAAAAAAATTAGCCTATGAATCACAAAATTCTTAGGCTAATTTTAATGAATTATTAATTTTTAACTTCTAAATTACCATCTTTTTAAAGAGATATTATCTCCTTCTTTAACTTTTTCGTATTGTTCTTTAGTTACTGTAACGTGCTTAGTTTCACCATCTTTAGTTTTAATTTCAAGCATATAGACAGGAACTTTTGAATCTTTTACGTTGTCTACTAATTCTTTTTGCTTATCGCTTGCTTGAACATGATTGTGTGATGTAGCTGAACTGAATAATGTATACCATAGAAGTGCATTCGTTATATTACTTCCTGAAAAAGAAGCCACTACTTCTAGCAGTTATTATTTATGTAGTCAGTATATTGTTTTTATAACCTTGATTATTGTAACTATTATAATCCTTATTATATGAACCACTCGAATTTTTTTCGTGAAGTTCTTAGTAGTGCTTGTAGTTGGTTTACTACTAGCTGTCGAACTAGTAGGTTTAGAACTTTGTTTGCTACTAGATGGTTTAGAAGAACTAGGTTTAGAACTGAGATCTTGAAACGCTTGGTCTAGCTGATGAGCCTTTTTGCTTCTATAAGATTAATGTTAGATGTGCTTATTGTAGAAAAATTAATGTAGATGTAAGAAATAAACTTGTTATTTTTAAGTGTATTCTTTTTCATAGTACTATCCTTTCACGAAAAATTAATTATTTTCAGTACTGCGTTTTGCGACGACAGTCCCTTCGATATTTTCTTGAGATTTGTTTCACTTTTTACAGTATTTTCAATATTAGTTTTGTCATCTACTTTATTATCATCGGTAGAGTTGTTGTTAAAGCAATAATATAAACCAAACCCTACAATTGTGACAGTTAATAAAGTAAGAAATATTTTTAAAAATCTAGCCATATTAGAATCCTCCCAATACGTATCCTTTCATATCTAAAGCACGTTTTTAACCTATCATATTCTGATGCAGGCACTTCAATTTCTTCTCCATTTACTTGAGAAATAGTGGCATACTCATCATTTAGTCCTTTCCAAACATCAACGATATTGTTTAAGTTGATTAATCCACGATTTCCATCTATTAGAGTAATTTCAAAACCAATTCATAAAATTACCTCCTTTTTATTATTATGCTTAAATTATATCATAGTTCTAAGGAAAAAAATAGTATAGTAAATTTAAATATTACTATAGTTATTAAGGAAAGATTAATTCATGCTTTTAATGTAAAATTAATGTATATTTTAAAAATTTGATATAATGATAGAAAAGAATAAAAATATAGTGAGGACAGAACGATGAAAAATATCTGTGATAGGTTCAGGAAGTTGAGGGGAACAGCTTTATCTCAGGCTGTTGTTGATAATGGGCATGAACTATTATTATATTCAAGAAGTGAGAAATCGCGTGATGAAATTAATATACATCACACAAACAGTAGATATTTAAAAAAATGCTATTTTACCTAAGGAAGTTGTTGCTACTAGTAGTTTAAAAAGAAGCAGTTGAGTTTGCAGATGTAATTGTTATTGCAGTTCCTACAAAAAGTGATGAGAGAAGTATCAAAGGAAATCAATAAATATTTAGATAAACCAAAATATATAATCCATGTATCTAAAGGTTTAGAGATGGATACTAACAAGAGGATGTCAGAGGTTATATCTGATGAAATTGATAGTGATAAACTTAAAGGTGTGGGAGTGCTTAGTGGTCCATCTCATGCAGAAGAGTTAATTTTAAGAAACCCTACAGTAGTTGCTATTGCATCAAAAAAATGATGAATTAAATAAATTAGCACAAGAAATCTTCCATAATAAATATTTTTAGAATTTATGTTAATAAAGATTTGATTGGTGTTGAAGTTGGTGGTGCTTTAAAGAATATAATTGCCCTTGGATGTGGAATAATTGATGGGATGGCTTATGGGGATAATGCTAAAGCAGCATTATTAACACGTGGGTTAATCGAGATAACAAGATTAGGGAAAAACTAGGTGCTGATGAAATGACGTTCTTAGGTCTTGGAGGAATAGGTGACTTAGTAGTAACATGTACATCTAAACATTCAAGAAACTATAATTGCGGTTATTTTAATAGGACAAGGATATTCATTAGAAGAAGCTATTAAAAAAATTAGATATGGTAGCTGAAGGTGTGAGAACTACAAAAGTATGTTATTACTTGTCTAAGAAGTTTGATGTGTATATGCCAATTACTGAAAAATATATACAAAGTATTGTATGAAGGACTTAGTATAAAAGACTGTGTTAACAACCTTATGAATAAGATGGTCTGAGAAGAATTAAATAAATTTGAATAAATAAGTTTACGTATTAGTAGAAAGATAAAATAATTTGAAAATTACTAATTAAAAATATAGAAAAAAATGCTAAAAAGGCTAAATTTATATAATAAAACCTTGATTATTAGCGATTTATATGGTAATATTTAATAAGTGAAACGGTAGAACCGTTACTCAATAATGGAGGTAAAAGAATTAATGAATAAATCAGAATTAATTTCAAAAAGTTGCTGAGAAATCAGGACTACAAAAACAAGCAACTCGTCGCTATCGAAGCATTCGTAGAAACAGTTGAAGAAACTTTAGCTAAAGGTGAAAAATCCAAATTATCGGATTTGGTAACTTTGAAGTTAGAGAAAGAGCTGCACGTAAAGGACGTAACCCTCAAACTAACGAAGTTATCGAAATCGTCTGAAGCAAAGTTCCTGCTTTCAAAGCTGGTAAAAGCTCTTAAAGACGCAGATTAAATAATAACAATTTAATTCAAAAGAGGAGTTATTACTTAGTAGCTCTTATAAAAACGGAGGATAGTTTTGAAAAATAAAGAACAATCACAAGAACTATAAAAAAACATTATTAGAAAAATATTGGTGAAGATACATCAAGAGCTGGATTATTAGATACACCTAAAAGATGTGTAAAAATGTATGAAGAATTATTATCTAAAACAAATGTGATCCAAAAAGAAGAGATAAATACATTTTTTTGAATCAGATAATGATGAACCTATTTTAGTAAAGGATATTCAGTTTTATTCATTATGTGAGCATCATATGCTACCTTTCTATGGGGTATGTCATATAGCATATGTTCCAAAATAATAAAAAGATTACAGGACTTAGTAAGCTAGCGCGTTTAGTTGAGAGTGCTAGTCGTAGACTACAAATTCAAGAAGATATGACGCTTATGTTAGTAAACGCAATTGAAGAACAATTACAACCAAAAAGGTGTGTATGTAATTATTGAAGCGGAACATATGTGTATGGCTATGCGTGGAATCAAGAAAATCGGATCGAAAAACAGTGACTAGTAAAAACTGGTATTTTTCTTAGAAGACACAGAATTAGTAAAAGATATTCAATATAAAAATTAAGTTATAAAAATAACTGGTAATATAAGGAGTAGATTATGAAGGAGAGTAGTTATATTATTATTAGAGCAGAAGTAGATAATGTAAAAAGTTATTACTAAGAAGACCAATAATGAAGAAGCTCTAGAAATATTAAATAAGGAGAAGTTATTATTCTAAATATTTTTGATAATATCGTAAACTTTTAAAAGTACAAGGAAGAGCGAGAATAGTTTCAAATTTAGATCAAGTAATTTCAGAATAATGAGATTAACCTACACAGACTAAAAATAGCTTGTGTAGGTTTTTGTGAAAGATATAGTGAAATTGTTGTAAAGAGAAGTAATGTTATATATAATAGATTATGATAATACTGAAAAATATATTTTAGAAAGGAGAACTATGGTACTTGAAAATAAAGCTTGGTATAACAGAAAGCTCAGTTTTAGCATCGTGAAGAAGAAACGCATGTAGTAAGAAAAAGGCGATTAAATTATTTTACAGATGAGTTACTAAAAATAAAAGAAGTAGGTAAAGTTCTCTACCTAGCCTTTATACATCAATATTTATTTGAAGAAATTTATGATTTTTGCAGGAAAAAGTGAGAAATGTAAATATAGCAAAAAGGGGATTTTTCGTTTTGCACCAGTTATGTTTTTAGATTCTTCTTTAAAAACATATCGATGAAATACACAAAGTTCCTTTGAAGAGATAGTAGAAAAAAATATGTTGAAATGAATATCGCTCATCCATTTCGTGAAGGTAATGGCCGAGCTACACGTTTATGGTTTGATCATATACTAAAAAGCAAATTCAAAAAGTAATTGATTGGAATAAGATTGATAAAGAGGATTATTTATTAGCAATGCGACGTAGTCCCATAAGAGATATAGAAATTAAACATGTATTAAGAGGTGCGCTTATAAGTGAAATTGATGATAGGGAGATTTATATGAAGGGCTTGATGCAAGTTATTATTATGAAGGTTATATAGTTTATAATTCTAAAGATTTATTATAAAATCAAAATAAAAAGTTCGCAGAAATTTTTCTGCGAACTTTTTAATTATACTAGAATAGTAATTTATCTGCTCCACCTAGTTTGTAGTCTAGAGTCGCCATAGCAAGTACGTTAATAAAGTGCCATGGACGGTCAAATTCTGGTTGGAAGAATATATCAGCAAGTGCTAATTGTTCTAATGTCCAGTCTGATGCGATAGCTATAGATAAAGCTGCGATAGCACTAGATACGTCATGTTTAGACATGAATTGAGCTCCAAGAACTCTAGTGTATCTTCATCGTAGTAGATTTTTCATGTGAACTAAGTTGTTTTCTTTTCTCATGAAATCTGGGTAAATTCTTTCTTCTACATATTTAGAAGATACTTTACCGTCGTATAATCTAACACCGTTTTGAGACAGTCCAGTACTTACAAATTTGTAATCAAAGAATGATAATGCAGAAGTACCGTTTACTGCAGGCATTTTAGTTTTAGTACCCATAGCGTTTAATGCTGCTACAACACCTTGACGACGAGCTAATGTAGCAAGAGCTATTGGTAATTCTCCACGAGTTGGAGCATATGGAAGTAGAGTAGAGTCTCCTCCAGCATATACATCTTTAGCAGATGTTTCTAAGTATTCGTTAGTAACAACAAAACCACGTTCTGTCATTTCTAATTCTCCATTTAACCATGAAGCATCTGGACGTACACCAACAGAAACGATTACTGTATCTGCTTCGTATTCACCTTGATCAGTTACTACAGAAGTAACTTTTCCGTTTTCACCTTTGAATGAAAGAACTTTTTCTCCACCACGAACTTTAAGGTTGTGTTTAGCACCTTCTTCAGTAAGGATGTCTGTTAATTCTTGGTCTAAATATGTATTTAAGATTCTTGGTGCGAAGTCAACGATTGTTACATCGATACCGTGTTTTGCATAAGATTCTGCAACTTCAAGACCGATATATCCACCACCAACTACAACAGCTTTTTTACTGTTTTGCATACAATCGTATACAGCTTGAGTGTCTTCTGGTCCACGGAAAGTGTGGATGTTTTCTAATTCAATTCCTTCGAATGGAGGTTTAATTGCAGCTCCACCAGGACTTAATAATAATTTATCGTAACTTTGTTTTTCTTCACCAGCTGGTGTTTTAACAACAACATATTTTTCTTTTGAGTTTAATCCTACAACATCGCTATTACAGTGGATGTTAATACCTTGAGAACGGTAAGATTCTTCTGTTGCAAAGTGTAGTTCAGATAATGCTTTAGATGTCCCATCTAAATAAGATTAGCTACCTCAACCCATAAATGAAGCACCAGCGCCTCTTTCGTATAAGTGAATTTCAGCATTAGGCTCGTTTTTTTAAGATAGTTTGAACAGCTTCGTAACTGAAGTGAGATGTTCCAACAACTACATATTTCATATATTTTTCCTCCTAAATTAATATTAAAATTTTTCCCGTATAATTTCTATTTTTATTATTATACAAATAGTATTATAACATATAACACCAAAATATAAAAATAATATGCTTCAATAAAATGATTAGAATGGCTTTTGTTATCGTTTTTATCTTTAAAGAAAATATGTTTTTAATTATAAACATTTTTGTTAAATATTTCTTTTAAAATTAAATTGAATATTATTATATATCACCTATTGAATTTTATGATTTGACTTTTTGACTTTTGTTTTATTATATATTTCAGAAGATATATAGAAAAAAATTATTTAAAGAGGTTATTAATATGATTAAACCATTATTTGATAATGTATTATTAAAAAAAGTAGAAGAAGAAAAAGCAACGACTAGTGGAATAGTATTGGCTTCTAAAGAAGAAACTTCCAATATTGCTGTAGTAGTTGCTTTAGGAGAAAGTTGTTTATTATCAAAAGGATAATGAGGGGAATTAACTGCTGGAAGCAAAGTTGTATTTTTCGGATAATTATAAAAAGTTAACTTCAAAAATGAAGAATATATTTTAGTAAATGAAGAAGAAGTTTTAGCTGTTGTGAAGATTAAGTTCGTATCTAAAAAGAGATGTTTTAGTATTATAGGAGGAATCATGGTAAAGGAATTAAAATTTTCAGAAGATGCACGTCAATCGATGAAAGTTGGTGTGGATAAATTAGCGAATGCTGTAAAAATAACATTAGGACCAAAAGGGAGAAATGTTGTATTAGATAGAAAATTTGGTTCGCCATTAATAACTAATGATGGTGTATCAATTGCTAAAGAAATTGAATTGGAAGACCCATATGAGAATATGGGAGCAAAGTTAGTAGCTGAAGTTGCTAATAAAACAAATGAAATTGCAGGAGATGGTACAACTACAGCGACAATACTTGCTCAAGCAATGATAACTGAAGGTTTAAAAAATGTTACAAGCGGAGCTAATCCAATTGGAATTAGAAAAGGTATGGAAAGAGCTGTAAAAGTAGCTGTAGAGCGACTTCGTGATATTAGTGTTACTGTTGATTCTAAGGATAAAATTGCTCAAGTAGGTGCAATCTCTGCTGCTGACGAAGAAATAGGAAAATTCATCTCAGAAGCTATGGATAAAGTGGGTAATGACGGAGTTATTACTATTGAAGAATCTCAAGGACTTGAAACTACGTTAGAAGTAGTAGAGGGGATGCAATTTGACAGAGGATATTTATCTCCTTATATGGTTAGTGATACTGAGAAAATGATTGCTGACTTAGATAATCCTTATGTCCTTGTAACGGATAAGAAAATTAGTGCGGTTCAAGAAATTTTACCAGTACTTGAAGAAGTAGTTGCTGCTGCTAAACCACTATTAATTATTGCAGATGATATCGAGCAAGAAGCTGTTGCTACACTTGTTGTAAACAAACTTCGTGGTACGTTTAATGTTGTAGCTGTAAAAGCTCCAGGATTCGGTGAAAGAAGAAAAGCAATTTTAGAAGATATTGCTATTTTAACAGGTGGAACATTAATTACTGACGATTTAGGTCTTGAGCTAAAAGATGCTAATATTACAATGCTAGGTAAAGCAGCTAAGGTTAATGTTACTAAAGACAATACAGTTATTGTTGGTGGTAAAGGTGATAAAGAAAAAATTGAAAGTAGAACTCAACAAATAAAAAGCATTATATGCAGAATCAAGTTCTGAATTTGATCGTGAGAAACTACAAGAAAGACTTGCAGAAACTTTCAGGTGGGGTTGCAGTTATTAAAGTTGGTGCTGCCACTGAAACTGAATTAAAAGAAAGAAAACTTCGAATTGAAGATGCTTTAAATTCAACACGTGCCGCGGTAGAAGAAGGTATAGTTCCTGGTGGTGGAACTGCACTTGTTCAAGTTATTTCTGAAGTTGAAAAACTAGAAGCAACTGGTGATGAACAAACAGGTATTAACATAATTAAAAAAGCTCTTGAAGCTCCAGTTCGTCAAATTGCAGAAAATGCTGGATTAGAGAGTAGCGTTATCGTGGCTAAACTGAAAGAAGTTGAAGTAGGATATGGATTTAATGCTGCTACTGAAGAATGGGTTGATATGATTAAAAGCTGGTATTGTAGACCCGACTAAAGTAACTCGTTCTGCCTTGCAAAATGCGGCGAGTGTATCAAGTTTATTCTTATCAACGGAGGCAGTAGTAGCAGATGTTTCAAAGGATGAGCCAATACAACCTCAGATGCCAATGATGTAATAAATTATTAGTAAGACAAATAATTTGAATATTTTTCTATGATATTATAAAATAAAAACATAAGTAATAAAGGAGACAGAAACAATGAGAGAAATTACAGATAAAGAATTTTTGAACTATCAAAAACTGATAGTGTAAAAAGTATTTGACTTTTGGGCACCATGGTGTGGTCCTTGTAAAATGTTAGCACCAGTATTAGAAGAGGTTTCTAATGAATTAACTAACATTGAATTCTACAAAATTAATGTTGATGAAAAATCAAGAAGCGACTGAGTGAATATGGAATTATGTCAATTCCTACACTATTAATTATGAAAAATGGTGAAGTATTAGAAGAAAAACTGGATACCAACCAAAAGAAGCGTTAGTAGAATTACTATCTAAATACTAATAAAAAGGGCTGAACTAAAAGTCCCTAAATTTTAACAAAGTTTCTATGAGAACTCATAGACGCAGTGGTTTATTGATATCTAAATTAGCTTTATAAAAAGCTTTTTAGATATCTAATAAACTATGCGGGAGTGACTCGACAAAATCGATTTCTGATATGTACCCTTTTACTGGACAAACCAGTGAAAAGGGTATTTTTATGCGTTATAGTTATGAATTTAGGTTAGTATACTAAATCAGGGCATGGAAAAATTCCAGCCCCGGATTTCAATTTCTATATACAAAAAGACAAATACCCAATATAATTAAAGTGTAGAAAAATAATTAACTAAGAAAGGATATTTGTCATGTCTAATTTTTATCACAAATTTACTATTAATAAAAAGACCAAAAATATAACTATGGATGATAAACTTGATTTAATTAATGTAGATGGTCAAGATACATTCGTATTTCATGGGACTTTATCATACAATCCAAAATGTTGTACAAACTGTGGTTGTATAAAAGAAGGAAATAATATAGTTAAAAATGGATTCACGGATCCATTAAAAGTAGCTTTTATTAAAGATGTCAGAATGTCCCTACATATCTACGATTAAAAGAAACAACGCTTTAAATGTAAAGAATGTAATTCTAAGTTTTTGTGCTGAAACATCATTTGTACAAAAATACTGCAGTATATCTAAAAATCTTATATTCTACATTATGAAGAATCTTTCTAAGACAATATCATTTGAAAGATATAGCTGAATTAAGTAATGTATCAGTATCTACAGTAGTAAGAGTAATGAAATCATGTAGAGAAGCTGTAGAAGTTAAGACTCATTCAAACCTACCAGAACACCTATGTTTTGATGAGATAAAAGTCAACTAAAGACAGTAAAAATGGAATGAGCTTCGTATTCTTAGATGCTAAAACACATGATTTTATAGATATTGTAGATGGAAGAACACAACATATATTAAAACAATACTTTATGAGATATCCAAGGAAAGTAAGAAAGAAAGTAAAAACAATCTGTATAGATATTTATCCTCCTTATATGAATATGATTAGAGATGTTCCCTAACGCTAAAAATAATTATAGATAGATTCCATATAGTACAAAATATTAATAGAGAATTAAATAAAGCTAGAATAAAACTAATGAACCAATATAAGAACAAAAAGGCTCTATTTACACTGTTTTTAAAGAACTTTTGGAAAGTAATATTAGAAGATAGAGATAAAGTAAATTCAACAAAAATATTCTATTCTAGAAGCTTTTAAACGCTATGTAACTAGAAAAAGAAGTATTAGATTATATATTAGCTATAGATGATGAGTTTACAGCTAGTTATGAGAGAGTACAGGAGATTAGAGAAGCTATTAAGGCTAAAGCTTCTGAAGAATTAGAGAAATATAGATATGGATACTAGAGGATTATCTAAAGGTGTATCTAAAGCTATAAATACTATGAAGCACAAAGAGTATATGCTTAATGCTGTTAAATATAAGTATTCTAATGGTCCATTAGAAGGATTTAATAATAAAAATAAAACTACTAAAAGAGTATCTTATGGATATTCTAGCTTTAGTAATTTCAGATTACGCATTTTAATTATGTCTAGATTATTTGTTTCTAGTATAAAAATAATGTCAAACTTAAAGAAAACAAGAAAAATCTAAGCGACAAAATCTTGCCTAGATTTCATTTCCTATTTTTCTCCATGTCCCGAATTTGACAAAGAGCCTGAATTTAAAGTAAAATGTGTTGAGATGTATGAAAGAGGAGAATATCCAGATACACCTAATGGAATAACCACTAGAAAATTTAGAGATACTATTAGGAAAATGGAAAAGAATGGTTGATTCATTAGGGTGTAGGCGTCTTGCAAACATAAAAACGAAAAAAATAAGAAGTGGAATCAGAAGAAAAACTAGTATTAGTTTCCAAAATTTTAGCTGGTTATTCATATAATTCCGTTGCACTAGAGAATGGAATTAATTATAGGATATTGTATAATTGGGTTCAAAAATATAAGGAAAAAGGTTATAATGGACTTGTAGATGAGAAGAAAGGAAGACCAAGAAAGGTACCTATCATGAAAGAAAATAGTAGTCCTAAACCATTAAAAGAATCAGAAAGAGAAGAATTAATTAGATTACGTGCAGAAAATAAATTTATAAAAACAGAAATCGAAAATATTAAAGCAGAAAAAGAAATAATAAAAAAATTAATAGCCTTGAGGCGAGAAAAATGGTATACGCGCAACTCAAGGGCGAAAGCAAGCAATCATCAAAGAACTTAGAAAAAGGATATCAATTAAAAATGTCTTTTACAAGAAATAGGAATGGCAAAAATCAACATATTATTATTTAGTAAATAAGAAAAGAAGCAGATGTTGTAGCTATTCGTAATGAACCAGTGTTAAAAGAAATTAAAATTATTTTTACCGAAAAATAAAGGACTATATGGTGTCCGTAGAATTCACAATGAACTAATTAATAGAGGTTTTAAAAGTAAATCATAAACGAGTACAAAAGTCTTATGCATAAAGAAGGACTGAAAAGGAAACGTCCTAAAGAAAGATATCACTCATATAAAGGAACAATAGGAAAAGTCGCTAATAATATAATAAATCGAGATTTTTAGTACAACTGCTCCTTTACAGAAATGGACTACAGATGTATCACAATTCAATTTTTCCATGGGGAAAGTGCTATTTTTCAGCGATTCTAGATATGCATACAAATGAAATAATATCATCTGATTTATCTTTACATCCAAATTTAAATCAGATAAAAAGGATGTTAGAACAAGCATTTAATCAAATTTCCAAATACAGACGGATTAATTATGCATTCTTGGATCGAGGGTGGCAGTATCAACATTCACACTATAGAAGTGAGTTGAAAAACATGGAATCATTCAATCAATGTCTAGAAAGGGAAATTGTTATGATAATAGTATCATGGAATCATTTTTCGGAAGAATGAAGACGGAGATATTTTATGGTTATGAAAAGAATTATATGTCATTTGAAGAGTTTAATAAAGCTGTATATGAATATATAGCTTATTACAACAACAAGAGAATTCAATCAAAAACAAAATGGATGTCACCTGTACAATACAGGATAACATTCACATGTCTAAACTAAATATATATGAGTCCAGAATTTTGGGTACATATCATTTCTCCGAAATCACGATTTTTGAGTCACTCCCTTTTTATTAAAGATAAAACAAAGGAATGGCGTATAATTAAAGCCATTCCTTGTTTCTTTAAAATTAATAATTTTTAAATATTGATCAATTTCCCAATCGGTAACTTGAGTTCTAAATGAATCCCATTCGATTGATTTCGCTTCTATAAAGTTATAGAAAAATGTGATACTTAAGAGCTTCTTTCATAATAGAAGATGAAGATAATTCTTTTAGGGCTGTGTATAATGTTGATGGTAATTCATCGATTCCATTAGCAAATCTTTCTTCAGGAGTCATAACATAGATATTACTTTTAACTTCTTCTGCCGGAATAAGTTTATTTTCGATGCCATCTAAGCCAGCCGCTAAAATAGTAGACATAGCTAAGTATGGATTTGCTGCTGGGTCAACTGATCTAACTTCAACACGTGTAGATTTACCACGAGCTGCTGGAATACGTACTAGAGGAGAACGGTTAGAAGTAGACCATGCAACATAACAAGGTGCTTCGTATCCTGGTACTAGACGTTTGTATGAATTTACAGTAGGGTTACAAACAGCTGTGAAGCTACGAGCGTGTTTAAGAATTCCTGCGATAAAGTGTGAAGCAACTTCACTTAAACCATTTTCGCTAGTTTCATCGTAAAAACTATTTTCCCCTTTACTAAATAATGAAACATTACAGTGCATACCAGAACCATTAATACCAAAGATAGGTTTTGGCATGAATGTAGCATGTAGTCCATGTTTACGAGCGATAGTTTTAACGATTAATTTGAAAGTTTGAATATTATCACAAGCTGAAATTACATCGTCATACCTGAAGTCAATTTCATGTTGACCAGGTGCAACTTCGTGGTGACTTGCTTCAATGTCAAATCCAAGGCGTTCTAATTCAAGAACGATGTCACGACGAACATTTTCTCCTAAATCAACTGGAGCAAGGTCGAAAATATCCACCATTGTCATTTAATTCTAAACTAGGTTCCCATTCTCTTTTAGTCTGAATAAGAAGAATTCTGGTTCTGGTCCAAGATTTAAAGTATCAAAACCAAGATTTTTCATTCTTTCAAGAGTTCGTTTTAAATTACCACGTGGGTCTCCGGCAAATGGTTTACCATCAACTGTGTGTACATCACAGATAAAACGAGCAACTTTTCCATATTCACTATCCCATGAAAATACTAAGAATGTATTTAAGTCAGGGGTATAGTACATATCACTTTCTTCGATACGAACGAAAACCTTCAATTGATGAACCGTCAAACATCATTTTATTATCTAATACTTTTTCGATTTTGACTAACTGGTACTTCTACGTTTTTATAGTTCAGTAATATCAGTAAATTGTAATCGAATGTATTTAACATTTTTCTTCTTCAATTCTTTTTAATAATTTCTTCTCTAGTAATAGTTTTTAGCCATGTCTTCTCCTTAAAACTCTGTAAAAATTTGTTAAAAATCTAACATTAAAATTTATATTGTTATAAAAATCTTGATAAGTCACCTCGTCCAATTGAGCGTTCCCTAGGTAATCCGTTTGGACCAGCAAATATGTCGTTATGAATAATTTGTCTGATTTGTGTAGTTTTAGCAGATACATCTTTCTCATTTATAATTTCATCTATTGCCTTTAAACTAAACCCCTTTGTAGTAGATCTTTTTATAGTTAATAGTTTATCAATATCATTAAATGAAAAAGCCTAGTGTTTCCCTCGGTACGTTTAGGAGTGAATAGTCTTCATAATATCTTATCTGTCTAGCAGTAAGTTGCGTAATCTTAGTTACTACACTTATAGAAAAACAGGAAGATTTTTGTAATTCTTTAAACCCCTATAAAAGCACCTCTCAAATTAGATTTTGTGAAATAAATATTTTATATCTATATAGTATAATAACAAAATAAAATTTAAAAATAAAGTATATGTTAAATAATCTTACATTAAAAAGTTTATGTTAACATTGAGAAGTATTATTATGGAGTTTTTAAATATATATATAAAGTGTGTTTAAAATTTTTAGAAAATCGTGATAAAATAAAGCTATATAAAAAGAAAGGATGATAGTATGGCGATATTTTTATCTGTTATAGTTTTTATTATCTCGTTTGTTCTACTTTTAGGTTCGTACATAATGTTAGTAGCAAATAGAAAAATAGACGTATGGATAAGGTATTGAAGTTGGTAGCGACATATAGTTTAGTTAGTGCTTTAGTATTTTTGCTATCAATATTTATACTTATAATAATTTTAATTACAATTAAATATTAAGTTTGGATGTGAAAATTTTTGAAAAAGATTCCTTGTTTAAAAGGACTGCTATACTTAGCATAAGTTTAATCTTGACGAAAGTTTTGGGAGCTGTATATCTAATTCCGTTCTATCAAATTATTGGTGGAGAAGAACAGATGGCTTTTGTTCAATTATGGATATAGTTATTATGCTACTATATTGGAGATTTCTGCGCAGAGGGTTCCCTTTAGCAATAGCAAAGTTAGTTAGCAAAGTATAATGCTTTTAGGTGCTTATAGTATAAGTAGAAAAATCTATAGGTTAGGTTCTTGGATTCTTGTAGTAATGGGAATAATTGGTTTTGTATTTTATTTTTGGTTCTGGATTTATTTTCGGAACAGATATTAATTAGTAATCAACAAAAATTCACACCACAAGAAGGAGCTTTTGGTACTAAAAAGTTTGAGTTTTGGAATACCACTTGTATTAATTTCAGCAGGTATTCGAGGACTTTTCCAAGGCCATGAGATTATGTTACCATCAGCATTAAGTCAATTCGTGGAACAAGTAGCTCGTATTGCTTTTTATGTTAGGTGCAACTATATTTTTATTATGAGAGTTTTTAGGTTATGGAGTCGTTGAAGGGAATGTTAGTGCAACTTTTGTCTGCTAGACAGTAGGAGCTGTGTTTTCTTTAATTACGCTATCCTTTTTATATACTAAATATAGAAGAAGTTTAGATTTTAATTCTCCAGAAGATAGTAATTCTATAGAGGTTACTACTGGAGAATTAGTAAAAGAATTTCTATCAGTTTCAATTCCGTTTATATTTATTGTTGGATTATTCGATTTTTAAATATAATAGATCGACATAATTTTATTCATGGTATGACAAAAATAGAAAAGCTGATATTGTTGATGGAAGATTCTCTGCATTGCAACTTGTTAATAAAAGGTAGTAATGATAGCTGTGGCTATTGCTCCAGCATTTTTCAAGTACATTTTTACCTTCTATTACGCGATTATTTGCACAAGGTGATAAAGTGAGTGTGAGTTCTCAGATTAATAAAGTAATATTGGCTCTTATGATGATGGTATTACCAGCATTGGTTGGGATGTATGTTCTTGCCCGATCACTTTATTCTACTTTTTATAGTAGGAGTCTTATAAATGCAGATTTACTTAGATTTTATTTACCACTTGCGATTTTGTATTCTCTTTTATAGTTTAACGAGTATCATAATGCAAGCAATAAATAAACAATTGATAAATCTTATAACTATAGTGATTGGGTTGGCGGTCAAATATATGACGATTACTCCATTTGTAGTTAATTATAGACAAACGGTGTAATTTTTATCTTCAATAACAACTTATGTAGTTATGATTATAATTAACTTAGTAATTATAAATAGTATTGTTAAACTTAAAGTTTTAGAATTTTTATCAAAAATTAATTATTCTTTTTAAGTAGTTGTTTTCATTATGTTTATTGCAGTCATCATGGTTTATGATTCGATTGTCTCTAATTTTGTTATTGAGTCAAAAATCTCTAGTATGATATTAATTATTATATGTGCTGTTATAGGCGGCGCAGTCTACTTCTTTAGTATTACTAGAATGAAAATTTGATAAGTATTTGTTTGGAAGAACAATAACCTTATTATCATTAAGAAATATGAGGAGAAGAGGATAGTGAGACTAGATAAATTTATAAGTACAACGACGACACTAAGTAGAGCAGAAGCATTATAAAAATGGAATATTAATTAATAATATTCTAGTAAAATCCCCTGATTATAAGGTTGATGAGATATGTGATCGGGGTTATAGTGAATGGAGAACAGTTAGTTTATCAAAAATATATTTATATAATGATGAATAAACCTAAAAAAATGTTGTATCAGCTACAGAAGATGCGGTTGAAAAACAGTAGTTGATATTTTTAGAAGAAAAAGATCGTATGCATAAAGTTTTTCCTGTTGGTAGACTAGATAAGGATACTGAAGGATTAATGTTACTGACAAATGACGGTGAGCTTGCTCATAAATTAATTTCCCCAAAAAGATGTAGAAAAATACTATGTTGAAGTTTCTGGGAAATTAAAAAGATGAGTATATCAAAATTGTCGAGAATGGACTTATTATAGACGGAGGATATAAGTGTAAAAAGTGCTCGCTTAGAAATACTCGAATCTATTGAGGAAAAAGTAGAGCAAATATATTTTATAACTGAAGGAAGTTTCATCAAGTAAAAAGAATGATGAAAGCTTTAGGAACTACAGTAACATACTTAAAGAGATTGTCTATAGGATCATTCAAAAATTAGATGAAAATTTAAAAATTAGGTGAATATAGATATTTAACAGAAAAGGAACTAAAAAAATTTAAATAAATAATGGAGGGATATATTATGAATATCAATTTTAAACAAGAAGTTCAAAAATCATAAGGAGGATACGATAAAAGATTTATTCGATTTATTAAGTGTTCGTTCAATTTTAGGAACTGATGTAACTGAGGAAACTCCTTTTGGTAGCGGTCCAAGAAAAGCATTAGATTTAATTCTATCATTTGGAGAACGTGATGGTTATAAAACTAAATTAGTAGAAAAACAAAGCTGGTCACATTGAAGTTGGTGAAGGTGAAGAGTTATTCGGTATCCTTGGTCACGTTGATGTAGTGCCAGTAGTTGAAGCTGATTGGATTAGTTACCCGTTTAAACCAGAAGTTAGAGATGGAAAAATTTATGCTCGTGGATGCTTAGATGATAAAGGACCTACAATGGTGCTACTACGCTGTAAAACTTTTAGATAAACTGGTGTAAAAATGGAATAAACGTGTTCGTTTAATTATCGGTAGTGATGAAGAAACAGGATTTAGATGTGTTGAATCATACTTTAAACATGAAGAACAACCTGCTTTAGGATTTACACCAGATGCTATGTTCCCGTTAGTTTATGCTGAAAAAGCACGTGTTACTTTTGACCATAAATTAATCTTCAAAGATGAAGAAGGAACTTACGATTACAAACTTGTTAAATTTAATGGTGGACAGGTTCTTAATATGGTTATCGCAAGTGCAGAAGCTGAATTAGAAGGTGATGCTGGCGATATTAAAGAAAAATTTGAAAAATTCTTATCTAATGAAAAACTAGAAGGAGAAGTTGAAGTTGGTAATACAATTAAGCTTGCTCTAAAAGGTAAAGCTGCCCACGGATCAACACCACAATTTGGTATTAACGGTGCTACAAAATTAGCAGAATTTTTAAGCACATTAGGATTAGATGTTAATGGTAAAAATTTCGTTAATTATATAGTAGAAAAATTAGCTAATGATCCATTCGGTGAAAAATTAGGATAAATTATTCTGATGATGAAATGGGTGCATCAACATACAACTATGGTATTTTAAAAATATGATTTAGCAGAAAAAGTTGGGATAGTATCAACTGACTACTATCCATCTAAGAAATTTAATCTAGTTGAAAAACTGGAAACAATAAAAGTTGATAATGTAAATATTGAAGTAACTAGTACAAAAGAAGCTCACTACGTACCAAAAAGATGATGAGTTAGTAACTACTCTAATGGATGTTTTATAGAAAATATACAGGAGATACTGAAAATGATGCATTTGTACTTGGTGGTGGAACATATGCTAGATGCCTGAAAAAAAGGTGTAGCATTTGGACTTCTTTTCCCAGGTAAACAAGATACAATGCACCAAGCTAATGAATTCTTAGAAATTGAAGATTTATTATTAGCAACTGCGATTTATGCAGAAGGAATTTACAAACTTTCTGTCAGAATAAAAATTATATAAAAATATTTATTTGATATAATAATTTTTAGAGCACAAGGTAACTATAAAAAAGTCAATCTCAAAGATATTCTTATATTTTTAATTTTTAAAATTAGAATATCTTTTGAGATTTTTCATTTTAATTAAAAATAGCATCTTGAAAAATGATTAAAGAATGTAAAATATATAGTGCATTATAGTTTTTAAAAATTAGAAAAAAGAGATTGAAGAAAAGGAGCAGTAAGAAAAAAATGTCTAAAGAATATTATCAAATGGGCTGGACTTTAGATGATACATATCAAGAAGATTATTTTTTTGTTCGAGAGATAATCAGAGATATTTTATTAAAAATACTACTCCAATGATTGCAACTCTTTCAGCAGAAGGAATAGTACCTAGATTAAGATGGACTAAGCGTATAAGTAATGGGGATGTATTAATTGCTCAAGATTTTGAAAATGGTAGAACATTAAATACAGAAGACATGACTGATAAACGTATTCCTGAAATTTTCAAAAAGTTCATGGATCTGAAAAATTAAAAGAAAAATAATGAAGGCTCAGGGATATACAGAGGAAACAGTCATGAGTTCCTTATACAATTTGAAATCAATTATTGCCGACGAGCTTCGTAAAAATAGTAATATAGTAAATGCACTTAATTATTTAGAGAATTCTATTCCGGTTGATGAAGTTGAGTATACGCCGTGTCATACAGATTTACATAAAGATAACTGGTTGTTATCTGATCAAGGGAAACTGTTTTTAGTTGATTGGGAACACTCAATATTATGTGATCCGGCAATCGATATTTCATTTGTACTGTATAGATATATTCCTCAAAGCGAGTGGAATGAATGGTTAGCGATATATGGTCAAGAACCTACTTTAAAAATATAGAAATAGATTGAAGTGGTATATAACGTTACAATCAGTTATTATGATAGTTTGGTATCATGAGAAAAACAATTATCTGAAATGAACTCATGGTTAATCTTTTTAGATAGAATATTTAACGATTTTATTTAAAAGCATTAAATAGGAAAAACCTAATTAATGCTTTTTATTTTTTTATAAACGGTGTAAAAATATAAAGAGTAACATAATATGTGTTAAAATGAATCAAAATTATGATTTATATAGCTTATGCAATATTAATTGATATTAATTAATATTTTTAGATGAAAATTATTTTTAATTTGATGATTTTACTGTTATGTTAATAGAAACTTATGGAGTAATAGCATGACTATAAAGGATTATAAATTATACCTGATAGATTTAGATGGTACTATATATAATGGAGAAAATCAGGTATGCTAAAGAGTTTGTTGAATATTTAAACGAAAAGAATATAGACTATTTATTTTTAACAAATAATTCGACAGAAAGAACCAAAAAGATGTCGCTGAGCATCTTAAGAAATTTGATATATACACTTCAGAAGAACATGTTTTTACTTCAAGTGACGCTACTAAAATTTATCTTGAATCTAAAGGATATAAAAAAACTTATATGTAATAGGAGAAGCTGGGGTAAAGAATACACTAAGTTCATTTTGCCAAAAAGGATACTGAAGAAGATGTTGAAGCAGTAGTAGTAGGTCTAGATAGAGAACTTACATATGAAAAATTAGCTATTGCTACTAAAGCTATTTTAAATGGAGCAGAACTTATTGGTACTAATCCAGATACATTATTACCTACTGCACAGGGGTTTCGTGCCAAGTAATGGGGGAGCAAGTCAAATATTTGGAATATGCAACTTCTACGCAGGCTACAATTATAGGTAAACCTAGTAATATTATTATGGAATCTGCCATTAAATTATTCAATTATAGAAAAGATGAAATAGTAATGGTAGGTGATAATTATGATACAGACATTATGTCAGGTATAAATAGCGGAATAGATACAATTCATGTTCAAACAGGTGTGACAAGCTTCGAAGAATTGAAAGACAAAGAAAAAACCAACGTATTCAATAGAAAACTTATATCAATTGATTAAATAGTGAGGAGAATATAAATGATTATAAAAACTGAAGAACAATTACAGAAAAATGAAAGAAATAGGTTTCATTTGTGCAACAATCAGAGATGAAATGGTAAAAAGCAGTTCCAGGTGTTTCAACAAAAAGAACTAGATAATATTGCTAAAGAATTATTTGAAAAATATGGAGCGAAATCAGCTCCAATAACTGAGTATGACTTCCCAGGGTATACATGTATTTCATTAAATTATCAAGGCGCACATGGTATCCCATCTAGTACTAAAATTTTAAAAAGATGGAGATCTTCTTAATATTGATGTATCAGGGGTGTAAAGATGGTTACTATGCTGATACTGGTATTTCTTTTGTTGTTGGTAAAGTTGATGATCCGATGAAAGAAAAAGTATGTGAAGTTGCTAAAGAAGCATTTTACGAAGGTATCAAACATGCTGTTGCAGGAAGAAAAATTAATCAAATTGGAAAAAAATGTTCATAAAAAAATTAAAGAACATAAATTAGAAGTAATTGAAAATTTAACTGGTCATGGAATTGGAACTTCATTGCACCAAGAGCCACAACATGTCTTCAACTATTTTGATCCATGGGATAACATTATCCTAAAAGATGGTATGTGTTTAGCTGTAGAACCATTCGTATCTACAAAAGCAAAAACTGTAGGAAATTCAGAGAGAGACGAATGGAATTAGTCGAAAATGACGGTTCATATATCGCTCAATATGAACATACAATTGTAGTTCGTGAAAATCAAGAACCGTTAATCTTAACAAAAATAGATTAATTTTCATTGAAAAAGTTGACAAGTTAATAAAAATGTTTTTAAGATACTACTTATTAAAAATATGGAGAGAAGAAAATGGCAGAAAATTTAGTAATAGTCGAATCTCCTTCAAAAGGCAAAAACTATTGAAAAATATCTAGGGAAAAATATAGAGTAATATCTTCAAAAGGTCATGTAAGAGACTTACCTAAAAAGTAGAATGGGAGTAGAAGTACTAGATAATGGGAGTGTAGATGTTGATTATATTTCTATAAGAGGAAAAGGTGATGTAATCAAGTCTCTAAAAAGAGGCTAAAGGAAAGTTTTCCTAGCATCCGACCCTGATAGAGAAGGAGGCAATAGCATGGCATATTGCTCACATATTAGGTTTAGATAATGATTCTGATAATAGAATAGTATTTAATGAAATAACAAAAGATGCGGTAAAAGATGCAATTAAACATCCAAGAAAAATTAATACGGATTTAGTTCAATCACAACAGACAAGAAGAATTCTTGATCGTCTTGTAGGGTATAATATTTCACCTGTTTTATGGAAAAAGTTAAAACCAAAACTATCGGCTGGTCGAGTGCAAAAATCTGCATTAAAACTAATTGTTGATAGGGAAGAGGAGATACAAAAATTTGTACCTCAAGAATATTGGTCAATGCCTATAGACTTTATAAAAATAGAAAAGTTTTAACAGCTAATTTCTATTCGTATAAAGGTGAAAAATTAAACTTGAGAGCAAAAAGATGTAGACAAAAATAAGAAAAGCTATAATAGGTGATACATTCAAAGTAATAGATGTAGCGAAAACTAAGAAAAATAGAAATGCACCAAATGTGTATATTACTTCTACTATGCAACAAGATGCTTCAAGAAAGATTAACTCAAAACCCGTAAAACAATGAGTGTAGCTCAAGAGCTATACGAAGGAATAAATCTTAAAAAAATTAGGTGGTGTTACAGGTTTAATCACGTATATGAGAACAGATTCTACGAGGGTTTCTGATGAAGCGGTAAAAATGGCAAGTGATTTTTATATTGAATAATTATGGTAAAGAATATTTAGTAGCATCAGTAAAATCAAGAAAAGCTAGTAAGAATGTTCAAGATGCCCATGAGGGTATTAGACCAACGAATGTTAATTTTACACCAGATTCAATTAGGAATATCTATCAAATCGATCAATACAAGTTATATAAATTGATTTGGGAAAGATTCCTTGCGAGTCGCATGAGTGCTCTGCAGTTTATGAAACTAGTACAACTACTTTTGAAAACAATGAAGTTGTGTATCGTGGTGCACATTCTAATCTATTATTTAATGGATTTTTAGCTGTATTAAAAGAAAAAGAAAAAGTTAAATTAGCACCAGAATTTGAAGTTGGAGAAGATGCTAAGGTTAAAGAAATAAAAAGAAGAGCAACACTTCACACAGCCACCAGCAAGATATTCTGAAGCAAAATTAATTGCTGAACTTGAAGAATTAGGTGTAGGTCGTCCATCAACTTATGCAACAATAGTGGATACTCTACAAAAAGATATTATGCTAAGTTGCAAAAATAAAGGTGTTTACTCCAACAGAATTAGGAACATTAGTAAGTAAAAATTACTGAACAGTATTTCCCTGATATTATTAATACAAAATTTACTGCGAATCTTGAAAGTCAGCTAGATGATATTGCAGAAGGTAAAGTTGGATGGGAAAAACAATTTATAATTTCTACAGTGGTTTTTAGAAAAGATGTGAGAAAAAGCAGAATCAGAAATGGAAAAAGTTGAGATTAAAACAAGAATTTACTGGAGAATCTTGTCCAGAATGTTCTTCTCCACTTGTATTTAAACTAGGAAATTTGGTAAATTTATAGCTTGCTCTAATTTCCCTGATTGTAGATATACAAATACAATTCAGAAAAAAAGTAGGAGTAAAAATGTCCAAAATGTAAGAAACATGATATATTAGAAAAGAAATCTAAAAAGGTAAACTTTTCTATGGATGTGAAGGATTTTCAACTTGTGATTTTTGTATCATGGGATAAGCCGATAAATAGAAATTGTCCTAAGTGTGATAATATTCTATTTGAAGGTAAAAAGGTGTTCATAGTGATCACTGTGATTATAAAGAAGAAATTAAAAATAGAAAAAAATAAAAAGATTTGATAATTTATTTAATTGTCAAATCTTTTTATTTTCTAATTATTGATAGCTAATAATTTATTAGTATAAAAACATATTTAAATACAGTGAATTAACTGAGAAAACGATTCACTTAAATTATTTGAAAGTTTAATTGTCAGAAAAATTTAAAACATTTATCCAACAAAAAGAAATATTTTTTTAAAAATCTATTGACAAATGTTAATAAATATATTATTGTATATAACATACTTTAAAAACACAAAAATTATTTGGAGGAGATGACATGTTGAAATTTTTAAAGAAAAATCCATATGTATCAATCGGACTTATGTTATTTGCACTGTTCTTTGGTGCTGGTAATTTAATTTTCCCAGCATTCCTAGGACAAAACGCTGGAACTAATTTATCTACAGCGATGATAGGATTTATTATTATGGGAGTGGGATTACCACTTTTAGGAGTTATAGTAATGGGGTACTCAGGAGCTGAGGACTTATTAGATTTATCTAGTAGAGCAGGTAAAGGATTCGGTATTGCTTTTACGACTTTATTATATTTAACAATCGGACCTTTCTTTGCAATTCCTAGAACAGGAACTACAACTTATGAATTAGGATTATCAAGCTTTGTAGCGCCTGAAAATACTACAATTGCTCAGGCTATTTTCTTAGCTTTATTCATGGGATTAACATTATGGTTAGCTATTAGCCCAAACAAACTAGTAGATAGAATTGGAACAGTAATTACTCCGGTTTTACTACTTTCAATGGTTGTGTTAATTATTGCATCATTAGTTAAACCTATGGGTGTAGCTCAAGAACCTACAAAAACATATGCTACTACTTCATTAGCATTTACGAATGGTTTAATGGAAGGATACAATACTATGGATGCATTGGCGTCATTAGTATTTGGTATTATCGTTATTAACTCTGTAAAACTATATGGAGCTAAAACTAAGAAAGAAGTATTTAACAATACAGCTAAATCAGCAATTATTGCAGCGGTATTACTGGCTTTAGTTTATGTATTCATTTCAAATATTGGAGCTACATCTGTTTCAGTATTAGGATTACAAAAAACAGGTGCAGGAGTATTAACTGGGGCAACAACTTTTTACTTCGGTAATGTTGGTAAATTACTATTATTCGTTATTGTATTTTTAGCTTGTTTAACAACAAGTGTAGGATTAGTAACAGCTTGTTCTTCATATTTCGTAAGATTATATGATAAAGTTAGCTATAAAACTTATGCTATTGCACTTACTTTATTTTTCATTTGCAGTAGGTAACTATGGATTAGCACGCAATCATTCAAGGTGCAGTACCAGTATTAGTATTATTATACCCATTAACAATGGTATTAATCCTATTAGGATTCTTAAATAATTTCTTTTGGTGGAAAGAGAGTTGTTTATGTAACTACAGTGTTATTTACAGGATTATTTAGTTTATATTCAACTGTAATTTCAACATTTTAAATTAGCAGTACCAGCTGTTGATAATTTATTAGCAAAAGTTAAATTCTTACCAGTACCTGCAGATTTTGCATGGTTAGACTTTTGCTTTTAATTGGTTTTTGTATTAGGTATCGTTTTAACTTTTTTTGTAAAAGAAAAAGATAATTTTTTAAAAAGATGATAGGAGTTTAATCTTCTATCATCTTTTTAAATCTTTTCTGACTATTGTTTTGACAATAAGATAAAGCAATGGTATTATATTAAGATGTAGTCTTATATTTTTTTAAGAAAAAGATCTAGAAGAAGAGTAATAAAATTTTGTTATTTTTTTATAGGAGAAGCAATGGTTTTTAGAATTTGAGAATATAAAAAGAAAATAAAAAGATACCATCTTAGAATTAGATTTACAGGTGGATACAGGTGAAATTTTAACTATTATTAATAATAAATCGGAGAATTTAGAACTTCTAAAAGATTCTTTTAGAAAAAGAACGAAGTATAAAGGTGAGATTCTTTTCGATGATGAAGATGTTAGTAAGCAAAAACTTTTATTTTACTAAAGATTTCGGATTTTATAACGATTTAACATTATTAAAAAAATTTAAAAGTAGCATTAGAATTATTCAATGTGAAATATTCTATTGATGATTTAGCTAATGATTTAGAATTTTTAGGTCTTAAACCAAGTTCTAAGTATAAGGACATATCACCAAATGAAATTAGTAAGTTTTCATATATTGTTTTTCAATATTAGTAGACCAAAAATGTTCTTATTATTGATAATACTGACAAAGATTTAACTCCAGAAGATATGGAAGCTATTAGTGATTTTGTTTTTGGATAAATCAAATAATGCCAATGTAATTATTTTTAGATACTATGTTAAATAGATATAACAGTATTGCAGATAAGGTTCTAGATTATTACTGATGGGATTAAATCATATTTCCGAAATCTTGAAGATTTATTAATCTTAAAAACAACTTACTGCCATTAATATTTCTGACAATGAAAAACTAGATGATATACTATCTGGATATCAGTATACTATATATCATGATAATGAAATAGTAGTAAGAGAAGAGGTTCTTGAAGAAGTAGTTTATAGTTTATTAAAAAAATAGTATTGAAGTATATCAAATTCGTAACTTAGGTGAGAAAAATTAAATTATATGAGGGCGAGGATGATCTATAATGTTTTTTTAAGATTGAATTTGGTAAGTTATTTAGAAGGAAATTTAATTATCTATTCGCATTAATTTTAATTTTATTAAATTTAGGTGTAGTTTTTCAAATTAGATTCTTTATCATTATTTTATGATAAGTCTTTAGTGGATATTATTTTTAATATTGTATTAAAAATAGATTTGGTGCTAATATTATTTATTATGGGATTGAATTACATCTTTTCGTACAGAGAAGATTATATTTCAAAAGGTAAAATGTTTTTTGAGATTCATAAAAAGAAAAGTGTCCGAGATTTTTTCTTCAATTTTAGCTAATTTAATTTACTTTTTTTAGTTTATTATGTAATAATAGTATCAAGTTTATTAGCTTTATTATTTGTTCGTAAGAATAGTTTATTTAGTGAAATAAAATCGATTATGATGAATGTAAATACTGCAGGAGCGTTCGCAACAATGTTAATATTATTGTTATTATTTGCAAATATTATATTCTTATTATCGTTAACATTATTCAATAATACTAATTTGGCTATTTCTGTTTCTCTTTTATACTTTTTTTAGGTGGAGAGGTAATTGCTAAGATGATCGAAAACAAAGGCTTTAACTTTGCAAGTGAAAGAATAGATAATAGTGTGCTTACTATTTTTACTAAATCATTTAATAATTTGAATCAGCATATTACATTTAACCTTACTACTTTTTACCTGTAGTGTTAAATTTTTGTTGGGTTAGTAATAGTTATTTATATAGTAAGATTAATAAAAATATTCGGATAGAAGGAGATTTTTAATGGATACACAGATATTAATTCAGTATGTAATAGTGTTGCTTAGTTTGATACTATTAGAAGGATTATTGTCAGCAGATAATGCAATTGTACTAGCTGTTATGGTTAGACATCTTCCTCCGAAGGATCAAAAACATGCTTTAATGTATGGTCTTGCAGGAGCATTAATTTTTAGAATAATTGCAATTTTCCTAATTACAATTTTAGCACAGTATTGGGAAATACAGGTACTAGGTGGACTATATCTTATATATATGGCTGGTACGCATATCAAGGAATTTTTTGATAAACAGAAACAAAAAAATTCTGAAGAGGAAGTAAAAGCGCCGAAAAAACAAAGTGGTTTTTGGGCAACAGTTATAAAAGTAGAACTAACAGATATAGCTTTTGCTATTGATTCAATTTTAGCAGCTGTGGCAATTGCGATTACATTACCGCATATCTCAGAGGCATCAATCGGAGGAATTAACCTTGGACAATTCTCTGTTATGGTAATCGGTGGTTTTGTAGGTGTTGTAATAATGCGTTATGCTGCTAATATCTTTATCAAAGTATTGGAAACTAAGCCTGGTTTAGAAATCGCAGCTTTCTTAATAGTTGGCTGGGTAGGTATTAAACTATTTGTTATAGCAGCAGCTCATGAAAAACTAGGATTAATACCACACGATTTTTCCTCATTCAACACTTTGGACTGTGATTTTTCTGGGTTGTATTACTTGGATTATTAGTTTTGGGGAATTTTAGTATCAAAAAGATTTGAAAATAAATAATATATATAGGTTCTTTGTCAAATTCGGTTGATTTAGAAAATTAGGAGAAAGCTATGCTATATTAAGTAGTATAGCTTTTTCCTATTTTTTTCGTTTTAGTCTTATTTCTTTCTTTTTATCGAGAATATCTTGGCGCTCTTCTTTTCGAATATCTAGGTTTCTTATTAGTTTCAGAAGGTATAAATAAGCTGAATACAAGTAGTATTTTTAGCTTTTAAAGTTACTAAAAGATCTATAACCATAAGAAATACGTTTAATAACTTTAATTTTATTGTTAATTCCTTCTAAAGGACCATTAGATAGCCCATTGTAATACATAGTATTTTTAATTTGTCTTTTATATTTTTCTAAGTGTTTTTAATAGCTGTAAACATATATCTAGGTAAAAGTAGATTTATCGTTAATTAAAAGCTTTAAAACTATCAAAATCATCTTTTTCAAGAGCTTCTCTAAGGTCTTGGATAATCCAATAACACTTATAAAGCTGAGAATCTTGCTTAATTAGGTAGTTGACGATATCTTGTTCAGTAGTGATGTACTTAAAGTATTTAAACTTCTTGTGGGTACCATTATCTAATTCATCATAACTTGTAAGAAGATTCTTCCAATAACATTTCAATTGTCTGTATAACTCTTTATTTTTGTCTTTAATGCTATTCATAAATGATACCCTATATTTATTAAAAAGCTCTATTAACTAGTTGAACAATATGGAATCTATCGATAACTATCTTCGCATTGGGAAAAGTTCTCTAATAATACTTTTTATAACCTGAGTTCATATCAATAACTACTGCTTTGACCTTACAACGTTCTTGATAAGAATAGTATAGAAGTAGTCTTTAATAATTTTATTAGTTCTACCTTGAAGTATATTTTTGTATTTTATGAGTTAATGCATCTGCATACGAGCTCATTTTACTTATGCTATCGAAGTGGAAGAAACCTCATCAAAGCATATATAATGAGGTAAAGTTTTAGAGTCTTTCTAAAGTTTTTAGATAGATCAGACTGTATTCTTAATACAGTATTAGTAGATACAGCGAAGACTCAGCTATTTCTTTTTGAGTATTCTCTTTAGATAACCTTTTAATAATGCCAGCTCGTAGATTTTTTTAGAATTATTAGAATACTTTCTTACTTCAGTAGTTTCAGCTGTGAATGATTTACGACAACTTCTACATATAAAACGATGTTTATTTTAAGTATAAGATGGCTGGTTTATCAGAAATAGCGGGTATTTTAACCTTTACTTTTTCTATAACCGTTATTAGTTATCTTACATTCTTTACAATAAGGACAAAAAAGTTAGATGAAGCTTCCAATACTCCGTAATAAACTAGATGTTTACAACCATTTATTTCAATTTCCTCTGTTTTATCTAAAAATTTTTTTATATTTTCGTCAGTTATTTGTAGCGTTATTTTTAAGAGATTTGCTATAATTACACATATGAATGTAAATTTCCTTTCTTGATTTTTGCTCATACTTAAATTATAGAGAATTTTTACATTCTTTTTCTATTTCTCTATAAATTTAAATACGGCTGATATTTATTATCAACCGTATTTATTATGAACCCTATATATAGAAAGAGATGATATAGTTATTATCTCTTCTTTTTCTGATAACGGACTTCTAGTTTTTCATATACACATAGAAAGATATATGATATAATTTTTAAAATATATATTATATTAGATTTAGGGAGGAGAAAAATGGCATTCGATGGTTTTTGTAAGAAAGATGGTAAAAGAGTTAGAAGAAAGTATATTACAGGACGAATAAATAAAGTAAATAATCTATCAACAGATGAGTTCGTCTTTTCAATAAGAAAAGGGAAAAATTTGAAATTATTTCTATCGGCAAATCCAAGTGCATCTAGAATACAATTAACTAATAATAGTTATGAAAATCCTTCAACACCCTCAAATTTTTGTTCTGTACTTAGAAAATACTTAACAGGTGGGATAATACAAGAAATAAAAAGCAAGTAAATAATGATCGTATTTTGATTTTTTTAAAATTAAAAATTTTGATGACCTTGGATATGAGAAATACTATTATTTAATAACAGAACTAATGGGAAAACATTCTAATATTATTTTAACTAATGAAGATAATATTATACTTGAATCATTGAAAAATAGTTATAGTCTTGAATATAAACGATCACAATTTCAAACATGGCTTATACTTTACCTCCTACTAAAGAGAAATTTGATCCATTCGACTATGACAAAATATAAAAATTTAGAATTTTGAGAATAAAGATAAGAGTTTTTAATGAAAAAAATTTCTATGGTGTTTCTGCTTTATTAAATAATTATTTCGAAAGACATTCTGAGTTGAATTTGAAAAATGCTTTTTCTAAACTTCTGTGAGGAATTTGATAACTATAATAAGCCTATTTTTGATTGAAGAAAATGGTAAAAAGGTTTTTACTTCTTTTGACGTTAAAGAATATAGTAAAGAGTTTGATTCGTTATCACAACTCCTTGATTACTACTATATGGACATAGCCAGAGAATCAATTAATAAGAATACTGACAGAAAACTATTTAATTTAATTAATACAAAAATAAATAGACTAAATAAAAAGGTAAGTATACTAGAAAGCGAGCTTATTCAAGCTGAAAATAGGGATGATTACAAATTAAAAGGTCAGCTATTGATTTCTAATATTTATTTATTTAAAAAGAGATATACCAGAAACAGTAACGTTGCAGAATTTTTTATAGTGAAGATTTATCTGAAATTGAGATAGAATTAGATCAGAGTTTAACTATTGAAAAAAATTCGGAGAAGTATTTTAATCTTTATAAAAGAATAAGAGAACTATTGAGAATCTAATTGAACAAATAGAGATAGCTAAAGAAGATTTAGGGTATTTTGAGACGATAAAATTCCAACTTGAAAATGCGGATAAAACAGATATAGCAGAGAGTTAAAGAAGAATTGATTGCTAATGGGATTTTTAAAAGAAAAGATAAAAAAATTAATAAGAAAAAGAACAAGAGTAATTATTTTATTATTCATCATAATGAGACAGCAATTTATGTTGGAAAGAATAATCTTCAAAATGATACTATTACAAATAAATTAGCAAGACGTGACTATTTATGGTTTCATGCAAAAGATATTCCAGGTAGTCATGTTGTAATTTTTGATAATAATCCAAGTGAAGATACAATAGAAGTTGCATCAATGTTAGTGACATACTATTCGAAGTTTAAAAACGAAGAATATGTTAATATAGATAGAACATTAATAAAAACGTGAAAAATATCTGGTGCTAAACCTGGATTAGTGACGTATACAGGACAAAAAAACTGTTAAGCAAAAGATAGATAAAGATCTAATTGGACAACTTTTTAACAAATGATAAAAATTAAATATTAAACATCAAAGGAAGGTGAACACATGAATGATAAATTGGATGCAAAAAAACAGCTATAAAAGATACATTACCAACCGTGTTTGGATATATAGGTATAGGGTTGGCATTTGGAATTATAGCTAGTTCAGTGGGGATTAATCCTTTCTTTGTTGGAGCAATGTCATTATTTATTTATGCAGGAGGAGCTCAATTTATTACAGTGAGTATGCTCTCAGTGGTGCTCCTATACTTTCAATCATACTAGCAACATTTCTAATTAATTCGAGGATGATATTAATGAGTATGGCAATAGCTCCATTTTTTAAACGTTATAGTGTGTTTAAGAATATAGTAATTGGCACTTTTTTAACCGATGAGAGTTTTGCTTTAGGAATGAATAAGCAAAACTATACAGGTGGAAATCTTACTTATGAATGGTTTAATACAGCAAATTTAATATCTTATTTTACATGGTTTACTTCATCAGTAGCAGGGGCATTATTAGGGAAATAGTTAAGGATCCCAAAATCTCTTGGTTTAGATTTTGCTTTAGTAGCAATGTTTATAGGATTGTTGTACCTGCAAGTATTATCAGATTTTACTATTAAGAAAAAGGTTCAGTTTATTGTTATTACCGTTGTGTTATTTTAGTATATTTTTGGAATGATTTTTTTATTCCTAGTAATGTATTGATAATAGTAGTTACTTTAATAGGGTGTGCGATAGGAGTGGTTTTTAAAAATGTTATCAACTAGTTATATTCTCTTAACAATATTGGGATGTACAATTGTAACATGGTTATCTAGAGTACTTCCATTTGTATTATTGAAAAGTTTGATTTACCTAAAAGCGGTAATAGAGTATCTTAGCTTTGTGCCGATTGTTATAATGTCAGCGTTATGGTTTGATAGTTTATTTATACAAAAATTGGAGAATTTCCTCAAATCAATTATGAAAATCTACTAGCGTCTCTACCTACAGTAGTTAGTGCTATTATTTCAAAAAGTCTTCTAGTAATTGTTGTAGTTGGAATAGTATCTTTAGCGATAATAAGATATGTTTTTAGAAAAGTATAGATTAAAGATTGCGATGTTTATTAGAAATAAAAAAATTAAGAATTTTTAAAAATACTAACAAATTAATTTTCAACTTAAATATACATGTTTATAGTTTAAATTTTTTTCGATTTATGGTATTATAAAAAGATAATAAAACATGATAGAAGGATACGAAAAATGGAGAAAGGATTACTAATAGTTCTTTCAGGACCTTCAGGAGTAGGTAAAGGTACTGTAAGAAAGAGAATTTTTGAAAATAATGATGTTGACTTCGAATATTCAATTTCAATGACTTCAAGAGGCATGAGGCCTGGAGAAGAAGATGGAGTTGATTATTTCTTTAAAACAAAAGAAGAATTTGAAAGTTTAATTCAACAAGGTGAATTATTAGAATATGCTCAGTATGTCGACAATTATTATGGAACTCCCGTTAAGTACGTTAGGAGACGATGGAAAAAGGAAAAGATATTTTTTTAGAAATTGAAGTCCAAGGTGCTGAGAAAGTTAAAAGTAAAATTCCAGATGCCTTGTTTATATTTTTAGCTCCACCAAGTATTGCAGATCTTAAAGATAGATTAAAAGGTCGTGGTACTGAAAGCGATGAAGTAATAGAATCACGTATAGCTAAGGCAAAAAGAAATTAATATGATGCATCTATATGATTATGTTGTAGAGAATGATGAAGTAGATAAAGCTGTAGAAAGAATCAAAGCGATTATACTTAGTGAACATTTTAAAAACGTGAACGTATAGAAATGAAATATAGAAGAGCATTATTAGAATTAGAAGAAATGTAGGAGAAGAAGATGTTATATCCAAAATTAGATGTATTAAAAATCAAAAAGTAAATTCAAAAATATATGTTAGTTTCATTAGCAAGTAAAAGAGCTGAGAATTATTTGCAAACCCTGAAACAGCAAAATTAGATAAATATACTTCTCATAAAGAAGTAGGTAAAAGCGATTAGAAGAAATTGCTGAAGGAAAATTTCAGTTTTAGAAAAATAGTTTAAAATATTGTTTACAAAATAATATTTTTAGTGTAAAAGTAGTATAAGTGTTTTTCTTTGAGTGATCGCGGCAGTAATGCTGAGGAAAGTCCATACTCACACAGGCTGAGATGCTTGTAGTGTTCAACGCTAAACGAAAAAATAAGTTTAGGCACCTTATGGTGACGGCAGAAAATATAACCTAAGTAGTTTTCTATATGGTTATATGTCTTGAAAGTGCCACAGTGACGGAGTTCTTGTAGAAATATAAGAAGTGGAACGCGGTAAACCCCTTGAGTGAGCAATTCAAATTTTGGTAGAAGCACTTATTCCGCAGAAATGAATGTAGGAATAGGAAATATGTATATATTTAGACAGATGATCACAGCTATTTTTACGAGAGTAGACTAGACTCGATTGAGTAAGGTAGATACAGAATATGGCTTATGATAAGAAAAACAACTAGTTCTAGGGGCTCTTAGGAGCCTCTTTTTTTAAGGAGGAAGAGATGAAATTTAATTTAGTAGCAACGACCCCTATGGGTATTGAAGCAATAGTGGCTAAAGAAGTTCAAGAATTAGGTTATGAAACAAAAGTAGAAAATGGGAGAGTTTATTACTCAGGAGATAAAAGAGCGATTGTTCGTTCAAATCTATGGTTAAGATGTGCTGATAGGGTGAAAATCGTTGTTGCACAATTTCCAGCTTATACTTTTGAGGAGTTATTTGAAAAAACAAAAGAAATAGAATGGGATAAATATCTTCCAGTAGATGCTAAATTCCCTGTAGATGGACGTAGCCATAAGTCTACATTATTCAGTGTTTCAGACTGTCAATCAATTGTTAAAAAAGCAATAGTAGAAAAAATGAAGAAGAGTTATGGTGTTACTGGATGGCTAACAGAAACTGGTGCCAGATATAGATTAGAGATAATTATGTTGAATGATATTGCAACCATTCTATTGGATACTTCTGGAGATGGTCTTCATAAACGTGGATATCGAGCTAAACAAGGAACAGCACCATTAAAAGAAACACTAGCAGCAGCAATGGTCAAACTAACTAACTGGAAAGGTGAAACACCTTTATATGACTTATTCTGTGGATCTGGAACATTATTGATAGAAGCGGCTATGGCGACTCAAAAATATAGCTCCTGGTATTAATAGAAACTTTGACTTTGAAAAGTGGCCATGGATGCCAAAAAGTCTTGTAGAAGAAGAAAGAAATAAGGCAGAAGATCTTATTGATTATGAAAAAGAACTAGAATTATATGGTTCTGATATTGATCCTAAAAATGATAGCGACAGCTGAAAATAATGCTGAGGAAATTGGTCTTGCAGGAGTAATTAAGTTCAAACAAATGTCGGTATTTGACTTTGTAGCAAAAAGAAACTGGATGTGTAATTGCAAACCCACCTTATGGTGAACGTCTTGGTGAGAAAAAAAGAAGTAGAAGCAATGTATAAGTTTTTTTAGGAACTGAGCTTAAAAATAAGAAACATTGGTCACTTTATTTATTAACATCTCATAAAATGTTTGAACATTTATATGGAAAAAGCAACAAAAAGAAGAAAAACTTTTTAATGGTTCCATTGAATGTACCTATTATCAATACTGGGAGAAAAAAATTAAGATAACATTTGACAATTATAAAAATATATCATAAAATAAGGATGTAAGTAGAGTTATATTAAAAAGAAAAGAGGTTGAGTTTATGCATTTAACAAAGAGTACTGAACAAGCAATCTGTATAATGGTTATGTTATACCTTCAAGATAGACATGTTTTTCTTGAATTCTAAGGAAATAAGCCAGCGTTTAAATATTTCTCCAACATATCTGAAAAATTATGAGAAAAATTGGTTGTCAATGATCTAGTAAAAGCTAACACTGGTATTGGCGGGGGATATAAATACAAGTCAAATAAAAAAAGTTACTTTATGATATATATGTAGCGCTAAATGACGAAGTAGAAATTTTTTGCACTGAAAACAGATTACGTTTCAAAAAATTTTTGAAGGGCCTTTAGCAGTTGATAAACGTTACAGTAAGTACTTGAAAAAAGTTAACACTGTAAATAAAAGCGATTAAAACTGCTTTTAGAAGAAATTACAATCGAAAACTTAGTTGAAGATATTCTTGAAGATAATTCTAAGATTAGACTAGATTGGAATAATTGGGAAGACGAATTTGAAAGAGTTAATGTTTTCTTTAAAGGATAATAAAAAAACGGTTATGATTTTTCATAACCATATTATAGAGCCTAGCGAGATGCTTCAATAAATTTATCAATATTTTCGAAATCTTCGTCAGTATCTGCTTCAATTTCAATCTTAAGATTTTCAGTTGGATTAGTAGCACCAGTTTTTGCGATTTGCTCATCGAATTGATCCCACACAAACACAGTACTCATCGTAGATAGTATCACCAGTTCCAATAACCCCATAGATTTTTTTCCTTCATAGTTTTTTGTCTGCTAATGCTTCGTAAAATTCTTCCATTTCTTCAGGTAGTTCACCTTCACCATATGTATAACTTGCAACGATAAAAGCATCTGCATCATCTAGAAAATCAAAATCTTCCATGTCTTCGATAAATAGTTTTTTTCTATTTCTAGACCTTTTTTTCTTCTTCGAATTTTTTTCTATTATCAAATCAGATAACATTTCAGTATTACCTGTTAAACTTGCGTAAACTAATTTAATATTCAAAAAAACCCCTCCATTCTATTAGTAAATAAATAATAACTAATCATTATTATAACTTATTAAAAATATTAAGTAAATAAAAAGAATTTATAAAATAAATTTTTTTGAGCAAAACTATTGAAAATTTCTGAAAATTATAGTTTAATTTAACTATCTTTTTACATTATGGAGGTACAATATGGAAAAAGGTCATTATCTTTTCCATTCTATCTGTAGATGGAGTAAAATTTAAGATTAAAATTTTTACAGAAGATGAGTAAAAACTCATTTGGAGGATAGAAAATGGAAAACAAATTTACATTTTTTGAGAAATTTATTATGATTTCTACAAAAGAAACGTTATTATTTTTTTAGTAGTACTTTTTGCGTTATTTTACTTAATGTATTATTTAGCAAAAAGGGTTAGTTCTTCAAAAAGAACGTTATTATCAACAGCAATAGGTTTACTTCTAGGGATTGGTATACAAGCATATTCAGGATTTAGTGATGAACCGATGAAGATTAAATATGTTGCTGAAACAACTACATGGTATTCATTATTTGGGAATGGATTTATTGATTTAATTAAAATGTTAATCGTACCATTAGTATTAGTTTCAATTATCAATGTAATTGTAAATATTAATGCTAATACTGATGTTAAAAAATTAACCAGATTAACACTGATTATTACGTTAGGAATGGTTTGCGATAAGTTCTATTGTTGGTTTTTGTAGTTTCTGCAGTATTTAAACTTGGAAGTAGTTCTATCGTTTTTAGGTAATGGAGATAGTAAAAATTAAAGAAGTAAAAATGTTGTTACAATTATTCGTGAATTGATTCCTTCAAATCCTATAAAAAGCAATGGTTGACTTTAATGTAATTGGTGTAGTAATCTTTTGCTATGTTTGTCGGACTAGTGACAAGATATATTCAAAATAAAGATGAAAATAAAGTAAAAACTTTCATTGACTATATTACTAATTTACATGCTATTGTATCTCGAATGACAGTACTAATAATTAGATTATTACCTTATGCTGTAATTCCGTTACTAGCTAACACAATTGCACAAAGAGGATTAAAATCAATTAAAGATGTATTATTGTTTATCGGATTATTATATGTGCAGTAGTAATTCAATTTGTAATTCAAGGATTATTCTTATTACTACATGGTGTTTCACCTGTTACATATTTCAAAAAAGCAAGTAAGCCATTAGTTTTAGCATTTACTTCACGTTCAAGTGCAGGGACATTACCTTTAACTATTAATACTTTAACTAAAGAAATGGGGGTTAACCAGTCAACAGCAAACTTTGTTGCTTCGTTCTCTTCTACAGCGGGAATGCAAGGATGTGCTGGTATTTATCCAACAATGTTAGTAGTATTTTTAGCTAATGCAAATGGAATAACAATTGATGCAACATTATTTATCATGACTGTTATTGTAGTAACATTAGGTTCTGTAGGTATCGCAGGAGTTCCTGGAACAGCAATTACAGGCGCTTCAGTTTCAGTTAACGGAGTAGGTTTTGGAGCATTATTCAATCAAATTAACCCGATCTTAGCAGTAGACCCAATTTTAGATATGGGACGTACTTGTTTAAATGTTAGTGGTGGTATGACAAACTCAATAATGGTTGATAAACACTTAGGTTTATTTAACAAAGATAAATTTTATGAGTTTGATAAAGTAACAGAATAAATAATTTAAATCGTAGTACGAAAGTGCTACGATTTTTTTATGAACATATGTATATTATTAGTGTTTTTTTCTTCTCGATGTGATAATATTATAAAGGTAAAAATTTAGTAATATATCAAAATTTTTGGTCAAAGCATTATTTTTGCAATTACGTTAAAATATATGGAGGTACTATGACTGAATTTTTTAAAAAGAATATGATGTTATTGTAATTGGAGGGGGACATGCCGGAATTGAGGCAGGACATGCCGCTAGTAGAAAAGGTGTTAAGACTCTAATGATTACAATTAATTTAGATACTATTGGTTTTATGCCATGTAACCCGAGTGTGGGAGGACCGGCAAAAGGAATTGTTGTACGTGAAGTAGATGCACTTGGTGGTCTAATGGGACGAGTAGCGGATAAGACTAATATTCAAAGTAAAATGTTGAATACAGCAAAAGGACCAGCAGTTCGTGCACTAAGAATGCAATCTGATAAAGTTGAGTATCAATTAGAAATGAAGAGAATTTTAGAAGATACTCCAAACTTAGATATTGAGCAAGCAATGGTACGTGAACTTATTATTGAAGATAATAAAGTGGTTGGATTAAGAACTATGCTTGGAACAGCGTATAAAGCAAAAACAATTATTATAACTACAGGTACATATTTACGTGGTGAAATTGTAATTGGAGATATTAAATATTCTTCTGGACCAAATCACCAGATGCCATCTATCGATCTTGCGAAACAATTAGAAGAATTAGGATTTGACTTAGTTAGGTTTAAAACTGGGACACCACCAAGGGTTAATGCGGACAGTGTAGATTTTTTTCTAAAACAGCAATTCAACCAGGTGATGAAGAAGAACATGCATTTAGTTATGAAACTAAAGAATTTGTTAAAGATCAAGTACCATGTTGGTTGACTTATACAAATTCAACAACACATGAAATTATCGATAAGAACTTAGGACGTTCAGCTATGTATTCTGGAGTGATTAAAGGAACAGGACCAAGATATTGTCCAAGTATTGAAGACAAATATGTTCGTTTTAACGATAAGGAAAGACATCAACTTTTCTTAGAACCAGAAGGTAGAAATACGAAAGAAATATACGTACAAGGTCTATCTACTTCGTTACCAGATGATGTTCAACGTGACATGGTACGTAGTATTGCTGGACTTGAAAATGCAGTAATTATGCGTAATGGATATGCAATTGAATACGATGCAGTAAATCCAACAACTTTATGGCCAACTTTAGAAACGAAATTAATTGATGGATTATTTACTGCAGGCCAAATTAATGGTACGAGTGGTTATGAAGAAGCAGCAGGTCAAGGTATTATGGCTGGAATAAACGACGCTTGTAAAGTACTAGGAGAAGAACCAATGATCCTTGGTCGTGATGAAGCATATATTGGAGTTCTTATTGATGACCTAGTAACAAAAGGAACAAACGAGCCATATAGACTTTTAACTTCAAGAGCAGAACATAGGTTATTATTACGTCATGATAATGCTGATATGCGTTTAACAGAAAAAGCTTATAACTATGGTTTAGTAACTGAAGAGAGATATAATAAATTCTGTGAAAAACGTAAGATGGTTGCTGATGAAATTGAAAGACTTAAAACTTTCAGAATAACTCCAACAGCTGGTACTTTAGAAAAACTAGCAGAATTAAATAGCGCGGAAATTCGTGATGGTATTCTGGCGATTGATATGCTAAGACGTCCAGAACTAACTCATGCGAATGTTCTATATTTAGCTAATGATGAAACAGTTCTTCCTAAAGATGTAATAGAGCAAGTTGAAATCGAAGTTAAATATGAAGGTTATATTAAAAAATCTCTTCAACAAGTAGAAAAACTTAAGAAGATGAATGAGATGAAAATACCTACGATCTGAGTTATGACGAAGTACCAAGTTTAGCTTTAGAAGCAAGGGAAAAACTAAAAAAAGTATTACCGTTAACCATTGGTCAAGCATCTCGTATCTCAGGAGTTAATCCAGCGGATATTTCTATTTTATTAGTATATTTAGAACAACGTAGAGGAACAAATAATGAATAAAGAACAGTTTTATCTCTGCAGTAAAAGAAAAGGTAGGGATAGAATTATCAGAACTTCAAAAAGAGCAGTATAGTAAATACTATGATTTAGTAGTTGAATGGAATCAGAAGATAAATCTTACTGCTATTACCGAAGAAGATGAATTTTATACAAAACACTTTTTGATTCAATTTCACTAGCTTTCTATAAAGATTATTCTAATATTGAAAGTATTTGTGATGTCGGTAGTGGAGCAGGTTTTCCTTCAATCCCGTTGAAAATATTATTTCCAAATTTAAAAGTCACGATTGTTGATTCGTTAAACAAGAGAATTAAATTTTTAAATTTAGTAAAAGATGAACTAGGACTTAGTGATTGTAATTTTTGTTCATGCTAGGGCAGAAGAGTTTGGACAAAATAAAGACTACAGAGAAAATTTTGAAATAGTAACTGCTAGAGCGGTAGCAAGATTAAATGTCTTAGCTGAATTGTGTTTACCATTAGTTAAAAAAAGGTGGATATTTCTTAAGTTTAAAAAGCACAAAAAGGCGGAAGAAGAGACTAAAGAAGCGATTAATGCAATAAAAACTTCTAGGTGGAAAAGTTAGAACAAGATTTAGAATTCGATATTGAAGGTGAAGAGCGTCATATTTTAGAAATAAGAAAAGCTAAAGAGACACCTAACAAATATCCTAGAAAAAGCAGGTACACCAAATAAAAAAACCATTATTATAGTGTTACTTTGTTATGAAATAAAAATATTTAAAAAGTAGCTAAATATCATTTTATACCTAATGATGTTAGTCGCTTTTTAATTTGTATACGATTTACACAATAAAATAAAGAAAAATAGATAAATTTTCAAAAAAATTCTTTACTTTTGTTTGATTTTATATTATTATATTTATTATATTCATTAAAAACAAAACAAAGGAGGATGTGTATGACGAAATCAGTAAAGGGATTTTTCTTAATATAATTTTTTAAACAGTACAGCTTTTAGGAGTTGTTGCAGGATTAATTCCAAATGCAGTTCTGAGTACATTATTTAAATATTTAGGAACATTATTTGCACCTGGATTATTCACTACATTAACTCAAGCGATGTATTTATTACAATTTGCAATTCCAGTTTTAGTAGGAGTTATTGTAGGACAAAGTTTAAAATTCAAACCATTAGAGTCAGCAGTATTAGGAGCGACAGTCTTAGCAGCAAGTGGATCTTTAACTTTTAATGCACAAGCAAAAGCATGGACTGGGGTTCCAATGGGAGATTTATTTAACGTCATTTTAATTACAATTATTGGAGCTTTAGCAATTAACCTTGTTAAAGATAAATTCGGAGCTGTTACAATTATTTTCTTACCAATCACTGGAGGATTAGTAGCGGCATTAGGGTTAGTAACATTGCCATATACTAAAAGTTTAACTAGACTTTTAGCATCAATCATTTTTGAATTTACAACATTACAACCAGTGTTAATGTGTATTTTAATAACGATGACATTTTCATTCTTAATCGTTACGCCTGTATCAACAGTTGCAATGGGATTAATACTATTTTCTAATGAAAACTATGTAGGAGCGGGAGCTGCAACATTAGGATTAGTTTCAGCAGCAACGGTTCTAGCTATCGGTACATATAGAGCGAAAAGTAAAGGTGCTAGTGTGGCTATTATCTTAGGTGCAATCAAGCTTATGATGCCAAACTGTGCACGTAAACCACAGTTATTATTAACAATTTTAACAACAGCAGCAATTACAGGACTTTCAGGATATTTCCTAAAAATTCTTGGGACACACGAGAGTGCAGGATTTGGTATTATCGGTTTAATCGGACCTTCTAAATCATATGCAATGAATAATGGTAACTTATTACCAGTGTTATTGGCATTCTTCGTAATTCCATTTACAGTTGCATTTTTTTAGCAGATAGATTTTTATTCTGATGTATTGAAATTATATAAAAAGATGCATATAAACCAGAAAATCTATAATTAATAGAATATAAAAGATAACTTAACAAAATCGTTTCTTAAGAGATGTTTTTGTTAGGTTATTTTATTATATATATTGATTTGATAACACATTGACAAAGTTATTTTTATAGTTATAAAATTAGGGTAGAATACGCTTTAAGGAGATTAATTATGAAAAATATTATTTGCGGGAGCAGGAGCTCTTGGTTCAAGATTTGGGTATATGTTATTTAAAAAAATAATGAAGATGTAACATTTGTAGATTCTTGGGAGGAACATGTAAGAAATATTACTAATAATGGATTAAAAGTTATAATTGATGAGGTAGATTTGGGTAATTATTATATACCGACATATCATCCCGATCAAGTCAGAGGAAAAATATGATGTAGTTTTTTGTTGCAAACCAAATCTATGCAATTAAGAGCTATGCTAGAAAAAAAGTTAAACATTTATTTCATGAAGATACTAAAAATCATTTGTATTTTTAAATGGTTTAGGTCACGTTGAGACTTTAAAAGATTATATAAAAAGAAGAGAACATTCTTATTGGTGTAACGGTGTGGACTAGTGGGCTAGGAGGTCCAGGTGTATTAAATGCGCATGGAACGGGAAAAATAGAGTTAAAACAAGTTAAAGAGATTAACTTAGATGAAACTTTGAAACTTGTAGATAGATTAAATGGGGCAGGTTTAAATATTAGATATTCGGCAGATACATATCAATCAATATGGCATAAAAGCAGGGGCTAAACTGTGTGCTTAATACATTTTGTACGCTTATTGATTGTAATATTAATCAATATGGAAGCTATGATAAGAATTTAGAATTAACAAGGGCGGTTCTAAATGAAATTACAGCAGTAGGTAAAGCTGAAGGGATTGATATTAAGCAAGATGTAATCGAAAAATAATATAAAAAAATTGTTTTTCATTAAAGACTGCAGGAGCGCATTATCCATCTTTATATCAAGATATGAAGAATGGTCGTTTGACAGAAATAGATTATCTTAATGGTGAAATTTCAAGACTTGGAAAAAAATTCATAATATTCCTACACCAGTGTGTGATGTCATTACATTAATGATTCATTCTAAGGAATTTATTAATAATAATAAACAATATTAGCAATATAAAAGAGATGCTAAAAGGCTCTAAGTAAAGAATTATCAATGTTTTACTTGTATTTTTGTTAAAAAAAGGTATAATAGTTCGTATGTTCAGTTGACTATTTTTTTAAAAATAGGAGGAAAAAGATATGTCATTAGAAATTAATAATGAATATGGTCATGTTTCTATTAGTGATGATGTAATAGCATCGGTTGCAGGTAGTGCACTGTAAGTTGTTACGGAATCATAGGAATGGCTAGTAAAAAAATCAAGTTAAAGATGGAATTACAGAAATTTTACGTAAAGAAAATTACGCAAAAAGGAATAGTAGTAAAAAAAGATGAAGAGAAACTTGTAATTGATTTATATATCATAGTTATGTATGGTACAAAAATTTCAGAAATAGCTAACAATGTTCAATCTTCAGTAAAAATATCAAATTGAAAAAAACTTTAGGTGTCAAAGTTGATGAAATCAACATTTATATTCAAGGCATCAAGGTAAATAAATAGGAGGAAAGATAGTGAGAAAATTAACGGACTCGTTTTAGCTGAAATGATTGATTTAGGATCAAAAAAACTTAGCTAAAAATGCAGAAAAAAATAAACTCATTAAATGTTTTCCCTGTACCAGATGGTGATACAGGAACAAATATGAACCTTTCAATGTCATCAGGTGCTAAAGAAACAGTCGCAAATGTTGTTGAAAAACATCGGTGAATTAGGTAAATCTTTTTCTAAAGGATTATTAATGGGAGCACGTGGAAACTCAGGTGTTATCCTTTCTCAATTATTTAGAGGAATGTCTCAGCACATAGCTGATAAAAAAGAAGTTAATGCTAAAGAGTTTGCCGAAGCTATCCAAAATGGTGTAAGTATTGCTTATAAAGCAATTATTAAGCCAGTAGAAGGAACTATTTTAACAGTAGCTCGTGAAGCTGCTGAAGCTGGACTTAAAGCAGCGGAAAATAGTGATTCTGTAGTTGAAGTAATGGAAGCTATTTACGCTGAAGCTCAAGCTTCACTAAAAAGAACTCCAGATTTATTACCAATTCTAAAAGAAGTTGGTGTAGTAGACTCAGGAGGTCAAGGACTTGTTTGCGTATATCAAGGTTTCGTTGCAGGGCTTAAAGGTGAAAAAATTGAAGGATTAGAATCTGTAGAGACTAATGTTGTTGATATGCAATTTGAAGATGATCATGATATGGACTTCATGAGCCCAGAAGATATAGTATATGGATTCTGTACTGAGTTCACAGTTCGTCTTGATAAAGAGAAAAAGATTTTAACGAAGATAAATTCCGTGAAGATATGAGTAAATTTGGAGATTCTCTTCTAGTAATTTCAGATAGTGAGTATGTGAAAATTCATGTTCACACAGAAACTCCAGGGGATGTATTCAATTATGGTCAACAATATGGAGAACTTATCAAAATAAAATCTGATAATATGAGAGAACAGCACCGTGAGGTTCTAAGAAAACAAGAAGCTAAACAAGCGACTACTCCAAAAGAACTTAAAGAACAAGCAATGATTTCTATATCTATGGGAGCTGGATTAAGTAAAGTATTAACTTCAATGGGAGTTGATTATATCGTAGAAGGTGGACAAACAATGAACCCATCTACTGAAGATATTATGAAAGCTATTAAAGAAGTTAACGCTAAGAACATTTTTATCTTCCCTAATAATAAAAAAATATCCAACTTGCAAAGAAAAACAAGTCGCTGAGTTAGCTGAGGAAAAATGTTTTTGTTATTGAAAGTAAAACAGCTCCTCAAGGTTTAGCTGCAGTTATGGTATTTAATCCTCAAGCTTCAGCTGATGAAAAACTTTGCTAATATGCAAGAAGTATTATCAACAGTAAGTACTCTAGAAGTAACACACGCTGTTCGTGATACTAACATCGAAGGTGTTGAAATTAAAAAAGATGAATTCATGGGAATTAAAGATGGAAAAATAGTAGTTTCTAACTTATCTCTGAATACAGTTTTAGAAGAATTATTAGAAAAAAATCTATTGATGAAGATAAAGAAATTGTAACTCTTTACTTAGGTGAAGAGAGTACAGAAGAATATACTGATTTCTTAGAACAATTAATAGAAGAAAAAAATATCCTGACGTAGAAGTAGAACTTATAGAATCAGGGCAACCGGTATATCCATACATTATCGGAGTAGAATAATAATTTAAACTTTATAAAAAAAGTAGCATTAGTCTAAAAATAGATTAATGCTACTTTAAAAGTTGATAGAGTAAAATACTTATATATTAATTATAATCATAAAAAAATATTTAATGATTTGAAAGGAGATATAATGGTTGATGTAATTATTGCATTATTATTACTTGCTGGTGCATATTTAGGGTACAAGCGTGGACTAATCATGCAAATATTTTATTTAGGTACAATAGTAATTGGTTATGCAGTATCAATGTTATTTAGTTCAAGATTGGCATATTTATTTACAAGTATGATTCCCATTCCAACAGATGTTACAGAAGGGCTTGAGGGAATATATAAAGGACTTAATATTCCAACAGCATACTATCGTATAGTATCATTTATCGTATTATTTATTGTTATTCGATTAATAATACAAATTCTAGCTCAAACATTGGGCGTTATTAGAAAATTACCATTAATAAAAAAACAACTGATAGATATCTTGGTGCTATACTAGGATTCGTGGAGATTTACTTAATTGTGTTTGTAGTACTTTACCTTGTAACGGTATTGCCTGCTCCAGATTGGAAGATAGCGATATTTAAAGATTCAACATTACCAGATTATATAATTCAAAAATACACCAGTATTATCAAAACAGTTTATTAGTTTATTCTTTAATAAATAAAATTAGATTTGGAGTTCCAGAGGTGCTCGAATTTTTTTCTATTAGCGAGTAAGAAGATAATTTTAATCAAAAAGAAATTGTTTAATACTTTTTATTTAGTGTATAATAGTTTGTGTTATAAAAAAAGATAAAGCATGTAAATATAGATTGAAGGAGTGAGATTAGATTGAATAAAATTACTCAAAAGAAAATTAATTTAGACTTAGTTTTTAAAAGATGTAGAGAAATATTGTTTCTCAGAGTTATCTTATGAAAAAAATAAAAAAATTTAGAATATATAACAAATTATGATAAGTTAGTAGAAGTACATAAGGAGAATGAAGAGGGATATGATTTGCTTAGAAAATACCCAAACGAATTCAAATTAAAAAAATATTTGATTATAACGCTAGTGTTAAGAAAGCTAAAAATTGATAGTGTGCTTTCGGAAAAGGAACTCTTCTATATATTAAGAAACATTATAACTTATGATAGATTCTCAAGAAGATTTGAAAATATCAAATTACAAGAACATGCTAACTATCCAAGTTTAACAAAGTATGTAGTTAAACTAGATGATTTTAGTGATCTTGAAAGATATCTAGATAGAATAATAGATGAGGACGGTTATATAAGACCAGATGCATCACTTGAATTAAAAATATAAAAGTAAATATTTCTAAGTTAAAAAAATAAGAGTGATCAAATACTAAAGAATATTCTTCGTTCAAATGTAAAAATTAACTGAAGCAATTGTAACAAAGAGAAATGATCGTGATGTAATCTTAGTAAAAACCCGAATATAAAAATGACTTTGGTGGAATTATTCATGATGAGAGTGCCTCAGGAAATACATTTTACGTTGAACCAAAAAGAAAATGTAGAGATTAATAATGAAATAGGAATTTTTAAAACGTAAGGAAAAAGAAGAGATTCTTAGAATACTAAAAGAAGCATCTGAAGTAGTTAAAGAAAAAGCAGATGAACTTCTAAATTCTCTTTGGAATTTTTTTCACAAATAGAGTTTATATTCTCAAAAATGAATTTCTGTGCTAGAAAATGGCTTTAATAAACAAAATATAGTAAATTCACAAGAGCTTAATCTAAAGAGAGCATATAATCCTTTTAATTGATAAAGACGTAGTTGTGAAAAAATGATGTTATTCTAGACAATAAAGGAAATTCACTAATAATAACTGGTCCTAATACTGGTGGTAAGACTGTAATTTTAAAAAAACAGTTGGATTATGTGTGTACTTATCACATCTAGGATTTTATATTCCAGCATTAGAGGAATCAACAGTCGGATTTTTTTGAAGATGTATTTGTAGATGTAGGTGATGAACAGTCTATTGAGAATAACTTATCTACTTTTTCTTCTCATATGACTAATATTATTAACATATTAAATAGAACAAATAATAAGAGTCTAATATTACTTGATGAATTGTGTTCAGGAACAGATCCAAGTGAAGGAGCAGTTCTTTCTATTGCACTACTAGAAAAAAATTCAAAAATCTAAATGCTACTATGTTATGTACAACACACTATCCTGAAATTAAGAATTATTGTTTTGAGTCGGATTATTATAAAAACTCATCTATGGAATTTGATTTTGAAAAACTGAAACCAACATATAGATTTATTATAGGTTTACCAGGTAAATCAAATGCAATAAATATATCTGCAAAATTAGGGTTTAGAACAATCAATTATAGATGAGGCTAGTTCGTTATTAGAAGTAAATACAAAAGAAAAATAATTTATTTATCGATAAACTTTCTGAAAGTATTAGAGAATATGATTATAAATTAGAGTATATAAATAGAACATTAGATGAAATAGATGAGGTAAAACAAACTCTTGATACTAATCTACAGAAATATGAAGAATATAAAGAAAGTTTATATAATGATTTAAGTATAGAACTTAATAGAGAGATCGAAGAGAAAAAGAAGAAATGCTTGAAATTTATAAAGAGTTTAAGGATAATACCTCTTTAAAACAACATGAAGTTAATGAATTGCTTCATTCTATGGACAAGAGTAAGAATAATATAAGATTACAAAGAAAAATTAGAAAACCAACCTAAGTTTGCTAGTAGTGAGATTAAAGTTGGAGATGATGTACTGGTACTAAGTTATAATCAAAGAGCAACAGTTTTAGAAATTTCTGGTAATACCCTACAGATAAAAATGGGAGCTATGAAATTAAATATTAAGAAAAAGAAGTAAGGAAAATAGATAGTGAGCCCGAAGTAGCTACTAGATATGTTAGTACAAGCAATGTAAGTAGTAAAAAAAGTAGGTATCGATATTAATGTAATAGGTTTAAATACAGAAGAAGCTATAAGGGAAATAGAAAACTATATGGATAAAGTAATACTTCAAGGGTATGATACATTTACTATTATTCATGGTTTTAGGTTCTGGTATCCTGCGTAAAAAAATATCGGAGAATATCTTAAAAAAATAATAGATATGTAGCTAGCTATAGAACTGGAGGGCAAAAACGAAGGCGGTATGGGAGCTACTGTGGTTGAGATGAAATAAAAAGGTTAGTTGGATTAAATTCCAACCTAACCTTATTTTTTTATATATCCAATATCTTAGTGTTATTCTAGATTCTTCTATTACCTCGTTTTCTAAAAATACCACCACATGATTCTATAGTACGTTTTAGAGGCAATATTCTTTTTATCACAAGTAATTAAAATTTTTATCTAGACCAAGTGAAAACAAAAATTCAGAAATGTAGTTTAGCATTTTTCTTACCATAACCTTTTTCTACGCTCAGATTTTCTAACACTATAACCTATATGGTCACTGAAGTTTAATAGATAATCATTAAGTTCATGTCTCACCGTTAATAATACCTACAATTTTGTCATTATCTAGTGCAAAGAAAAGTATGAGCAGTAACAAATCCCGGAGTGACTGTTTCTTTTATACTTAGTATTTTCTACAAATTTTACCCATTCAGGGATAGATAAAGTAGTCATATTAGCATGCACCTTGAATGATTTCGTTATTAAGAACAAATTCTTCTTTGTAATCTAATATTTGTTCAAATGTAACATCTTTAGGTTCTTTAAAAAAATAATCATAAAATCTCCTCCTTATACTGTATACTTATATAATATCTCAATAGAAATTGATTGTAAATAGTAAATAGAAAGAAATAATTGAAATAAAAATGAAAAAAATATGAAAATAGATGTTGACAAGTAATAAAGTTGATGATAGAATAGTAAAAAGTCTTCTCAAGAAGAAGACGAACAATATAAGATTTCTAATAATTAAATGTTAAGAAAATATAAAAAAAGTTCTTGACAAAATAAAAAGAAATGATAAACTTATAAAAAGTCTTGAAGAGAGACAACACCAATTATTTCAACGAAGTAAACGGTTAAAAAGTTTTAAAAAAACTTCTTGACAAACATTCGAAGAAATGATAAAATAGTTAAGTCTTCTGATGAAGACGAAAAAAACATTTTTAAAAAAAGTTTTAAAAAGACTTGACAAAAGAATTTTTAAAAATGTTAAAATATAAAAGTTGTTAATCACAACGATTTGAACATTGAAAACTAAACGAATTAAGTCAACGTTAATTCCAAAAAGGACAGTTTTTAAAAGAAACTATAAAACTTTTTAATGAGCTAATCAAGCTAAAAAAATTTATTTGGAGAGTTTGATCCTGGCTCAGGACGAACGCTGGCGCATGCCTAATACATGCAAGTCGAGCGAAGTTTTTTTGGTGCTTGCACTAGAAAAACTTAGCGACGAACAGGGTGAGTAACACGTAAAGAACCTGCCTTATAGACTGGGACAACTATTGGAAACGATAGCTAATACCGGATAACAGCATTAACTGCATGGTTGATGTTTGAAAGTTGGTTTTGCTAACACTATGAGATGGCTTTTGCGGTGCATTAGCTAGTTGGTGGGGTAAAGGCCTACCAAGGCGACGATGCATAGCCGACCTGAGAGGGCGATCGGCCACACTGGGACTGAGACACGGCCCAGACTCCTACGGGAGGCGACAGTAGGGAATCTTCCGCAATGGGCGAAAGCCTGACGGAGCAACGCAGCGTGAGTGAAGAAGGATTTCGGTTCGTAAAGCTCTGTTGTTAGGGGAAGAATGATTGTGTAGTAACTATACACAGTAGAGACGGTACCTAACCAGAAAGCCACGGCTAACTACGTGCCAGCGTACCGTGATAATACGTAGGTGGCAAGCGTTGTCCGGAATTATTGGGCGTAAAGCGCGCGCAGGTGGTTTAATAAGTCTGATGTGAAAGCCCACGGCTCAACCGTGGAGGGTCATTGGAAACTGTTAAACTTGAGTGCAGGAGAAAAGTGGAATTCCTAGTGTAGCGGTGAAATGCGTAGAGATTAGGGAGGAACACCAGTGGCGAAGGCGGCTTTTTGGCCTGTAACTGACACTGAGGCGCGAAAAGCGTGGGGAGCAAACAGGATTAGATACCCTGGTAGTCCACGCCGTAAAACGATGAGTGCTAAGTGTTGGTCTCATAAGAGATCAGTCGTTTGCAGCTAACGCATTAAGCACTCCGCCTGGGGAGTACGACCGCAAGGTTGAAACTCAAAGGAATTGACGGGGACCCGCACAAGCGGTGGAGCATGTGGTTTAATTCGAAGCAACGCGAAGAACCTTACCAAGTCTTGACATACTGTGAGGACACAAGAGATTGTGTTGTTCTGACCTTTGGTTGAGACACAGATACAGGTGGTGCATGGTTGTCGTCAGCTCGTGTCGTGAGATGTTGGGTTAAGTCCCGCAACGAGCGCAACCCTTATATCTAGTTGCCAGCAGTAAGATGGGGACTCTAGATAGACTGCCAGTGATAAACTGGAGGAAGGTGGGGATGACGTCAAATCATCATGCCCCTTATGACTTGGGCTCACACGTGCTACAATGGATAGGGAACAAAGAGAAGCGAGCTCGCGAGAGTAAGCAAACCTCACAAAACTATTCTCAGTTCGGATTGTAGTCTGCAACTCGACTACATGAAGCTGGAATCGCTAGTAATCGCGAATCAGAATGTCGCGGTGAATACGTTCCGGGTCTTGTCACACCGCCCGTCACACCACGAGAGTTTGTAACACCCGAAGACGGTGGCCCTAACCTTTTAGGAGGGAGCCGGTCACGGTGGGACAGATGATTGGGGTGAAGTCGTAACAAGGTAGCCGTATCGGAAGGTGCGGCTGGATCACCTCCTTTCTAAGGATAAGGAATACGTTGATAATTCGTTTAGTTTTGAGTGTTCAAGTAATACTCAAGCACAATGAAAAACTGAATATATATATTAGATCAAAAATAATTTTCTATAAATTAAAAAAACAGATTTACAAAACCGAGAAAAAAAGTAAGTAAGTTGTAAAACTTATTCACAAAGAGTTCAAGGAAAAGAACGAAGCGTAAAAAGCTACACACGATTAAGTAGTAAAAGGGCGCACGGAGGATGCCTTGGCACTAGAGCCGAAGAAGGACGTGACAAACGACGAAATGCTACGGGGAGCTGTAAGTAAGCAAAAGAGCCGTAGATATCCGAATGGGGAACCCACCGCTTTTTAAAAGGGCGGTACGCGAAAGCGAGGTAACGCAGGGAACTGAAACATCTAAGTACCTGTAGGAAGAGAAAGAAAAAAATCGATTTCCTTAGTAGCATGAGCGAAAAGGAAAAAGCCCAAACCAATGTGCTTGCATATTGGGGTTGTAGGACTCTCAACAAATTGTATGACGAAGTATAGTAGAACTAGCTGGAAAGTTAGACCGTAGAAGGTAAAAAGTCCCTGTATACGAAATGCTAAGTTGGCAGAGAGAGCACCTGAGTACGGCGGAACACGAGGAATTCCGTCGGAATCTACCAGGACCATCTGGTAAGGCTAAATACTACCCTAGTGACCGATAGTGAACCAGTACCGTGAGGGAAAGGTGAAAAAGAACCCCGGGAGGGAGTGAAAGAGAACCTGAAACCGTGTGCTTACAAGTAGTCAGAGCCCCTTGAGGGTGATGGCGTGCCTTTTGTAGAATGAACCGGCGAGTTACTTTATCATGCGAGGTTAAGTGGAAGACATGGAGCCGAAGCGAAAGCGAGTCTTAATAGGGCGAAATAGTATGATGGAGTAGACCCGAAACCAGTGATCTACCCATGGCCAGGTTGAAGTTTAGGTAACACTGAATGGAGGACCGAACCAGGACACGTTGAAAAGTGTTTGGATGAGCTGTGGGTAGCGGAGAAATTCCAATCGAACTTGGAAATAGCTGGTTCTCTCCGAAATAGCTTTAGGGCTAGCCTCGTTGTGAGTTTACTGGAGGTAGAGCACTGTTTGGACTAGGGGCCCATCCCGGGTTACCGAATTCAGACAAACTCCGAATGCCAGATAAATATCAACGGGAGTCAGACTGCGGGTGATAAGGTTCGTAGTCGAAAGGAAACAGCCCAGACCGCCAGCTAAGGTCCCAAATTGTATGTTAAGTGGAAAAAGGATGTGATGATGCACAGACAACCAGGATGTTGGCTTAGAAGCGACCCACCATTTAAAAGAGTGCGTAATAGCTCACTGGTCGAGTGACATCGCGCCGAAAAATGTACCAGGGGCTAAACATACAACCGAAGTCGCGGATATAACTAATGTTATATGGTAGGAGAGCGTTCTAACATCGTAGAAGCCGAGCTGTAAGGCGAGGTGGAGAGGTTAGAAGTGAGAATGCCGGTGTGAGTAGCGAAAGATAGGTGAGAATCCTATCCACCGAATGACTAAGGTTTCCAGAGGAAGGCTCGTCCGCTCTGGGTAAGTCGGGACCTAAGGTGAAGCCGAATGGTGAAAGCCGATGGACAACAGGTAGAAATTCCTGTACCACCAAATATCGTTTGAGAGAAGTGGGGACAGAGGAGGCTAATCGATCGTCCTGATGGAATAGGGACGTCTAAGCACAAAGGTTGAGTAGTAGGCAAATCCAGCTGCTCATAAGACTGAAGTGTGATGGGGAGCGAAATAAAGTAGCGAAGTCAATGAAGCCAAACTCTCAAGAAAAGCCGCTATCGAGATAAGAGGTGCCCGTACCGCAAACCGACACAGGTAGTTGGGAAGAGAATTCTAAGGTGAGCGAGAGAACCATCGTTAGGAACTCGGCAAAATGACCCCTGTAACTTCGGGAGAAGGGGTGCCTACGAGAGTAGTAGCAGTGAATAGGCCCAAGCGACTGTTTAACAAAAACACAGGTCTCTGCAAAACCGTAAGGTGAAGTATAGGGCTGACGCCTGCCCGGTGCTGGAAGGTTAAGAGGAGTGCTAGCGCAAGCGAAGGTATGAATTGAAGCCCCAGTAAACGGCGGCCGTAACTATAACGGTCCTAAGGTAGCGAAATTCCTTGTCGGGTAAGTTCCGACCCGCACGAAAGGCGTAACGATTTGGGCACTGTCTCAACGATGGACTCGGTGAAATCATAGTACCTGTGAAGATGCAGGTTACCCGCGACAGGACGGAAAGACCCCATGGAGCTTTACTGTAGCTTGATATTGAATTTTGATGCAGTATGTACAGGATAGGTAGGAGCCTATGAATCATGCACGCCAGTGTATGAGGAGGCGTTGTTGGGATACTACCCTTGCTGTATTGAAATTCTAACCCTCGGCATAGAAAACCGGGAGACAGTGTCAGGTGGGCAGTTTGACTGGGGCGGTCGCCTCCCAAAGAGTAACGGAGGCGTTCAAAGGTTCCCTCAGAATGGTTGGAAATCATTTGCAGAGTGTAAAGGCACAAGGGAGCTTGACTGTGAGACTTACAAGTCGAGCAGGTGCGAAAGCAGGACTTAGTGATCCGGTGGTTCCGCATGGAAGGGCCATCGCTCAACGGATAAAAAAAGCTACCCTGGGGATAACAGGCTTATCTCCCCCAAGAGTCCACATCGACGGGGAGGTTTGGCACCTCGATGTCGGCTCATCGCATCCTGGGGCTGTAGTCGGTCCCAAGGGTTGGGCTGTTCGCCCATTAAAGCGGTACGCGAGCTGGGTTCAGAACGTCGTGAGACAGTTCGGTCCCTATCCGTCGTGGGCGTAGGAAATTTGAGAGGAGCTGTCCTTAGTACGAGAGGACCGGGATGGACGTATCAATGGTGTACCAGTTGTCACGCCAGTGGCATAGCTGGGTAGCTAAATACGGAAGGGATAAGAGCTGAAAGCATCTAAGCATGAAGCCCCCTCGAGATGAGATTTCCACGGATATTAAGACCCCTTGAAGACGACAAGGAGAATAGGTTAGGAGTGTAAGCACGGTAACGTGTTCAGCTGACTAATACTAATAGGTCGAGGACTTAATCAAGTGAAAGTTCTTTAGAAGTAACTGTTGACAAAAAGAAAAAAGATGATATAATATGTATATGAAGTTTTTCGTCTGGTGGCGATAGCGAAGAGGACACACCTGTACCCATACCGAACACAGAAGTTAAGCTCTTTTAGCGTCGAATGTAGTTGGGCTTACGCCCCTGTGAGACTAGAACGTTGCCAGGCAACAGTGAGAGCCTTCCTTTTGGAAGGTTCTTTTTTTATTTTAATTTCATATTTTTGATTTTTCTTTCAAAAATAGAGTATCATAGTATAGTAATATATAATTGGAGGTTTGAGAATGTTTTATTTAGAAGATGAAAAAAACATTAGTACTTACTAGTGAAAATAAAAAGACATATTAAACGCATTAAAATTGATTAATAAAATTTCAGACAATAAAAATATTAAAGTTGCATACATAAAAAAATTTTTAGAGAAAGTTTTTAGTATTTAATAAAGCAATAGAAACATATTATCATTCACAAAAGCCTGGATATAATGAAGTTTATCAGGAGAGATTAGATAACCTTGATAATAGCGCAGATGAATTTAGACGTATTAAAAGCTGATTTAAAACCCTAACTTTGATGAAATAATTGTTGATAATGATTTAGTTAAAGAATTCAATATTATATTGTCTAGAATTGAAAGTAGAACTTCTATTCTCTTTGAAGATGAAAAAGAGTATAGTTTTAATAATTATCTAGTTACTTTAATCAATAACAAGAAACTTGATGAATTTATATGGTTAAATACATTGTATAACATCTACAAAGATGGTAAGAGTTTAAATAATATTGTTCAGGATTATCAAAAATTAAGTGATATTGAATTCTCAGATCTTTTATAAGATTTATCTTTTTGTAACTGATTATAATATTAATAAATTGTTATTAAAAATGAATCTCAAATCATTAATAATGAGTATCTTGAAGATTTTGAATCATTCTTTAATTATATGTATGAGTTGATAGACGATCTGAGAACTTTCGTGGCTAAAGATGATAAAAAGAATATACTTAGTTTTTCAACAAAAATAGAAAGCTATACTAATATTAACACACCTACTAAAGAAGAATTTTTTAGAATGTGTTTATAAAGTATTTAATTTCTTGAGAGCTTTATATGAAAATGATAATGCAAAATTACTATTATCTAATATATATCCTATCCTAGTAAAAATCTTTCTTCGCACCATTGAGAAATGATGATAAGATTAAATATGATTATAATCAAGAGTTTATCTATGCTTTAGAGTACACGCAAATTATAATAGAAGTAATGGACGAAAAGCATGAGTAATATTTTTTTCTGTTAAGGATTTTTTATTGTGTTTATAACGACTATGACATTTCAAATAGATCTCAGGAATTAAGCCTATTATATCTTCCATTATTAGGAAATGATGCTGTAAGTTTATATAATTTCTTAGGAAACAAAATGCTTAGTGATAAAAATCTTTCAAAGAATTATTTACATTATGATATATTGGATAATTTAGCTCTATCTAATCATAAGTTTATTGTAGCAAGAAAAAATTAGAAGCAATTGGACTACTTAAAACCTTTTATATTGATAATAATGGTGTAGGTCAATTTGTTTATAAAATTAAGCAAGCTTTTAAGTTTTTCGGATTTCTTTAATACACCTGTTTTAGCTCAATTATTAGAGAACACTTTAGGGTGCGACGGAATATAAAGAGTTGAGTAATTACTATTCCTTAGATAAGGTAAGTTTTAGGAGCTTTGAAGATATTACTTCTAAGTTTTCTGATGTGTTCCGTTTAGAAAACTTAAATGATTTTGGATTTGATTATTTAGAAAAAGTTTCTTCTGGTCCCAATTTTGATGAATTTTTATTTTGATTTTGATAAGCTAAATTATTATTTAGCAAATAGTTATCTAACTGATGTTATCTCAAATGAAGAAACAAAGAATAAGATTTTTAGGTTTTAGCGCATATTTACAAAATGGATCCTCAAGATATGTCTAAGGCAATTGAAAAAAATCAGTTGAAATTACTAATGGAGCTAGTGAAATTAATATAAAAGTTTTAACAGATTATATAGTACAATTAAATGTTAATGTAAGAAAAACAAGAAGTACCTACATTAGAACGTATGGTAAATAAAAATTTAGCTAATATTGAGGAAGAGAAACTTACTGAGGAAGAATTATTTATTAAAGAAGTAGATAATACTAACTTTATAACATTTCTTAACAAACAAAAAGGTATTGTAGTTTCTAATATTGATGCAAAGAATATTGGTGAATTACAAAGTAAATATAATTTCCCTACTGGAGTATTAAATATTTTATTAGAATACTCTATTAATCAAACAGGAAATAATTCAATACCACATATAAATTATATTGATAAGATAGCTAGTTCTTGAGTGCACAAAAACTTTTTAGGTGCAAAGGATGCAATTGATTTTGTACGAAATAATAGAAATTATAAGAAAAAAATATTGATACATCGAATAAAAAGATGTCTAAGCAACAAAAAGAGCTATTCAAACAACAAAAAAAGGAAACTATGCACCGTTTCCTGAGTATCTTCAAAAATCGCTAAAGTAATTTTTAATGTTACGAAGAAAAAAAGAGGATCGTGTTGTAACTAAAGAAGATGAAGATGCATATAATAAAAATGATGCAAGAATTGAATAATAAGAGGATATGTAGTGAAAAAAATTATCAAATATAGTCGCTAGCAATACTCAAGATTCATTTAAGAAATTTATATCGGAAAAAGTTTTAAATGACTCTGAAATTGTTAAGTTTATTCGTGACAATAATTTTTACAAAAAAATGATATAGAAAAATAATCTTGAAAAGTTTTATCAATTTTATATTTCGAAAGATAAACTACTAAATATAGAACATAAGCCTAAGTTAATTTTTTAGTAATGAAGAAGTTAATATATTATACGAAGAGACTGAAGAATACAAGCAAAAAAAGTAGCCAGTTTGAAAACTTCTAATAAGGTAAAGACAGAGTTTATACCAAAAAGAGTTTTTAACATACACTTTTGAAAATTTATCTAGGAGTAGAGAAAAGGGAATTTTTAGCGACAGAAATTATTAAAATTTGTAGAAATATATTAAATGGCCAATCTTCAAGAGGTGTATATGTATATGGACCAACAGGTACAGGAAAAACCTATTTAATGGGTTCTATATACAATTATTTTTAAACAAAATGGAAAAGAACCAACTATCTTATATTATCCAGAATTTATTAGAAAGATAAAATCTAAAAATAAGTGATAATAGTTATGATTTATATATAGATTTAGTGAGAGATGAAGAGATACTTATAATTGATGATATTGGTGCGGAAAATATTACTGAATTCATTCGTGACGAAGTATTAGGTCCAATTATTAATCATCGAGAAGCAGAAAAGTTACCTACATTCTTTTCATCTAATTTAAGTATAGATGACTTAAGTGAATTGTTATCTAATGGGCGAACAACAGTGGATAGAACAAAGGCATTAAGAATAGTTGAAAGAATACATTCTTTATGTTCATCACATTTCTTAGATGGTGAAAACGAGAGAGAATATTATAATTAAAATAAACCAAGTATTTATAAAATTTTATGTTTATAAATGCTTGGTTATTTTCTTTGGTAAAAATTCAAAAATTCATAGAAATTAGTGGAAAAAAAGTGGGAAATGTGGTAAATTATAAAAAGTAAGGTGGTGAGAAGTAGTGTTTATTGGTCAATATAATAATAAAATGGATGCCAAAGGAAGGCTTAGTATTCCAATAAAGTTCAGAGATGAACTAGGTGAAAAATTTATTATTACAAGAGGTTTGGACTCTTGTTTATTTGGCTATTCACTACAAGAGTGGCAAAAGGTGGAAAGTAAGATAAAATCACTACCTATCACTAAGAAAAATGCTCGTACTTTCCAACGTTTCTTCTTTTCTGGAGCCACTGAAGTTGAAATAGATAAACAAGGGAGAATTAATATTCCAAACGCATTAATAGAACACGCTTTTTTAGATAAAGAGTGTGTTGTAAATGGTTTATCAAATAGAATAGAGATTTGGGATAAGAATCGCTGGGAAGATTTACTTGTTGAAAGTGAAGCTAGCGTAGAAGAAATAGCAGAAGAATTAGAAGATTTTGATTTTTAGGATGGATGAAAATGTTTAAACATTATAGTGTATTATTAAATGAAGCTGTAGAAGGCTTAAAATATAAAAGAAGATGGTATTTATGTAGATTGTACCTTAGGAGGAGCAGGGCATAGCTTAGAGATTTTTAAAACGTTTAAAAACTGGTAAACTATATGCTTTCGATCAAGACAATGTAGCATTAGAAAATGCCAAACAAAAAAATTAGCTGAGTACAGTGATAAAGTTGTCTTTATTAAATCTAACTTTGTTAATTTAAAAAGAAAAAAATTAGCAGAGTATGGTGTTCATGAAGTTGATGGTGTATTATATGATTTAGGAGTATCATCACCTCAATTAGATACACCTGAAAGAGGTTTTAGTTATAATTATGATACTAAATTAGATATGAGAATGGATACTGATGCAAAAAAATCAGTGCCTATGAAGTAGTTAATGAATACAGTTATCATGATTTGGTTAAAATATTTTTATCGTTACGGAGAAGAAAATTTTTCAAAACAAATTGCGAGAAATATTGAGAAAAACGAGAACAAAAACCTATTGAAACTACTTTTTGAATTAGTAGAAATTATTAAAGATTCCATCCCTCGTTTGCAAAAAGAAGAACTGGAGGACATCCAGCTAAAAGAGTATTCCAAGCTATTCGTATTGCGGTGAACAATGAATTATCAGTATTTGAAGATTCACTTGAACAAGCGATTGAAATTGTTAGTGTAGGAGGAAGAATATCTGTTATTACATTTCATTCTTTTAGAAGATAGAATTTGTAAACAAATATTTAATTCATATGCAAAAGACAAAAGATATTCCCAAAAATTTACCAATTATGCCAGAAGAAAGTTTGTCTAAATTAAAAAGTAATTACAAGAAAACCTATATATCCTAGTGATATTGAATTAGAAGAAAATAATAGGTCTAGAAGTGCCAAATTAAGAGTGGCAGAAGTTCAGACAAAATAGAGGGGAGGAAAGTTTAAATGGCAACACTAAAGGTATATAGTAGAGAATACGGAGTAAGAAAAGTACAAGAAAAAGTTAAATTTAACTTTTTAGAAAAAAACAGCATATGCAGTTTTTGTAGGAGTTATTTTACTTGCTAACGTAGTTATGTTAAACTATAAAGGAGAGATTTATTCACTACGAAGTGCTCAACAAAAAAATGATATTGTAATATCAGAAAAACAAAAATAACAATGAACAAAAAAAGTTATGATAAACAATCTGTCATCTTACGAAAGAGTTAAAAATTGCTGAGACAGTAGGAATGAAAAACTCAAAAGATAGTATAAAGGTAGTGAGATAATTGATAAAAACTTTTAAGAAAAATATTAACTTTAAAGTTTTTGGAAGATAGAAGAAGTTTAGAAAGAAAAGATTATATCTCTCGAGAAAGAACAAAAATTGTATTTTTTTCTAATTTTTGTTTTTCTTTGTATGGATATTAATCTTAAATATTGGACAAATGATGCTAATAGGGACTGTTAGGGGCCATAATTTGACAGAATTAGCAGATAAAAATATAAAATTGACAGTAGTTTACAACCAAATCGTGGGAAAATCTTCGATAGAAATGGGAATATACTGGCAGATAATATTGAATCTTACAAGATAGTTGCAGTAGTATCAGATAAAGCAACTGAAGATGATACAAATCCACGTCATGTTATTGATGTAGATAAAACTGCAGATGAATTATCTAAATTTATCAAATTAGATAGAAGTAAAATAAAAGAAATACTTAATAAAAAGGTGTATATCAAGTTGAATTTGGAACAGCTGGTAAAGATATTAGTGTTGAAGATAAGAAAAAAATAGAAGAGCTAAAACTTCCTGGAATAGAATTTATAGCAACGACAAAAAGATATTATCCTAATGGAAGTATGTTAGGAAACTTTTTGAGGCTTCTGCACAAAAATTCACCTGATAGTGATTTAATTACCGGTCGATTAGGTGTTGAAAAACATTTGATTACTATTTAAGAGGTAAGGAAGGTCATATTACTTATGCTAAAGACGCATGGGGAAAGTAGTTTCTAATATACCTAAAGTAGAGATTAAAACCTGTTGATGGTGCGGATATCTATTTAACTATTGATAAAAAAATATTCAAGGATTTATTGATAATACTTTGAAAGATATTCATGAAAAATATGAACCAGAAAGTGCATTTGCGATAGTAATTAGTCCTAAAACAGGAGAAATACTAGCTTAGGACAAACTCCAGCATTTAATCCAAATACTCAAGAAAATCTTTCAAGCGCTTGGTCAAATATATTTTTATAATTCAGCCTATGAACCTGGTTCAACTTTAAAAACTTTTACTATGTCAATAATGGTTGAAAATAAAATTTATAATCCAGAAGCCTACTATAGATCTGGTTCATACAAAGTAGATGATGCTACTATTTTTGACTGGAATAAAACTGGATGGGGAACAATAACTCAACGTCATGGATTCCAACAATCTTCAAATACATTGATGTTAACACTTTTAAATGAATTAGGGACTGAAAAACTAAAAAGTGGTTTAGAAAGTTTTGGATTTGGAAGAAGTACGAATTCACTTTATGGAAATGAAGCAACAGGAGATTTAGTATTTAATAACAAAGTATCTGCTTCGACTACTGTATTTGGTCAAGGTAGTACAGTTACGGCAATGCAGATGGTTCAAGCAGAGACGGCAATTTTGAATGATGGTCAAATGCTAGCACCGTATTTCTTACAGCGAGTTCATGATAAAACATTGAATAAAGATGTTAATATTGGAAAGAAAACAGTAGTTGGAAATCCAATATCAAAAACAAACAGCAGATATAATGAAAGAAGAACTATACGGAGTTGTTAATGGATCTTGGGCACAAGGTGGTAAGCGATATGCCGTGGATAACTACAGTACGTCTGGTAAAACTGGAACCGCTGAGGTAGTAGATCCTAAGACAGGGACATATTATAAGAGTCCATTTAAAGTAATGCACTCATTTATCGGATATGCACCTAGTGAAGATCCACAGGTGATTTTATATGTAGGTATGAAATTACCAACGAAACAGCTAGGTGCTAGTAGTGCATACGGAGCCTCTGAGATTTTTTTAAACCGATAATGGAAAATACATTAAATTACTTAAATGTAAAAATCAAATGATAGTGATACTGTAAAAAGTTATCAAATGGAAAAATGTTGTAGGCGAGAACGTTAATTCAACAGTACTAAAATTACAACAAAAAAACCAAAAAAATATCATAACAATTGGCTCTGGTAATAATATTATTGGACAATATCCTTCGGCTGATAATGTAATAAAACAAGATGAAAAGAGTATTTCTGTTAGTTTCGGATAATAATATAGTATTACCTAATTTCATAGGATGGTCTAAGATTGATGTCATAAATTATGCTAAATTAGCCGGCTTAGATATTGAAACTGAAGGGAATGGGTTTGCAAAACAACAATCAATTCCTGCGCAGAGATATATAAAAAGGGACAAGATAAAAAAATAAAAATTTAGTTAGGAGAACGAAATGAGTAATTCAGATACAGTATTTGCTATATCGTTATTATTGGTAGCATTTTTCTGACAGTGCTAATGCTACCAAGATTAATCAAATATTTACATGTTCTAAAATTTGGACAAGCAATTAGAAGAAGGGCCACAAAGTCATATGCATAAAAAGGTACACCAACAATGGGAGGGATATCTTTTATAGTTTCAATAGTAATTTCACTTATTATTGCAATGATCTTGGATAGTGGAAACATTCAATATTATATTTTTATTCATTTATACAACTATCTCATTTTTCAATTATTGGTTATATAGATGATATGCTTATCGTAGTTAAGAAGAAAAATGATGGACTTGCTCCAAGATTAATGTTACAAATACTATTTTCTGTAATATTTTATATCTTAGTTACATTTATTTATAAAGATATAAATTATATACATATCCCAGGATTAGATTATAATCTTAATATTTCATATTTATATCTGATCTTCTTAGTATTTTGGCAAACAGGATTTTCTAATGCGGTTAATTTAACTGATGGCTTAGATGGTCTAGCGACAAGTGTGACAATTATTACCACTAGTACATTTGCTTTATTAGCATATAAGGAAAATAATTTTTCCTGTATTAGTTTTCTGTCTGACTATAGTTGGAGCACTTTTTAGGATTTTTATTATTTAATAAAAATCCAGCAAAAATCTTTATGGGGGATACTGGATCTTTTAGCTTTAGGGTGGAATTTTAGTCACGATTTCAGTAATCTTACATAAGGAGATAGCATTCTTATTTATAGGTTTAGTATATATACTTGAGACTTTATCTGTAATAATTCAGGTGGCTTACTTCAAAAACAGGAAAAAGAATTTTCAAAATGTCACCTTTACATCATCATTTCGAATTATCTGGGTATGGTGAAGTAAAAACTGTTTATATTTTTGTAATCATAGCTATGATATCATCTGCTATAGGTTACTTTATAGGGGTTATTTAAAATGATTAATTTAAAAGATATATATTAGTGTTAGGATTTGCAGAAGCGGTTATTCAACTGCAAAAATCTTAAACAAACTTGGATATGATGTTACTTTAAATGCATATGATGATTTAAGTACCGATGAAAAAGCGACTGAGTTGAGGAATTAGGAGTTAAAGTAATTGATGGAGGTCATCCATTAGAACTTTTTAGAAAATATTGATTTAATAGTAAAAATCCAGGAATTAAATATCAAATAGAATTTTTACAAAAAGCAATTGACAAGAAAATTGATATTATAACTGAAATTGAATTAGCAAATACATTGTTTAACATTGATATGGTAGCTATTACTGGAACAAACGGTAAAACAACTACTACACAGATGACATTCGATATTCTGAAAAGCGCAAATAAAGATGTATTTTTTTAGCTGGTAATATTGGATATCCTTCAATTGAAATCGCATATAACCATCCAAATTCATTATTAGTTACTGAAGTTTCATCATTTTCAATTACAAGGAACAAAATATTTCAAACCATCGATAGCTGTAATTACTAATCTTGGTGTTGGGCATTTAGATTATCATGGTAGTGTTGAAAATTATCACGATGCTAAAAGAAATATTTATAAAAAAATCAAGATAGTAATGACATCTTAATTTTGAATATTAATGAAAAAAAGATAAATATGATATAGAAAAATTAATTCTAAAAAGTGCTATTTTATGATACAAACGAAAAATATAGAAGCAGATATCTATGTAAGAGATAATATGGTTGTTTTTGAGGGTGAGGAATTATTTGATATAACTAAACTCTCACTTCCAGGTATGCATAATGTGGAAAAATGCAATTAATCTGCTGTAATATCATTTATAAAAAGGTGCTGATAAAGAATCAATTCAGAATGTTCTTTATGCTTTTAGTGGAGTAAAACACAGATTACAGTTTGTAGGAGAACATAAAGGGTAAAATTCTACAATGATTCAAAAAGCTACAAATCCAGTTGCAACAACTAGAGCACTATCAGGATTTGAAAAAATATAATACTTGTTTGTGGTGGACAAGATAGAGGAATAGATTTTTAAAGAGTTAATTCCATATTTACCAAGAGTAAAAATCTATGGTAGTAGTAGTGAAAGTAAAGAGATATTATATAACTTAGCTATTGATAATAATGTTGATTGTCATAAAAGCAATTAAAATTGATGATGCTACTATTTTTAGCTAGTTCACTTGCAGAGAATGGTGATACAATATTATTATCACCAGCATGTGCATCGTGGGATCAATATAAGTGTTTTGAAGATCGTGGAGATGAATTTATAGCAACATTTAAGAAGATTATTCAAGAGGATTAAAAAAACTATGAACAAGAAGAATAGGAAGTTACTTGAAAAATGAACAAAGATAATCGTCGTAGTTCATTAGAAAAATTAAAAAAAGAGGCGTGAAGTATTTTTATATAGTAACTTTATTTTTAATTGTAATAGGAGTATTTGTGCTTTTTATTTAGTAGTTATTTAAAATTAAAAACAATTGAAGTTGAAGGTAACAATCAAATTACTAAAGAAGAAATACTCGAGGCAGGGAACATTAACAATAATCTTCGAACATGGTCTATAAAAGATGATGAAATTCAAAATAATATAAAATCAAGATTTGATATATTTAAATCAGTAACAGTAAAATCTAAATTGCCTTCTTCTATAAAAAGTGCAGGTAGAAGAGTATAGTTTTATTGCACAAAAATAAAAAAAGAAGATGGTAGTATAGAGATAATAATGGAAAATGGAAACCATATTCTGGAAAAATAAGAAACAATTACAATTTACCTATTATAGAAAAATTTCAATGATGATAGTAATAAGCTTGAAGAAGTTTTACAAAAAAACTTAAATAAACTTAAACAGGAAGTACGATTACAAATATCTGAGATAATTAGTGATGAAAATGATAGACTAATTATTTACATGAAAGATGGTCAAAAAGTTAAAGCGTTAAGAGCCAGCTTTTGCAGATAAGTTGAATTACTATGAAGAAATATCTAAATATATTGAAGATAAAAAATAATACTACTTTAAACTTAATAAACGGTGCATATCTTGAAACACCAAAAACAGAAAAAGTAAGAAACGATAGTATTAAGAAATTACTTGCAAGACAGGGATTAAATGATGATGAGAAATCAAATAAAAATAATGAAAGTGTAGAAAAGAAGAAAAACTACAACAAAGTAATAAATCTGAAAATTCTACTACAAATAGTCAAAGTAATTCTTCTAACAAGAACAATAATAGCAAACAACAATCAACACGTAATAAGAAAAAAATGAATAGTTATAAAAAGCATCCTAATTTTTGTATTTTTGGATGCTTTTTATTGAAAAATTATATAAAAGAAAAACTTATTCGTTATATTACAAATTGAAAATATTTTAATAAAATTTAATTTTTGATGTTTTTTTCATATTTTTCTAATTTTATGTTATAATTTAGTATGTGTAAATAAAATATGTGTATTTACAATTTTATTATAATAACAAAGTTTAAAAAGGAAGGAGTGTTTGACTTGAGTTCACAATTGTATACTTCAATGATCTAGGATCATCTAGTATAAAAAGTGATAATAGCAGATGTAGTATATGAAAAATTGAATATACTCGGTGTTGGTGTTGTAAAAACAACAGCTATTAAACGAGGGAACATTATTGATGTAGAATCTGCCTCTAGAGATATTCAAAAAGCAATAGATATTGCGAAAAGTGAAGCTAATAAGGACATAAGATCATTATATGTAGCAGTTCCAAGTATACACACTCATATTAAAAAAAGTGTAGCGGAAATTAAATTTGATACAAAACACGATATTGATGGTAGAGATATCGAAGAAGTAATTGAAGAAGCAAAAATACTACCATTACCACGAGAAAGAGAAGTGGTACAAGTAATTCAGATTACTATCGTCTTGATGATATTGAAAATATTAGAAAACCAAAAGGAATGACTGTTCATAATTCATTTGAGGTAACAGGAAATAGAGTTTTGACATCTAAAACTCATCTTCACACAATATATAAAAGTATTGAAAATCTAAGATTAGATTGTAACGAGACATTCTGTACATCTCATTCATTAGGTGAATTACTATTAAATGATGAAGAAAAAAAGATTATGGATCGGTAATTATTGATATTGGAGCAGGACTTACGACTGTGAGTTATTTTGAAGATGGAATCCTTCAATTATCACAATCAATTGAGTTAGCAGGTGAAGATATTACACGTACAATATCAGATGTTTTTAAATGTCCCATTAAAACGTGCAGAAGAGATAAAAAGTTACTCAAGGGACATGCTTTTTACGACTTAGCATCACCACAAGTAATTATTGACTTAGATAATTTAGAACCAGATGAAGAACCATATACACAAAAAGAATTAGCAGATTACATTGAAGAAATTGTAGAAGAGATTATTTTACGTTCATTCGATGTATTAAGAAAAGCTGGTATAAATAGAGTAAAAAGGTAACGTTGTGTTAACAGGTGGAACAACACTTATGCCTGGTGTTCTAGACTTAGCAAAAGATATGCTAAGAAAAAAATGAATGTAAGAATTGGTTCGCTAAAAATCATAGGAGCTAATTCACCAGAATTATCTGTTGTTGTAGGGTACATTAACAAGTAGTTACAAAATTGAATCATTGTTTGGATATCAAGTAACTGATGAAGTACCGACAATAAAAATACAAATTCAACATTTGAAAATGTTTCTGCAGTGGAAGAAATTACAGTAAATAATTCAAAAGTTGAAGCACCAGTGATAAGTGAAACTCATGAAGATGTTCATGAAGAAGAAACTTATTATGAAGAAGAGAAAAAGAAGAAGAGAAAAACTTTTTCGATAAAATAACTAAAATGTATAATTCGTTTTTTGAATAATAATCAGGAGGAAATAAAGAATGTTTGAAGAATTTGATCGATCAGCAGTAATTAAAGTAGTAGGTGTTGGTGGCGGTGGTGGTAACGCCGTTGACCGAATGGTAGAAAGTGGAATTCAAAATGTTGAATTTATCGCAGTAAATACAGATGCTCAAGCTTTAAAACGCTCTAAAGCAGACGTAAGAATTCAAATCGGTGAAAAATTAACAAAAGGTCTTGGTGCAGGTGCTAACCCTGAAGTAGGGCGTAAAGCTGCTGAAGAAACTAAAGATAAAATTGAAGAAGCGCTAGAAGGAGCAGATATGGTATTCGTTACTTCTGGTATGGGTGGAGGAACTGGTACAGGTGCAGCTCCAATCGTAGCAAGTATTGCTAAAGAATTAGGTGCTTTAACTGTAGGTGTTGTTACTCGTCCATTCAACTTTGAAGGTAAAAAACGTCAAGTACAATCTACAGCTGGAATTAACTCACTTAAAGGTGCTGTAGATACACTTATCGTTATTCCTAACGATAGATTATTAGATATCGTAGATAAATCTACTCCAATGATGCAAGCTTTCGTTGAAGCTGATAATGTGTTACGTCAAGGGGTTCAAGGTATTTCTGATTTAATTAATGTTTCTGGTACAGTTAACCTTGACTTTGCTGATGTTAAAGCAATTATGGCTGATCAAGGTTCTGCATTAATGGGTATCGGGGTAGCTTCAGGTGAAAACAGAGCTATCGAAGCAGCTAAAAAAGCTATTTCATCTCCATTACTTGAAACATCAATCGTTGGAGCTAAAGGTGTGTTATTAAATATTACTGGTGGTCCATCATTAAGTTTATTTGAAGCTCAAGTTGCTGCAAGTATCGTTCAAGAAGCAAGTGATGACGAAGTGAACATGATTTTCGGTACAGTATTTAACGAAGAATTAGAAAAAACTGATGAAATCATCGTTACAGTAATCGCTACTGGATTTGAAGAGGATGGAGTAAGTGTTGAAAAGAGATATCTTAGCACAACGTCCAGCTCAACCAGAAAGCAAGTTCATTCACAAGTGGTTACGGTAAAAACGAAGTAGAACAAGAAATGTACCCACGTCCAAGAAGAAGAACAAGAAGAAATATAATAAAAGAAAGAAAATCGGATAAATATCTGATTTTTCTTTTTATATCTTCATTTTAGAAATATATATTTTATAATATTTAATTAAAACATCCTGATAAATTTGTTTTTATCAGGATATTTTTGAATTTTCAATCTATTAAAAATAAATTTTTATATCGAAGTTAATTCCATGTTTTTAAAAGTGTTGTATATAAATGATTTATTAAGAGCTGTATTACAAAATTTTTAGTAAATCATTTTCATCATAATCAGCATATAGATAATATGTAATGTTACAAAAATCTATTTTTTTGGTTCTTCGTCGTATCCTTTAACACCGATTAGAAAAGTGGATTTTTAAATTTAGATGTATTTTTCCTTCAAGTTCTTCAATATCAATATTAAGTTGTTTGCTTTTGTGATACAATACTATGGGCTATTCCAGCTAAGATAGAAAGTCGCAAAAATAATTAATACTACTTTCATAATCAGCATTAATGTCAAAAACTAATTTCACTAGATATATTTATACAATCATTATTAGTGTACATCTTAAATATATTACTAGATAAAATTCCTCTAAAAGTTAAATCATAATTTTTAGATTCATATAGATTACTCATATAGTTTCCTCAATGTAATTTTAGCTTCATTTAGGCGAGCTAATTTTTATCAATTATCTCCATTGTACTTACCGGTCTATTTGCAAACGTAGCAAAAACCACAGTCAGGATTTAACCAAATTCTTTCTTTAGGGATATATTGCATTACTTCTTCTACACGATTTAGGATATCTTCTAATGGTTCTATATCGTCTGTCCTTGGATTCATAACACCTAATCCTAGTATACAATTATCCCTTATTAAAGTACTACTGAATAATGAAGATATTTCCCCAGCACGAGGAGTAGAAAACTCTAATGTAAGTATATTAGGAAGAGTTTCTTCGAATAATGGAAGTAGAGGAGTATAAGGTCCAGTAAGTAGAATACTTTCATCACGACTCAATTACCACGACAAACATGAAGAGAAACTAATATTTCTTTTTCTTTAGCATAATCAATTACAGATTTAATTAATTTAGTAGCAAATTTTAATTCTTCAGTAGGATCTTTTTTCTCAGATAATCTTGCACATATAAAAGATCTTGTCTTACCTTCAGAAAAATACCACTTCGGTTAGTACAGGTTCATCAAATTGAATAACATCTATGCCCATTTTTACTAATGAATCAATTTCTTCTTTTAATACTTTAATTATGTCTTCTCTAGAGAATCTTTGCTATTGTAATATTGTTTTGATAGAGCAGGTAACCACATGGACCTAGTAATTAAATAGGGACCTGGTAATGTTGCTTTGATTTTTCTTATCGGTTAATTTTTTTAATTCAATCATTTCATCAACCACAAGAGGTTTATTATATTTTACTTTTTCCTGTACAAATTGCATTTTTATACTAATTGCAGGAACGTCTAATATTTCTAGTATTTGTTCAAAACCTTGTTTGTCCTCAATATAATCAAACATATCAGCCATACTCATCATTGTAACACCGTCCAAACGTTCAGCAATAAATGAAACATAATTGTCTCGATTTAGTTCACCGCTAGTAATTATATCAATAAAATTATTTTTCTTGAAGTTCAACTACATATTTTGTTTCTTCATCTAGGATTTCTTGATATGTTTTTTAAGTCGATATTTCCTTTATTTAATTTTCGTTTTGCGGTCAATAGTTTTTACTACGAGGCATACTGCCAAGAAGAGAAACTAAGAAAGATGAATTAGTCATAATTATTCACCATGAAACTCTTTTAAAAATCTAAATATTCATTGGCTTTCAGTAAGTTGTTTAAACCCAGAAGTACGACCAGATACCCATTCTTTTAATCCTTCCATATCCATCATTTCTTTATGCTCAGGATTATTATAATCCATTTTTGTGTAATACTTCTATAAATTTTTCAAAACGAGCTACGTCTAATTCTGGATGTCCTGAGAAGATACAGTGATCGAAAGAAATCTGTTTTTGATAAAATTTTCACCTGATTTTTATCTAGAGTTCCATCTGCAATCCAAGCATTATAGTTTAAATCTAGCATCCACGTAGCAGACAACTTCATCATTTTTAAAAGCTATTGCTGAATCAAGTTCTCCACCGACATGGTCACCATGAAGTCCGACACCGATATCGAAACGTTTTTCTATATAATCTGTTTTAAATTCTAATCCATTTTGTGAAGATGGTTAATAGGAATTAATCTTGCTTGTGGTGAATCAATTGCACCGAAACCTATTGTTTTATTTCTTAAGTCTTGAATAGAGTTAATATTGCTATTAGCTTTTACTACTAAATATGAACTACGATCGCGGTCAGTATCACGCATAGAACCATTTAACGCATTTCCGTTAGTGCGTAGATGAGTATCTAACCATGCTAAAGGAGAATTCCAAGCTACATCAATTTCTTTAGCTAATAAAACCATCAACTTGACCGTTGTAATCTTTGTAATAAACTGGTTCAATAGGAAAGTCTTCATCCTCAAAAAAATTTTTGCAATAATTCCCCAAATTACAGTTACTTTTTGGGTCATAGATTACAGCTCCAACTTTTTAATTTTTGACATAATATTATTCCTCTTTTCTTATTTTGTATTTTTAAATAAAGGGGAGTGACTCAAAAATCGTGATTTCTTAAGAAACAAGATTTTTGTCGAGTCACCCCCGCACAGGTTATTAGATATCTAAAAAGGTTTTTATAAAGCGAATTTAGATATCAATAAACCACTACGTCTATTAGTTTCTATATGAACTTTGTTAAAATTTTATGACTTTTGGGTTAGCCACTTAAAAATTTGATTTCATTAGTAATTATTATGGTAATTGTTGCCCAGTAATTGCTTTTCCTAACCAAATTGTAAGTACGTCAACACTTGGTGCCATAATATGACTTGCGAAAGCATCTCTTAAGAAACGTTCCATATTTCCAACACGGTTATAAGCTTTACCACCACCAACACGCATACCAAGACGAGCTAATTCAATAGCAGCTTCACTAGCGAAAATTCTAGCTGATAAAATTTTTGCTAACATATCACTTTCTTTAGCTAAAAAACTACGAGCAGCTTCATTCGTTCCTAAAACAGCAGCATTTGTTTGACTGTAAATTTTTGCTAGATGAATTTGAACAGTTTCAATCTCACTTAATGATTTTCCATCAGGATATTTTCTATTAGTTGTATGAGCTACTGCTTCGTCTAAAATTGCTTCACATAGTCCACTATAAACAGCGGCAAGGCCTGTAATGAAGTAAGTGGCAACAATTGTGAATACTTGATCAACTCCTGATCCAGCTTCTCCGATTCGTAGTTCTTTGTCTAATTCAACATTGTTAATAGCCATTTGACAGGATACATTACCACGCATTCCAAGACCGTGCCATGTAGATTTTTTGAATTCTAGTCCTTTGCTTCCAAGTGGGAATACCCAGTTATCAATACCACCTTCAACATCAGAAGGAGTAAGTACTAAGTAGTAAGAAGCAAATTCAGCAGATGTTACCATACTTTTTAGTCCATTGAAAATCACTGAGTTATCTTTGAATTCAGTTTTCACATCAGAAATGTAGAAGTGAGTACCAGTACCTAATTCGCTGTAAGCAAGTGCCATAAATTTTTCATTTTCTACGATATCTTTACAGATTTTTGATTTAAGATTATCATCTGCATAAGATAATACACAATTTAATGCAACATTGTGCATCATATAGCATAAACCAACAGTAGCACTCGATTTAGCGAATGCACGACAAGCATCAGCATGTTCTTGCATATCTTTACCTAATCCGCCAAGTTCTGTAGGAATCATAAGTTTAAAGTATCCAGCTTTTCCTAATTCTTTAAATACTTCCTCTGGGAATCTTTCTTGTTCATCAATTTCTTTAGCAATAGGGTCAATATATTTTTGCAAAATTCCTAGCTTCGTTATAAAAAAAGTAGTCATAATAATGCCTCCTAATATTAATAGAATAGTATTTTCTAGAAAAATTATATAGCTAAAGTGAAAATCTGTAAATGCTTTAACTTTTGATAAAACAAGACCTTTAATAAAAATATTTTATAAAAATAAATTATAATATTGTTCAAATTGGTGATGTAAAAATATAACCATTTTAACAAAAATATTATATTTGAAAATATAAAATTAAATTTATTTAAATGATAACATCTATCAATTAAATAGACTTTATTGAAATTTTTCTGAAATTTTTTTAAAAATAACAATAAAATTTCAGAAAATTATTTACAAAGTATAAATCTTTTTAGTATAATCTATATTTATATACTTATAATATGATTTTAAGAAAGGATGAAGAGAATGACAGATTCTAAAATGGAAAGAAAAATTACAGGCTCGTCATATCAGTATGATTGCCATAGGTGGATGTATAGGTACAGGATTATTTATGGCAAGTGGGGCAGTTGTAAGTAAAGCAGGTTCTTATGGAGCAGTTATTACTTATGCATTGATTGGAGTTATTATCTACTTTTTTTAATGGCTTCTAGGAGAATTAGCAACGTTTTATCCCGTTTCTGGTTCATTTGGAGCTTATGCAACACGTTTTTATTGATCCAGGTGTAGGTTTTGGAGTAGGTTGGTTATTCTGGATTCTGTGGATTTTAGTAGCAAGTGTTGATATTATCACATTATCAAAGATATTACATTATTGGGAATTCTTCAGACAATTTTCAACATTTTTCAATTTGTATTGTATTTTTTAGTATTATTATATTTATTAAACTTAGTTAGTGTTAAAGTTTTTCGGAGAAGTTGAATATTGGATAACAATAATCAAAGTAATGACTGTTGTTGCATTCTTATTAGTTGGTCTTTGCAATTATTTTTTTGGAGTTACTGGAAATAGTGAAGCTGGTATTCATACATTCATCCAAAAATGGAGAAAAAAACAAGTAGTGCAGGAGCTTTAGGTCTATTCAGAGTATTATCTACAGCAGCATTTTTCATTTGGAGGAACTGAGGTAGTAGCTGTTACAGCTGGTGAATCACCAAATCCAAAAGAAACAATGCCTAAAGCAGTAAAACAAGTGTTCTGGAGAATTTTAATATTCTACATAGCTACGATGATAATTATATCTTCAATAGTTTCAGCGAATGATCCAAGATTATTAGATACAAACAATGTAACGGCTTCACCATTTACAATTGTTTTCCAAAATATTGGATTAGAAATAGCGGCAGTAATTATGAATGCTGTAATCTTAACATCAGTATTGTCAGTGCAAACTCAGGTATGTATGTTTCAAGTAGACAATTATTCTCATTAAGTTCACATGATTACGGACCAAAAGTATTTAAGAAATTGAATAGTAATTCAATTCCTGTATTTGCTTTAACAGTATCTGCATTATTTATGGTCCTTTGTTTCATATTTGAAAAACTTAATCCAAGTGGTTACTACATGTTATTATCAATGGTAGGAATTATAGTAATGATTATTTGGATGGTATCATTAGTTTTCGCAAATTCGTCTACGTAAGGCGATTTCTAAGCAAGGAAAAAGCTGAGGAAGTATTACCGTATACATCGAAAACTGGAGTTGTAGGTTCTTACATTGCATTACTATCATTTGCAACAATAATTATACTTCAATTAGTTTCAGACTATGCAACTGGTGGTTTTTGTAAAATGTCGTATAACTTAGTTTGTCCAGCGATTGGTGTACTGATGTATTTAACATTTAAAGTAGTTACAAAGAGAAAAATTTGTAAAATTAGAAGAAAATGGATATTCATCCATATAAAGAAAAATAATATTAATATTTACTCTCTCTATCTAAGGATTAAACAATGATAGAGAAGTAATTTTTATGTGTTATATTTTTATTGATTCGTAAAATGTGGTAAATGATTACGGTTTATGATAAAATTGTACATAAGAAACTTAATGGAGTTGATATTGTGAATATAGGAATTACAGGGAAGTATTGCATGTGGAAAAAGTACAGTATCAAATTATCTGAGGGATAAAGGATATACTATAATTGATGCAGATAAATTAGGTCATACTGCACTAACTGATGATGAAGTGAGAGAAAAACTCGAGAAAAGTTTTTGGTTTAAGGATTATTGAGAATAATGAGATAAGCCGTGAAAAAAACTAGGAAATTAGTCTTTGGTAATGAGGAGAATTTAAAAATACTTAATAGTGTTGTGCATCCATATATAAGAAAACAAATTTTTCAATTACAAGAAATACATAGCGATGAACGACTAGTATTTTTAGATATAGCACTCTTGTTTGAAGCTGGCTTTGAAGATTTAGTCGAAAAAGATAATAGTAGTTCATGTAGATGAAAAAAATACAATTAAATAGATTGATGAATCGAAATTCTCTTTCTTCTGAAGGGCTATGAATAGAATAAAAAGTCAAATGAGCTCAAAAGATAAATCAGAGCTTGGCAACTATGTAATTAATAATAGTAACACTAAAGAAGAAACATATAGACAAATTGATTTGATATTAGATGAGTTAGAGAGAGGAGTCATAAAAATGACGAATGTATTAGAAATTAGTAATTTAGGTGGAGGGTATAATCGAAGAAAAATAATAGATAATGTTAATATCCAAATACCTAAGGGAAGCATAACAGCATTAATAGGTCTTAATGGAGCTGGTAAGAGTACAACAATTAAACATATTTTTAGGTTTACTAAGACCTATGGAAGGTGAAATAAAAAGTTAATGGAATAACAATTACTGGAAATAATGAAAAATATAGAAAAAGTATCAGTTATATACCAGAATCACCCGTTTTATATGAAGAGCTAACTTTAGAAGAACATATAAATCTTACAGCAATGGCGTATGGATTAGATATGGAAGATACATGGAAAAGAGCAGAAAAAAATTATTAGATTTATTTAAATTGAAAGATAAGAAAAAGTTCTTTCCTGTTCATTTTTCAAAAAGGTATGAAGCAAAAAGTTATGATAATTTGTGCCTTTTTAGTAGAACCAAATTTATACATAATTGATGAACCTTTTTAGGATTAGATCCTATTGCAATAAAATGATTTAATTAACTTGATGTGTGAAAGAAGGGATACTGGAGCAAGTATTCTAATGTCTACGCATATTCTTGCAACAGCTGAGAAATACTGTGATAATTTTTGTTATTATTCATGAAGGTAAAAATTTTTAGCAAATGGTAATTTAGAACAATTAAGAGCCGAATTTAATATGGCAGGTGCGTCTTTAGATGAAATATATCTATCATTAACAATGCGAGGAAATAATGAGTAATATTGAAAATATTTTTCTGACAGACGAAAGAAAGAACAAGAATTAAAGTTAACCTATAGTAAGTACATTTTTAATTCGCACCTTATAATGTTTCTTATTATAGTTTTAGGAGCAGTGCTTATAAACTATTCGAAATGGCTAGTTATTGCAAGTAAGGTAGAGCTATATTCGGTGTTAATAGCAGCAACACTTGCCTTTTAGTTATTATTTAGTAAGTTCTAAAATAAAACACATATTAAAGAAGCTGATGCAGTATTTTATTACCATTAGAAAAATATTATAGAAAAATTGGATTGAAAACTGTAATAAGCAGTACAATAGTTCATATAATTACTGTTATAATTTTCTATTTTGCTACAAAAGCCAATTACTAATCTTATTGGTAATATAGATAGACTAAGTATTTTTATGTTATTAATAGTAATAATATGGAACAATTTATTAAAATATCTCCAAGTTATTCACTACAAAGAAGTTGTTTTGGAGTAAACTACTACTTTTTGTTGTAATCTTTATGCAGTTGCTAGTAATATTTTTTTGATGACATAGCTATTCGCATTATTTATTTAATAAGCATAATTGTATTAGTAGCATTTACTTACTATATTATGAAAAATGCTGGGAATAAACTAAATGCTAAAGATCGAAGAAAAATATGTTGTGAACTGGAATCAATGGCAGATTATGACAAACATCGTATGAAAGCTATTTTGAAGTTTGTAAATATGTTTGTTGATGTTCCGTTAAGTGGTGTAAAAAGTTGCTAGAAGAAAATATTTTGATATACTATTACCAAAAGTTAACAAAAGATAATTTCAAAAAGAAAATAGTTTTAAATATTATTACTATAGAGTATTTTTAAGACAAGAAAATACAGTCTATCTAGCGTTAAGACTAATGCTCTTAGCGACTCTAGTTATTTTTAGTTTTAAAAAAATACATATGTTAGTGGTTTTAGCAATAATATCATACAGTTATTTAACAATAATTCAGCTAGTTCCATTGTACAAAGCAAATGAGTAATAATATTTGGTATAGTATTTTACCAGTAAGTGAAGATATAAAAATAAAAAAAGCTATAAACAATTATTAACTAGTGTCATGATAGTAACTACATTATTATTAGGGTAGTATCTATATTATTAGCTAGTTTTGGCACAATGAATATTTTAGTAATAATTGGTTCAGTAGTTATAGCAAATATAATATCTAAAAATATTTATTGGAAAAGTGAAGTAGAAGGACAGATTATGAAAAATATAGCAATAATAGGAGGAGATTTATCAGGAGTAAGTTGTGCTTACTTTTCTTGATAAACTCTCAGGAGTAAACTCAAAAAAATTTAATATTGATCTAATCGAGAAAGATTTAGAATTTGCAAATGACAGATTTGGAAAGTTTCAGTTTGGGCAAGAAATTTATGATAATGGGTGGCACAATTCTATTAGTGAACAAGGCGTCTTGTTTTTATTTAATGATAGAATTAGGTTTACATAGATATTTAATCAAAAAGTGGGATGACGAAAAAAGGTATTTTTACAAAAGAGGAATTAAATACTTACCAGAAAAAAATGCTTTATGGACTTCCACTTGATAAGAGAGAGTGTTGCTATCTGATTTATTTTACATTTTAAAAGAAAAAGTTATCTATTTTTATACAATATGTATAATACTTTAGAAGATGAAAAACATTAAAAGAGTTAACTGTAGAAGAGTTCTTTAGAGCTATAGTTAATGAAAAATCTACGTTAAACTAATAGAACCACTATTGACAAGTTACTATGCTAGTGATATTTCTAAACAAAGTATGGTAAGCTTGATGCCAGAATTATCATTTTTAACGATTCAAAAAGAAGATATTAATAAAGTACTTGAAGAGATGTATGATAGGAATGTTATTGATAATATTACTGTAGGAGCAGAATATCGCTTGAAATTCACATTGAAATCATTTATAGAAACGCTAGAATCAAATTTTTCAGATAAAAGTATTTCTAGAACTAAATAGAAAAGTAGAAAAAAATAGAAAAAAAGAGGTGATAAATATTTAGTTCATTCAAATGGCAGTATTTACTATTATGACTATATATACTAACATTGAATCAAAAAAATTTTCCTACCGTGGTTTAATGATGACGAGAAGATAATTGAATTTTATTCTGATATGAATTATGTTTCTAATATAGTAGTTACGCTTATTTATAAGAGAGATGATCACACATAAATCGTGAAATTGGAGAAATAATTTTTTTCCAAAAAGATGAAAGTGAATATGTTACGAAGCTAGAATACGTAAGTAATAAATGGATTGATGTAAAAATGAGCGGGATTCAAATAGTAAGAGCATATATAAGTAGAGAAGAAGCGGTAAAAACTTATTGATAAAAGCGATAGTGAAATTAAAGAAATTGTTGAAAAAGAACTAATAAAAAGTTCATGGTGTAGTAGGAAATGTGAATAAGTACTATGTTAGTAAAATAAAAAGATAACTACCGTTATTGTTAGTAAAAATTATAATAAAAACATTAATGAATTCAATGAGTATATGAAAAAGAATATTCGAATGTTTTTTATTATAGGTAAATCAGGAACAACTTTAGAAAACACAGTATTAGAAGCTAAAAGAAATAGCAAAAGAAATATTAGAAAGAATATAAAGAAAGGGACGTACAAAGTACGAGGTTAATTAAGATGAAATTTAATACTAATAAATTAGAAGGGTGTAATTGTAACACCAATATTTGAAGATGAAAATTACAATAATGAACTTTTAGAATATACAAAAGGGAAAAATTATTTAAAGGAAAAACTAAATGAAATATTTGTAAATTTACCATATAATGGAGAAAAAGAAATATTAATAGGATTAGGAAAACGTGATGAATTAAAAGAAGATCAGTACGTGAGGTATTTTTTTAAACTAGTTAAAGTATTAGCAAAAAAATAAAGAGTTTGAAGTCCAAGTTACTTTACCAAAAGTAAAAATATACTTACTAAGAATATAGTAAATGCACTGTAGAAGGAGCTTTACATGCAACTTATAAATTTGATAAGTATAAGTCTGATAGAAAAGATTTCCCAGAAATTACTATTAATTTAACTACTGAAGAACAGTTAGAAAATATAGAAGAAGTAGTTAGTGAAGCATGTGATATAATTGGTGGTGTATTTTTGCTCGTGACTTAGTTAACGAAAGAGCAGAGTATCTATATCCTGAAACACTTGCTAATATTGCTAGCAAGGAATTAACAGCTTTAGGTGTTGAAGTAGAAGTATACGATGAAAAACAATGTGAAGAATTAGGACTAAAAGGACTGTTAGCTGTAGGTCGTGCTTCTGATAAAAAGCCAAGATTTATCGTTATGAAATATTTAAATAACCCAGAAGAAAGTGAAGTAGTTGGTTTAGTTGGTAAAGGTGTGACTTATGACACAGGTGGTTATTCAATTAAACAAACGGCAAATAGTATGGATATTATGCACTGTGACATGGGTGGAGCAGGGACAGTAATTGGAACTATGAAACTAATTGCTACAAGAAAATTAAAAACGAATGTTATTGCTATTGTAGGAGCTTGTGAAAATATGATCTCAGGAGGATCATATAAACCAGGTGATGTTATTTCAACTCTATCAGGGAAAACAGTAGAGGTAGCAAATACAGACGCTGAAGGTCGTATTACTCTTGCTGATTCAGTATATTATGCAACTGAAAAACTTAAAGTAAATAAAATTATAGATTTAGCAACACTTACTGGTGCATGTTTAGTTGCGTTAGCAGAATTCTACACAGGAGCAGTAACGAACAACCAAGAATTTTATGACGAACTAAATAAAGCTGCGAAAGAAGCTGGAGAAAGAGTATGGCAAATGCCAGCTGATGATAGCTTCAGAGAATTAAATAAATCTTCTGTAGCTGATGTGAAAAATACAGGAGGAAGACTTGGAGGAACAATAACTGCGGGATTATTCATAGAAAACTTCGTAGCGAACAATGTTCCGTGGATTCACCTAGATATAGCTGGAACAGCATATTTATCAAAAGCGGAAAAATATCTTCCAAAAGGTGCTACAGGAGTACATGTTAAAACATTATATAACTTATTAAATAAATAATTTTTAAAGAAAGGGAGTGACTCAAAAATCATGATTTCGTAGAAATTGATTTTGTCGAGTCACCCTCACTAGGTTATTAGATATCTAAAAAGCTTTTATAAAGCGAATTTAGATATCAATAAACCACTGCGTCTATGAGTTTTCATATACACTTTTGTAATGTTTTAAGTCTTTTGGGTCAGCCCTTTTTCTTTTGAAAAAAATTTTTAAAAATATCAAAAATAATAATTTTTTTCACTTGACAAGTAATTATTAACGGTGTAAAATAATTAACAATAAAACAAAACCTTAGAAAAGAATAGTAATTTGGTAAAAATTTTTTTAGCGAGCTAACGTAGGTGTGAGGTTAGTAATTTTTCTAGATGAACGCACTTTTTAGGCAATTATTAGATAATTGGTAACTCTGCCTTAAAGAGATTGAGTGGGTATATTAAATACCAAGAAAAGTGGCAACATGAAATGATTTCGTCTTTTTATAGTTTCTTAGAAATTATAAAAAGACTTTTTATTTATCTTCGTACCATAATACTGACCATGGACTGTATTTTTTCTTAGTATTCATATACCAAAAGAGTGGCACCGCGAAAATTCGTCTCTTTGTAGCTAGAAATCTAGTTACAAAGAGATTTTTTATTTATAATTAGTTCTTTTCTAAAAAATATAATATAATAAAGAAAAAGGAGACAAGACAATGAAAAATTATTATTGTTCATTACATCAATTATTACAGTCGTAACATTAACAGCATGCTCAAGTAGCAGTACAAAAAAGTAAATTACAAGAAGTTAAAGAAAAATAAAAATAGTACTAGGGTATCACCTGACTATCCACCATATGAATTTCTAACAACTGAAAAATGGAGATAAAAAGTAGTAGGTGCTGATATTTACTTAGCAGAACAAGTTTCTAAAAATTAGGTGTTCAGGTTGAAATTCAACAAATGGCATTTGATTCATTAATTCGTCGCTTTTAAATGCAAAACAAAATTGATATGGTAATCTCAGGTGTTAACCCAACTGAGGAAAAAGAAAAAAGCAGTTGATTTCTCAGATGTTTATTACACAAGTAAAGGTATTTTTGTAGTAAATAAAGACAGCGAAGAAATTAAATCAGTAGCTGACCTTAAAAAAATAAAAATAGGGTGTTCAAAAAGGTTCAACTTATGAAACTTATGCTAAAGAACAACTAAAAATGGATGATAAAATATCCAAGCTTTTAACTGACGTACCAAGCTTACTACAAGACTTAAAAAAATAAAAATAGATGTAGTATTAATTCCAGATGATGTTGCAAAAATCGCTATGAATAAATATACTGATATTAAAAATTAGTTCATTTACTGCAGATAACGATCCAGAAGCAACAGGTATGGCAATAGCATTCAAAAAAGGAAAAAAATGATAGTAATAAAGAATTATTAGAACAAGTAAACTGCAGTAATTAAAGAAATTCAAGATCAAAAAGCATTTGAAAAAGAACTTGATAAATATGCTAAAATTATGACTAAAAGCGAATAAAAAGAGAGTATAAAAATAGAATGTTTGATTTTTCTTCCAAATTATTACACAACGTATTTAGAAGCTACGGTAACAACTTTAAAAGTTTCACTTATAGCTTTTACTAGTAGGATTAATACTTGGTATTGTAATATGTTTAGCAAAAATTAGTACATTTAAAGTACTTAATATAATAGCGACAGTTTATGTAGAAGTTATTAGAAATACTCCAATTTTAGTGCAAATTATGATTATTTACTTTGCATTACCGGAAAGTGGGATTTCATTTACACCATTTATGTCAGCGATAATTGCTCTTTCAATTAACTCAGGAGCATATGTTAGTGAAATATTCCGTTCTGGAATTTTAGCAATCGATAAAGGTCAAATGGAAGCAGGTCGTTCATTAGGACTTAATTATTTCCAAACTATGAAATTAATTATTTTTACCACAGGCTTTAAAAAAATAGTTTACCAGCCTTAGGTAATGAGTTTATTTCATTAGTAAAAAGAATCTTCAATAGTTTACTTTGTAGGGTAGCGGATATCATGTTTACAGCAAACACTGTAAAAATGCTACTTACCAAACATTCGGACCGTACTTAGTAGCAGCTGCAATATACTTTATTATTACATCAATATTATCATTATTAGTAAAACGTTTAGAGAAAAAAATTAACGAAGTAGGTGGAAAAAAATTGTTATTACAAATAAAAGATTTACATAAAAATTCGGAAAAATTAGAAGTATTAAAAGGTGTAAATATCAACGTTGAAAAAGGGAGAAATTGCAATTCTAGGTTCAAGTGGAAGTGGAAAAAGTACAGCATTACGTTGTGTAAACTTATTAGAAACTCCAACGAGTGGACAAATTTTATACGATGGTGAAGATATCACTAAACAAAATATTAATAAATATAGAAAAAGTAGGAATGGTATTCCAAAACTTTAACCTATTCCCAAACATGAGTGTACTCGAAAATATTACACTTGCTCCAAAAACATTTGGTGATGACACTGCTGAAAAATATTGAGAAAAAGCAATTGAGTTATTAAAAAGAGTTGGTTTAGAAGATAAGAAAGATGTTTATCCAAAATAGCCTTTCGGGTGGACAAAAAAACAACGTGTTGCAATTGCACGCGCCTTAGCTAACTCACCAGAAGTGTTACTATTTGATGAACCAACAAGTGCGTTAGATCCAGAGATGGTAAAAGAAGTACTTGATGTTATTAAGGAGTTATCAGAAGAAGGATTAACTATGTTAATAGTTACTCATGAGATGAACTTCGAAAAGAAGTTGCTGATAAAGTAATATTTATGGATGGAGGAGTAGTTTTAGAAGAAGGAACTCCATCAGAAATATTTGATAATCCGAAAGAAGAAAGAACGAAAGAATTCTTCTCGAAAAATATTATAATTTAGAAAATATCGCTAAGAGATTAAGAGAATTTCTTAGTGATATTTTTTTATATCTAAATTGGAATATGTTAGTATCCAACTCTATGATAACGTTTCATTTTATGTTAACTATATGATATAATATTTATATATAGTTATTCTAAATTATTAAGGATAATTATTTTAAAGGAGGAGAAATTATGACTGTGTTAGAAAGTTTTACAAGTTGGAGCTTAATTCCTATAATCCTTATATTTTTTTAATGTAAAAAGTACCAGGAGAAAAAAACATTTTTAAAATATGTACGGTATCATTAATATTTGTAATTTTTTCTGAAATTTTTTTCTTTTTAGACTATCAAGATTTCCCAATTACAAAGATGATATATTTATTTTTAATGCTATATGCTTTACAATTATTATTAGAATGGGATAAATTACTAGAATTAATGGGAGTTATTCCTGAAAATGAAGAATAAAATATAGTTCTTTAAACAAAATACTGTTTCTCTAAGTATTATGTTTAAAGAATTTTTATTTTTAAACTCGAATCATTAGGAGAATATAAAAATAATAATGTTCGTTTTTAATGGATGTAGTTTATGTAAACAAAAAGAAAAGAGATAATTTTGAAACGTTTATTCCGTTAATTATAATGATTGAGATATGAAAAATCAATAAAATATGAACTTTACGTTTAAAAAAACTCTTGACATTTATTTTTTTAAAACATATATTATTATTTATGCTTCGGCATTAATAAAAACTAGGAGAATTTTCTAAATATGTTAGAACGTCTTTTTAAATTAAGAGAAAATAATACAGAATGCTAGAACTGAAGTTGTATCTGGTTTGATAACATTTTTTCTCTATGAGTTATATTTTAGTAGTAAATCCAGCTGTTTTATCAGCGACAGGTATTCCATTAGATAGAGTATTTACAGCTACTATCATTGCAATTTTAGTAGGTACTTTAATTATGGCATTAGCGACGAACTATCCTATAGTAGTAGCACCAGGTATGGGGAATTAACTCATATTTTGCAACATTAGCGACTACATCAGGATATAATTATAAAACATTATTAGCAACATGTTTTATGGGAGCTGTAATTTTTGTAATTTTATCAGCAACTAAGTTTCGTGAGAGTTTAATTGATTCTATTCCGAATAATTTTAAAAATATGGTATTTCAGTTTGCGATTGGTCTATTTATCGCATTTTTAGGGACTGAAAAATTCAGCTTTAATTGTTGCAAATCCATACAATCCTTTTCACTAGGTGATTTAAAAATCCAGTGGCGTATATGACAATTTTAGGTATATTTATTATTTTAGTGCTTCTAGCTCTAGAGATTAAAGGAGCAATATTTTATTGGAATGGCAGTGTTGCTATAATCTCTTACTTCACAGGAATGTTAAAAGTAGAAAAAGTATTTGGTATTCCTCACATGGATTTAAGTTTACTTTATAATCCTGCTACTGAAAGTATTAATGCTTTACAATTAGGCTTATATGGAATAGTATTTACATTCCTAATGGTTACACTATTTGATACTACAGGAACAATGGTAGCAGTAACTACTCAAGCAGGATTAGTAAAAAATGGTAGAATGGAAAGAGCAAAAGAAGCATTATTAGCTGATTCATTCGCGTCATTAGCTGCATCGTTATTTGGTAGTACACCAACGTCAGCTTATATTGAATCATCAGCAGGGGTAGCAAATGGAGGCCGTACAGGTCTTACTGCATTATCTACTAGTTTTTTTGTGGTTATATCAATTTTCTTATTCCCGCTTGCGAGTAGCTTAGCAGCAGTTCCAGCGATTACTTCTCCAGCGTTAATTATTATTGGATCATTTATGATGGAAAGTATTGCGAAGATAGAATGGAATGATATAACAGAAGCATTCCCATCATTTGTTACTATTATTGGTATTCCTTTAACAGGATCTCATAATGATGGTATCGCATTTGGATTTTATATTCTATGTAGTATTAAAACTTTCTAAAAACAATGGAAAAGATATTCACCCATTAATGTATCTTTTTGCAGTATTATTTGTTATCCAACTTCTTTGGTTACATATATAATAAAAACGGATTTGAAATTCAATTTCAAATCCGTTTTCAATATACGTATTATTATCAGAAAACGTTATATTATTATTTAAAAAGTATTTGCCTTTTTAAAAGGTATAGTATTATAATAATACTATTAAAAATTAAGAAAGGAAAATTATTTTATATGAAAAAGGTTTATTAACCGGATTGTTATTATTTGGTATCTTTTTTGGTGCTGGAAACTTAATCTTTCCACCAGCGCTAGGAGTAAGTGCAGGAGGGAACTTTTTGGCCAGCAATTTTAGGATTTGTTGTATCTGGAGTAGGTATAGCTATCGTTACACTTATTGTAGGAGCACTTAATCCGAATGGTTATGGGGCAGAAATGGATGAAAAATTTCTCCACTATTCTCAACAACATACTTAGTTTTACTTTATTTATCAATTGGACCGCTTTTGCGATTCCAAGAACTACGACTACTGCATTTGATATTGGATGTAGCTCAGTTGTAGCTGAAAAGTAAGTTACCATGGTTATTAATTTTTACGGTAATTTATTTCTTATGTGCGTTTTTATTAGCAGTAAAACCCAACTAAGATTTTTAAATAGTGTAGGAAAAGTTTTAACACCTATATTTGCTTTATTGATTGTAGTTTTAGTAATTCTTGGTGTATCTAAATTTAATTCAACAGGAGAAGCAGCTAAAAACATATGCAACTAGTGGATTAGCATTCAGTACTGGATTTATCGAAGGTTATAACACTCTTGACGCTCTTGCTTCAGTAGCATTCTGTATCATTGCGATGAGTGCATTAAAACAATTAGGATTTAAAGATAAAAAGGAATTTTTATCTAGTGTATGGATTGCTGGTATTGTAACAGGAATAGGATTTAGTATTCTATATGTTGGACTTGGATTATTAGGTAATAGATTTGCAGTGCCTGCAGAAGTATTAGCTAATGCTAAAGTTAATAAAGGGGCATACGTACTTTCTGAATCAGCTCGTTTAATTTTTGGAACATATGGAAGTGTCTTCTTAGGAATTATGGTAATTCTTACATGTTTCACTACAACAGTAGGATTAATCGTTGCGACTTCAGAATTCTTTAACGAAAAATTCCCACAACTTTCATACAAAGTTTATGCTGTTATCTTCACAATTGTAGGTTTTGCAATTGCAAATGTAGGATTACAAAGTGTTATTCAATTCTCAGTACCAATGCTATTATTCTTATACCCAATTACAATAGCTTTTAGTACTTATTGTTATTGTTAACAAATACGTTGCACTATCAAAATTAGGAATGCAACTAACTATGGCAGTAGTGACATTAATCTCTATTGTTTCTGTAATTGGAAGTCAATTAAAAGTTGCTTCATTCAGTAACTTAATCGCAAAACTTCCTTTAGCAGACACAAAAGCTTAGAATGGTTAGTACCTGCATTAGTTTGTTTAGTAATTGCAGCGGTATTACCAAATAGACAAAAAGGTAAAGTTTACGACTTTAGTGAACTATAATTTTACGAATACTAAAAAGCATTAGCTCGAAATCAAGAGCTAATGCTTTATTTTTATATAAGTTTGTTTACTTCTTCTAGTAAGAACATCTTCACATTTAATGATGAAGTGAATTTTTCAAGATTAACTATTTTATCTTTATCAATGTTATTCGATACTTTATAAGCTCGGATAAGTTGATTTTTGGAGTATTTTCTGCTGAAATAAACTCGACTATATCAGATTTATATCCAAACGCTTCTAGAACTTCACTGCGTACTGAATCAGTAAGAAGAGTAGAGAATTTTTTTCTTTAACAATTCCATGTTTTAACATGAATGGAAGGAAATCAGAGTTAAGTTGTCCGTTAACTTCTTTTTTTGACAACATGGTACAGCGAAGAATACTTTTGCTTTCCAGCCAAGAGCTTTAAGTATAGCTATATCCGTTGCTGTATTACATGCATGCAGACTAATAACCATATCTATCTCATCTTTATTCTCGTAATCAATTACATCACCGTATATGAAACTTAGATTTTTGAAATTAAGTTTTTCAGCAATATTATTACAGTTTTCAATAATTTCTTTTTTTAAATCTATTCCAATGATTTTAACATTCATTTTTAAAACTTCAGTTAAATAGTAATAGGTAGAGAATGTTAAGTAGCTCTTACCACTACCAAAATCTAAGATTGTAATCTGTTTATTAGAATCTAATTGAGTAGTAGCTTGTTTAATAAATTCAAGGTATTTGTTTATTTGTTTAAATTTATTGTACTTACTTTTAACAACTTTACCATCTTTATTTTTGAATACCTAGTTCTATTAAAAAGTCATATTTTTGTTTTTTCGTCTAGGAAATACTCTTTTTCTTATTATGATCGAATGAGACAACTTTTTGCAGTCGTTTTCTTTCTATTTACGCTAATTTTGAATTTTTTTAGATACTTTAATATTTATATTTTTCATTAACTGTAACTACATTTATGTCTTTTTGCTAATTCAAAAAGTTCAATAATGACTTTTTCGATACTTTCAGAATCAGTGGTAACAAGGTTCATATGTTTTATTATTCTTTTATAACGATATTCTAACTGAAGAGTTAATACAGTTTTTAATATTAACTAATTTTTCCAATGACTTTATCAAGTTCTAATTCTTTGTTACGAATATTTGAAAAGGTTATTTTGTTAATGTTGTTATTATTTATATGACTTAATATTTCGGAAATAATTTCGTGTTCCATCGTTGCTCCTTAAAAGTTTCTTTAATAATGATTTCTTATATATATTACACTAGATTTTATTAATTATCAACATAACTGAAATATAATGTCAATCGTCGACAGAAATTCGTTAAATAAGAAAGTAGGGAGTGACTCAAAAATCGTGATTTCGTAGAAATCGATTTTGTTGAGCCACCCCGCACAGGTTATTAGATATCTGAAAAGCTTTTATAAAGCGAATTTAGATATCAATAAACTACTGCGTCTATGAGTTTTCACATACACCTTGTTAAAAATTTAGGGACTTTGGGTCAACCCCAGTGAAAATAAAATAATTCCCGTTGTTGGTTGAGTATTACTACTATGCGTGGTATAATTTAGTAGTTAGAAAATAAGAAAAAAAGGTAGATAGTATGAATATTTTTAGATATTATTGATAATATAAAAATAAAAACTATTTATGGAAAATTACCAAATAGTGTAAATAGTATTTCCCAAGATTCACGAAAAAAATAGGAAAAGGGGATGTCTTTGTCGCTATTAAAGGTTATACTGTAGATGGTCACAACTTTATAGAAAAAGTTATTGAACAAAGGCGACATTAGTAATAGCTAGTCGTTATGAAAATTATAATGTAGAAAATTGTGCTGTTATTGTTATTAGAGAGCATGAAATTGAAAAAATTGCTAGTATGATAGCTAAAAAGATTAATGAGGGTGCTGATATTCACACAGTTGCAGTAACTGGAACAAATGGTAAGACGAGTATATCTACATTAGTTCATAATATGCTGCGTAACCTAGGAGAAAGTAGTGCGTATATTGGAACAAATGGATTTGGTAAAAATGATGATGAACCGATTTATTTTGGTAATACAACTCCTGATGTAGTAACATTACATAATCAGATCGGTGAGCTGCGTCGTGAAAACATTAAAAACCTTGCTTTTGAAGCATCATCACACGCAATGGCTTTAGGGCGTATTTATAATGTCGACATCGATGTTGCTATATTTACAAATCTAACGCATGAGCACTTGGATTTTCATGGAGATATGCAAACTTATGCCTATGATAAGAGTTTACTATTCTCAACATTAGGGAATAATCTATCAGAAGCAAAATTTGGTGTGTTGAACAAAGATGATAGTTATTATAAAATTATTTCTAAATGCTTATATCAACAAGAAATTAATTACTCTATCAAAGATGAAACTGCGGATTTTTATGCATATAATATTAAACAATATAAAGAAGATAAAATCTATAAAACAAGTTTTACACTAAAAATCTCCAGAAGGTACTTTTGAATGTATTACTAATTATATTGGAGACTTTATGGTAAGCAACGTCCTTGCTGCACTTAGCGCTGTTTGGGTAAAAGGATATAGTGTAGAACAACTAGTTAATATATTACCGAAACTAGGAGCTTTATACGGTCGTATGGAAATTCTAGGTGATGATTTACCGATTGATATAATTAGTGACTTTGCTCATACTCCAGATGGATATGAAAAATTATTAGAAGCAACTCGCGAAATAAGAAAAGGGAAACGTACTCTTCTAGTAACAGGAATGGGTGGAGGACGAGATATTTCAAAAGGGCCATTAATTGGAGAAATTATTTCAGAAGCAGATTATGTCGTTATTACAACAGATAGTCCACGTGATGAAGATGTAGAAGTTCTTATGGGTTCAATTGAAAAAGGTATGACTCATAAAAATTATGAAAAAGTATGGTTCAGAACAGATGCGGTTAAACGTATAATTGAATTATCAGAACCAGGAGACGTAGTAATCTTAGCTCAAAAGGGCGTGAAGATTATGAAATTCTCCAAGGTGGTAAAAAAAGTTTGGCACTCAGATCCAATTGTTGCTGTAGAAGAAGCGAAAAAGAAATTTAATATAAAAATAAAAAAATTGAAAGGAAAATAACGTGGTAGAAAAAAATTAGAGAACAAGTAGAAAAAAAGAAGAACGTTTGCCATTATCTCTCACCCCGATGCTGGTAAAACTACATTAACCGAAAAAAATTACTTTTATTTGGTGGAGCAATTCGTGAAGCAGGAACGGTAAAAGGTAAGAAAACAGGAAAAATATGCAAAAAGTGACTGGATGGATATAGAGAAACAACGTGGTATCTCTGTAACATCTTCAGTAATGCAACTTGACTATGATAATAAAATTATTAATATCTTAGATACTCCAGGTCACGAAGATTTCTCAGAAGATACATATCGTACACTTATGGCTGTTGATAGTGCAGTGATGGTAATAGATGGAGCGAAAGGGATTGAGGCGCAGACATTAAAACTTTTCAAAGTTTGTCGTATGCGAGGAATACCGATTTTCACATTCATCAATAAAGTTGACCGTGAAATTAAAGATCACTAGAATTATTAGCTGAAATTGAAGATAAAATTAGAAATTGAAACATATCCTATGAACCTACCAGTAGGTATGGGTCAAAACTTCTTCGGAATTATGGATAGAAAAATCATTTTATTGAACCGTTCAATGAAGATAGTGATTTTGTAGAATTAGATGAAGAGTATAATATTGTAGATAATAATCCACTTGCTCAAGATACTATGTATCAAAAATGTGTAGAAGATATGATTCTTATTACTGAAGCGGGTGTTGATTATGATTATGAAAAACAACTAAAAGGTGAGCAAACACCGGTATTTTTCGGATCAGCATTATCATCATTCGGTGTAGAAAGTTTCTTAAACTATTATGTAGATAACGCACCAACACCAAAAGGTCGTCGTGGAGTAAATGAAGAAGATATCCAACCAACAGGAGAGGATTTCTCAGGATTCATTTTCAAAATTCAAGCCAATATGGACCCTAAACACCGTGATAGAATTGCATTTTTACGTGTATGTTCAGGTGAATTCAACCGTGGTATGGATGTAAACTTAGCAAGAACAGGAAAAAAACTAAAAATCTCTCGTTCAACTAACTTTATGGCTGATGATAAGGCTACAGTTGATGTAGCTTATGCGGGAGATATTATTGGTCTTTACGATAGTGGAAATTATCAAATTGGAGATACTTTATATCAAAATAAAAAAGTTGAATTTGAAGCACTTCCTTCATTTACACCGGAAATTTTCGTAAAAGTTTCAGCAAAAAACGTACTGAAACAAAAACATTTCCACAAAGGTGTAGAGCAACTTGTACAAGAAGGAGCAATTCAATACTATAAAACGTTACATACGAATCAAATCATTTTAGGAGCAGTAGGACAACTACAATTTGAAGTGTTTGAGCACCGTATGAAAAATGAATACAATACAGAAGTTATAATGGAACGTATTGGACAAAAACTACTCGCTGGATTGAAAATGAAGATTCAATCAATGAAAAACATGTCAAGTTCAAAAGTATTCTAGTTAAAGACTTATATGATAACTATGTATTCTTATTCGAGAATGACTTCGCGATGAACTGGTTTAGTGATAAATATCCAAGTTAAGCTTTTTCAGTAAACTGTAAGTTAAATCAAGTAAGTCATAAAGTAAATTAGAAAATTCAATTTATTTATAATTAGTTAATTTTATTGACAGTTAAAAGATTAATTGTTATACTGAGAATATAAAGAAGGTGTCTCACTACCTATATACCAAAGGTGAAAAGTTTAAAGAAGGTGTCTCACTACCTATATACCAAAGGTGAAAGTTTAAAAGAAGGTGTCTCACTACCTATATACCAAAGGTGAAAGCTTAAAGAAGGAAGAGGTTGGAAAACCTCTCTTTTTGAGGGGAATATTATGATTAATAAAAGCACAATTTGGTTTTATGAAATTGATATTGATTACTTAAAATATCTGAATGAGCATGATTCAGAGGTATATTATAATTTCAAATATAAAAAGGATTTAAAACCTTTTATTGGTATTATATTATTAGTAAATGAATTTGAGTATTTTATACCATTATCGTCAGCAAAAAGAAAAACATAAGAAATGGAAAAATGTATCTAATGAACATATACTGATTTATGAGATAATAGATAATGAAAAATAAAATCTTTTGATATATTTAAAGATTTTTCTAAAACTCAAAAATTACATATATTAGGAGTAATCGATATTAAAAAGATGATTCCAGTCCCAAAAAGGAATGTATGAAAAAGTTTTATTTAATAACTTAGAGGAAAGTTATAAGGTTTTGATGAATAAAAAGAATTCAAGTTTTTGTTTGAAAAAAATAGAGATAAGATACAAAAATGTAGAAAAATCTATATGAAACAAAAGGAAAAGAAATATAATTGGATATGCTACATGCAATTTTTTCAAAGTTGGAACAGGCTATGTTAAAATGGAATAAAGTAGAATAATAAAGGTGACTCATTAATTAATTTTCAAAGAAAATTTTATTAGTGAGTCGTTTTTATATGATGGAAGAATACTTCAAGTAAAAATTAAAAATTGTGATTTCGAAATAATTGATTTTGTTGAGTTATACCAATAATGACTCTATAAAACCTATTCTAACTTGTATTAATATTTAACATGTAAAAATTTGAAAAACTGCTTATAGGTATATAATTAAGTGTTGGCAAAAATTTTTAATATAAAGAGGATAGCATGAGAAAAATTAATAAATAAAAATGCTGGATCTTTACAAAGAACCAAAAATACAAAAGTATAGTAAATTACATATTCTTTGGAGTTTGTACGACTCTTGTAAATGTAGTTACATACTTTATTTTTGTATTACTATGGGATGGAAGTTAGACCAGCGAATTTAATATCTATAACATTATCTATTTTATTCACATATTTTTGTTAATGCTAAATATGTATTTAACTCTAAAGTTTGCTGGGTTTAAGAAAGTTCTATACAGAACTTACAAAATTCTTCACAGCTAGATTATCTACACTTGTTATAGAAGTATTCGAGGTTGAGTTATTCATTTACTTAGGAATGAACGCATATTTAAGTAAATTTATTATTCAATTTGTAGTACTTGTTGCTAATTATGTAATTAGTAAATTTTTAGTTTTCTACAAAGGAGAAAAAAATAACTAATGAAATGGTTTATTACTGATATGGATGGAACGTTCTTGAATGATAAAAAGAAGTTGCACCAAATGCAAAAGATGTGATTGTCAAACTGCAAGATAAAGGAAGTAAATTCATAATTGCCACAGGAAGACCTGATATTGCTGTAAAAACACTATTATCACAACTTAGGAATGAACGATGTAGTTATTTCTAACAATGGAAGTTTAATTAGAAATCTATTAACAGGTGAAATAGTATATCAAAAAGCTTTAAAATGGAAGAAATAGAAAAAAATATACAGTATGTTTAAAGAATTAAACGATGATGAGATAGAATTTCATGTTTATACGTTAAACTATATATACTGTACACATTTATCATTTAGCATGGCGCGTATGAAACGCATAGAAGCGGATATGCCAGAGGAATTAAAAACACCAATGTATATTCACGAAGACATTATTGGTGAGCTTAAGAAAAACAATGAAGATTGCCAAAAAATTATGATGATTGCAAAAGATCAGCGATAAAGTGGTGAATTTCTTTAACAAGGTTAGTGAAGTGTTAGAAGTTGATGGAACATTTTCAGCGACTAATTTCTTTGATATCATGCCAAAAGGATGTAACAAAGGTACTGCAATTGAGAAGCTAGCTGAGTATTACAAATCTCCGATTGAAGATTGTGTAGTATTTGGTGACAATTTTAACGACAAAGAAATGTTCGATGTAGCAGGATGGAGTGTCTGCCCAAGTAATGCAAAAGAAGAAATTCAAAATATGTGTGATGAAGTTATCGGAAATAATAATGATTTTTCTGTCATTAAATATGTAGAAGATTATATAAAAAATTAAATAAATACTTGATAACTTAGCGAAAATTTGATAAATTAGAAGATAGCGTATTAATTACCTATATAGCGATTTACATATAAATAATTTTTATATTTGATTACTATAAATTGTACAATGAAAAAAATAAAATAAAGGAGAACTTTCATGAGAGGAAGAAGAAATGAGAAGAAAAAGTTCAGTAGAATACTTGCCTTCTTGTCATTAGTAGTTATTATCCTTACTTCTATAGGATTAACTTCAAAATCTAATGCAGAAAAAGTAAATCTTGGACTGGATCTTTCAAGGAGGATTTGAGGTACTATACCAAGTAGAACCTCTTAAAGAAGGTCAAACTATTGACGAAGCGACTGTAAAAAGCAACTGCAGATACTATTAGTAGACGTATTAACATTCTTGGGGTAAGTGAGCCGGTTATTACTGTTGAATCAGGAAATAGAATTCGTGTTGAACTTGCAGGTGTTAAAGATCAAGAATCAGCTCGTAAAGTACTATCAACACAAGCTAATCTTACTATTCGTGATATTGATGACAAAGTACTTTTAGACGGATCTGATTTACAAGAAAATGGTGCTTCTCAAGGATTTGATCAAAACAACAAACCAGATGTTAACTTGAAGTTGAAAGATGCTGATAAATTCGGTAATATCACTTCAGAAATCAGTAAACGTGGTCAAGGTCAAAACCTAATGGTTATTTGGATGGATTTCAATGAAGGAGACTCATTCAAAGCTGAAGCTGCTAAAGAGAAACCTAAATATGTTTCTGCACCACAAGTAGCACAAACTATTAACTCTAAAGATGTTCAAATCACTGGTAACTTTACTGTAAAAGAAGCTAAAGAAATGGCAGCTTTATTAAACTCTGGTGCATTACCAGTTAAATTAACAGAAATTTACTCTAACTCAGTAGGTGCTCAATTCGGTGCCGATGCGTTAAATCAAACGGTCTATGCAGGTGCTATCGCATTAGCTATTATCTGTTTATTCATGTTAGTTATTTATCGTGTACCTGGATTTGTAGCAAGTGTAATGATGGTTGCTTACGTATATATCACAATAGTATTCTTCAATATGATTTCAGGGGTGTTAACACTTCCTGGTATTGCAGCTCTGATTCTTGGGGTCGGTATGGCAGTTGATGCCAATATCATCATGTACGAAAGAATTAAAGAAGAAGTACGTGCTGGATATCCACTGAAAAAGGCATACTTAGACGGTGCTAAACAATCATTATGGACAATTTTCGACTCGCAGTTTACAACAGTTATCGCTGCAGTAGTACTATTCATCTTTGGTACAAGTAGTGTTAAAGGTTTCGCGACAATGTTACTATTATCAATACTTGTCAGCTTTATAACTGCAGTATTTGGTACTAGATTATTACTAAGTTTATTAGTAAACTCTAATATCTTTAATAATCACTCAGGGTACTTTTGGTGTAAGTAAGAAGAGTATTCATGAAACTAAGTTTGGTATTAACTCACTTAACTTAAGTACAAAATTTGAATGGCTAAGTTTTACTAGCACATGAAGAAATTCTTCGCTTTTAAGTATTGCAATTATGATTGCAGGGTCTATTTCTTTAGGAATGAATAAACTAAACCTAGGAATTGACTTCTCTAGTGGTACTCGTATAGACATAGTCGCTAACACTGAACTATCAATAGATAAAGTTCAAGAAGATTTAAACAATCTTAAAGTAAAAGATGAAAAAAATAGTTTTATCACCAGACAAAAAAACAAAGCGACAATTCACTCTAAAGAGAGTTTTTGGACAAGAAAAAAATCAATCGAAAATAAAAGAATACTTTGCTAAAAAAATATGAAAAAGATGCTAACCTAAGTGTTGTATCTCCAGTAATCGGTAAAGAATTAGCTAAAAATGCATTATTTGCATTAATGTATGCTTCTATAGGTATTATCATCTATGTAGCATTCAGATTTGAATGGCGTATGGGACTTACAAGTGTTATCGCCTTACTACATGACGTATGTATAATTATCTTCATAACAAGTTTATTAAGACTAGAAGTAGATATTACATTCATTGCGACGGTATTAACGATTGTAGGTTACTCAATCAACGATACTATCGTTACATTTGACCGTATTCGTGAGCATATGCGTCATGAAAAAGTATTGAAATCAAAAGAACAAATTTATAAACTTGTAGACGTATCACTAAGACAAACATTAACTCGTTCTATCAATACGGTATTAACAGTTATAATTACAGTAATAGTTATGTTATTACTAGGGAAGTAGTTCAATCTACTCATTCAACGTAGCATTACTTATCGGTTTAGTCTTTTGGTTTATATTCATCACTATTTATCGCATGACTCAACTATGGGCGGTATTAAAAGTACGTGAATTAAACAAAAAGGAAAAAAATTGAAGTTAGTGTTCGTCAATCTCCAAGAGAGAAAAGAAAACGATAAAGTTTTAGTATAGTAATATATAGACTCAAAATTAAGGAGACTTAGTTTTGGGTCTTATTTTTCTTGCGTTTATTTAGTAAAAGATTACAATTAACGTGAAGTAATAATTAGTATGGGGCTGATCCAAAGTCCCTAAATATTAATAAAGTGCATAAGAGAACTCATAGACGCAGTGGCTTATTGATATCTAAATTCGCTTTACAAAAGCTTTTTAGATATCTAATCAATCTAGTGAGGGGCGACTCGACAAAAATCGATTTCTACAAAATCACGATTTTTGAGTCGCTCCCGATAATGATTTAAAAAGCTCTATATAAAAATTGATAAAAAGGAGATTGAAATGAAGTTGATTACGATTCATCCAGGACTATGGAAAAATAAAGTGAAAAATATGGGTATGAGTCTTCTCAATTATCAAGAAAAAAATAGCTGATCATTTAGGATGGGACTATTTTTATCTGTTAACAACACCGCAGATTAGGGAAAATTGGAAAGATGGTTATATGAAAATTGGTTTTGAAAGTAGTGAAATAATCAATATATGCAATTATCAATCTGATATTGGACATGATGACTTAAGTGTTCTACCAGAGGATATTATTTCAAAAGTACCCTAATGGACAAATAACTTTAATTAATGGATTTGTTGCAGTATTGAAGAGAATGAGGAAATAATGTATTTTACTTCAGGTTTATATTTAAAGAAAAAAATAAAAATGAACTTGAATGGTATAACAAGGATGGGTCAGTAGCGTTAAGAGCTAGAAATTATAACCCAAGTAAAGAACCAACTCCACTCCATATTATTTCAGAAGACTATTTATACTATAAGGATGATATGTGGTTAACTAGTGAAGATTTACTTATTAAAGTTCTAATAAATTTGACAGATACAAATGATATTATTATAAGAGATCAACACGAAATTGTTCAACTGAAGTTATGGCGCTTTTGTAGAAAATACTAGTAGAAACTATTATGAATATATACATCATAATGTACTAAGTAGTTTAGTTAGTAATTTACGCAAAAAACAAAAATATCTTGTAGCATCAGAAATGTTGACAGAAGTTTTAAAGTCTCAAGGATATAAAGCTAATTTTTATGCCTCCTATAGTGGTAGTTAAAGATACACATGTTATTACAAAAAGAAATAATCCGAGATCTTACTGTTATGTAGGAAACATGTCAGAAAATAAAAGATTGAAATGGTAGTTAAAGCATTTAGTGCTTTATATAATACCGGAATAGATGTTGAAGTCACTTTGTATGGAGGAGATGAACTATCAATAAGAGAGATTTATAGATATTACGCCGAATATAAGTGGCTGGCTATGTAGATGAGGTACCATATTGGAAACATGATGGATATATATCAGCTTCAAAAAGAGAATTGTTTGCGAATGCATGTGTAGAGGCGATGAGTTTTGGTTTAATTTGTATTTTTATCAAATGTAGATATAGCTCATCGTTATTATGGACATAAAAAAATAAAGATATTATTCTTTTCGATGATATCGAAGGATTAATAGATATACTAAAATATCTCTTTTATAGTCAAAATATTAATACTCAGAATACTTTAGATTTTGTAGAAAAAGTATGCTATAGAAAATGTTGTGGAGAGTTTTTTTAGAATTATAGAATTATAATGAGTTAGGAAAATAAATATTAAAAATAATTATAAAAAAATACACTATACTAAATTTGTTATTGTAGTGTATTTTTTTATTTTCAGTATAAAAAAATGTAATTATTTTATGTTTATATTTGATTTTGTATATACATAATGATATAATGTTATAACTTATAACCATAGATTTTTCAATGATAAAAATCTAGAAAAATCACAGAAAATAAATTGATGGAGAAAGAAAAAAATTATGAAAAAAATAAAGGAGAAAATAATATACAAAAAATTCTCGTTGAGAAAATATAAAGGAATTGGGCGCTTCTGTATTATTAGGTTTATTTTTGTATAGTATCAACACCAGTGCTTGCACAAGATACAACTACAACACCTAAAGAAACAATTGAAACATCTAATGATAATATTAAAATGGAGACACTAAGTAATGCTGAGGTAGTTATACTATGCCAAAAATTCATGTATTTGAGAGGACGGAAGGTGGTGGACGACTGCATGGAGATGAAAAATTGGTATGAGAAAAAGCATAAACAATTCGAAGAAACCGTTAAAGAAGATTTGAAAGAGGTAGAGGATAGAAACGTAAAAAAACAAGGTACCGATACGTTTAAAGATACTAGAGTATCATTTGTAACAAAAGAAGGTGAGGTACTAAAAGATGAGGTTGATTTAAATATTAATGAAAATGATAAAAAGTATTCCTAGTTCAACTTTAAATTATAAAATTCGTGGTCTATTTGGTAAAACGTTATGAAGGTAAAAATTACAAGTCTAAATAACGAAGTTTTTAAAACAAGCTAAAAAGAGAAGATGAAGTTATAGAAAAAGATGGAAATAAATATCATAAAATTGATACAAAATTAGAAAAACATGAAGGTACTTCAAATGAAACTACATTTAATGATATAACTGTTCATGCAAATCCTAGAAATCTTCATAATGAAGATGGAAGTATCCGTTATAATAATATTAAAGAAGGTAGCAGAGTATGGCTTGTTTCAGAAATATCTGAAAACCATTATGGGAAATATGTCTTGGCAACAAAAAAACATCGGTCGCTGATGATTCTTGGGTAGTAGAAACTTTCAAAAAGGAGAAGGGAACATCAAAGATTTCACAAAAGAAAATATAAATTCTGAAGATGGAATAAAAAGAAGGGACACAATCTTAGTAGTTGAGAAAAAAATGAAGTTTCTTTAAAAACTAGGAGCAGACATCAACAGCAACAGAACAAGAAGCATATACAGCAGGAGCATTTTTCAATGAAAAATCATTATATGAGGGACTGAATGGTTTATTATATAATCAATTAAGAGAGCTGAATGAAGAGAAAGAACGAGATATTGAAAACAAACGTCTTAATAAAAAGAAGAAACTTGGGAAGAATTATACAAAAACAATTAATAAATGAGCATTTAGTAGATAAACAAAATAGACCTATTTATACTGAGTATGAGACATTCCATGGTTATATAAGAACGGATGGTGACTTTAAAAGAGTACAGTGATATTGAAAAATATATCTCAATCTTAAAAAGAAAAATTTGGAGAAGGACCGATTAAAAACTAATTGGGATAATACTAGAGACAAAAATAGAGCCAAAATTTATTGGGAATATTGAAGAATTTAAAGACACTAGTAATTATGAAGAAGAAAAAGCAAACGTAGAAAAATTTAAAGAATCTCATAAAAACATTCAATATGTAAATGAGGTACCTGGTGATGCGGATTTTGTAAAAATGTATTTGAAGTGAATGTTGATTATAAATTAGGTAATAAAGACGAGGATGAAAAATTATCCAAGTGATGAAAAATGAAGCGGAAGGTTCAAGTAAGAAATATCTTGCATATACAACAGGTTCTAGAGAAGTTATATATCATAGTGATAACAGTAACTATCAATATGGAATAGGGACAATATATAAAGAATTTACAAAAGATGGCGTTACATATAGAGTAGCTTCACCAACAAAAATACGATCAATATGCTTATGTGTCAGAGCCATCAATTACAGAAATTCATTATTACAATTTATATCAACCAACACGTGCTTATCATATTAGTGATAATTTAAAAAGTAAAAAAATATTTATTCAAAAGAAGAAAAGAATTAATTGAAAATAAAGGTAGTGTAAAAGTAAAATATGAATTACTTGATGGCACATCTATTAAGGATGATGCTGATGTAATTAAAGATTCTGTGATAGAGAGTATTGAAACTAAATATTATTTGGACAAAGAGGAAATAAAATAATTGTCTCTGAGGTAAACACATCGAAAAATAGTTGATTATGATGCGACAAAATTAAAAATTATCAGAAATAACATCAACAAGTGGTAAAAAAATACAAGTTAGTTGGATTGAAAAATACATCATCTCCAGAAAAAGGAAAAAGTTACTCTAGGTACTACTGTGGTTACTTATGTATATAAACTTGCTAATGGTGGAAATATTTATGAGAAATACATGCTAGAAGGAACAGAAATAGAATTAGCAGATACGAAACAGTTAACCAAAGAAGCTATGATTGGAGATGAGTATATATCAAATGCTCCAAAAGCTGGAATAATGATTAAAAAGATGGAAAAACATATATTTATAAAGGACATAGATCAACGTCAGCATCGGAAAAAGGTGTAGTCGGTGAAAATGAAAAAATTGTAATTTATGATTTTGCAGAATATTTTTAGTGAAAAAGGAGAACCCGAGTACAGCCAGAGCTACCAGAAGGCGTCGTAAGTGAAAAAGGGGAACCTGAAGTACAGCCCGAGCTACCAGAAGGCGTCGTAAGTGAAAAAAGGGGAACCTGAAGTACAGCCCGAGCTACCAGAAGGAGTTGTAAGTGAAAAAGGGGAACCAGAGGTATTAGGAAAACCAGAGTTTGTTTATGAAAAAGGTGATTCTACGACAAATGAAATAGATAAACTAAGCATTACTCGATACATAATTGAAGAAAAATGGTTTAGAAATTTTACCGATAGAAAGAGGTAATCATCCACACAAACGAGGGATCGTTAATTTTTGGAGATAAAGAATATATTTATGAATATACGAAAGAAGATGATGGCATAATAACGCACTATTATAAAAGCGAAGAAGAGATGAAATCAGTAAAATATCTGAGATACCAAAAGTTATAGAAAATAAAAATAATAGTGAGTTATTTATAAAAGAATCGAAAGTTGCGGGTAAACGTGTTGAAAAAAATAAAAGGTAAGACTCTTTCCAAATACTGGAAGTACCTCAACAGAAACTACAACATTAGGATTATTAGCCTTGATAGGAATAGAAGTAGCTAGAAGAAAAACAAAAGACAAAGTAAAATTTCTATGAAAAATTAAATAATATAAATAATAATAACGATTATTTCAATTTTTTTATCAATATGATTAATGGAAAAATCAAGGAATAAGCTATGCTACATTAAGTAGTGTAGCTTTTTTTCATATAAGAAATTTTTATTTAATTTAAATTGATAGATAATATATTATACCATAGAAAATTAGGTATAATGAACGGTAGTTATTTATATTTATTTTATTAACAATATTAATCGATAAAAATTCTCAACAATTACATAAAAAAATCAAAATTTTAAAAAGTTATATTGAAGAGCTACTTTATATTATTATATATTATAATTTATAAAAGTATATATAGTATTGATAAATGTATTATGAATACAGTTTTTGAAAGTTTTAATAAACTTTATAATAGTACAGAAAGATGAATTTTAATATCAAATTATAATATTTTGAAAAAGTTGTTATACAGTTTTTTATAAAATATTGATAATAAAAATTAAGTTATTAATTGTAAATAAAGTAAATATATAGTATAATATAAGGCAGTATAGGGTGGTTTACTTAAATTACTTTATCCATAAAATGTTTTTTTATTTTTTTATTTTTAATTTTTTTATAGAAAAGTATAATTATATAATTTCTATAATTTTAGTTTATAACTATAATATTAAAAGGAGGTTTAACATGTATAGTAAAAACAATAAAAAAATGAATGATCAAAAACAACTTGAAAAAGTTAATCAATATGGAATTAAAAATTCAACGTTGGAACAGCGTCAGTATTAGTGGCGACTGGATTTGCATTCTTAGGGAGGGGAAACGCTTTAGCTAGCAATGATACTGCGGTAAACAATGCTAATGAACCAGCAACACCAGCGGCGACAGCCACAGCTAAAGAAGAGGCACCTGCACCTACGGTAGCAAAAGCAAACAAAGCGAATCTAAGTCTCGCAATCGCACGTGTTCAAAAATGCAATTGCAAAAGCGACTGTAACAGAAAAACATCTTCAGCAATTGAAGAAGGAAAAGCAGAATTAGCTAATGCACAAGCTCTAGAAGCTAGCGAAACAGCTACACAAAGGGTGAAGTTGATAAAGCAACAGTAGCATTAAAAATAGAGCTTTCGTATTAGAAAGTATGCCAAAAGCAACAGCTGATAAAAAAGAAGAAAAAGTAAACAAAAACCAAGATTCACGTAACGGTCAAGCTATTCCTGGACAAGGTGAAAGTGGATTTAGAGCAGTAGATACAACTGCATTAACTCCAGCGACAGAAGCAACTAAATACAAAGGTGTAAGAGATCGTTTGCATTACCAGAACTACAAGCAAATATTGCTAAAAATTCAAGCTGAAATTGATAAAGAAAAAAGCAAAAGGTGCAAATAAAAGCTGACGACTAAGATTGAAAATCTTGAAAGAATTAAAACAAAAGCTGAAGGTGTAGTGACTAAAAGCTAATGCGGCAGATGTAACATCAGCTCAAGCGATGAGCCAACAAGCTGAAGCAGTTAAATCTGAACGTGACCTTTTAGCATTCTACTTAGCCGGAAAAAAACTGAATTAGGGGCTCCAGTAAGTGAAAACCATGTAGCTTATGGTAACAATCCTAAAAACGGTGTTTTCGAAAGCTTAAAAGAAGGTTTTGGAGATAAAGTAACTTTCACTGATGCTGATAAAAAATCAGAAACAATTGCTAAGCAATATGAAAGCGGACGTGACATTACTAATAAAAGTAAATAATGTTCCAAATGCAAAAGATCCAATCGGTAGTGCAACATATAACTGGCAAGAAAAAACTATTACAAAAGCTGATGCAGAAGCTGGTATGTTAAATGGTTGGAAAATTGAAAAAGGTGAAAAAGTTAATGCGGTTAAACCACTTGATGTAACAAATGTTACAGATAAAGATGGACAACCAAGTACACGTGAAGTTCCAAAATCAAAAATCTATTCAAATGATGGAGAATTGAAAAAATATCAAACATCAGGTGAAAATAGTTATGTTAATGGTAGTGGTGCTGTTCCTTCAGTAACTCCAACAATTGATGTAATGAGAACAAATGCGTTCGGTGAAGTTAAAAAACCGTGATTACTACCTAGAATTAGGAAGTAAAGGTACAACACTTTCTAAAAGAATTTGATGTTAATGGAAATTCACGTCTAAATGTTAACTTAATTCATAGTGCAGCATACGGTGGTAGTACATCTACTTCTGCAGGTGAAAGAGTTAAATTAACAATCGTAGATGCATTCACTGGTAAAGAAATCAAACCAGTTGAAGGTAAAAATGGTCCATTATCAACAGAGCAAGCTGCTCTAGCTGCAAATGGATGGAACCACTTGGACCGTATTTATGATATTCCAGCAGAAACAACTAAAATTAAAGTGTTAATTGAAGCTGGAAGTCAAGGAACAAATACATTAATTAATAACAATAATATCAATATTAAAGATGGTTACTTAATCGGTGGTATTGGTATTGCAACTGCACCAGCTGCAGAAGTCATAACAAATGTTCGTTCTGGTAATAAAACTGGTGAATATGGATATACAAAAGATACAATCTACGAAAAAGGTCAAAAAGGTAATTTTGACGTTACAATTAAAAACACTGGTGGAATGAATATTGACTACTATTCTGCATCAAATGTTGAAGTAACAGTAGAAGTTCCTAAAGGTGTAGTATTAGAAGATAAAATTTACAATGCCAATGGTGGATCAAACTGGTTAGGAAATGTTTGGGCAAATACTATCAAATGGGTTCCAAATGATCCAAGTGATAACTCAAAAGGTGGGAAATTAACATATAACGTACCAGCAGGAAATCGTATGGCTGCTGCAGAGACAAACTCTCGTACAACAAGTATTCCATTCACAGCTGCAGATAACTTCGTAGGACCAGCTGATTTTAAAGTTACAGTTAAGAGTGGTTTCGGAGACACAGATGCAGAAGGAAATAGATTATACTCTTATACTGCAAATGGATTAAAACCACCTTATGAAAACGAGTTTAACCGTAATGGTTTAGCGGATTCAGATAATCCAGATTACAAATATGGTAAAGTAATCTTCATCAATAGTTTACAAACTAACTCAGTAATTACAGTACCAATTAACACAAATGATGAACAACTTAAAGCAATTGCTTATGCAAAAGCTCAAGAAGCAATTAAAACTCCAGAGTTTACTAAATTATTAACAGATGTTACTGGTACAGCTGCATTAGGTGACACTAATGGTTCTACTTTAGTGAAAAAAGATGATATCGAAATTACGAAAGTTGCTGAAGATGGACGTGGGGTTGTTAAAGTACCTGTAACTTATACTGTAGATGGTAAAACATTCGAAACTACTGTTGATATTGAGGTAAATGTTGTTAAATCAACAACAAAACCAGTAGTAGTATTTGAAGGTGATGAAATTACACCAGCAAACGTTAAAGAAAAAGTTGAGCCAAGTGAAATTGATGGCAAAAAAGGTACAGCTAATGAGCCAAAATCAAGTGATATTTTCAAAACTGATGGAAAAGCTGGAGAATCAGGATTAAAAATTCCAACAACAGTTACTCACAATGTAGATGGAACTCCAGTTACAGAAGACGTAACAGTACCAGTTACTGTTCTTCCAAGAACACAAGGTGAAGTTGATGTACCTAAAGGAACTTCTCCAGATAAAGTTAAGGATACTTTAAAAGCTAAAGCAGAAGAGTTAATTAAAACTCCTGACTTCCCTGAAAAAGTACCAGAAGGATATACAGTTACTGTGGGAGAAATTCCTGAACTTCCTGCTGATATTGCTAATAAAAAAGGTGAACCAGTAGTTGTAAAAGTACCAGTAACATTTACATCTCCTGATGGAACAACGTATACTTCAGAAATCCCAGTAACAGTAAATGTTAAAGGTTCAGAAGTGAAACCTGTATACGTAGTGGAAGGAAATCAACCAAAACCAGCTGATGTTAATGAAGCAATTACACCTGATAAAGGTGGAGACTTAACTCCTGTAACTGAAGCTGACATCAATAAAGACGTTCCTACAGATAAAGTTAAAGTAGGAGCAACTGATTTAACAGTTAAAGCAACGGTTAAATACCCAACTGGTGATGAAACAGTTAATGTCCCAGTTAAAGTATTACCAAAAGCAACACCAACAGGTGTAACAGTACTTAAAGATACTGATGATAAAGCTTTAACAGATGCAGTAAAAGAAAAAGCGAATGAAGCAGTAAGTAAATTAACAAACTTACCAGAAGGAATAACTGCATCATTAGATGAAAGAGAAACTTCTTACACATTACCAAAAACAGATTCAAATGGGGACAAAGATACAGTTCCTGTAAAAGTATTATATAAAGATGCTAAAGGAAATGTAGTTGGTGAAGATACGATTAAAGTACCAGTTAAAGTAGTAAGCTCAACACCTAAACCAGTAGTAGTATTCGAAGGTGAAACACCAAAATTAGACAAAGATTCAGTAACACCAGGAGAAGGTGGAACAGTTGGAGAACCAACAACAGTTCCGTCTACAAAAGATAAAGCTGGAGCTACAGATGTATCAGTAGATGTACCAGTAACTTACGATAATGGAAAAGTAACTGAAACAGTTAAAGTTCCAGTAACAGTATTACCAAAAGCAACAGCTGATGTAACAGTAGCTAAGAATACAAATCCAGACAAATTGAAAGAATTAGCTAAAGATAAAGCTAAAGAAGCAGTTGAAGCAACAGACTTCAAGTCTAAATTACCAAAAGGTGCAACAGTAACTGTTGGTGATGTAACTGAAGAAGTATTAGCTAAATTAACAGCTGAAAAAGGAACAAACACAGGTACTGTTAACGTACCAGTAACATACACAGTTGATGGAAAAGATTACACAACTACAATCCCTGTAACAGTAAATGTTAAAGGTTCAGATGTTAAACCTGTATATGTTGTAGAAGGTGACAAACCAAAAGCTGATGATGTAAACAAATCAATCACTCCTGATACAGATGGAACTGCAACACCTGTAACTGATGAAGACATCAACAAAGCTATCCCAACAACTGAAGGTAAAGTTGGATCTAAGGATGTTAAGGTTACTACAAAAGTAACATATCCTAACAATGTTGAAGAACCAATTACAGTACCTGTAACAGTATTACCAAAAGTTAAACCAGAAGGTGTAACAGTACCAAAAGATGCTGATAAGACTGAATTAGCAAAAGTTGTTAAAGAAAAAGCAGAAGAAGCAGCTAAAAAACTTAACGGGCTTCCAGAAGGTGTAACAGTTACAGTAACTGAAGTTAAAACAACTCCAGGAACAGATAAAACAGGTGAACAAACACCAGCAACTGTAACAGTTGTATACAAAGATAAAGATGGAAACGAGATCACTAAAGAGATTAAAGTACCAGTAAATGTAGTAAGCTCAACACCGAAACCAGTAGTTGTGTTTGAAGGTGAAACACCAAAATTAGACAAAGATTCAGTGACACCTGGAGAAGGTGGAACAGTAGGAGACCCTACAAAAGTTCCATCTACAGTAGGAAAAGCAGGGGATAAAGACGTTGAAGTAGAAGTACCAGTAACTTACGATAATGGTAAATTCAAAGAAAACGTTAAAGTTCCAGTAACAGTATTACCAAAACCAAAAGCTGGAGAAGTTATTGTACCGAAAGATCTTTCAGAAAAAGAATTAAAAGATAAAGTTGGTAAAGATGCAGAAAATGCAATCAACAACGAAGAATTCAAGAAAAAACTTCCTGAAGGAGCTAAAGTAAGAGTTGACTTAGATAATGTTAAATTACCGAAAACTTCAACACCAGGAAAAGCTGGAGAAGTAGAAGTACCAGTTATTTACACTGTAAATGGTAAAGAGTACAAAACAACTGTAAAAGTACCAGTAACAGTAGTAGAAGGTAAAGAACAACTTGTACCGAAAGGTGATAAACCAGATCCAAAAGATAACATTACTCCAGGAAATTACCCAGAAGGATCAACATTCGAATACGAAACACCAGTAGATACTTCTAAACCAGGTAAAAAAGAAGCTGTTGTAATCGTTAAGGATAAAGATGGTAAAGAAATTGTACGAGTTCCTGTAGTAGTTAATGTGGTAGAACCAAAAGTTACACCAATTATTGTTCCAGAAAGAACTAAACTTACTAAAAAAGATGTAGAAAAACACATCGAAATTCCAGGAGTAACTGGATGGGAAATCGTAGGTGAACCAGAACTTCCTGAAACATTCCCTGCAGGTGTAAGACCATCAGCAACAGTTACAGTTAAATTACCAAATGGTAAAACAATGAAAGTACAAGTACCAGTAATTGCAACTCCAACTGTAACACCAATCGTTGTACCTCAAGGAACAACAATTACACCAGATGATGTTAAGAAACATGTTAATATTCCTAAAGAATCAGGATGGGAAATTATTGAAGTTGGAGAAATCCCAACAACAGAAACACCAGGAGACAAAACAAGTGTTAAAGTTAAGGTGAAATTACCAACTGGAGAAGTAATTGAATTAGAAGTACCAGTAAAAGTTACACCAAAAGAAACTCCAGCTCCAACACCAACAGTTAAAACTACTCCAATAGTAGTAGAAGTTGGAACACCAATTACAAAAGAAGATGTTAAGAAACACGTTGAGTTACCAAATGGTGCTGAAATCGTTGAAGTAGGAGAAATCCCAACAACAGAAACAGCAGGACAAAAACCAAGTGTTAAAGTTAAGGTAAAACTACCATCAGGAGAAATCGTAGAAGTAGAAGTACCAGTAACAGTAACACCTAAACATGTAGAACCATCAACACCAGCTGGACCAACAACTCCAGAACAACCACAAGGTGAAAATGGAAATAAACCTCAACCTGAAACACCAGCTAAACCAGAAAAACCCTTCTGAAAATACAAAACCAGAAGCACCAAAAGCTCCAGTAGCTAAAGCAGGTGAAAAAGTATTACCAAATACTGGTATCGCAGATAACAACTCTGCATTAGCAGGTTTAGGATTAGCAATCTTAGGATTAGCAGCGGCTGCAAGAAGACGAAAAACAAAAATAAAAACTATTTTTAAAGTAATATTACTGGTTCTTTGTCAAATTCGGTTGATTTAGAAAATTAGGAGAAAGCTATGCTATATTAAGTAGTATAGCTTTTTTTCCTATTTTTCGTTTTAGTCTTATTTCTTTCTTTTTATCGAGAATATCTTGGCGCTCTTCTTTCGAATATCTAGGTTTCTTATTAGTTTCAGAAGGTATAAATAAGCTGAATACAAGTAGTATTTTAGCTTTTAAAGTTACTAAAGATCTATAACCATAAGAAATACGTTTAATAACTTTAATTTTGTTGTTAATTTCCTTCTAAAGGACCATTAGATAGCCCATTGTAATACATAGTATTTTTAATTTGTCTTTTATATTTTTCTAAGTGTTTTTAATAGCTGTAAACATATATCTAGGTAAAGTAGATTTATCGTTAATTAAAGCTTTAAAACTATCAAAATCATCTTTTTCAAGAGCGTCTCTAAGGTCTTGGATAATCCAATAACACTTATAAAGCTGAGAATCTTTGCTTAATTAGGTAGTTGACGATATCTTGTTCAGTAGTGATGTACTTTAAAAGTATTTAAACTTCTTGTGGGTACCATTATCCCATTCATCATAACTTGTAGAAGATTCTTCCAATAACATTTCAATTGTCTGTATAACTCTTTATTTTTTTGTCTTTAATGCTATTCATAAATGATACCCTATATTTATTAAAAGCTCTATTAACTAGTTGAACAATATGGAATCTATCGATAACTATCTTCGCATTAGGGAAAAGTTCTCTAATAATACTTTTTATAACCTGAGTTCATATCAATAACTACTGCTTTGACCTTACAACGTTCTTGATAAGAATAGTATAAAAGTAGTCTTTAATAATTTTATTAGTTCTACCTTGAAGTATATTTTGTATTTTTATGAGTTAATGCATCTGCATACACGAAGCTCATTTTACTTATGCTATCAGAAGTGGAAGAAACCTCATCAAAGCATATATAATGAGGTAAAAGTTTTAGGTCTTTCTAAAGTTTTAGATAGATCAGACTGTATTCTTAATACAGTATAGTAGATACAGCGCAAGACTCAGCTATTTCTTTTTGAAGTATTCTCTTTAGATAACCTTTTTAATAATGCCAGCTCGTAGATTTTTAGAATTATTAGAATACTTTCTTACTTCAGTAGTTTCAGCTGTGAATGATTTACGACAACTTCTACATATAAAACGATGTTTATTTAAGTATAAGATGGCTGGTTTATCAGAAATAGCGGGTATTTTAACCTTTACTTTTTCTATAACCGTTATTAGTTATCTTACATTCTTTACAATAAGGACAAAAGTTAGATGAAGCTTCCAATACTCCGTAATAAACTAGATGTTTACAACCATTTATTTCAATTTCCTCTGTTTTATCTAAAAATTTTTATATTTTCGTCAGTTATTTGTAGCGTTATTTTTAAGAGATTTGCTATAATTACACTATGAATGTAAATTTCTTTCTTGATTTTTGCTCATACTTAAATTATGAGGAATTTTACATTCTTTTCTATTTTTATAAATTTAAATACGGCTGATATTTATTATCAACCGTATTTATTATAGACCCATATTACTTTGATGTAGTAAATGAAGAAGCACTCTTGATGAAAATCAGGAGTGCTTTTTGACTCTTTGTTAAGTTCGGGGCATGGGAAAAATTCTGACTATAGATTTTAAGTTTTGAAACTTTTAACATATCTATAGTACATTTATAGTTTCATTTGGTAAAATAATACTATTAAAAATTGAGAGGTGTAATATGTTAAAAAAATATTAGATAATGTTCTATCTTCAGGGAGTAATGTATCTGATGACAAAATTAAAGAACTACTTAATAGCATTATAGGTAGTAATCAAGTTCCATCTTTTTGTTGGTGATATTTTAAATAAGGCGCTTGAGCAATTAAATCAGGACGAGGTGCAGGATTAGTGTCACCAATGATTAATAAAGCTCTAGAATCATATTCAAAGATAATTCACTAACTCCAGATATGAATGAATTATTTAAACTTACAAGTAACAATGGAATTAGTGATATTGCAGGAATATTATTAATACTTTAATTAAAAAAATAATTTAGAAAAAAGGGAGTGACTCAAAATCGTGATTTCGTAGAAATCGATTTTTGTCGAGTCACTCCCGTAAAAGTTTATTAGATATCTAAAAAGCTTTTTATAAAAGCGAATTTAGATATCAATAAACCACTGCGTCTATGAGTTATCATATACACTTTTTTTAAATTTAGGACTTTTGGTTAAGTCACTTCTTTTCGTATTTAATTAGCATAACCTATGCTAGCAAGTCTCTCCACCTCAAGATGAACCAGCTCCTGCAGTACACCCGTAACAATGCATACCTGTAACGATTCTACGTACACCTGTATGATTATCTACAAGCTGACTCACATGGTTGATTTCTCCAGAGATTTTTAGTTTTTCAATATAATTAAAGTCGCAATCATATAAAGATCCATCCGGACCAACAGAAATCATGTTTCTACACATTAGCCCTGGTAGTGTTGCAGGATTATATGCTTTATATAGTTTATTCATATATCCTTCGTATGAATCTTCTCTATGAAGAAATTCAGAGAATCTACCTATTGGATTATTTGTTATAGCGAATAAGTTATTAAAGACAATTTCGAAATTGTCATATAGTTTTTCTTATAAGTTTTTCTAGTGCTTCTTGTTTAGGAGGTAAAAACGCTCCGTTTGGATTATAAACTAGGTTTAATACTAGATCTTCTTCTTTACCGTAACCTAGTTCATTAAGTCTTCTTAGTACTTCTATTGATTTAGGAAAAACACCTTTACCACGTTGTTTAGCGACAACTTTTTCGTTGTAGTAGGGCAATGAGGCTACTACTTGAACTTTTAAGTCACGATATAGTTCTGGTATGTCTCTATAAGCTGGAACATCAAGGATAATTAGGTTTGTTCTTACAATTATAGTTTTTGCATATTGTGAGATTTCTTTTATAAACCATCTGAAATTAGGGTTCATCTCAGGAGCTCCGCCTGTAATATCTATAGTTTTGTACTTACCAACCTAGAATGCTTCTATAATTTGTTCAAAAGTTTCTCGAACCATATTATTTTTTTCTAGTAGGTCCTCCATCAACGTGACAGTGACTACATGTAATATTACATAAGCTACCTACATTAATTTGCATTACTTCTGGAAATTCTTCGGTTAATAAGTATTGTTTTTCCTCTACTTGATCGAAAAATTTGGGTATATTTAATTCAGTCATAATAAATTTAGTTTGTTAATTTATCTGATAGTTCTTTACTTTGAAGACCGTGCACTAGGGTAATACCAGCTTTCATTGCGCTGAGAACATGAATAGCTTCTGCGATTTCGATCTTGGTCGCATCCTTCTTCAAGACATGTACTAGTATAAGCGTCAATACAATAAGGGCAAGCTTCAGCATGAGCTACAGCAAGTGCAATAAGAGCTTTTTCACGTGTTGTTAATTCACCTTCAGCCATTACATTACCGTAGTAATTCATGAAGTTTTTCCAATACTCAGGTGCATCTTCACCAAATTTCCCTTCACCAAATTCTATTAAATGTTTCTTTTTAAAATATTCAGCCATATTTATTCTCTCCTCTAAAAATTTGTATATAAATTAATTATAAGTTAGTTTCCATAAATAATCAATGAAATTGAACTATATATAATGTGTAAAAAATATATAATTTTAAATCAAACATAAGATAGATTCAAAAATAGAGGATTCGAAAATTGATTTTTGTCGAGTCAGCTTTCAAAAGTATATTAGATATCAATGAAGCTCATATAAAGTGAACTTAGAAATATATATAAATTATATTTCTATTAATTTTCATATAAACTTTTATATTATTTAGAAAATTTTTCTCAGAACCATAGAAATTAAATTACCTCACATCTTTATACATTTTTGCTAATTCTTCAATAGGAACACACGACGATACATCTTCTGAAATTTTTGCATTTGCCACATAGTTTTTACTGTGTGGTTTTTGTATCTTCTAGTTGATGATGTAATAGGGGAGTCGATTACTGTAATTTTGTAATTTCTTGCACTTAAATCTTCTGATAGTTTGTAATCTTCCATTAAAAGGCATATCTTTTATATCCACCAATTTCTTCAAATACTTGTTTTTATGAATATAGCTTGATCTCCAAATGCTAGATTGGTAATACTAGCTCGCATATTAGAAACTAATGAGTTAACCCACATAGGAAAACTATTTGGATAGAATCTAATCTTTAGACAACCGACCTCAGTAGGGCAAGCAAGTATTTTTTTAATAACGTCTTTTTGAAGAACACTATCACAATGAACGAACCATAGGATATCACCCTTAGCAATTTTTGCACCGTAATTCATCTGATTTGCTCGTCCTTTTTTATCTGATAAGTGATATGAATAACCAAAATAAGAGAGTTCATCTAGTATTTCTTTTGTTTTATCTGTAGAACCACCATCAATGAAAAGTACTTCGTGTTCTTTAATATTATGCAAACAATATAGATTATAAAACGAAAATCACGTATTGTTCTTTCTTCGTTATAAATTGGCACAATAATAGTAATCATAAATACACTCCTAAAATTATAGTTAATACAATTATACCATGTAAAATTTTTCCCAAATAAAATATATGTTTAAATTACTTAGTTTAACTAACGTTTTTATAAAAAAATATAATTCAATAAAATATATATTGACAAATAGACTGTATCTATTAGTATAATCACAGTAGATACAAAAACGTTTTATTATATAATTGAACTATTTAAATTATATTAAAACAGATTAATTAGGAGGAGTATGATGGAAATAAAAATTTCTAATTTGTCATCTGTTCCGATATATCAGCAGGTGGCGACACAAATTAAAAAGTAACATTCTAAATGGTAGCTTAAAAATAATGATCAATTACCTTCTATTAGGGAGTTTAGCTAAGGAGTTAGAAGTAGGTATAATAACCGTAAAAATCATATGAGGTATTACTTCAAGAAGAGCTAATATATTCAAAAAGGGGCTGTTGGCTATTTCGTAAATGACATTGATTTAGATACTGTCTTAACGATAAAAAGAAGAGTACTTAGACGAACTGAAGAGTATAATTGATAAGGCTATTAACGATGGACTTAATATAAATGATATTAGGGATATATTTAATAGTGTAATGGAGGAGAATAGTTATGATAAAAGTTAATAATTTATTGATTAATAAAGGAACATTTCAACTAGGTCCAATTGATTTGGAGCTAGAAAAAGGGTATGTTTATGCAATTACAGGTAACAGTGGAAGTGGTAAAACATTGTTTCTTCAAGCACTTTTTAGGAGGTTTATATTCAGAGAAAAATGTGATTACTTACGATAATCTAAATTTTTCAAGAAAATGAAGTAGATATTAAATATCTTTACTCATATGTAGCTGATAAACCTTTGTTTTTCAGATTCTTTACGAGTAGCTGAGGTGCTATATAAAATATATAAATTAGATGAAAGATTTAATTTGAGAAATGTTTTTGAATTTCTGAGTAAACATAAAGTATATCGTCATAAGAAAAATTTATGAACTATCTCAAGGAGAGGAAAAATACTATTATTTTCTATAGGATATTTTACAAATACTAAAACTATTAGTATTAGATAATCCATTTTCTGGTGTTGGTTTAATAGCTAGAAAAAGAAATGATAGCACTTCTTAGAGATATATGGATGAAGATAAAACGATAATTATAGTGACCGAAGAACCATATGTAATACAAAACCTAGCTGATTATATTATTGTATTTGAAAATGGTCAGAGTTACTAGTAAGGAAGATGTGGTAGAATTACAAGAACGATTTGAGACTAATGATATAGAGCGAATATTACTTTCACTATTGAAGGAGAGAATAAAAATGATTAAACAACAATATGAAACAAAATTTGGAGCGATTTGGAATTTAATATCAAGTAGAAACTATAGTATGCCATTATTTTACAAAAGGATTATATATCTTATATTACTTTGTAACAATCAGTGTTATACTAGAATTATTATTTGATAAAACATATATATTATTAGCTTTAATTAGTTCGTTTATTATAGTAATTAATGGTAGAAAAATATGATGATCTTGAGCAACAATATACTGAATATCTTCCAATATCGTTAAAAAGTAAAGCAAAAATATATATTATACAACTTATATGAGTATATTCGCTGGAGGTGTGATAGTATTTGTATTAGATTACTTATATAGTGGAGTTAATATCATTGAATATATCTATGCAATACTTACTATTATAGCTTTTATCTAATTTAGCGGTAGTACAAATGGTAAAAAAACAAAATCATTAATTTACTTCTTTATTTTTGATATACTAATATATGAATTTATCGTTGGTATAATTAGATTCGTTTTACTGGGCGTTTTATACTGCATATACTGGTCCAAAATATGATAGTGCACAATTCAATGTAATAAAAATATTTATTATAATATTATTGGTAGTAGTGTATCATTTTAGTGTGTTGCTGTTATAAATGATACGAGAGAAATATTAAGATAAATAAGAACAAAAAGGCTAAAACTGGTAATAATCTTAGTGTTATTAATAATTACTAGCGGATATAAATTATATATAGATGCTGGAAAAAAGAATTTTTATAGAGGTGTAAAAGAAGCGTCTAAAGAAGGATTAGTCATAGGTTACAATAAGGAATAAAATATTTGAAAGAGGCTTAAAAATACTGTATAGCGAGCCTCTTTTTGTATAGAAAGATAAAATCTAGTCAAAGAGGGAGAAAAAAAGAAGACTTGGATAACCAAATCTTCTTTTTATTAAATAATTCTTATTTGAATTCTGCAGTGTTAACGCGAACTCCAGGACCCATAGTTGTAGTTACAGCTACAGATTTGAAGTAAGTTCCTTTAGCAGCAGCTGGTTTAGCTTTAGCTAAAGCGTCTTGAATAGCGTTGAAGTTTTCAACTAAGTCTTCAGTTGAGAATGAAACTTTACCGATTGGAGTGTGAACAACACCAGCTTTTTCAGCACGGTATTCAACTTTACCAGCTTTGATTTCATTAACTGCTTTAGTAACGTCCATAGTTACAGTACCAGTTTTAGGGTTTGGCATTAATCCTTTAGGTCCTAATACACGACCGATTTTACCAACTTCTCCCATCATGTCTGGAGTAGCTACGATTACGTCAAAATCAAACCAACCTTGTTGGATTTTAGTGATGTATTCACCTTGTCCTACGTAGTCAGCTCCTCTTTCGCTTCAGCTTCTGCTTTATCACCTTTAGCAAAAACTAAAACTTTTGCAGTTTTACCAGTTCCTTTAGGAAGAACTACTGCTCCACGAACTTGTTGGTCGTTTTTACGAGTGTCAACTCCTAAACGGAATGCAACTTCTACAGTTGCGTCAAATTTTACTGTACTTGTTTTTTTAGCTAATTCGATTGCTTCTACTACAGAGTATAGACTAGAAGAATCTACTAATTTAGCTGCTTCAAGATATTTTTTACCTTTTTTTGCCATTATAATTATCCTCCTATTCTCCTACTAAGATACCCATACTTCTTGCAGTACCTTCAATCGTACATAGGTTTGCTTCTACAGAAGACGCGTTTAGAATCAACCATTTTAAGTTCAGCGATTTCTTGAACTTGAGCTTTTTGAAACTGTAGCAACTTTGTCACGGTTAGGTACAGAAGATGCTTTTTCAATTTTAATTGCTTTTTAAGTAATACTGGTGCAGGTGGTGTTTTAGTAATGAAAGTAAATGAACGGTCTTCATATACTGAAGTTACTACTGGAATGATTAATCCTGCTTGGTCTTGTGTACGAGCATTGAATTCTTTACAGAATCCATGATGTTTACACCAGCTTGACCTAACGCTGGACCAACTGGTGGAGCTGGGTTAGCTTTACCTGCTGGTACTTGTAATTTAACAACTTTTATAACTTTTTAGCCACGATAAAAACCTCCTATATATTTTTCGTGATGTGGTCATTTGAACGACTTGAAATTTTTCGTTCTCCCACTCAATCAAGTTTTGTATTTACATACTTGATTATAATACCATAACAAATATGGAATTGCAAGTATTTTGTTGAGTTTTTTTAATTCAATTTTTATAATCAAGTGCAAAAATATTTCTACTTAGTTATTGAGTAGATAGTAAAATAATACAACTAAGTCAAATTTTAATCAAGTGATTTCTATAAAATAATTAAAGAAAATTTGAGAACAACTAATTAATTAATTGAGCTATATATAGAAGAAAAAGAATGTAGTAACTAGATTTTCCCTAAGTGAACTATTGACTTTTTACTATAGGTAGTGTAGAATTGTAGTTATGGTATGTGATAGATTGCCAGAGTTTAAAATTCTGACAAAAGTACAATATCATAATAAAAATTTTTCAAAATAGAAAGAGGTTGCAAAAATGATTTATGGAATAATCAGTATTGCGACTTTTACTGATTGGACTTTTATTTGGATATATTATTTCAAAAATTCTATTCAAAAGAGATTAGAATTATCTAAAGCAAGATGCCGAACATATTATTGGTGAAGCAAGAAAAAGAAGCTAGATATATAGTAGAAAAAAAGAAACTACAATAGCTAAAAAGAAGCTGAAGAGATAATCAATATTGCTAATAAAGAAGCAGAATTTAAAAAACAAGATATTCAAAGACAAGAAGATAGAATCGTTCAAAAAGAATCTTCATTAGAACGTCAAACAGAACTTCTGAATAAAAAAGATGAACTGTTAAGTTCAAGAGATGAAATTGGAAGAAAAATCTCAGCTTCTTGAAGAGAAAAGTAGTGAGGTTAATCAACTTAAAATTCAACAAGAAACAGAGTTGCAAAGAATTGCAAACTTAACAGAAGAACAAGCTCGTGAAGAGATTATGGCACAGTTGAAACTGATATGGCTAAAAGACATGGCAATATATATTAGAAATAAAGAACTAGAGGCGAAAAGCGTTGCGAGATAAACGTGCAAAAGAACTTATTGTTCAATCGTTACAACGTTTTGCAACAGATGTAGTTAGTGAAACTACGGTATCAGTTGTTGATCTTCCAAGTGATGATATGAAAGGTCGTATTATCGGACGTGAAGGAAGAAATATTCGTACTTTAGAAACATTGACTGGAGTAGATTTAATTAGTGACGATACTCCAGAAGCAGTTATCCTTTCTGGATATGATCCTATCCGTCGTGAAATTGCAAAAACAGCAATTAAATCACTTATCGATGATGGTCGTATTCATCCTTCAAAAATTGAGGAAGCTGTTGACAAAGCACGTAAAAATATTGATCAAGTTATTAGAGATGCAGGGGAACAAGCTACATTTGATCTTGGAATCCACAACATGCACCCAGATTTAGTTAAGATCGTAGGTAAGTTAAAATATAGAACAAGTTATGGTCAAAATGGACTACAACACTCTATGGAAGTAGCGTATATCGCCGGACTTATCGCGGCTGAGTTAGACTTAGATGTTGCTACAGCTCGTCGTGCAGGTTTACTACACGATATCGGTAAAACACTTGATCGTGAGTAGAAAGGTTCACACGTTGAAATTGGTGTTGCTTTAGCTCTTAAATATAAAGAAAATGCGATTGTTGTTAATGCAATTGCTTCACACCATGGAGATACAGAACCAACAAATCCTATTTCTGTCATTGTTGCCACAGCGGATGCACTTTCTGCATCACGTCCAGGAGCTCGAAGAGAGTCATTAGAGAATTATATTAAACGTCTACAAAAACTTGAAGAAATCGCAAATGAACACAAAGGTGTTGAGAAAACATTTGCCATTCAAGCAGGTCGTGAGATTCGAGTAATCGTAAATCCTGAAGAAGTAGATGATACAAAAACTTACAAAATTGCCAAAGAAGTTAAAAATAAAATCGAAGAAACGATGCAATACCCAGGAAACATTAAAGTTAATGTTATTCGTGAGGTTAGAGCGGTTAAAGCTTTGCAAGATAATAAATTAAGCGATTGGAAATCTCCAATCGCTTTTTATATCTTATTTGTACACAGATTTTGAATATATATTTCTTTAGGATCATATGAAAAATTATAATTAATTTACTATGATACTAATAAGAAAAATCTAAAATAATATATAGGGAGTCGATTTAATAGCAGGATAATAATAGTTATATATTCTAATTAAAAAATATTATATTTTAAAAATAATAAATATAAAACTTTAAAAATAAAAATATATATCTATAATTTAAGTGTTATATATAATGCTGTAGTATAGAGTAATTTAGTCTAATAGTAATAGAGTAAGTAAAATGATATTTAGTTAATATTTTTATGATATATATTAAAATAAAAATATATAATAAGGTAGTCCTGATGCTGTATTTGTTAATGAAATATTTGTTATATAATATCTGTAGAATATAATAAGGAGACAAAAGTTATGTCAGAATATATACATACAAAGGCTTATTTAGAGCCTCAAGAATTATATGAATACACTAGTAAAAAGGGTGTGGTAAAAGCTTCTGGAAGCCTAAAATACATGTTGAGTTTAGGTTTCTTGGGAGGTGCATTTATAGCAGTAGGTTATCTTGCTTATTTAAAAAGTTGCAGGATCTATTCCTCATGAGTTTGGCGGATTAGGGGTATTATTAGGAGCGGCTGTCTTTCCAATTGGTTTGATTTGTATATTAGTAGGTGGTGGAGAATTAATAACTAGTAATATGATGGCAGTTACATTAGCATTTTTCAATAAAAAAGTAAGTCTAGGAATGCTGATAAAAAATTTGATTATTATAACTTTAGCAAATTTAGTAGGTGCTGTTTTTGTAGCATATTTTTTAAGACATGTGACAGGACTTACTGAAGGAGCGACATTTGCGAAAAACTTTAGCTACTGCTGAGTCAAAAGTTAACGCGACATTTTGGCAAGGTGTGTTTTCAGGTGTCGGATGTAACTGGTTAGTAGGTATGGGTGCATGGTTATCTTTCTGTGCTAAAGATGTAAGTGGAAAAATAATTGGTACATGGTTTCCAATTATGACATTCGTAGCCGTTGGGTTCCAACACGTTGTAGCCAACATGTTTGTTATTCCAGCAGCTATGTTTGGTGGTGCAGATATTACAATAATGCAATTTATTAATAATATGTTTGTAATTTTTTAGGAAATTTTTAGGTGGAGCGATATTGGTTGCTGGTTTATATACAATAGCTTATAAAAATAATAATTAAAAATTATAAATTAACATAACCGATTAGAAAACGTCTTATTTCTAATGGTTTTTATCTTTCTGATTTATATTTAAATTAGTAATATATTTGTTTAGTTATTAGAAATAAGTTTCACCCTAAGTTTATTAATTTGTACACATTATAATGAAATCTGTATTAAAAACAGGGGTTGAAAAAAATGTCGTTGTTATTGTATAATTTTTATTATAGATATAGAAAAGGTTGTATCTATGTAATTATTATAAATTTTTAAGGAGAGTGTTATTATGACAAACACTGTAGAATCTAAAGTATTTTTAGAGCCACAAGAAACTTACGAGTTAACTTGTAAAAAGGTGTTGCTAAAGCGACTGCAAGCCTTAAATACATGTTAAGTTTAGGATTCTTAGGTGGTGCATTTATCGGGGTAGGTTTCTTAGCTTTACTGAGTATCAGGATCGATTCCCTAAAGAATTCGGAGGAATTGGTGCATTATTAGGGCATCTGTTTTTCCCAATCGGACTTATTTGTATTTTTAGTAGGTGGTGGAGAGTTAGTTACAGGTAATATGATGGCTGTAACTGTTGCATGGTTCAATAAGAAAATTAGTTTTAAACTATTAGCTAAAAACATGGTTGTTATTTCATTTGCCAACCTTGTAGGTTCATTAGTTATTGCTTATTTCTTAGGACATTTAACTGGTTTAACTGGTGGAGCTATTGCGACTAAAACTATTTCAGCTGGTGAATCAAAAGTATACTTAACATTCTGGCAAGTATTCTTCTCAGCTGTAGGTTGTAACTGGTTAGTAGGTATGGCAGTATGGTTAAACTTCGCTGCTAAAGATGTAGGTAGTAAAATGTTTGGTGTATGGTTCCCAATTATGACATTCGTTGCTATTGGATTCCAACACTTGGTTGCGAACATGTTCGCAATCCCAGCTCGCAATGTTTGAAGGTGCAAATATCTCTGTTTTACAATTTATTCAAAAACATGGGAACAGTATTCTTAGGAAACTTTTGTTGAGGGCTGTTACTTTTAGTTACTGCTCTATACACATTTGCTTACAAAAATAAGCTTATAAAAAGTTCGATAGAATATAATTTACATTAATAATATTAGCAAATAAATAAAAAGATGAAGTTGGTGTTATACTATACTTCATCTTTTTATTGTATTGCATATTATTTGTGCTTTAGATAAATCTTGAATACTTAAAAATAAGATAAAAAGATTCCAAATTATTTAACTTGGAATCTTTTTATTAAAAAGCTAGCCAGTTGAGGAGGCGAAGTCTCCGAAACAAAAACCACCCGCTATGCGGGTGCGAGACAAAAGTTAAACAATTGAAAAATCATCCTTTCTTGATAAAAATAAGAGTAGTTCAAGCTCTAAAAATAAAGAAAGGATGATTTTAATTATAACAAATAAACATAATAGTTTATCGCATACAAAGTGGTTATGTAAATACCATATTGTATTTACACCTAAGTATAGACGAAAAAAATAGAATTTAATCAATACAAACGAGATATAGTAGATATAATAAAAAGGTTATGTAAGTATAAAAGGAGTGGAAATAATAGAAGGCCATATAATGCCGGATCATATACATTTGCTACTATCAATACCGCCAAAATATAGTGTATCAAGTTTTATGGGATATCTGAAAGGAAAAAGTTCATTAATGATATTTGATATGCATTCAAATTTGAAATACAGATACGGAAATAGAAAATTTTTGAGCAGAAGGATACTATGTAAGTACTGTAGGATTGAATGAAAGTACAATAAGAAAATATATCAGAGAACAAGAATCGCATGACATTGCGATAGACAAACTGACAACAAAAGAATATAAAAATCCATTTGGAGATAAGAAAAAATAGATAAACCCGTTTAACGGGTAGCGGGCGTTAAAATACAATAGGGCTTGAACGAATGTGAAAGCCAGCGCCTGAGGTGCGTGTTAGTAACAAAGGGTTATACCTGAAGAGAAAACCACCCCTTTTCAGGGGTGGTCATTATTTTTATATTATTCTTCTACTTTAACAACCCATCCGAATTTATCTTCAACTTTACCAAGTTGGATACCAGTAAAGTAGGGTTGTAGATTTTTGAGTCCATTCTCCTGGTTTATCATCTTTGATAAGTTCTAATTTCTTAGTACCATCGAATAATTCACCAACAGGAGCGATTACAGCAAAGAGTACCACATAAGAATACTTCTTCAAGTTTTCCATTGTCATATGCTTCGTAAACTTCTTCTAGAGATAGTTTTTCTTTCTTCTACTTTTTCACCTAATGATTTAAGTAATTCTAATACTGATGCACGAGTGATACCTGGAAGGATAGAACCGTTTAACTCAGGTGTAACGAATGTTCCATCGATTTTGAAGAAGATGTTCATTGCTCCTCCTTCTTCGATGTATTTTTGTTCTACTCCATCAAGCCATAGAGATTGAGAGTAACCAAGTTCTTGAGCTTTCTTTTGACCTTTAAGAGATCCAGCGTAGTTACCTGCAGTTTTAGCGAATCCGAATCCACCACGTACAGCACGTACATATTCGTGTTCTACGAAGATTTTATTTGGTTGAAGACCAGCTTTGAAGTAGCTTCCTGATGGAGATAAGATGATTATAAACTTAACTTCATGGTTAGGGTGTACTCCAAGTGCTTCTTCAGAACCGTATAAGAATGGTCTAACGTATAGTGAAGTACCTTCAGCTTTTGGAATCCAGTCTTTATCGATAGAGATTAATTTTTTAAGAGCTGCTAATGCGAACTCTTCATCTAATTGTGGTAAAGCTATACGGTCTGATGAATTGTTTAAACGTCTAAAGTTTTTGTTCTGGACGGAATAGAACAGCTTCTCCATTTGCGTTATAAGCTTTCATTCCTTCAAAAACGCTTTGTCCGTAGTGTAACACGTTTAATGCTGGTGATACTGGAATTGGTCCGTAAGGTACGATACGTGGATCATACCATCCTTTTTCTGATGACCAGTCCATAACGAACATGTGATCAGTGAATACTGAACCAAATCCTAATTTATCATCTGGCGTTTTTCTTTTGGATTTTTAGTAAGTTCTACTCTTATATCATTTACTGTTAGTTTTTGTCATATTATATTTCTCCTTTTTATAAACAATTAATTTTAAAAATTTGTTAAAATTATTATAATACTAATTAAAGTTTTTCAATACTTTTCTTTTAAATTTTCTGAAATTTTTAATTAAAATATCCGAAATTACTTATTGAAAATTTTTCTGAAAATACTATAAAATTATATGTAAACATTGTTTTGGAATTTTATTCGATATTACTAATAAGAATTCTAATTTTACTGAAAATATGATACAATATTAGTAGTATTACATTAACAATGTATCTAATATAATAAAGAAGGAAGATAAATTTATGGAAATTAAAAAAATCATTAGAAAAATAAGTTTAACACATCACTTGCAAACCTTACAGGTTCACCGATAGAGAGTTTGATAGATATGCTTCTTCTATAGAAGGAATTATCAAATTAACTTTAGGAGAGCCAGATTTTGACACTGCAGAAGAAGTTAAAAGAAGTCGCAAAACGTGCTCTAGATAATAATAGAACACACTATTCAGTAAATAATGGTATTGCGGAGTTACGTACAGCATGGGCAAAAATTTAGAAAAAGATATAATTTAAATTATAGCCCTGATGAAATTATCGTAACAATTGGAGCATCTCTATGCGATAGAACACACAATTTCTGCTGTAACTAACGAGGGGGATACTATTATAGTAGTAACACCATATTTCTCAGCTTACGAGGGAGTTGGTATTTTTAAATAAATGTAATATCAAATTTATAGATACAGTTGATAATGGATTTAAAGTTCTTCCTAGCGATTTAGAAAAAGCTTTAGAAGAAAATAAAGATGCAAAAAGCAATTTTTAATTAACTATCCAAATAACCCAAGTGGTGTTTCATATACGAGAGAAGAAGTTAAAGCTATTGCTGATGTATTAGGAAAATATGATATTTTTTTGTAATTAGTGATGAAATATATGGGGATATTACATACAATTATAAACATACATCATTAGCAGAATTTATTCCGGAACAAACTGTACTTATTAGTGGATTATCTAAATCTCACGCTATGACAGGGTGGCGTGTAGGATTCATCATGACTCCATTAGCTATGGTTAGAAAAATTGAGTATTCCACTTATTTACAGTTTCTGGATGCGACTACATTCATTCAAGATGCGACGGTAGTAGCGCTTAATGATGAAAAATGTAGATAAATATAATAAACACATGATTGAAAACATATAGAGAAAGAAAAAGATTATATGGTTCCAAAACTTCGTGAATTAGGATTTGAAATTCCTGAAATCGACGGAGCATTTTATATTTTTGCTAAAAATTCCAGCTAAGTACCGTGATTTAGGTGCTATGGAATTCTGTAAATTATTAGCGAAAGAAGCTCGCGTTGGGGGTTATTCCGGGGACAGCTTTTTGGTAGTGCATATAATGACTTCTTTTAGAATTAGTTATGCAACTAGTATCGAAAATATTAAAGAAGCAGTTGAAAGAATTTCTCAATTTATGAATAAATAATATAGTAGAAAAGGTTATTCAAATGAAAGGTAAATTCATAACAATAGAAGGTTCAGATGGTTCAGGTAAAACGAGCTTTTATTAACTTTGCTACCGAGTATTTAAAAAGAAAAAGGTTATAAGGTAATTACAACACGTGAACCAGGAGGAACAGACTTTAGTGAAAAATTCGTGAACTTCTATTTGATAGTTCTAACGATATTGACGCTAAAACTGAAAGTTTGCTATTTTTGTGTAAGTAGACGTGATCATATTGTATACTCCCACATTTAAATGAAGGATATATAGTTATATGCGATCGTTTTGTTGATAGTTCAGTAGCTACCAATCTTATGGTCGTGGACTTAGTAAACGAGATATATTGGATATTAATGCATATGCTACTGATAACTTAGAACCTGATTTAACTTTATACTTTTCGGTAGATGTTGAGGTAGGTTTAGCTCGTACTAAAAATAGAGACGACAATAACCGTATGGATCAGGAAAGTTTAAACTTTTATAAAAATGTAAAACGAGGTTATGATGACCTTTCGAAAGAATATACAGAGCGCATCAAAGTAATTGATGCAAGTGATACTTATGAAAATGTTCAAAAACAGGCACTTTCAATACTGGAAGGATTTTTAGACAATGAACTTTAGTAAAGATGAAATTGTAATAAAATCTTTAACAAATACACTAAAACTAATAAACTATCCCATGCCTATCTAGTAATAGGCGAGGATAGTTTATATTCTGATGAGTTTATTTTAAGATTTGTTAAAGCAATATTTTGTTTAGAAAAATAAAAAAATAAAGAATTTTTAGTTGTGAGAGCTGTAACAATTGTCATGACATAAATCACGGAAACTATGTAGATTTTTTTATAAATTAACTAGTGATACATCTATAAAAAGATGAAATCCAAACATTGAAATCTGACCTAAGTGTTAAATCATTTTATGGAAAGAAAATATATTGGATAAAAGATATTGAAAATGACAGAACAAGTCGTGAATAGTTTACTTAAGTTTCTAGAAGAACCCGAAGATGATATTATTGCTATTCTAGCTGTAAAAATATTAGTGCCGTATTACCGACTATTATTTCACGATGTCAACAGATAAAAATTAGTAGGACAGAGGAAGATAGGGAAGTTACAGAAAATGAGGAAATGATTAAGATTGTTTCTGAATATGTAAAAAGATATAGCAGGAAGTCGATATGGCTAATATCTATGTTCTGGGCTTACTTAAAGTTAAGGAAGAAATTTTTAGATTTTTAAATATTTGAGTATTAAAACTACAAACAGTTATTCTGAATCTAATCGATATGACATAGTGAATATAAGTAAAGTTCAAGAGAAAGTTCTATTTTCTTTGTCTGATTTGAATGCCAATGTTAATGCTACATTAGTTTTAGAAAAATTTTTATTTACAGTTTTATTGGATAAAATTAATTTAGAATTTTTATTACGAGGTTAGTATGGAAGAGAATTTTGAGAGTTGATTTAGTTTCAAAGAATTATAAAATTTTTGCAGAAGGTCGATCTATTATAGTATGTCAACAGATTCTTTTTACTTCCTTATTTTTTTCTAATGTACCGAGAAGTTTTAAAAATATAATTGAACTTTGTAGTGGCAATGGTGGAATTTCAATTATTCTAAGAGAAAATCAGACGCTAAGATTGAAATGTTAGAAATTCAAGAAGATCTAGTTGAACTAACAAAAAGCTTAGAACTTAATGGAATTACGAATATAGAGGTAAGAAATGGTGATGTGAAGAATGTGAAAGAATATTATAGACCATCATCATTTGATTATGTAATTTGTAATCCGCCGTATTTTTCCAGTAGAGAATATGCCGAATCAACGTGAGAAGTATAATCATAATATTTCACGTCATGAAATTCTATGTAATTTAAGTGATATTGTAAAAGCAATAAGATATTTGGTTAAACAAAATGGTAAATTTTGCTATGGTACATCGAACATACAGAATAAGTGATATTATTTCTGAATGTGAAAAATGGTTTAGCTATTAAACGAATTAGATTTGTTTATAGCAAAGCAACAAGTGATACTAGTAAAATTGTATTAATAGAAGGTAGTATCTCAAAAGTGAGTGATATTAAAGTAGAACAACCATTTTTATATTTATAATGAAGATGGTAGTTATACTGAAGAGATGAAGAAAGTGTATGGTATTTATGAGTAGTTTTATGTATGTAGTTGAGTGTAGTGATAAAACTTGGTATACTGGATATACGACAGATATTGTTAGACGAATAAAACTCATAATGTAAAAAAGGGTGCGAAATACACTAGGGTGAGAGTACCGGTAAAACTTTTATATTTTGAAGAATTTGAGACTAAAAGTGAAGCGACGAGAGCTGAAAGTTTATTTTAAGAAATTTTCACGTTCTAAAAAAAGAAGAATATATTTTATTAAATTTGGATGCAAGTAAAAGGCAAGAAGTAAAAGATTTAAATAAAAATAGAGGAAAAATAAATGTTATATTTAGTAGGAACACCAATAGGTAATTTGGAGGATATTACTTTAAGAGCATTAAAGAGTGCTAAAAAGAAGCGGATATTATAGCTTGTGAAGATACAAGAAATACACAAAAATTATTGAACCATTATGAAAATAAAAGGTAAAAACTACTTAGTTACCATGAACATAATGAAGATAAGATGAGTGATAAAATAATAGAATACTTAGAAGAGGGACTAGAAATAGCGTTGGTAACAGATGCTGGTATGCCATGTATTTTCAGATCCAGGGTATGTACTTTGTAGAAAAAGTGAAAAGTGCTGATTTAGAGGTTGTAGCCCTACCTGGTGCGAATGCGGGACTTTACTGCATTAGTGGCAAGTGGAATAGAATCATATAATTATACTTTTTACGGATTTTTACCACGAAAAACTAAAGAACTTAGACAAAAGTTAGAAATTATTTTAAACTCAAAAACAACTGGTATTTTGTATGAAAGTCCACACAGAGTGAAGAACTTAGTGGAAAAAATCGTAAAAATAGCCCCAACATTGCAGTAGCGAGAGAACTTACAAAGATGTTTGAACAAATTGAAACATTTGAAGCTAGTATAATATTAGATATGCTGGGTGAAGAGATTAAGGAAAAAAAGGAGTTTGTTGTTATTATTTCTCCTTCAAAAGATGAAGAAAAAGATGAACTTAATCTTGATGATATCGTAGAAATAATTTATGAAAAAGTACAAAATGGTGATCAGAAGCTATTAAAAATACTGCTAAAGAATACGGCATAAATAAAAAGAGGTTTATAGTTTATATCATGAAAAATATGATTAATTTCATAGTAGTAAATGTATTGATAATAATATTTCTAATGTCGCAATTCACATTAAAATATTTTTCTACCTTTAACAGTATTTGTATTTCTAAATATATATCTAATATATAGAAGAAGTTCAGATTTAGATAAAAATGAACAGAAGAAAAATTATGTTGCATAATGTTAAGAATTCTCTAGGTATAATTTTAGGATATACTGAAGCTCATAATGATGAATTAATTACAAAAAGAGGAACTTGATGAACGAATTAATGAAGAAATTCAAGAGATAGTTTCAATGATAAAAGACGAGATCATAAGTAGAACTCGTCTTTTTGTTTCACATACTCATTAAAATTATTGATTATTCTTTGACTTTCTCTAGCTTTTTCTACGCTTTTTTTCCATGTGTTAGCTGAGAAGAATACTATTAATGGCATTAATTCTAAACGTCCTAATAGCATTGATATAGATAATATTATTTTAGTAAAATATGGTATTTGTAGAAGTTACTCATTGGACCATAGTAGATTGAATGCTGGTCCAGCGTTACTGATTGATGTAACTGTTAAAGAAATTGCATCTTCAAAAGTCATTAATTTGGAATGTTATTAAGAATAGTATAATAACATATACAAATCCGAATAATAGTAAATAGTTAGAAAGTGGAGTGGTGTCTTTTATTACTTTCCCATCGATTTTTAACCATTGCTATTTTTCCTTGGATTTAAAGCTTTACTTATACTTAGTTTGGCATTTTTAACGAAGAAAATAAGTCGTGGAATTTTTATTCCACCAGCAGTTCCTCCTGTACATCCTCCAACAATCATTAGTATTAAGATTATCATTTTTGAAAATACTGGCCAAATATTGAAGTCATTATATGTAAAAACCTGTAGTAGATACAACAGATGAAACTGTAAAAAATACATCTAATAAACTATGATTTGGTGTATCATATGAACGGTAGATATCTAAAAACATGATTACAGAAAAGTATACCAATCATTCCAAAGAACCATCTTAGTTCTTCACTTTTAATACTTTAAAATATCTTTTAAAAATAATAAAAGTAAAGTAAACTTAGATTCATTGAGAAAATAAGCATAAAATATTGCAATCACAACTGTAACGTAAGTACTGTTGTAATATGCAATTCTGCATTTCTACTGAAAAACCACCAGTTCCAGCAGTAGAAAGCTAGGTTTATACTATCAAAAATCCAACTCCACCAAACATTAAGAATATAAATAGAAGTACTGTAAGTGATATATATATTCCATAAAGATAAATTGCTGTTTGTTTCATAGAAGATACAACTTTCCCGAAATAAGGTCCTGGAACTTCAGCTTTCGCTATATGAATAGTATGAGGAGATCTTGGTAGTGCTAAAGCGAATACAATAACCCCATACCACCTATAAAGTGTGTGAAACTTCTCCAAAAAGTAAACTTTTACTTAAAGTCTCAATATCTTCTAAAAATAGTTGAACCAGTAGTAGTAAAACCACTTACCGTTTCAAAGAAACTATCAATATAATGAGGTATCTCCCGAAATATAGAAAGGAAGTGCTCCAATTAATGAAAAATAACCCAAGTAAGTGTAACTATTACATAACCCTCTTTTATAGAAATCACGTTCAGTAACATCTTTTGTTAAAAATGTAGTAATAATGATATTATAAAACATATCATTATAGTAATTAAAAAAATGAGTTAGTTACATAAGTAGGTTCTTTATATATTAATGAAATAATTGTAGGAAGTAATAGTAAAGCGACTAAAAGAATAAGCATTTTACCTAGAACGTTAAAAATCATTTTAAAATTCATAGATTACCTCTAGCAAGAATATCATCGATATGTTCAATTTTCTGTTGATAACTGACTACAACGACATTATCATTCACTTTAATTTCATCATCACCATTTGGGAAAATTTGTTTATTATTACGAATTATAAATGCTATAAGAGTATTATCGTTAATATCAAGATCTTTTAATTTAATACCGATAACTTTTTGAATTTTCACTTGAGATTTTTAAATTCAATTACTTCAGCTTTATTGTTTGATATCCTATAGAAGTTTTTCTATATCTGTTGTGCGCCTACATTGTAACGATTTTGTATGTTTTTTATTATATTTCCTACTATTTCTTTAGGAGTGATATAAGAATATTGACCGATATCCTCAGCTATCTGTTTTAGAGATGCACGGTTAACTTTTGCTACTGTTTTCTTAATTCCAAGTTTATGTGCATATAAATTAATTATAATGTTTTCTTCATCTAAACCAGTTAAAGATATACAACTATCAAATGTCTGGATACCTTCTTCAATTAAAGTATCACGATCGCTACCGTCAGCCCAAATAACATCAATTTCAGGATATGTTTCACTGAAAGAGATTGCCCTTTCTTTATCAATTTCTATTACTTTAGTATAGAAAGATGCTTTTTGTAAAAATTCTACAAGATAGTAGGCTACTTTCCCTCCACCTATTATTAAAGATGAAGTTATTTTCTTTTCTAAATTTTTCTTTATTTCCTAAAAGTTTATAAAATTTTTTAAATTTTTATTTGAAGCAGATTATATGAACTTTATCTCCAACTTCAAATACATAATTCCACGAGGAACGAACACTTCTCCTTTTCTTTCTACTAAAACATACTAGTGAAGGAAATCAATGTATTTTTCTACTATCAATAAGTGAAACACCCTTTTAGTAAACTATTTTCACTTATTAATACTTCTAAAATATTAAATTTATTGTTTGAAAAACTTTCTACTTTTGTTGCGGTAGGATACTTAAGCATATAGAAAATTTGTTTAGTGCTCTGCACTCAGGGTTAACCATAAGATCTATTCCTAAAGATTGTTTAATGAATTCCTTTGTTTTAGAATATTCAGGGTTACGAATTCTCGCTATTGTATATTTTGCACCCATTTGTTTAGCTGCAATACAAGCTATCATGTTGATTTCATCACTTGTAGTAACAGAAATAAACATATCAGAATTAGTCGCATCTGTTTCTGCTAAAACATCTGAATTTGCACCATTACCAATAAGTCCGTTAATATCATAGGTTTCAACGAGTTTTTCAACACGACGCTCATTTGTGTCTATAATTGTGACTTCATCAAATGTGTTAGAAAAATCGGCACAAAGAAGCTCTCCGACTTTACCACCACCGACTATAATTACTTTCACTTTCATACTCCTTTTTAATGATATTCATATTATAACCTAAATTGAGAGAAATTGCTATATCATATGATTTTTACTTATGATTGACGTGATATAATAGGCAGATTTAAGGAAAAAGTTTGATTAAATTTATATCTTAACAAAATGTATAATTATAATCTTTTTAAAAATATCATTTTAAGTGAGTTTGGAATATTTAATCTTTATACTATAGAATTGACAACAGTAATATTCTAATGAAAACTTATCATAATAAAATCTTAATGTATGATTATAGAAATAATATAATATTAACTTTGAAAAAGGAAAAATTAACTTAGAGTGATAATATAAATATTTTAACAAAGTCTATTAAAAATACCTTTGTTTATGTTATAATTAGTGTTGGGAAATAATCTAATCATTTTATTCTTAATGGTAAATTGAGGAAGAGGAGGAATAAGGTGGCAAAAAAATATCTAAACAAGACATTGACTATATTTTTGATAATATTGATATAGTTAGTCTAGTTAGTGAATATGTCAAATTAGGAAAAAGAGGACAGAATTATTTAGGTTTATGTCCGTTTTCATAATGAGAAAAACACCATCGTTTACTGTTTCTCCGGAGAAAAATAGCCCATTGTTTTTTGGATGTGGTAAAGGTGGGAATATTTTCCAATTTGTTTCGCTAATTGAAAATATTACGTATAATCAGGCAATCGTAAAGCTTGAGGGCAAAGGTTAGGGGCTGAATATAGAGTCAAAAGTGAATTTAGAAGCTAATTACGATTTGAATAATGAGCTGGACATAATGTATTATGGGCACATGCTTTTAGCAGATTATTATAACTATATTTTTACTAAATACAAAAAGAGGCTGAAGAAAGCATAATTACTTATTAAATAGGGGACTGAGTATCGATGTTATTAAACACTTTAACATAGGTTATGCTCCCTGTGATAATAACATAGCTTTTAAACTTTTTAATTCTAATCAAATTAATTTAGATTTAATGGTTGAAGCCGGACTATTAGGAAAAATGAAAGTGGCAATTATTATGATGTTTTTAAAGACAGAGTAATGTTTCCTATAAAAATAATCAAAATCAGGTTGTAGCATTTTCGGGAAGAACTATGTCCTCGGACAAAAAGTGTTGCGAAATACTACAATACGCATGAAACGAAAATTTTTGAAAAAAAGAACAGTCTTATATAACTTCTCGGATGCGAGAGCTTTTATAGCTAAAAGAGAATGAAGTAATATTATGTGAAGGTTATATGGATGTAATTAAAGCTCATCAAAATGGTATAAAGAATGCTGTTGCTTTGATGGGGACAAATATAGACAATAATAAATTAAAAGAGATTTTTATCACTTGTGAAGAAGGTCACATTAAGTTTAGACAATGATGAGGCTGGTTCAAAAAGCACAGATAGAAATTGGAATAGAATTATCCAGACTACTGATAATGTCTATAAATTAAAATTTTCTGGGGCTAAAAGATTTGGATGAGTTTTTATCAGATAAAAATTCTAAAAATCAAGATTTTGATGCTGTAAACTATAAAAAAATAATAAAGAACACTTTATTAATTATAAAATTGAATATTGTAAAAATGATTCTAAGACTAATATTGAACTAAGAATTCAGTATAAAATGAATTACTTAAAAATATTGCTTATATGGAAGATGAATCATTAAGATACATATTGCTTACTAATTTGGCAGAGGAGTTCGGAATCGAACGACAAGTTCTTCTTAGAGAATTAGGTCAAGTGAATGTGAAAAGAAAACAAGCTACTGTAGAATGGGTAGCACCGTCTAATCCAGAACAGCTGTTTAGAGTAACGAATTATGACAAAAAGGTGTGCAAGTTATTTAAATACTTTTTTTGTTGATAGGGCATTGTTTATTGAAAAATACAATGATCTAGAGAAATGCAATTTTTCACAAGAAGTATTTGTGAATCTTATGGATTACTTGGTTATTTACTATAATAATAATCTTGAGTTTCATATTCATAAATTCATTCATAGTATTGAAGATGATGAGGTTGTCAGACTTGCAACTTATATTGATGAAACAGATTTTTCTAATAGAAGAAAATCCAACTGTAGAAGTTGTAAGTGACTATATCAAGTATTTTTCAAATAATCAAATAACATTAGAAGAGATAAAAGATAGGCTTAGGGTTGCAATCAAGAGATGGATGTAGAAACTCAAAAGAGTTACTATCACAGTTGAAAAAGTATAAGAAATAGAAGGAGAAGAACATGGCTAAGAAAGCAAAAGATTTTGAAAACAATAAAAAGAATTGTTAGAAAAAGGTAAAAAAACAGGGTGAATTAACTCAAGAAGAGATTGTAGATGCATTATCAAAATTAGACATTTCTTCAGAAGCGATGGATGATTTCTATGAAGAACTAAATAATGAAGATATTATTTTAATTAATGCAAATCATGTAGAAGAAGAGGAAGAGGAACTAGATTTAGAAGATTTATCAGTTCCAGCAGGGAATCAGAACAAATGACCCTGTAAGAATGTACCTAAAAGAAATTGGTAAAGTTCCTTTTATTATCAAAAAGAAAAAGAATTAGAACTTTCTAAAATTATTGAAACAGGAACAGAAGCGGAAAAAGAACAAGCTAAAAAAAGACTTAGCTGAAGCTAACTTACGTCTTGTAGTAAGTATTGCAAAAACGCTATGTTGGACGTGGAATGTTATTCCTGGACTTAATTCAAGAAGGTAATATGGGATTAATTAAAGCTGTTGAAAAATTCGATTACTCAAAAGGATTCAAATTCTCAACATATGCTACATGGTGGATTCGTCAAGCGATTACTCGTGCTATTGCTGACCAAGCTAGAACAATTCGTATCCCTGTTCACATGGTTGAAACAATTAACCGTCTGATTCGTATTCAAAGACAATTACTTCAAGATTTAGGACGTGAACCTAAACCAGAAGAAATCGCTAAAAAAATGAATATGACTCCAGAAAAAGTACGTGAGATACTAAAAATAGCTCAAGAACCTGTATCATTAGAAACACCGATTGGTGAAGAAGATGATTCACATTTAGGAGATTTTATCGAAGATAAAGATGCGCAATCTCCAGTAGAGCATGCGGCTAACGAATTATTAAAAGAACAACTAGAAGAGATTTTAGAAACACTTACTGATCGTGAGGAAAATGTATTGAAATTACGTTTCGGTCTAAAAGATGGTAAGACTCATACACTTGAGGAAGTTGGTAGTGCGTTTGGGGTAACACGTGAGCGTATCCGTCAAATTGAAGCGAAAGCTATTAGAAAATTAAAACACCCATCTAAGCTTAATAAACTAAAAGGTTTTATGGAGTAGGTCTAATAGAGGTTGATATAATCAACTTTATGCATAGAATATTTTCAGATGGGAGCAAAATGGGAGTAAGTCCAAATAACTTTTAATAAACATAAAAAAATCATTAAAAAAAATAGGTTAGTATACTAAATCCGGGGCATGGAAAAATTCCAGCCCCGGATTTCACTTTTATATACAAAAAGACAAATACCCAATATAATTAAAGTGTAGAAAAATAATTAACTAAGAAAGGATATTTGTCATGTCTAATTTTATCACAAATTTACTATTAATAAAAAGACCAAAATATAACTATGGATGATAAACTTGATTTAATTAATGTAGATGGTCAAGATACATTCGTATTTCATAGGACTTTATCATACAATCCAAAGTGTTGTACAAACTGTGGTTGTATAAAAAGAAGGAAATAATATAGTTAAAAATGGATTCACAGATCCATTAAAAAGTAGCTTTATTAAAGATGTCAGAATGCCCTACATATCTACGATTAAAGAAACAACGCTTTAAATGTAAAGAATGTAATTCTAAGTTTTGTGCTGAAACATCATTTGTACAAAAATACTGCAGTATATCTAAAAAAATCTTATATTCTACATTATGAAGAATCTTTCTAAAGACAATATCATTTAAAGATATAGCTGAATTAAGTAATGTATCAGTATCTACAGTAGTAAGAGTAATGAAATCATGTAGAGAAGCTGTAGAAGTTAAGACTCATTCAAACCTACCAGAACACCTATGTTTTGATGAGATAAAGTCAACTAAAGACAGTAAAAATGGAATGAGCTTCGTATTCTTAGATGCTAAAACACATGATTTTTATAGATATTGTAGATGGAAGAACACAACATATATTAAAACAATACTTTATGAGATATCCAAGGAAAGTAAGAAAGAAAGTAAAAACAATCTGTATAGATATTTATCCTCCTATATGAATATGATTGAGAGATGTTCCTAACGCTAAAATAATTATAGATAGATTCCATATAGTACAAAAATATTAATAGAGAATTAAATAAAAGCTAGAATAAAACTAATGAACCAATATAAGAACAAAAAAAGGCTCTATTTACACTGTTTTTAAAGAACTTTTTGGAAAGTAATATTAGAAGATAGAGATAAAGTAAATTCAACAAAAATATTCTATTCTAGAAGCTTTAAACGCTATGTAACTAGAAAAAAGTATTAGATTATATATTAGCTATAGATGATGAGTTTACAGCTAGTTATGAGAGAGTACAGGAGATTAGAGAAGCTATTAAGGCTAAAAGCTTCTGAAGAATTAGAGAAGTATATGATATGGATACTAGAGGATTATCTAAAGGTGTATCTAAAAGCTATAAATACTATGAAAAAGCACAAAGAGTATATGCTTAATGCTGTTAAATATAAGTATTCTAATGGTCCATTAGAAGGATTTAATAATAAAATAAAACTACTAAAGAAAGTATCTTATGGATATTCTAGCTTTAGTAATTTCAGATTACGCATTTTAATTATGTCTAGATTATTTGTTTCTGAGTATAAAAATAATATCAAGCTTAAAGAAAACAAGAAAAAAATCTAAGCGACAAAAATGCTACCTAGATTTCATTTCCTATTTTTCTCCATGCCCCGAATTTGACAAAGAGCCGTTTTTGTAATGAAACGTCGATAATGAATTATTTACATATTATAGAGTTTGTATTAAAAAAATACAAATAAAATGAGGTTTAAATTTACTGTTATAATACAAAATTTAAGTATAATAGTAAAATATATTTATGTGAAGAAATAGAGATGATTTCAAAAAGAATATAAATTGCTTTTTGAGAAACGCTTAATATATAATAATAGATGAAGATATAATAAATAAATTAAGGAGGAAGTTATTATGGAAAAGAAAGAAAAAAATGAAACATCCTAAAGGTCTTCATCTTGTAAATGTTACAACTGTTATACAAAACTTTTTATGCTTATGGTATCATAGGGTTTATGATTCTATTCTTCACAACTGGAACATCAGAAGGTGGACTAGGTCTTGAAAAAAGGATTCGCGGTAACATTATATGGTTACTATCTCGCTTGCAGGATATATGATGGCTCTTATTGGTGGTTGGTTAGCAGATAAATACCTAGGTCTTCAAAAATCTATTATCTTGGGGACATTATTTAGTTGTATAGGTTATATTGCTTTATACTTTTCAACTAGTGAATTATGGACAGTAATTTCAAGTTTAATTCTTTTACTTGTTGCAGCGGGTATTGGTAAAGGTAACATTAGTGCTATAGTTGGTGCCTTATATGAGCGTGACCAAGTTACGATGAAAGATGCAGCATACAGTATCTTCTACATGGCGATTAACATTGGTAGTTTATTTGGGCCAATAGTATTCGGATTAATTACAGACAGTTGGTTTGCAAATGTTGCTAATGATGGAAAAATTGTATCATATGGATATCGTGTTGGATTCTTAGCTGCTGCTGGACTTGCATTCTTACAATTTGCAGTATTTGCATTTTTTGCTCCTACTTGGTTAAAAGATAAAGGTAAATATCCGACAGCAAGTAAAGTTGCTAAAAAATCTGTTAATCACCCATTAACAAAAATTGACATGGATAGAATGAAAGCTATGGCAGTAATGTTTGTTTTCTCAACTTTATTCTGGGCTGCTTGGTTCCAAACTCAAACATCATTTGCTATCTTAACTCAAAAAGCGGTGGATAGAAATATCTTCGGATGGACAGTGCCAACACCTTGGTTAGTTTCATTCAATGGTCTGTTATGTGCAATCTTAGCTCCAGTGTTCGGTGCACTTTGGGTTAAATTAAGTAAAACAAAACGAGGAGACTTAGATACTGGTACTAAAATGGGACTAGGAATGATAATTTCAGGATTAGCTTTCGTCGTAATGGTATTAGGGTTAAACACAATAAATGGTGATGTTGAAAGTGGAATGAAAATTAACATCATGTATATTCTTTTAACATATGTATTATTAACAGTTGGGGAATTATTCTTATCTCCAATCGGAATGGCGATGTTCAATAAACTTGCTCCAGCAAAATATGCATCATTAGCAATGGGTATCTGGTATCTAACATTCTCATTAGCAAATATTATTTCTGGATACTTAGCTAAATTAACAGTTCAATTAAACTATACTCAAGTATTTACTTATATTGGAGGAGTAGTTATTGTTCTTGGTGCAGTATTAGTTCTACTTAAAGGATACCTAAATAAATTTATGCATATTGATAAATTAGAAGAAGAAGCAAAAGCTATAGCTGATGCTGAAGAAAAAGAAGCTGAAGTAGCTTAATAAAAAGAAGACGGTAAAAATAATAAAAAAACTCAAGGTTATTACGAATGTGATAGCCTTGAGTTTATTGTTTTTAGTATTTAAGTAGCATTTGAATTCATTACCTAATTAATAATGGATAAAAATATCACCATGTTCATTAGCTGGTCTAAATAGTGTAATTATAAACGAGAAAACAGCTATAATCGATGGAATGAATGTCCAACAAAATAATAGGCACAGTATTCCTTTAAAATTCTTTCCAACATAAAAAAATATTGAATTCCAAAAATGTCCTAAGAAAAATGTAATTAGAAGATATACAATTTTGTTAACATATCTTCCAGGGAATGTATCCACGATTCATATTAGGATCGTAGTAATATTTAGTCATAAATTGACCTCCATTTGTAATTTAAGCATATAATACCATAAATTATAGTAGTGTTCAATAAATAATTATCAGTGCATTATTTTTATAGGTATTAATGATAAAATTCCTTAAAAGTAAAAAGTACTTAACAATCTTTATTAAGATTAAATTAAGTACTTAAAAAAATTATTTTTAGTTTTTAGGTTTTTCTTTCCAATCTTGTAGACCATTTTTAGCATATATACATTTGTATATCCGTGCTTTTTAAGAGTTAGAGAAGACGAGGAGCTAATGTTCCATTTTTATCACAAAGATAAATAGGTTGGTCTTTTTCTCAAAAGATGTATAAAGGAAATTGAATTGAGAAGATGGCATATTACGAGCACCGTTAATGTGAGCGTATTTGAAATCTTCTTTTTCTCTAACATCAATTAATTGAACTTTTCTAAGATTTTTTTCTAAATTCTTCATAAGGAAGTTTTGTTACAGCACCTTTTTAATCTGAAGTAATTAAAAAGTCCAACTGCACCTAAAACGACCACAATAACTATTGTTGATAGTAAGAATGATGACATAATGAACTCCTTTTTATTGTAATATCTGTAAGTGAATTATATCATAATTTGAATATTTCTTCAATATTGTTTATAATTATTATGAAAGCTAAAAGTACAAAAATAAATTTATTGGAGAAAAAAATGATAACATCAGTTAGTAATAAGAAAAATTAAAGATATACAAAAATTAAAAAGAGAATAAAAATATAAAAAAATATGGAAAATATTTGATAGAAGGAAAACATCTAGTAGAAGAAGTTATGCAGGTGAATGTAGTTGAAGAAATTGTTATTTCTGAAAGTTTCGATGAGTATAAATTAATTGAAGATTTTTGAAGGAGAGATTACTAAAGTTGCTGATAGTGTAATGAGACATTTATCTGATACTATAACTACACAAGGAATTATAGCGGTTTGTTGTATAGAAAATAAAGAATTGGATATAAATAAATATAAGAAAGTTCTTATTCTAGATAGAGTTCAAGATCCTGGAAATCTAGGTACAATTATTAGAACTGCAGATGCATTTGCTTTTTGATTGTATTATTTTAGGTAAAAGGTACAACTAGCTTATATGGACAAAAAGTTATTAGAAGTACACAAGGGAGTAACTTTCATATAGATTGTTTTGATAATGTGGACTTATTAGATTTACTGGATCAAATGACAGATTTTAGTATTTTCGCAACAAGTTTAAAAAGCAGATAAATATATAGAACAGTTAGATGATATTACAGGAAATGTTGCTGTAATATTTGGGAATGAGGGTTCTGGAGTAAGTGAAGAAATATTATGTAAAGTAAATAACTTGCTTAAAATATCGATGCCAGGAAAAGCAGAAAGTCTTAATGTTTCTATTCTCGCTGGAATTGTGATGCACTATATTTCTACCAATTTAAAATAATAAATTTACTATTTTTTTATAAGTGTGGTATTATTGTAATTATGAAAATAACGAGAGAGGTGAAATCTAATGTTAAAAACTATGGCAGTAGATAAAAAAAGGTGACATTCTTACTGATATTAGTTTAGAAAGACTTAAAGATCAAGATATAGCATGGTTTTGGGTTGACTTTGATACTCCAACACGTAGTGAAATTAATCTATTAACAACATTCTTTAAGTTTCACGAACTTTTTAATAGAAGACTGTTTAACACTTTTACAAAGACCAAAAATTGAAATTTCAAGACAACAAATATTCTTAGTGTCTCATGTTTTTAAAAAAATATAGATGATGATTATGAAACACTTAACATGTTTGTTGGAAAGAATTATATCGTAACTTTCCACCCTATCACATATACGTTATGTTAATAAAATAGTACCTAAAATTCTTCAACGTGGTGCAGAATATTCGCCATTACATGTAATGCATATGCTAGTTTCAGAAATAGTTGAAGGATATATTCCGATTATCTCAAAAATCGAGAACCGTTTGGATGAAATTGAGGAATCTGATTTTTATAAATCTGGAAGCAAGATTATGGATGAGGTTTTCGAATTAAGAGGCGACTTATTAAAGCTTCGTCGTGGATTAAGACCTATGCGAGAAGTATTGCATAGATTTTTGGTTTCTCGTCGTGTCGAAATGACTGATAATGATAGAAAGTATTTCCACGATATATATGATGACCTTGTTCAACAAACAGAGATTATAGAAGCGAACCGTGAGTTAGCTAGTGATATCCGTGAAAACTTCATGACTTATAACTCATTGAAATCGAACAATATTATGATGACCCTAACGGTTATATCTACAATTTTCCTTCCGTTAACCTTCATAGTAGGATTGTACGGTATGAACTTTTAAAAATATGCCTGAGTTAGAATGGCAATACGGGTATTTTTAGTTGTTGCTATAATGTTCGGGATTGCACTTGGAATGCTTTGGGTATTCAAGAAAAAGGGTGGCTTGATATGTTTAAATAACATATTAAGTATATAGGATTACTTATGAGTATTTTTAAACTGACAGTTTTGTTTTTATGATATTATTAGCGAATTTCTCTATGTTAAGAATTGATTTTTAGTAAAATTTTTCAAAAAAACAGTACTAGAGAAATTAAAAGTTTTTGTAAGTCTAGCTTCCTTTGCGCTGGGGTATATTGCTTATAAGACTATTATTACAATTTATGAATTATCTTTAACTATAGTTAAGTAATTCAATAGAAAAGGAACTTGTATGGATAAAAGAATTAGAAAAAAATAAAGAGAATCAAGATTAGAAAAAAATCTAGAGAAGATAAATTATTAGCTTTTTATTGGAGGGAAATTCATAATCATATATTATTAATAGTTATTTTATTAGGAATCGCTATTTATTTATATACAGAAATTTCTTATATATTTACTCCAATTAATACAATAATTTCTAGTATAATTACACCGATAATAGTAGCGTATGTATTTTATTACATGTTAAATCCACTTGTAAAATTTCTTTTCTAAGAAAATTTCAAGATTTTCTGCAGTCTACTTGCGATTTTTGTTGGTATAATTACGGTACTAATTGTTATTATTGAGTAGTACCTATAATTGTAGAGCAAACGCAAAACCTGATTACAGCAATGCCTAGATATGTTGAAATTGTAAAAGGGTATTTAGAAGAATATTCTGATAATGCTTATGTTCAGGTGGTTGTAGAGTATGTTAATACAAACTTAAATGCCCTCAAAAATTAGTGAAAGATTAATAACGATTGCAACATCAGTTGCACAGGGATAGTTTCATCTATTTCTTCAACGGCTTTCGGTGTTGGTAACTATGCCTTTCGTGCTATTTTTTTCTTATTAAAAGATGCATCTAAATTCAATAAGTTTGTAATAAGTTTATTACCAAAAAAATTAGAAAAACCAGTTGCAGAAACAATTGATGAAATTGATGACAAAGTAGGATCGTATATCCAAGGTCAAATGCTGGTTTCATTATGCATAGGAGTGATGTTATTTATAGGGTATAATGTGATAGGATTACACTATGGATTTTCACTAGCTACTATTGCTGCATTTTTAAGTATAGTTCCTTATTTAGGACCGGTTATTGCTATTACACCAGCAATGTTAGTTGCAGCGTCAACGAGTTGGGTTATGGTAGTTAAAATGTTAGTAGTTTGGGGTGTTGTACAGTTTCTAGAAGGAAATATAATTTCTCCTAACATAATGGGACGAAGCATGAATATGCATCCTTTAACAGTTATTTTTGTAATCTTGATAGGAGTGAATATTTCGGGTGTAGTTGGAGCTATCTTAGGAATACCTGTTTATTCGATATTGAAAGTATTAATTTCTAAACTATTAATATCTCTAAAAGAAAGATACGATAAATTTTATGGGTAATTGATAAAATGAGCTTTAGAGTTTATAACTCTAAGGTTCATTTTATTTTCGAACTTAAGAAATAGGTATTTGAGATAGATATGATTTAATAAGTTAATTAATAATTATGATGGTATATATTGATATTAGAAATGTATTTTGAAAAAAATTAATATAATTTTAAATATATAAAAAGGTAGATAGTAGTAAATCATTTTCATTATTGCTAGAAATATGCTATAATATTGTAGTTAAATATAAGTAAGTTGAGGTTTGAGAATATGAGTATGATGAAAAATTCAATAATTTATTCGTTAATGAAGATGATTTTGAAGATGAAGTAGTAGAAAGAGAAGAAGTAAAGACAAGAACAACCAAAAACAAAGAGTTGTAAAAAGGAGAATCCAGTGCAAAAGTAAACCAAATGTACAAAGTCAACCATCAGGAAGAACAAATAATGTAATATTAACAGAACCTTTAGTTTTCGCTGATAGCAAAGATATAGTTGATGATATTAAACGTAACAAGGTAGTTATTATTAATCTAAGTAAATTAGATGTAGAAACTTCAGATAGATTGTTAGACTTTTATTTCAGGTGGAATATATGCACTTGGAGCAAGATTAAAAACTATAGGGTGAAGATATTTATCTATGTGTTCCTAATGGAGTTGAGGTTTCAGGAGACTTTTTACGAAGGAGAGTATTAATTTTGCTAAATATAACAGAATATTTTTGGGTGTATAAATTCATAATCTATTTATTTAATTTTTTATGAATACAGTATGTTAGCGTATATTCTAACATCATGGGTACCGCAAATCAAAAAAATAATTTTATAGTAGAATTTCTAGAAAGCTATTTGTGAACCATATTTAAAACTATTTAGAAAGTTCATACCACCTATTGGAATGTTGGATATTTCGCCTGTCGTAGCGCTTATTGTATTAAGTGTAATACAAAACCTTATAATAGCATTGTTGTTTAAGACAGTATAGTATTATGAAAAAAATTAAATTTTTTTACAGCAAGCATCAGTAGAACAAAAAGAAGTAGCCGAAAAAAACTTTTGCAAAAGTATAAGTTTTTGTGGAAAAATAGAAATACTGTTACAAAGTTTCTAACTAATTTTCGAACAGGTAGTTTTAGAACAAATAGTTGCATATAATTATAGTGATTTTTAAAATAGAATTTTTTTGGTGGATATAATGATGCTGAGAAAAAGAAAAGCAAAAGATTATTTCAAATGAATATTATGATGTAGATTATGATATTGTTTGTTTGAAAGCTAAATATAATAATAAATTTAACAAGATCGAGCATAGAAATATTTTAGGAGCAATTCATAACTTAGGTATTAATATAAATAGATTTGGGGATATTGTTGTTCTTGAGAATGAAGTTTATATTTTTGTTGATGAAGAAATTGCCGACTATATAGCGATGGAATTCACGAAGGCTGGTAGAGTAAATCTAACTTTTGAGAGAGTTGAATTAGCTGATGTTGCTATAGAAAAGAAATATGAAGATTTTTGAAATAGTAAGTTCTTCATTTAGATTAGATTCAATAGTAGCAAAAATTACTAATAAGTCTCGAAGTAAGGTGAAAGAGTTCTTAGATCAAGATTTTATAAAGTTAAACCATGTAATCGTTAGAAATGGTGAGAAAAATTGCGCAATTCAAGATATAATTTCTATTAGGAAGTACGGAAGATTCGTGGTTAAAGAATACAAACAAAATAAAAAGAGTTTAAAATATAGAATTACAATATCAAAAATTAATTTAATCAAATGATTGTCTCAATATATCGACATAAAGTCGTATTTTTGAGACATTTTTTTATTATTTTTTTCAAAAAAATGAGCGTTTTTCATTTTATTGTTGAGTGTATTGTGCTATACTTAATTGCATAAAAACAAATTTATACAAATAATTATGAGGTAAGTAAAATGAAAAATATTATTAACTATTTTTTTCTTTCTTATTGGTATTTTTCTTTAATTGGTTGTTCCCAAAAAGAGTTCAACTAAAGAAGAAAAAAAGTGTTAAAACTTGGTGTAGTACCTAGTAGTAATAGCGAAAAGTTGGTAGACGATTTATCTCCATTTGCTAAAAGCTCTAGGGAGATAAACTAGGGATGAAAGTTGAGGTATTCACTGCTAGTAGTTATATTGGGGTGATAGAAGGTATAGGTAGTGGAAGTGTTGATTTTGGGTTGGTACCTCCATTTTCTGCAGTGCTTTCTAATAAGCAAAGTAATACAAAAAACTTACTAGTAGGAAGAAGTACTAGTGGAAAACCTGGTTATTTTTGCAGAAGTTTTTGTTAGAAAAGATTCTAATATAAAAAGCTTAGCTGATTTGAAAGGGAAAAATTGCTTTTTGTTGATCCTTCATCTGCTTCAGGTTACATTTATGCTGGTGCAATGTTGAAAGATGCCGGAATTGATTTAGACAAAGACATAAAGTATCAATTTAGTGGAGGTCATGACAAAAGTTTACAATTATTACTAAATAAAGATGTAGATGCAGTAGCTAGCTATGAAAATGTAATTAGAAAATATACAAAAAGAATTTCCTACGCTAAAAGAAGATGTTACACCAATAGCAAAAAGTGAGCTAATACCAGGAGTTACAGTAGTAGCATCAAATAATTTAGATGAAGAAACACAGAAAAATTAAACAGGCATTATTAGATATTCAAAATGATAAAAGAAACAATTCAGATTTTAACAAATCTATTCAGTATTACTGGTTTTGAAGAACCAAATAATGACGCATATAAAGCTATAGTGAGAATCTCTGAAAAAAATGAATATTGACTTGAATAAAGTAAAATAATACGAATAATTTCAAAAAAATATTAATTTAATAAAAATTATTTAAAACTGAATTCTAAAAATCCTATCTTATCAAGAATAATAGAGAGTTCATAAATATGTAATTGAAAAAAATAAAAAGTTATACAAAAGTATTGACATTATGTTAATACTTTTTGTATAATAAATATTGTTCGTTAGAACACAAATATTTATCCACAGTAGCTCAGTTGGTAGTAGCATCTGACTGTTAATCAGAGGGTCGCAGGTTCGAGTCCTGCCTGTGGAGTTGGAGTAGTACTCAAGAGGCTGAAGAGGCGCCCCTGCTAAGGGTGTAGGTCGGGAAACCGGCGCGAGGGTTCAAATCCCTCCTGCTCCGTTTTTTTATTGGCCCGTTGGTCAAGTGGTTAAGACACCGCCCTTTCACGGCGGTAACACGGGTTCGAATCCCGTACGGGTCACCATTTGAATTAAATACATTGAGATTAAGAGTTAGGTCCCGTGGTGTAGCGGTTATCACGCCTGCCTGTCACGCAGGAGATCGCGGGTTCGATTCCCGTCGGGACCGCCATTTTTGCCTTGATAGCTCAGTTGGTAGAGCAATGGATTGAAGCTCCATGTGTCGGCAGTTCGACTCTGTCTCAAGGCATTTTTTTATTTAAAATTAATATTTTGGCGGCTGTGGCGAAGTGGTTAACGCATCGGATTGTGGTTCCGACATTCGGGGGTTCGATTCCCCTCAGCTGCCCCATTTTTAGAAATTAGCAAAGAAGTAGTGTAGAAGTACATTACTTCTTTTTTATAAAATGGAATTTTTAAAGTTTGTAAGCAAATAAATAGAAATTTTTAAAAATAAGAGTAAAATTAAACCTATAAACTTAAGGAGATAAAATAACATGGAAAAACTTTCGAACAAGACTTAGAGAACTTTAAAGTAATAGATTCAAAAACTGCTTTTGAAAAAAATTGAATCAAAAGAAAAATTTGTATTATTTATTGGTGGATCATCATGCCCATTCTGCAGAAGATTCATGCCAAAATTAAAGTGAAGTCGTTGTTTCTAATAAAGTAGAAGCATTCTTTATTAATTCTGAGGACTTTTCTGATGCATCAGGAATTGAATCATTACGTGAAAAATATTCTATTAGAACTGTACCAGGATTATTAGTTGCTGAAGCTGGTGAAGTTAAAGTTGTATGTGATTCTAGCTTATCTGTAGAAGAAATTACAACATTCATTAAATAAAAATATAACTCGTCTATTTAATATAGGCGAGTTTTTTTATTTTACGATTATTTTTAGTTAAATGTAAACAGTTTAATAAAATGTACTAAATTTAGTAGCAAAAATACTGAAAAAAACTGTTTTTAAGTGATATAATAGTACTTATAAAAATTTTACTAAAGTTAGAATTAGTTTATTTTAAAAATTCATTATATGAAAATGAGGTGATGAAGTGAAAAGTGAGAAGTTAGAAGTTAAAAAAATCTAGTATTTAACTATGGAGTAAAAAAATATATTAAATGACATCTCATTTAATGTTGATCGAGGGAATTTGTAGCTGTAGTGGGAAAGAGTGGTGCTGGTAAATCAACTTTACTGCGTTGCTTAAATCTATTGAATAAACCTAAATCTGGAGAAATTAATATAGCTGGTAAAAATATAGTCAATTACAATAAGAAAAAAATTAAAGCTTATTAGAAGAGAAATTGCATTTATATTCCAAGATTATAATGTTCTTGATAATTTATATACAGTTGAAAATGTATTGACTCCATATTTAGTAAAAAATCTCCATTAGGCCTTTTACTTGGTTATACTAAGAAAGAGTATAATGAAGGAGTAGGTTATTTAAAACAGGTTGGTTTAGAAGAGGAGGCTTTTAAAAAGTCTAAGTATTTATCTGGTGGACAGAAGCAAAGGGTAGCAATCGCTAAGGCGCTCGCACAAGATCCGAAAATTTTTTTATTAGCTGATGAACCTGTGAGTAGTTTAGATGAAAAGAACACTATTCTTATAATGGATACATTTAAGAAATTAAATAAAGAAAAAGATATTACTGTTTTAATCAATTTACACGATGTAAATCTTGCGAAAAAAATATAGTACAAAAAAATTTTAGGATTGAAAGACGGAAAAGTTTTATTTTTATAAAGATTCTGATATGGTGACTAAAGATGAATTTGAAGAACTTTATAATTAATAAATATATAAATAAAATATTAGCTAGCATATTTATAGTATGTATTATTTTGATTACGTTTATGCAATATGATGCAAAAACTTTTTTTCAGTAGGTTTTTAAAAGAATACAGAACTTATTAGGGCGAATGTATCCTGTTGATTTTTCAATCTTGGGTGAATTAAAACAACCTATAATTGAAACTATAAATATTGCTTTGTTTTCATCAATATTAGCTTTATTTACAGCGTTATTGTTTTTACCGATATTGACAAATGTACTTTTTAAATTAAAAATAATACCTAAATTATTCAGTGCTGTGTTTTTCTATTTTTAGAACTATACCATTTTTAATAATTGCAGCAATACTTGTAAGTTTATTCAGTACAGGTGTTTTTCAGTGGATTTGTAAGTATTTATTTAATTAATTTTCTTACGGCGTCTAAATTACTTAAGGAGTATGCAGAAGAAGTAGAGATTAAACAGCTAGAGGCAATGGAGTCACTAGGAAGTTCAAAATTTATTATATATAAAAATGCAATTCTTTCTAACTTAAAACCACAGGTGGTTTCTATATATTTCTTAACGCTAGAGTCTAGTATTCGTGGAGCAAGTGTTCTAGGGTTTAGTAGGAGCAGGTGGAATAGGTCAAAGATTGTGGCAAGAGCTGAATCATTTGAGGTATGATAGAGTATCAATAATTATACTTACTCTAGTAATTCTAATATTTTTTTATCGATTTAGTGAGTTACTTTTTAGAAATTATAGTAATTCTTCACAACTAACTTTTTGATAAATTTATTTTTAGAAAAACACTATTAGAGTTAGTTACACCTATAGTACTAGTTGGAAGTATTCTGTATGTCACTAAATATATTACCATTACCCAAGAAAGATTTTTTTAATAGGATTAAAACAGTTAAAGGTGCTGGGAAATGGAATTATAAATCCGATCAGAATATGTACCAAAGATGTTCAGCGAGTTAATGGTAAGTATTGAAATAGCTTTTTAGTGCAACGATATTTGCTGCAGTAACAGCGATTTTTACATCGTACTTATCTTCGGTTAATTTATTTGGTAAATATAAAGCGCTAAGTATGAAAATTTTTCATAAATATACTAAGAACATTCCCTACGATAATAGTAGCTTTAATATTCTTTAGAGGATTTGGACCAGGGGCAATCAGTAGCTTTTTGCATTATACATTTATACAGTTGGTGTAATGACAAAAATGTACAATGAAGTTCTAGAAGGGATAAATACTAATGTACTACTAATGACGAAGAGTTTAGGGTCTTGGAAGTTTCATTAGTTATATAAAAATAATATTTAATGGATATTTCCTGAATTTGTTACTATAGTGTTGTATAGATTTGAATCAAATATTAAAAATTCTACGATACTTGGTATGGTTGGAGCAGGTGGAATTGGACATTTACTTGTAAATAATATAGAATATAGAAATTGGAACAGAATTTCAACATTATTAATTGGGTTATCACTTTCGATAATCATTATAGAAAATATATCATATTTAATTAGAATGAAAGTTAAAAATAGTATAAAAAGTACATAGGAGGATTAAATGCGTTTAAAAGTAGGAAAAATTGTAAATACTCACTCATTGAAAGGAGAGGTGAAAAGTAATTTCATCTACAGATTTTTGAAGAGCAACGCTTTGAAAAAGGCACTGAATTATTAATAACACGTGGTAATCAAGTTGTAAAAAGAAGTGACTGTAGAAAGTTATAGAACTCATAAAAAAACAACCTTTTAGTGAAGTTTGTTGGAATTGACTCGATTGAAGAAGCTGAAAAACTTAAAAATCTGCAAATTAAAATTGATTCAGATAATATTGGTGAGTTGGAAGAAAATGAATTCTACTTTCATGAAATCATTGGATGTGAAGTTTTTGATGAAAATGGGAAATCTTTAGGTGAAATTTCTGAAATCCTAACACCAGGAGCTAATGATGTTTGGGTTATAAAATCACAAAACGGTAAAGAAATCTTGATACCATATATTGAGGATGTAGTGAAGAAAAATAGATGTTGAGAATAAGAAAATAGATATCGAAGTTATGGAAGGACTAATTGACTAATGAAAATTGATATACTGACGTTATTTCCTGATATGTTTGATTCGTTAAATCATTCGATTTTTAGGGAAAGCAAAAGATAATAAGTTATTAGACATAAATATAGTAGATTATCGTAAATTCTCTGAAATAAGCATAATCAAGTAGATGATTATCCATTCGGTGGTGGTCAAGGTATGGTTTTAAAAACCTGAACCAATATTTAATGCTGTAGAAAGTTTAGATAAAACAGATAAAACACGTATCATTTTATTATGTCCTCAAGGAGAAAGATTTAGTCAGAAAAAAGCTGAGGAACTTTCAGAAGAAGAGCATTTAATATTTATCTGTGGTCATTATGAAGGATACGACGAAAGAATTAGAGAATACCTTGTAACTGATGAACTCTCAATTGGAGATTTCATTTTTAACTGGTGGGGAATTTGCTGCGATGACTATGGTTGATAGTATTGCTAGACTTGTACCAGATGTATTAGGGAAAGAAGAATCTCATAAAGATGATTCATTTTCGACTGGTCTTTTAGAATATCCACAATACACAAGACCAAAAAGACTACAAAGGGATGGTAGTTCCTGATGTGTTAACAAGTGGACATCATAAGAATATAGAAACTTACAGAAAAAGAAAGTCTACGAAGAACATATCTAAGACGTCCAGATTTACTAGATAACTATGAATTGAGTAAAAGAAGAAACAAAATTACTCGATGAAATAAAAAAAGAATTAAAAAAATTAACATAAAATAAATGACATAACTATATTTTTGATGTATAATATTAATATAGTATGTATTGTAAGCTACAGGAGGATTAGAAGTAATGACAACTTCATTTGAGGAATTATTAAATAGCTCAGAAATGCTGAAAAAGGAGACAAAGTAACTGGTACAGTATCTAAAATCGATAACGATAAAGTATACGTTGATGTAGCAGGAGCTCAATATGACTGCGTAATTTTGACGTAATCAAATTACAAGAAAACCATTCGAGAATATTGAAGAAGTATTATCAGTTGGCGATGAAGTAGAAGCTCAAGTAACAGGAATCAGAGCTGACCGTGAAAAAGATCTGAAGACGTACCTGGTGTAATTTATTTATCACAAAAATTTTAGAAAATGCTGAATATAAAAATTAATGGAATTATCTTGGACAGGAATCATTGAAAAATTGAAAACAGAGAATTAATTCAAGCTACAGTTTCAGGTCAGACTAAAGGTGGATTGATTAGCAGACGTAGAAAGGATTACGTGCATTTATCCCAGGTTCATATATCGACACTAAATTTAGAAAAGACCTATCTAAATTTGTAGGAAAATGAGTACACATTCAAAATTGAAGAAGTGGATAAATCTAAAAATAAAATTATCTTAAACAGACGTGCAATTTTAGAAGAAGAAAAAGCTAAAAATTAGCAGAAGTTTATGGTAACATTAATGAAGGTGATGTTATTGAAGGTAAAGTTAGTCGTATTACTGACTTCGGTGCTTTTGTAAACATTGGTGAAGTTGACGGATTACTTCACATCTCAGAAATTTCTCACGCTCGTGTAGAAAAAGTTTCTGACGTACTTTCAGTTGGAGATACAGTTAAAGTTGCTGTTATCGCTGTAGATAAAGAAAATGAAAAAAATTTCACTTTCAGCAAAAAAACATTATTACCAACTCAATGGGAAGTAGCTCGTGCTACAATCAAAGCTGGTGATGTATTGGAAGGAGTTGTTCGTAACACAACTTCATTCGGTGCTTTCGTAGAAGTTTTACCAGAAGTTGAAGGATTAGTTCACATTTCTCAAATTTCTCATGATAGAGTAACAAACGTGAAGACGTTCTTAAAAAGGTGACAAAGTTACTGTAAAAGTATTAGAATTTGATTTCGAAAGCGAAAGATTATCTTTATCAATCAAAGAACTTTTAGAAAAACCAGTTAAAGAAGAAGTTAAAGAAGAAGCAGAATACGATACTTCTTACTTAAAAAGATGAAGATACTTCATTTAGTTTAGGGGACAAATTTAAAGACATCGAACTTTAATTTGAAAAATAGAGAAATAAAGGCAGTAGATAGCTTTGTCTATTGCTTTTTATTTTTTAGGTATAAAGATAAAGTAAAAATTTAAAGATATGGAGGTAAAAACATGGCAAAACCAACAGTTGCGATAATAGGTAGACCCTAATGTAGGTAAATCTACAATTTTTCAATAAAAATTATTGGTGATAGACTTTCTATCGTAGAAGATGTAGCAGGTGTTACACGTGATAGAATTTATTCAAAAAGCAGAATGGTTGAACTATTCATTCTTCATGATTGATACAGGAGGAATTGAGTTAGAAGATACTCCATTCCAAAAACAAATCAGGAGCCCAAGCTGAATTAGCTATAGATGAAGCCGATGTAATTATATTCTCAACAAACGGTCGCGATGGTGTTACTAGTGATGATGAAGAAGTTGCAAAAATTATTATATAAAACTGATAAACCAGTAGTTCTTGCAGTAAATAAAATTGATAATTTTGATATGAACCATATGATTTATGATTTCTATTCATTAGGATTTGGAGATCCATTCCCAATTTCTGGATCGCATGGTTTAGGTATCGGTGACTTATTAGATGAAGTTTGTAAAAACTTTAAAGTTCTAGAAGAAGAGGAAGAAGATGATAAGATCAGATTCTCTCTAATAGGACGTCCAAATGTTGGGAAATCTAGTTTAATTAACACTATTTTAGGAGAAGAACGTGTAATTGCTTCTGATATTGCTGGAACAACACGAGATGCAATAGATACTGATTTTAAACATAATGGAGATGAGTATGTCGTAATCGATACAGCTGGTATTAGAAAACGTGGTAAAGTATATGAAAGTTGTGAAAAATATTCAGTTCTTCGTTCTCTTAAAGCTATTGAACGTTCAGATGTCGTCTTAGTTGTTCTTAATGCTGAGGAAGGTATTATTGAACAAGATAAGAAAGTAGCTGGATATGCTCACGAATCTGGTAAAGGTGTGATCATCGTTGTTAACAAATGGGATGCGATTGAAAAAGACGATAAAACTATGAAAGAATTTGAAGAAAAAATTCGAGATAGTTTTGCATACTTAGATTATGCGAAAATCGTATATGTTTCTGCAAAAACAAAACAACGTGTATTTAACATCTTCCCATTAATTAAAGAATCTTATGAAAATAGACAACGTCGAATTCAAAGTTCTACACTTAATGAAATCGTTGTGGATGCTGTTTCTATGAATCCAACACCACAGGATAAAGGAAAAAGACTTAATATTTTCTATGCATCACAAGTTGCGATTAATCCACCGACATTCGTGTTTTTTTGTGAATTATCCAGAACTTATGCACTTCTCATATGAGAGATTTTTAGAAAATAGAATTCGTGATTCATTTAACTTTGAAGGTACTCCTATTAAACTATTAGCAAGACAAAGAAACTAGTGGAATAGATTAGTTATTCAAATTTTAAAACATTAACTTAATAAAACGATATAAGAGTGGCTCTAAAATGATTTTAGAACTACTCTTTTATGTTAATAATTTTATGAAAGAAATAATGGAAACACCCGCATTATTTTCAATGAAATTTAATGGTAAAAATTTAGTCAAAATACTAGAAAATATATTTAGAATATGGTATAATTCAACTTATATAATTTACTAATTAGGGAGGTAATCTATATGCCATTAGGATATTATGGAATGTCAGGAAGTTATATACTTTACTTTTTACTAATTATGTTAATCCCTTTATGGGCTCAATTCAAAGTAAAAGAACATACGAAAGATATAAAAAGTAAGAACAAAATCAGGATTAACTGGAAAAGAAGTTGCAGAAATAATAATGCAAGCAAATGGAATTACAGGTGTTAGAGTAGTTAGAGGTGAGGTTGAATTGTCAGACCACTATGATCCAACTAATAATGTTGTAGTATTATCACCAATCGTACATGATCAACCAACAGTTGCATCAGTTGCGATTGCTGCACACGAAATCGGTCACGTTATTCAAGATAAAGTGGCAGACTACAAACCAATGAGATGGAGACACTCACTAGTACCATTAGCAAATCTTGGAGGAAACTTATCAACTATTCTTATTATGGTAGGATTCTTATTAACAGGATTAATCGGACAATTTGGTTATACTGTTGCTTGGGTTGGAGTAGGATTTATGCTATTTGCAGTACTATTCCAAGTAGTAACACTGCCAGTAGAGTTCGATGCTTCAAAACGTGCTTTAGAGCAAGTTGTTGATTTAAATATTGTAGATGATCAAGAACACAGACACTGTCGTAAAGTTCTAACTGCAGCAGATTAACATATGTAGCAAAGCAGCGGTGGTTGCTTTAATGGAACTATTAAGATTCATCTTTATTTTTATTAAATAGTAGTAATAGAGACTAATAATTAATATTAACCAATGTGGTCGAAATAATAAAAAAACGACTAGAAGTCAAGATTTTCATAAAATCACGATTTTCTAGTCGTTTATTTTTATATTAGGGTTAATCAAAAAGGGCTGATTCAAAAGTCCTAAAAATTTTAACAAGGTTTATATGAAAAATTCATAGACGCAGTGGTCTATTGATATCTAAATTTGCTTTTATAAAAGCTTTTTAGATATCTAATAACCAGTGTGGGGTGACTCCACAAAATCGATTTCTTCGAAATCACGATTTTTGAGTCACTCCCATATTAAAACTTATAGACACTCTAACAAATCGAAAACCTTAATTCGCCTTGTGGAAACTTTTTAGAAATTGTATAGAATTTGTGGGGAACTCTATACAAAAAAATTACTATTTTTTTGTTTTTACTCCTAGTTAAGTAAATAATAAAGCTAAATAACAAGTTAATATAGCTTTCATAATATCCATATTAGTGTTATAATATTGTAAGACTATATAATGAAGAGGTAAAAATGATTTACGGAATAGGTTGTGATATCGTCGATATTCATCGCTTCGAAAAATATGTTGATGATAAAAAAACGACTTGAAAAATTATATACAGAAAATGAATTAAATGAATTTTTATAAAATAACAAATAAAAGAAGAAAATGGAATTCCTTGCGGGACGCTTTGCGGTAAAAAGAAGCAACCTCTAAAGCACTTGGAGTTGGAATTTCTAAGGAGTTTTCTTTTCATGATGTTGAGGTAAAAAGATGAGAATGGGAAACCATATATAGAATATGGTGACTTTAGAGACATCTGACTATAAGCCATACTGATACAACAGTAGTGGCGTTTGTTGTTTTTAGAGAAAGGGGAGTAGATTAATGATTAATGATAGACCAACACAATTAAGAGTAAATTTAGATGCATTATTAAATAATTACAGAAAGTTAAATGCTTTAAATAACAAAAATTGGATTAGCTATTGTTAAAGCAGATTCTTATGGACTTGGTCTCGAAAGTAATCGCATCATCTATAAAAAAATGGAGTTAGGGCATTTCGCAACAGCAACATTAGAAGAAGCAATAGAACTAAAAGATGTTATTAAAGATAGTATGGTCCTTGTATTAGGAGTTACAAATCCCCAAAATGTTAAATATGCAGTAGAAAATAATGTTTCTTTAACATGTCCGTCTAAAGAATGGTTAGAAGAATCTTTAGCACAATCGCATAAAGAAATAGAAGGAAAATTAAAAATTCATGTTAAAATAGACACGGAATGGGAAGAATTGGAACTTCCGATTTAGAAGAACTAAAAGGGATTGATAACTTATTAGATTCAGAAAAACTTGATTTTTGAAGGAATTTTTTTCACATTATTCAAATGCTGATGGAGATGATGATAATTATGACAATTATCAAACAGAAAATTTCGAAAATTCTCTTAATGTTTTCACTCATAAACCGAAATATATTCATATAGAAAATTCAGCAGGAACGGTAAAATATAGTGATAGAGAAGATCGTTACAATCTTTCTAGAATAGGTATTACATTATATGGATGTTATCCAAGTGAAATATTGAAAAATTAGATAAGGTACAATTAGAACCTGTAGCTAGTTTAATTAGTAAAGTGACACATGTAAAAATTCCAAGCAGGACAAAAACTTGGGTACGGTGTTAGCTATGAAGCTAGACAAGATGAATATATCGCGACAGTGCCTATAGGATATGCTGATGGCTTACTAAGGAGAGCTCAAGGATTTAAAAATTATAGTTGGATCTGAAGAGTGTGAAATTGTTGGACGTGTATGTATGGATCAACTTATGGTTCGTTGTAGTGAAAATGTAAAAGTAGGAGACGATGTACTATTCTTTGGAGAATATAACGGTCAAAATGTTTCAGTAGATGCTTTTGCAGAATATCAAAATACAATAAGTTATGAAATATTTTGTTGTATAAATAAACGTGTTCCAAGAGTTTATTATAATAATAAGATGGAGTTATAGAATGTATGAGAAAATTACAAAAATTTGGCAACTAAGCTAAAGATACAAGATAAGTATGTGGTAAATGTATTAAATCTATTAGAAGAGGGAAATACAATTGCTTTTATCACTAGGTATAGAAAAGAATTAACAAATTCTTTAGATGAAGTTATATAAAACAAATACAAGATGAATTTAATTATTTAAAAATCTCTTGAAGAAAGAAAAGAAGAAGTAATAGATTGATTTCAGAAAAAGGTCTACTTACTGATGAGTTGAAAAAGATATTTTAGCTCAAGAAAAACTACAAAGGGTAGAAGATTTATATCGTCCGTTTAAAGAGAAAAACGTACTAAGGCTACGATAGCTAAAGAAAAAGGGTTAGAGAAACTAGCAAAACTATATATTAAAATTACCAAAATCAATTGATGATTTAAATAAAGAAGCAGCTAAATATATAAATACTGAAAAAGAAGCAACAGTATTGAAGAAGCTATTAATTATGCACTAGATATTATTGCAGAAAAATATTTCAGACAGTGCGAAATATCGAGTATGTGCTTTGAAAACACTAGAAAATTCGGTCAAATTACTTCAGTACTTAAAAAGGTGGAGAAGAGAAAGACGAAAAACTCCACATATAAAAACTACTATGAGTTTGGTGAACAAATTTTCGAAAATTGCTTCACATAGAATCCTTGCTTTAAATAGAGCGGAAAAAGAAGGTATAATTCGTAAGTATTGAAAATGATAAAGATAGACTACATAATTATATTCTTAGAGGCTTAACAAAAAAATCGTCAAACAGCAATAAATGAATTACTATTAGAATGTATCGCTGATAGTATGAAACGTTTAATTTATCCATCTATCGAAAGAGAAATTGAAGTGACTTAACAAAAAGCAGAAGAAGACTCTGTAGTTATTTTCTCAGAGAACTTAAAACAACTTCTAATGCAAAGTCCTCTTAAAAACAAAAAAAGTCTTAGGAATAGACCCAGCGTTTAGAACTGGTTGTAAGATGGCGATTGTTGATGAATATGGTAATTTTATAGATAAGGTGGTTATTTATCCACATAAACCAGCATCAGCAGATAAACAAGAGAAATCTAAAAAGATTTAATTAAATTTATTAATAAACACAATATTAATTTAATAGCTATCGGTAATGGGACAGCATCTCGTGAAACTGAAAAATTTGTTGTAGAAAATTTAAAAGAAGCGGGACTAAAAATAGATTATGTTATAGTTAATGAAGCGGGAGCAAGTGTTTACTCAGCGAGTGAAGTGGCTCGTGAAGAATTTCCTGATTTTAACGTAGAAGAGAGAAGTGCAGTATCAATTGCACGTCGTATTCAAGACCCGCTAAGTGAACTAGTAAAAATCGATCTCAAGTCAATCGGTGTTGGACAATATCAACATGATATAACACCTAAATTTTTAGAAAAAGAACTAACTTTCGTAGTTGAAACAGCGGTAAATAAAGTAGGGGTAAATGTTAATACAGCCTCAGTATCTTTATTATCATATGTTTCAGGTGTTAATAAGCAAATAGCTAAAAATATTGTGGCTTATCGTCAAGAAAATGGGAAAATTGAAACTATTAAAGAAATTGCTAAAGTACCAAGATTAGGTAAGAAAACATATGAGCAATGTGTAGGATCTTTAGAATACCAGATAGTAAAAATATTTTTGATGCTACAGGTATTCACCCTGAGAGTTATAAAGTCAGCAGAAAACTTATTAAAAGAATTGAAATTATCTACTATGAAGTTGGGACTGAAGAGTTTGCAACTACTGTAGAAGCTGTAGATAAGAAAGAACTGGCTGAAAAATCGGTGTGGAATAGAAACACTTGAAGATATAATTAAAGATTTAAAACAGCCATTACGTGATGAACGTGAATCATTTGCTAAACCATTGTTAAAATCAGATATTCTGACAATAGATGACCTACAAATTGGTGTGAAATTAGCTGGAACTGTTAGAAATATTACACAGTTTGGAGCTTTTTATAGATATAGGTCTTAAGCAAGATGCAATGGTTCATATTTCAAAAATCAGTAAAAATTATATTAAAAACCCATTAGACGTTCTTAGTGTAGGACAAATCGTTGATGTATATGTTATTGATGTAGACAAAGAACGAGGTCGTGTCGCACTAGCAATGTTTAAAGATTAAAGGAGGTAGAAATGAGTAATAACAAATCAAAATACCTTCCAAGTATAGATAGCTTAAGGGCATTGGCGGTATTAGCCGTTATTATTTATCACGTCGATGTAAATTACCTACCAGGTGGTTTCTTAGTGTTGATTTATTCTTTGTTTTATCAGGTTATTTAATTAGTTCATTGATTATTAAAGAATATAAAAAGACAGGGTCTCTTAATTTATATAATTTTTATTTAAGAAGAGCTAGACGTTTATTACCAGCAGTGTATTTTATGATAACTGTAGGATTGATAGTGATGGTGCTATTCAATGATGTATTACTACGTAAAAGTCATCTTGATGCCTTATTTGGTTACATATATTCAAGTAACTGGTGGTATATATTCCATAAATTAGATTACTTTGATAGTTTTGGTTCGCAAAAGTCCATTTTAAACATTTATGGTCATTAGCTATTGAAGAACACTTACATGGTTTTTCCCATTATTATTTTTAATATTTAATGGGAAAAAGAAAGCTAAAGATGGAAACATATAAATTAAATAAGAATTTTTATATGTTGTTGAGGATTAATATTTATATCTCTAATAACACATATTTTTATTATTCGATATAAAATAATATTAGTCGAATTTATTTTTGGAACAGATACTAGACATTTTTCATTACTTGTTGGTGTTGTAGGTGCGATTTTTATATCCTATGGATAAGCTTTAATACAAGAGTAACGCCAAAGAAAAATATACGTTACAGTTTAGTATCGTTTGTTTCAATAGCTATCTTAATAACAATTATGATTTATACTTCAGAGTATAATACTTGGCTATATCGAGGAGGATTCCTACTTGTAGCTATTTTTAGGGTTAGTAATTATAATAAGTAGTGGAAAACAACATACTATAATGTCAAAACTACTATCATTCAAAACCAATAGTTTTTATTGGTAAAATTTTCGTATAATCTATATTTATGGCATTTTTCCAATTTTAGTGTTAACTACACCAGTGTCAGAAATTGGTAATCCTAATATTTTTATATGTAATATTACGAATTATACTTACGTTTGTTGTAGCTATTATAAGTTACGTATTTGTTGAAACACCAATTGAAAACTAGGATTTATAAACTACGTTAACTTGGTTTATAAAAATAGTAAAACGTCCTAAAAAGCAAGAAAAGTATACGCTAGTATTATAGGTGTAGTATCATTACTATTTGTGATGGGGATATTTGGGAAGGTGTTCCATTCCTTTCAACAGCATTTGTAAAAAGAAATGGAAAACAATAAAGAAAACCTCAATTTGTAAATAATCAAAAATAATAATAGTGATAATAATCAAAATAAATCTACTGACGAGAATAAAGATAAAAAGAAAATAAAGATGATAAAAAAATAATTCAGACAAGAAATATAGTTCCGTAGTTGTTATGGGTGATTCTCTGACAGTTGATATCGGAGAGAAATTTAAAGAGTTGTATCCAGGAGCTGTTATCGATGGTAAAATCGGTCGACAATTATATATGGCAGTGGATGAAGCTAAAAATTACGCTCAATATAACAATGAGAATTCAGCGATAATATTCCAACTAGGAACTAATGGACCATTCACTGAAAGCCAACTTGATGAATTAGTGAAGATTTTTGATAAAGCTGATATTTACTCGTTAATGTTAAAGTACCAAGAGCTTGGGAAAAACTGTAAATTCAGAGTTAACAAAAAGCAAAAGAAAAATACTCTAATGTAACGATAATTGATTGGTATTCGGTGGCAAAATGGTAATACTACTTTATTCGAACCAGATAAGGTGCATTTAAAACCGAACGGTGCTGAAAGAATGGTTGATTTAATAGTGAAAAATCTTAAACGACCAGTAGAAATTAAAGAAGGTTAGAAGAGATATTATATATATACATAAAACTAAGTAGTTTTTAAAGACTGCTTAGTTTTATGGCTCTTTTGTCAAATTCGGGGCATGGAGAAAAATAGGAATGAAATCTAGGCGATTTTGTCGCTAGATTTTTCTTGTTTTCTTTTAAGCTTGATATTATTTTTTTATACTCAGAAACAAATAATCTAGACATAATTAAAATACGTAGTCTGAAATTAATAAAGCTAGAATATCCATAAGATACTCTTTAGTAGTTTTTATTTTTATTATTAAATCCTTCTAATGGGCCATTAGAATACTCATATTTAACAGTGCTACATATACTCTTTGTGTTTTTCATAGTATTTATAGTTTTAGACACACTTAGATAATCCTCTAGTGTCCATATCTATATACTTTCTAATTCTACAGAATCTTTAGCCTTAATAGCTTCTCTTATCGCATGTACTCTCATAGCTGGCTGTAAATTCAGCATCTATAGCTAATATATAATCTAATACTTTTTCTAGTTACATAGCGTTTAAAGCTTCTAGAATAGAATATTTTTGTTGAATTTACTTTTATCTCTATCTTCAATATTACTTTCCGAAGTTCTTTAGAATAGTGTAAGTAGAACCTTTTATTCTTATATTGATTCATTAGTTTTACTCTAGCTTTATTTAATTTCTATTAATATTTTTGAACCATATGGAATCTATCTATTATTATCTCAGCGTTAGGAACATCTCTAATCATATTCATATAAGGAGGATAAATATCTATACAAAACTCGTTTTTACTTTTCTTTTCTTACTTTTCTTGGATATCTCATAAAGTATTGTTTTAATATATGTAGTGTTCTCCCATCTACATATCTATAAAATCATGTGTTCTAGCATCTAAGAATACGAAACTCATTCCATTTTTACTATCTTTAGTTGATTTTATTTCATCGAAACACAGGTGTTCTGGTAGGTTTGAATGAGTCGTAACTTCTACAGCTTCTCTACATGATTTCATTATTTACTACTGTAGATACTGATACATTACTTAATTCAGCTTATATTTAAATGATAGTGTCTAGAAAGATTCTTCATAAGTGAAATATAGATTTTTAGATATACTGCAGTGCTTTTGTACAAATGATGTTTTCAGCACAAAACTTAGAATTACATTCTCTACATTTAAAGCGTTGTTTCTTTAATTTAAGGTATGTAGGGCATTCTGATATCTTTAATAAAGCTACTTTTTAAAACGATCGCCGAATCCATTTTTTTAACTATATTATTTCCTTCTTTCATACAACCGCAGTTTGTACAACACTTTGGTTCATATGACAAAGCTCCATGAAATATGAATGTATCTTTGACCATCTACATTGATTAAACTCAAGTTTATCCTCCATAGTTATATTTTGGTCTTTTATTAATAGTAAATTTGTGATAAAATTATTCATGACAAATATCCTTCTTAGTTAATTATTTTTCACACTTTAATTATATTGGATATTTGTCTTTATATATAGAAATTGAAACTGGGGCTGGAATTTTTCCATGCCCCGGATTTAGTATACAACCAGTTTTATTTGTTGTATTAAAAATAACAATATAAAAACGAAGAAGCATTATTTAATTGGAATTAAGTTTAGTTTCATGAATTTTTTGAATATCATAAATTTAAATAATTTTTTGTGATTAAAACATAAATATAACAATTGATAAGGCTTTTTCTAGTGAATTGTTGAACTTTCATTGAAATATGAATATAGTTTGTGATATAATATTCTAGTATTAAAATATATTTAATAGTAAAAAGGAGATAACTATGACAAAAGTAAGAGTAAGATATGCACCATCTCCAACAGGAAATTTATATATCGGAAATGCAAGAACAGCATTATTTAATTACCTTTTTGCAAAAACATTACGGTGGAGACTTCGTACTAAGAATTGAAGATACTGACTTCAAACGTAATAAAGAAGAAGGTGAAAGAAGCCAACTTAAATACATGGATTGGCTAGGTCTTGATTATGATGAAGGTATTGGAAAAGAAAAAGAATTCGGTCCTTACCGTCAATCAGAAAGAATCGATATTCTATCAAAAATACGCGATCAACTTATTGCTGAAGATAAAGCATACAAATGTTACATGACTGCTGAAGAATTAGAAGTGGAAAGAGAAGAGCAAATTATAATGGATTACCACCACGCTATAGTGGAAAACATGCTCATCTTACTAAAGAAGAACAAGAAGCATTTGAAAAAGAAGGTAGAAAACCATCTATCCGTATTCGTGTTCCACAAGACAGAACATATAAATTCGATGATATGGTTAAAGGTGAATTATCATTTGAAGGACATGACTTTCGGTGATTTCGTAATCATTAAAAATGATGGAGTAGCTACATATAACTTTGCGGTGGCAATTGACGATCATTTAATGCAAATTTTCACGTCCTACGTGGAGATGACTACGTTTCAAAATACACCAAAACAACTTGTTGTATATGAAGCATTAGGATTTGAACCACCAAGATTTGGTCACATGACTCTAATCGTAAATGAAAAACAAGAAAAATTATCTAAAACGTGATGAACAATCATTCAATTCATCGAACAATATGATGAATTAGGATACCTTCCAGAAGCATTATTTAACTTCATTACATTATTAGATGGTCTCCAGAAGGTGAACAAGAGATTTTCACTCAAAGAAGAATTTGTTGAAATTTTCGATGAAAAACGTTTAAGTAAATCACCAGCGTTCTTCGATAATAACAAACTAACTTGGATTAATAACCAATATATTAAAGCACAACCTTTAGAAAGAATCGTAGACTTATCATTACCATTCTTCGTAAAAAGAAGGTGTTGCAACTGCTGAAGAAGTGAAGCAAATAAAGCTTGGTTTGAAAAATTAATTTCTCTATACCAACCACAAATGAGTTATGGTGCTGAAATCGTAGAATTAATCAAAAACAATTTCTTCGTAGAAGAAGTAAAATTTGATGAAGAAGAATTAGAAATTTTAAAACAAGAAACAACAGCAACAGTATTCGAAGATTTCTAACAAAAAGTTGAAGAAGTAGAAGAATTTACTGCTGATAATATCAAAGCTTTTAATCAAAGCTATTCAAAAAGATACTGGAGTAAAAGGTAAAAACTTATTCATGCCAATTCGTATAGCTTCTACAGGATCAATGCACGGTCCAGAATTAAACACAAGCTTTAGAATTACTAGGTAAAGAAAGAGTAGCATCTAGAGTAAAAAGTCGATTAGAAACAATTAAATAAAAGTTTTAAATTTTTATAAATTAAGGTGAAATAAATTGAGAATATCTAATTTTAGATTAGCTCTTAATTTTAATTTTCCAGCTGGGAAAAATAAGAGAAGAAATATAAATAAAAGTAAAGAAAAATATCTTGACATTTATCAGTAAATAAGGTATTATTACTTTATGATATTGTTTATATATCTTCACGAGTAAGCTCCCTGGAAAACTTAGTCGTTATGACAGATTAAAAACAACATCTAGGAGGAAAAGACATGTCAAAACATATATGGCAAAGCCATCAACTGTAGAAAAAAAATGGTATGTAATCGATGCTGAAGGACAAACTTTAGGTCGCTTATCATCAGAGGTAGCTTCAATTTTAAGAGGGAAACACAAACCTACTTATACACCACACATTGATACTGGGGATAATGTAATCATTATCAACGCTGAGAAAATTGTGTTAACTGGTAAAAAAATTAACTGATAAAATTTACCGTCGTCACACAATGCACCCAGGTGGGTTAAAAGAAAGAACTGCTGGATTAATGGTAGAAAAATATCCAGAAGAACTTTTAGAACTATCTATCAAAGGTATGTTACCAAAAATACTTTAGGTAGAGCTCAAGGAATGAAACTTCACGTTTACCGTGGAGCTGAACACCCACACGCAAAGACAAAAAACCAGAAAAATACGAATACGTGGATAATATAGGAGGAAATAATTAAATGGCACAAGTAGAATATCGCGGTACAGGACGCCGTAAAAGCTCAGTAGCACGTGTAAGATTAGTACCTGAACAGGAAAGTTGTTATCAACAACAGAGAAATGCGTGAATACTACCATTAGAATCATTAGTATTAGACTTAATGCAACCTTTTAGAAGTTACATCTACTACAGGTAACTATGACGTTTTAGTTAACGTTAACGGTGGAGGATACACAGGACAAGCTCAGCAATCCGTCACGGAATTGCACGTGCTTTACTAGAAGTAAAACCCAGAATACCGTAAAGACTTAAAACCAGCAGGATTACTAACTCGTGACCCTCGTATGAAAGAACGTAAAAAAATACGGTCTTCGTGGTGCGAGACGTCCCTCAATTCTCAAAACGTTAATATTGGTCTTATACCAGTACGTCAAGGCAACAGAGAATCCTTTCTGTTGTCTTTTGAATTTGATAAAAAGAACAAAATATAGTTAATAGTAAAGAAACTGAGGATACTAATAATTAATTAGTATCCTCAGTTTCTAAATTTAATTTATTCTATTCATAACTCAGAGTCTTTTTAGAGTGAAAATAACTTCAGTTCCTGCTGGATAATTATCTAATGATACTAAAAAGTATTTTTCTCTAATTTTTGGTTTAATTTCTGCACTAACTTGAGCTATTTCATTTAATTCATCATATAAGTTTTTAAATAATTTAGCATCTTTTACGTTAATTTTTGGATTTATTTGATAGACTGGAGTTTCTCCAAACCATGTATCTTCATTTTTAAAGTCAATTTCGATTTTTTTCGTTAATTTTCAGTTTAATCGAAATATCATAATCAAAAAGTATATCTATCAAATAATTTTACTAGACTACTGATATAATCATGAGATCCTTTATTTGAGCGATTTATAAATTTAAGTTTTGCACTATAATCAATCGCATTAAGATCTAAGATTTCGCTAGTTTAAAAACATCGAATTCATCATATACATCAGAAGTAACAAAGTTAACTTTGACATCATATCCTACGCGTTGAAACTCTTGATATTTTTCTAAAAGTTCCTCTGAAGTTAAATCCTCATGATTTTTCCTTAACATTGGTAACTGACTCTTGCCATCCCTCTATAACTTCTGTTTAGGATATTTAACAGTCAATAAATAATTCATTCAATTATTCTCCTTAATATTTAACACATTACTATTATACATATCTTTCAGTATATTTACAATAGAATGTATTAAGTTTAACATTAGATTAATACTTTGAATTTAATATATAGATATAATGGTAATTTTAAAAGTTCGCTATTATTATGGAGATAAAAATAAATAGTACTAATCCTTAATAATATCTAACCAAGATAGTTTATAAAAATAATTGATACATAAATTATGTTTAATATTTAAACTTATTAATATACTTAAAGTTTTCATATGTTTTCATGAAAAAATCCTATTCTTTGGACAATTTTCTATAATATTTATATAATAAGAGTCATAAAATTTAAAAAGGAGGTCATTGTATATGAAAATAATTGCACTTTCAACAAGAAGTGTCGATTACCAATCAGATGCTGGTATAGCAAAAAGACGTCTATACATTAATGGTTATTTTTCAGAAGTAGCAGAAAAAGCTGGATTTATATTATTCCCAGTTTGTTCTCAAAAACGGAATTGAGGAAATTGTAGCCATGTGTAGTGGCCTTTATAATTGCTGGTAGGGATCGGGACATTAATCCCTAAGTTTTATGGGGAAGAACCTCAGAAGGTTTAGAATATCCTGAAAGATCCGTATGAAGATGAATTAGACTTCAAACTTATTGAGCTTTTTGAAAATAATAAGCTCAATACTTGGAATCTGTAGTGGATTACAAAGCTTAAATATTTATCATGGTGGTTCATTGAAACAGCATATTAAACGATCATACAAGTAAAGAAAAATTAGTTCGTCACAGTATAGATATAGAAGAAAATTCATTTGTCCATAGTTTATATGGAAATAAAGCGAAGTTAATCTCAATTCATCATCAAGCAGTAAATAGAGTTGCAGAAGGATTTAAAGTAACAGCAGTTTCTGAAGATGGAACTGTAGAAGCAATTGAAAAAGGAAACTTAATTGGATTACAGTGGCATCCAGAAGTTGATTATGAAATTGATACATTTAAAAATTTCTAAATCTATGTGAATAGAATTTTGTATTACATTATTAATAAAAATAAGAATACAGCATCAAAATAGTTGACTATTATTCAAAAATAATGGTAAACTAATCTTTGTGTAAAATAATAGCAGTGGATTAATTGTTATTGCCTCTATGTTATACATTATTTAATGTGGCAACTGTAGCCTATGTCATAGGGCGAAGTTCCAGTTTTTATAACATATACAACAACGATAATCGTGCTTTTTGTTTTCACAAAAATAAAAACAAAAAGATAAAAGGAGGAGCACATAATGGCTCGTTTTACAGGTTCAACTTGGAAAAAATCTCGTCGTTTAGGAATTTCACTAAGCGGTACTGGTAAGGAGTTAGCTAAACGTCCTTACGCACCAGGACAACACGGTCCTAACTTAAGAAAAAAACTATCTGAGTATGGTTTACAATTACAAGAAAAACAAAAACTTCGTTACCTACACGGAATGAACGAAAAACAATTCCGTAAATTATTCGATAAAGCTGGTAAATTACAAGGTCTTCACGGGGAAAACTTCATGGCATTACTTGCTACACGTTTAGATTCTGTAGTATACAGCTTAGGATTAGCTAGAACTAACCGTCAAGCTAGACAATTAGTTAACCACGGTCACGTTCTTGTAGATGGTAAAAAAGTAGATATCGCTTCTTACGCTGTTAAACCAGGTCAAGTAGTTTCAGTAAGAGAAAAATCTAGAAACCTTGAAATCATTAAAGAAGCTGTTGAAATCACTAACTTTGTACCTGAGTACTTAACTTTTGATGCTGATAAATTAGAAGGATCATTAGTAAGACTTCCAGAAAGAAGTGAATTACACCCAGAAATCAACGAACAACTTATCGTTGAGTACTACAGCAGATAATAAAAATAAGCCCTTTAAACTATCGTTTAAGGGGCTTATTTTTGTTTATGAGTAAAATCTGCGCAAAGGTTATTCAATTTTGTTCTGAGATTTAATTTCATATTTTTCAGTAACGTGAGTGTAAATATCTAAAGTAGTATCAATTTTTGAATGACCCAACCTCTTAGATATAACCTTAATCGGGACTCCTGCTTCAACCAATAAAGCAACGTGAGTGTATCTGAACATATGAGTAGTTAGTTATATTTTTAAAATTGTGATTAAGTGTTGAAAGATTAGTGTCGAATACTGTCTTCGAAGAACTTGTATATCTTATCAAGATAGCTAATGTTTCATCATTTATTTCAATTAGTGCGGATACTTGATAAAGTTTTAGGAGATGTAAACACTCCAGAAGCGTGTTTTGTTTTATTTACACTAAGTGTCTTGTTTTTATATCAATATCTTTTTGGGGAACTGCCAGTAATTCTCCAGCACGTAAGCCTATTAGTAATTGAACTGTTACAAAATCTTTTGTAATAGGGTGTGTTATGGATTCCAAAACTTCTTGGATTTTTATTGGTTTCTATGTATTTAATCTTTTGTTTTTCTTTGAACTTGTCTTCTTTTTGATAAAGTGAATTCTAAATAGATATCAAATGTAGATATGTAGTAAGATTTGATGAATTTAAAGAAAATATTAAATATATTTTTTTATTGATTTTATATGTTGAGGAGAATATGTTTCTCTGTATTGATTTAATTTTTCGTACTCCAGTTTTTGTGGTATCGCTAATATTTATGTCATCATCTAACAATTTTAAAATTGACTTATAAGAAGCTAGAGTGTTGATACTCACAGTATTCTTTTTATTTCTAAAAATTCATTTTTATAAAATCCTATAGTTTTCAACTCTACTTTATCTTCTAATTTTTCTCTATTCTTCTCTTGTAATTCCTCAAATGCTTCTTTTCTGAAGCACGTGTTTTATTCGGTTTTAATCACAGTGATTCGTTTGTATTTTCCTTCTTTGTCCTTATATCCTTCTGTGAACTGCCATTTTCCATTTGGTAATTGTCTTTTTACATAACAAATACACATCCTTTTCTTGATTTTAAGTAGATGTGTATGATATACTATTAGTGTACTGTGATGTGTATATCATACATTTCATAAACTCCTTATCTTGGCGGAAGGGAGTTTTTTTATTTTATTTCAAATCAAGTTTAATGATTTTCTTATCTTTGAATGAGAATGTTGGTTGTACTTCTAATTTAGCGATCCATCTTCATTCACAGCAAAAAGCTTGTGTTACGTTTTCTGAAATTCTGTTAGGTGAGATACTATCTAATTTGACTTGAACAGGGTATGACTCTGCTTTTTTACCGTTAACGTATAACTTTATGTCAGTACCTACTGGGTAATCTTTGTCAGAAAGGTTTTTAACATCATAAGTTACTAAAAGAACTTTTTTAGCTTCTTTTTTCTCAAATTGATTTCTTTCATTAGTCCATGCAGAGATTTTACTGTGATTTTCCGCAGTTTTATCAAAAGTAATAGGCGTACCTAACTTAGCCTCATTGCTAGTTTTCTTTTCTTCTTTTTGTTCAGTTTTATTAGAAGATGAACTATTTTCAGTTTTTGAAGAACATCCAGCAAGTACTACAGCACTAGCAAGGAATGTACTCAATAATATTCTTGATTTTTTTCATTCTTATAAACTCCTTTTAATTGTATTTTTTTGGCGGTATTTTAACCATAATGGATAGCTAATTAAAGCTATCTTAATATTTACATCTTAATTCTACTACTTTTACCTAAAAATCACAACCGGCTTTAGTTGCTATTTCTTCATTTGAATAAAAACATAGGTAGGTAGTTTGATTAGTACTTACTAACATTATTCCATTTTCTGTTTTTTTGAAGTTTTTGCAAGTTGCATCATCTCCGTTAACTAAAAACAATAACAGTATCTCCACTATTAGCATCAGATTGCTGACGTACAATAACAACGTCTCCATCATCCATTTTAGGTTGCATACTGTCACCTTTAATTCGTAGTGCGAAAAATTCCCCTTGACTTTGGAATGAAGAGTCTATTTCCTCATAGTCTAAAATATCTTCAACAGCTGAGATAGGTATTCCTGCTAAAACTGTTCCTAATACTGGAATTTGTAGTCCTTGTTGATTTTGAGATTCATACTCCATACCTAATAAGAAATCAGGTGTTGTGTGTAATGCAGAAGCAAAATCCTCTACTTTATTCAATGGAAATTCACGTGTACCATTAAAATATCTAGAGATAGCAGATTTAGCTGTGCCGACTCTACGAGCTAGTTCACTCATTGACATTCCTTGTTCTTCTGTTAGTTTTTTTAACTAACTCTACTACTTTTTATTACTATTCATTGTATTCACCTCCTATTAATAATTACATTATAACATTGTTCCCTGTTTGAATACAATAATTATTTTTAAAAATACATTTTTTTATATTTTAAAAATGTTGACAAAAAGAGAATAAACAAATTCTTTTTCATACAAACTAGCCCTCCCTTATTAGAGAGGAGAAAGGGGGAGTGAGATGGAAAGAGAAGAAATTAATTATGCACTTAATATTTTATCTAAGTACCCAGGTGAAACTAAGCCAGAACTAGTTGATGATTTAAAGAAAAATATAGCACCCTTAACAAATGAGATAATTTCTATATTTGAAAGAGAAAAACTTACATTTGAAGAATGCTACATTATATTAGATTTTACTTTATAGATCGCTTAAATATAAATCTCAAAAAAAGTTAATCTATAATATTTACTGAAATTATTTCAAAGTTATCTTTTTCAGAAATTAATAGATAATCAAATACAATATCGCTTTCAATGAATTTAATATCATACATTTCAAATTTATCATTTGAAATGTTTAAGTTAATATTTTCATCGAGTATTAACTTAAGTAAAGCTGATTTGAAATTTATATTACTTAATTTAAATAACTCAGTTAAATAGTTAATATGAAAAGGTTTAATATTTTCTGAGATATAAAATAATCAATAGGTTCAAAAAGTAATTTCAGGCTTATTGAAATCATTAAAGATTTTCCACTGAAAATTTAGTAGTATTAAAATTACGTAATGTTGTTCCAGTGATTATTTTGTCGTTGTATTTGATAATATACTCTAAATTAATATCATTATTTAGTTCGTTAGATAATTTTATAGATATATATTTTAAGAGTAATTCTTTTTGTTGTAATTCAGTATATTTCATTATATTTCACCTTCGTTCTTTTTAGAATATATTCCTAGAAAAAAATAAGAAGTAGAAGGTTTAAATTTCCCGGAAATATTCAGATATATTATAGCATAAAAGTGAAGAAAGGTCAAAGAATTATGAAAGCATTTTTATAAAAGCGGTAAAAGAACAATTAGAAGATAAAGGAATGACAATTTATAGATTATCAAAAGAAACAGGAATTTTTCGAACAAACATTATATTCAATGTTTAATGGCAACACATCTAGTCCTCAGTTAGATAACTCTGTTAAGATAGCAAATGTATTAGACATTGACTTAAATAAATTAAAGGAAGGTGATTAAGATGAAAGAAGAGGACTTCTATAATGCTTATAAGGATAAATTAGAAAATCCAGAAGATTGGGTTGAAAGATCCGATTTTAAAAATATTTTTAAAAATGGAAGGTTCACATAAAAATTTAATGATTGGTTAATAGAAATTGAAAGTTTGGAAGATAATTATTTATATATTCAAGGTACTCTTGCAACTAACGAGACTTTCAACAAAGTTAGAATTTACAAATTATATTAACAATAAAAGGTTAATAAAAACGTGAAAAACGACTAAAGAAAGAAGCTTAAGAAATGAACACCTTAAGAAAAAAACTTTAATACTTTGTACCTTACATTAAATAACATGGCTATTTGTATGGCAATAATGACTAGCATTGAGTTATCAAGAATATTTGGAGTGATAATTGGAATATTAACGATCATATTTGTTAAATTTGATGAACGTAGTGAATATGCATTTCAGATGGTGATGAAGATATAGAAGGAGAATAAAATAAGAGAATTTGAACTTGTAAAAGGATATGATGGTAAATTACCGGTCATTGCAAATGTTGGAGATGGGGGAGCTGATTTCTACACGGATGAAAGAGTAGTCTTGAGACCAGGAACTATTAACACCTTTAATTCCTATAGCAGATAATAAAATAAGCCCTTTAAACTATCGTTTAAGGGGCTTGTTTTTTTGTTTATGAGTAAAATATGCTCAAAATAAAAACAAAAAAATTTATTTGTTTTCTGCTTTAAAATTATTATAGATTATTGGGTCAAAGAGAATACCTTTTTTCACTATTATTATTTTATCATAAAAAGAAGAAAAATAATATCAGAAATAACTTTAATTATATTTTTAATATAGAGTTTTTCAATAAAAGTATAAATAGTTAGTTATATCACATCAAAAGCTTATTGTATTATCAAGAAGTTATATTTTTCATCAAATAATGTGAAAATATAACAAACTGAAAAGGAAAAATTAATTTTGTATAAATATTTTAGTTTTTCAATAAAAAGTATATACTTCTAGTAAATAATTTTGTATAAATTAAAAATTTTCGAAAATAAAATTAATCCTTTTATTCTTATGAAACAGAATGACTTAGAAAATATAACAGCTGTTTTTCAAATTTCTTTTCCTAAAACAATTGATACTTATTTTCACAAAAATAGTATTAAGTAAAATCAAAGAATAGCTATTTTATAGGTTTTTATTCCTGTATTAATATAATAAAATAGGAAAATATTTTTCACCATTACTTTTCATTAGAAAAACGCTTTCATTAGTATAAGAATTGTGGTAATATATAGTACAGAAAAAAATTAGGAGGTAAGGGAAATGATTATCGGAGTACCAACAGAAATTAAAAACAACGAAAGTAGAGTGTCTGCAATTCCGGGAGTAGTACATGAATTAGTACTAGATGGGCACACTGTTTATGTAGAAAAGGAGCTGGCTTAGCTTGGGTATTTCAGATGCGGAGTATGAAAAAGTAGGGGCTGTTTTATTAGATAAAGCAGAAGATGTATGGAATAAATCAGATTTAATCTATAAAGTAAAAGAACCAATTCCATCAGAATATAAATACTTCAGAAAAGGTTTAATTATCTATACTTACTTACACTTAGCAGCAGATCAAGAATTAACTAAAGCAATGGTAGAATCAGGGACTATCGGTATTGCTTTTGAAACAGTAAAAGTAGGTCGTACTTTACCATTATTAAGACCTATGAGTGAAATTGCGGGAAGAATGGCTATTCAAGAGGGTACAAGATTCTTATCAAAAGTACAAGGTGGTAAAGGTAAATTATTACAAGGTGTTCCAGGAGTTCAACCAGGTCATGTTGTAGTTATTGGTGCAGGGGTAGCAGGAACTGCAGCAGCTACAGCAGCTTCAGGCTTAGGAGCTCGTGTTACAATGTTAGACGTTAACTTGTGATCGTTTAACTGAATTATCACATATTTTTGGTGGTAAAGTAGAAACAGTTTACTCTAATAAATTAAATATTGCAAATGCAATTAAAACTGCTGACTTAGTAGTAAGTACAGTGTTAATTCCAGGAGCTAAAGCACCAAAACTTGTTACTAAAGAAATGATTAAAGATATGCCAGATGGTGGTGTTATCGCAGACGTTGCCATTGACCAAGGTGGTACAACAGAATATACAGAAGGTCGTCCCTACAAGTCATGATAAACCAATATTTGTAGAAGAAGGAGTATTACACTATTCAGTTGCTAATATTCCAGGTGCAGTAGCTGAAACAGCAACATACGCATTATGTAACGCTACAGCTAAATATGTTAAACTAATAGCTAAATTAGGAGTTAAAGAAGCAGTTGCTAGATTCTGAATTAGTACCAGGTATCAACGTAGCTAATGGAAAAGTAACATTCAAAGCAGTTGCAGATGATTTAGGATATGAATATACTCCAGTAGAGCAAGCTTTGTAATATAATATTAAAAATAAAATATAGAATAGTTATATTGTAGAGAAGTGGTATGTATATTTATAGTATGTTAACCACTTCCTTTTATTAGATAGTAGGTAAAAATTGTAAAAGAGAAAATATATTATTTTATTAGGTTATTTATTATTTGTTTAATTCTTTACTTACATAAGTAAAACAATTAGTAGCGAATAATCTATAACTATGATATAATTAATAAATATTATTAATAGGGGAGAATATTTATTATAAATTAGGAGGATATTATGAGCGTTTTTAGAAAAAAATCAATTGACTCAATTTTAGCTGAGTCGCGTAACAAAACGTTAAACCCCACGATGAAAACTATGGACTTAGTTCTATTCGGGATTGGGGCTATTATTGGATCAGGTATTTTAGTATTAACAGGTAAAGCTTCAGCAGAAGCAGGACCTGCAGTTGTATTTTCATTCTTAATTGCAGGATTAGCATGTTGTTTAGCAGCACTTTGTTATGCAGAGCTAGCATCGACAATTCCATCAAGTGGTAGTACATATACTTACTTATATGTATCGGTTGGTGAGATTGTAGCGTATGCGATAGGATGGGTATTAATAGGAGGATATGTTCTTACAGCTGCAACAGTAGCCAATGGGTGGTCTAGTTACTTCTCACGTCTATTAGCTGGGTTGGGTATAGACCTTCCAAAAGAAATTTATACATTACCTTCACTTGGAGGATATGGAAATATCCCAGCGATTGTTATCGTACTGTTAATTACTTTTATTCTATCAAAAGGAACTTCAAGTAGTAAAATGGTAAATAATCTTATGGTAGCTGCAAAAGTAGGTATTGTAATTTTATTCATTGTTGTTGGTGCATTTTACGTTGAACCAACACACTGGACAAATAACTTTGCTCCAACTGGATTTTCTGGAGTTATGTTAGCTGCAACAACAGTATTCTTTGCATACTTAGGATTTGATGCGATTTCTACTTCTGCAGAAGAAACAATCAATCCTGAAAAAGCATTGCCTAAAGCAATTATTATCACAATGATCGTTTGTACGGCTTTCTATATTCTAGTATGCTTAGTATTAACTGGTGTTGTTGAATACAGCAGACTTGGAACTGGAGATGCGTTAGCATTCGTTTTAGAAGAAGTTGGACAAAATAAAGTTGCGGGTATCGTGTCTCTTGGTGCGGTAATCGGACTTATGGCTGGTATCTTATCATTCATGTATGCAGGTATTCGTATTACTTATACAATTGCTCGTGATGGATTATTACCAAAAGGATTAACAAAAGTTAATGCGAATAAAGTACCTAGTACTGTAACTTGGGGATTAGGAATTTTAACAGCGGTTCTAGCTGGTTTCTTACCATTAGGTAACCTTGCAGACTTAGCTAACGTAGCTTCAATTATAGCATTTGCGTTAGTAAGTTATACAACTATAGTATTCTACAAAAAATTCCCAGACTTAAAACGTGGATTTAAAGTACCTGGAATGCCAGTATTACCAATTATATCTATCGTTTTATTTGGAGCATTACTATACAGTGTTACATTAACAACATGGATTATCTTCATCGTTTGGGTAATCGTAGGTATGATAATTTACTTCACATTCTCATACAAAAACAGTAAATTAAAATAATAAAACAGAAGCAACTCATCAAAAAGAGATTTCTTAGATATCTTAATTGTTGAGTTGCTTTTTATAATTATCTAATTTATACACCAGACCATAGGTTACGTTTATTACTTTTTGCTTTATTTTGTGCCTTTTTATATTTTTTTCTAGATATCTAGTATCAGGTGGTTTTACGTATTTTATTTCAGCTAAACCAGATACTAGTAATTCTTCTTGAACATTTTTACCATCAGCATAAACGTAGCATAGAGCTCTATGATACTTGTCTTCTTTTTGATAAACATCAAATTCAATTTCAACATTTTTAGCATTAGACAAAAAGTTTTTCCGTTTAATTCACTAGCCTCAGGTCCATATTTTTGAACTTTCACACCAGGTTTTACTGTTTCTGGAGTATCGATAAGTAAATATCTAACTTTTAGTTCTTTATGATTGAATTGAACGATAATTGTGTCACCATCTATCTTTTTGAGAAATTTAACCCTATATTTGGTGTTATCACCTTTAATCAAAATTCCATTCACTGTGGCTTCTTTATAATCTTCTCCATGAGTATTAATAATTGAAATAATAATCATAAATACTGTTAAAAAGAATAAAGAACACAATAAAGACTTTTTTTATTCATAATAATCCCCCTGTATATTTAATTCTAACACTTTTATCATAACTAATAAAGAAAATAGATGAAATAAATAATGAATAATTTAATACTAAAATTAAATATATAATATTAAATTATCTTTAATAATTATAAAGTTAAAAACGATAAATATAATAAAAATCTCAATTTATAAGGTTTATATTTATCGTGGTAAATAATATAAGTAACAGTATTTTTAAACTTATATATACAAGGTTAAATTATTGTTTAAAAATATTCTAAATAACATTTTTATTTTTAATAGCAAGGGAAACTGCCTAAACAGATACTTTGTAAACGCACTCTTTCAATGATAGTATAAGACTACAATAAAAAAACAAAGGAGAAAAGAATATGACTAAATTAAAAAGAAAATTTTTAAAATGTTTATTAATGGGGAGTGGGTAGATGCTGAAGATAAATTAGTATTAAAATCATATAATCCAGCTAATTCTGAATACTTAGCAAACTTCCCAGATGCAACAGAAGGAGATGTAAATAGAGCAGTAGAAGCTGCACAAGAAGCGTTTAAAACTTGGAAATATACAACAGTATCAGAACGTGCAGCTTTACTAAACAAAATTGCAGATATTATTGATGCTAATACAGAATTATTAGCTACCGTAGAATCTTTAGATAATGGAAAACCAATTCGTGAAACATTAAATGTAGACGTTCCATTCAGTGCAAGACATTTCAGATACTTTGCAGGGTGTATACTAGCTGATGAAGGACAAGCAACAGTTTTAGATGAAAAATTACTAAGCTTAGTTTTAAGGGAACCTATTGGAGTAGTAGGGCAAATTATTCCTTGGAACTTCCCATTCTTAATGGCAGCCTGGAAAATTGCACCAGCTTTAGCTGCAGGCAACACAATTGTGCTAAAACCATCAAGTATTACATCGCTTAGCATACTAACATTCGTAGAATTAATTCAAGATGTATTGCCGAAAGGTGTATTAAATGTAATCACAGGACGAGGAAGCAAATCAGGGGAATTCCTAAAAAATCATCAAGGATTAAATAAACTTGCATTCACTGGATCTACAGAAATTGGTAAGAAAATTGCTGTAGCAGCTGCAGAAAAATTAATTCCAGCTACATTAGAATTAGGAGGTAAATCTGCTAACATTATCTTAGATGATGCTAATATTGAAAAAGCACTTGATGGGGTGCAATTAGGTATTTTATTCAACCAAGGTCAAGTATGTTGCGCAGGTTCAAGAATTTTCGTACAAGAAGGAATCTATGATGATTTTGTAGCAAAAGTAAAAGAAAAATTCGCAAAAATTAAAATTGGCGATCCACTAGATCCAAATACACAAATGGGTAGCCAAATAGATGAAAAACAAGCAGAAAAAATTGTTAATTATATCGAAATAGCTAAAAAAGAAGGTGGAGAAGTAATCGTTGGTGGTGAGCGTTATACAGAAAATGGATGTGATAAAGGGGCATTCGTTAAACCAACATTGATCGCTGGAGTAAACAATGGATGCCGTATTTCACAAGAAGAAGTATTCGGACCAGTGTCAGTAATTATTAAATTCAAAACAGATGAAGAAGTAATTGCTCAAGCTAACGATAGTGAATACGGACTTGCTGGAGCAGTATTCTCTACAAATATTACTCGTGCTTTAAATATAGCTCGTAGAGTAGAAACAGGAAGAATGTGGGTTAATACTTATAATCAAATCCCAGAACACGCACCATTTGGAGGATACAAAAATCAGGAATTGGACGTGAAACTCACAAAGTGATACTAGAACACTATTCACAAATGAAAAACATCCTAATTGATTTAAGTGATGATGTATCAGGATTTTACAACTAGTATAATTAAATAAAAACCATGATCAGGAAGTAACTCAGAATTAATATAGTTTTTGAGTTACTTCTTTTGTTTGAACTAATATTAATTTAACTTAAATTTTAACAATAATAAAAATGAGGATTCACCAACATTTCAATGCTTATGAATCCTTTTTCTGTCTCATTGTTACTTCGTTATCTCTTCAATAATCGTTTCTAATTTCATTGAACGACTTGCTTTTAAATAGGATAACTTCGTTTTTATGTTTGTTATTTTTTTAAATATTCACTAACTTCAGCAGTAGTAGGGAAGTGTAGTGTTTTTATTTTGTCATTTTTTTAATTTGTTTAGTAATGTTTTTCAGCTAGATCTCCAACGCTAATTACTAAATCAATATCGTTAGTATTGTTAGAGATATATTCACCAACTTCACCATGATAGTTAACTTCATTTGGTCCAAGTTCGAACATGCTTCCTAATACTAATGTTTTATAATCGAAGTCATCGAAGCTACTTACGACATCTACTCCAGCTTTCATAGAAGTAGGGCTGGCGTTATATGCATCGTTAATAATTAGTGAGTCTTCTTTGTAAGGAATACTTTGTAGACGCATTCCTGTGATTTCTACAGTGTTTTCGATAGCCTTGCGAATTTCTTCATTAGTTAATCCAATTTTGACTGCTATAGCTGTTGCGAACATAATGTTGAATAGATTATGTTTTCCTTTTAATTTTGTGAAGTATTGTTCATCGCTGATGCTCAGTTTGAAATTAATCTTATCACGAGTAATAGTGTAGTTTTCTAAAATAATATCGTTATAGCTATTTTCACCACATGAAGTAGCATTAATATCTGATGAATCTACTAATGTTTTTAAAAAGAACTTCATCTCCGTTATAAACGAAGTATCCGTCTTTTTTCATTCCGTTAGTAATTTCAAATTTGGCCTTAGCAATACCTTCACGTGATTTGAAGAATTCAATATGGCTTTCACCAATATTAGTAATTACTGTATAATCTGGTTCAACCATCTTAGATAAGAAATCAAGTTGACCGAATCCATCAGCTCCCATTTCAAGAACTAGTATTTCACTATCTTCTGGTGCAGCAAGAATAGTTAATGGTACACCAAGTTCGTTGTTAAAGTTACCTTGTGTTTTGTGAACTTTATATTTTGTTGATAACACACTTGTAATTATATCTTTTGTAGTAGTTTTACCGTTACTACCTGTGATTGCGATAGTTTTAGCATTTAGGCTATTTAAATAGTGTTTTGCTAAAGTTTGAATAGCTTCTAGCTGTCATTAACATAGATAATGTTATTGTTAAAAACGAAGTCATCTTTTTAAAGATAAACTTGTCATGCAGCACCTTTTTCAAAAGCACTTTCTATATAGTTATGACCATCTACATTTTCACCCTAAGAAAGGGATGAATAGATCCCTTGTTTAACTTTTTCTACTATCGATTGCTATACCAGTAATTTCTGTATCGTTTGTGATATTTACTTTTTTTGCATTTAATATTTTTCTAAATCTTTAACTAAATATTTCATGTCTTATCCTATTCTTCAGTTAATAAGTTTTTGACGATCTTCGTAACGCTCTACAGCTAACTTGAATAATTCTTCGATAATTTCAGAATAACTTACATTCATGTTAGCCCATAAAGAAGGGAACATTGAGAATGGTGTGAAACCAGGCATTGTGTTTACTTCGTTAATAAAAATTTCTCCTTCTTTAGTGTAGAAGAAGTCAGCACGTACTAAACCAGAACCACTGATTGCACGGAAAGCAGTAGTCGCCATTTCTCTAAATTTAGGATATAGAGTAGTATCTACTGGTGCTGGAATGTCCATACGTGATTGTCCGTCAGTGTATTTAGTTTCATAATCGTAGAATTCTGTTGAAGAAATATTTACAATTTCACCTGGATCAGTAGTTTTTACTTCATTGTAACCAAGTACTGCAACTTCGATTTCTTTAGCTCCAACAGCACCTTGTTCAACAACGATTTTTTTATCGAATTTAAGGGCTTCTTCAACACCTTTAACTAACTCAGTTTCATCGTTACAACGACTAATACCAACAGATGAACCTAAGTTTGCAGGTTTAACGAAAACAGGATATTTAAGATTTTCGTTGATTTCATTAATAATAGCTTCTTTTTTATTTTTCCATGTATACTCGATGAAGTGAACATATGGAAGTTGTGGTAAGTCATAAGCGACGAATAATTGTTTCATAACTACTTTGTCCATACCAGCAGCACTTGAAAGTACGTTGTTACCTACATATGCTATATCCATAATTTCTAGTAAACCTTGGATTGTTCCATCTTCACCATTTGGTCCATGAAGAACTGGGAAGACGATATCGAATTTACGTCCATCTTCAAATAATAATCCGCTGATGTCATTATCAAAGTTTGAAAAAATAAGGTCATGTTGATCGGCTATTTCTGATGTAATTTGTTCACCGCGTGCCCAGTTTCCTTCTAATGAGATGAAGATAGGGAATACGTTGTATTTTTCTTTGTCAATTGCATTAATAATTGATTTTTGCTGTTAATAGTGAAATTGAGTGTTCAGCACTTTTTCCACCATAAATAATTCCAATATTTTTGTTTTGTCATTTTTTTAATCTCCTAAGAAATAAAATTGTTTTTTTGTCTTTAATTGAAATGTATAAATATCGATTTACACATGTACTAAATTAGTAATGTTCATTATTTTATGAATACGATACAAAACTAATATACCTTATTATATCATAAAAATTTAAAAGTAGAATAAATTTGTAAGATATATTGAATAAATTTTTTTAAAAAGTTAAAACACTTAAGAATAATAAAAAGAAGCACAAGTATATTTGATTTTATATTAATCAAATTAATCTTGTTGCTTCTTTAAAATTATTGTCTAAAAGTTTATACTTTTCTTTAAGTTCTGCGATAGTATCACGAAGCTTCGCAGCTTGCTCAAACTCAAATTTTTCTGCAGCGTCGAACATTTGTTGTTCTAATTCTGCTAAGTGTTCTTCGATATTATCATCATTGATATTTGCACTTTCTTCAAGTTCAAGAATTTCATCATCTTTAACGACTTCTTTCTTAGCGCTTATTGAATCACGAATATCTTTTATAATTGTTTGAGGAGTGATTCCGTGTTCTTCGTTGTAAGCCATTTGAATTTCACGACGACGGTTCGTCTCATCAATCGCTTTTCTCATACTTCGAGTAATGTTATCTGCATACATGATTACACGACCATTTGCGTTACGAGCTGCACGACCAATAGTTTGTAAAAGAGCCTTATCTCCACGTAAGAATCCTTCTTTATCAGCATCCAAAATAGCTACTAGTGAAACTTCAGGAATATCTAAACCTTCACGTAGTAAGTTAATCCCAATAAGAATATCGAATTTACCAAGACGAAGATTTCTAATTATTTCAGTACGTTCTAAAGTTTTTATATCTGAATGTAGATATTCTACTTTTAGACCATTCTCTTTCAGGTAGGCAGTAAGAGATTCTGCCATTTTTTTAGTTAGAGTAGTTATTAGAACGCGTTCTCCTTTAGCTATAATCTTCTCAGCTTCTTTAGTTATGTCAAAGACTTGATCGCTAACTGGGCGAATATCGATAATCGGATCTAGTAGACCTGTAGGACGAATAATTTGTTCAGTAATTTTAGTACTATGCTCTAATTCGAAGTCCCCAGGAGTAGCTGATACAAAAATGGCTTGGTTTAATTTCTTCTCGAATTCTTCGAAGTTTAAAGGTCGGTTATCGAGAGCTGTAGGTAATCTGAAACCATAATCAACAAGAACTTGTTTACGAGCTCTATCTCCGTTAAACATACCACGAACCTGAGGAAGAGTAACGTGTGATTCATCGACTACTAGTAACCAATCATCTGGGAAGTAATCTAGTAGTGTGTATGGAGTACTACCAGGTTCACGAAGAGTAAGGTGAAGAGAGTAGTTTTCTATACCAGAACAAAATCCCATTTCTTCCATCATTTCAAGGTCATAGTTAGTACGTTGTTCAAGTCGTTGAGCTTCTAGAAGTTTGTTTTCCATATTAAGAACTTTTAATCTTTCTTCTAATTCAGCTCGAATCCTTTTAATAGCTTCTTTAGTTTTTTCATCACCAGCTACGAAGTGACTGGCAGGGTAAATTGCAATATGTTCAAGTTCACTTAGCACTTCCCCAGTAAGTGGATTAATTTCACGGATACGATCTATTTCATCTCCAAACATTTCTACTCGAACCGAATTTTCACTGCGAGATGCCGGGAAAATCTCAATAACATCACCACGAACTCTAAAAGTACCACGAGTAAACTCGATATCATTTCTCATATATTGAATGCTGATTAGTTTTTCCATTATTTTATTACGATTAATTTCATCGCCAACTCGTAATGATAGCACTAGAGAAGAATATTCTTCTGGAGACCCTAAACCATATATACAGCTGACACTCGAAACTATAATTACATCATCTCGATCGAATAAAGATGATGTTGCACTGTGTCGAAGTTTATCAATTTCATCGTTCACAGAAGAATCTTTTTCTATATAAGTATCTGTTGATGGAACATATGCTTCTGGTTGGAAGTAATCGTAGTATGAAACGAAATACTCAACTCGGTTGTTCGGGAAAAATTCTTTAAGCTCGTTGTAAAGTTGTCCTGCTAGTGTCTTGTTGTGGGCAAGAACTAGGGTAGGTTTACCTACGTTTTTCACGATATTTGCTATAGTGAAAGTTTTTACCAGTACCAGTAGCACCAAGTAAAGTTTGATATTTTTTTCTCCTTTATTTAAACCTTCAGTAAGTTCGGCAATAGCATTCACCTGGTCGCCTTTAGGTTCGTACTTACTCTGAAGATCAAAATCTACATGTAATCTATTAATTTCCAAAAAATTCACTCCTTTTTTAATAGTAGTATTGTGAGTAATTTTGTAAAAATAAAGTAACTCACACAAAAGGTTAATTAATTCTTTCTATAACATTATAATATAGATAGGAGAATAGTGGAAGTGATAGAAATTGATTAATTTTTACTATTTAAAGAATATTGAGATTGGAATACTATAGAAGTATCATATTTTAAAACAGTTCTACTATATTTTATTTTTGTTTTTGAATGTATATGTTAAGATAGTATAGTATGAAAAAAAGGAGGAAGTAATGGATACACAAAAATTATATATACTTCACCGAAAAAGTGAAAGAATCGATAAAATTTTTACAACAAGAATTAACAGATGTTTCTAGAACAAATATCCAGAACTTAATTTCTGAAGGTTATATAAAAGTAGATGGAAATAGTATTAAAAACAAATTATAAATTAAAAGAAGGTAATGTTATTACTATTGAATACAAGGAACCCGAAGAATTAGACGTTGTAAAACAAGATATTCCAATTGATATTGTATATGAAGACGATGATTTAATTATTGTAAATAAAGCTAAAAGGTATGGTTGTTCACCCATCAGTAGGACACAAAGATGGAACATTAGTAAATGCCTTATTATTCCACAGTGAACTTTCAAGTATAAATGGAACTATTAGACCAGGAATTGTTCACAGAATTGATAAAGATACTTCAGGCTTATTAATCGTTGCGAAAAATGATAAAGCACACGTTAAATTATCTGAGATGATTGCGAATAAAGATGTTAAGAGAAAATATTATGCTCTTGTTCACGGTAGTATTAAACACGACTACGGAACAATTGATGCTCCAATAGCTCGTAATCCAAAAGAACGTAAAGAAATGGCTGTTATCGATGAAGGAAAACCATCTATTACACACTTTAAAGTAGTAGATAGATTTGAGAAATATACACTTATCGAATGTGAACTAGAAACTGGACGTACTCACCAAATCAGAGTACATATGAAAATACATCAACCACCCATTAGTAGGCGATCCAGTATATGGGCCGAGAAAAACATTAAATACTAATGGACAAGCACTTCATTCAAAAAGTATCGAATTCAACCACCCAATTACAGGAGAACATTTATATTTTGAAACAGAAATTCCTGAGTATATGGTTGAGACTATGTCTAAATTAGATAAATAGTATAAAGTATAATATATCGCCTCAAATATTAGTTTAAACAGCTAATTTTGGGGTGATTTTTTAAAAATTAAAGGTGTACTAGTATAAGAACTTAGTTTAGAGAAAAATTAAATAGATTAAATAAATGAAAATTTTTAAGAAATTTGATTATGAAATTATGATTGAGAATTTGTAAAAACTAAGAAGTTAACGATGTATACGTTAACAACAAAAAGCTTGTGATACCAAAGAATAGAAGAATTAATATGTTAAAATTTAATAAATATTACACTTAATTGAAAAATTATAGAAGAAAATAGTTTATTTTTTTCTAAAAAGTGTAGTATTATAATATATAGTAAGTAGTTATTTAAGGAGGACAAACAACATGGTATTAGTACTCAGCAAAAGACATGCTTGTAAAAAGCAAGAAAAAGAAGGATATGCTGTAGGGCATTTCAACATCAATAACTTAGAATGGACAAAAAGCTATTTTTAGCAGCTTGTGAAGAAGCAAAAAGTCCAGTAATCTTAGGTGTAAGTGAAGGAGCAGCTAAATACATGACTGGTTTCAGAACTGTAGCAGCTATGGTTAAAGCTATGGTAGAAGAAATGAAAATTACAGTTCCTGTAGCATTACACTTAGACCACGGTTCATACGAAGGAACTCAAAAAGCTATCGAAGCTGGATTTAGTTCAGTAATGTTCGACGGATCTCACTATCCATTCGAAGAAAACATCGCTAAATCTAAAGAAATGATCGCTTTAGCTCACTCTAAAGGTATTTCTATCGAGTGTGAAGTAGGTTCAATCGGTGGAGAAGAAGATGGAGTTATCGGTAGCGGTGAATTAGATGATCCAAACGAATGTAAAACAATGGCTGACTTAGGAATTGACTTCCTAGCTGCAGGTATTGGTAACATCCACGGTAAATACCCAGAAAACTGGGCTGGATTAAGCTTTGAAACATTAGAAAAAATTTCTAACATCACTGGTGGAATTCCATTAGTATTACACGGTGGTTCAGGAATCCCAACTGACCAAATCCAAAAAGCTATCTCTAGGAGTATCTAAAGTTAATGTTAACACTGAATGTCAATTAGCATTTGCTGAAGCTACACGTAAATACATTGAAGAAGGTGGAGATCAAAAACCCTAAAAGGTTTCGACCCTCGTAAATTATTAAACCCTGGATTTGAAGCTATTAAAGCTATGGTTCACGAAAAAAATCGATATCTTCGGTTCAAGAAACAAAGCATAATAACTACGAAACATATTTTAAGACTCATGCTTTTGCATGGGTCTTTTTATAGAAGGAGAATTCCAATGCAAGAAACAATAAATTATTTAAAAAAACTAACAAGTATAGTATCACCTACTGGTTATACTAAAGAAATCTCTGATTACTTAGTAGAAGAATTAGAAAGACTTGGCTACAATTCAATAAGAACTAATAAAGGTGGAGTAAATGTAGTAGTGCTAGGTAAAGATAATTCTAAACATCGTGTAGTTACTGCTCACGTTGATACTCTAGGCGCTATGGTTCGTGCGGTAAAACCTGACGGAAGACTTAAACTAGCTAAAGTCGGTGGTTATCCTTGGAACATGATAGAAGGAGAAAACTGTCTTGTCCATGTAGCAAGTACAGGAAAAACTGTAAGTGGAACAATCTTAGTTCATCAAACTAGCACACACGTATATAGAGATGCGGGCACTGTAGAACGCACAGAAGATAATATGGAAGTAAGATTAGATGCCAAAGTAACTAACGAAAAAGAAACACGCGAATTAGGAATTGACGTAGGAGATTTCATTAGTTTTGATCCTAGAACCATCGTTACAGATACAGGATTCATTAAGAGTAGATTTTTAGATGATAAAGTTAGTGCAGCTATATTATTAGATTTATTAAGAGGATATAAAGAAGAAAATGTTGAACTTCCATATACAACACACTTCATGTTCAGTGTATTTGAAGAAGTAGGGCATGGAGCTAACTCAAGTCTTCCGAAAGAAGCAGTAGAGTACCTTGCAGTTGACATGGGTGCAATGGGTGATGATCAACAAACTGATGAATATACAGTGTCTATTTGTGTAAAAGATGCTAGTGGTCCATATAATTATGAGTTCAGAAATCATTTAGTGAGTCTAGCTAAAGAAAAATGGAATAGAATACAAACTAGACATATATCCATATTATGGAAGTGATGCTTCGGCAGCTATGCGAGCAGGAGCAGAAGTAAAACATGCATTATTAGGTGCAGGAATAGAGTCAAGTCACTCTTATGAAAGAACGCACATAGATTCAGTAGAACAAACTCATAAACTAGTTAATGCTTATTTAAGAAGTTCTTTAGTATAGTAAGTATAAAGAATAACAGGTGATTTAATAAATTATTTAATTTATAAATTGTCATGTTAAAAATTATTTACCTAAGTTATATTTACAGGTAAATATGTCAACTAAATGTTATATGAAAATAGTAATGAAATAGAAAAACCTATTTAATGCCTAATTTTAACAAAAATCTTAAAAACTTAAGAAAACAACTTGACTTTTTATTCCAAAAACTCAATATAATATCTATATATACGAATACGATCGTATTAAAATTAATATTAATTATGTAAAGGAGATGTAATACTATGAACAAAAAAAGTATTATTATCAGTATTATCAGCTGGTTTAGTAGCTACTACAGTTGCTCCTCTTGCTTTAGCTCAAGGTGAAAATGCAAGTAATTCAAACCAACTAACTCAAAAAAAATATGTTTCTGAACGCGACATCGCTGATGAAGCAAATGCTCAAGTAGCTGCTCACGAAGCTGAAATCCGTGCTGAAGCTCAAAGACAATTTGATCAACAAGGAAGTCAAGCTCTTAAAAGCTGCTCAAGCAGAATTAAAAGCATTCTTAGATTCTGGATACTCAGGACATGATTTCACTACTAAAAAAGAAGCTTTAGAAGCTAAAGTTGCAGCTGCAAAAGCTACTGCAGGTAGATCATTTGATGAAATCTACAACACTGTTAAAAACCGCTACGTTCAAAAATTACAAGAACAATATAGAGCAGCAGCAGTTCGTCAAGGTAACTACTGGAACGATAAAAACAGGTGTTGAAGATAACAAACCTAACCCAACACGTATTGCAGAAGACATCAAAAACCAAACTGGTAAAGATGTAACTGTTGAGAAAAACAAGATGGTTCAGTTGTGATTAAAGACCAAAAAGGTAACGTTCTTAAAAACTATTACTAAAGATGGTAAAGTAATGAACGGTCCTGTTAAAGCTAACAGAGTTTTACCAAAAACTCACGCGACTAAATAATACTGACGTAAAATAAAAAAAGGATGTTTGATTTCAAACTCCTTTTTTTATTATTATAAAATATAATTAGAATCCAGGATATGAGATAACTTCATTCCTGGATTTATTCAATATAAGTAATTATTAGTATTAAATTTCCGTAAATAATATATTAATTAATCTCTTTTTGTTGAAATATAAAAGTATGCATGATACAATTAGTAGCGATGGTGTAAACTATAGCGGTTAAGATCATTGTAAATTGTACTGAATAAGATATTGAAAAGTAGTTTTATTGAACTTAGTTTTAAATTATTAAAATATTAATAAACTATAACGGGCAAAAGTGAAGTTGAAATTTTTATTGATTAAAAAGTTTTTGCCCAATTTTATATACTAAAAATATAGTAAGGTAGGTAATTTATGTCATTTGAGATAATAACTCAAGATGAGTTTAATAATCATACGAAAATTGTAGATAGTGCATCTTTTTATACAAAAAAAGTACCAATGGCTAATTTGTTAGAGAAAAGAGGATTTACGATAAAGTATGTTGCTTGGAAAGAAAATGGAGAAACTCTAGTTTCAGTATTGTCTTCAGCAAACCTATGGCTGGCGGATTATATATGGAATTGAAATCTGGACCGATATATACTGATGAATCTAAGTTAAAAGGATTTTTATAATGGTTTAAAAGATTATGCTAAACAACAAGGGGTAATAGAATTAATAGTTAAACCTTATAACACATATCAAGAATTTAACAGTGATGGTGAACCTATCGGTGAAGAAAATAAACATTTCGTTAGAGAATTAGTAGAACTTGGTTATACGCATGATGGTTTAACAACTGGTTATCCAGATGGTGAACCAGATTGGCATTATGTAAAAGATATGAAAGGAATAACAGAAGAAACTCTAGTTAATTCTTTCGGTAAAAAGGAAAACAATTATTAAAGAAAGCCAAAAGTTTCGGTATTAAAGTTAGAAAACTAGAAAGAGATGAACTACAAATATTTAAAGATATCACAGCTTCTACTAGTAATAGACGTGATTATAGTGATAAACCCCTAGAATATTATGAAGATTTCTATGATAGTTTTTGGAGAAGATGCGGAGTTTATGATTGCTACTATTAATTTTGAGGAATATTTATTGAATCTTCAAAGTAATAAAAAGATAATTGTAGATAAGCTAGAAAAACTTATTGAGGAAAATCCTGGAGAGAAAAAAATCAGCTAAGTTTAATCGATTATCAAAAGAATTAAATCGTGAGATTGAAACATATGATAATCGTATAGAAGAAGCTGAAGGTTTTTATTTCTAAATATGGAAAAGAAGAAGTAGTACTATCAGGAAGCTTATTCATTTATAGCGGACAGGAGAGTACATATTTATTTAGTGGATCGTACACAGAATTTAATAAATTTTATTCTCCAACATTACTACAAGAATATGTAATGCTAGAATCTATAAAAAGAGGTACTCCATTGTATAATTTCTTGGGTGTTCAAGGAATCTTTTGATGGGACTGATGGAGTGTTACGATTTAAGCAAAACTTCAATGGATATATTGTTAGAAAAATGGGAACATTCCGCTATTATCCAAATCCGTTGAAATTCAAACTAATAAAATTAGTGAAGAGAATTCTTCGTAGATAATTAAAAAAATTCGGAGTTTGGTATTTATAAACCATTCTCCGAATTATTTATTAAAACCTATACAAAAAAATGACCTTGAACTCAGTCAATCTGAACTTTCAAGGTCATTTAATTTTATCTTTTGCTTTTAATCTCGTTGCAACTACTGTTCCTATAGCTGCGATAATTGCTGATGCGTAGAACACGTATGAAGTACTAATATCCCACAGTGCTCCCATAATATACAATCCTATAGCCATACTTAGTTGGAAACAAATCGCTGTATATAGATTTTGCATATCTATAATCTCTTTGTTGTTGTAATCTCTATTTAGCATTAAGATGAATGCTATATGTGCAACTGCGAATGTTATTGCATGAAATGTTTGCATTACTGTAAATACATAGATATTATGGAAAGTTGCTAAGGCTGACCAACGTATCACGGCGCAAACTCCCGCGAACATTAATAGATTTTTGGTTTTATTTTATCTACCAATCTTTTTAGAAAAAAATAAAAGAAGATAATTTCTGCTATAACTGATACGTTTAAGATTACTCCTGATAACCATTTAGCTGATATATTCATACTTTCTAAATATATAGCGTTATAATTGTTGTATGCTGTGTGAGAAAGTTGATATAAGAAAATAGTTACTATTAACAATATCGCATTTCTATCTTTTAATACCCAGCCATATAGGCTTTTCTTTTTATCAGCTGTTACTGTTATTATCCAAGTTTAAGTTTTTTACTAATTTAGGCTGTGGTAGAAACATAAATACTAAATATAATGCTACTAAAAATATAAGTATGTAATATAGAGCTCCATTACCTACATAACCTAAATACTCCTCCGATAAATATACCAACAACTGTATATCCAAGTGATCCGTATGTTCTTGCTTTCCCGTAGTCAATATTTTTCTTCACGTAAAAAAATAAAGAAGCTAAACCTTCTACAAGTGGACTAATCATAAAGTAAATTAATCCGAATAGGAATGTGATAATTCCTAATAATATCTTTTCGTTTGTAGAATCCATAACTTATCGCAAGGATAAGACCTGAAGCAACAGATAATTTCATCGTAATATTTAAGTTGTATTTTTTTATTAAATACGGACTTAAAAAAATATACCACTGATAACCCTAGCGAAAATACAACATTGAGAATATCGAACTGGCCTCTAGAACACTTAAGTTTTTTTACAGAAGTCAGATATACCATCCAGAATGGTAAAAAGTACCCGTTACTAAAAATTGCAAAAAAAGTAGTTAGACGATAACCAAGTTTTTTTGATGACATATTTACCTCCTAATTTACGAAAAAAATTGCACTAGAATTACTAAGCTGTTCATTAGAATATGAGCTACGATAGGTGTAATTATTCTTTTCGTATGTAAATATAGATAAGAAAATACGAATGACATACCGATATAGACGATCATAATTGGTGAGAAACCGTCATGAGGTAGTGCGAATATAATTCCTGTGATTAATGCAGGAATAGTGAATCTAATCCATTTTTTTACTACCTATCATTGCATCGTAAAAAAATATCCAAATACTGCTTTTCTAAAGAATAATTCTTCCATTATTGGTCCTAGTACAGCTACATATAGTATGAAGTATGGTTTTAATTTTAATACTTCAACGACGTTACTTATGTTTTTACTTTTTAGTAGGAAAGTTGAAAAAAAGTTTGATAGGTATACTAACAAACCGTTCAAAAATACCTTGAAGCAACATCATCGAAATAAATCCAATAATTCCAATTGCAAAATAGGGTGATAAAGTTGTATTTTTGACTGTTGTCTATCTATATCGTTAGTTCCTTTTCTTGCTATATAACCAAGAATAAAGGTAGCTGTTAAAGATAAAAACAACACAATAGTTACACGATTATCAACGCTAATGTTTCGAGGGAGTTGAAGTGGAATAACAAATACTGCTAATATATAAATAATTCCACTAAGAAGTAGGTGGTTAACATTACCACGAGTTAATGAAAAATCTCATAGACCCTCCTTATTAAATTTTAATCATTTTCTATTATAACATCTATAAATACTGAGTACAACCTTATTGATTAAAAGTTGTATATAATGATGAAAATAATAAGATGAAAGTCTAACTTAAATAATCTATCGTTAAAAAAAGTAAACACATTCATGATATTTTTTTATGAATTTAACTTGAAAATTTATAAATTTAGTGATAGAATGTAAAAGTAAGTAAGCGAGCTGATGATGGTGAAAGTTCAGCAACAATATTGGCATTAAATACAATTTAATATTGTTAAAGTTGAGTTTTTTTACTAATCAGGGTGGAACCGCGAATTATTTTCGTCCCTAGATGTGCTTCGGCACATCTAGGGCTTTTTATATTTTTATTAATAAGGAGGAAACAACAATGGAGAAAATTTTATCTCTTGCAAAAAAATAGAGGATTTGTATTTCAAGGATCTGAAATTTATGGTGGATTAGCTAATACTTGGGATTACGGTCCACTAGGTGTAGAATTAAAAAATAACGTAAAAAAAGCATGGTGGAAAAAATTCATTCAAGAATCACCATATAACGTAGGGTTAGATGCAGCTATTTTCATGAACCCACGTACTTGGGAAGCATCTGGACACGTAGGTAACTTCAGTGATCCTATGATGGACTGTAAAGTTTGTAAAATCACGTCTTCGTGCGGATAAATTAATCGAAGAATACTATTTCAACGAAAAAAATGAGGATGTAGTAGTTGATGGTCTTCCATTTGAAGAATTAGAAGCTATTATCGATCGTGAAAACATTAAATGTCCAGAATGTGGTAGTCATGACTACACTAACATTCGTCAATTTAACCTAATGTTTAAAACAAACCAAGGTGTAGTAGAAAATTCTACGAGCCAAATTTACCTACGTCCAGAAACAGCACAAGGTATCTTCGTTAACTTCAAAAACGTTCAACGTAGTATGCGTAAAAAATTACCATTTGGTATTGGACAAATTGGTAAATCATTCCGTAACGAAATTACACCAGGGAACTTCATCTTCCGTACTCGTGAATTTGAACAAATGGAATTAGAATTCTTCTGTGAACCGGGAACAGAATTAGATTGGCACACAACTTGGAAAAACAGTTGTGAGAAATTCTTATTAGACTTAGGTATGACTAAAGAAAATATCCGTTTACGTGATCACGATAAAGAAGAATTATCACACTATTCTAATGCAACTACAGATATCGAGTTCAAATTCCCATTTGGTTGGGGAGAACTTTGGGGTATTGCTTCAAGAACAGATTACGATTTAAAACAACATATGGAACACTCTGGTCAAGATTTAACTTATCAAGACTTAAGTACAAATGAAAAATTCATCCCATATTGTATCGAACCATCAGTAGGTGTTGACCGTGTTCTTTTAGCATTCTTATGTGATGCATATAACGAAGAAGAGGTTGGAGAAAATGATACTCGTACAGTTCTTAAATTCCACCCAGCTCTTGCTCCGTTTAAAGCAGCTATCTTACCACTTTCTAAAAAATTAAGTGATAAAGCTGTTGGAGTATATCAACAATTAGCTGCAGACTTTATGGTTGATTTTGATGAAACTGGATCAATTGGTAAGAGATATAGAAGACAAGATGAAGTTGGTACTCCTTTCTGTATCACTTATGACTTCGAGTCTGAAAACGATGGAATGGTAACTGTTCGTGATAGAGATACTATGGAACAAGTACGTATGCCTATTTCAGAACTTAAACAATATCTAACAGAAAAAAACAAAATTCTAATATTAAAATACCGATAAGCATTAACCACTTATCGGTATTTTTTTGTCTTTAAAATTCAGTAAATCACTTTGTAAGTAAGCATCTACCATTCTGTGTGTAGCTTCTACTGAATCTAAATGTGTTCTTTCATATGAATGACTAGATTCAATTCCCTGCCCCAAGAAAAAGCATGTTTAACTTCAGCTCCAGCGCTCATAGTCATGAAGCATCACTACCGTAGTATGGATAAATGTCTAATTTATACCGAATTTCTTTCTTCCTATTAATACTATAAATAATACTATAAAAAAATCGTCGTAAATTGAAGAGGTAAATGTTAATTTAGTAAGATTTAAGTTCTAATAATAATTTGAAGTTACCATTAAAAGTACCAAAACATATTATCTTTATATTTTTGAGCTCATGTTATCACCATAATTTCATGAAGGATTAACATCAATCAATACCTCATAAAAACCATTAAATAATTTTTAATTAGGATAATGAACCTGTTCTAAGATGTAATTATTATATTGAAAAATTAAAAATCAACTTCAACCCTAAAAATTATTTAAAAATATCAAAAATTCAGAGAGTCTAATTCGAGACTCTGACAACTAATAGTATTGAAAAAATTCAATGTTTTTAAAAATTAAGTCCCTCAAAATACTAGTTTACTGGAAACTAAGTCTATATATGATTATTTTTTTATTCATTAATTTTTAATTCCTCTTCCAAAAACCGCTTTCGTAGCACCATACTGAGCTAACCCATACTTAATAGTTAATTCCCTGAGTCTTTGTTATTCCCTCATTCTTCCAAGTTTCAAGATTATTAGTAAGTTGTAAAATCTTTTTTCTCTTTATTCATTATTTCATCTTTAAGTAAGCAGATCAGTTCTTTATTTGTTAGATTATCACCAAAAATAACCTCATCAAAAATCTGATTTATATGATTCTTCAATCAAATTAGATTCAAGATATTTTTGTAATTCTTTTTTACCACAAGTAGTGATTGTATATATTTTTTTATTTGGTTTACCCTGATTGCATTATAGTCTTTTTTTAGATACCAATCCTTCTTTCTCTAGTTTTTTTAATGTTGGGTAAAATCATCCCATAAGTACCATCATAAAAGTATGATAATTGACTTTGAAAAATTTCTTTAATTTCATATCCTGTTCTTTTCCTGGTTACTTAGAATACCAAGAATTACATCTCTTCCTTTCAAAGCTAGACCTCCTTAATCTTGTTATATTATAAAAAAATATGTTACATTCATACAGCAAACGAGCTTAGCATGTTTAATATTTCAAATATTATTATTTCGATATCACGTAACACCAATAATTCCGAAAGATGGTTTTATTTAACAAAAAAAGCTCCTTTATATAACGCTAATTTAAATTTCTCTAAAACTACTTTTTAATAAAAGTTTTAATTTTACAAGTATATTATTTTGATTTCGCAGTATAATCTTTCTATTAATTAAAATATTTTTACGAATTTTTTTATATAATACTATAAAAGAAATCAAAATAATCTTTGTTCACAATTAATTTTAAACTTTTATCATATTTCTAAAATATACTACAAATATCATAAAAAGTCAAAAATAAAATATTCTAAAATTATAATAATTATTTTTTGTAATATCTTAATTTATAATCTTCCTTATCCACCTAGTTTTTCATAGCCCTGTTCAATTTCTTCTCATTTATCTTTTTTTAACCTGCTAATTTTTCATTTTTATTAATTTATTCTTTTTCAAAGTTTTTCTTTGTTTATTAAAAATTAAACTACTTTTTTTGACAAATCATTCCTATTTAATTTTATCCGTTTAATACAAATATAGTATATAATTTAAGAAGTTTTTTCCTAAAGTGATTTTTAAAATTCTTTTATATTTTTATAGGTAATATATTTTGAAACCTCAAAAATACTCAACTATATACCATAAAAAAATAATTATATTATAAAATAATCTACTTCAAAAAAATTTGAAGATAAAAAGTACTAATAATATATAAATAATTACTCTTAATATATGAAATATTATAAATCAAATCAATATGTAATATTAAAAAAATTATTTTTGAAATTATTGTATATAGTTTTACAGCACTGCATTTTTTTCATAATTAATTTAATTTTTTTAATTTAATTATAGATATTAATAAAAAGTTGATCATGTTATTGATAATTATTTCAACCTTATTAGTATTGGTAAATTAATTAGAAATAAACTCTCCAAAACTTTAGTTAATATATGTCGCTCTTGAAAACTAACATTATTTATTATAAAATAAATAGTTTCTAATTTTCAAATAATTTATTAATATATTTCTCATCTCCTCATTAAAAAAATCTTTATACAGAGTTTACAAATATTAATTATCCTCATTGTAACCTTTATACTATTTCAAATTTAAAAAAATTAGTTAAGAGTTATATTTTTCGGAATTTATTAAATGTTATATTACCTTAATCTTAAAAATAGATTTTTTTAATAATTCGTCTAAAAGGAAAAATTTTTAAACTAGCAGAATTTCCAGTAAAATTAATCGATTTATTTATATTTTTCCTATAGAATTATTGCAATTAAAATTTCATTTTAACAAATTAAATATTATTTAAAATTAAACTGTTGACTTATATCTATTTATTTAGTAATATATATATATTAATAATATTAATGTTGTTAATATAAAAGATAATAAATATAAAAGGAGATTTTTTATATGAAAAATAAATTTATAATCACAGCCATGTGTATTAGTATTTTTCTTTGTATGTTAGATACTACCGTTATGAATATTGCTCTACCAACAATCCAAGATAATTTAAAAGCAGATCTTAATAATCTTCAATGGGCTTTAAATATATATACAATTATCTTCGCTTCATTGACAATCCCACTAAGTAGATTTGCTGAAAAAAATATGGTAAACACAGATTTTACTTAATTTCCTTAATCGTCTTCTCCATAGGGTCCCTAGTTTCTTCATGTAGCACTACTCTATCAAGTCTTATTGTAGGAAGGGCAATTCAGAGTGTGGGAGCTGCAGTTATATTCCCACTATCAATGACTATTGGTATTAATACAGTAAAATTGACTGAACGAAAAGGAGTAATTGCAGCTCTTGGTGTTACACAAGGCTTAGCCGCTGCTTTAGGTCCTACAATTGGCGGAATTTTAACACAATTTTTAGGTTGGCAATGGATTTTTCTAATTAATATTCCCTTTATGCTTACCTCTCTTCTGATATGTATTAAATGTTTAGATCTCAGGGAGAATAAAGAAAGTTTAAAAATTGACTTAATTGGTGCACTCCTTTCTATGGTTACTCTGTTCTCTCTAACTTTAGGTCTGGTTCAGGGACGTCTATGGGGATGGACTAGCCCAATTATTTTATTGTTATTAATTGGAGCTTGTATTCTTTCACTCCTATTTATTGTTTGGGAAAGACATTGTGATAATCCTATGGTCCCACTTGAGCTTTTTAAAAATAAAGAATTTTCAGGTTCTGCATTAGCAATTTTACTTAGTAATATTTTCTTAGTTGCAGTCACTGTTATACTTCCAACATACTTTACTAGAGTTCAGGGTAAATCAGAATTAGTTGCTGCATTGTTAGTTACTCCAATCACTGCAATGATTTTTATTTTTTCTCCACTAGCAGCTGTTCTCATTGATAAACTCGGTTCACGCTTTATCATTGCATTAGGATTTGTACTTATTACCGTCTCTTATATTCTATTCACACAAATCGATATGTCAAACATGGTACAGACAACAATTACTTGTTTAATATTGGGTAGTGGCTATGGAATTATCACTGGTCCAATTACAGTTTTAGCAGCATCAGATTTCACCGGCAATTTATTAACTGCATCTCAAAGTGTTGCCGGAGTATTGAGACAAATCGGTATTGTCTTAGCAGTTGCTATCTACGTTAGTGGGTTGTACTCAAATCTATCAATTTCTAAATCCGAATCTATAAACTATATAACTGAAGTTGTAAGCACAGTTGATGTATCTCCTTCAAAACAAAAAATTATCATCCAAAATGCTACTGACTCGTTAGAAAAGAATGAATCTAAAAAGTATTCGAACAATCATTATTCCGATAAGGAAACCAAAAATTATCGAGGAAAACTACAATAAGGTTATGTCTCAATATCCAAGCAATATCAGTGATATTCAAAAAGAGCAAATACATAACTCTGTAGAGAAATCTGTCAAATCAAAGTTAGATAAAATTAATGGTGAAATTAACAATGCTATAAACAAAATAAAAAAATATACTATTAATAGCTATACTAATGCTTTCACTAATCTTTATAAATATTCAATTGTATTTACAGCTCTATCTATATTTTTCATTTTTATTTTTTCCCTAGAAAAAAATATATAGTTTTGTACTTACGAAATATAAAAATTTTTTACTATAAACAAAAGTTTAAATACCTACAGAAAAATAATTACTAATAAAAATTTTTTTGATAGATTATTTTAGGAAAAACTTTTATAAAAACTATTTACCTTTATATTTAATCTGTTAATTCAAATATCGAGCTTAAATACTACTGTTTCATAGTAGCCGGCGTTTAAATATGCTGGCTTAAGCCTTGTTTAATTTTACTTGTTGTATACTATCTCTTTTCATTAAAGAAACTTTTTATACTCTTTAGTACTTGATTGATTATAAATATTATACTGCTTTACTTTATCCTTAGTTGAATATAATTCTTGAGTACCATATTGTATCAAACCATCAGTAGGGGTTGACCGTGTTCTTTTAGCATTTTTATGTGATGCATACAACGAAGAAGAGGTTGGAGAAAATGATACTCGTACAGTTCTTAAATTCCACCCAGCTCTTGCTCCGTTTAAAGCAGCTATCTTACCACTTTCTAAAAAATTAAGTGATAAAGCTGTTGAAGTATATCAACAATTAGCTGCAGACTTTATGGTTGATTTTGATGAAACTGGATCAATTGGTAAGAGATATAGAAGACAAGATGAAATTGGTACTCCTTTCTGTATCACTTATGACTTCGAGTCTGAAAACGATGGAATGGTAACTGTTCGTGATAGAGATACTATGGAACAAACTCGTATTCCTATCACTGAATTAAAACAATACATCGAAGAAAAAATTAAATTCTAATTAAATGGACACTCAGAACAATAGTTCTGAGTGTTTTTTAAAGCTACTTGTCAAGGTACGAGGCAGACGTAAAAAAAGTTTGCAGATTATGTTACAAAAATCAAATAATGAAGATGGAGTAGCATATGCTATCGAGAATTTTTATTAAAAAGATATAATAATTTTTAAAATAATTCATATGAGAACTCATAGCCGTAGAGGTTTATTGAAATCTAAATTCTCTTTATAAAATCTTTTTAGAAATCTAATAAACTGTGCAGGGGAATCAACAAAAATCTTGTTTCTTAAGAAATCACGATTTTTTTGAGACACTCCCTATATTACTTATATTAAATCAAAATAAAAACAGTGGATTCATTCCACTGCCTTTTTAATCTTGTTATACTCCTAATTCGTTTTTTTAACGCTTGCTGTAATACTTGTGAAAAAGTTTATTTTTTTCTTTCCCTAAGTCTACTAACCATTTTGGCAAAGTAACCATTTTATTTACTGCTTTGTTTTCTTCTCTACGTCTAATAAAATCAGTATCAACATTAATTAATTGTAATTGTTGATTGTCGTTTAATTTAGCTTGTAACTCTTGATATGTACTTGGTTTAGGTATACTCATTTTTTTCATCTTCTAATACTAATAAATAACCCTCTAGAGCGTCTTTACTCATGTATAAAAGCTTCTTCTAAATTATCACCAAAAAGTAATACAACCTTTTAAATCTGGGAATGTTATATCTATATAATCTTTTTTTCTTGCGTAAATACTGCATAATACATATATTTCATGTGGTTAACCTCCTAAAATCAAGGGGCTTTATTTCAAGCCCGCTTGTTTTTAATATCTTTTGTGCCGTCCCTTTTGGTAAATCTCTTTTTGGGTGCGGTACAGTTATAAGATAATCTTTGTTAGGGTGCTTAAATTGGTGGTGACTGCCTTTTTATTCGGACTTCTTGCCAACCTAACTTATTAAGCTGTTTTATTAATTCTTTTCGAACTCATGAGTTTACCTCCTAACACTATATTTTTAACATATGTTTTAACATATGTAAATGTTTTTGTAGAAGATTATTCATTATAATTTTTTTATCTTAAAAATATTCTTGTTTTTATTTATCGGTTTTTAAAATGATTTTTTTGCGAAAAAAATAGATTTTTTTCTTTTAACTTCGTAGTGTATTTTTGTAAAAAGTCAAGTATATCAAGGCTCTAGAATATTTAAAAAAATCAAATGTCTGTATTTTTCTTATGTAAATAAATAGTATAATTAAATTAATAGGTTGAAAAAGTTCATAAAAATCTTAAATATTGTTTATATAAAATTAAAAATATCCGATTTTTTTATTCTGTTTGTACTTGATAAAAAAATTTAAACAAGTAGTATAATTTTAAATGTAGACGTACGATAAAAATAAAATATACAAAATATATAATCAAATAACGTACATTTAAATAAAAAAGGAGCTTAAAGTATGAAAGTTGCGGTAATTATGGGTTCGAAGTCGGATTATACAACGATGGAAGAAACTTGTAAGTTGTTAGAAGAGTTTGATATTCCTTTTGATAAAAAAGTAGTAAGTGCACATAGGACGCCTGATCTTTTAGTTGAATTTTCTAAAAATGCGAAAAAAAATGGTTATTCATTAATCATAGCAGTGCAGGTGGTGCAGCACATCTCCCTGGGATGGTTGCTTCTATGACGACATTACCAGTTATTGGTGTTCCGATTAAATCTAGTGTTCTTAGTGGAGTTGACTCATTGTATTCGATAGTACAGATGCCTGCAGGTGTACCGGTCTTAACTATGGCAATTGGAGTAGCTGGAGCTAAAAATGCGGCTATTAGTGCCTTATCAATACTAGGAATTTATGATGAGAAGTATGCTGATAAGTACGAACAATTTAAAAAAGAACAAGAAAGAATAGTATTGGAAGAGATGGAACTATGATTAAGACGATATTACCAGGAAAGACTATTGGAATAATCGGTGGTGGTCAACTAGGAAGAATGCTCGCTATGAGTGCCAAAGAGATGGGCTACAAGATTGCCGTTCTAGATCCTAGTGACAGTTGTTGTGCAAAAATTTTTAGCGATATTTTTATTCAAGCTGAGTTCAATGATTTCGCAAGTGTTGAAAAGTTATGTTCGGTTAGTGATGTCATCACTTTTGAATTTGAGAATATTGATGCTGCTTCTTTAGAAAAACTAGAGAAAAAGTATAATATTGTACAAAGTGCAGAAGTGCTAAGAACTACTCAACATAGATATTATGAAAAAGAATTTGCTAGAAAAACTAGACATTCCAACAGTAGACTATATATATATTGAAGAAGATACAGATGTAGAAATAACAAAACCTTATTTAATGAAAAACTGTACGTTTTGGTTATGATGGAAAAGGTCAGAAAAAAAATAAGCTCTAGTGAAGAGTAGAACCACATACGTTACTAGAGGAGTTCGTTAAACTTGATAAAGAAATTTCGGTCGTGGCTGTTAAAGATAAAGACGAGGTTAATATCATTGCAGTAGTAGAAAATGAACATAGAAATAATATTCTATATCGTTCAAAAGTACCTACTTCAGCTACTAAGACAAGAAGCTCTCGCAATAGAGTATACGAAAAGAATTCTTAGTAATTTTGATTATTACGGAGTACTCACTGTTGAGTTTTTTTATAAGTGAAGGAAAAGTTATTTTTTTAATGAAATAGCACCACGAGTTCACAATTCAGGGTCATATTACGATGCAGAGTGCAACTAAGAGTCAATTTAGAGCTCATATTGAAGCTATTTGCGGATTGAAAGTCGGTAAGATAGAGAATAAAGAAACGACATTATATAATATCCTAGGTCAAGACTTAGATTATTATATAGATGTGTATAAAAAAATAATGGTGGTTACTTACACTTATATGAAAAAAAGAACCAAGACAAGATAGAAAAAAATAGGACATATTAATTTTTACGGTGATGTAATTTTTAGGAGGAGAACATGACTAATAAAACGAATTTTTTTGTAAAGAAACGCAATGGATATAATAAAGAAGAATTACAGCTAAGAGATAACTTGAATTTAGAGTTTAATCTAGGTCTTGACTCTGTAGAGTTGTATGTAATTTATGATGTCTTTAATATTGATGAAGAAACTTATGAACTAGCTAAAACTTCTGTGTTTTTCTGAGATTGTTGTCGATGAAGTGTTTGAAGATATTGAGCTTAACGATGGGAAGTATTTTCGCTTATGAAGTGTTACCTGCTCAATACGATCAAAGAGCTGACAGCGCAAAAGAAAGCATAAGACTGCTTAACTCGAAGAGTAAAGCAACTGTACGAAGTGGTAAGCTAGTTCTTTTTAATAAAGAATTAACAGATGAACAATTAGAACTTGTTGAAAGTTATTTAGTAAATCCTATTGAAGCTCGTAAAAAAGATTTATCAATTCTTGACTTTACATTAGATTCTACTCCAAAACCACTAAAAGATTTAGCGGGATTTTTAGAGTTTGACAAAGATGCGTTACTTGGTCTTAAAAAAGAATTTTCTCTAGCGATGAATATTGAAGATTTAGTATTTATCCAAGATTACTTCAAAAAAGAAGGTCGCGTACCAACTGAAACTGAAATCTATGTATTAGATTGTTACTGGAGTGACCACTGCCGACACACTACATTTGAAACTGTGTTGGATAAAGTTAAAATTGAGTCAGAACTTTTTCCAAAAAGAGATGCAAGATGCATTTGATTATTACTTAAATGTTCGTGATGAACTTGACCGTAACGATAAACCTATCACGCTTATGGATATGGCGAGTATTATTGGTAAATATCATGTAAAAGTATTAAAAGATGAAAATATTGAAGTAAGTGAAGAGATTAATGCATGTTCATTCTTTACTACTATAGAAAATAATGGTGAAAAAGAACGTTGGTTAATCCAATTCAAAAATGAAACTCATAACCACCCAAGTGAAATCGAACCATTTGGAGGAGCGAGTACTTGTATAGGGGGAGCTATTAGAGACCCACTATCAGGACGTAGTTACGTTTATCAAGCTATGCGTATTTCAGGAAGTGGTAATGTATTACAAAAACGTGAAGATACTTTAAAACACAAACTTCCCCAAGTAGATATAGCTAAAGGAACTGCACACGGTAATTCATCATACGGTAACCAAATTGGACTTGCGACTACTTTTGTTCGTGAATTATATGATGATAGCTATGTAGCTAAACATATGGAAGTTGGTGCTGTAGTCGGAGCTGTTAAGGACGGAGATTATAAACGTGAAACTCTTGTCGATGGTGATATCGTTGTAATGATTGGTGGTAGAACTGGTCGTGACGGTATTCAAGGTGCGAGTGGTTCAAGTGTAGAACATACTAATGATTCATTAAATACTATGTCTAGCCAAGTTCAGAAAGGTAATGCCCCTGAAGAACGTAAGTTACAGCGTTTATTTAGAAAACCAGAGGTTACAAGACTTATTAAAAAATGTAATGACTTTGGTGCTGGTGGTGTATGTGTAGCTATCGGTGAACTATCTGATGGTATTGAAATTCATTTAGAAAAAGTACTTACAAAATATCAAGGATTGAATGCTACAGAACTTGCTACAAGTGAATCTCAAGAACGTATGGCAGTAGCTATTGATAAGAAAGATTATGATGCGTTTGTTCGTGAATGTGAGAAAGAAAATATTGAGTACGCTCATGTTGCCAACGTAACTAATAGACGTCGCTTAGAAATGTATTACAACGATGAGAAAGTTGTTGATATGAGTGCTGATTTCTTAGAAACAAGTGGTGTTCGTCAAAAATCATCAGTTACAATGAAAGATAACACTGCAGCTAATCCATTCTTAAATAAAGAAGTAAGTCGTGAAAATATTTTAAGTGAATTAGGTGAGTTAAATGTAACTTGTCAAAAAGGTCTTGCTCAAAAATTTGACTCTTCAATTGGTGTAACTACAGTACTTATACCATTTGCTGGTAAACACAAACTTACACCAGTTCAAGCGAGTGTTCAAGCTTTACCAACATTACATACAACAAGTGATACAGCGACAATCTTAACTTACGGATTTATTCCAAAAATTTCTTACTACTCACCATTCCTATCGTCTATTTATGCGGTGTTAGAATCAGTAGCTAAAGTTTACGCAGTAGGTGGAAATAAAGATAGCTTATACTTCTCATTCCAAGAGTACTTCGAAAAATTAGGAACTGACAGTACTAAATGGGGTAAAGTTACTCAAAGTTTATTAGGAAGTATTTATGCTCAAAAAGAAATTGGTAGACCAAGTATCGGTGGTAAGGATAGTATGTCAGGTACTTTCAATGACTTAAATGTAGTTGAAACATTAATTTCATTTGCTTGTACACCTGTAAAAATAGCTGATGTAATAACTCCTGAACTTAAACAAGTTGGCAATAGATTATATTATGTACCTGTAGAAAAAGATGAAAAAGGATACCCAGACATTAAGAAAACTTTTAGAAAATTACGAACTTGTTCATAAAATATATTAAAGAAGGTAAGATAGTATCTGCATATGTACAAGAAGAAGGAAGTATTGCCGCTTCATTAGTGAAAATGTCACTAGGTAATGATTTAGGTTTTGAAGTTGAAAAAGAAAAACATTCTTAACTTTGATCCAGCATCTCTTGTAGTAGAAGCAACAGCTGAGCTACCATTTGAAGAATTAGGAAAAGTTAGTGAAAGAATTATAATTAATAACGAAGTGTTTATGCATAAAGATATTTACGAAGCATATACAAAAAAACACTAAATAAAGTTTATCCATTATATCAAAATGAAGATAAAGGTAATGTAGAAAACTTACATACAGAATATAAAGAGAAAAAAATATTATCCTGAATATGTAGAAGATGTAAAAGTAGTTATTCCAGTATTCCCTGGTACAAACTGTGAATATGATAGTGAAAAAGCCTTCTTAGAAGCGGGAGCTACACCAATAACAGTAGTTATTAGAAATACACGTGAAAATGATATTGAACAATCGATAGAGGAATTCACAAAAGCTATCGAAGAATCTCATATAATTATGTTCCCTGGAGGATTCTCGAGTGGAGATGAACCAGATGGAAGTGCTAAATACATTGTAAACTTCTTAAAAAATGAAAAAGTTAAAGATGCGATTCATAAACACCTTGCTCAGAAAAAATTAATCTTAGGTGTGTGTAATGGATTCCAAGCATTATTAAAATCAGGGCTATTACCTTATGGTGAAGTAAGAGAGTTGGCAGAAGATGACTTAACACTATATAGAAATGATAGTTATGAACATATTTCAACTACAGCCTTTACTCGTGTAGCTAATACTAACTCACCTTGGTTACAAGATTTTAGCATCGGAGATCAACACGAAGTAGTATTCAGTCATGGTGAAGGTAAAGTGGTAGGACTTAATATTAACAAATTTAAACATCTTGTAGCTTTCCAATATAGTGATTTCGATGGTAATGCGACATTAAATGGTCGTTTCAATCCTAACGGATCAGTTCTAGCTACTGAAGGATTAGTTAGTGAAGATGGTCTTATCCTAGGAAAAATGGGACACAGCGAGAGATACGGAGCTACATTATATAAAACAAATACAATAAAAGTAAAACAAGATATATTCAAAAATGGAGTGAATTACTTCAAAGGGGGAAGAAAAATAATGAAACTTTTATACGAAGGAAAAGCTAAACAACTGTTCGAATGTGAAAACAATGATGAAATATATGTGCATTATAAAAAAATAGTGCTACAGCCTTTAATGGTGTAAAAAAAGAAGAATTTGAAGGTAAAGGGTATTTAATAATACAATTACTTCATTAATCTTCGAATACTTAGAAAAAGAAGGTGTAAAAAAACACTTCATTAAAAAAAGTTAATGAAACAGATCAGATTTGTAAGCACGTTACTATTATTCCTTTAGAAGTAATTGTACGTAATATAGTAGCTGGTTCTATGGCGAAAAAAATATGGGCTTGAAGAAGGAAAAAAATTAAAAAAACCAATCTTTGAGTTAAGTTATAAAAATGATGAACTAAATGATCCATTAATAAACAATGATCATGCAGTTGCATTAGAAATCGTTACAGAAGAAGAGTTAGAAAATATCAGAACTCAAGCTTTAAAAATCAATGAACTATTACAAAAATTGTACTTAGATGCAAACTTAGTGCTTGTTGACTTTCAAAATTGAATTCGGAAAAACTAAAGATGGTGAAATAATTCTAGCTGATGAAATTTCTCCAGATACATGTCGTCTTTTGGGATAAGGATACGAATGAGAAATTAGACAAAGATAGATTTAGAAGAGATTTAGGTTCAGTAATGGAAGCTTATGAAGAAGTTTTAAGGAGATTAAAAAATGCGTAGTCTTAATGAAGAATGTGGAGTATTTGGTATTTGGGGACATCCTGAAGCAAGTAATGTAACGTACTTTGGTTTACATAGTTTGCAACATAGAGGTCAAGAAGGAGCTGGAATAGTTTCTAAAGAAGGTACTAAATTACAAGGGCATCGTGACCTAGGTCTAGTATCAGAAGTATTTCGTGATAAAGAGAAATTAGAAAGACTAGTAGGTGAGAGTGCTATTGGGCATGTTAGATATGCAACTAGCGGTAGCAATAGCATCCAAAATATCCAACCATTTCTATTTCATTTCTATGATATGAGTGTTGGTATTTGCCACAATGGTAACTTAATCAATGCGAAAACTTTAAGAAAAGAATTAGAAGAACAAGGTGCAATATTCCATTCGTCTTCTGATACGGAAGTACTTATTCATCTAATTAGAAGAAGTAAAAAAGAAACTTTTAAAGAACAACTTAAAGAAAGTTTAAATATTATTAAAGGTGGATTTACATATTTAGTATTAACTGAAAAAACTCTTTATGGTGCGGTTGATCCAAATAGCTTTAGACCTTTAGCCATAGGTAAGATGAAAAATGGGGCCTATGTTGCAGCAAGTGAGACTTGTGCATTGGATATAGTTGGTGCAGAGTTTGTATGTAATGTAGGTGCTGGAGAGCTAGTTACTATTAATGATAAAGGTATTAGAATCGAGAAATATACAGAAGATACACAAGTAGCTATAGCAGCGATGGAATATGTATATTTTGCTAGACCTGACTCTAATATTGCTGGTATTAACGTTCACAGTGCTAGAAAAAGAACAGGTCGAACACTTGCTAAAGAGCAACCTACACCAGATGCCGATATGGTAATTGGGGTTCCTAACTCATCTTTATCAGCAGCTAGTGGCTATGCAGAAGAAAGTGGACTTCCATATGAAATGGGACTAATTAAAAATCAATATGTAGCTCGTACATTCATTCAACCTACACAAGAACTTCGTGAGCAAGGTGTAAGGATGAAACTATCAGCTGTAAGAGGAGTAGTTCAAGGTAAGAGTATTGTATTAGTTGATGATTCGATAGTTCGTGGTACTACTAGTAAGAGAATAGTGAAAATGTTAAAAGAAGCAGGGGCTAGAGAAGTACATGTAAGAATAGCGTGTCCACCTCTAATGTTCCCAAGTTTCTATGGTATAGATATTTCTACTACACAAGAACTTATCTCGGCAAATAAAACAAATGAAGAAATATGTGAAATTATTGGAGCGGATTCTCTAGGTTTCTTAAGTGAACAAGGATTGATAGATTCTATTGGTTTAAACTATGATGCACCGTATACAGGGTTATGTATGGAGTGCTATAACGGAGATTATTCAGCAGGTCTATATGATTATGAAGAAAGTTACGTTAATTCAATGACAGATATTCAAATACAATTTCTAAAAGAGAGGGGTAGAATGTAATGAGTAAAAAGTATGAAGAAAGTGGTGTAAGTTTACAAGCAGGTTATGAGAGTGTGGAGCGTATTAAAAAACACGTAGCTCGTACTAAAAATCTTGGTATGATGTCAGCTATCGGTGGTTTTGGGGGAGCGTTCGACCTTAGTAGTTATAACTTTAAAAATCCTGTATTAGTTAGTGGAACTGACGGTGTAGGAACTAAACTAAAACTTGCATTCGAATTAGATATTCATAATACAATTGGTATAGATGTTGTAGCGATGTGTGCCAATGATATACTAGCACAAGGTGCAATTCCATTATTCTTCCTAGATTATTTAGCAGTAGGTAAAAACTACCCTGAACAAGTAGAAGCAATTGTAGAAGGTGTTGCTGAAGGTTGTGTACAAGCAGGATGTGCGATAGTCGGTGGAGAGACTGCTGAGATGGCAGGATTTTATGAAGATGGAGAATATGATATTGCTGGATTCTGTGTAGGCGCTCAAGAAAAAGAACTATTATTAAGTACTGAAAATACAAAAGCTGGACAAGTTGTTATAGGTCTTCCATCAAGTGGAGTACATTCTAATGGTTTCTCTTTAGTAAGAAAAATTTTAAAAGATAATAATATTGGTTTAAACGAAGAATTTAACGGAAGTACAATAGGGAAAAAAACATTATTAACACCTACTAAAATCTATGTAAAAGAAGTACTTAAAGTATTGGAAGAGGTAAAAGTAGCTGGAATAGCTCATATAACTGGGGAGGTTTCCATGAGAATTTACCTCGTGCTCTTAAAAGATGGATTAGGTATGAAGATTGATAAAAATTCATATGAAGTACCAGCGGTATTCAAGTATCTACAAGAAAAAAAGGTAAAATCGATGAAGAAGAAATGTACCACATCTTTAATATGGGTGTAGGAATGGTATTAATAGTAAACAAGGAAGACGTAGATAAAACTTTATCATTAATAAATAATGCGTTTGTTCTTGGAGAAGTAACAGATGAAAGTGGAATAAAAAAATAGTATGAAGAAAGTAGCAATATTTGCATCAGGAACAGGAAGTAATTTTGAGAAAAATTGCTGATGATGAAAGATTAAAAGATAAAAATCTCAATTGAGCTGTTAGTATGTGATAAGAAAGATGCAGCGGTTATTAGAAAAAGCACATGATAGAAATATTAAGGTGTTTATATTCTCTGCGAAAGATTTCGAGTCAAAAGAAGCATATGAAAGTGTAATTTTTTGAGAAAGTTAAAGATTTAGATTATATATTTTTAGCAGGATATATGAGAATTATTTCACCCATTTTTTTCTTAGAAAAATATAAAAAGACAATTCTTAATTTACATCCGTCTTTATTACCCAAATTTAAAGGTAAAGATGCTATCGAACAAGCGTTCAATGCAGGTGAGAAAGAAATAGGGATTAGTATCCATTATGTAAATGAGGAACTTGATGGTGGAGAAGTGATTGCCCAAAAGATCATTTGAAGTTTTTAGAAGAGGATACTTTAGAAACTGTTACTGAAAAAGTACATAAATTAGAACATAAATTATATCCAGAAGTAATATTGAAGTTAGTTGAGGAGGCACTATGACTAAAAGAGCATTAATAAGTGTAAGTGATAAAAACAAATATTGTAGAATTTGCAAAAAGGTTTAGAAAAAAACATGGTTTTGAAGTTATTAGTACAGGTGGAACTTATACACATTTAAAAAAATAATGGTGTAAGCTGTATCAGTATTGAAGATGTTACTCATTTTTCCAGAAATTTTAGAAGGGCGTGTAAAAAAACTTTGCACCCTAAAAATTCATGGTGGATTACTATCAAAACGAGGTAATGAACTTCATAATAAACATGTAGCTGAAAAATAACATTGAATATATTGACTTAGTTTGTGTAAACTTATATCCATTTGAAGCTACTGTAAAAAAAGAAGGGGTTAGTGAAGAGGAAATCATAGAAAATATTGATATCGGTGGTCCGAGTATGCTAAGAAGTGCTGCTAAAAACTTCAACGATGTAGCAGTAGTTACTGATATTAATGACTATGATAGAGTACTTTCTGAACTTGAACAAGGTGGTATTACGTATGAAACACGTCGTGCTTTAGCTATAAAAGTATTTAATACTACTGCAAGTTATGATGCTGCGATTGCGAATTACTTTAATAAAAAAGATAATTTAGTACCTGAAAAATTAACATTATCGTATAAACTTCAAGATAGTCTTCGTTACGGGGAAAACCCTCATCAAAAAGCTTATCACTATGTACAAGATAATAATGAAAGTTATGCTTTACAAAATGCTGTGCAACTTCATGGTAAAGAAATGTCATACAATAATATTCAAGATGCTTCTGCAGCACTAGATATTCTTTCAGAGTTTGATGAAACTACATGTGTTGCTGTTAAACACATGAATCCATGTGGAGTAGCAACAGGAAATTCTGTATTCGAAGCATATAGTCGTGCATATGAAGCGGATCCTGTATCAATCTTCGGAGGAATCGTTGCAGTAAATGGAAAAGTAGATAAAGAAACTGCTGAAAAAATGCACAGTATCTTTTTAGAAATTATATTAGCGACAGATTACGATGAAGAAGCGTTAGAAATACTAACTAAAAAAAGAAAAAAATCTACGTATTTACAAACTGTCAGAAAAAAATAATAATCATGAACAACAAATTAAAAAGTGTACGAGGTGGAATCTTAGTACAAGATTTTAATGATAAACTAGCAGATGAATATGAAAGTGTGACTGAGAAAAAAGTTGATGAAACTCAACAAAAAGATATTGAGTTTGGCTTAAAAGTGGTAAAACATGTTAAATCAAATGCAATAGTAGTAGTAAAAGATGGGCAAACTTTAGGAATTGGTGCTGGTCAGATGAATAGAGTAGGTTCATGTAAAATAGCTTTAGAACAAGCAGGAGAAAAAGCAAGAGGTGCAGTGCTAGCTTCAGATGCATTTTTCCCAATGAGAGATAGTGCTGATATTGCGGCTGATTACGGTATCGCTGCGATAGTGCAACCAGGTGGATCTATACGAGATCAAGAAAGCATAGATGCATGTAATGAGAAAGGTGTGGCGATGGTCTTCAGTAAAATACGTCACTTTAAACACTAATATGGCTAAAGTATTAGTAGTAGGAAGCGGCGGTAGAGAGCACGCTATCGCTTATAAATTCCATAAAGAAGGTCACGAAGTACATATGGCAGGAATTAATCCTGCAGTTGAAGAATTTGGAGTATGTGTAGCATTAACAGAAGACCAAATACCAAGCTACGCAAAAACAAATGGTATCGACCTTGTTTTCGTTGGACCGGAAGTGCCATTAGTTAATGGTCTAGTAGATGAACTACAAAAAGAAGGTGTACGTGCCTTTGGACCATCTAAACTTGCAGCGCAATTAGAAGGAAGCAAAGTATTCTCAAAAATGATGATGAGAAAGTACGATATTCCGACTGCAAAATATGAAAGTTTCAATGATTATAAACAAGCTAAAGAGTACTTAAGCAAGCAAAAAGCTCCGATTGTTCTTAAAGCAGACGGACTAGCAGCGGGGAAAGGTGTAATTATAGCGAATACTCTAGAAGAAGCACAAGCTGAACTTAAGGAAATGATGTGCAATGCTAAATTCAATAAGGCCGGTTCTAGTGTCGTTATTGAAGAATTTCTTCAAGGTGAAGAATTTTCGTTGATGTGTTTTGTTTCTGATAGAAAAGTATATCCGATGGAAATTGCTCAAGATCATAAACGAGCTTTTGATAATGATGAAGGATTAAATACTGGAGGAATGGGAGCATATCTTCCACTTAAGAAAATTACTCAAGAAGACATTGATGAAGGGGTTAGAAATGTTGTTCAACCCATGGTTGATGCTATGAGTGATGAAGGAATGCCATTTTACGGTATATTATATGCCGGTCTTATGAAATGTCATGATGGTGTAAAAACTATTGAATTTAATGTTCGTTTTGGAGATCCAGAGAGTGAAATTCTACTTCTATCATTAGAGAGTGATTTATACGAAATAGCAAACAATATTATAGATGGTAAAGAAGTAGAGTTAAAATGGAGTGAGGATGCTTTTATCGGTGTTGTAATGGCAGCGAAAGGATATCCTGAACACAGTGAAAAAGGAGCTGTAATACACGGCTTAGATAAAGTGTCAACACCAGTATTCCATATGGGAACTAAGCGTGTAGGTGATGATATAGTAATTAATGGTGGTCGTGTATTATTAATTTGTGCACAAGGAAAGAGCTTGCAAGAAGCGTATAAAAAAGTGTATAATGAGATAGTAAAAAAATAGAATGTGAAGAACTATTTTACAGAAAAGACATCGGTCATTTGTCATTATAATATTTTTAGATAGATCGATTGAAATAAAAAAACATCAGGAGATTATTGCAATGATTGAAAGATATAGTAGAGAAGAAATGCGTAATATCTTTAGCGATGAGAATCGTTTTAAAGCATATTTAGAAGTAGAACTTTATGCGACAGAAGCTTGGAGTACATTAGGTGTTGTACCAAAAGAAGATGTTGAAAAATTATTCGCTAATGCAAAATTTGACCTACCAGGTATTTTAGAATTAGAAAAGGAAACAAAGCATGATATAGTAGCATTTACTCGTAATGTTTCTAGTTATCTAGGTGATGAAAAAAAATGGGTGCACTATGGATTAACATCTACTGATGTTGTTGATACTGCTTATGGATATTTATATAAACAAGCTAATGATATACTTTACAGAGATCTATTAAATTTCCAAGAAGTATTAAAGGAAAAAGCACTACAATATAAATTCACACCATGTATCGGACGTACTCACGGAGTTCATGCTGATATTAGTAGCTTTGGATTAAAATTTGCTCTTTATTATGATGAATTTAATCGTCATATCAAACGTTTTAATGAAGTAAGAAAATAATTGAAGTAGGGAAAATCTCTGGAGCTGTAGGTACATTTTCAAATACACCACCAGAAGTTCAAGACTATGTTTGTGCAAAATTAGGAATTGAATCAAGTAATATTTCAACACAAACTTTACAACGTGATAGACATGCTGATTACTATGCAACGTTAGCATTAATAGCAAGTTCAATCGAAAAAATTGGGGTGGAAATTCGTCATCTACAACGTACAGAAGTAAGAGAAGCAGAAGAATTCTTCTCGAAAAATCAAAAAGGTTCAAGTGCAATGCCTCATAAACGTAATCCAATCTCAAGTGAAAACATGGCAGGGATGTGCTAGAATTATGCGTGGATACATGTTTGCAGCTTACGAAAATATTCCATTATGGCATGAACGTGATATTTCTCACTCAAGTGCAGAAAGAATTTTAAGTAATGATGCAACAACATTATTAGATTATATGTTAAACAGATTTACTAATGTTGTGAAAAATCTAACAGTATTTACAGATAACATGATTAAAAAAATATTTATGCCACTAACGGTGTGATTTTTCGCTCAAAGAACTATGAGTAACCTTATCGAAAAAAATACTCATTCTCTCGTGAAGAAGCATACGATTTAGTACAACCACTTGCGATGAAATCTTGGTTCGAAGGTATTCCATTTAGAGAGCTTCTGAAGAAAATGAAACTATTAAAAATACAGTTTCTAAAGAAGTGTTAGATAGTTGTTTCGATCTAAATGTACATCTAGTAAATATCGATAAGATCTATAAACGTATTCCAGGATTGGAAGATTAAAATAAAAACAAAAGACCAAAAGAAAAGAGGTAGATTAAATGAAGTCAGACTTTCAAATTTCAAACGAATGTGAAAAGAAACATATTGCTGAAGTAGCAGGAAAATTAGGGATAAAAGAAGAAGATTTAATATTATACGGAAATCACAAAGCAAAAATTCAAACAAAAAAATATCAAGAAAGATATTAGTGAAGATGCTAAAACTAGTATTAGTAACATCTATTAACCCAACATCAAGTGGTGAAGGGAAAAGTACTGTAACTATCGGTTTATCTGATGGATTAAATAAAATCGGGAAAAAATCTTGTGTTGCACTACGTGAACCATCTTTAGGACCTGTATTAGGAAGAAAAGGTGGAGCAGCTGGTGGAGGATATGCACAAGTTGTACCGATGGAAGATATTAACCTACACTTTACTGGAGATATGCATGCTATTACTACAGCGCACAATGCAATCGCAGTACTAGTAAATAACCATGTATTTCAAGGTAACGAATTAGAGATTGATAAGATTGTCTTTAATCGTGTTATGGATATGAACGCACGTGATTTACGTCATATTAAAGTTAATGCTGGAACTGACTTAGAGCGTCTTGATGGATTCGATATTACAGTAGCTAGTGAAATCATGGCAATCTTATGTTTATCAGAAGGATTAGGAGATCTTAAAGAAAAATTAAGTAATATTCTTGTTGCTTACAACAAAAAAGGTGAACCTGTTTACCTAAAAGATTTGAAAATTGAAGGTGTTATAACTTCATTATTAAAAGATGCGATTAAACCAAATATTGTTCAAACATTAGAAAACAACCCAGCGATTATTCACGGTGGACCATTCGCAAACATTGCGCATGGATGTAACTCAATCTTAGCTACAAAAACAGCTTTAAAATTTGCTGACTATGTAATTACAGAAGCTGGATTCGGAGCTGATTTAGGAGCTGAGAAATTCTTAAACATTAAATGTCGTAAATCAGGTTTAAGACCAAAAGCTGCAGTGGTAGTTGCAACAATTAAAGCATTAAAACTACACGGTGATATTGAAGAAAAAGATCTAAAAGAAGAAAAACTTAGAAGCATTAGCTAAAGGTGTTCAAAACTTAGAAAAACATATCGAAAACTTACGTAAATTTAATTTACCAATAGTAGTAGCTCTAAATGTCTTTGTTACTGATACAGAAAAAGAATTAGCGTTCTTGGAAAACTGGGCAAAAGAACAAGGCGTAGAATTCTCTCGTACAGAAGTATGGGAAAAAGGTGGTCTTGGTGGAATAGACCTAGCAGAAAAAGTAGTAAAAGCTGTTGAAGGAAACGATAAAGAACTTCAATTATTATACAAAGATGAAGCTTCAATCATTGAAAAAAATTGAAACTGTATGTCGTGAAATATATGGAGTTGATGGAGTTAACTTCTCTGATGAAGTTAAGGCTGAAATCGAGAAAATAGAAAATCTTGGATTCAAGAACTTACCAGTATGTATGGCAAAAACTCCAGCTTCATTAACAGATAATGCAAAAATTAAAGGTCGTCCTACTGGATTTAACATTACTATTAACGATGTTAAACTACGTAGTGGTGCAGGATTCGTAGTAGCTATGCGAATAAAGTATTAACAATGCCAGGACTTCCAAAAAGTACCAAGTGCATTAAATATCGATATCGATGAAGAAACAGAAACAATCTTAGGGAATCTTCTAATATTATATTAATAACAAGTAACTCGAAAAAAATAGTTTATGCTATTTTTTTGAGTTATTTTTGTTTTACTTTTTCAATGTAGTTGACAGGGTTCAATTATGATTGTTTTTAATGAAAAACGCATAAAAAGTGAACAAAGTGTGAAAATAAGCTATATCGTACGATAATTTTGAGTTTTTTTATAAAAAAATGGTTGTAAACGTCTGTATTTGTGATATAATTATTAATGGAAAAAAATAATTGCTTTCAGGAGGCGTAACTAATGTCAATAATCGTAGTAGTAGGTTCACAATGGGGAGATGAAGGTAAAGGTAAAATTACCGACTTTTTAGCAGAACGTGCGGATGTAATTGCTCGTTATCAAGGGGGTAACAATGCAGGACATACTATTAAGTTTGATGGAAAAACTTACAAACTTCAATTAATCCCATCTGGAATTTTTAATGAAGAAAAACTTTCAATTATCGGAAATGGTCTAGTAGTAGATCCTAAGTGGATTTGTAGTGAGATTGATAGACTAAGAGAAAGTGGAGTTACTTGTAAGGGACTAAGAATCTCTAATAGAGCACACGTAGTATTACCATATCACTTAAAACTTGATGAGGTTGAAGAAGCTCGTCGTGGAGAAAATAAAATTGGTACTACTAAAAAAGGTATCGGACCATGTTATGTGGATAAATACAAACGTTGTGGTATCCGTATAGCTGATTTATTAGATGTCGATCTATTCAAGAAAAAAATTAGAACAAAATCTGAAAGAAAAAAATGAACTATTCGAAAAAAATCTATGAAACTGAAGGATTCACAGTAGAAGAAATCTTCAATGAATACTTCGAATATGGAAAACAATTAGCACAATATGTTACAGACACTTCTAAAGTATTAGAAGATGCGCAAAACGAAAATAAAAATATCTTATTCGAAGGTGCGCAAGGTGTAATGCTAGATATCGATCACGGAACATACCCATATGTTACTTCATCTAACCCATCTGCAGGTGGAATCACAGTAGGTAACGGATTTGTTCCAACAAACGGACTTAAAGTATTAGGTATTTCAAAAGCTTATACATCACGTGTAGGTGATGGACCTTTCCCAACAGAATTATTCGATGAAATTGGGGATACAATTCGTGAAGTTGGTCATGAGTATGGAACAGTTACTAAACGTCCACGTCGTATTGGATGGTTTGATACTGTAGTAATGCGTCATTCAGCTCGTGTATCAGGTATGACTAATCTGTCAGTAAACTGTCTAGATGTACTTTCAGGTCTTAAAGAAATTAAAATCTGTACAGCTTATGACTATAAAGGTGAAATCTTAACTGAATATCCAGCTAATGAAAATATCATTAAAGATTGTAAAACCAATCTATGAAACATTACCAGGATTTGAAGAAGATATTACAGGTGTTAAAATCACTAGATGAACTTCCTAAAAAAATGCAAGAAAATATCTAGAAAAAAATTGAAGAATTAGTAGGGTTAAAAATCTCTGTCTTCTCTACAGGACCAGACAGAACACAAACTCACTTATTAGAAGATTTATGGAACTAGTATAAAGATTAATATAAAAAGAACCCTCGAGGTATAGAGTGTAATGCCTTGAGGTTTTTTTAGTGGAATTCAAATATAAATCTATATATTACATACGACAGATTTGTCACATAAATTTCTATATAAGGAAATTAAATGAAAAATACTTTACAATGGGACATATTTGTCATGTTTTAAAAATATAAGTTAATTTAATGATAAAATATAGAAGGAAACATTATTATAACAGTATTTACTTACATCTATTTTTAGATAATTATAGTAATAAATTTTAGCTAATATTAAATTTAGGAGATGAAGAATGAACGATAATAAAATGCATGGACGAGTTTTTAAAAAAACTAAGAGAGGAAAGAGGATATAAATTAAAAGATGTAGCAGGTGATGTGATATCTACAAGAACACTAATGCGTTTTGAAGCTGATGAAACTAGTATTTCTATTTCTATTTTTTTGAAAAAAATTATTGGACAATTTAAATATTAATTATCTAGATTATTTTACTTTTTTTATTTGGATAATACCGACTCTGAAACTACTGAATTTGCTAATAAATTGCAGAAACTGTTACAATCTGGTTCTTCATCGAAGTTGGTAAAATGAATGTAAAAAAAGAGCTAAAGAAAGAAGATATAGATTTTTAGTAGGAGATTAACTATATTGATTTATTTAAATAATATTCTATGGGATAAGGATAAAGAATTATTTGAAGAGAATCGAAGATTAATAAAGGATAGAATTGATTCATTGGATAAATTGGGATCTGATGAAATTTACGGACTGTTTATTTTTAATATATTCGTCTTCAAAAGGTGATTATTCAGTAGAATATATTGAAAGGGTTATTGAAGATTGCTTTAAAAAAATATCCCAGTAAGAAATTATTTGAGTAAATATATGAGTGCTCGCATATTGTGATTTGTTAAAAGTAGCGCTATCTTTCTTAGTAAGAGCTGGTTACTATGAATTAGCTGAGAAAAAGATGCAAAGAGACGCTTAAACTATTTAATGAAAAATCCGTTGTTAATAAATAGAGTCGCTTTTCAAGGAAGTCGTTGCAATAATGGCTACGTTATATTTAAGGCAAAAATAAGGAAGAAGGTATTATTTTTAGCGAATAAAATTTTTAAAAATATGAAGATATTGTTGCTGAGATTACTCAGCGATCCTTATTACAGACAGGTAAGGGATGTAACTTATGAAGCGTATTGTAAAGTTAATAAGACAGGTATTGATATAGAATTCTAATAATAGATGTATTTATAAAATAATATATTTTAAAGAAACTAATTTACTACATAGTGAATTAGTTTCTTTTTTATGTGTTAAGAGTATTAATATAACTTTTAATAATAACTAATCCAAAGAAATAAGAGGACAGTTTTTGTCATATTTATAAGATAAATAAGTGAAAAATGAACTATATATTAAGTAATGTGACGATTTCTTCTTGATTTATGTTAACTTCAATTTTTCTATGATAAAATTATCTTTATAAAATGATTATTTACATATTTTTTTATGGAGGAAATAAATTATGATAAAAAGGAAACAGAAGTTTTTCCCTTAGGAAGAATAAACTAGGAGCAATGTCGGTTCTTTTAGGAATTAGTTTTTGTTGGAGCTGTTGCTAGTGATATGATGTTAAAGCGGGTGATGTTAATACTGAAAATACACCAAAGCTAATTGAAAAAGAAGTAGTAGGTAAGACTACAAAACAAGATGTAGAAAAAAAGCTCAAACAAAGGTAGATGCATCTAAAGAAGCAGAAAGCTTAAAAAAATATAGCTATTGAAAATAAAAAAACAGAAATTAATAATACTGATAAGAAAAATTAATGAATTAAATTCAGAGATAGATAAGTATAAAGATGCTACTGATGAAAAATATCAGTAAAGCTGAAAAGAAAGTTGATTCAACTTCAGAAGATTTAAAAAAATAAAAAAATAGCGAATTAGTAAAAACTAAAGCTGAAAAAAGAAGAAAGAGAATCTGATTTAGTATTAGTGAAAAAAAGATGTTGCAGATAAAACTAAAAGATTTAGAATCTAAAACAAGCAAAAAGCTAAAGAAATTAAAGATGAAATTGACGGAACTGAAAAATGTTACTAAGAAATTAGAAGCAGAAAAAGTTAAAAACAGTGAAGTGAAAAAGAACTAGAAACAGAAAAATCTAATAAAGTAGTAGCTGAAAAAGAATTAGAAAAAGCTAAAGAGTTCGACGCTAAACTTGCAGATAATACTAAGAAAGCTGAAGAAAACTTAAAAAGCTAAAAATGAAGAATTAAAAGCTAAAACTACAGATTTAGACAATGCTAAAAAAAGATGAAGCGACTAAAAAGCAGAATTAGATAACCTATTAATGCCTTATGGTAGAAATGTAAAATATAAAATTGCATTAGACCAACGCTTCGTAGATAAATTCAAAGAATACATGGGTTATACACTAAACTATGAAGAAAAAGGTATGACTATAAAAGAAATGTTTGCTAAACGTAGAGAATTGCGTGAACAATTAAAAAGCTATAGAAAAGAAATTAACCACGAATTCCTATACAACAGATATAGTCATGAAGATGATTATGAAATCGACTTAAAAAAATATGTCTGAAGAAGAAAGACTTAAAATGTCACAATATGGTGTTTACTTATTAAACCAAATCCGTAGTCAATTTGGACTAGAGCCATTAAAAGTTAACAAAAATTCAATGCAATTAGCAAAAGAAATCACTGAAACAGTAATGAGAGATAACCACTCTAACCTCAAACGGTGGTCACTATATCAAAGGTATTTCTGAAGTTGCAAAGAAAACATGGTTTAATCAGAGAAGGTAATTTTTATGAAAATCTTTATAATGCAAGTTCTACAACTTTCAGTGATAACAAAATGTCAAGAAACGCATTATATGAACACATTTATAATTCAGTAATGTTATTCTTCTATGAAGGGAATATTACAGGTGGTTATGGTCATGCTGAATCATTATACAAAAGCAAAAAAACACCAATGGGACTTGGTGTAGCGCACTTCGAAAACGTGGGTGATACATACAATGTTAATAGATTACCAAAAGAACTTATTGAAAAAAATATAAACAATATGTTGTATTTGATGAATTTGGAAATGTCCTAGATTTAAAACATATGCCATTTGATGTTTATGAAGAATTTGAAAAAGCTAAAGCAAACGCACCAAAACAAGGTGTTATCAAAATTTCTTACATTAAAGTTGAAGAAAATGTAGCTATCCCTGGATCAGTTGATGCAGAAGGTCTTCCTACTTATGATGACCCAAGTGATGAGGGAATGGAACGAGCAAAACAAAACTTTATCGCTAAATACTCTAACGAATCTAAAGATACAGTAGAATTACCAGCAGTACCAGATCTTGAAAGTTTCAAGAAAGCATACGCTGACGCTGTAAAAGTTCGTGAAAGTAAAGAACAACCAGTAGTAGATGCTAAAGCTAACGTAGATAGTGCAACTAAAGCATTAGATGAACTTAAAGCAACTGAAAAACAAACAGAAAAAAAGCAACTGCTAAAGTTCAAGAAATTGACGCTAAAAATCAACAACTTAACTACTAAAGAAGATGAACAACAAAAAGTTGTAGACCACTGGTTGGATAATGATATAATATGATGTTTGCTGATTTGGACTTTTTTAAGGAGTGGAGAAGTGCTAAATTATGGATCTAGGCTAAATTAAAAAAGTGAGGTGTAGTAAGCTTATTAGATCTTTAACGATTGATGTAAAAAGCAGGTGAAGAAGAATTTTTCTAAAATAGAAAATAGTTAAATTAGTTGAAAATAAGAAAAAGCTAAAGAAAGCTAGTTGAAGAAGGATTTAAATTCTGAATTAGGTTTAATTAATGATAATTAGTGATCTAAAGATTTAGAGGTTAGGGACAATATAGATTAGAAACCAAATGGCTGTATTGGTTATTAAATACAATGGGTCGTGGTTTGATTTGAAATACCAAGAGATGATTATTCAGTTAGTATATCGATAGAGTATTGATGCTATAAACTATTTCATGAAATTTGTTCAGTGATATTTTGTTGTATGTTGTGATGTATTGCGTCGTATCATTCTTATCAAGAAATGTTTATTATAGTTAGCTGAAAAGATGTATACCTGGAACTTTTTAATGAACTTAATCTTAAATAGGGTTTATTCTAGGATGTTTGGAATATTAATCTACGTCAAAATAAAAGGTGTTATTAGATTTTGTTTAGAATATAGTTGTGGAAATTACAGATTCTCCTTGTATAAATAATGGGATAGATGTGTCTCTTATGGAATTTATTTAATTTTAAAATTATATTATGTCAATATAATGTATAGAAGTAAGATAATTAATTTTTCAATACTTTTTTTATCATGATAAGTTCGTTTGGGTAAATATTGGTCATTTGGCTATTTATTTGTATTTCAGTTATATTTCTGATCAGACAGTTTTCTGATTCTGGAAAAGTGCTTATCCGTGATGAAAAGCACGATAACTTATAGAAATGGAATGTTATGAAAATTAGAACAACACTTATTAAATGAGAGACAATGGCTTGTATGTATCTGTTTGGATTAAGCACGTTAGAAATGTCTAATATTTAAAGAAAAGCAATTTCGAGAAGATATAGTTGGGGATTAATGATATATATTCATATAAAGGAAATTAATAATAACATAGTAAACATGAAGTTTTATCTTTGGGTTTTTAATTTTATAACA
>BNJU01000832.1_pt1 | contig 261707 bp, 316 predicted proteins | sample 8539281 | NCBI WGS metagenome assembly BNJU01 (sample SAMD00202456, study PRJDB9452) | human saliva metagenome | isolation source: human saliva | place: Japan
AATTCGTTTTTGAGTTTTTGAAAGAAAACAGCTCGATGGAAAAAGGTGATAATTCAGCTTCCCAAAAATCAGGCTGCGGTTGAAGAAATTTGGGGTTAATTTTTGAAAAACCTTTGAAATTTTTAGAAAGTGTGCGGTATAATATAACCGTATTCCGGCATAGCTCATGTGGTAGAGCGGTTGGCTGTTAACTAACAGGTCGCTGGTTCGAGCCCAGCTGCGGAGCCAAATTTGAGTTTTACAACAATTTGATAGTGAGGAGAAAAGGTCTGAAGATTAAAATAGAGCCTTTTTCTTTTTATTGTAAATATTTTAGACTTTATAGCATCAACACATAAACTAATTTTCGACTATTTATGAATATATGTTAGCATATTTCATATTGTCTAAAAATATTTTTAGGTAAAGAAAAATTAGAAAGTGTGCGTGACCGATATGAAATAACAAAAATCCAACTCTTTAAAATGCTTGAACTTCCCAAAATACATAGGGAACTAGAAAAATTATCAGATAGCCAGAATTAATAAGGATATTTGCGATGAAGAGAATAAATTACGTAACCTCTATTCTGAATTGAATCAAAAAGAGGCGTAATAAATTTAGTAATACCTCTAAAATAGAAAATAGTATTGGCACGAAGTAAGCTCGAAGGGCTATGTCAAGATCTTAATCAGCTAGAAAATCGTAAATCCGAAATTGTTAACATTAAAGATAAAAGGAATGAAAGAGGCTCGCGAAATTCAAGGATGAGATTTCAAGTCTTGGTTTAGAAGATTATCGAGTAAGCATTCAAGTTGATGCTTATTCTGTGAACTTCTACTTAATAAAAGAAAAAGGCCAAAAACCATGCATTATAAGATAGTTTTGACACGCTAATCTATCGTCGTGAAATTCATCAACGGCGAAGTGAAAAGCATGTTTTAAAAAGCTCTACTGAGGCTTTATTTTTAGTGAAGATTTTATTTAGTAATATCGCCACTGTTTCATATCTTTTTCGTAGTATTGAAACAATTTTTGGGGTTAGTAATGTAGAGATTTCTGTTTTTGGTAATTTTGAAACAGATTTTTTATAGTATAGCTAAGTCGTTCTTGATTTTGATAAGCTAGTTCTTGAGGTAGTTTTTGACTCAAGATTACGTTTGAATTTGGCGCGTTAAGCACAAATCCCCATTCACAAAACTCGGTATATTGGTCTGAAAGGCGATAACTTCTCTGATGAATTAGACGATTTTGATAGTATTAAAAATGCTAGCAAAAAGCGTTCGGTGAAAAATAAGAACTAGTAGCTTGGGTTATAAAACACCCTTAGAGCTGAGGATCTTGGGAATTTGAGCATAAAATTGTTGACTGTAAAGCTTTAGCGAGCTTTTCATTTGAAGGGATCAACTAAGTCTATTAAAATAGCGTCAAATTGTTATTAGTTTCAAAAGCAAATTTGAAGGCATCTTGGTTGATTATTTCAACTTTTGGATTGAGAGGGAATTTTTATTTAGTCTTGCGATTTCTGGTGATAGCGAGGTCAGTTACTGAAAAGGGTCTAGATCGACTAAAGTGATTTTTTCGACTGAGCTATATTTTAAAAACTTCACGCGCTAGCATTCCATCGCCGCCACCAAAAATAGCGACTTTTTGGGATTTTTGACAGAAGTCATCGCCGCGCCACTTAGCGTTTCATGATATCGAGCTCATCTAGGCTTGAAAACTGAGCTGATTATTTAGAAATAATCTTGTATCATTTTTGAATTTGGTTAGCACAATTCTTTTGATAGGCTGAATGCTCATACAAAACCACCGGATCTTTATAGGCTTTTTAGAGTCGATTTGTTTTTCGAGCCAGTTTGCACTAGAGAATTCTAGAAACAACATTAGCATGTGACGCTTTCCGGTAAGAATTTTTGAAAACTTTCATTGAATAAAGAATTAGCACTGCAACTAAAACATTTAAAAATGCGACCAAATAAGCCGTTCCTCATCAAGCCAAGATAAGGTAGTAGAATCAACGGAAAAACAAGCGAAGCTAAAAGGGCGCCAAAATAATCAAGCGCAAGAATTTTTGACAAAAGACTCACTGAAGACTTACGGCCGAAGCTCTCAAACATTTTAACTAGCAGTGAGATTTCTAAGCCGATAAAAAGTTCCAACAATCAAGCTGATGATAGCAAAAACCAGCCAAGATATTTTAGTAAAACTAAAAAGCTGAATAGAGCATTAAAACTGGTTGCCGCAATAACGCCAAGTAATTTCATTAATCGCAAAACTTGTGGCTGCGGATATTTTGATTTTGGGCGCGATTAATGATCCGATCCCATGCCAAAAGAGGGATACCAGTAGCCAAAGAAAAAGCTTAAAATTGAGTCGCCAATAAGGTAGAAGCAGCTGTTCCAAGAATTAGCTCATAGATAATTCCACCGACGGCTACTAAAACTGCAGCTGAAAATATCGCAGTACTTTCTGCTTTCGTTAATTTGGAGCGAGCCATTGTTACCGACTCCGCCACCACCTCCACCAAATACGCTTCTGTGAAGCGATAGCACCAGAACTGCTTCGTTCACATGTTTGAGTTTGAGGATCGTAAGGGAGCGATGGCAAAAATGAAAGAATTCCAAAAATAAAGCCGCAATAGGGTCCAAAAATTAAATTAAAGATTAATCCCCAGTTCCAAGGTGTAAGAACTTTCCGAATAATTCTTTTTGCTCTTTTTAGATATTACACGTTTTTGTAAGCATCATATTCGCGATTGTTGTATTTTTCGATAGTGATTTTTCTTTTGTATTTGGAACAACTAGTGTTGCAGGTCATTTTTCTCTCTCGAAAAACTTGGTGGGTGTTTTTCCGATAATTTTGACACTCGCCTTCACCAATCTCTTGAACAGCACCAGTCTTTTTGCCTCTCGGTTGGATCTTCAAAATCTAGAACCTGCCCAGTCTTAAAAATTACTTGGATCAATGTGATCATGATAAAATCGCACTGGCTCATAAATCGCAATTTGATTATAATGACGTATTCTACCCAGCTATCGTAATTTTCCATTCCAAGTCAGTTCCCATTCTTCCCAGTAATAATAAGCCGGTTCTTTTGCATCATATTCGCGAATAATAAAACAACCGCGACGGAAAGTTGGTGCCTCAGAATTTGATTGTAGTCTAGCTTTAGTTCTTTTATTAGCTGTTGTCTCCTTGTTGGTTATTTGTTCCAGCGGCTATAGATTGAGTGATCTCATCTTTGATTTTTGCTACGCGTTTCTCTAGATAGGAACGGCAGCTAGTTAGGGTGATATATCCTTCCCGTCTCTGGCCAAGTATGGATGGCGATGTGACTTTCACTAAGAATTAGCGTAGCTGAGATTCCTTGTGGCTGAAAAAGGTGTATTGATTTTCTAGAACCGTTAGTTGGGCGATGTTAGCGATTCGACTGAGTAGCTCTTCGGTTACTGATTGGAATTAAGTTTGGAGTGAATTTGTCTTGAGAATCTTAAAAGTTACAGATTGAAATTCTTTACTATTCATGATAGAAATTATACCATTATTTTAGCGAAAAGAAAAATATATTTAGAAACTATTGACAAAAAATAGTAATTTATGATAATATATCAACCAGTTGATAGAAGTTTTTAGCTCCTATCAAGAACATTCACAAGTTGATAGATTTAGATAAAATCTGGATATCTTTGGTGTTCTGTGATGGGGCTGCTTTAATTTTTAAAGAAAGGAGCGCCCGCTCAAGGGTGGCTTGGTGAAAACTACAATGAAAAGAAAAATCTTTTATGCTAATCTCTGTAGCTGTTCTTGGAGCAGCTACGTCTCCAATAGTGGCTGCTGATGATGTTGCTGCTGGGGATGACGCCCTGGCGGTTGAGACTGTTACTCAACCTCAAGCTCAGACCCAGAAATTTAATATTAATGACTGGCTCAGAGCAGGAGGAGGGAGCTGACCTCTTGGACTGAGACTGTAGAAGTTTCACCCAGGTGAGGCTCACACGGGTCGAACAAAAAGAGTTCCCCAGGACATGAGTTCCAGGAGCCTCAATCGACAATGGCGCTACGGGTACCGACGGTTGAATTACCGTACACTTTTAAAAGTACGGATGATACCAAAGGGATTGATCTTATTTATAGAAAGATCAAAAACCAGCTGACCTCAAAACCAGCTGAGCTGGAAAACCAGGGCAACCTGAAAAACCAGCTGACCTCAAAAACCAGCTGAGCCGGAAAAACCAGGGCAACCTCAAAACCAGCTGAGCTGGAAAACCAGGAACCTGAAAAACCAGTTGACCCTCAAAAACCAGCTGAGCCGGAAAACCAGGGCAACCTGAAAAACCAGCTGACCTCAAAACCAGCTGAGCCGGGAAAAACCAGGGCAACCTCAAAAACCAGTTGAGCCGGAAAAACCAGGCAACCTGGAAAAACCAGCTGACCTCAAAAACCAGCTGAGCGAGGAAAAACCAGGGCAACCTGAAAAACCAGGCTGACCTCAAAAACCAGCTGAGCCGGAAAAACTAGGGCAACCTGAAAAACCAGCTGACCCTCAAAAACCAGCTGAGCCGGAAAAACTAGGCAACCTCAAAAACCAGCTGAGCCGGAAAAGCCAGCTAATCCAGAAAAGCTAGCTGAGCTAAATTGCCGGATACTGGCTCAAGAGACAACTTTGCTAGTTTTATTACAGCAATTGTAGCTTTTATTACTGGTGTTATTCTTTTACGTAAAAAGAATAACTAGATCTATCAACTGATGGCCCTCGTCTTTTGATGAGGGCTTTTTCTTTATATCTGAAACATATAAAAACTTGACTTTTTATCAATAGCTCTAAATAGATTCAGAGAATAAAACGGGAGGAATATGGATAATATAGACAAAAAGCAGCCAAATTCTAATAGATTCGGAATGTTTATTATGGTTTTTCTATTTCTATTAAGCTTAATCGGCAATGGAATTATGGGGTATAATTTTATATTTAATAAAACCGAAGGTCGGAACAATTTGTGGTGATAGCGTAATTATGGAATATAATAAAGCATATGAAGACCTAAACAATTACAGGAGTGAACTTGAAAAAGTTGTCCAGTTCTATTAAGTCTAAGAAAAGACTACTCATCTGATGTAAATTGTCTTACTATGGCTTATTTGGGAACAAATCGACCTAAGGATTTATATTCAAAAATAGGTGATCTAATTAAAAAGGGCGAGAATCCAGCTTAAATATTATGGGTATAGGGAGCTATAAGTCAATAGCGCCGGTTAATAGATAGTGACTCAATTGAGGATAATGCAAAAATATAAAGCAGAGGAATATAACATGGGACACAATAAAACATTTTTACGTTATATTAGTGATATTATCTACATTATTTGCTTCCTTTATTTTTCGGGTAAGGTATTTGCAGTTCAAAAAGTTATCCCTACTGCTATTCGGAAGAATTAGAAAAGAAAACAAAGTCGAGGCGGAAGATATAATGAACTCACATATGATGGGCGAAGAGAAGTTTTTTAGTATGTATTCAGGCTTGAATAATCATATATCAACTAACTGGATATCGTCTGACTAAAGCGGGTAGAGATATTCGTTACTCACTTAGGATAAAGAATAAGAAAGATATTGATAGTAATACTACCTCTATATGAATTATGCAGCAATAGGCTCGCCAACAATCTGGTCAGGAAATTTCAGGATCGTGAATATCAAAATTGACCCAACGAGACGCTTAAAAATTTATTATCGATCTTAAAGAGGCTCATGGAGTATTAGGCGAGGTTTACAGGCTCCCTGCCGTGTCCTTAACCAACTTTAGTATTAGCCATATTTTTCAGTTTAAGCTAAAAATTTAATGGCTAATTTTTCGAAGGTGAAAAATATCATAAATTATAAAACTAGGCACTGTATCACTGATGATGGTGGAGCTATAATCAGCCAGCCCTCTGTTGAAGCAGACGACGACGACTATCATTGTATGTATAACACTCCCAGCTAAGAGTTATAGTTAAAAATATATATCAAACACAAGCCCGTAGTTTTGTGGAAGGTCAAGCAGGGTTGGCGAAATCTACGTGAGACTGTTGGTGCGAGGAATGGTAAGCCGATTACCGCCAAAGTCGGCGAGACTATTCCAATCTGGTCACAACTAACTAACTTAGGTGATGCTAGTAACGATAAAAATCGCCTCGACAGCTTATTCATGGAAATCGTAATTATAGGATGCACATAGGTTGGGAGGGGGTGATACAATTTCTTATTATCAAGGTAATGGAAAAATTGGCCGAGTAATAAAAGAAATAACTGAGGTTTTTGCTGACAACTGGTAATGGGCATAAATAACCAGTTGAGCGGAAGATATCTTAGTCTTGATATAAAGCCAGAACATGCTGGGAAAACTTTCTGTTCAGATATTGTATTTTACTAAAACTGGTGCTGGACTGATAATACTAATCCAATAAAATGATAATTATCAATTTGAGGATCCAACTGGTATTGGAACTTACCCAGCCTGTGTCTATGTTCCTTACGATAGTGATATCCAGCCATGCATGGGGAATGGCGGCAGCAACTCTTGTGGAGGCGAACCTGAAGGTGAACCGGGTACAAAAAGAATGTACAGGCGTGCCAAAAATTAAAAATGGTGGTGGTACCAACACCCCAAGTAACACTCAGTGGATTATTACTAAATGGGAAGTTCTAGCTAACAAAGAAAAACGTCCCTGTCCTTCACAGATAGAATAACAAGAGAAAGATCCGTGTAGGCATTATAGATCTAAGTTTGATAATTCGGCATCTAATTGTGGTGTAGTTGCAAAATCTGGCGGTGGAGATAACTCTCTATTGAGGGCTCATGCAACACTAACTAATTTTTGGTAATATTAGTGCTATTCAAAAACTTTTCGTACCAGAGAATGCTCAAATTGGAACTCGTTTTTGCTTTGCAATTTCTGTTTCGCCACGCACTCTAAAGGATAGTGATACGCCAGAAAAGCAAGCTCAGGTAACTGGAAAAGAATGGCGTCATTCTGCGCCTCTGTGCTTAAGGTACATTAAAAGACCAAAGCTTCAGGTTTGGGGTGGAGGAATCAGAAGAGGCGCTAGAGGAAATAATTCAATCTATGAGACAAGGGGCACTTTTTAGTTCATGGGGAGGAATTTGAGGCTATGGCCGGCCGAGAAGGTAGGATTATAAACTTTACTTCAGCTTCGTCCAATACTGGTACTAAATTGAATTTTTGGCAATAGCTTCTAGCGGATGGGAGGAGTTGTTAGGTCAGAAGTAAAGATGGCCATATATCGGCTATTGCGGCGGCCTATGGAACTGCGACAGAAATGACGCTCTCGCAGAGAGCTGTAGAGAACTATAATAATGCTACATTGGATGGTACTAATGCTGATACGGCTCAAAGATATGGAGATGGCTGGACTCGTATAATATATGCAAGAAACTTGTTTATAAATAGTAATATTACCTCAAGGAATAATATAGCGAATGGCATTCAGCAAACAATTATCGTTGCGGATAATATTAGGATATCTAATAAAGTTGATCGTATCGATGCATGGCTAATAACACGAGGCAATGGAGCAGTGAATACTTGTGCACAAACAGCCAATAATGATACTATTTCATACGTTAATGAAGCAAATTGTTCTCGCCAATTAAAGCTTAATGGATCCATACTAACTAATAGATTCTTGCCGTGGCGAACTGCTTATTCTGACATTAAGAATCCAGATAAGCCATCTGAAATAATTAACCAGCGAGCAGACTCTTATTTGTGGGCGAATAGGCAAACTGGCAATATTGGCCGAACTGTCCGTACGACTTATTCTAAAGAACTGCCTATAAGGTATTAAGGAGGATGATGAATAAAACACAACAACAATTTAGGCGGGGTGGAGTATCAATGTTTTTGGTCGTAGTATCCTGTATCTTCGTATCGTTGATGGTGGCGAGTTTTATGAAAATTATGATTCGCGATAATCAAAATGCATCTAGCCAAGATCTTTCGCAAAGTGCCTATGATGAGTGCTCAGGCTGGAATAGAAGATGCTAAGAGATTAGTGTCTAGATATAACTCTCTTTGCTCTAGCGGGGTAGTTTCTACTGAATGTGACAGAATGGCTAATGCGATTAATAGTGAAAGTTGTAGCACTTTATCCGACTCGAATTTAGTTTCCTTGACTGATGGCGAGGTTAAAGTTCGTACTAATACTGGTGGTTCTACAAATAATGACGATAGACTTAATCAGGCTTATACTTGCGTAAAAATTAGGCGAAATACAGCTGATTTTATCGGGGGAACTGGTGTCGGCGAATCTAAGATGATACCGCTTAATGCGACAAATTCCTTTAATCGTGTTCGTATTTCTTGGCATTCACGAAAGAATTTGACTAACCAAGCTAATACAGCTATTAATTTATTGGAAATTCCTCGTGTAGGTAATAACTACTCTCTGCCGAATGCAAGTAACTGGAATAATAATACTAACCGACCAGCATTATTAAAGGCTCAATTTATAGGAGCCAGTAGTAATGACTTAAGCCAGTTGGACACGCCATTTTTCGGAGACGCTAACGGACTAAATGAACAGTTATATTACCCAGTTAGAAATACTGGTAGAACTAGCACAACTCTCCAGCTAACTCGACGCACGGGAGATGCTAGCAGCACTAGTGATTTTTACGCCAGTAACATGTTTTGCAAAATTTGAACTCTGGAACTTATGCGTGACAAGTAACTGTCAATATTGGTAATATACCAGCTGGACTAGATAAAACCCTATCTAAGATTAACACCTATCTATACTGATACCGATTTCAGGGTTGAGTTATTAAATAATAACACTGTTGTAGAGTTTAATGGGGTTCAGCCCTAAAAGTTGATAGTACTGGTCGAGCGAATGATAACGTTCGTCAGTGGAAAGTCGATTAGAATATGAAGGCTCTAATATATCTGTTCTACAATTTGCCTCTTCAATCAGAAGGTGATTCTGGGGTATGTAGAAATTTCTCGGTTTCACATTTAAACAATAAAGGTGTAACAACTAACTGCCAAATTCCTAAAAATAATATCAATAAAAGCGATTTAATAATCGTCTTTTAATTTAATATAAATATTGTTTTTTATGGTTAAAATATTATAGAATAATCTCATGGATTATCTTTTTAGAGAAATTATGAAATTTGCTGAGAATAATTTGGTTGAATCTGGGTTGATTATTATTTTTGCGTTGGTAGTTTCTTTTCTAGCGCATCGCATGATTGATGTTTTGTTTCATTATCAGCGTCAAATCGGTCGTTATAAGAAGTCTGAAGAACTCGAAAAGCTGGTCGCGGACTATTTCTCGAATGGTAAAAGACAGGGCTGAGATATTGCGATTTGGATTTATGTATCGTTAGCGGTTCTGCAGAATTTTTGGCGTTGATGTTGCTAAATTAACAACAGGGGCGGGATTGATTGGTGCTTTAATTGGTTTTGGTGCTCAAAAATACCATTCGTGATATTCTCGCTGGAATATTTATTGTTTTTAGAAAATCAATATCGCGTTGGTGATACAATCGAAAAATATGCTGATGGCCGGCGAATTGTTGGTCGGGTGAGAATGTCTCGTTGCGGATTACTCAAGTGCGCGATCGTGATGGTAAGTTGCATACTATCCGTAACGGCGCTAACGAAAAGCGTAACCAACATGTCGTTTCGTTATGCTAATATTAATTTCACCGTGGGCGTGGCTTATGCTACAGACATTGATTGGAGCAAGTTGTCAACGAAGTTGGTCAGAAGATGGCAGAAAAAGATATGCCATATACTAAATATATTTTTAGAGCCAATTCATTTTTGCACGCGTAAATCGGTTTTTAGATAGTGAAATTGAGATTAACTGTATTGGTCGCGTGAAAGCTGGCCAGCAGTAGGATATTACTGAGGGAATTTAGACGAATGCTAAAAAGCTTTTTGAGTGAAAATGGAATCGAAATTTCCGTTTCCGCAAGTCGTTGTTCATGATCATACTTCGATGTCTTCCAAAACTCACAAAAGCAAGCAGCTGCGGCTCAAAGCTTCAAAAGCTTCACGCGAGAAAAAGCAAGAAAAATAGCTCTCTTTACGAGAGCTTTATTTTTTAAATTAACGATTTGGACATTTTGTTGTAATCGCCTTCTCGGCAATAAATTACACCAGTCCTTGTCGCAGGCGCCCAATAATAGGGCGTCATCTTTTGAGCTGAGAAGAGTCTTTTTGGTTCCGGCTCAGGTTTCTTTATAGAAATTTAAATAGTGCCAATTGAGTTTTCGCACTATATCTAAATTTTGATTTATATATCCTTAAGATCTTTTTTATGAAAATCTGGATCTCTTCTCTCCCACAAGATATATTTCTTTTCTATTATAAGTTTATATCCATTATTCCTTTTCTGCCTGTATAACTAACTACATACTCAACCACTAATTTATACCTTATTAATGAACTAAACTTTTATTATTATAACATCAATATGTATATAAAATCAATCTTTGCTAAAAAGTTAAACTATGGTAGAATTAAACCATAAACATATTTAGGAGGGCATATGAACGAAAAGCCGATTCGGATAATAGTGAAATTGGCAAACTCAAAACTGTAATTTTACATCGTCCTGGTAAAAGAGCTTGAAGGCTTGACGCCAGATTATTTGGAGACGATTGTTGTTCGACGATATTCCATATGTGAAGCAGCACAAAGCTGAGCACGATGCTTTGCGCAAGTTTTTGCGTGAGCGCGGAGTTGAGGTTCTTTATCTTGATCAGCTCGTGGCAGAGTCGCTTTATAACGAAGAGATTAAATGGCGATTTATTTCAGATTTTGTTCGCTGCATCTAAGCAAGGTGAGCGCCATGTTACACATGCTTTGATGCGATACTTGGGTGAATTTGAGCCGCTTGAACTAGTTCGTAAATTGATGGCGGGAATCCGTAAAGAGGAAATCAATATCGATCAAGATGAAACTCGTCAATTGAATTACTACTTCCGCGATAGTTATCCATTCTTATTAGATCCAATGCCAAATTTGTATTTTACGCGCGATCCGGCTGCGGCTATCGGTAATGGTCTAACGATCAATAAAATGACGTTTCCCAGCACGTCGCCGTGAAAGCTTGTTTATAGGTATATCATGCGTTATCATCCACGCTTTGCGGCCAAAAACTCCTGGCGATGAAGTTCCAGTTTGGTATGATCGCTACAATAAATTTAGTATGGAAGGTGGCGACAGACTTGTCTTGAATAGAGCATACAATGGCTATTGGTGTTTCTCAGCGCACAACTCCAGAAGCAATTGAAAAACTGCTGCAAAATTGTTTGAATTTTCAGACTTTAATAAAAGTTCTCGCAATAGAGATTCCAGTTTCTCATGCTTTTATGCACCTTGATACTGTATTTCATAATGATTGATTACGATAAATTTACAGTTCATCCTGAGATTCTAGATAAGAATGGTGAACTTAATATTTATATTTTGAGGATTCTGGGGTTCGGGCCAGCCAAATATTTATCATCAGACAAATCTTAAAGATACGCTCAAAGAGTTCTGGGTCTTGAAGATATTATGCTTATCCCTTGCGGAAATGGCGATCCGATTGCGGCGGCTCGTGAGCAGTGGAATGATGGATCAAACACTTTGGCGATTGCGCCAGGCGTGAGTTGTCACTTACAACCGAAAGTACGTCACTAATGAGCTTTGCGCAAAGCTGGTGTAGAAGTTATTGAGATTGAAGGCGCTGAGACTCTGGTCGTGGCCGAGGGTGGTCCACGATGTATGTCAATGCCAATTGTACGAGAGGAGATTTAATGGCTTTACAGATTTAAAAATCGACATTTCTTGACGCTTTTTGGTTTTACGCCTGACGAAATTCGTTTATGCTTGATTCTGCAGCAGGTTTTAAACGCTTGAAACGAATGGGTATTCAGCATGAAATTCATAAAAGGTAAACAGATTTCGCATTACTTTTCGAAAAGACTTCAACCCTGAACTCGAACTGCTTTTGGTAGCAGCTCGAGATTTGGGGATTCATCCAGAGTTTTTAGGTGAGGATGATATTCAGCTTGGTAAAAAGAATCTGTTGCTGATACGGCGAAGGTTCTAGGTCGAAGTTTTGAAGGAATTGAGTTCCGTGGGTTTGCTCACGAAACTGTAGAAGAACAACTAAACATGCTGGCGTGCCAGTTTGGAGATGGTTTGACGGATAAATTTCACCCCAACTCAGATTCTAGCGGACTTTTTAACTATTGAAGAACATTTAGGGTATTTGAAAGGTGCTAAGTTAGCTTTTTGTTGGTGACGGTCGGAATAATATGGCTAATTCTTTGATGGTTGGGCAGCGAAAATGGGATTGAGACTTTCAGTTGCTGCGCCTCGTGGATTACATCCAGAGCAGGAACTTGATGATAAGTGTCATGAGTGCCCTGCGAAACAGGCGCAAAAATAACCATAACTGATGACCTTTATGGAGCAGTTCATGGAGTTGATTTCATTTATACTGACGTTTGGGTATCAATGGGTGAAGAAAGTGCATATGAGGAACGAATTCATCAGCTTCGAGGATTTCAAGTTAATAGACAGCTTTTGGAAGCGACTGGAAACCCCTGAGGTTAAGTTTATGCATTGTTTACCAGCATTCCATGATTTAAACACTGCAACTATGAGAAAAGATATTCATGCGAAAATTTGGATTAACTGAAATGGAGGTTACCAGACGAAGTATTCAATTCTAAAGCTTCGGTAGTATTTGATGAGGCTGAAAATCGAATGCATACTTATTAAGGCAGTTATTGCTCTAACTTTTATAGATATTGTGGCGGAATTTAGGATTTCGCCACTTAAAAATATTAACTTTTAAAAGGAGAAATATGGCTCTCAAAAATTAAATTCGAAGAAAAGGCTTCGGGAAAAAGCAGAGTTAAAAGGGTGAGAAAGTCAAACATACTAAAAAGAAAGTTTTTAAATCACCGAGCGCATTGCAGTGTGTTGTTTATTATCATTGCGTTGATGGCAGGATTGACTTGGTTGGTTCCATCTGGTCAGTATAGTCAGAAAGATAATACTATTATTCCTGGCTCATATCAAAAATAGATAATAAAGCAACTGATATACCTCAACTAGATAAGGGTGTGAGTGGTATGCCAGCTAAGAGCGATGATGCCGGAAAAAGAAGTTAAGGGAGCGATGGGCGCCAGGGCGTTTGGGATATTTTCACCTCACCAATCTACGGAATGGTTCAGAAACTTGATGTGATAGTCTTTATCTTGATTTTGGGCGGATTCTTAGGTGTTGTAATGAAAACTGGCGCGTTAGATTCTGCTATTGGAGGATTGCTTCAAACGATGAAGGGCAAGGAGAAGTGGTTAATTCCAATTCTGATGACCTTTTGCAATAGGTCGGAACAACTTATGGTATGCAAAGAAGAGACAGTAGCATTTTATGCTCTGATTGTAGCTAATTATGCTTGCTGCTGGCTATAACGCAATGACCGCCGTAATGATCATTGTACTTGGTGCTGGCTCTGGAGTTTTTGGCCTCTACGGTTAATCCATTCTCCACAGGAATTGCAGCAAATGGCAGCGGGTGCTGATCTTTCGAAGGTTCTTCTGCCTCAGATGATAATTCTTGTGGTCTCGTTGAGTTGCCTCAATTCTATTTACTATGCGTTATGCTGCAAAAGTTAAGGCTGGTCAATATGCTGAAGACTCAAAAGGAAAACCAGCCGTTAAGGAAATTGATGCTAAAATGTACCGAAATTTACTCTCGAACGAAAATTTGTGATGGGTATTTTTGGATTTACATTCTTGATTATGGTTATTTCATTGATTCCTTGGCAAAAATTAGGCGTAAATATTTTCAAAGATCTACATACATGGTTAGAGACTCTACCTTTTGTCGGTGTATTTTTTCGGTTTTAAGCATGCTGTTCCGTTTGGTGATTGGTATTTTAATGAGATCTCGGCTTTATTCTTGATCTCAACAGTGCTAATCACAATTCTTTACAAAGAGGAATTCAAAAAGAAGAAGTTTCAGTCACTAATACATTTCTTGAAGGATGCGCTGATTTATTGAGTGTTGCTTTAATTATTGCAGTCGCTGCTGCTATGATTGTTTTGATGAAAGCTGGTGGAATCCAAGATACAATTGTTTATTGGGGAGAAGAACTTCTTCGAAATGTTCCTTCGCAAGTCGTTGGTGTTTTGGCGTTCATTTTTCTATATCCCTATGTCATTTATAATTCCTTCGTCGTCTGGCTTGGCGGAAAGCTTCAATGCCGATTATTGCACCAGTTGCTGAGTTAGCTGGATCAACTAAAGAAATTGCTGTAGTAGCTTTTGCCACAGCTTCCGGGTCTTTTGAACATGATAGCTCCAACGATTGCATCATTAATGGCTGGATTAGCTCTTGCGGGAGTATCATATAGAAGCTGGCTAAAACGAACCGTTCCAATTATGGTTGCTTTCACTGCTATAAGTCTAGTCGTGATTCTAGCTATGGGATTTTTCATTAAGATGAAAGAACTCAAAGATTTTCAAGTAGACGATTCATCGAAAGGTTTCTGGTTCGTTAATTATTACGCTTGGAATAGTACTTGTCGCAGGAATTGGATTTGTTGCAAAATTTGGGGATTTGGCCTTTAAGCAGCAGCGAGTTAAAATAAAATCTGAAGAAGAAGTTACTATATCTGGCGTCCCTGCATGCTTGCCTCTTAAAAATAAAGAGAAGGCCGAGAGCTGCGAATATGGGAATTAAAAACTTCCGATGGTAAATATTATGCAGTATCTAATTTGACTAATTTTTATGGAGAAGCTGGTGCTGATGGAGTTAGCGTAACTGGTAAGTTAATAAAAGCTGGATCTAGCGAAAAATTTGATATTACTGGAACGATCATTCGATAAAAACACAAAAATAGCCTTAAATTTAGGGCTATTTTTGTATTAAAATAAAATTACTATGAAATTATTAAGTGATCAAGTTGAGTGGCGAGAGATAGAAGTTATTTTGCAGCGAACTACGGAAGACTAGAGATGTATGTGGTGACGTGGTTGAATTTGGATGTTACGTCGGGACAACATCGGTATTCTTGGCTCAAGAACTTGAAGCTTGGACAGAGCCTGAAACAACTTTGGCTTCTGATTCTTTTTGAAGGTCTGCCTGAAAAATCACGTGAGGATATTAATTCTCTCGGTGAAGGTTTTAAGAAAGGTGAATTATTTGCGACAGAAAAAGCAATTGATATCCAATCTTAAAAATCAAGAATTAAGCAAATTGCCAAAAGTAACTAAGGCATGGTTTAATAGAGCTTGATGAATCTCGGTTCCTGAAAAATATCTTTTGCATTTTTAGATGGTGATTATTATTATTCGATTTTAGACCCGCTAAAATTAATTTGGCCAAAACTAGAAAGAGGAGCGATCATAGTGGTTGATGATTATGGAAACCATTCTTTTGCCAGGTGCGTCTAAGGCTGTTGACGAGTGGTGCGACAGGGTATAATATCCTCAAAAAGTTGAATCTTCTCTGGCATTTTATATAAATCATAAATTCTTAAAAACTATTGCTAAAGTTTAAAATGGGATATTATATAATTATAAGCGCTTAAGTTAATTTTAAGGAGGACGATGGCGTGCTCTATTGACTTTTGCGATGATATTATGTCTTGTAGGCTCGCGTCAAAGCAATGAATTTTAGTAATAAAAATGGTCGAAGCGTGAGTTGCAATTAATAAGGAGAACACATGCCAATCAAAAATCAATTTTTCTCCCATCAAGGAAGAAAAATAGTTGCAGTGGATGATGGTGCCTGCTGAATAGCAACGCTACATTGAACAATAAAAATATGGTAAAAATAAAAATAGCCTTCATATAATTGAGGGCTATTTTTATTTTTTAGTGAATTAATTAGTGCTTCATCAATTTTTGCGTGAGGGCTTGGTCGTCTCCCCAAACGCTACTGTCTAATTCTTTTTCCATTTAGGAAGAAGCTTTGGAGTTCCGGTAATTTTTATCCTTTGCACTAAGAGCTTTATCGAAATTAATTTTTAGATATATTAGAACTTTGCATATCTGATATTAGCTTATCTATGTTAGCTACGCCAGCTTTTTGAGCATATTTTTTGTAGAGTTCTGTACGTTCGGTTGAGCTAGCTGTACTCCAATCACTCTGGTGCTCGTATATAATGCTATGCATTTCCCAATATTTTCCTTGAAGTCCCGCTGCTTCTACTGCTGCAGATGCGCTTAGCGCATTTTGGTGGCCGTTGATAGGGTAATTACGGAAGATTATTGTGATTTTTTTACCATATTCTTTAGCTAAGGATAGTATTTTTGGACTTACGGTTTGCGCAAGATGGGCATTGAAAATCTCATACTCAATTAGCGTAACTTTTGAATTATGACTAGTATTATTATATAGCGTGGATCGCCGATTCCGCCCGATTGCTCGCTAGTAGGAATGATTTTTTGTATCTACTTTGCTTTAGATCTATTTTTATTTTTGATTCGATAGCCAAAACATTAAGCTAAAAAACTGCGATAATTATTGCGAGAATAACGGGCATACGATTTGCTGAAATAAATTCCTTAATTTGAATTTAGACTTATCTTTAGACATTTTTCCTCCTTATTTCCTATAATTATAACATTTTTAGCGTAAAACGGTAGTGTTTTGTGGTAAAAATAAGGTTATGTTTTTAGTTTTAGCTGGAATTGTCTATTTATTAATGATCTTTGTACTATCCATTAAGGAAAAAGAGATTGAGTTTTCAGAGTTTGAAATTCAAAGGCGTATTTCTGCCGGCGAGAAGCGATTCGAAAAGATCCTTTTAAAGAAGCAAATTATCCCAATTTATAATCGAGCTCGAAAATTTCATAAGTGTTTTTCTAGCGGTGATTATGGCGCTTTTGAATTCGCAGATTTTTAGTTTTTAAAGATGCTATACTAATTACTTTTTGGTTTTATTTTTATTAGCATTTATTCTTTCACGAACTGATTTTATAGAGATTTTTAGCACACAAAATATTTGTCGAAAATTTCACCTAAATTATATTTTTATATGGAATTCGCTAAGCTCAAAAAATCGTAAGCGTATTTTGAAATTAAATCAAAAATCAGGCTGGATGTTTTATTCAAAAGCGGAGATGTTTGATTTTTTGAGTCGCCATAAGCAAATTGCATCAGAGCATGAGCTAAATTGGTTTAAAAGAATTTCTAGCTTAAGCGAGAAAAAAGTATCTGATTTTGAAATTTGTCATAATGGTTTGGATATTTTACACGAGAAAGATTTATTGACTCCATTAGTTATTGACGAACTTTTTAAATCTAAGCAATCTGTTTTTGTGGTTATGGACGAAGACGATATTGAAGTACTGGGTGTGGTTAAAATGACAATAATTGGCGAGATAGGCATAGATAGTAAACGAGTTCGGACAGTGATGGAGCGAGACTTTAGGGTCATTAGGGGTGATAAAAATGCCTTAGAGGCTTTTGAAAAAATGGTTAAGGATGGCGATAAGTTTGCGATTGTTAAAAATAGAAAAGGTGAATTTTCTGGAATTTTAAAGTGTCGAAGACTTTTTGGGATAGATTTTAGAACGGTAATTGTATACAGGCTCCATTAAGCTAAATTGAATTATTCGGAAAAATTATGCTATAATATACTGATAAATTTTAACTTCTAAAGGGGAATATGGCTGATTTTTAGAAATTAAAGGTGCACGTGAACATAATTTGAAAAATGTAGATTTAAAAATTCCGCGTGACAAATTAGTGGTGATAACGGGGCTTTCTGGTAGCGGAAAAGTCAAGTTTAGCATTTGATACAATTTATGCAGAAGGCCAGCGTCGTTATATGGAGAGCCTTAATTCTTATGCTCGCCAATTTTTAGGCACAATGGATAAGCCAGATGTAGATCAAATTACGGGGCTCAGCCCGGCGATTTCGATTGATCAAAAATCTACCAGTCGCAATCCGCGCTCAACCGTAGCAACTGTAACTGAGATCTATGATTATTTGCGTCTTCTTTTTGCACGAATTGGTACGCCACATTGTCCAATTTGTGGCAGAGATGTGGTTCGGCGTACACCACAAAGTATTGTTGATAGTATCATGAATCTTGAAGAAGGCTCACGATTGATATTGCTGTACCAATCGCAAAAAGCCAAAAAGGTGAATTTGCGCATATCCCTGAAGAATTTTCGAAAAAGGTTTTGCTCGCGCACGGGTTGATGGAGTGATTTACACTTTAGATGAATTCCCTGAACTTGAAAAATATTAAACATAATATCGAAATTGTAGTTGACCGTTTGGTGCTTTCGAAAGAGATGCGAACACGTTTAGCTCAAAGTGTTGAACAAGCGCTTGAAATGACCGGCGGAATTTTAGAGATTTTGAATGATGAAACTGGCGAGGTAAAGATTTTTTCTCAACGCTATGCTTGTGAGCTTCACCCAGATGAGCATATTCCAGAACTGGAACCGCGATTGTTTTCATTCAACGCGCCACAAGGAGCTTGTGAAACTTGTTCAGGGCTTGGAACGCGAATGGAGATTGACCCAGAATTAGTGCTTTCACCAAATTTAACGATTTCTGAAGGTGCGATTCGTCCGTATAATCGTGTAATGGAGAAAGGGCTATCGAATTAAATTGCTTGAAGAAGTTGCAAAAACGTCATGGATTTTTCAACAAAAGTCCCAACTAAAAACTTTCGAAAGAAGCGATTGAAAATTATTCTATACGGCACAAAAACAGACGAAAAATATCCAATCAAAATGAATGGCCGTGTTTATAATATGAATTTTGAAGGCGTAATTCCGAATTTAGAACGCCGTCATCGCGATACGGGTAGCGAATTTCAGCGTAAAGATATTGAGCGGTTTTATGCGTGTTCGAAAATGTCAAACTTGTGGTGGAAAGCGCTTGAAGCCAGTTGTTCTTGCAGTTACAGTTGCTGGTTTGAACATCGTGGAAATTTGTGATCTTGCAATTGATGAGGCTGTTGAACTCTTTAAGAATTTAGAATTAAATGAGCAACAAAAGTTTATTTCAACTCAAATCCTAAAAGAAATTTCTTCAAGATTGGGCTTTATGAATAATGTTGGTCTGAATTATTTGGAGCTTTCGCGTGCGGCTAATACTTTGAGCGGTGGTGAGGCGCAGCGTATTCGTTTAGCTACGCAGATTGGCTCTGGGCTTCAAAGGTGTGCTTTATGTTTTAGATGAGCCTTCAATTGGTCTTCACCAACGTGATAATGACAAACTGATTGCAACGCTAAAAACCTTCGTAATCTGCATAACACTGTTTTAGTAGTGGAGCATGACGAGGACACGATTCGAGCGGCGGATTGGCTTGTTGATGTTGGCCCTGGCGCTGGTGTGAATGGCGGAATGATTGTGGCTTCAGGTACACCTGAGGAGGTTTTCGAAAAATCCCGAAATCTTTAACGGGGCAATTTTTAAGCGGAAAAGATAAAAATTCAAACACCAAAAAAAGCGCCGAAAAAAATTCAGAAAAATGAAAAAAATTGGTGATTAAAAATGCACGTGAAAATAATTTGAAAAAAATATCGATGTTGAAATTCCACTGGGATGTAATGACAGTAGTTTCGGGGGTTTCAGGGTAGTGGAAAATCAACCTTAGTGAATGAAATTTTTAAGTAAAGAATTGTTAGCACAAGCACCGCACGCAAGAAGTTCCTGGCGCGCATGATGAAATTTTAGGGATTAGAAAAACTTGATAAAAGCAATTGTGATTGATCAGAGCGCAATTGGTCGCACGCCGCGTTCGAATCCCGCAACTTATACTGGTGTCTTCACACAGATTCGTGAGCTTTTTGCTGGCACGCCTGAAGCGAATATCCGTGGCTATAAAGCTGGTCGGTTCAGTTTTTAATGTTAAGGGTGGCCGTTGCGAAAACTGTCAAAGGCGACGGTGTAATTAAAATTGAAATGCACTTTTGCCAGATGTTTATGTGGAATGTGACGTCTGTCACGGAAAACGATATAACTCGCGAGGCGTTGGAGATCCTTTATAAAGGTAAAAACAATCTCGGATGTCTTTAGAAATGACAATTGATGAAGCGACAGAATTTTTCGAAAATATTCCTGCGATTCATCGAAAATTAAAACTATTCAAGAAGTTGGCTTTAGGGTTATATTAAACTTGGGCAGCCTGCAACAACTTTTTCAGGTGGAGAGGCAGCAACGAATTAAGCTCGCAACTGAGCTTGCTCGTGCTTCAACCGGTAAAACAATGTATATCCTCGATGAGCCTACGACTGGTTACATAATGCAGATGTAAAAGATTGCTTTCGATTTTTGAAATCGTTTGGTTGATGCTGGAAACTCAATGGTGATAATTGAACATAATTTAGATATTGTCAAAAGTGCTGACTGGCTAATTGATATGGGCCCAGAAGGTGGAGCGGGCGGTGGAGCTGTTGTGGCGACTGGAACTCCAGAACAGGTTTCGAAAGTTGAAAAAGTTGGACTGGAAAGTATCTAGCTCAAGATTTTTGTAATTTATTGGCGAAAAATATTTTTTGTGGTATAATTTAAGCAAAAGCATAATTAAATTAAAAAGGTGAGGCATGAATCCGTCAATTTTTATCAATCGGAAACGCGACAAAAGATATTTTCTTAGAGATTAATGAAGAGGAGAAGGTTTTTCGTGATGAGCGAAATTTATTTCATTACGACTTAACCTTTGACGATTCGACTCTGAGTATAAACGTCGAGCTGGTATTTTTGGCGGCGTAATCTTAAGTGAAAATTTTCCAGGCAGCTCATTTAAAGAGTTTTTCTAATATTAATCCAAAGAGATTCTCTAACTTTAATTTTGAAGAAGAAAAGTATCCATTTCTAGAGATATATAATCTCGCACAAAAATGAATCTTTTATACTTTCAAATAAGCCGCGTCATCTTGAATGGGTTGCTCCAATTTTTGTGCCAGAGGTGATGTATATCGCTGATGCGAATTTTTCTAAAAAGCTATTTGAGCTCTTTGCGAGAATATCTCTTTGAATCATGAAAAATATTAAATTTAATATTTTCTTTTGGACGATCTTGATGTTGAATTAGCTAGGGAATTTTTCGCGTGCAAATCTAGTTTTGCTAACCTGAAAAATCCTGTATTAATGGATCTGATTGATTATTCTACAGTTGAAAATGCCATTGATTCATTTAATAAGCTTGGAGTGAAAAAATGTAGTTTTTAACTGACGGTGAATATATAATCGCTGGTAATGAACAAAAATTTCAAGGATTAAAACTGCTTTTACATTAAATTCTTTTTATCAAAAAGCAGATTTTTCCAGGCTTCATATATTGCTGAATGTTTTAGTGGAAAAATCTTGAAGAAAAATCTTAAAACAGCGCTAGCAGTGGCGCAGAGTCTGATTTTAATAGTATTCTAAAAACCAATTTTTTGCTGTGCAGATTTCCAGAATTCATAGCGATAAAGTATGTTGTAGAAAATTTACGCAATGAATTAAGCTGGACTGAGAAAATGCACAAGACCACAAAAAGCGATGGTGGCTCGTCCAAAAAGGCATTTTTGCTGCTGAGTGAATCGAGTGGAAATATTCATAAAAAAATTCAGAGTATTGGCTTAGATGATACTATTGAAAATCGACGTCGATATCGTGAAATGCTGTTTTCAACTCCTGATATTGAGAACTATTTGAGTGGGGTAATTTTATTTGAAGAAACTATAGAGCAGAGTAACTCTCAAGGAATGAATTTTTGTAGAATATCTTAAGAGTCGTAACTTATTGGTTGGGGTTAGGATTAGATGAGGGCTCAAGCCGCTTTTCTGGTTTTGAAGATGAGACTATAGCTTCTGGCTTAGACTCGCTAGAAATGAAACTTAAAAAATATTCGAATCTTGGTATAGATTTTGCAAAATGGCGGGTAGCTTTTACTATTGATGAAGAAAAAAACTTACCGAGCGAAGCAGCGATCGCAGCTAATGTTCAGATTCTGGCGCGCTACGCTAAAAGCTTGTCAGCAATTCGGAATTGTTCCTATTGTTGAACCAGAGGTAATTTTTGATGGAAGTCATTCTGTAAAAATCTTGTCGCTTAGCAACCGGTCGAGTTTTATTTGCGCTTTTTGAAGAACTTAAGCTATTTGATGTTGATCTAAGGGCTACTATTTTAAAAACCAATATGGTGTCTGCTGGTAGAACTGCATCTATTCAGTCCTCAATTAGAGGTTGCTGCAGAAACAGTCAATGTTCTAAAGAAAACCGTTCCAAAAGGAACTTGCAGGAATTGTATTTCTATCTGGAGGGCAGAGTGAAATTCGAGCTACGGATAACCTTCAGGCTATAACCAATCTTGGACCTTTTGACTGGAATGTGACTTATAGCTATGCGAGCTCTTCAGATGCCGGCGCTTCAGGCTTGGCGTGGTCGGGATGAAAATATCCGTCAAGCGCAGCTAGTTTTTTTCTAGAGAGAGTTGCTGCTAATTCTCATGCCTTATATAAGAATTAATTTTAAATAATAAAAACGCTCAAAATTTTAGTTGTTGAGCGTTTTTGTTTTAATGATTTACTTCTTTTTACGTAAATAGCATAAATTGCAATTGCAATTCCACCGATTAGGTAAAAATATCTTAGCTGAGTCCCAATTATTTGTGAAAGCTGTAGGTCAAATAAACTGCCGTAATTGAAAGCATTATTATTGTCACAAAAAATCCTATTTTTCGAATCTTTTCTCTTCATCTTTATTTTCGATTTCATAAAAGTTATTAATTTTCGAAAAAAATGGAGTTTCCATAAGTTGATGCTGAGATTCAATTCTAGTAGAGCCATAAATATGGTATTAGCTAAATTAATGCCAAGATTAGAAAAATGATAAATTATTTGATGAGCCGCTATAGCTGTAAAGTGTTGATACTAATGCCATAGTGCTGCTATTTTTTAATATTTTTGACTTGTCTGATTTCATTTTTGAAAAAATTTTGTCAATTTCTATATTATAATCAAGTAGATTTTCAGTTTCTGAATTATCAAAAATTTTTAGCTAAAAATTAGTAGGGGAACTGATATTGCTAAGGATAACATTAAAGCCAACCCCTGCTAAAACATTAAAAGCTTGCTGTTGATCCTGAAAAATATGCTGCTATTGCAAGGCCAGCAAAAAAGAATAAATCACCAAGTGCACGAATTAGTGCAATTTTTGATATGATTTTTCATATTCTTTTTGTTAAAATTTGCTTTTCTGGTTGAAATTTCACCGAGTTAATTCATCTAAACTAATTTCGAAGAGTTCGCTTAAAGCAATAAGTTTTTCAAGCTCGGGAGAAGATTTTCCACTTTCCTAGCTGAAACTGATTGTCGCTGAAACGCCAATTTTATCAGCAAGTTGCTCTTGTGAGATATTTTTCTCGGCTCGTAATTTTTGTAAATTCTGACTAAACATTTTTTTGTCCTTTCATATTAATTATTATACATTAATTATATAAAAATGCTCATTTGCGACTACCAAGTTTTCTTTAAAATTGCTAATTTTGTTGCCAATATTTTTAACAAAAACAGATTAATTCTATGTTAAATTTGCTTGATTTAGCTAATAACAATCTAATATGCAATGGATTTATTAAATTTATTTTTGAAAAATATTTAAAAGCCACCAAAAATAGGTGGCTTAAGGTTTTCAGGTGTTATTATTTTCTGAATGCCCGCAGGGTCTAAATATACATCCTCCCCATTTAATAATTTGAGATAGATAGGCTCAATAATACTTTCTTCTCTTTTTGAGTTTGTTCCATATTATACACCTCTTTCTAAATAATAAAGAGCTAATTTGAGATAATTAGAGTAACTCAAATAAAAATCACTTTAATTATATCATAATAAAAGTTTATTAAAAAGTGATATAATATTTAGAGATGAATGAAATTCTTTCGAAAAAGCTAAAAAAACTGCCAAATTCTGCTGGCGTTTATTTTCATAAAAAAATTCGAAAGGCGAGATTATTTATGTTGGAAAAAGCAAATTTAAAAGAATCGTGTGCGGCAATATTTTCAAACTCGCGTGGAAAAAGATCCAAAAACTGAAAGCTTTAGTAGCAGAAATTGCGATGACTGACTGGATTGAGGTTGAGACTGAAATTGATGCGCTATTTTTGGAAAGCGAGATGATTAAACGCTACTAAGCCGCAATATAACATACTTTTGCGGGATGATAAAGTCGTCAACTTACGTGCGAATCGGTTTTCGTGACAAAAATTCCGCATGTTAGTTTTACTAAAAATCCGCTTGATGATTTGGCAGAATATTTTTGGCCCATTTTACAATTCTAATGCGGTAAAGAAATCGGTGCGGCTGCTTCGAAAAGTTTTTCCGTATTATTTGAGCGAAAAAAATGCCAACAAAAATAGTTTAGATTTTCAGATTGAGCTTAACTCCTGGGCTAGAAAATTTTGAACCATATTCGCCCAAATATCAGCAAAAATGACAGAATATAAACGTAATTTACGTCAGCTCTCGCGATATCTAAAAGGCGAACGAAAAATGCTCCAGCTTGAAATTGAGAAAGAAATGCTTAATTTTTGCAAATGAACAGAATTTTGAAATGGCTGCAAAAACGTAATCAACTGCGAGATTTGAGTGAGCTTGGCAAGCAAGTTATCTTTTTCAAATGAGGAATTTTTGGATATTTCGAAAGATCATGCGTTGGCAAAATTGTAGAAATTCTTTCGCTTGAAAATCCACCTCGGCGAATTGAAGCGTTTGATATCTCGCACACGGGTGGAGAAAAATAATGTGGCATCGATGGTGGTATTTTACAAATGGGCTGAGTGACAAGCGAGAATATCGAAAATTTAAAATGACTACTGGCGGAAATGATGATTTTCTTCATATGAAAGAGGTTTTGATACGAAGATTTTTCGAAGCAGGAAAATGAAAAATGGGGGCGGCCTGATTTGGTTTTTGATTGATGGTGGTAAGGGTCAATTGAGTGCAGCGCGGGAAGTTTTTACCGAGTGATGTTTTGGCAATCGGGATTGCAAAACGTGATGAAGAAATTATTTTGATATGCAAAATCCAAACCTCAAAACTAGCTGGCTGGATAAAAAATTTCGAAAAATTAGTAGAGATTTTTTGGTTCAGCGAGAGGGTGATTTTTCTGACACTAAATCTGCACCCTTTCGCAGAGCCATTCGCACGGCCACGCTCGTAACTTGCTGGGTGAAAGTAACTCGGAATTTCAGTGATTTGACTCAAGCTTTTTCAGCGGATTCGTGATGAAGCTCACCGATTTCGCGATCAATTATCATTCGAAATCTAAGGACTAAAAACAAACTCAGAACGCACTAGAAAAATTGATGGTGTAGGAACGAAAACGCAGGCAAAGTTGTTGCGGGAATTTGGCTCATTAAAAAAGATTCATGAAGCTCCCAATGCAAGACTTTCTAAAATTGTTGGCGAAAAATTAGCTCAAAGAATTAAGCAAGTACTCTAGAAATTGCTTTTTTTATAGTGTTTATGCTAAGATTGGTATAAGGAAAAAAGTGGTGGGAAAACGTAGAATTAAACAGCTTCTTAAAAAATTGAGGCACTAAAAATTTGGCAGTTGGTTATTTTTATTAGTTTTATCGCTTTTTGTGGTTGCGACAGCACTAGATTAAACAATGTTGAAATGGTGAAGCGACATGAAGCAGTTATTTTTGAGCTGATAAAGAGTTGAATCTTGAAAAAGCAATCAGAACGGCTGAAAGAGCTAAGATTTTACTTCTAAACATATAGAATACCTCGACGACTGTTCAGCTAGAAAAATATATCTTGATGAAACTGAAAAATTAAACAGCAGATGAATGAGCAGGCGAGTAAAAATTATGGTGTTGAAATAACTGCAAAAAGCACGGGCTGTTTGCGATCCAAGGTTTCAATCTATTGGTTATGGTATTCAATATTCTCAATGCTTTGCTGATGAGCTTGCTAAATATAATCGTGATAGCTCAAGGATTGATGATAAGATTAAATTTCAGAGGCAAGCTTATATATAAACAGATTTAGCTCTCCAATTTGGACTCCAGACTTAATGGGCTGGATGGTATTGCTCGTAATATTAATTGTGCCTTAATTATTATTAAGATTGTTTTCTACTATTATTTTAAAGATTATTCTTAAAAGATATGACCCATTTATTTGATTTGTAGTAAAATTTATTTAAATGCTTGACACTACTGTTGCTAAAGTGTAAAATAAAAAGCATAACAGTAGTTAATTGAAAGGATGAAAAATGGCTTATAGTCAGACAAATTCAAAGGGTGTTAAATACTATCTACATAAAAGCAGAAAGTAACTTTGCGTGGTGGAAAAACCCCAAACAATTTATTTCTTTGCTAAAAAGAAAAGAATGATAAAAGGGTACACCTTGCGATCTTCCAGAAGACCGAATTGTAAAAGAAAATCCACGAAACGGCTTCTAACAGTTTCTCGTAAAAAAATAATTAAAATCTTAATCTGAATCACCTTTTACTGGAATGTATAGGTGATTTTTATTGGTCTAAAATAAAAAAACGCCTAATTGGCGAATTTGGTAGGGGGATGCTGGGTTCGAACCAGCGACCAATCGTGTATGAGACGACTGCTCTAACCGCTGAGCTAATCCCCGACTATTCAATTATATCAAACAATATGTTAAAATTAAAGAGTGAATAGCGAAATATTAAAAACAAAAATTAGAAGAGTTAAATATAAAATATCGAAAGATTGGTTTACTATTGATAATTTAATTATGGTTTGCGCTCTTATTATAGCAGCGGCTTGGATTTTGGGGAGTATTTCGGCTATGGAGAGGAATTACAAGCTTCAATTGCAATTAGAGATTAAAAATCGTGAAAAATAATCTCTGAGATTAAATATAAAACTCTGAAATATGAAAACCAATATTTAAAAAGTGATGAGTACCAAGAACTCGCGGCAGAGAAAACCTGGGGATAGTTAATCCAGGAGAGCATGTTCTGATTTTTATCGAAAATATCCAGAGAATAAAGAAAAGCGATTAGTCGATCAAAAGAAAGATAGTAATTTTGTTCAGTGGATGAATTTTATATTTGGTGGTAGCGCGAAAAAGTTTAAAATTGCAGAAAACTATTGCTTTTTATGAAAAATATTATAAAATTGACAATGTATCGCGGGATGGAGCAGTCTGGTCAGCTCAGCTGGCTCATAACCAAGAGGTCGTAGGTTCAAATCCCTACTCCCGCAACCAAGGAATTATTTTTATTTTAAAACACCCCTATATAGGGGTGTTTTAGTGTTTTTATGTATTTACCTATTTAATGCGACCAGCACAAACCCTGATCGCCCTCACTCCCAGCTCTGGAAGGCGTGTGGTAGATCTGATACTTCTTGGGCAGTTAAATTAGCATAAATAGAAAGACTGATCTCTTGGATTATGCTTGAAGCTTCTGGTGATACAACACTGCCGCCAAGAATTTTTCCGCGTCGATCGCATATAAGCTTTTACGAATCCGTTACGAAAATCTTCTGTATTGCTCCTAGCTATAAGATTAAGTGGTGCGATTGCAGTCTTTATCCTAAGATCTCTTTTTATGCAGTCATCTTCTGTTAGGCCTACGCTAGCGATTTCTGGAAATGTGGATATTGTTCGTGGAACCGATGAATAGTCTGGTGATATTTTGGCGCGAGTTTTTATAATGTTATGTGCGGCAACTCTGCTCTGTAAAAGAGCTTCGGATGTACTAAATTTTCCATTTATGACGGAGCCTGCTGCAAAAATATGCTTAGATGAAGTCTGCAAAAATTCATTTACAACTATCCCGCTTTCAGAGTATTCTATGTTAGCATTCTCAAGTCCAATGTCGGTATTGGGTTGTCTTTCTTCCGCGATCATAATTTCTTCTACGCGTACAAATTTTTCACTACCGCCACGCTGAAAAATAACTTTCTTGCCCATTCCGTCTTGTTCAACTGATACTACTCGAGTTTGTGGTAAGACAAAAATTTTCATTTCTTCCACCATAAAATTTTCAATCGTTATACCAACTTCTTCGTCTTCTTTTGGTAGAAGTCGTGCTGATACTTCACTGATGTATACTTTTTGTGCCGAGGGTTGAAAAGAATTTGTGCTATCTCAACAGCTTCCGGACTACCGCCTATTATAAAAAAATACTTTTAGGTAGTCGTTGTATGTCCAGAACAGTTCTTGGAGTTAAGAATTTAATATTTTTTAAATTGGGAATATCTGGTATTTTTAAATTTTTGAACCTGTTGCAATTAAAAATTTTTCGCTCGAAATATGAGCTTGGTTAACTGATATTTCATGTGGGGTGATAAATCGAGCTGCTCACGGAATGTTGAAATACCGGCTGATTTATAAAACTCTTCATTGTCAGTGCGCTCCAGTTCTTTTTATAGCTAAATCTTTCCAGCGCAAAATACTTTGAAAACTGTATCCCTAAACTACCAGAGCGAATCCCCATTTTTGTACCTTTTTAGCTTCATAAAGAGTTTTTACGGCATGCGAAAAGAGCTTTTATTGGAACTTCTCCATAGTTAGGCGATTCGCCGCCGAAAATATCATTTTCTAATACTGCCACTTTGAGGCCATTTTTAGCAGCAATGATCGCTGCAGCACTACCTCCTGCGCCTGTTCCAAGAACAATTAAATCAAATTCAAATTTTCGTTTTTCATAGGATCTCCTTAAATTATGCTCTTGAAATTTTTATAAATATATGAGGCTTCTGGATGATTTTTTGAGAATGCTGCTAATTTTTGAGGCGGATATCTAGGCTAGTTATCTCGTTCTTTCCTGTCTGCCAAGTGTGAAAGTCTTTGATGGTCTGTCGTATTAAATCGTTACTCATGCCTTCTGGTGCTTTGAGCTATCTCAAAAGTTCTATCAGGCTATCAACTAGTTTGTTCAATTCAAAGTTTTCTAGTTTACCATTACTCTTAATAACTCTCATAGTTTTACCTCAAAAATATTAGTAAAAATTACGAAAGCTAAAATTATTAGTCCCAATCCTGCTGTGAACTGGAGAAAACGTTTGTTGTTTTTCTCGCCAGATTTGGATTTTGGCTAAAGGATGCCCACCTGAGATTAGGCAAGAGATAATAAATAGCGGAAGATTCTGCAATTGATGAATATAAAAACTACAGCTAAAAATTGATAGGCTGGTTGTAGATGGATACTAGCAAGGGTTGCAGCTATGATTGGTGTTGCTATAAAAATAACTTCACTTAACACGCTGGATACTCCGAGTGAGAAAGCTTCTGCGGGTGGTGAGTTTTTGGGCACGACTGTTGAGATATTTTTGCGAAGCTACGTGGAACCCACATTTCAGTTCCTGAAGTTTTTGCTGAATTGCGGCGATAATAGAAAATCCAAACTGAAAAAGCTGTCCCGATAGAAGTTCCGATTAGAATTGCCCAGATGACTTGATAGAGTTTGAAGCTATAAAATATTTCAAGAGCAAAAAGCAAGTGAACAAAAAGTAGAATTGTTGCTGATACTGCGCCAAAAGTTAAAGCCGAGAGAGTTTAACTAATTTCAAATGAGACCGTTCGCGACTTAAAGTGTGTCCGCTTAATAGAGTTAGGATGCTGATACTTAAATGAAAACTAGCGTGAATGATCGCGCTTAGCCCAATAATCGCAAAACTCATTAAAATATCCATAATCGTTTATAAAATTATATTATAAACATAAGTAAAAAGCAATAAAAAAACAACAAGATAAAATTAACATTAGCTATTGACTTTTAAAGTTTATTATGGTATTATCAGTAGCATAATATTAAATAAAACAAAAAGGAAAAATAAATGGCACAACACGAACGAATGGCATCCTGGGATCGCCACCGAACAAAAAGAACTTCGAAATTTTATCGATGCCCGAATTTCGGCATTTGATGATTTTTAGTGATCTAGATTTATATTAAAATTTAAACGTATGATATAGAAACCCTTAGTCTAATAAAGCTAGGGTTTTTAAAACAAAAATTCCAGCTAGAAAATGCTGAAATTCATTGTTTGGTAGTAGCGGCGGGGATTGAACCTGCGACCTTAGGCTTATGGGTCCTACGCTCTAACCAACTGAGCTACGCTACCACGTGTGATAATTGTAGCATATGGTTTGATGATTTTCAAGATTTCGGGTTAAAATATTTTATGAAGAAAATTCTTGTAGCTGTTTCTGGCGGAGTAGATTCGGTAGTTTTACTGGATTTTTTGGTGAAAAATTTTCGAAACAGAAAATGTGCATGGACTCAAAAAGAAAAACTTAATCATGCACATTTTTGAACATGGAATTCGTGGTGAAGAAAGCAAGCAGGATCTAAAAATTTGTAGAAGAATTAGCAGCAAAATATGGCGTTAAATTTCGAATTTCGAAAAACGGAAATTTAGGTGAAAATTCAAGTGAAGAAACAAGCTAGAAATGCTCGATATGATTTTGCGAAAAATTTCTAAGCGCGAAAAATGCTATAATTTTTACAGCGCATCATAAGAATGATTTGGCGGAGACTTTTGCATTAAATTTGGCGCGCGGTGGTGGTTGGCGGGCGATAGCATGCTTTTGATTCGCCAGATATTAAGCGCCCTTTTTAGACTTATCTAAATCTGATATTTCTAAAATAGCAAAGAGATTAGAGTGGCGAGAAGATTCAACGAATCTGAGTCAAAAATATGTACGTAATCGGATTCGAAAAAAACTTTGAATTTTAGTGAAAAAGCTCTGGAAATCTATTTTTGAAAATTTGGCAAAAGCAAATTAAACTTCACGTGAAATTGAGAAAAATAACTCAAGAGATTTTGTTTGAAAATTGGTGATAGCCAAAAAGTTTGAACGAGAGTTTTTAGCATTAATTCAGATGAAGTTTGTTATGAAATTCTGCGTGAAATTATAGATTCGTCAATCTGGCAAAATTCCGCTTTCAAAACAAGTTTGGGATTTATTACATGCAATTCGAACTTTTAAAAATGGCTCACGGACTCAAATTTTAGGTGGATATGAAGTTATATTTTCAAGGAATGACTGGAGTTTTAATATTGACTAAATCTTTAATTTATGGTGTAATTTAGATCTAATCATATTTAGGAGGGTGCAAAAATGATTAGTAAATACAACCACAAAAAGCTATTGAGTATTTCGAGAGATCGAGTATAAAAAGCTCGAAAAGTTAATTCGCTATGCCGATACCGATAATATGTCGGTAAAGGAGTTAGTCCAACTAATTTCTTTTAAAGCTTTGGTTGAACAAAAAAACTTCATGGGATTTTATTGGTCTGATGAAGTGGTCAAATTATCAATGATGGTCTTGAAATAAGGTTAATGAGTCAAAACGACTATATGTTTGAGGCAAAAGCTCTTAGTTAATGAAAGCACAAATCATCATCCGTAAATAAAAAGATGATAGTCGCTTGAAAGAGCTTTAATCTTGTTTTTTTATTTGCGGATGAGTGCTTTTTCTCAGCAGGTTGTAAACTTGAAAAAGCTTTTCGTAAAAGACGAAAAAGCTTCGAACGGTTTTGAATTCCTCAGAAATAGCGGTGAGCTGAGAAATCAATCAAATAGTCGAGAATATATAATCCTCGATAGTAAGTTTAATGAAATTCAGGGTGAAAAAGCTGAAACTTGGCAATTAAAATGCTGAGTTTCATAGCTTGAGAATAATAGCTTATACCGCTATCCTTATGCTAAAAATTTTTAGGCAGGGAAGTCGCTAAAAATTTTTATTCTCGTGACAATAAGCTAAAAGCGCTAGCCGCGATAATATACACTCTAGGCCGAGTTGGATTCTATATTAATGAATTCTCGACTTTGGGTCAGAGGTGAATAATTTATGAGGGTTCATTAGAGCCTCTTTTTCTTTATTTGAAAAACGCTTAAAAGATTTGTTAAAATAGAAAAGAGTTGATTATGAGAAAGGACAGAATGAAAAATAATAAGAAGAATAATTTTTACGAAATGGGCGGAAATGCTGCTTTTTTGGGTGATTTTTACTGGTATGATTTTTGTTTTTTACTGTAGCGAATGGAATTATATCAGATAATCTAAAACGAGTTGATATTTCGAATGTGATTTCGCGAGCTAATAAAAGGTGAAATTGCAAAACTTGAAATTCAAGGTAATGATATTAAGGTTACGCCAAAAATGAGAAGCGACCAACCGAAAGAACGACTAAAAGAGTCTGGTATGATTTATGAGCAAGGTTTGAAGCAGGGGGTTACTGCTGTGGAAATCAAGTCTGTTGATAATTCTGGCGAAATCTTTTGGAATCTAGCGATGATTTTCGTGCCAACTATTGCAATTATTGGATTCTTTATGTTTATGATGCGTCAGGCGAACGGACAAAATTCTCAAGCAATGAGTTTTGGGAAATCTCGTGCTAAACTTTATGGTGAAGATAAAAAGAAAATCAAATTTGAAGATATTGCCGGCAATGAAAATGCCAAGCAGGATTTATATGAAGTTGTAGATTTTTGAAAGATCCTAAAAATACCAAAAATGGGTGCAAAAATCCCAAGTGGTGTTTTGATGGTTGGAAACCCAGGAACTGGTAAAAACAATGCTTGCTCGAGCTGTAGCTGGTGAGGCTAAAGTTCCTTTCTTCTCGATTTCTGGATCTGAATTCATGGAGATGTTTGTTGGTGTTGGAGCAAGTCGAGTACGTGATTTGTTCTCGAAAGCCAAAAAGAATGCTCCTTCAATTATCTTTATTGATGAAATTGATGCGGTAGGTCGAAAAGCGTGGCTCGGGAATGGGCGGTGGTCAGTGATGAGCGTGAACAAACTTTGAACCAGATTTTGGTTGAAATGGATGGTTTCGAAAAAGATACTGGTGTTATCGTTTTAGCGGCAACTAACCGTGCAGATGTTCTAGATCCCTGCCCTTCTTCGACCTGGTCGATTTGATCGTCGATGTGAGATTTCTTTGCCAGAGCGAAAAGACCGACTTGAGATTCTAAAAGTTCATTTTAAAAATAAACCTGCGGATGAATCGGTTGATCTAAATGCACTAGCTAAAAACCGCTGGTTCAGCTGGTGCTGATCTTGCTAATATCGCCAACGAAGCAGCAATTCTGGCTGCTCGTGCTAATCGGCAGCAAATTACAAATGATGACTTAACTGAGGCATTTGAAAAAGTAGCAATTGGTCCTGAACGGAAAGCTAAAGTTATGAGTGATTTAGAGCGTGAAACTACTGCTTGGCATGAAGCTGGTCACGCTGTGGTTGGTCATGTTTTACCTGATTCTGATCCAGTGCATAAAAGTAACTATTATTCCTCGCGGTCGAACTGGTGGTGTAACTTGGTTCTTGCCGCCAGAAGATAAATCTTATACTAATATTTTTCGAGTATAAAGATATTTTTTGGCGCGTGCTATGGGCGGCCGACAAGCAGAGATTTTTAATTTACGGTGAAAGTGGAGTTTCGACTGGTGCTTCAAGTGATCTTCGCCATGCTACAAATATTGCTCGCAATATGGTGGTTGAACTCGGGATGGGCGAAGAGCTTCGTGATCAAGTTTTTCACGAAGAAGAAGGTGGAATGTTCTTTGACCGAATGACGCGTGAGCGGCCATATTCTGAAAAAACTGCTGAAAAAATTGATGAGGAAGTTGCTAAACTAATTAAAGAATCTGTTAAACGTGCGGAGATTATTCTTAAAGCTAATAAAAAGCCACTCGAAGCTCTAACTAAAAGCACTTCTAGAAAAAGAAACAGTTGACGAAGCTGAAGTTAGTGAAATTTTTGAAAGGTGCAAAAACTTCCAAAGGAAGTAAAACTTCACGAGTAATGAGTAATGTTTAAGCGAAGAATTAAAAAAATAGTATCCAAAGCTAATACAAGGATGACGGTGCGTCTGGCGGCCGTCATTCTTGCTAGCTCAACTCTGTTGTCAAGCTTGCTTGGATTTGCGCGCGATCGATTGCTTAACTCATACTACCTTGACTCGTATCCAGCCGGAATTGATGCCTATACTGTTGCTTTTTACTATCCCTGATTTTATGTTTTTATTTTTGGTGTCCGGGTGCTTTAAGCGTAACATTTATCCCTGTTTTTAATCAGCGGATGGCAAAAATAATAGAAAATCAGCTTGGGAGCTAAGTTCTAGCGTATTAAATTTATTAGCTTTTATTGACTTTAGCGACGTCGGTTCTAATAATTGTTTTTGCTGAGCCTTTGGTTAAATATGTTGTTGGGCCAGGGCTTAATGAATCATCAAGAGCCTTGGCAGTTTCAATGATGCGCGTGATTGCAATTAACCCTTTCTTGTTTGCAATTGCGACCGTATTAACTAGTATTCAACAAGCTATCGGTAGGTTTACTTTTTCGGCATTAGCACCAGCGATTTATAACATTGGGATTATTATTGGTACGCTGTTCTTTACTAATGGAATAAGTATTTTTGGCTGGAAGATTTTTTGAAGGTGGTATCATGGGTGTGGCTATTGGTGTTGCGTTTGGGTCAATTTTACAATTATTAGTTGCGGTAATCGGTTTTAATCGGTGTAGGCTTTTGATTATAGCTTTAAGATTTTTTTGGAAAAATAAAGGTTTTCGGCAGGTGATGCGTCTTTTACCAACTCGTTCAATGGATCAAGGAATTGATTATGTCAACTCAATTGTCGAGACAAACATGGCGAGCCGAATGGGAGCAGGGACAGTTCGTGCCTATCAGCAAGGGCTAACTCTTCATATGATGCCGATAAATTTGATTGGTGTAGCGATTTCGACCGCATCCCTAATTTAACTGAAAAATTAGCAATCGGTCGAAAAGATTTATTTCGTAAAGAACTTCAGCAGGCTTTAAGTACGATTATATTCCTATCTCTACCAATTGCCGTGATATTTTATTTTATGCGTGGCTATATCGTAAACTTTATTAAAAATGGTGGCGATAGTTTAATCGCCTCGCTACTTGAGTGTATTGGTTGTATCTATTTTTGTCGCTCGGTTTATCATATTGCGGCTAGAAGTTTTTACGCAATGGAGGATACCAAAACACCTTTTACGCGTATCAATTTTTGCTATAGTCTCAAATATTTTATTGGCAATTTGGTTTTAGTCTCTCCCCTAAAGCTGGGTGCACGGTTTGGCTTGGGCTCAAAGCATATTGGTGCGCTTTCAGAAATAATCATTCTTTTTAGTCTTGATGAGAGGCAGGATTGAAGGGCTGTTTAGTGCTAGGTTTATATCTGGAATAGTACGAATGCTGGCGGCATCAGCTATTACGGGTTTTGTTTTGCTATGTTTTTAGTGACATTTTTTTCCCGCTTCTGGATAGTGATGAACGATTCTTTTTCGACGTTTCCTAAGTTTTTGATGATTGGCGGTGTGAGTGCCTTGTCTTATCTGGTTTCTGCGAAAATTTTTAGAATCAGAGAAGCTGATCCTATCGTTGCCTACTTACGTAAAAATTTTTATTTGGACAAATTAAACCTCGCTAAATTGCTAACATCTAAAAATATGTTAAAATATAAAATAATTTATGAATTTAGAAAAGATTAGAAATTTTTGTATTATCGCTCATATTGATCACGGTAAAGTCGACCTTAGCTGACCGAATGATGGAAATTACTGGTACTGTTCAAAAACGTGATATGAAATCGCAGCTTTTAGACTCGATGGATTTGGAACGCGAAAAAGGATTACGATTAAACTAACGCCTGTAACAATGAATTGGCAGGGGGTTGAATTAAATTTAATTGATACTCCTGGACATGTTGACTTTTTCCTATGAAGTTTCACGTTCTCTCCAAGCTTGCGAAGGTGCAATTTTAGTGGTTGATGCTTCGCAAGGAATTCAAGCTCAAACTTTAGCTAATGTTTATCTTGCAATGGCAGCTGATTTGAAAATTATTCCAGTTTTGAATAAAATTGATTTACCCGCAGCAGATATTCCACGAGTTTCGAAAGAAGTTATTAATCTTTTAGGGTTGTGATGAAAGCGAAAATTTTTACATATTTCAGCTAAAACAGGAATGGGTGTTGAAGAAGTTTTAAATGCGGTGATTGAGAAAATTCCTGCACCAAAGGAGATTTAATGAAGCCACTAAAAAGCTTTGATTTTTGATAGTTATTATGATGATTACCGCGGCGTAATTTTGTATGTGCGTATTTTTTCGGGTGAGCTAAAAAAAGGTGAAGAAATTAAAATGATGGCGACAGATTCGAAAGGTTTGGCGCTAGAAATTGGCAAGCTTCAGCCAAAAATGACACCATATGATAAAATGAGTGCGGGTGAGATTGGTTATATTGTTACCAACTTAAAAACTACCCGTGAAGCAAAAAGTTGGTGATACTGTAACTCTTTCGAAAGATCCTGCTAGTGAGCCTCTACCTGGTTATCAAAAACATTCAACCGTTTGTATATGCTGGGTTTTTCCAGTTTCGAACGAAGATTACCAAGATTTAAAAGATGCAGTTGAAAAATTGAGTTTGAGCGATTCAGCACTTCAATTTGAACCGGAGAATTCACCGGTTTTAGGTTTTGGTGTGCGAATTGGTTTTCTTGGCCTTCTTCATATGGATATTGTTCACGAGCGTTTGGAGCGTGAATATGACTTTAGATTTGTAGTAACCAATCCCTTCAACCGACTATCATGTAATTTTTAACAACAGGTGAAGAATTAGATATTAAAAGTGCCGCTGATTTACCTGATCAAACAAAAATTTCTGAAATTCGTGAGCCGTGGATTAAAGGTGAAATTGTGGTGCCTAAAAGATTATGTTGGTGCTGTAATCCAGCTGATCGTTTCGAAACGCGGTTTGCAAAAGAATTTAAGCTATATTGATGAGCGTGTTTTTGATTTCTTTTGAAGCACCACTTGCGAATCTTTTGACTGATTTCTACGATCAACTTAAGAGTGTTACATCTGGCTATGGATCATTTAATTATGAACTTTGGGATTATTTAGTAGAAGATTTAGTGCGTGTGGATTTTTATGTTGCGGGCGAAATGGTTGATGCACTTTCGGTGATGTGTCATCGTTCAGAAAGTGTGCAGAATGGGTCGTGAAATTACTGCAAAATTAAAAAGAAGTGATTCCGCGACAGAATTTCCAAGTGGCGATTCAAGCGGCAATTGGCGGAAAAATTCATTGCACGAGAGAATATTTCAGCTTATCGAAAAGATGTGACGGGCTATCTTTATGGCGGTGATGTTTCTCGAAAGAAGAAAGCTGCTTGCCAAGCAAAAACGTGGTAAAAAGCGAATGAAGAAATTTGGAAATGTTGAAATCCCAAGTGAAGCTTTTACTGTGATGCTGAAGCGAGATTAGATTGTAGATTAATTTAAAAAATGTTACAATATTAAAAAGTTTATCGATAAAATATCAAAAAGGAGAATTATGGCTGGTCATAATAAATGGTCAAAAGAAATTAAACGACAGAAAGGCGCAAATGACGCAAAGCGTGGTGCGATTTTTACCCGAATCGGTAATCAAATTGCAATTGCAGCTCGTGGTGGCGCTGATCCAGATATGAATCCCAAGTTTAGCGCTTGCGATTGAAAAAGCTCGCGCGGTGAATATGCCGAACGCGAATATTGAACGTGCAATTGCTCGGGCGGCAGATAAAAATGCAGCAGCACTCGAAGAAATTACTTATGAAGGCTATGGTCCAAAGTGGAATTGGTTTGATTATTGAGACAGCAACCGATAATCGCAACCGAACTTTTCCTGAGGTTAAAACAGCTTTAGTGAAAAACGGTGGTCGAATCGCTGATGCGGGGAGCGTGATGTTTCAGTTTACTCGCAAAAGGTGTAATTTTGGTTGAGGCTACCGGTGAAGATGCTCTGCTTGAAATTCTCGATGCTGGTGCAGGAAGATGCGGTTGAAGAAGATGGCGAAATCGTGGTTTATACAGATCAGAAAAGATTTAATGAAAGTTCGCAAAAGAGTTAATCGAAAAAGGTTTAACTGTAAAAGAAGCTGAACTTCAATATGTGCCAAACATGGAAGTTGAAATTACCGACGACGAAACGCGTGCAAAAAGTTGAAAAACTTATGGATGCGCTTGATGATGTTGATGATGTGGTGAATGTTCACACGAACGCTAAGCTATAATTTATAAGGGACGATGAGTCCTTATTTTTTATAGGAGGAATTATGTTTAATTTAATTTTTAATAAAAGCTTTTCAGAAGAAACGCAAGAAAAATAAAGTCAGATTTTATTGAAGCTAAAGAATATTTTTCGAAGTATTATGATTTTTCGAAAAAAAGAAATTGATATTTATTTTTCAGACATATCTAGGATGAAAAAAAGAAGATATTTCTGAAATATTAAAAATTGAAAAAGTTTCAGGTCTTTCAATGTCTGGATATGGAGCTCTAATACTTGAGTTTTTGATACTGAATATTCAAAAATATATTTTTAAAATTAATTTTTCATGAGCTCAACCATGAATTTAGATGTCAAACTTTACCAACACCTAACAATATCTGGGGTGATACTATTCTTGAAGGCTTAGCTCTGAATTTTGAAAAACAAGCAGCTAATGAATTAGGGTATGAATTAAAAATTTTTGACCGATTATTACGATAAACCTGATGAAGACAAGCTAAAATGGGGATTGAAGAGAATTATTGAAATCGCAAAAATAAGGAGAAGATAAATCGTTACAATTGGTATTTTAATCACTTTTGGAAATGATTCAAGTTTGCCTACAAATTTTGTCTATAGAGTCGGAGAATTTTTAATTTCAAAATATTGTGAAAAATACAGAATTAGACCAAGCGATGCGCTTAAAATTACAAATGAAGAATTTGAAGATTTTGCGAAAAAGGAGATTTTTATGCGAAAAATAATTCTTGGTAGTCTAAAAATGATTCAGAGAGAACTAAAGCAAATTCGAAAAGCTTATCGAAAAGCACGCGCAAAAATTATTCGGGAGTTTGATTTATCTAATTTTGATTATGATGTTGTTTTTTCAAACTGGCGTGATTCTGGCGAATATGGTTTTTGGTGGTATATTGATTTTGGCTATATCCGTTTAAACATTGGTGTTGATAAGATTTTTATTTCAGATGCTCTATATGAGGGGATTTGTGAAGGTTTTTTCTCATAATTTTTGTAGCAGATTCGACGGATTTTTAATAATGGATTCTCGAAAAATAATTCGGAATGCTTATGCTGCGGATTTTTGGGTTGGAAATACGAAGAAAAATACTCATTAGATAATCTTTCTGAAGATAACTACTAAAAATAAAAGACGCCTTAAATGGTAAAAGTAGACGAAGATTGGTTATGGAGTAGACATAATGGATGGCATTTTTTTATGGGTTTTCAAAGAAATATTTTTGAAAGCTTGAGAGTTTTACGGAAAGATATTTTTAAATCTTAAAGAGAATGAATTTAATATGGAACTAATTTCTAAAATTGAAAAATTACTTGAAGATTATAGAAAATCTAAATTCAAATGAAATTTTCTGAGCAAGAGATCTTTGACGAAATCCAGAAAATATAGTATAATTTTAAGATGAATAACCTCGAATTTCTTGTAAAAAAATTATCAAACACCACCTGAAGCTATTACTCTAGTTGAAAATTCTCGCATTTTATTACTTGCAGGAATTTCTGGCAGGAAAAGATACAACCAAAAAGCATCTTTTAAAAATGAAGAATATCGTGATATTGTCAGCCACACAACTCGCCAGCCTCGTGAAAATAATGGTAAAATTGAACAAAATGGTGTTGACTACAATTTTATTTCGATTGAAAAAGCCGAAGAAATGCTTAGAAAATCGTGAATTTATTGAGGCAAAAATTTGTTCACGGCAAGATTTATGGGACAAGTATTGCTGAAATTGAAAAAGCGAACCAAAACGAGGCAGATTTCTGTAACGGATATTGACATTCAAGGAATTGCAGAATATAAAAATGAGCGAGCACGTTGTTGCAGTTTTTTATTTTTGCCACCAGATTTTCGAAACTTGGCGAGCACGTTTTGCAAACCGATATTCAAGTGCGGAAGAATTCGAAAAAGATTTTTAAAAAGCGTTTACCAGAGGCGATTTCTTCACTAGAGCAGGCGCTTGAAGTGCCATATTTTCACTTTATTTTAAATGACGATTTTTCGAAACACGGCGCGAATTATTAATCAAATTATGCACCAAGATATTGAGTTTAATTATAAAGATATTGAAGTTCGTGTGCGGGCGCAGAAGTTGTTGGAAGATATTAAAACTAAGTTTTTAGAATTGTAGAAATGGCTGAAAAGAAAAACCCGCTTTTGCGGGTTTAGAATAGATAAGCTTTGTTGTTTGCTGGTTTATGTGGACTAATTTTGTCTGTTTTTGGGTGATATTTCATTGAGCTCACTAGGATAGCTACGATAAGTCAACTAGCTATTAGTAAATTAGCACTCTATTGACCTAAGTGCTAATTTGTGCTAGACTTTAAAGTATGAATATCACACCGCGACAAACGCAAATTTTGGTTGCTATAATTGAGCAGTATGCTGAAGTTGCTAGCCCTGTTGGGGAGTGTGACTTTAGCTAAACTTTTTCTGGTGTTTCAAGTGCAACAATCCGCTCAGAAATGGCAAAACTTGAAGACTTAGGGCTAATCACGCAGCCACACACTTCGGCTGGACGAATTCCAAACCGATAAAGGTTATCGTTTTTATGTGAATCGCTTAACTGCTCAAAATGAAAGTCAAAAACGAGCAGATCTTGCTAAATGCTGATAATTCAAAAGATAGCCTACGTGGCTTTCGTGCAATTTCTTCACGAGTTTCAGCTCAGAAATGATCGTGCCGATCACGCAATCCGCTCGGCTGTGGATTCATTTAGTTGAACTGACTGGAAATCTTGGTATTGCTACAATTGGTGACCAACTTTACATGAATGGAATTTATAATCTTTTTCTGCAGCCAGAATTTGAAAGTGGTGAGGCAGTTCAATCGGTTGCGCAATTCTTGATAATCTTGAGCCTTGGCTTCGTGAAGTTGCACTCAAATGAGCCGCTTAATGTTTATATCGGTAGCGAGAATCCAATCGGTAAAAAGTTCGGGCGCGAGTTTAATTATTTCAAAATTTCGAAAGCCCATTTTCAGAAAAATTCTTACATTGGCGTGCTTGGACCAACTCGCCAAAATTACGGAAAAAGTGGTGCGATTGGTTCAGAAAACCAGGTGAATTTTTGAAGAGATTTTATAAATTAAGGAGGAAAAGATGGAAGAAAATAATGTAGTAAAAAATCAAGATAATATAAAAGACAAGAAGCAATCAGGATTTTTTAAAAAAAGATCCAAAGTGCGAAAAAGCTCAAACGGAGAATTCAGAATTGAAAAATGATTTGCAGCGCACCGTGCTGATTTTCGAAAAATTATCGCAAAAATGTTGAAAGTCGAATTTCGAATGCACAAAACCTAGGTGAGAAAAAGGCAATTTTAGCATTGATTCCAATGATTGATGATATTGAGAGCGATTTCGCATCTACCAGAAGAATTGGCGAGACTTGGGCGCAAAAATGTTGTTAAAATGAGTAAAAACTTGGATCTTTTCGAAAAATAGGCGTTATGAAAATTGATTCTTCGAAAGGTGCTACTTTTTAATCCTGAACTTCATGAAGCGATTCAGTTCGATGAAGAATCAGAAGGTGAAGAAGAAGTTATTGCTGAAGAGCTTCGAGCTGGCTATACTTTTTAAAGGGCGAGAGTTTTGCGGGCAGCAATGGTCAAAAGTTGGCCGAAAAAGTAACCCTGATTGAAAAATAGCATAAGTGTGATAAAATATAAAGTATGAATAGTGGGCAGAATCTTGAAAATATTAAAAAGTTTATTCGTGCGGCGAAATTATTTGACTGTCTCGCAAATTTTTTGCAAGATAATTTTTCTATTGGAGCGCCCACTAACTTCTGAAGATATTAAATCTCGCCTTCTTGGTCATTGGGGAAGTTGTCCCAGTGCTAAATCATGTTTATGCACATCTTTTAAATATTCAAAAACAGCTAGATTTTGCTAAAAAGTGGGTCTAAAACTAGCATTTTATGCTTGGTCCCAGGTCATGCTTTTTCCGGCGCTTCAGTCAAATCTTTTTCTTGAAGAAACTCTTTCGAATATTGATAAGAATGCGGTTCGAAATTCGTAAAGGTATTGCTTATATTTCGAAAAACTTTTTCTTGGCCAGGGCGGTTTTCCATCGCACGCCAGTCCTTTCACGCCGGTGTGATTCTTGAAGGTGGGTGAGCTCGGCTATTCGCTTTCGACCGCTTTTCGGGTGCGGTTTTAGATAATCCAAATCTTGTAATGACCACTTTAATCTGGTGATGGTGAGGCTGAAACTGGCCCAATTAGCGCAGCTTGGCATCTGAATAAACTGATAAATCCAGTTGAAAATGGAGTAGTTTTACCTGTTTTACATTTGAATGGTTATAAAATTTCTGGTCCCAACAATCTTTTGGCTCGATGAGTGATTTTGAATTGATTCAATTTTTCCACGGAGCGGGTTGGGAGCCAAAAATTGTTGATGAATATTCTGCTGAAGATTTTGATTTTAGAGCTTTCGAAAGTTTTTTCGAGATGCTTTTCGAGATATTTTCACGAATAAAATTTGGCCGAAAAAACGGTTTTGCGGCTACCGATGATTATTATGCGGAGTAAAAAAAGGAAGCTCCGGTGTTACTGAAAATAATGGCGAAAAAATTGAAGGGAACTCGCTCGCTCATCAAGTTCCACTTTTAAATGCTCAAGAGTGATGAAAAAGAGCTCAAAAAACTCGAAGATTGGTTAAAATCTTATAAATTTGAAGAGCTTTTTGATTTCGAAAAAGGTGAATTTAAACCTTGGCTTGATGATTTTTTGCCAGAAAAATCAAGCAGAATTGGGCAAAATCGTTTTATAGATGCAAATTTGAATTTTACAGAGTTGAAAATTGCCAGAAATTCATGAAAGAGCAGGGCGAAAAATCACTTGCAATGAATGCAATTGGTGATTTTTTTGAAAGAAGTTTTCGAAAAATCCAGAGAATTTTCCGCTTCTTTAGTCCTGATGAAACTTATTCAAATAAAATTAGATGCTATTTTTGAAAGTAACTTCACGTTCTTGGCAGAGAGAAATTAAACCGTGGGAAAAAGATTTGACAAAAAAATGGTCGCGTGACGGAAATTTTGAGCGAACATTCTTTGCAGGGGCTTTTGCAAGGGCTATATTTTTAACAGGGCGACACGGAGTTTTAACTTCTTATGAAGCTTTCGCACCGATTATTTCTTCAATGATGGATCAATATGCAAAATTTCTAGCGCAATCGACAAGAAGTGGAGTGGCGAGGTGATTTAGCAAGTTTGAATTATATTCTAACTTCAACTGGTTGGCGTCAAGACCACAATGGATTTTTCGCACCAAAATCCGAGTTTTATTGATGAAGTTTTTACGCCGCGAAAATGGAATTGGGCAGATTTTTTTGCCGGCAGATGATAATTCTGCGGTCGTGGCGATTTCGAAAATGCTAAAATCTCGAAAATAATATTAACGTTTTTGGTTACAGGAAAACTCCAGAACCAAGATATTTTTTCTCGAGTGCGCACAAAAACAGCTTGAAAAATGGCGGAATATTTGTTTTTTGATTCTTGGAAAGAATCAGGAAATTGCAGATTGGAATTTAATTTTCAGAAGATGATGAGACCAGATTTAATTTTGGCGGCAAGTGGTGATTATGTTTTTAAAGAAACGGTTGCAGCGCTTCAAGTTTTAGCTTCATGATGCACCGCAAAGTTAAAATTCGCTTTAGTTTATGTTCAAAGCACTATGTGGAAAAAGGAATTGGAACTTTCGAAAATGTACTTTTCGAAAAGCGACTTTGTGAAGATTTTTACCAAAGATAAGCCAGTTGTATTTGCTTTTTCACGGATATACTAAAACTCTCAAATCGATTTTATTTGATTATCAAAATCCAGCGCGTATTCAAAATTAACGGATATGAAGAAAAAGGTTCAACAACTACACCTTTCGATATGCTTGCGAGAAATAGAGTATCGCGATATGATATCGCAGTGAGAGCCTTAAATTCGGTTAATAAAGGATGATGAAGCTTTTTGAGAATCTTGCAAAGAGAATATCAAAAACGCCAAAGATGATGCTTTTACGCTTTGCGCGAGAAAAACTCAGTAGATACGCCAGAGATTGAGAATTGGGATATTTGAAAGTTTCATTAATAATAAATTATATCTAAAAGAAAAAAATCTCATCATTTAAAATGATGAGATTTAGAGAGTTGAGTTAAAGATATCCAGAATCTCCGCACTTATAGCAGGTATAGTCATATTTAGTAAACGTAAGATGCTGCTATGACTATATAGAGATCTAATATTTTTGGTCTACACTTTGGATAAGGAAACTTTCATATTTTTCTCATATTGTTTTGAAAATTTTCTTTTAAAATTGAATTTAATTTATGAAAGAAAAACTTCATGAAGGAGACACTAACACTCTTTGCTTCTAAGCTTTTTAGACAGATGAGTTACTAACTTAGACAATATAATTATACTTATATTATTTTAAATATGTTAATTTTATACTATTTAAAGTTTATTATAAATAATATAACATCAACTATAATATTATAAACCTACAGATTTTTATAATATTCATGAATCATTTTTGCCATTAGCTTTTTGTCGCTCAATTAAGAATTTTTTTATAATTATTAGACTGTCCATCCAGTGCTATTTTAGGAATTGCATTATGTTTGAGATTTTCAAGAAGCTCGTCTTTATTTTTTAATGTCACTTGAGATAGTTTCACCTTTTCCGTCAGATACAATTCCCTAAATATTCTTTTGGAGATTTACTTGACACAGAAATATTAGTATCTCGTTTAAGGGAGTGAAGTTTGCTATCTTATTCCAATCGTTTTGAGAGAAGCCTGTTTTTCTTAAGTATGCTTTTAGGGAAAGATATGATGTATATCCTCTAGAAGCATTTCTCCTGATAAAATACTCTTGTTTAAGAAGCTTTGCTTTTTGAAGCTTTGCTGAGCAACTAAATAAGTATACCAGTATTGAGTTGATAAGTTAGTTTTATCTAGCTCAGCGACAAGCTGAGTATTCCAAAAGGTGTCGCTTAGGAGTGTCTCTTCTAGGTTCTGTACGAATTGGGTAATACCTTGAGCATCAATCTTCTTTATATCTTCTTGTATAATTGTATTAAATGAGCTAGACAATCTTCTCGTAAGGTTTGAGATATTTAATAATTTTCGTAAATCTCTGGAGATTTCGCTGACTTCTTACCTGATTTACGAAGACGTAAATAAATAGCATAAAGATAGTTAATAGTGTTTTTAGCCCTAATAAAGTTAGGGTCAGTATAGCCACTTGCAATTAATACATCTTGTATGAAAGCCTCTAGCATATATTTGTCGTGATAAAGCGAAACTATATTTTTGTAATTTACTGAAAGCGGCATCTTTAATTTCAATCTTATAGTTTCGTTCTTCGAAAATCACGGCCAGAAAGTAAGGGCTACTAAATCACCTAGATCACCTCGGACTAAACTCAGCTAGTGATGATATTAATAGAATATCATTATAATCCCAGGGTGTAGATATGTTTAAAATCTTGATTGCCAATCCAGGAGATTTTTGAAAATGATTCGGTTTGAGCAAATGCAGGATCGTTATTCTTAATATTCTTGTATAACTCTCCAGTTTTATCAATGCTCATCTCGGCAAAAATAATCTATAGTCTTGCGTAGATTCATACCAAACTTATCTCCAGGACTCTTTTTCGTATGTAGCTATCCGACTCATAGCAAAATCTGCACTAGAAAGAGGTACACCTGAGCTATTTATTCGATTAAATATCTCATTTACGGTTTCGATATCGACGTTATTTTTGTAGTCAATTCTTCCAATTTGAATATTTAGTAAAACCCTTTATTTTTCAATATTCGGGAAGCTATATATCTAAATCATCTTCAGTTAAGTGAGGGTTCTTCTTTTCCGTATTCGCGTATAAACTTTCGATCAGAGAAATCGCTAGCAATAATAGCTTTTTATGTCGGCTATCCATTCGGCGCCTCGTTCGGTAGCGTTAGTTTTTGTCTCGAATCTTTCTTCGATAGGATTGAATGAGATGGAAACATTTTTCTGGTTGATAATTTTTATTAATAATACTTTTACCAGCCAGAGCTGCACAAAGGGCGGTAATCCTTTGCTGACCATCAATTAAAATAGCTTTTACCATAAGATTGTCCACCACCTTTAAGTATAGCTGAATCACTTTCCCAGGTTATTATATAGCCAACAGGGTAGCCACGATAAAGAGAATCGATTAAGTCACGTATTTTTTGATTTTTCCATACGAAAGGTCGCTGTATTTCAGGGATCGCTATTCTATCTTGTTCTACCAAGGAAAGAATATTTTTAATTGAGATATTTTGTAATGAAAAATATTGTTATCCATAATATTAACTATAACATAAAGGAGAGTAATAATAAATTATTGTAAATAATACATCATTAGCACTCTTGACTTGTGAGTGCTAAAAGCGTATAATCAGAATGTAAGCGTGAAACGAATTGCGAGGCGCGCTTTATAGAATAGCTAATAACTTTCGAGAAGCTTTCTGAAAGATCCGAATAGGCTAAGAAATTCGAAATTGACTAGGAAAAGCTATCGAACAGATAAATTTAATAAAGAAAGAAGGAGAAAATGGGAAAAATTATTGGAATTGACCTTGGTACAACTAACAGTGCTTTTGCGTATATGGTTGCAGGAAAACCTGAGGTTATCACAAATGCAGAAGGAAATCGAACTACGCCATCAGTTGTGGCGATTAATAAAAAAGGTGATCGTTTGGTTGGTCAAGTTGCTCAACGTCAACGTGTAACAAATCCGAAAAATACAATTTATGGCGTAAAGCGTTTGATCGGACGAAAATATTCTGATGATGAGATCCAAAAAGATCTTGGAATCATGCCTTACGAAATCGTGAAAAAGGTAGTGGCGTTGCTGTAAAAATGGGTGACAAAGAATATACGCCAGAAGAAGTTTCAGCGATGATTCTTTCGAAAAATTAAAGCTGATGCTGAGGCTTTTCAGGGCGAAAAAGTTACCGAAGCCGTGATTACCGTTCCAGCTTACTTTGATGATAGCCAGCGCCAAGCAACTAAAGATGCTGGTAAAATTGCTGGTCTTGAAGTAAAACGAATTATTAACGAGCCAACTGCAGCCGCACTTGCTTATGGCTTGGATGGTAAAAAGATGAAAAAAATTGCTGTTTTCGACCTTGGTGGTGGAACATTCGATGTTTCGATTCTTGATATTGCTGATGGTGTGTTTGAAGTTCTTTTCAACAAACGGTGATACAGCACCTTGGTGGTGAAGACTTTCGACAATCGCATTGTGAACCACTTCTTGGATGAATTCAAAAAAGAAGAGGAATCGATCTTAAAATGATTCTGCTGCAATGCAACGCTTGAAGGATGAAGCTGAAAAAGCTAAAAAGAGCTTTCTTCAACAACATCTTACGAAGTGAACTTACCATTCTTGACAGCTGATGAAGATGGTCCAAAAACACTTTGAATACACTCTAACTCGAGCAAAACTTGAAGAATTAGTTGCTGATTTAATTGACCGATTAGCTGATCCCTGTTGAAAAAGCTCTAAAAGATGCAGATCTAAAAAGCTAGCGATATTGCTGAAGTTGTGATGGTTGGTGGTATGACCCGAATGCCAGCTGTGGTTGAAAAAGTTGAAAAAATCTTTGGTAAAAAACCAACTCAAGGTGTAAACCCTGACGAAGTTGTGGCTGTTGGTGCTGCAATTCAAGGTGGCGTTTTGGCCGGAGATGTTAAAGATGTACTCTTCTCGATGTTACGCCTTTGACACTTGGAATTGAAAACTGCTGGTGGCGTTCGAACTCCGATGATTGATCGAAACACAACTGTGCCAACTTCGAAAATCGAAGTTTTTCTCAACTTATGCTGACAATCAGCCGCAAGTAGAAATCCATGTGCTTCAAGGTGAACGTGAAATGGCTGCCGACAACAAATCTCTTGGAATGTTTGTTCTTTCAGGAATTGCGCCAGCGCCACGTGGAGTTCCACAAATTGAAGTTACTTTCAATATTGATGCGAACGGAATTCTAACAGTTACCGCTAAAGATAAAGGAACTGGTAAAGAGAATAATATCACAATTCAAAACTCAGGGAAACATGAGTAAAGAAGATATTGAAAAAGGCTCAAAAGAGGCTGAACTTCACGCTGATGAAGATAAAAAGAAGCGCGAATTGATCGATGCTAAAAATCAGCTCGAAAATGCTATTTATCAAGCAGAAAAAAATGCCAAGCGAATTCAAAGATAAAATTTCGAAAGAAGATGAAGAAGCAATTTCGAAAGCTGTTGAAGAGGCTAAAAACATCAAAATGCTGAGAGCAAAGATGAGCTTGAAAAGCTGCTAAAGATCTTCAAGATGCAATTATGCCAATTGGTGCAAAAATTGTATCAGCTCAAAAGCGCAGATAATAGCAGTGAAGCTAGCGATAAAGCTAAAACTTCTCACAAAAAAGATAATGATGGCCCAGTTGAAGGCGAAGTTATTGATAAAAATAGTTAAATTTATCTAATAGTAACAAATCTCCCTGCTAAAATGGCAGGAGATTTGTTGTTTTTGCTAGAGTGGATATTTTAGAGTCTTAAAATTCGACTCTTTCTATGGTTCCATATTTTACGATTATTTTTATTTCTCGTGATGTTGCTAAGTTTTTAGTTTCATGGTTCCTTCACGGAGATAAAAATTATTTAAATCTTCTATCTCTTGCAACACTTTTTAGCTGGGCGGGAAAAAGAAAAATTTTCGCCAATTTGCCCAGGTTGATTTAACCTCCTTGGCAATTTTTGTCGTTATCTATTGAGTTAATTTTTGTAAAAAGGTCTTCAATTGCCTTTTTCAATTTTTGGCTGACTGACCTTTGTTTCATTAATTAAATATTTCAATGTTCTTATCCTCCTGGAAATAATATTTAAAATTATATAATAAAGTATTGTTTATAACAATCGCGATCTCTTAAAAATTACTAACGGCTTAATAATATCAGCGAGCTGGATTTATTTTATTTCCTGATTTTAGAAAATAAATATTGAAGTTATTTGGCACTCTTTGAACTTGGAGTGCTAATTTGCTATAATAAGATATGAGTAAAAGCGGATTATTATGATATTTTAGGCGTAGAAAGATGCTAGCGCTGATGAATTAAAAAGCTTTTTCGGCGCAAGGCTGTAGAATTACACCCCGATAAAGGCGGCGACGAAAAAGCTTTCAAAGAAGTGAATGAGGCTTATGAAGTCTTGAAAGATAAAGAAAAACGCCAACGATATGACCAGTTTGGTCATGCAGGAGTTAGTGAAATTCGCGGGTTTTCTGGTGGGGAAATCCTTTTGAGGGTTTTAGTGGATTTTCAGGGCCAGAATATTAATTTTGATTTTGGTGGTGGATTTGGCGATATTTTTGACGGAATTTTTAGGGGAGGATTTTCGTAGTCGAGTTTCACAGAAACCTCGTAGGAGATATTGAAGTTGAAGTTAATCTGAGCTTTAAAGATGCGATTTTTGGCACAGAGACTACTATTTCTTTAAATATTGACGATGATTGTGATCATTGCGAGGGGTCCGGTGCTGAACCTGGCATGGAATGAAGAAATGTCCAGATTGTAATGGTAGTGGTCAGCAAACGCGTGTAACTCAAACACTTTTTGGCCCAATACAGCAAACTGTAACTTGCAACTTGTGATGGGCGTGGTGAGGTTCCTGAACAGGATTGTTCGGTTTGTGGAGGTAGAGGTATTTCTCGTAAAAAACAAGATATTACGCTAAAAATTCCTGCTGGTATTGATGATGGAGCAACTATTCGACTGTCTGGACGCGGCGAAGCAATTAAGGGCGGTGATAAAGGTGATTTGTATGTAAATATTCATGTCAAAGCCGACAAGAAAATTTACCGAGAAGGTGATTTAATTCTGAGCGAGGAAAAATCTCGATGGTTGATGCGGCGCTTGGTGCAGAGATTGAAGTTGAGACAATTGATGGTCCGCTAACAATGAAAATTCCCAGCTGGGACACAGAGCCATACCGACTTTAAGCTTTCAGGCCATGGTGTACCGCATTTGCGAGCTGAGAGACGAGGTGCGCATATTGTGACGATTGTTGTTGAAACGCCAACTCGACTTTCGAAGAAGCAGCGAGAAATTATTGGAGCAATTTGGTAGCGCGAAAAAGAAAGGTCTATTCTCCTCGAGCACATTCATTTTTAGTATAAATATGTTATAATATAAAAATGAATAAAACATTTGAAATAACTCTAATCGACCACGAACGATCGAAGAGGATCATTAATCCAATAATCTTCCTGAAGCTGGATTTCAATCATATGCAGAACTTGTTAATAATTCATCTGATCAGCGTGATGACTTTATTGATGGTTATTTTTCGTAATCCTCATTTTGAGCATTATCGACTTCATGACGTCTCGGTGCTAGATAAAGGTATTTTGGAGCTTGCTAAAGCTTGTGAAGGAAGTTGACTAATCTTGAGGAAAAACCCGGTATTTCGTAGAGCTATTGATCTCGTCTCTCGGGTTTCGTATGGCGGAGATGGAATATGTTAAATTACTTAGTGTAGAATCCCTACATCATAAAGGGTCTCATAATGAAGAATTGAGCGAGGTGCAGGAGCAGGCTCGACAGCTGGTCACGAACTCATATGGTCAGCCAAAAAGCCAGAAATTCGGGATGCGGCGCTTAACTGAATTATGGAGTATTCTAGATAACAAGAATTACCATTCAACAGCTCAAATATTTTATAATGATTTAAAAATATGGTTTTATGTGGCATGATCAGCAGATACCAGCAATGCCGCAGGCTGAAGATAGCGATATACGACTTCCTCCTTTAACAATAATCAAGCATTAGAATGGGCGGTGAGCAAATTATTGAGCAGAATGCTGATATTCAGGCGTTAGTGTATGAGTTTTAGAACCAGAAAGTTGCTGAGTATGGTGAGGGCTATGTATGCTATCCGAACGATATTGTTGAGGCGTTCCAGGCTGTTATCGATCTACGCGACCCTGATCATGTTAGTGGTATAACGGTGAGTTTAATGGAAGATAAGACTGCATTATCTTGGGAGTCTTCAGAAATGGCTGTGATAGTTGGCGGCAAACGAGCTCCGATTAAGACAAGTGATGAATTATTTCGTAAAGTTCTCACGAGTTTGGAGTCCACAGGGCAACGTTCAGTTAACGGTCTTAAAACGAAATTGCCAGTTCTTGGGATGGGTTTATTTACCAATACTCCACGACCGGACTATCTGACTTTTGAGGAAGGTCTAGCTACAACTAGTAGAAGAGATGATTGGTGACGCTGTACCAAAGTGGACGGTCGTGAAGCTTGGTCATTATGTAATATTTCATTAGCAGAGCATGGAGCAGATTTTCGCGCTGTATTTGAGACGGCGTGGCGATATCGCTTACTAGCAAAAACTAAAGAATAACCAGGAAGTAACAGAGGAAATGATAAGTAAAGAGCAGCGACTGGCTTATGGTGCTTGTGTGAGAATTTTCCGTGGTACACAACCCGATATGGTAGATAAGAAACCTGATGTAGCCCCATTAACTTTTAATAAAGATCTTGCTTACCTTGAGGGTCGTGTTTTGGCTATGCAATATTTAGAGAGTTTATACGCCAATCAGGATGTTAATGGGGTTGCCCGTCTCTTTGCTGGTAAATATGATCCAACTAACCCTGAACAGCAAGAGTTGATGATGATGGCGCTTGCGGATTAGGTGTGTTATTTTTTACATACGTCTAATAATATGATATTGTTTAAATAAGAAAGGTTAAAATAGACTGGTGGTATAATTTCGCTGACGGTCCAGTAATAGATGATGTTATGAATATAGCAGTGTGCTTAAATTATCTTTTGATGAACGTGGTGCCTATAAATATCAAGGAATTCGCTATAAGCAATTCCAGGAATCTCTTTATTATTTAATAATGAAGCTATTAAGAAAAATGGTAATCCTTTGTATTTTTGTTCGTATTGACGATCTTCAAAAGATGGGTCTTTTGATAAATATTATATACTTACATGGGCAAGTTGACGATAGGTTACGCTTTGAGGTAGTTAATAAAAATATTATGCCGGATGTAGTATTTAATCGGGTGAAGGATGGTCTTTATAATCATCCGTATTTTGCTAGCGCCCCTGAGTCTGCTTATAATAGTCAATCTATGGCGATGCTGGGTAACAAATCAATATCGTTGCGTAATTTTTCGCAATATATGCCATTAAGTATCTGTGTTAATGGTTCTGATGATATTAATAAGATTAAAGACCACGATTGATGGAGAGTCTGGATCTGTTAAATGGGTAATGAAACCACTTCGACAGAATGGCGGAAGAGGTATTTTATTATTGGACCGTAACGAAGCTATCAAAATTATAGCTACTTCAGTGATCAGCCGTTCCTTTGCAGAAATTCTGTGAAACGAGGTCAGTGCATGAGCTAGATGTTGTAGGCAGGCATGATGTGCGGGTTTATGTTATAGATGGTCAACCCTTACTGCTAGCTATTCGTCAACCAAAAAGGTGATTTTCTTGCTAATACAGCGGCGGGTGGATCGATTCGCTTTCTTGATATAGAGCTTTACTCCCTTATGAAGCTATGACTATGATAAGGATATTATCACCGACATTAACGCAATTGAGAAAAGGTATTTTATTAGCATAGATATATTTTGTACAGATAGTGGGTGGAAGTTAATTGAGGTTAATGATCAGCCTGGGATGCCGGCAGCTTATCGAGACTTCGTATGCGGATAATATTGCTAAAATTGCTAGATTCATTGAAAGAGGTATATAATGATTGATACATCTAAAACATGTTAACTAATCGTTTACTTGCAGAGGAGGCTATACGAAGAGGGTTATAGCTTGTCAATGATGGCTAGTCGTCCATCGGCAAAATCATGCATGATTCGTTGTGAGATGGTAAAGAACTCTATTTTAAGAGTCTACATACAGCACTTTTCTCCATCGTACGCTGTTTTTATGGCAGGAGATAAGTTGTTGACTCGAGCATGCTAAATTACCATAATGTGCCAATGCCTGATACTGTAGTAGTTTATTTGGATGATTTGGATAATTATAAAATACCGGATGATGCTAAAAATCTTCTCTATCGATATGGTCGTCTTGTAGTGAAGCCTGCGACGACTAATCATGGTCGTGGTATCACTATTGATGTATGTAGTAAGGAAGATTTACAAAAAGCAATTGAGGTAGCCTATCGTGAGAATACAAAACCTGATATTATTGTGCAACAGATGGTCTTTTGGGCGTGGTATCGATTTCTTGTTTTACAAGGGAAGTTTTAGCTGTGACTTATCGACGACCTCCTTTTGTAGTTGGTGATGGCGGTCAACTATTCGAAAATTAATTGAAATAAAAAACCTTGATCCGCGTCGCGGCGAAGGTCACAGTTCTATACTAACAAAAATAGATCTTGACCAGGTTACGAACGATAATCCGGAGGGATTTTTGAATACTATTCCCGATATTAATGTAGAGATTGACGTTTTAAGAACTTCTAATTTAAGTCGTGGAGGGAGGCTGTTGATGTTACTGACGAAGTATCGTGTGGAAAGCTTAAGACAATGGCTGTTCGAGCGAAAGCGTGTTCACTTGGTATTGCTAGAATTGGATATTGTTACGCAGGATATTTCGGGGAATGGATTAGATAGCTATGTTTTTGGAGGTTAATGCGTCTCCTGGCATAAGGATGCATCAATTTCCATCGGTTGGTATTGCTCGCGATGTTGTGAAAGGATCTGTTCTCTGCTATTGAGAAAACATCTCATCCGGTCACAGAATAAAAAGTGAAGCTTTATTTTTGATTTTTCGAGTAAATATGCTATAATAAGTACTATGTATAAAGCTGATAAGCCTATTATTGGTCATGTAATGTGAATATAGATTTTTGGTCGGCGAGCTATTGGCGTCCCGCCAAAGATTGATACTAGTGCAGATGGTTCATCTGTCTGGGCGAGTAATGTTCGTATCGATAAAAATGGCATTTTTGAAATTTTCGCTATTCGGTAAAGGTTCACCTTATTATAATGGTAAGGTGTTTCGGCGTACTGACTATTCGGTAGCAATGATAAAAGTGCCTCTGGGCATGAAATTATTAAGTATCGGACGTATTTTTACGATTACGATTGCTGGTATTAAGGCGTTGTTTAGTCTATCTGATAGAGCTGTGCATAATTTTCCAGTTTTGATTGGTCTGGCGAACGTTAAGCGGTAAGTTTTTAGGTTGATGTAAGTTTAGGCGAGGTAAAAATCCAAAGAAGATTCGGACGGCTGAATTAAATAAAGGAACTTACAAGGAACCTCGCAAGTTTTATAAAAATATCATCAGGAAGGGTAAAATAATGCGAATTGCATATCTTGTCCAATGGAAATGTCAACTATTCGACCCTGCGTCTCAAGGAGGAGGCTGAAAAACGTGGACACTATGTAAAAATTATTAAATATAAAAATTGTTGATGTTTCGATTGATGAAAAGAATCCGAAAGTAATGTACCGCGGTAAAGGAATTAGCGGGATTTGATGTCTTTATTCCGCGTATCGCTAGTCATATGACTCGTTATGGTACGGCAGTAGTTCGCCAGCTAGAGATGGCTAATCCACAAAGCTTTTTTGCGAATAGATCAATCGCAATTATGCGGGCGCGTGATAAAGTGCGTTCAACTCAGCTGCTGGCTCGTGCTGGAGTATCGATTCCGAAAACGGTATTTTTCACGCAATGAAACAGATATTGATGTCTTGCTTAGATGAAATTGAGGGTGTGCAGCGATTATTAAACTAGCGCGCGGTACTCACGGTAATGGCGTAGTTCTAGCAGAGACTAAAAAAGCTGCTAAGTCAGTATTGCAGGCATTTTATTTGACTAATTCTGATGGAACTAATATTCTTCTGCAGGAATTTATTAAAGGAATCGGCGGGAACTGATATTCGAGCTTTTGTGAGTTGGATCTCAGGTTGTGTCAAGTATGAAAGCGGCAGAAGTTTGGATGATGATTTTAGGAGTAATCTTCATAAGGAGCTTAGGTGAGCCTATTAAGTTAACTACTGAAGAAAGGCGAATAGCAGTAAGGGCTGCAAAAGCTATGGGCTAACGATTGCTCGGTGTTGATTTGATGCGTTCGAATCGAGGTGCGCTGGTGCTTGAAGTTAACGCTAGCCCTGGTTTTTGGCATTGAGAAAATAACTTATCGGAATGTTGCCGGAAAGATTATTGAATATATTGAGCGTAATGCTAAACGTGGCAATAAAAAGATAAAATTGGCGCTTAAGCGATTGAAAATACAGGTTTACAGTCGTATAATTTATCTATGGTCTTATTAATTGTAATAATTATTTTTATTATTTTATTGATCTCACGTAGAAGATTAGGGTATTTTGGTCTTACGATTTTTGCTGAAAATTATATCTCTCAAATATTTAGTGGAGATATTGTTAGTTTATTATCTCAATCGGGGATTAATATTGCCAGATCCACTTTGATTGGTATTGTTGGAATAACTATTACTCTTATAGTGCCTTTTTGGTTCTGTCAAAAGAGCGGTAAACAGGAAAAGTGGCTATTAAGTATTGCCTATAGTTTTATAGCGTCCGTTTGTATTGTTTTTAGTATTAAAACAAGATATCTCGCATGCTTTTTATGCTGGATTTTCTGTCTAGATGCTGTATTAAATATGCTTTTACCGTTTGAAAAATGGATTATTTTAGGGTCGGTAGTGTGTTTTGCGTGCGATATATTATCGTTCAGGATAAAAAGCCATAAAAAGCCTTGACTTATGTTATCTAAGGGTATATACTAGTAACAGATTTATTTTTCGGGTCTGTAGCTCAGCTGGTTAGAGCACCTGCCTTTTAAGCAGGGTGTCATGGGTTCAAGCCCCATCAGACCCTCCAGGATTGAATTAAAAATTATCTCTCAGGAGATATTTTGGTGAAAAAGATAAAAATATGCTAAAAATTAGATAATGAAGTAATATTATAATTTTTATATGTAGATGGTTTTTAAATACTTTTATTCTTTGGATTTTAGCATCTATATTTGGGCGAGTTAGTCCATCGGCTGATGTTGGGACATATTTTTGGCCGGTATGATTTTCTCCATAGTGAATAGTATCTTGAAAACCAATTATCACGATATTATCACTTCCGGCAATCATGCTTAGTTTAGGTCTGTTTACTCTTGTGGTTAATGGTCTTGTTCTATGGATATCATTAGCTATTGCTCCAAATATTTCCATAGGATTTTGGAATGCGATTGTCGCAGGTCGATTATTAGTTTAGTTAACTATATGGTTAATAGCTATGTATATAAAGATTTAGAAAAAGGATATATAGAAAAATGAATTTTAGATTTATATACAGATTTCGACCATTGTGTCAGGTGGATTAATGATGGTTTTTGGTTTTAGTTCAACAAAGAGGAGCTACACTTGGCGCTGGTTTTGAGCCTCTGGTGAATTGTATACGGTTCGTCGTGGTATTGATATATATTCCAAGCAACGATTGTTTTGCGACAATTTTTTGTATTGTCTATTGTTTAGCGATGTTATTTTTGCCTAAATAAATTATCCCTGAGGAAATATGAGCCTTAATAAAAAGCTAAAAATAGTAAAACCTTCATCTCCAAAAAGAAAGTATCGTCTAGATCTTTGAGTATAAAGTAAATTATCGACAGAAATGCGTGACAGGGACTGGTTAAAAACTATTAACTATACTGAGCGTATCGTGTCGAAACATATACATACTTTTCTTTTTGAAAAATTTGCAAACCTCAGAAATGTTAAGAATTTAGTTTTAGTTTGGCTTTTTTGATGAGTGGTTTATTATTATCGGTGATGTTTTTCGTATAATTGGCGAATCTAGCTAATGAAGAATAATTTAGTAATGGGGGTACATATAGCGAGGGTATTGTTGGAGAGTCAAAAACTTAAACTCCTCTGCGTCAAGTGATCCGGAAAAATCTTTTGCAAAAACTAGCTTTTTGTGAGGTCTTTACGATGTAGATACGAGCGGAAAAATAAATACCGAATTGGCTGATAGCTTCTCTACTGACAATAATTTTTCGTGATTTTAATTTAAAAGATCTCGTCAAGACGCGGAATGGAGTGACGGTAAAAAGATAACCGCAGATGATGTAATCTTTACTGTTAACTTATTAAAAATAAATTAGTTAATAGTCTCTAGATATGAATCTTGGACTAAGGTTAAGACATCTAAAATTAATGATTATGAAATTAGATTTGAGATGCCAACAACTTCAAAACTCGTGCTTTATACTGGATTTTCCGATTTTGCCGGTTCATATTTTAGGCGAGGTTGATCCTTCTAAATTGCGTGAAAAATAGCTTTGCCAGAATCCGATTACTTCTGGAGAATTTAAATTTAAGAGCGTTGGGTCTTCGAATGGTAAACTACAATTTCTTTGGCTAAAATGAAAAATATTTTTGCCGGTACATGCCAAATTAGATTATTTTGAAATTGTAGCTTATACAAAAAGCAACAACTTATTGAGGCATTAGTAAAGGCGAGGTTGCTGCTTCGCCAAAGTGCTGAACTTAATGATTTACCTAGTTGCGATGAGAGGCAGAAATTAGCTGAAAAATCAAGCAAAAATTAATAGTGGAATTTATGCTTTCTTAAATAACTCCAGCCTATTTTAAAGGATAAAGCAGTTCGTCAATCTATACAGAAAGGTGTAGATGTGCAAGATTCGTTCGAAAAATGAGTAGCGTATCAAGGATAGATTTACCTATAATAAATGACGGTATAAAATCGATTTACCTGAAGCTCCTAAGAGCCAATAAAGATGAGGCAGAAAAATGCTTGATTCTGCGGGCTGGAAAAAGCAAAATAAGACACGCTTTTAAGAATGGTCAGGAAATGAAAATAACTTTAGCTACCATTAGCGATCCTAATCTAGAGAGGGCGTCGAAAGAATTAAAAATCAACTGGAAAATCTTGGATTTTCGGTGGAGATGAAACAGTTTCAGATAAGGATGATAAAACAGGTAGTTTTATTCGGTCGATAATTCAACCAAAGAGCTTATGATATTTTGTTATATCGGATTGATTTTGGGGTAGATACGGATATTTATGCTTTTTGGCATTCTTCACAGGCAACATCTAAAAGGCTTAAATTTTGCAAACTACTCCGGATGCAGTATCTGATGATTTACTTAAATTCTCGTAATACGGCTAGTGATAGTGAAAAATGATCAACTAGTTCTATTTTTGAAAGAGATGGTTATCGCATAGCTCCGGCTATAGGTATTGCTCAGCTCATTCAAATTATGTTTATCAGTAAAAGCATAAAAACATACTCATCTAATAATTCTTTAGTTGATGCTTTGAGCCGTTATTCTGATGTTCGATATTGGAAAATTGAAAAAGGCTAATCTTTACAAGACTCCTTAGTTTTGGTATAATTTAAAAAGGATTTGCGCACGTGGCGGAATTGGTAGACGCGTCAGCTTGAGGGGCTGGTGAGCTTCGGCTCGTGGAAGTTCAAGTCTTCTCGTGCGCACCATTGAGCAAAAAAGTAATCTCGAGTGTTTAGGCTCGATTTTTATTTTTGTAGCAAGGGTTGAACTTATTTACTGAACTTGCTAAAATGTTTTTATGCTTTTTAAAACGTGAGTTTATGGTTTCTACTTGAATTTTGCGTTATGGACTTCTATTTTAATTGGCTTTGTTGCTAGTGAAAGCTTTAAAAATTCGCACCCTTAACGGTGTGAGTTGGTTAATTTTTAGTGGTTATTTTAATCTTTTTAGCTTTTTGAGTAGAAAGGTTTACGGCTTTAGTGCTTATAGCCTTAGCAGGCTTTCTGCTAAGTTGCTGGCGTTTTTCAGATTTTTCAGCAACAAAATCAGTCATTCAAAGAAATTTTATAGGTAAGCAAATTACAATTCAGGGAGTCCTGATAGAAGATGCGGATCTTAATGTGGACTCTAATGAGCTTTCATTAAAAATACTACGTGAATAAGATAGACGATACTGCCGCTAAGGGAAAAATATTTGCAAAAATTAAAACCAAACACAAAATTCGTCGCTCAGACGAAGTTGTTCTGAGGGTAATATTAAAGTGGATTTGGTTTCTTTCGTTGGGTCGATGCCTCGAGCTAATTTGACTCAGATTATCCGATCGGTCGAGAGCCAGTTCGTGATTTTCGAGATTGGTTTGCAATTGGTATATCTAAGTTTATTTCTTCGCCGGAACTAGAGCTTGGGCTGGGGTATCTTTTTGGGGACAGAAAAATTCTTTGCCGAGTGATCTAGAAAAAGCGCTTCGGGTTACAGCGCTAACGCATATTGTAGTTGCAGTGGGTATAATTTAACTGTTTTGGTGAATTTTGCTCGCGAGAAAAATCGGAAAAATATCAAAAGATTGGCAACTTTTGCTTCAATTATGTTAGTTTGTGGCTTTTGTATTAGTAGTTGGTTTTCACCTTCTATGACTCGAGCTGGAATTGTAGGCGCTTTTGGGATACTATTTCTGGTATTTTTGGGCGTAAACCAAATCCGTATTTTTATTAATTTTTGTAGCGGCTATAACTTTATTAGTCTCTCCGGAGAATATTTTTGACCTTGGCTGGCAGCTTTCCTTTTGGTTCGTTTTTGGTGTAATGATTTTATCGCCGCTTATAAAAGAGCTTTTTATTCAAGAATCCAGAAAAAATTGGCTCAATCGGATCAACATTTTTGAAACGGTTTCTGCTCAGATTTCGACCTGCCACTAATAATTTATACTTTTAATACTTTTTAGCTCGGTTTCGATTTTTTGGCAAATATGTTAGTTTTACCATTTGTGCCACTGGCTATGCTTCTAACCTTCATGACGGGAATTTTTGCTCAAAATTTTTCAACCTTTAGCTCAATTTTGTGGTTTTCTGGCGGGCGAGTACTTCGATATTCGACTTTCGTAATTGATGAAGCCTCTAAAATTTCTGGCGCGCAAGTTGAAGTTAAAATTGACGCTTTTTGAATTAGTTTTATTATATATAGCTCTGGCTATTGTATTAGTTGTTTTGCGTCGTTTATGAATAAAGGCATAGATTCCCGGAGTCTGATATTCGAAATTTAGCATTCTCGATTCTTTTTATGTTTATAAAAAGTGATAAAAATAGATAAAGATGATTGAGCGAAAAAGTTAATTCAGTTAAAGAAATGATTGAGCTAGGTGAGGAGCTCGGTGGGTTTATTGGCGGCGGAGCAGTTATTGAGCTTATAGGTGATGTTGGCGCTGGCAAGACCACCTTTACAAAGGAGCTTTAGCGGAATCATTAGGAATTGCTGATACGATTCAAAGTCCAACTTTTACGATATCTCGAGTCTACTATGGGGAAAAATTCTCACTAACTCATTATGATTTTTATAGATTAAATGATGCAGGGATTATGAAAATGGAATTAGCAGAAAGCTCTCGCTGATCCGCAAAAATATTACCGTAGTGCGAATGGGCGGAGGGTTTGTCGGATGTTTTGCCGCCAGATAGAATAAAGCTAACTCTTTGAAAATAATGGTGAAAAATTCACGAACTGTAAAGATTGAAGGATTGAAATGAAGTTATTTTTAGATACCCTCAACTAGCGAGTGCCGGCTTTGGTTGGATGACCGATATTTTGAACGGGAATTGGGTCGTGAAATGGCGCGTGAGATTTTAGCTTTTTATAGAAGAATGCCTTTCTTCAGTTGGGGCTAGCTATCAAAGTTTAGATGGGATTAGCGTATTTGCTGGCCCGGGCAGCTTTACTGGGGCTTAGAATTGGAACGACTGTTGCTAATACTCTAGCAGATGGTTTGCAGATTCCGATTGTGTCGACTAGAAATCCGCAAGATATTGGATCTAAAGACTCCGATGTATGGATTGATATAGCTCGGAAAAAACTGGAAAGAGGAGAGAATATTAAAAATAGCAATGCCATTTTATGGTCGAGAAGCAAGAATAACAAAACCGAGGAAATAATGAAAAAGAATCTCAATTTTGTCTGGAAAAAGTAATACGAAAAATCGCCAAGCTTAGAGGTGGCGGGTCAGCTTTTGCCGGTCTTTTTATGGAAAAAATAGATCCAAATTTTGTTAGCGAGACACTCTCGCAACTACCGCATGGGGTAGTGGTTATTTCTGGTACAAATGGTAAAACAACAACTACCAAGATGGTCGTTGAACTTCTGAAGGGCAAGGTTTGAAAGTCTTCACTAATAAGACTGGCTCAAATTTTTGTTCGTGGTGTAGCGGCGGCTTCTGAGAGCGTTGATTTTTACGGAAAATTACCAGCCGATATCGCTGTTCTAGAACTTGACGAGGCTCATGCAACGCATTTTGTTAAAAATATTCAGCCGCGGTTTTCGTTGATTCTTAATGTGATGCGTACCAGCTTGATCGGGTTTGGCGAAATTGATTATACGGCTAGTCTGCTGAAAAATTAGGTGAGGCGACTTTCGGAGTGGTAGTTTTTTGAATCGAGATGATAAGCTATTGAGCGCTAAAGAATTTTCGCAAAACTTTAAAGCCGAAGTTGCAAAATTTGGTGCCAGTGATAATTTGGCGGATTTTTTTCCAAATGATGATGAACTTCATGAAACAAATACTAATAGTCGAAAAACCAAATTTCTCAAGTTGATTATATGCTAGAAGATTTTTTCAAATACCTCAGTAAAAATCAAAAGCCAGAGAGTTGATAATTTTAAAATCCAAATTGGTGGAATTCACAATGTGCTTAATTTAACCGCGGCGATTGGTCTGGTTTATGAGATTTTACAGTCTGAAGATATTAAATTGAATGAATCGAATCTTAAAAAGACAGTAGCGCAAATTAAACCAGCTTTTGGTCGGGGCGAAACCATAAGACTTGGCGATCAAGAGGTTGAGATTATGCTGGTTAAAAATCCAGCTGGTTTTCGTTCGAATCTAAAGAGTGTAGATTTAGAAAACGCGAAAGTTATGATTGCTATCAATGATAACTATGCTGACGGTCGCGACATGAGCTGGCTTTGGGATGTTGATTTTTCTTGTTTGCAAAAACTGGTGTTGCGGCTCTTTCGGGTGTGAGGGCTTATGATATGGCTTTTGCGATTAATACATGATGAAGTGGATTTTTAATGAGCAAAAATTAATCCGAAAGTTCAGCTTTAGCGATAAAGAATTTTTTTATCTGAGGATGGTAATAAAAAGAAAATTTTTGCAACTTATACTGCAATGCTCGAAATTCGTAAAAGAAATTTCAAAACCAACAGATGTGGAGAAAGTTTTATGATACTTAAAATTGTCTGGCTTTATGCTCAAGATATGAATATTTATGGCGATTACGGGAATATTTTTGACTCTCGAAAAACGCGCTGAGCTGCGTGGAATCCAAACGGAGATTGTTAAATACAACCCAGGCGATATTTTTCCCTGAGGGATGCAGATATTGTTATCGGTGGTAGTGGTCAAGATTCGGCCAGAGCCGAGTTCAGGATGATTTGATAAAGATTGCGCCTAAGCTTCGTGATTTGGCTCAGCGGAAATGTTCCAATGCTGATGATTTGCGGACTATATCAATTGTTTGGTGATTTTTGAAACTCTGGATGGAGAAATAATTGAAGGCACCTGTCTATTTAAAGGGTGTAAAAACTTATGGCGGACGAATAATTGGAAATATTATTGAACACTCAGATGAGTTTGGTGCAGTCTTGGGGTATGAAAATCATAGTGGTCAAACATATCTTTCTGCTACTGTTAAGCCTTTTGTGCGCGTTAAAAGGTGTGAGGAATAATTTTGTAGGGTGATTGTGAAGGCGCTAGATATAAAAATGTAATCGGAACTTATTTGCACGGGGGCACTTTTGCCTAAAAAATCCAGCTATTACTGATTGGCTGATTGAAAAAGCGTGCGAAAATAAAAGGTATTAACTTACCCAATTTTCGTATCTGACAAACATGATCAAGTCAAAAACTAGAACGCATAACTAAATTAGCTCGTGAGTTTGCGCAAAAACGTCCTCGATAGTTTTTAAATAGTGGTATAACTATAAAAGGCTGGGTGTGGCGCAGCTTTGGTAGCACTGCACCGTTTGTGGCAGTGAGGCCGCTGGTTCAAATCCAGTCACCCCGACCATTTTGTGAATAAAAATGATTCTCGAAGCTGAGAATCATTTTAAATTAATTGATATTTTGCGGAGCCAGCTATCAAGTGAGCTGCACTCATTGCGAGGATTAAACGATTTTGTTTTTCTCAATTCTTTCAATTCGTGAGCGTAATTTGTCGTCCATATCAAAAAGTTCAGTTTTCTCGGCTATATTAACAGAAAGCTGTTCTGAGGGTCAAATTTCTAGAATCTGGATTCTCGCGGCTAAGTATGTTGGGAGCCACAAAACCTCATTTGCATTTTTGAAAGACTTTCTTGTGTGTATTCAGTCCTAACTCGTGTTGGCGGATATTTTTGGTGAGGTTGATAAATCAACGAAATGCCAGAAAAACCCTGACGCTCAGCGACTTCTTTTTGTCATTTTCGAGTGTTGCTGCGATTTCAATCGGGTGGTGGCCGTAATCGCTGTAACTCCTTCAGAGATGTGTTCAAAACGTCGATCGGTACCAGGGAAAACTCATTTGAGTAGCTTTAATAGCTTTGCTGAAATAATCCTCACCCTAAATCGAAACCTTGCGAGTCAGATGAAAATCAGAGTCTCTCAGTACTAATGTTGCGTTTCGTCGATTGTGGGCACCAGGAAGTGTTATGTCGCGGTTGGGATTTTTTTAGGATGACTTTTATTTTGAATACTAGTGAAAATCTCGGCATGCTGATCGCTCCAAGAAATCACAAAATCACTTTGTTTGGCGAAAATCAGAAAAATGCCGTGAAATATTCATCGGGCGTTTTTATATGTCGGTGTGATCATGATCGATAGAGGTGATTAAGCTAACAAATGGTGAAAAAGTGGAGGAAATTCCTATCAAATTCGTCTGCCTCGTAAATAAATAATTTGCTCTCTGGATCAAAAAGCCACTTTTACCAAAACTTAAAGTCGTTCCAACTGACCAGCTAGCAGGGACTCCTAGTTGTTTTAATGTCCAGATCATCATTCCGGTTGTAGTGGTTTTTACCATGAGTACCTGAAATTGCGATTAGTCTCAGATTTTTCTCTGAATAATCTCGTTCAAAAGTTCGTCTCGTTTGGTGATTTTTAATACCTAGATCTTTTTGCGGTCAAGATCTCTGGATGGTCTGCAGAGTAAAGCTGCGGTGTAGACGAACCAATCAATTTCATTTTGTATAAATTTGTCTTTTTAAAAATCTCCATTTTGCTCGCCATAGTGAATTTCAACCCCAGCTTCTTCAAGATTTTTAGATAGTGGGCTTGGTTGTAGATCGCTGCCAAAAACGTTGTATCCCAGCGCTTTTAGCGATTTCGGCGAGAGCTCCAATACCAACCCACCTATTCCAGAAAAAGTAAATATTCATAATTTTAGTATATCATAGAATGAATAATTTTGAAAATAAAAATACCTTGATTTTAAATATAATGCGTTATAATGTAGAAAGCTTTAGAGAGCACCGTCGGGTGTGGCGCAGTTGGCTAGCGCGCGGTTTGGGACCGTGAGGTCGAAGGTTCGAGTCCTTTCACCCCGACCACAGAAGTATGTTCTAAAACCACCATATTATCTAATGGTGGATTTAGTTTTTATTAAATTCTATCACTTATTTTTAGTGTAAAAGAAAAATCCACCAACTTGGGTGAATTTCTCTTTTTAGGTGATCTTACCGGGAATCGAACCCGGATTGCCAGGATGAAAACCTGGTGTCCTAACCGTTAGACGATAAGACCATTGAGTGAGTTTTTGGGGTGATAAAAACTCAACTCCTTAGTATTATATCAAAAAGGACCTCCCAAATCAAGTATTTTTAACTAAAAATTCAACAAAAAGCTTAAACTATGATATACTAGATAAGTATGAAACCAATTTATAAACGAACAAAGATTTTATTACAATCGGCCTGCAAGCGATAGTGCAGAAATGATTGAAAAACTTATTGAAACTGGCATCAATGGTGCGCGACTAAATTTCTCGCACGGTTCTTACGAAGAACATGCTGAAAAATTAAAAATTCGCGAAATTACAAGTCGGACTGGTCGTGAGTGGCAATTCTTCAAGATCTTCAAGGTCAAAAATTCGTCTAGGTGATATTGTAGATAATCGTCTTGATGTAGTTGAAGGTGACGAACTTGTAGCTGATTATGCAATTGAACAGCATGACGGCAGTTATAATTTGCCAGTTCAATATAATTTAGCAGAAAAAGTTAGAAAGTTGGTGAACCTGTCTTTATTTTTTTGATGGTAAAGTTCGCACAGAAGTTATCGAAGTTATGTCAAACACTGCAATCAAGCTTCGTGTATTAAATAAAGGGAACTTTGGCCTCACGTAAAGGTTTGAATTTACCTGATACTGATTTCGGTGGCGATGTTATCACTGAAAAAGATATGCGAGATATTGAATTTGGCGCAACGCAAGATATTGATTACGTAGCAATGAGCTTTTCGTGCCAGACCGCTGAAGATATTGAAACTGTTCGTCAGCTTTTGGCTGCGCACAATAGTCAGTGCGCAAGTTATCGCAAAAATTGAAACTAAAAAAGCTGTTTCTGATGAAGAGCTTGAAAAGATTGTTCTTGCATCTGATGGTGTGATGATTGCGCGTGGTGATATGGCTTATGAAGTTGCGCCTGAAGTTGTGCCAATTGTGCAGCGAAAAGTAATTGCACTTTGCCGTAAGCACGGTAAAATTTCGATTGTTGCAACACAAACTATGGGGTCGATGGTTGATAATCCACAACCTTCTCGAGCTGAAGTCTCTGACGTGGCTAATGCTGTAATTCAGGGGGCTGATGTTGTGATGCTTTCTGATGAAACTGCAACTGGAAAATACCCATATGAAACTGTAAGTGCGATGCGTGATGTAATTCGTTATACTCAGGAGCATGCTGCTGTTGCACCGATTGATGATATTGTGGAGCGTGGCGATGATGAATCACTAAATGCTATTTCGCTTGCTGCAGTTGAGCTAGCTGAACAAATTGAAGCGGATGCTTTGATTGTCGAAACTAAGTCAGGGCAAACTGCTGCTACTATTGCTGCTAATCGCCCAGCGTTACCAATTTTTCGCTGCAACGAGTGATAAACGGGTCGCTCAACAGCTAGCGCTAAATTACGCAACTAGAAGCTTTGTTCGCCCAGATGGTGAATTTGCAGGACTAGAACTAGCTAAGGATCTTAAAAATCAAAGCTTCTTCGGCGAGAATTCTAATCCAACAGTTGTGATCGTTTCAGGTCGTCAGCCAGGTTTGGTTGGTGGAACTGATACTATTCGTGTGCGAAATATCTAGTTTGACTTTCTGAAAAACGACATAAAAACTTCCTCAATTAATTGAGGAAGTTTTATTTTTAACATAATGGATCAATTTAAAGGATGGGTCTCGTTAAGATAAAAAGATAGTAGAAATTTGTTAGTACTTTTTAGATGGTTGTTTTATTTAGAAATTATCGTTCCCGTACCGGTCAAGATTGCGTTCTGGGCATTTTCGAGGCTAGTAATAATTGCTCGACCGCCGTTTTCTGCAAAATGAACGCTAGCAATTTTGGTAGCATTGAGCCAGCTACGAATTGGTTTTGAGCTATAAATTCATTTGCCTGTTCTGGAGTGATTTGCTCAAGTTTTTCTTGGTTCTCTTGGCCAAAATTAATCATTGCATTTTCTACGCAGTTAAAATTAGTAGTGTATCGGCTCCAATTTCTCGAGCTAATAGTTCGGCAGCGAAAATCCTTATCAATAACCGCATCGACTCCTTTGAAGCCGCCGTCTTCGGTTTTTGAACGAGTTCCTCCTCCACCAGCCGCAATAACTATAGTTTTCATTATTCAATAAGTTTTAATAGTAGGAGTCTCTAAAAATTTGAATAGGCTTTTGGTGATGGTACTACTCGGCGATAGCCACGTCCAGCATCTTCTTTGACTGTGTATCCTTTATCGCGTGCAGCAGCCTGAGCTTCTTCTTCACTGTAGAATGGGCCAATCGGCTTAGTTGGGTTTGAAAAGCAATATCCGACGGAGGAGACTTCTACTGAGTCACTAAAGTTGCAGCTTGGTGTGGGATCTGATTTTTGCTAAGCTCCTCGTTGAAGGCTTTCTGTAGCCAAAAACCGATCATGCCTTTGAGTCATGCCAACTGCAGCGTGTAAAGGCATTGTTGGTGTAGAGGGTGTATTAATAGCTTCCTCATGTAAGACTATATTGCCAACTGAGGACCATTGCCATGAACGACTAACAAGCTGATTGCCAGCTTTGATTAAAGGTATGAGCTGTTTGACTGTTTGGTGAGCGACTAACTCTTGTTCATGGGCGGTTGCTTCACCATCTTTTTGTAAGGCGTTGCCACCCTAGAGCTACTACGATTTTGGCCATGTTATTTTTTAATCCTTTTTGTTGTTAATTGATGATAACTAAATAATAACATAAACGTTTTTAAAAGTCAATGTTATTGGAGTGAATAAAGTCTAGGAGATATTTAAGTGTGGGTTGTGAGCATTATGGACTCAAGAAATGATTGAACTTCGGGTTGGTGATAATATTAAGTCAATAACTGCCATTAGAAGGGTATGAAAGTTGACATGAGGTATGATATGTTATAATCATGTATGAATAATAGTAACTCAGCACTATGCAAAAGAAATACACAAACCCCATATCCGCATCTGGCGATGGGTATGTTTTTGAGCATTCCGTGCAGGCATTTTTGTGATCCAAATGATCACGGGTGGACTAGTACCGAGGATGGACAACTGCGAAGTAACGAGGATAGTACTCCAGGCAGAGCGGTACGGAAGGAAGACTGATGATTGCGAAGTAACGCTAAAGACCTGAGCAACCCGAACAGAAAGAAAACCACTGGTTCAGGTAAAGCGAAAAATCCGCCTCTCAGATGGTAAATTTGCAAAAACCATAGAAGATGCTTGGAATGATTTTAACAGCCGCAACTTTGACAGTACTCATGATAGGATAATGCTCGTCACTGATGGTCTTAACGAGAATGGAGTTGGCTTAGAGAATATACTAACTCATATCCAAAGCTCTTATCAGTCGGCTGATCAGTTCTGGGAAAAACTACGATAATAATGTTTTAAGCAGAAATAAAGATGAGCTTAATGGTCTTAGGTATCTGCGCGAAAAACTAACACTAGCGAACAATAACATCGCCTTTAGGTGAGAAATGGAATTTGAGTTCTTGAAATCTTTCTTCATAATAAAATCTGACATGCATGAGAATCTGTTTGAAGATGGCGATATTAATGTCGCCCTGATTCATAGCATCTTGGCACAGAAAAAATGGAAAGATAACGTAAGCCCTAAAGTTGTATGGGAACGGCTCTGTCATTATGTAGCTACTCGTAATAAAGACCAGTTAGAGATATTAAAAGATAATCTGCCTAAAAACTACTAGAGATATTCGAAGAAGAGAAAGTAATCCGACAAGATAATGTAGTGAGCTTGCTGGATGAAAAATCAATTAGTCAAGCAGAATCAGTCAAAAAGGCAAAATTATACTTAAAAACAGCACACGAGAAAAGAGTTAGCATTACTATGTTTAATTGGTGAGTTGACTCTGCAAATTCAAATGATAAAAAATAGTGGCTGAACTGCTAAGATGTGATGAAGACTCTTGTTAGACGTAGTCCAAGAAATAAATTCTACCGATGATCAAGTACTAGAGCTAAGAGATACCACGTGGAAGGTTCTTGATATTAAATCTACAATTGAGCAACTAAGTAAATATATTTATGATAACCATATTGATGATTTTGCCAATATTCTACTTAAGGATCCTGAGTGAAATCAATCCAGCGCTAGATTTGCCAATAGACGAAAGACATATGGCTAATATTTACAAAAAGAGCCGAGCATATTCAGTGGTACTTAGGACTGGTGTAGCAAATGGTATGGCTATGCTTGCAAATAACCAGGACATACTTAGTAAGTGTTCTGCCATCAAAATAGCTGACACAGCAAATAGTACAGTATCAGGTTGCTTTCTGATAATGAAAATCCCAAACTATGGATGAGCATTGCAGACAACACCTCTTTAATTGCTCAGGCGTCTCCAGTTCAATTTTTATCAAGAGCTAGAGAGCACCCTTGAAAATAAAAATAATAATCCAATTACAATAGTCATAAAGGAAAGTTCAGGCGACTCATTCTTTCAGTCGGATTATATGGCTGGTTTGCGCTGAGCGCTGGCTGATTTATCTTGGGGATAAAAAGATATTTTCGCGCGAGCTAGTTTAGCACTAGCTAAGATTTCAGCCCTCGAGATTGATCAGACCGAGAATAAAAAGCGTTCCTAGACACTATCTTACATACAATCCTACCATGGAAACCAAAAAACACTTGCCTCCATAGAGGGTTCAACACAGCGTGGTCGAAAATAGTTGACGAATAAAGAGTGTCGGACGAGAACTACTCAAGGGTTTGCTGCCGAATATGACTCAAACAACCATGGAGAGAGAACTCCCAGAGTGGCTAGATATTACAAATACCCTTCAGCCTGTTACGCAACAAGAGCTGTGGAAAGGAGAGTTCATACTATTCAAATCTCTACATAGATACAGCCGAGTCTCTTCAAGAAATCATTAATGTAATCAATAACAGTTAACCATCTTACTGATGATACTTTGCCGAGTTTTTACCAACCAACTAAATAAGCGCCTGCAAAACATGACTGATAAAGATAGGCAAGTGGTATGGGAGGTATTACAAAAATAAATAATCTAGATCGGTGTAGTAAAGATGAAGACGAAAAGAGTAAAGATACTCAAAAATCGCCGACGATATAGAGCCTGAGGATGATCTATGCAAGTCTATATATCTATTTAGTAATTACGACCATGACTTAATAGACTATAACGACTGGGAAAAAGGTGAAAAAGAGTTGAAGAGAAAGCGACGACAATCACTTCTCAAGATTTTAAACTCAGATAATGCCATTCACCAGCTGAGATGAGCTTATTAACCAAGCCAAGATTCCGTACACCATAGGATCTAGCCTGGGATCTCATAGATTATCCATCCATCGAAAACATGCTATTGCCTAAATTCCTCAACGAAAATAAAGCTGAAAAAGAATTCATTAGTAACTTCATTTATACGAGATATTTCTATTATAAAGGTGACGTCAGCTGGGTTGATAAGTTAGATTTTGCCAACTGGAATAACGAACAGAAAATTCTACTTCTCCAAGCTTTGCCATTTAGCCAAAGCACCTGGGACCTATTGGACAGCACAACAAAATAAAAGACCTTACTAAAGAGATACTGGGATAGGGTCGATAATTTTCGACGTACGGATGACAAATATTCCCGAAGCTGCAGTTAAGAATCTTCTGAAGGCAAAAGCGCCCCATAGCTGCAATTGAATATATCGCCTCAGCGATCATTATGGTGATGAGCTCCATCAAACAGCAAATTGATCCAGAACTATGCCTAAAAAGCACTAATAACATCATTAAATACCACCGAAAACATTTCAGGCGCAGATAGCTTATGGTACGCAATAGGTAGTGTATTTAAATATTTATATGACAACATTGACTATACAATAACTAACCTATGGGAGGCAGGATATCTACCTTGAAACTATTTGAGAACACGACATAGGGACAACCGCGAGCATTAATATATCGAATTGCAAATGACGCAGATTTTTCTGCGACTCTAATTGAGATTTACAAACCAGACCTCACGACACTAAGCACCAAAGAGCTTTGACGAGCGCTATTCAATACAGACTATTTAAAATATTATCATTAACGTTTAATGACTTTATGATCATGCCAGGCATAGACCAATATGGCACATTTCGAGAAGATAACTGACTGCCTGGATACACAAGGTCGAAGAGATATGTAGACAGAGTGGACGCTTAGACATTGCCCAGTCTGTTATGGGTGGATACCCTAATAAACTCCCCTGAAGACAAAAAGCGGCTTATGGATCACACAAAACGGTAGCGAAATTTTGAACCGAAATGATTCAGTATCCATGAGGTCCGGATGCGCAGAGGAGTATATATGATTCACGTGGTGTTCATGCAGTGGACGAAACGGGCGAGACTGAGGCATCCTTGAGATAAATGGCGTAATCGCGCAGTTAAGGTTGAGACTTTGGGTTTTATCAATCTTGCCCACATCACTGCGTGAGCTTGCAGAGACTTACGAGCGAGAAAGGAATTATGGATGGGTAAAACAATCCAGAAAAACACTGATTGTTGTGCTTGTAAAATCGACATAATGATGTGATAAACTCTTAATAGACTTAGGAGGTAATAATTAAGGATAATAAAAGTAAAATGTAATAAAAATTTTTAATAAAAGTTATATATACTAGATATATGGATTACAAAAAGAAACTACAAGAAATCATTGACATCAGTGGTCTTTTCGCAACAGTTGCTAGCCGATGAAATAGGCACGTCTATCGTAACTCTCAACAATTGGCTGAACGGCAAGTCGGTTCCGACTCGTAAAAGCTCTATTAGATTGATGCGCACATAATAAATATTTACAAAACGGAGACAAAGACTCAATAGGCAAAAGAATTAAAATCATATGGCATCAGAGATTAGCAGACCATGTTTTATTTAGAAACCAGCCGTAGAGCTACTTGAAAACTTTAATGAAAATAAACCAATTACGACATCATGATGTTTTAGAGCTATACAATGTTTATGTATATGTTAAGAACAAGGTTTCCAAAAAGACCTCGATCAAGACAAGGCAGAAAAATTTATCAGCTTAAGCCCAGTATGCTTTAGGTAATCTCATCTTTCTTTAATACAATAACAGAAGAAAATATCTTCAGAGATAATTCAAGGCGTTGGATCGGATTACCACGACGATTCATTGAGGCTTCTCGCAGAACATAAGGTACACGAGAGAGTGAGTTTCAGAAAGATGCAGGCACTCAATTCTTCAAAAGTTGCTATCTGGAAACATATTGGCCAACAAGAAGATCGTAAAACAATACGAGCAAGAGATAAAAGCACTGATTTTATCTGATACAGATAATGCTGAATATATTATCCGGAAATACTTTGACGAAGACAAAGACATTCATTTGCCTGAAAGTCTTACGAAAGAGGAAGTGTACGATATACTGGGAAATATCTGAATAGCACGAACGCGAGACCCTAACTATATGCAATTAATTGCTCGGGCAAAACCAATTCCAAGCAGGGGTATCGACGATAAATAAAACTACTTGCAAGACAAAAATATATAAGGCGTGGAATGATAATTTCTTTAAAGAAAATGAGAGTAATTTGATATTTGCTACAGTAGCTATCTGACTCTCAAAAAGAGCCCTGTTGATATATCGCAAGATGGTCAGGTCTTTAAGTTTACCTATAGTAGAAAAATGGCTAAAAGAACACCTCGGATAATTTATCAGTGTTAAGCAATTTTATACATATTTTCCGATTGTAAACAAACATATGCTTCTTACATTACCATCATATTCATCACAACTCAGGAATTTTTGAGCGCTTTATGAAAGTTGCTGACGCGATGAATATCCTGAAGGTGCTCTACTTCCAATTCATAGACCAAAAGTACCCTTTGTACAAACGATGATGTGCGAAAATTTCCTTCGTTCGGAAGGTAAGGATCTTGAAGGTATAATTGCTTGGTATTTTAATGAATACCTAAAGGATGCATTTGGTGCTGATGGTTTTAGCTACGTAGCGTCAAGCACGAGTGCTACATACCCTCGAAAGGTGTAAACATGTTTTTAGTGAGATGGATAGCGTTATTAAACAATTCAAATTATATGTCGAGAATGGTAGCATAGATCAAGGACTTTTGATGATTACATCCAAGTCTCCCGATTATAAGGAAATTCCTAGCCAGTTGCTGAGGCAAGTATGTATATACGACGGAAAGCACTGAGATATTTGAAATAATGTATTACCTCTTTTCCGACCAATCAGTACTAACGTACATAGATGACACTCTCAAAGATAAGGATTTTGTAAAGCTCTACTGACTAATTATGAAAATTAAATACCGTGAATTTCACGATTATCAAAAACAATCTCTAGATAAGCTTATTGAGTGGGGGATTATCAAAAACGCGTCGAAGCGCCTAGTATTCCAGAGTAAGCTACAAGTGTCGATATTGAGAAACCTGTTTCAAACAGAGCATGTTAAATTATCATCATTACTCTACCGACAGCAGAGCTGAGATAAAACGCAATGATTGGTAGAGGTTGGCTAATGAAAGAGGGGTCACTTCGACCAGATCAGAAGCAAAATATTTTAGCTACTACTTAAATCAAAAAGAATTTAGTAACGGATACGATCTCGAAATATCTATATGCATGGGACTATGTCTAAGGATGACAAGTCAAATGAGGAGAAGCATTATAAAAACATATATCATAGCATTAAGGTTTCTAATAGCATTAATTATCAAGATCGACGATGATTTCTCTCTACAATAGTCTCGAATGCTATTTTTGGATATATAAAATTCTATTCAAGATTCATGATTTAAGGGACTTCACTTTAAAGTAGTTTTTGCAAGACTAGTAATAATGTTTTGTAGGGATACAATATTTAAGCTAATAGAGTCGTTGTAGTTTATAATGAGTACAGGGATGAATATTGAGTTAAATGGGCTCGAGAAGAAGATTTAACTGAACAAATGTTAGAGCATTTAAGAAAGATTCAACCAACGACCGAACAATTTAAGCAGGTAGTAGAAGTTGCCAAAATCTTCAAATGGGATTATGAGAAATCGTATTAAAAATGAAAAGATAGTTATTCGTGCATAAATCATAAAAATATGAAAACCGAGATTAGTAGACTTCAGGACTTATACTTAGATTGCGAAATAACCAAAGATGAATATAAAAAGAAGCAACAAGAAATTTCTAACAATCTTAAATTATTGAATGAAAAATACGACAATATTGGCGAATCTGACTAACTTATGGAAACATCACCGCAATGATGGAAGTAGTATTAAGTGCCTCTGATATTTTTCGAAAGTTCTAATATAGAAGAAAGGAATCACATTCTTGAAATTGTATTTTCAGAACCTTAAACTTCGAGACGAAAAACTACTGTTAAAATACAAAACCATTCGACAAAAATGGTCTTTGCAAAAATAATTCCGCCTGGCTGGGATGGAGGGATTCGAACTCCCGAATGGCGGGACCAGAACCCGCTGCCTTACCACTTGGCGACATCCCAATGTAATATAATTTTAGCAAAGAAATCAACTGAAGTCAAGATAGCTATTATCTAGAATTACTTTTTCGCCACTCAGCAATTTTAGTATGATGACCGCTAAGTAGAACTTCGGGGACTTGATAACCTTGATAATTTGCCGGACGGGTGTATTGAGGAAACTCGAGATTGTCGCCATGCGAATAGCTTTCTATTTCGGCGGAAGTCTCGCCACCGAGTACGCCTGGGATTAGACGTACGACAGAGTCAATTAATGTCATAGCAGGGATTTCTCCACCTGTTAAAACAAATTTACCGATAGAAATTTTTTCATCAACGATTTTAAAAATCCGCTCATCGAAACCTTCATAATGTCCACAAAGTATTATTAGGTCATTATTTTTGCTCGGCGTAGTTAGCGGCTTTGGCTTGATTCCAGATTTTTCGCTGGGCGACATAGCAATAACACGCGCTTGAGGAGAATATTTTTTAGCGAATTCAACTGCCGCAAAAAGAGGTTCAGGCTTTAATAACATTCCATCGCCGCCGCCATAGGAATATCATCTACTTGCTTTCGTGGGCCCGATACCGAAGTTGCGAGGTTTAGTAATCCTGAATTCTACGGCGCCGTTTTTGCGCCTTCCACATCATAGAAAGTGTTCAATACTGGCTCAAACATTTTCAGGAAAAGGGTGATAACTGAATCTTCATCGGTATAAATTTTAACATTTTTATGCTATTTTAGCAAAGTTTATATAAACTAAAAATCCAGCTACAGTATATCGGCTGGATTTTAGTAAAGTATAAGCTCTCAAACTTTTCTTAGTTTGCTCGCATTGAGCTTTCCGCAGTTCAAATTTTAAAAGCATTCACGAAACTCCACATAACGCTTGTGCTTTATGAACTAATATTATTATACATCAAAGTCATCTAAATCTGCAAGCTCTTTTCGAGTATTTTTTGCGAAAGAACTTTGGTTTTCCACAGCTTAACTGTTGAATTTTCCACAGCAGAAGTTTTATCTTCGGCACTATCAACGATTTTAAGATTGTATCGAGCGTCATTTTTAGAACCTAATGCACGAAGTAGCGAACGAAGGCTCTGTGCAGTTGCAACACGACGACCAATTATTCGGCCAAGGTCATCAGTGTTTACGGTTAGAGTTAGCAAAACTCCTTTTTCGTCAATTTCTCGTTCGACTTTAACGTCTTCTGGATTTTTCGACTAAATTTTTTACGATATATTCAACAAATTGCTGGTCAATTGAGGCCATCTCAGTACTCCTTTTTAATTTAGCTTATGATTTGATTTTTATCATAATTTATATATTTTGGCAATGTAGAGAAGACAGTAAAGATAATTATAGAGATAATCATGATTGATGCGTAGATTGGGAATGTTTTTGCATTCAGAGTGCCAATTTCGAGTAGCGGTCGAGATAAAATCGCCGAGGCAAAAGGGCGACGAAAGTTTCTACTACCAAAGCGAATCGTAGCCAATTGAAAGGTAAGCAAGCGCGAATAACCGATAAGAAACTGATTGATCCAAGTAAATAGTAGGAAGCGGTTGAAATATCTTGTGTACTCCAGCCGTGGCTTGTTCCGAAAATTCGAACAAATATAACTGAGCATATTACCAGCAAAAGCGCTGGTAATGCTGCAAACATTGATTTTTAAGAAAATCTTTTTCGATCGGGTTTTCATTGCGTTCAAAGGTTAATATGAAACGGCGGAATCCTTCAATCAATTGGTCGATAATAGTTATTTGGATTGGTATAAATGGAAATATCAAAAAGCATATCGGCGCCTAGTGCTAGACTACCAATGCATATAATAGCTAACAGGAATGAATAAATTGTTTTAATGAAAAAGATTGGTGCGATGCGAGCAATATTATTGACGACACGACGACCTTCAAATAGTATCTCTGGCATATCATTAAAGTCAGAATTTAACAAAACTAGGTTAGCAATTTGACGAGTAGCTGGGTCGCCTTCTGCCATCACAATAGAACAATCAGCCTCTCTGAGGGCTAGGATGTCGTTTACACCATCGCCAGTCATAGCAACAGTTCGACCTTTTTCTTGAGAGTTTTAATGATTAATTTTTCTGATGTGGGGAAACACGGCCAAAAATAGCAGTTTTTCAGCGATTGCACGAAGTTTTTTGATCTGAGATAGCTGAGCAATCAATATAGCTATCGTAGTTTTTAAAACCAGCTTTATGGGCGATATTTGAAACAGTGATCGGATTATCTCCAGAGATGATTTTGAGATCAACTTTTTGCGAGCGTAAATATTCTAGAGTCTCACGAGCACCATCGCGGATCGGATCGGTGATTTCTAGCACGGCTAGTTTGGAGATTTTAGCAGGAAGCTTTGATTTTGCGATTGTCGATTTTATTATCTGAAAAAGCAAGTGCTAACACACGAGAACCGCGAGATTGGGCTTCTTCGAGCTTTGCTTTGGTGATTTGTCGAAAAATTATTTCGGGAGCACCGAGAATAATTGTGCCAAGATTGACAATTTCCATTGATCCCCATTTGCGATCGCTTGAGAATGGGATAATATTTTCCGCAGAAAAATCATGCGTAGTTTTTGTTGGTAAATTTACGAATTGCCGTATGCGGTTTTGATTAGAGTCTTCACTAAACTGCATATATGCGGCGAGTATTTGCTTGATCTGCTGGTCTGAGAATTTCTTCGATAGAAAATGAATTTCCTCGACTTTCATTTTCCCCTCAGTGATTGTACCGGTTTTATCAAGGCATAATGTATCAACTCTGGCTAGAGTTTCAACTGAATACATCTCTTGAACTAGAATTTTTCGCACTCCAAGTTTAACAACAGCAGTTAGGAGAGATGTTATAGTAAGAAGAGCGATACCTTTCGGCAACATACCCTAATAGTGGGGAGCAGTATAAATAACAGATTGCTCAACAGGGGAAGGGATTTTAATTAGAAGTGCTTCAAAGAAAAAGCGCAATACCAAAAGGGAATAATTATCTTGCCTGTAAATTTAGCTTGATTTTGTTGAGTGAATTAAGGATTCGAGAATTAATAGGTTTGAGAACTTTTTGCCTCGGCCATAAGTTTTGCAGCGTAATTTTCTGCTCCAACCCTTTGAAACTCGGGCGAGAATTTTCCCGCTAGCCAGAAAAACTGCCTGATAGAAACTTCGGATCCATTTTCTTTTAGGACTAAGTCGCTTTCGCCGGTTAGCATTGCTTCATTAGCTTCAGCTACGCCATGCACTACAACGGCATCACTAGGTATTTGCTCGCCGGCGGAAAGTTCTATAATGTCACCGAGGACAATTTCTTCCGGATCAATTTCTTGTTTACGACCACTGCGAATGACCTTTTATTTTTCACGACTCATTAGGGGATTGAGTTTATCGATCATTTTTGGCGCGAATTTCGATAGCAATTCCCTGATGCGCAGTTAAAAATAATCGCCGCAAAAAGATTGTATTTGTCCAAGCTTGAACTGCTAGTAGGGCGATGAAAATTACAAAATTTAATAGATTAAAAGAGTAAAAACATTACGCTTAAAAATTCCCCAATATCCGTTACTGGAATCGTTCTCGAAAACATTTTGATTCCCAAGCTCGATTTGCTTTTTACTTCGTTTTTGGTTAAACCAGCTTATTTTTTATCCATGTTTTATCCTATTTAGCATATTCTGTGGCGCGAGTCTCGCGAATGATATTTACTTTTATAACGCCTGGGTATTGCATTGTACTTTCGATTTTATCAGCGATATCGCGGGCCATTTTTATAGCTGAAAGATCATCAACTTTTTCTGGGCGGACGATAACACGAATCTCTCGACCGGCAGAAATTGCAAAAAGCTTTTTCTATGCCCGTTAAAGCTAGTGGCAACATTTTCAAGCTCACGCATACGTTCCACTGAAATTTCTCGGCTGCTGCGTTGCGTACTCCTGGGCGAGATGCGCTCATAGCGTCAGTAATTTTAACTATAATTGCTTCCGGAGTTGTTGCTTCAATATCGTCGTGATGAGCGGCAATTGCATTTACGACGCGTGGATCCATGCCGTATTTTTCGGCAAGTTCAGCGCCAATTTGGGCATGCTTGCCCTCAATTTTATGAGTTACTGCTTTACCCAATATCGTGGAAAAGAGCAGCGGTTTTTGCAATTTTAATATCAGCTCCAATTTCTTCAGCGATTAATCCACGACGTTTGCCATCTCAGTTGAATGCTTAAGGACATTCTGGCCGTAACTCGTGCGAAATTTTAATTCTCCTAAAGACAGACATTTCTCGTGGTAGTCCAGAAAGTCCAACTTCACGAGCTGCATCTTCACCGGCGCGATTGATTTCTTTATCGATTTCGCGTTGAGCTTTTAGCGACAACTTCCTCGATTCGAGCGGGGTTAATTCTACCATCTTTCATAAGCAATTCAAGAGTTAGTCGTGCAACTTGGCGGCGTACTGGATCAAAACTTGAGAGTACAACCATTCCGGGAGTGTCGTCAACTAAAACGTCAACACCAGTTTCTCTCTGGATAGCTTGAATGTTTCGACCTTCTTTACCAATAATACGACCCTTCATTTCATCATCAGGAAGCTTTTAGTGCGGTTACGGTGCGGTCAGCGGTAACTTCGCTAGAAATTCGCTCCATAGCAGAAACTAGAATCATTTGTGCCCGTTCTTCGGCATCTTCTTCGGCATTTTTTTGAAGTTTAGCTACTAGATTAATCATGTCTTGAGTCATTGATTTTTTCGGTAAGCTTTCATTAGTTTTTCAGCGGCTTCTTTTTGGAAAGTTTAGCTATTTTTCTAATTGATCTTGCTGACGGTTTCGGATTTTCGAGAACTTCTTTTGAGTTCTTCGACCTCTGTCTCTTCTCGGCGAAGTTTTTCTGCGCGCTCATCAATTTGATCTAGTTTTTTATCGAGATTAATTTCGCGCTCAGCTAGTCGATTTTTCGGTTTTTTTGAAGTTCCTTTTCGGCGAGCTGTTTCATCCTCGGTGGCCTTGTCGGTGATTTTTAAGTGCTTTTTCGTTAGCGCGCTCAAAAATTTCAGCTGATTTTTTTGCGCATGAGCGATAATTTTTGTCCGAGTTATTTTTAGCGTTTGCTGAGCGAACTTTCTCATACGCAAAAACGCTACCGCCGCCGGTAACTAGACCAGCTATCAGTAAAATTATTTCCATATTGTTCCTTTCATCAAAAATTAAATAAAAATTCAACGGCTAATGCCTTATATAATTATAACATAAAAACAAGATAAGGGCAGAATTTGGCACAATTTAAAAAGCCCCGAAGAGCTGATTTTTATGTCAGTCTGAAATTTAGTTTTTGCAGACTATCTTTTCAGCGACTCTAGCTCTGATTTTTAGAGTCGCGTTTGATATAATTCTGGAAGAGTGATGATTTTGCCATCTTCGACTTTTTCATCGAATTTGTTCAGCCATTCTTTCCAGCTCTTCGATATCATCTAAAGTCTGGCGTCTTTTTCTTTCTTCCAGTTCTTTTTCTAAATGCATCGAGCTTCTAGCCTTCTAGTATCTCTTGTTCCTTATCGCTGATATCTATAAATTTATAGCCCAGCATTTTGTTATAGTAGCTTTTTGAAGTGCATGTGATCAAGGTGGTAAGTTTTTATCCATCGTTAAATAGCGATAATTTAAAACTTCTGAAATTTTATCCAACGAGATTATCTGTTGCACAGTATAATCTTGCTTTGTTTAGGATTAATACCTCATCTTTTTCTAGCAGCATAGCAAATCGCTTTAAAGATGACTCTCTCGAACTCTGAGGTATTGCAACACATATTGACTTTCAGACACTGGTTGAAAATCCTTGCACGACAAAAGTCGACTTGTCCAACGTTTTCTGTAAACTCGCCATGTACTATAAATGGCGATCGTCATATCGGTTATCGGATATAACGTAAATGTTCCGAATGAGCATTGGATTTCCTTGCTATGCTTTCAAAGGTCGTTTGCCTAGTAAGTTTGAAATATCTTTAATATCAATTAACGATATATATGTTTTTAGTCATTGAAATGTTCCTCTATTGGACTTGATATCATAATTATAACATATAATACAAAAGAAAAATGGTAGAGCAAATCTTTATATAAAAGTTTTGAAATTTTTGAAACAATTAATCTTGTTTTATTTTTGGCGAGTTTAGCTGGTAGAAGCTTGTTAAAATTTGCAGATTTGTGTATAATTTGATTATGTTAATGGCTTTTTTTCTTGGTGGTATGGTAAGGGTTTAGCCTGGAAGGCAGAAAAATCCTAGTTAGCTTAGAAAGGACAATGAATACTTTCTCGTTAGGTCTTTTAGTTAAAACTTGGTTTCGCGCCGTTTCGACAAATTGATGCCGTGGCTAGTGGTGGGTCTTTGGATGTCGAATACGTAGATCTCTGGATAAAGTTGATATCGCGGTTTATTGGTGCTTTTATTAAGAACCAGTGTGATGATAATTGGCGGTCTTTTTATTATGATTAAATCAATTTGGGGTATCTTTTTGTTTAATTTGCTGGTTAGCGATGCCGATTTTGCCAGTGGTTTTTATTGCCATGTTTTTTCTGGATGGACTCCTAATATTCTTTCGACACTGAAAAAGTGGATTGCAAAATATTAATACTCCAGCAAAGTCATCTCAACAAGAACGCAAGACTAAATCAAATATTTTTAATTTTAGAGGAGCTAACCAGTGATTTTTGATTATGAACACGATCGAGCTAAAAAGCGCGTATCTCAGTAGCGATTAGACCCTTTTTAGCACTTCTAAAGATATTGAAAAATTTCAGCAATTATTACAGGACTAGCTTTACTTTTGATGGAGAATTCTCAGGGTTGGCTAGTATTAGTAGTAGCAATAGTTCCTTTTGCATTAGAGAATTGGTGGCAAGGAGAGCTCCACCGACTAGCGCCAAATTTAAATTCTAGCAAAGTAGAAGATCTTTTGGCGAGCAATATTTTTAGGTAGATTATCAAAAATCCAACTTCAGAAGAGATTGCTAAAATTATCCTGAAAAAGTTCAGGTGGAGCTTTTTATTGTATCGCGATTTGGTCTCGGTAGTACAACGATTGAAAGTTTAGCTACTATTCCACAGAATTCACCAGAGAATATTTTTCGGACGGCGACTGAAATTCGCCAGGAGCTTCAAACTAACACGATTTCTGGCTCGGTATTGACACTGGCAATTGTTAAAAATTATCCAGAATACGATAAATTGCTGGCGAATTTTTATCTTGATTATGAGGATCTAGAACGAGGAGTTAGATGGCATGATCATATCTTTTCTCTGCTTAATAAAGGCAAAAATCCTATCAAGGATGGTGGCTTAGCGCGTGACTGGAGTTTTGGCTGGACGCCAACGCTGGATCGCTTTGGTAAGAACATTACTAATCAAGTTTCTGGCAATATCCTTATGAGTTCAAACCTTGAGCAGCATGAAGATCTTGTTCATAAGATGGTTTGCTCATTTTTCTGGAAATGGGCGGCAAAAATATAGCGCTAATTGGGCCGGATGGTGTAGGGAAAAGCACAGTAGTTAATGCGTTTGCCTATCGAATTCTTGACGGTAACTCTGAGTGCCATCTAACTTGCAGTATCGACAAGTTATTTTCACCAGATTCAGCTTCGATTATTGCCGCAGCACCTGGGCAGGGTGAGATTGAGAATTTAGTGAACTATATTTTTAGCAGAAGCTTATGCGGCTAAAAATATTATTATTTGTCTTGATAATGCTCAGCTATGAAGATGGGGTTGGCTCAGTGGATATTTCGAATGTTTTACTACCGATTCTTGAAGCTGGTCGAGTACGAATAATTCTAACGATGGACGAACAAGATTTTTGCAGATTTCAGCCAAGAACCCTGCTCTTGTAGCGGCTCTTAATCGTCTCCAAGTTCAACCGGCTGGATTTGAGGAGACTCTGGCTGTTATGGAAGATAAGCTGCTAGTGTTTGAACAACAGCATAAAGTTTTTATCGTTATCAAGCGCTAAAGGAAGCCTATAAACTTAGCGCGCGTTATATATTTGATCTCTGAAATGCCGGGTCGAGCTGTTAAACTCCTTGAGATGTCGGCGAGTTATGCTAATGATAATCTAGTTGATGCAACTTCAGTAGAAAAAGCAATTGAACAAACAATGAATGTAAAAATTTCTACAGCGCGAGTTGATGAAGAAAAAGATACTTTATTGAATTTAGAAAAATTATTACATGCACGAATGATTGGTCAGAGAGAGCTGTTTCGGCTGTAGCGAATGCCTTACGTCGAGCTAGGACTGGGGTTAGGAATCAAAAATCGGCCGATCGGTACGTTTTATTCCTTGGACCGACTGGTGTCGGTAAGACTGAACTTGCTAAAGCGCTAGCAGAAACATATTTTTAATGGTGAAGAAAATATTATCCGTCTTGATTTGAATGAATATGTAAACCTTGATGATGTTTCGCGTTTAATTGCTGATGGTTCAATCGACTCTGGGTCGTTAACCTCTCAAGTGATGAAAAACCATTTTCGGTAATTTTGCTCGATGAAATTGAAAAAGCTCATCCAAATGTTCTAACTGCCTTATTGCAGGTTCTTGATGAAGGAATTTTGCGCGACGAAAAACCGTGAAGTTTCATTTCGTGATGCAATTATTATCGCGACTTCTAACGCTGGAGCTGAGCGCATTCAAGAATTGATTGCGCGTGGCTATGATTCGAAAAATTCGGAAGAATTGATTGTGAATGACTTGATTGCTAGTCGCGAGTTTCGCTCCGGAATTCTTGAATCGTTTTTGATGAAATTGTAGTTTTTGAGCCGCTTTCAAAAGATAATTTACTTCAGATTATTGATTTAATGATTGCGGGCGTAAATAAAACCCTAGCAGGACAAAAATCACTGTTTCAGTTTCACAAGAGGCTAAAGTCTTATTGGCTGAACTTGGGTATGATCCAAAACTTTGGTGCACGTCCAATGCGACGTGTGATTCAAAAGGTTGTCGAAAATACCATTGCGCGCAAAAATGCTTTCAGGGCGAGGTTAGCGCGAGCTCAGATATTATAATTGATGAAAATATAGTCCGGGAAAGTTTATAACTTTAAAAATGAAACAGCTCTTCAGATTGGGCTTGATTTAGCTTTAGCCTCTCTTAGTCCCTATTATTTCGTGGTTTACGTTGAGTCTAATTTTAGATTCTCGACTTATTAATGTATTTTTCGATTACTTATCCACTTCAATTTGTATGGTTAATGCTGCGTGATATTTTTGGTGTGGTGCAAATTTAGTTTCAATAAAGGTTAGGAATTCTAAGATTGTTGATGCTGGAATTTTTACCGGTTTGATATTTTCTGGAATTATTTTTGGGCTAGTAGCACTTAATATTGATAAATTTATTATTTTCATGAATGCTGATCCTAGTATTTATCGAGACTTTTTGTCTTTATATTACGCTTCAGCTTTGGATTCAACTAGTGTTTTTGTATAATTTCTGGATAAACTTTATTATCAAGATAAAAACAAAACTGCAAACAAATATTCATTAACCTTTAATCTATTGAATTTTATCGTTTTGATCGGTACTTCATTTTTAACTAAAAATTCAAAAATAATAATTAGCGCAACTTTACTGACGATTTTTACTTTTTACTCTTTTTGTATTTATATAGAGAAGTGCGAAGAGTTTCTTTTAGGTTCAATATTTTAAGATCGATAAAGATAAATTCTATGGATTTTGGTGAAAATTTAATTTTATTTTTGTTTATCTTTTTGGGATTGGGAAAGCTTTTCTTTTTGGTGAAGAGTATGCTGGCGATAACTTTTGTTACCTTAATAACTGATATTCAATGGGATGTTGCTACGGCGATTTCGGTTAAAGCTAAGATTGACATTGCTAAGAAACGTATGAATTTTCCTAAAAGCTATAAGGATTCTTATATCTTGATTTTGTGCTAATTTTAAGCTCAATTATCGCTTTTCGTAAGTATGAAAAATTTTTATGATTTAAATCTAGGTATTTCTAGTTATTTTTGTAGTAATTGAATATTTGGCATTTTTGCTATATCCTCAGTATCGATTAAAACTAGATTTTATTCAGTTAAAATTTTCCGCTAAAACTGCACTTTTTATAAAAATCTTCGCCATGGCATTTCGGCTTCTTCTAGTTATCGTATTTGGCCCCATCACTCCACTTTGCTCTAAGTATTGCTCAAGTATTAGCGCAATTATATCAGGTGGTATTTGTTAATTTAGTTTTTAATCGAAGATATAAAATACTTTCCACTGGGAGCGATTCAGAAAAAGTCAAAAATAAAAACTCCGAGTACAGAACTGCGGAGGTTTTATTTTTGGAGGGACCAGGAGGGCTCGAAACCTCGACACCCTGCTTAAGAGGCAGGTGCTCTAACCAGCTGAGCTACTGGCCCAATAATTGAATTATATCACACTATTTTGTGATTTTGAAACATTTTATAAATTTTTGGTACCCCTGGTAGAACTCGAACCCTACGGCCAGGAGGGTAGAAACCTCTTACCTAATCCACTGAGCTACGGGGGCTGACCTAAAAACGATTATATCAAAAATATTTTAAAAAGCAAAAACTCCGCAAAGAACGGAGTTTTCACTAAAACAAAAAGATCAAATGGTGCGGGCGGAAGAATCGAACTCTCATCACTTGCTTGGAAGGCAGGTATATTAGCCAGTTATACGACGCCCGCATGTTCTAATTATAGCAAATTTTTCTGTTAAATCAAGAGTGTTTTATTTGAGAAATAAATTAGTTATGGTAAAATTTAACTATGAAAATGAATGACTTTGTGGTAAAGACTAATTTAGAGGATGATAGCTCACAGCAGTGGTATGCAAAGGCTCAGAGCGGGTCTAATTTTGAGCGACAAGCTCAAAAACATTTACCGACCATGTATGTCTGATTGATCGGCGCAATACAAAAATCAGGGCATACAGAGAATCAAGAATTGCTCAGATGCGAGCAAGTAATGTTAGTGATATTTCAAAATCAGCACAAACTTCTCTTGATAAAATTAGATCTCGTCAGAAAAAGTAGAAATAGCGATCTAGAAAGTCCCGGGCGGATTTTGTAGATCGATTAAGTAAAAGGGTTACAAAGCGTAGAAGTGAGTTGTCTGTCCGGGAGTTTTTCTGAAATAAAACAGTCTGGTTTAGCTGGGCGTTATGTAAAAAGTGAAATTCACCATCGTCTCAAACGTCATCAGCGCAAATTCGTCCAGATTTTTATCGCTAAAATTTGATTTTAGTATTGGTTTATGATAAAATTAGAAAGCCGTGGTGATTGTAGCTCAGTTGGTTAGAGCGCTGGATTGTGGCTCCGGAGGCCGTGGGTTCAGTCCCATCATTCACCCCAAGAAATTATTTAAAACCGCCCAAGCTATTAGTTTAGGCGGTTTTGAGTTTTCAGATAGATTGTAATAGTTTCTATGTGGCTCCGATCGAATTTAATCTTCTCGCAAAATCTTCATATCCTCGATTTATGTTATAAAACATCTCTTAGTGTGGAGATTCCTGGCGCAGCTAGCATTGCGATTAGGACGACGACGCTTGACGTAGAGCAGGAGGGGCGACTATGTCTGGCTGGCTTTCCACTTGGTTGGTCCTGAGATATAGACTCTGTGCGGATCGACAAGTTGAACTTGAGCGTTTAAGCGTGATAATTCAGTAAAAATAAATCGCGCGGTTTTCATAGCTCCAGTCGTGGACTAATGTGGTGCCTTTTGCAGCTGTTGCATCAAGCCCAGAAAAAGGTAGGTTATCCATATTTACTCCAGGAAATGGAAGAGAATGAAGTTTATCTTTTGGCTGCTGTGAGCTCAGATTTTTTAATTTTTTAAGTCCACTAGACGGTTTTTGATTACGGGAAAGATATTCGTCTGAAATCTCGTATTGCATGCCCATTTGCTCAAGGACAGCAATTTCAAGCTCTGTAAATTCGATCGGTACACGTTTTATTGTTAATTCAGAATTTGTTACTAAAAGCTACCGCAACAAACTGTAATTGCTTCAATAGGGTCTTCGCTAACGCAGTATTCGACATCTTTTTTTCAATTTTTGGAGACGCCATGAATTTTTGAGGATAGTAGTGCCGATTCCTTCAATTTTAACACCGAGTTTTTCGAGGAAAAAGCAGACATCTTGGACCATATAGTTAGGGCTAGCATTGCGGATAATAACCTCTTGGCCTGATAAAGCTGCTGCCATGATAATATTTTCGGTGGTCGTATCGCCACGCTCGGTAAGGAGAATTGGTTTTGAAACGTTTTTAGGCTTATTTGTAACCTCGTAAAAATCTGTTTGAGCTGTTATATTTGCACCGAAGTGTTTTAAGCCTGCCAGGTGTGGTTCAATCGTTCGCGTTCCTAAATTACACCCTCCAGAGAAAGGAATTTGAAAACTTTCGTACTGATGAAGTAGTGGACCTAGGAACATTAAGATACTGCGAGTGCGCTTTGCAGCTTCAATATCCATATTTTTCGAAGTTTAATTCGGTTGGCGGTATGATTTGAGGTCATTATCTTCATTAAGCCATTTTCAGTACTGAACGCCAATTGAATTTAAGACTTCAATAATTCGATTAACTTCCTCAATACGTGCTACTCGTCGCAAGGTTGTTTTTCCCTTATTGAGAAGTGAGGCACAAAGTAGCCCTACGGCAGCATTCTTCGAGGTTTTAACTTCAATTTCGCCAGATAGTTCTCGTCCTCCATGAACTCGAAAATTAGTCTTTTTGTGGGCATTAACAGATATGATTTCACTAGAAAGTTCTTCGGAAATTCGTGCTAGCATTTCTAGTGTAATGTTTTGCTTGCCGCTTTCGATGCGATTGATTGCGCTTTGTGATGAACCGATTTTTTCGGCTAGTTCAGTTTGAGTCAGTCCGCGACCGATGCGGAATTCCTGAATTAAATGTCCTATTTTTTCGAGATAAGCTTGATTATTTTTCATGATTAAATTATATCATGAAATGAATTTTTATCACAAGTTTTTGAGATTTATTTTTATAGGTAATTTGGTATAATTGAAACAATTGAAAAAAAGGAGAAAAATGTTCGATAAAGAAGTTTTTGGGGCGATAAAAAGAAGAGAATCGTCAGCGAGAAGGCTTTGGAATTAATTCCCGAGCGAAAATTATGTTTCGAGAGAAGTATTTAGCAGGCTCTTGGTTCAGTTCTAACAAATAAATATTCTGAAGGCTACCCAGGGCAAAAGATATTACGGCGGTCAGGAGAATACTGATATCATTGAGAGTTTAGCGATCGAACGCGCAAAACAGCTTTTTAATTGTGATCATGCGAATGTTCAACCACAGCAGTGCAGAATGCTAATGAGGCGGTTTATAATGCTTGGCTAGAAGTTGGAGATACTGTTTTAGAATGGATTTAGCGCAAGGTGGACATCTAACCCACGGATCGCCAGTTACTAGAAGTGGTAAAAATTTATAACTTTGTGCGTTATGGTTTAGATGAAAATGGTGAAATCAATTATGATCAGATTGAAGAATTAGCTGAAAAATATAAGCCAAAAATTATTCTTGTGGGATTTTTCTGCATATCCCTGGTGAAATTGATTATGCTAAAATTGCTGAAAATTGGCAAAAATATGGAGCAATGTTGATGGCTGATGTTGCACATATTGCTGGATTGATTGCTGGAGGCGTTTCGAAAAACCCATTTGACTACGGTTTTCATGTTGTGACGACTACAACACATAAAACCCTCCGTGGCCCTCGTGGCGGAATGATTCTTTCGAATGGGAAGGTGGGAAATCCGCTCAAAAAACCAGAAAAACTCTCGAGAATCTCCCGACTCTAATTGATCGTAGTGTCTTTCCGGGAACTCAAGGCGGTCCCACAAATGCACTCAATTGCAGCAAAAGCAGTTTCTTTTTATGAAGCACTTCAGCCTGAATTTAAAAATTTATGCTCAACAGGTGGTGAAGAATGCTCAAATTTTGGCTGAAGAACTTTCGAAAAGAGGTTTCAAAGCTTGTAACTGGAGGCACAAAGAACCACTTAATCCTAGTCGATATTTATGCAAGTTTTGGAATTGACGGGAAAACTGCCGAACGCGCAATGGATGCAATTAGCCTAACTCTAAACGCTAATTCAATTCCTAATGATACTTTTGCCAATGTTTACACCCTAGCGGGATTCGTCTGGAACGCCAGCGATAACTTCTCGCGGAATGAAGGAGGCTGAAATGGTTCGAATTGCTGAATGGATGAGGCTGGCGATTGAGAATCGTAATGATGCTGAGAGGCTTGCTGAGATTAAAAATGAGGTTAGTGAATTCGCTAAGCGTTTTCCATTACCTAGCGATAAGGAGTAATTAGATGCTGAAAAATATGGAAAAATGAAAAAGATAGAAAGCTTGAGCTTATTGGTCTTTTTAGGTGTTGTATCTGGCTTTTTTTACTTTACTTTACTCAACACTAGCTAAAAGCTTCAATTTGGTTTGATGAAGCTTTTCTCGGCATATTTAATTCGTTATGATTTTTGCCAAAATTTGGCATTTTTACTTCAGTTGATGTACATCCACCGCTCTATTATTTTTGCGCTTAAGATCTGGAGTATGATTTTTGGCACGAGTGATTTTGGGCTTCGCTCGTTGTCGGTATTTTTGGCGTTTTGACTTTAATTTTGCTTTTTATCTTATTAAGCGAATTTTTAAATCGACAAAAACTGCACTTTTATCGATAGTGATGCTTGCAATTTCTCCAATGTTTGTTCGATATTCGCGAAATTAGAATGTATATGATGGTAGCATTTTTGTCAATCTTAACGGTTCGAGCCTTCTATGAAATTTATTTGGCCAAAAAAATTCTGAAAAATCAAAAAGAAATGGCGGATTATATTCGTCTTGTCGGCTGCGGCTGGATTATGGACTCAATATCTCTATGGGCTAACGATTGTAGCCTTATGGCTTTGGCGGATATAGGGTGTTGCGAAAAAGAATTTTCTTTGAAAATAAAATTTCGTTTTGGGTAAAGACTTTTTGGTGAAAAATGGCTTGTTTTTAAATATTTGGATTATGGGATTATTTTTACCATGGATTCCATTCTTTATCACTCAAGCTTTGAGCGTGAAGAGTAGTTTTTGGATTAAGATTTGAGTTTAATACCATACCAAATTATATTTCGAATTTCTTCACCTTTGTTAATTCTGGTGATCTTAATGGCTGGTGGTGCTTGGTTATTTTTGGTATAGTTTGGCTATTGTTTGTTGTGCTATCTAGAATCCCAAAAGATAAAAATATGATTTTTTTCTTTTCTAGAGGCGATGGCGATTTTGCCTGTAGCAGTTTTATTTTGCTGAGTCTGCCGCCATTTTAAATCAATTTTTCGTAGATCGTTATGCTTTGAGTGGAATGGTTTTTAGCTGCGTGATCTTAGGTTCTTTAGTGTCAAGTGTTCCTAGAAAAAGCAAAAATATCAATTGCTTTATTTGTGCTAGTGATCGCGAGTTTTATTTATGGTAATTATGAGATTATTCGCTAGAGTGGATTTTTCCAAAACGTCCAACGAGACAACATGAGACGCGACAGATAATAGAGAGAATTAGAAAATATTGCGGGTAACAATGAACCAATTGTGGTAACCTCAGGGATATTTTTATTATGAAGCTACTCAATATTCAACTCCACAAAATCCAGTTTTTCTTTACAGGGCTGGAATCAAGACTATAGAATCGGCTCTTTTGAAAAATGCTAGAAGAAGAATCAGCGCATAAAATTACCGATATTAAAGAATTTTTCTAAAAATATTCAAAAAAATATGGATGGTTTATAGTTATGGCGAAACTCAGAAAAGACGGATTAGACTCGAGCTGGTCGTTGGTAAGTCAAGCTTTTATTCAAGGATAGACTTACGGGCAGTAATCGCTATCTAGTTCAGGAATTTTTCTGTTAAAAATAGACTTCACAAAAAGGGTGCTTTGTGGTATAATTGTTCATAAGCACCCGTAGCTCAACTGGATAGAGTGCTAGCTTCGAACCAAGCGGTTGCAAGTTCGAATCTTTGCCGGGTGTACCAAATTCAATAAACAAATTGCCGTGAGGCTTTTTATTTTAATTTGAATTTGTATTAATTATTCATTTCATGATATAATCATATCATGTTAAAGTTTAAAAATCTTACAATTGAAGAAAAATATAAATTTCAGGCAAAATGACAACTATGCAGCTTGGTGGTGAGGCTAGGTTTTTGCTAAGGTGAATAGTGCTGATGACGTTCAGCTGCTATCCAGTTTGCCAAAGAGAATAGTTTGCCAATTTTCGTGCTTGGCGGTGGCAGTAATACGATCGTTCGTGATGAAGGCTTTGAAGGTTTGGTGTTGAAAAATGAGTTTTTAGGTGTAAAGCAAGTTGATGAAGATGATAGCTCTAAAACTTTCGAACTCGGTTCTGGGGAAAATTGGGATAAATTTTGTCGTTGGTCGGTTGAACAAGGGTTGAGTGGTTGTGAGGCTATGGTGATGATTCCTGGAACGGTTGGCGCTTTACCAGTTCAGAATGTTGGTGCTTATGGTCAAGAAACTATTTCTATTTTTGAAAGTTGTAAAGTGATAAACCTCAAAACTGGCAATATCGAAATCTTGAGTAGAGAGCAGTGTCGGTTAGGTTATCGTTCAAGTATTTTTCGTGAGGAGAAAGCTGGTTGGTATTTTTATAATATCTGTAAAGCTAAAAATTGTTTTAAAAACAACAGAAGATCCCACTTTATTTTTCGGTTGAAGAATATTTTAAAAATCATTCCATAAATCCTGCAAAAGCAACTTCGATCTCAAATTATGGAAGCTGTGATTTTTCTTCGGTCGGAGAAACTACCAGATCTAAAGACATTCCTAGCGCAGGAAGCTTTTTAAAAAAATGTTGAAATACCTGATGTCTCGGCGAGGCAATTTGCTGTGAAATTCCCTGGTGAGATTATTTTTCCAAGCGAAAAAGAGGTTTTTCAAAGATGCCAACTGGCTGGCTAATTGATCAGGGCTGGACTACGAGGTAAAATTATTCATGGTATGCGCCCACATGATAAAAATGCCTTGATTTTAACCAATGTTTCTGCGAAAAACATATGCCGATTTAGCAGCTGCAGAGCGAAAACTCAGCAAGAGGTTAAAAATAAATTTGGTTTTGAAATTGAACAAGAACCGCTAGAAATTTAGACTAAATAAAAATGACCTATAGTATTAAGGGTCATTTTTTCAATTTCTAGATTATTCTTCAGTCGTTTTGTTTTCTTCGGAAACAACTTCAGCCTCTGGAGTTTTTATCTTCGGCAGTAGAATCTTCGTTTCTACTACATATCCTAGGATTGTTCCTTTAGCAAGGCTCTCTTTTCCTAAAGAATCGTTCCATTGGTTTTGGCTAAATGCCATTTGGCAGTACCATATAATTGTTGTAATTCCCATAGAAACAACTCCAAGTGGGAAAAGAATAAATGAGCTAGCTTTATCGAGTTTTTTGCTAATTTCATTTGCTGCTAGACACATAAATACAAAGTGGACAATTAAAGCGATCCAGCCAAGCCAAGGAATAAATCCCGCCAGAGCTAACAATGATAATGCGCCGTTATATCCGCCAAGTTCAAAGAAAAAGCCAAATATTATAGTATGGCACCCAAGCTTTCCACGCAGGTAGACCAGCTTTTTGGAATATTTTACCTAGGACTAAAGAGTGAAATATATATGCTGCAGCGCCAATCACGATAGATGCTATAATAGCAAATACAATAATTCCAGCAGCCCCACTTATTGAATCGCTATAATATGGGCTTGAATAATATGAATTATAATTATACATTAAAACCTTTCTTTGGATTATTTTTACTGTATTTATTATATCTGTAAAATTTGAAAAATCAAGCATTCAAGTTATAATTTAATAATGAAAATTTTTGAATGGTGCTGAACTTAAAAGATTTTTATAAAAGAGCGTCAAGCTAAACAGGTGCGTGGATTAAAGGCAAAGCTGGCAAGTTTTTCCGAGGTTGGTTATTTTTATTCTAATGAAGATCCTGTAATTGAAACTTATATGCGCTTGAAAAATTTCTTATGCTGAAGATATATTGATTGAAGCTGAGAAGCGTTTTGTATCTCCTGAAAATTTAGCCAAAGAAATCCAGAAAGCAAATTTAGATGAAACTATTCATGGAATCATCGTTCAGTTGCCGTTGATCGTCTGGAGAAAAATTGAAGGAGAGGAACCAAGATGCATTTTTGAGCCAGATTTCTCCGGAAAAAGATGTCGACGGTTTGTCTGGTGATATTTTTATTTCAGCTACTGCGCAAGCTATTAATTGGCTTTTAGTGGGCTATAACATTGAACTCCGAAATAAAAAAATCGCAATCGTTGGTCAAGGCTCATTAGTGGGTAGACCACTCAGCAATATGTGGCTAAAGTCTGGTTATGATGTAACTGTTTTTGATAAAAATAATTCCGGCGAGATGAAAGAATGTCTTTCGAAGTTTGACATCGTAGTGAGTGCGACCGGTGTTCCTGGATTAATAACATCGGAAATGCTTAAACCTAATGTCGTTGTTGTTGATGCTGGGAACTGCAAGTGAAAATGGTATTATTAAAGGAGATGTCGCTGAAGAGGTTCGGCAAAAATCGTAAAGATGTTACTATTACACCGAAGATTGGTGGAGTTGGTCCTTTGACTATCGCCTCTTTAATAGATAATGTAATTATTTCTGCGCGAAAAATCGCCAACCGAAAAGGCCAGCAGGATTTATAAAAATTAAGATTTTAACGCTAATTTTACTTTTTCTACCACTTGCCGGGGCGTTAAATTTGCCTTTACGATATAGTTAGTGATTTCAAATTTATCTATATCGATGGGAATTTCAGCGCGATCGGAATTAGTTAGTAGAATTACAGGTAGATTTTTAAATTTTCCAGAGCGAAGTTTTTCTAGTACTGAAATACCATCAAGGCTGGGAATTTTTAGGTCCAACAGTAACAAGTCAGGGAACTTGTTTTTCTATCATTTCTAATCCATCTTTTCCGTTGTTAGAAATTTCAACTTCAGAATCCGTCTAACTCAAACTTCATTTGATACATTTGCGCTATAAACTGCGTCATCTTCAATAATTGCAATCTTAGTCATTAGGTAATTTTACCATAAGAATAATGAAAGTTCAACTTAAATAAAAACAGCCTATCTATAGAGAAGGGCTGTTTTTATTTAATGAAAACAATCGCTCGGAGAAGCGGTCAAGCTATTAAATCATTCTTCGGCTAGCAATGTAGTAACCAGCAGCGGTTGTTAGTGATCCGATTGCTAAGATAGCACCAAATCCTTCGATACCAGTTTGTGGTAATTCGGCGGGAATTTGTGGTCGTGGATTCTCTGGAGTTGGGTTCTCTGAGGTTTTTGGTTTTGGAACTTCAATCCGCGCACTATCGCATCCATCTTTATCACCAGGTATTGTTGGAGTATCAACGCAAGCTATATTCGTAGCTTTCATATTTGAAGCTGTTGCCTGTGATTTGATGATAATTTTTTCACTTGCGTCAACTTTTAGAGTAGGGATTGTATAAGTGAAGTCATCACCAGAAATTATACCTTTATCTGTACTGATGAATTTAACGTTAGCAGGTGCTTTATCGGTTACTTTAACATCTTTCAAATCAACTTCGCCGGTATTTCTAACAACAATTTCCCAATTGAAAAGTCTTTATTAGCTTCGGTAGTAAGATTTTTCTTTTTCGTTAACTGTTTTAACGATCGAGACACCTGGAGTTTTAACTTTAGGCTCTTCTTCTACGATAAATTGATTTTCTCAGTTTGAATTGTTTGAATTATCGCTAATAACTTTAGCTACGATGGTATACTTACCAGTTTGAGTGAATTCAACTTTGGAATTTTACTGCCATCATTTTCGAAAAGTTTTTACGATTTTACTGTTCAGAATCTTTGATTTCGTATTTTACGATAACTTTTTGAAATATTTTTCTGTGTATAGGTTGTTGAAATTTCAAACTTCGTGCGTGAAAATTTTTAGTGATGATTGTTGAATTACATTTTACAAGCTTTTCTTCTTGGAGTAACTTCAAAAGTTTTTTCACAATTTACGCTTGTTGCCTCACCATCTTTAGTAATTACTGTAGCAGAAACGGTATATTTACCCGCAGCTGCCGACTCGAAAGTTAATTTTGTTCCGTTATTAACCATTTTTTCGGCTACGACTTTACCGTTAGCGTCCTTGATTATATATTTAACGCCCTTGAATTCGGTATTTTAATTGTCTTTGCAGTAGTAAATTCGAAACTTCGTACGTGAAACTTTTATTTACATTCAAAGCATCACATTTATAAAGTGGTTTTGGTGTTTCGCAAACTTTATTGACTTTTGACATCAGCTGTTGAAGATTTCTTACCTACGCCAGTAGTTGCGGTAGCGGTATTTGTTAATGTGTGTGCTCCACATTCGTCGTTAGTTACTTCAGCTGTGAATTTCAAAAGAGCATTGCTTCCAGCTGTGTAGTGGCCAATATTTGCACCACCTTTTACTAGGCTGTCGGTGATATTTAGTGGTTTTGGATTGCTTGCGTTCTTTAGGTAGACACTTCCAGGAACAATCTTTACGCCGTTTGGAAGTTGGTCAGCGATAACAACATTATCTAATTGAGTTTCGCCGGTGTTTTTAAATTCGATTTGATAATCAACTTTTTCACCTTTTTGGCATCTACTGATTTTTACCCCAGCCTTTAGTTCCTGTTTTGCGAACTGATTTTTCAACTGTAAAATCACCTGTTTTTCTCAACTTCAGCCTTGACTGTGAAAGTTACCCAACCTGAATATTTGAAACATCCAGGGATATTTCCGTCTAATTTATCATAACCAAGGAGCGCACCGTTGCCATTTACAATAGAATCATTTAATTTTACGCCACTAGTGAATACGTTGTTTGTGTATTTAGCTGAACCTGGTACGTAGCTTAATTTGAAGTTTTTATCGCTGCTAAAAATAGCTTGGTCAAAAGACTGTTCCAGGCTGTGCATTACTTGCGCTCAAGAATCCGTCGATTTGAGATTTTTAGCAGAATATGTTGGAACGTTGAACTTTGCAGTTGTTCCATTTGCAACTAGATTTAAATTATCAGCTGCGTTGTTGTGGACATACATTCGGACAACATACTCACCGCTCTCAGTAATTTTTAAGTCATCTGACCACTTATCGTTTGTATTAGCTAGTTTTTCGGATTCGTACGAAGTTTCGTTCGTCGCCAATATCTGGGTTGTTTGTAATTGAGTTGAATACAACTCGAGTTGCTGGTTTTTCGATAGTGAAAGTATCTCGGTTTGGACCCCAAGCCCACACTAATCCAGCAGGAATAATTATAGTTGCAACAATTGCACTCAATGCCACAGGGTGGCTTTTTGCAAAATTAGCAACTTTTTAAGAAAGTCTCTCATTTTTCCTCCATTAAATTTAATAATAAAACTATATCATATTTTTTTGTCAAAAGTCAATGTATTTAATATGTCGTAATTGCTAAACCGAATTGTTAAAAACTTACAATCGAGCTAATAAAGGTTATCAAACTTGGAAAAAGCCCCCGCGCAAATGAGCGCAGGGGATAGAAAGAGTACTTTTTGAGTCCCTCTGGCGAATGGGCTAGAGAGTCTGAGAGAACTACCAATCATCGTCGCCAGACACGGTGCCGTTGTTGGTCTGTGTCTGAGCTTTTTGCTGGTTGGCAGCCCTTTGGCTCTTCTGCGCTGCTTGAGCCGTGGCTGCATCTTGAGCGGCTTGTGCTGCAGCTGCCTTTTCGGCGGCTAGAGCATCATCTGCAGCTTTTTGAGCTGCTTTATGCTCGGCCCTCAGCCTGCGCTCGTGCCGCCGCCTGAGCTGCGAGCTTCGGCTTGCGCCTGGGCTTCGCTGCCGTTTTGATACGGCAGACTCATCATTACCCTGGTATGAAGTACCGGGCGATGAATCCACCGTGGCATTTTCGCTGCCAGTCGCCCCTGGCCGGACATTGTTAGTGTCGGCCGCAACTACTGCAGAGTTGCGTTGGGGTGCTTCGGCGATGTTTTCGCCGAAGTTCCTGGCGTGGAGTACCAGGAGACGGTGGTGTCCCTAGACTGGTGGTTCCTTTAGGCGGTGGCGCCTTTCGGAACATATTGTCGCCTCGAGGAACGTCTTTTGGTTGCTCCTCGAGGACGATATTTCCGCAGAAGTAGCATTTTTGCACGACCACCCTTAGCGTCCTTTAAACGCTCAGGGAGTTTTTCTGGTCTGGATAGATCCTGAAGTTGACTGCTAACTATATAGCTGCCGTCTTTATTGACACCATCTGTGTAGGCTTTAGTACCTTCACTGAGGGTCTTGACCTTCACCTGATCTTTTTGAATCTGTGGCTTAAGCAGATGGTAATACTTAAACCACAGAGCTTGAGCCTCGCGGCTCAGATATTCAGTCCCGTCAATCTTTACGGTAAGATTGTGGGAACTTTTCATGGAGGACATTTCTAATCATGCCCTCCATTGCTGCAGGCGACTTTTGCGGTCATCTGCAGGTCCATCCAAAGCGGCTTGTTGAGGGTCGCTTGGTAGCACGTTGAGCGTCAGCGGTGTCGCTGACGCCAACTGACTTGGCTTAATGAGACGACCAAACATGTTGGTCATCTCATTATTGTCCACCTTGAAGAAGTCGTTCTTCAGGGTGGAGTCATTAGAGACAGGTATCTCTTTTGGTGATACCTGCTCCTTTTTAGTATCAGCCGCTTTTTGCAGCTGATGCTGCGCTACATGCAGTTAAGCATGGAGCAAGCAATAGAAGGAAGATAGCCATGATTGCAGCCATGGCCATCTTCCTGTTTTTAAATCTCTCATCTCTTTTTTCCTCCTTTTTATTTTTCGTGTCAAACTTTGCGCATTGCCTGACAGAAGAGATGAGTCGTCTCACGACGACAAAATCGCTAATCTCCTCTGTGCGCGCTGTGAGGAGGTTGGAGAATTAGTCGTCGCAAAACTAGGGGGTTTAATCCCCTTTATTAGCCCGATTGTTAAGCGGCATTGACAAACCTCGCTTTAAAACTCTGTCAACTATCCCGATTATAGCACAAAAATACTTTAAAAGTCAATACATTAAGCAATATTTAGACATAAGCGCAAGCAGTTTAATTTCCTGATTAAAAATACCAAAAATAAAAAAACCGCCGAACTATTTTTGCTCGACGGAAAAAAGTACTATTCTTCATCTCAGCCAGTCAGCCAAGACTTTTCTTGAATGACCGGCCGGATTTGTCTCGTCCGTATCGCCAAATTAGAAAATGTGATGATGGCGATACCGATTGAGGTTCTGCCAGATGCCTGTCGAATCTAGTAGAATCATCCCAATTAACAGGAATGAAATTCCGGCAAATCTGGCTTTCCTGACTAGGTTTTGCCAGACAAGAGTGTATTTGTCTAGTAGGAATAAAAATAACATTCCTACTATGAAAAGTGAATTCCGATAACAAAACTCATCGTGTCTACTCCTGGAATCCAGGAGAATAAACGAACAACGAATAGGATAGAAATGATTAGATCTAAATCATTTTTCACCACCCTCAAAAATAATTTATTCGTTAAGATGTCTTATCTAAACGAACTTTCTCGACCAATTCGAGAACTTATATATTATAATATAAAATATCTATAAAAGTCAATTATGAGAAAAAATTAAATACTAAGTTTTTACGCTTAAAAATTATAAAATAATAGCTTGATTCTGGTATAATCTAGAGAGAAGAGAACTAGAATAAGAAAGGCAAAAATGGACACGCGAAAAGCCAAACGGGATTGGTAAAAATATGAAAAATACGCAGAAAATCGAAAATCTGAGGGCGAAGATTATAATTTTTTTATGACAGAGTGATGTGCGACGACTCGGTTATAGAGAAATTTGAACATTTTGTATTGAGTTGAAAACTTATTTCCGTATCAGATTTGGGATGGGTTTGAGGTTGAAAAACATCTGCTTCTGATTCCAAAAGAGGTTCACAGAGACAATTAGTGATTTTTCGCAAGCAGAAAAAGAAGAGTATTTTGAAATTTTGTCAAAATACGAAGCTCAAGGGTTTTTCAATTTACGCTCGTGCGGCACAAAATGTTCGAAAAACTGTTAAACATCAGCACACACATTTGATAATTTTAAATTATGATCGGCGAGTGATACTGGCTATTTAATATTGCGAACAAAAATTCTTTGGTGGAGCAACTTTCTCTAAATAGTTTGGTTGATTTTTAGTGAAAAATGGTAGAATATTTAAAAGTTTTATAATAATTTTTAATAGAGAAAATATGAAATCAGAAAATATTCGAAATGTAGCGATTATTGCTCACGTCGACCACGGAAAAACCACTTTGGTGGATGGTCTTTTAAAACAGAGTAATACTTTTCGTGAAAATCAGGCTGAAATGAGCCAGACGCTCTTTGATGGATTCAGGAGATCAAGAGTCGGAGCGTCGGAATTACCATTACTGCAAACAGACGTCAATTTATCATGGTGATTATAAAATTAACATTATTGATACTCCGGGGCATGCTGATTTTTCTGGCGAGGTTGAACGCACGCTGAATATGGCGGATGGCGTGATTTTTGGTTGTGGATGCTCAAGAGGCCCAATGCCGCAAACAAAGTTTGTGCTTTCGAAAGCACTTGAGCTTGGCTTAAAGCCAATTGTGGTAGTGAATAAAATCGATAAAACCAGCTCGTCGAATTACAGAAGTAAATGATGAGGTTTCGGATTTATTTTTGGAGCTTGCTACGAATGATGATCAATTGTTGTATCCAACTTATTATGCAATTGGTCGCGACGGTGAAAAGCTTGGCCAGAAGTGCCAGAAAATCCTGAAGCAGATGCAAATTTTGAGCCGATTTTTGATGCGATTATTAACAGAAATTCCTCGCCAAAAAGTTGAACTTGAAGGTGATTTTCAATTGCTCGTAACTTCTTTGACTTATGATAATTTCTTGGGAAAATATGCAATCAGGGCGAATCTCACGTGGAAAAAGTAGAAAATCTGGCGAGCAAATTGCGCTAATTAAACGAGATGGAACTGTTAAAAAGCTAAAAATTGATAAACTCTTTGCATATCGTGGTTTGAAACCGTGAGGAAATTCAAGAGGCTTTTGCTGGAGATATCTGTAGCATTACAGGTGTTTCTGAAGCTGAAATTGGTGAAACTTTGGCAGATGTAAATAATCCTGAAGCTTTGCCAACAATTGAGGTTGAAAAACCAACTCTTTCGATGTATCTTGGCCCAAACACTCAGTCCAATGAAAGGCCGTGAAGGTGAGTTTACAACTTCGCGCCAAATTGAGCGATCGCCTGAAGAAAGAGCTCGAGACAAATGTTTCGCTACAAGTTGAAGAAAGCGGAATCGGTTTTATTATTTCAGGTCGTGGTGAGCTCCACCTTTCTGTTTTGATTGAAACCTTTGCGCCGCGAAGGTTTTGAGTTTGAGGTTGGTCGCCCACAAGTGGTTACAATTCAAGAAGATGGTATCGAAAAAGAGCCAGTTGAAGAATTGATTATTGAAGTTGCGCCCGAATTTGTTGGTGCGGTGAGCCAAGAAATGGGAACTCGCCGAGCGGAAATGCGTGCTCAAGAAAGCCTGCCGACAGGAGCTACTCGCTTAACTTATATTATTACAACGCGCGCAATGATTGGTCTTCGAAATCTAATGCTAACTGCCACAAAAGGCACGATCATCATGAATAGCTTGCCGCATGGTTATCAAGAGATGGGAGCTAAAAATTCCTTCAAGCCGAAAATGGTGTATTGATCGCTTTCGAAAAAGGAGTATCAACACCTTATGCGCTTCAAAGTGCGGAGAGCCGTGGTGAATGTTTATTGGTCCGGGAACTGAAAGTTTATGCCGGAATGATTGTGGGGCTAAATAATCGCCAAGAAGACCTTGAAAATTAATGTCGTGAAAGAAAAACACCTTACGAATATGCGTTCAAAATCTTCTGATGGTGCAGTTCAACTAACGCCATACACAGATTTAAGCCTTGAACAGTGTATTGATTTTATTGAGGATGATGAACTTCTTGAAGTTACGCCGCAGAATTTGCGTCTTCGAAAGCGCTATCTTGATTCAAATGAACGAAAAAGAATGAAAAAGCTTAAAATAAAAATCACTCCAAGGACCAGAGTGGGGTGATTTTTATTTTTGCTAACGTCGCGTGATTTGCGGACATTTATTGCATAGATTCTTCAGATTGGTTAACTTCAATAACTTTAAACAAGTCCGTCTCCTTTCTATAATCAATTTATTTTTAGCTTTTTATTTTTGCTTGATTATGATTATATCATAACATAAAAATCTTTTATGTCAATGGTCTAAATTAGTTTGACAAAAATAATATAATATATATAATATCGCCTATGGTTATAAAATTTTTTAAGAAAAATTAGACAAAAGCGAAATTTTTGGTTTTTAGCTAAATTTGACGAGATGAGTATTTCTATATATCGCAAAAATGTTTCGAAGTTTTTGCGTTGAATCTTTCTAGCCGGCTTTGTGCTGATGTATTTTTATAAGATTGGATATGGTTGGAATGGAGTTTTACTATTCTTGATTTTTATCGTACGTAGTAAAAATTGATTAGTGTTTGGGTTGGTGGTGCTTATATCATGAAGCACGAGGCCAAAACTACAGTATTTCTACTTTCGAATATTCTAAATATACCTATGCTGATTATGGCGTCTTTAACTTCGAAATTTGGAGTATCTATGGCAATTGCAACAATGATTATTCAGGGATTTGGCTATTTCGATTTATAACGTTTCTATTTATGTTGGCATGTCTAAAGTGAAGAATAATGAAAGCTGGCGGAGCAGTTGGGAGTTCTGTATAGTATTGATAAAATTGCAGCAGCATTATCTCCGATTATTGGTGGCTGGCTGGCGATTTTTATTGGAATGGAGTCAGCGCTTTATATCTCAGCAATTCTTTTTGTTATGTCGGCTGTTCCTTTACTATCCAACTAGGGAAGTTATGAAAAACGATATTAAATTAAATTTCAAGACATTTCCAGTAAAAATATCTTAATAAGATTTTTATTCCACAGATTTTAACTTCGGGCCCATCATCTACTATTCATTTTACATGGCGTATTTTTCGTGCCAGTATTTATTTTTCTCGCAAGCAAATTCTTATGGTGTGATTGCGTCTTTGGCTAGTCTATCGGCGATAGTTTCTATTATTGCGGCAATTGCTTTCGGAAAGATAGTTGATAAAAACCAAGGCGGAATAATGCTCAGAGGATCTATTTTTATTCGTGGTCTAATAAATCTTTGTCGTGGAGTATTTATGATGAACCCATTAGCGGTTGTTTTGACGAATATAGCAGATGAAGTGTCAGGGGTTGGCTATTCTCTGTCGAATCAAAAGGCGCATTTTTGAAGCGGATGATTCAGGCCGAGCGAATCGAATATTTTGTGATTTCGAAGTCATTCTTTCTTTCATAGGTTCAACTTTATATACTATTTTAGCATTCGTTCTGTTTTTGGCTTTCGGAGCAGAAACTGGCCTTCGAATATTTTTTGCTGTATCTGGAATCGTTCTTATTCTCTTAGGTAGGATAAAATACAAGTTTATGAAACAAAATAGTTGATTAATCAATAAGCTTGTGCTAAAAATTATATCAAATATTTTTCAAAAATAAAAGGAATAAAATGTTTAACAAAAACGATTAGAGATGTTGATTTGCGCGATAAAAGTAGTTTTATTGCGAGCTGATTATAATGTGCCAATCGAATATTCCGAAGGTGGTGAAGAGAATATTTTGAATGATTTTTCGAATTAGATCAAGCTTGCTGACAATCAAGTATTTATTAGAAAAATGGCGTACGAAAGATTATTATTATTTCTCATCTAGGGGCGTCCAAATTCAGTAGAAACACTCTCTGATTTAAGTGAACTAGAGAAACTAATGAATGGAAAAGCGTAAATTCTCATTGCGGCCAGTTTTTTAATAGATTACGAAAAGATTTTGGCGGAAGATAATGGATGCGATTTGAATGAATTTAAAACTGATTTTCCGATGAATTTCCACACGACGCCAATTTTTGCGCGAACTAGATATTCGGTTTCGATGAAAGATGCGGATGATAATTATAAAATTGAAATGCTTGAGAAATTTACGATTCTCAAAAGACGAAAAAGCTAATTCATTAGAATTTGCGGAAGCGCTGATTCAAGTAACGGGAGCTGATTTGTTTTGTTCAGGATGGTTTTTGGGCTATACATCGTTCACATACGTCAACCAACGCAATTGTTAAAAAAATACCTAGCGTGGCAGGATTTTTGCTAGAGAAAGAAGTTTCGACGATTTTTAAAAGCTCTCAAAAATCCAAGAGAACCTTTTTGTCTCGATTATGGGGAGCTAAGATTAGCGATAAGCTACCTTTGATCGAAAATTTATTAACCTCTCGAATAAGATGATTATTGGTGGCGCGATTGCAAAATACTTTTTGCATTGGGCTGATTTTGAAAATTGGTAAAAAGTAAGATTGAATTTGGTCAAGACGAGGTAATTGAAGGAATTATTGAGCGAGCTCATCAAAAATTTAGTAAAAAATTTTGGGGCTGATTTTATTCTTCCTACCGATGTTGGAATGTGGAGTCTGAATTTTCTTCAAATTCTAATCGCATAAATAAAAAATTTAAATGAAATAAATAAAAATGACTATATTTTTAGACTTGAGGGACTATTCTATCTCACGCTTAACGCGAGCTGTTAGAATCGGCCAAAACTATAATCTGGAATGGGACTGTCGGTGTGAGTGAGCTTTGAGAAATTTTGCAAAAAGCTTCTGAGGCGGTTGCTGCAGCAATTTCTCGAGCTACAAAAAATGGTGCGATTTCAATTGTTGGCGGCGGTGATACTTCTTCTTTTGTATTAAATTGGATCGAAAAAGAAACCCAGAGGTTGCTCAATTTTCTCGCTTATTTCAACGGGCGGCGGTGCGACATTAGAATTGATGAGCGGAAAATAGTTTACCGGGATTAGAGATTTTGCCAGATAGATAAGCATAAGTTTTACAAAGATAATAAAAAATGATAAAATTTAAGGAAGATGATGAAAAAGAAACTTGTAATCGGTAACTGGAAAAATGAATTTAAATATGCATGATCAAGTATTTTCTTGCATAATTTAAGTGAAAAAGTAAAAGTACATCGCGATATTGAGTGTTATTTTGGCTCCTTCAACTTTTACGCTTCAATCATTGAGTTTACAGGTTAATCATCGCCAATTCAAATTAGCCGCTCAGAATTTTTTTATTGGCGCGATCAGGGAGCTTTTGCCGGTGAAGTGTCTATTTCTCAATTGCGAGGAATTGTTCAATACGCGTTAGTTGGACACAGTGAACGGCGAAACATCTTTGGTGAGACTGATAAAGATGTTCGAGCAAAGGTTGCAGCAGCTATTCGTAATAATATTCGACCTAGCTTTGTGTATTGGTGAAAATTCTGACGAAAGAAATTATGGGGAGACTGCACTGGTTATTTCGGACCAGCTTATAGGCGGCTTTAGCTAATGTTTCTAGTGAAGATATCGAGAAGTAGTGATTGCTTATGAACCAGTTTGGGCTATTGGGACTGGTGTAAATGCTATGCCAGAAGATGTTCGAAAAAGCTGCGCGAATGATTCGTCGTCAGATATCAGATTTATACGGTCAGAAAATTGGTATTCAAGTCGTTTATGGCGGTAGTATTGAGCCGAAATTGCTGGTGATTATGCTAAAATGCAAGAAATTGATGGTCTTTTGATGGGTGGTGCAAGCTTGAGTGCGGATAAATTTAGTCAGATTATTGATTTACGAATCAATAAAATAGAAAAAGGAAAAATATGCGAGATATAGATTTTGATGAATTAGATAGGGCAGTAAATCGTTTTTTGAAGTAAAACTCAGAAAAAGTAGAAAATCTTGAAGATGAGGCTAGTGATACTAATAATCCAAGAGAAGAGTTGAATAATATCGATAAGAATGGCAATGATAATATTGTTTTTCTCGTAGGCCAGCTATTGATGCGGGTGCATTTCATACTAATTTAGCAGAGAAAACTTGATAGAGTAACGGAGGATTCTTATGACACATCTAAAAGCGAGATTTTAGTAGTGTTAGCTTGGGATCGGATAGTGCAAATAAAGATATGGACGATAAGCCTGAAGTAATTCAAGTTAAAATTAAAAATCAAAACAGCAGATTAAAGATAACTTTAGCGACTTATGAAACCACAAGAAAAAAGTCAAACGGTATTTTAGATAATTTTGATAATTCAAGATTTGAGAGCCTGTCCTTGATGATTTTAGCAGTAGATTTAATGAAAAATAATTATCTCCCACCCGTAATCTCAGAACCTCAAGAAATTTGAAAAAGTAATGCCCGAGTTGGAGTCTAAAGCTAGCGCTGTAAAAGATTTTTCCTGTAGTAGATAAAAGCACCGCTGTCGATATGCCGGCAGCAGTAGCTCTCCTCGAATATTTGAGCGGGATGCACTCCCAAAGATAACCGTACCAGAGCGTCCTGGCGTGTTTGAGATTGAAGAGAGTGATGATATTAGGGTTTTTGGCGCTAAAAACCTGAGGTGCAGACCATTTTGGTTGAAGAAAAACAGATGACGAGAATAATATTGATGATGAAATTGGTAGCTATAGATAGTTATCGGTTTGATAATAGTATTGAGGTTCCGCAGATAAAACAAGATGCCGAACTAGAAAATATAGATTCGGGATCTGATAGTTTGTTGAAAACTTCAATTGATGTAATAAAAAAAGATGATGTTCAGCTACAGCTACCTAAAGAAAAAGATCAACAGAGCATAACAGAAGAAGATATCGCGCCTGAGCCTACTGTCCGTGCACCATTTTTACAGAATGCAAAAATTGAAAAACGCCCTCTTGGTTCTACTCAGTCTACTGTTAAACAAATATCTAACTTTGACATAAAGCAAGCTGATCGAAAACAGAGATATGATCAGGATGATATTAATTCGAAACCTACTACTCCAATTTCTTTGAGTCGAGATGAGTATTCTAGGCCTGTATTAGCTAAAAAGACAGGATGGAGTGTTGTTATTATCATATTATTGATGTTAGTTATTAGTGGGGGCTGCTGGTTTTTGGAGCGTTCTTATTGCTTTAATATGTAGTAGATTTTACACTTTGATAGAAGTAGATCGAGGATATGGTAAAAATATTCTCTATGAATGCACAAGAAATCCGAAAAGCTTATCTAGAATTTTGTCAAAAAAATGACCACGAAGTAATCGAGCGCGCTTCTTTAATTTTAAAAGATGACCCGACAACTCTTTTTACGGGGAGTGGAATGCAGCCGCTTTTGCCGTATCTTTTGAGGTAAAAACATCCCAAAGGGTGTGCGATTAACAGACAGTCAGACTTGCTTACGAGCGCAAGATATTGATGACGTTGGTGATAATCGCCATACGACATTTTTCGAAATGCTTGGAAATTGGTCTCTTGGCGATTATTTTAAAGAGCAGCAAATTCGGCAATTCTTTGAATTTTTGACAGATGTAGTAGGTCTTGACCCTTCGAAAATATACGTTTCTTGTTTCATTGGTAACGAAAAATATGGAATATTCCACGCGATGATGAATCGGCTGAGATTTGGCGAAAGGTTTTTGCTGAAAAAGGTATTGATGCAAAAATTGTTGAGCTTGATACGGCTGAAAATGGTGATAAGCTCGGACTTCAAGGCGGACGAATTTTCTTTTATAACGATAAAGAAAACTGGTGGAGCCGTGGTGGTGGTCTAGATTCAACACCGATTGGTGATCCTTGCGGGCCGGATTCAGAAGTTTTTTATGACTTTGGTGAAGAAAATCATGATGCTAGTTTTGGGGAGGCTCATCCAGCGAGTGATAGCGGTCGGTTTATGGAAATCGGCAATCAGGTTTTTATGCAATATCGACGCATGGAAGATGGTTCTTTCGAGCCACTTGAAAAGAAAAACGTTGATTTTCTGGTGGTGGCTTAGAAAGGATTGCTGCGGCGAAAATTAATAATCCAGATGTATTCCAAATTAGCTTTGATGAAGCCAATTATCGAAAAGCTTGAAGAAATTAGTGGTAAAAAATACGATGAAAATAAAGTTTCGATGCGCGTGATTGCCGACCACTTGCGAAGTGCAACATTTTTGGCAGTTGATGGATGTATTCCTTCAAATAAAGAGCAAGGCTATGTGATGCGAAAATTTATTCGTCGCGCGATGGCGAAAGGCTTTTGATTTGGGGAGTAGAAGATAATTTTGTTGAACAGATTGTGCCAGTGATTGTTGGGTATCTATGCATCAGATTACAAGGAAGTTGCTTCAAAATCTGATGAAATTATTGCAGTTATGGTGAAAGAAGAAAAGCTTTTTCCGCCGAAACGCTTCGAAAAGGTTTGCAGAGCTTTGAAAAATTTTTCTCAAGATGGTTTAACTGGTGCGGAATTATTCAGCTTTATGATACTTTTGGTTTTCCTCTGAGCTTTCGACAGAAGAAGCTATCCGACGCAATAATACCACTTTCGAAAAACTGGCGCGAGGAATTTGATGCTAAATGAAAGAGCAGCGCGAACGCTCGACAGACAGCTTCGAAAGGTAAGTTTAAGGGTGGGCTTGAAGGGACAGACGCTCGAACATCGCAAGCTTTCATACAGCTACTCATTTAATGAATGCGGCACTTCATAATATGTTTGAGGGGCAAATTGCGCAAAAAGGTTCAAATATTAATACTGAGAGGCTTCGTTTTGATTTTACTTTTGATCGGAAAATTAACCGATGATGAAAAACAGCAGATTGAAGATACGGTTAATGATCAAATTTTCGAAAGGGACTGAGGTTTCTTGGGCGGAATATCCAACAGATTACGCCTTGAATGAACTGGAAAGCGATTGCGTGTTTGGTGATAAATACGTGAGACAGTTAAAGTCTATACGATGAAAAGCCGAAAGGTGAAAAACCGTTTAGTGTTGAGATTTGTGGTGGCCCTATGTTGATAATACACGAGAACTTGCTGAGGGCGGCAAGAAATTTAAGATTGTGAAAAGAGCAATCTTCAAGCGCTGGCGTGCGAAGAAATTAGAAGCAGTTTTACGATAAAAAAATAGATTAATCTGTCGAGAGGATGATTTTTCTTTTCGAAAATTTGCACCTTAAACGGTTTATAATACAAACAGTATGTTTTTTAGAAATAAACAATCGGAAGAATTAGTTGACAACCATATTGTTGCCCTTGATATTGGAACTGAATATGTTAAGGCTTTGATCGCTGAAATTGATGGTGAAGATATAAAAATTATTGGTGTTGGGCGCGCTCATCGAGAATCTTCAGATATGCATTCTGGGGCGATTGCTGATATTGCTGGGGTAGTCAAAAATTGTGAAGACGCTTTAATTGAAGCTGAGGACCAAGCACAAATTCAGGCTAAACGTGCTGTTGTTGGGATTGCTGGTGAGTTGGTTAAGGGGGCTACCAATACAATTCGTTATCGTCGCCCGCAGCCGTCTCGACCTCTTGATGAGAGCGGAAATGGAATTTATGTCGATAAAATTCATGAACGCGCTCAACTAAAAGCTCAACGAGAGATTGCACTTGAAACCGGTAATAAAGAAGCTGAAATCAAACTAGTCAATTCCTGCTATCGTTGGTATTCATATTGATGGGTATAAGGTTTCAATCGATTGGTTTTCAGGGTAAAGACGTAGCTATTCAAATTTATACAGCATTGCCCCAACTGTTCACTTGAGTGCAATTGAGCGGGTTGCAAATGAACTTGCTTTAGATTTGATTGCGTATTGCGGCTGAGCCTTTGCGGTTGCGAGAAGTGTTGTTGGGAATGATTCTTCATCTAACTTTACGGCAATTTTAGCTGACGTGGGTGGTGGAACTACTGATATTGCTATTGTTAACGACGGTGGTGTAGAAGGCACTAAAATGTTTGGTATCCGGGGTAGGAGTTTTTACCAACCAAATAGCTAGCTGAGCTTAATTTATCATACGCTAATGCCGAGAAATTAAAATTGAATCTTGAAAATGAAAAAGCTAAAAATCAGAATGTTGCAAAAGAACCATTGATGCTATCGATAATACTCTTGATGTGTGGGTTTCGGGTGTAGAGCTTGCTTTGAGTGAATTTGATGACCTTGATTACTTACCTAATAGAATTCTGCTTTGTGGTGGTGGGGCTAGCCTTTCTGCTTTGACTGATAGTGCGATGATAGTGACTGGTGGCGAGATGCCTTTTACTAAGAAGCCGGCGATTAAATATGTGAAACCTACAGAAGTAATGAGTGTCGAAGATTTAACTGCAAAAAGATAGTTGATCATACTTTCATTACTGCAATGGGCTTATTGAGAGTGGATGTAGATACCTATATTAGTGCAGAAAATGCTAATGAAAGCTTTAGGATAAACTTAATAAAATTTTACGGAATTAAGACTGGAAAGGTATTTATGGAAGAAAAAGCTAAAAACTGTAATTTATATTGATGCCGAAGATGAGATTACGGATATAGTTAATAAAAAATTAGAATCGAAAGAAAGAATAATTGCTTTAGTCCCACCTAAAGCAGTTGGGATTCTTCGTAGCGCTGTTAACTTACAATTCTAGCGCGGACTTCCAGAAAAAGATAATAAGCAGATAGTGCTGATAACTAACAACTCTGCTCTTTTAGCTATGGCTGGTGCTGCAAAAATTCCAGTGCCAAAACGCTTCAAAGCAAAACCGGAGATTCCGGAGATTGATATTTTAGAAGTTGATGGCGAAGATATTATTGATGGAGAAAAGCTACCAGTATCTGAATTTGCTGGAAAGACGACAGATCAGAAGAAGCTGAGATGTTGTCGAATTCTAGATATTGATGACAATAAAAGTTTTTCTAAAAAGGATCCAGATTTCTCAGAGAAAATAAGAACAAATCAAATAAAAAGCATAAAAATACCAGATTTTAATAGGTTCGAAAGAAGATTTTTATATTTGGTGGTTTAGGGTGTATTTTCGTCATGGTATGGGCTATATTTTGCGCCTTCAGCAAAGTTATTATCATCCATAAAACATCTAATTTAGGTATATCTGGAGACGAGTTAAACTTTCTTCGGATGAGAATAATTTGGGGATAGAGAAATTTACCCCTTTCTGTTAGAACGTGAGAAAATATCAGAAACATCTTTTGATGCAACTGGAGTTAAGGAAGAAGGTGAGGCTGCAAAAGGGTGTTATAAGGCTATCATAGGCGGTGAAAAGCGACCCTATGACTATAAAATCTGGAACTGCATTTTCTGCTGGAGGGTGTAATTTTTGTCACTACTGAAACTGCCGTAATTCCTGGCGCAAGATTCTCACGAGGAGTGCTATCGCTCTGGATCAACTACTGTTTCAATCAGGGCAACACAGATTGGCGAACAGTGTAATTTATCGCCACAAAGCTATATATCATCTATTAGCGGCGTTAGTGCAACTGGAGAACAGCTTTCTGGTGGGTCTAAAACAATTAAGAAAATCGTATCAGAGGCCAGACATTAATAATGCTAAAGTTCAAACTAGCAGAAAATGATAACGAAAAATTAAAAGCTGAGCTTTATTGAAAAATTTGGTAATGATTATATTATTCTTAAAGAGACAGTTTTGAGGGCTGGTATCGGTGATGCTATTTCCAACGCCATCAGTTAATAATGAATCTCAGAATGGTAAAGCTACTCTTAAAGCAACGTCCAGCTTTTACACACTCAGCGCGATTTCTAGAAAAAGACGTTAGAAATTATCTCGAAGCAAGCATAAAAGAGAATAAGTAACAAAAGAGCAACAAATATATAAAGATGGAGTTGACGAGTTGATAATTTCAAAATTATTCCGGAGATTCTAAGAATGCTAGTGTTAAGTTTCAGACTACTGCTACAAATTGGTCAAGGATTGATAAAGATAGTCTCAAGAAGAAATTATACGGTAAGCACTTGGGAAAGTTCAATCATTAATAGGTGGTATTGATGGCGTGAAAAATGTTGATGTTAAATTTTTCATTTTTCTGGGTGACTCGTCAGTTCCATCTAATGATAAGAAAATTGATATTGAATTTACGGTGAAAAATAATGTCCATTTAATGTGTCTTGATGTCGGATATTCGCAGGATTGAGTGTTGCGCTCGCAGATTCTACTATAAAATCGCTATCCCTTTCACTACTATCGAGACAGACAGAAGAAACCAACTTGAGATTGACGAAATTAATAAAATTATCGCTAAAGAAAAATATTAATATACTAGTCATTGGTTTGCCGAGAAACTTAAAGTGGAGAGGGCAGACAGCAAAGCGCTTATACTAAAAATTTGCTGAAAATTTCATATATTCAGTCGATGAGATTGTCTTTCAGGACGAGAGTTTAACCTCTGTGCAGGCTGAAAATCTTTTAAAAGAGCTACAAAACCCTATACTAAAGGAGAAATAGATATGCACGCTGCTACAATTATTTTACAAGACTATTTGGAGGAGAATTTTTAATGGATACAGATATAAGAAAAGTTTCAAAAGAGGAATCTTTGTCCGACGCTAATCATATTGATGATATTAGGGTTATAAATGATAAGACTGACAAACAAGAGCCTGATAAGCCTGAAAAGAAAAAGAAAAATGGTTTTGGTTTTTGCAGGCTTTGTTGCTTTAATCATTGGGTTTTGCGGGTGGTATTTTTACTTATAAAAAGATATCATCTAAAACCGGGTAGTATGGTGACTTTTTAAAGTTGAAAAAGGTGATACTGTCTCGTCGGTAGCAGATAAATTGAAAAAGCTGATTTAATAACATCATTTCTTTTGAAATTTATATAAACTTCATCAAAAACTAATTTAAAAACTGGATCTTACGATTTATCCAAGCTCAATCGACGATCCCCCAAATTATTGATAAAATTAATAATGGTGAGATCCAAAAAGAATATTTCAGTGATGTTTGTTCCTGGTGGGACGGTAGCTATGGCTACTTTATTAGCAGCTGGATATACTGAGAATGAGATTAATCAGGCATTCGACAAGATTATTCGGCTGGTTTTCCTAGATTATTTCTCTGGTAAGCCTAAAAACAGATCTAGAAGGGTTTTTATACGTAGAAACTCACACTTTTCCAAAAATACTAGTGTCAGAAAAATTATTCGTCGTTTTTGTCAGATTTCGAGCAGGAAGTTGTTAGATTGAACTCTTGAAAGAAGTATAAATCCGAGGTTTGAGCTCTGTATGAAGGGATTACTCTAGCCTCAATTGTTCAAAGGAGACGCTAAATGATTGGGATGATAAAAATGGTTTCAGGTGTATTCTTTAATCGTATGAAGGCCGGAATGACTCTTGGATCGGATGTCACGTATCAATATATTGCAGACAAGTTAGGTGTTGAGCAGGATTATAATCTAAATAGTCCATACAATCTACGTGTCCAAAAGGTTAACGCTACCACCGATTTCAACCCCTGGAGTTTCTACTTTGGAAGCTGTAGCTACTCCCGCTAGCCATAATTTTCTATTCTTTTGAGTGGTGATGATGATAAAACTTATTTCGCTAAGACTGATCTTGAGCACCAAAAAATATTCAAAAATATTGCCAGAAAAAGTGTAAAATTATTTAACCAAAATAAGCACTAAACTTGACTTTTTGTATAATTATTTGTTAAAATTGTTAGAGTAAATTGATATAGAATGTTATATTTTTGTGGAACGTTTTGTATTAAGGCACCTGCCAGAAACTGTCGTAAGAGCGCACGATTTCACTAATATTAACTAATAAAGGTCGACACCGTGCTCGTTTCGAAAGAAGGACGGGATTAAGGTAGTGCGTCGCAGTAATGCGTCTGCGGGAGAAATTTTATTCGTAATCAAAAAGGTGGATTCACCTAAAATTGAGATTATTAGTCGTCGCTCGATGAAAGATAATCGGTTTAAAAACTTTTGGTAAGAAAAATTTAATTTACCTTTCTGTATTTGCTAGTATAGCTACTGCTATATATGGTGGCAAAATCTCAGAACAAAAGAAAAATGACAGTTTTCTAGCTAAACAGTCTGACAAAGTATTGGATAATATTACTGGGGGGACTAATAGCATAAAAACGTCCACAGTGGATGAAGTTACTGAGTCTAAAGGTTGTTGCTAGTCTAGCTGAAAATGCAAATCTTTTGCCGTAGCTCCAAGCACATGTCAATTCATCAATATCAGCTTTCTATTCTGAGCGACTCAAAAATTTCTGATACATCTGGTCCAGTTGAAAAACCGAAAGTGTTAGAAGTCTCCGCTGAGAAGAGGAGATTGTAACCTACAAAGTTGAGTCCGAACAGTCGATTCAGTCGATTGCTGACAAATATGGTATTACAGCTCAGACAATTAAATGGGTTAATAATTTAAAAGGTGATAATGTTGGAAGCAGGTAAAGAGCTTAGAATTCTGCCGGTAGACGGGATTATATAAAAATTAAAAGAAAATGAAAAATAGACGGAATTGCTACAAAATATCAAGCAAGTGTTGAGCGTATAGTTTCGTATAATAGACTTTAAAAATGAGACTGACGCTAAGCTGGAACTGAAATAGTGATTCCTGGTGGTGTTTTACCTGAAGAAGTAGCGCCCCGATTATGTAAGGCCAGTTGTTAATAGAAGATATCAGACGACTTCTGCGCCAAGGTCTACATTCTCCTCACCTTCTGCGCTTGCTTCAAATTTCAATGCTAAGGCTGGTAATGCTTTACGCTTATGGATACTGTACTTGGTATGTATATAATCGTCGTCCTGATATTGGTAGCTACTGGGGTAATGCTACCTCATGGGCTGCCGCTGCTCGTGCTGCAGGATTTACGGTCGTACAGGGGTATTCCAAAGGCTGGATCTATCTTCCAATATGGTGGTGGGTATGGGCACGTCGGAATAGTTGAATCAGTGAACGAATCGGCTGGAACTATGCGATTTCGAGATATGAACGGTATTGCTGGTTGGGTGCAGTTGGCTATAGAGATGTGTCTATCAATCGAGCTTGGTATTATATCTATTAATTCATTTAAAAGATATGGAAAAACGCTAATAAAGCGTTTTTCTTTTGATTTAAAAATGGTATAATTTAAAAAGATATGTTTGTAGATACAGCTAAGATTTTTGTTCCAGGCCGGCCGCTGGCGGAAATGGTGCGGTCAGTTTTCGGAGGAGACTTTATATCGAAAAAGGCGGTCGGACGGTGGTGATGGCGGAAAGGGTGGCAATGTTATTTTTCGAGCAACTAAGAGCTAAATACACTGTTGAATTTTCGTTATAAGCCTGAGCTTAAAGGCTAAAAATGGTGAAAATGGTTCAAAAAGGAATAAAGACTGGAAAGTCTGGTGAAGATTTGATTATTAAAGTTCCGATTGGAACTTTTAGTTAAGCGATGCAGAAATCTTTAGCTGACTTTAAAGTCTGACGCAGAAGAAGCTAGTGATTGCTCGTAGGTGGCGATGGTGGATTTTGGTAATGCTCACTTTTAAATCTTCAGTTCGGCAAACTCACGCGTGTTGCCGAGCTTGAGTGAAGCTGGTGAAACTTTTCGAAGCTGATCTGGAGCTCAAAACTAGCTTGCTGACGTTGGGTTTAGTTGGCTTTCGAAATGCTGGAAAAATCTACATTTTTGAGTGTTGTTTCTAATGCACGATCCGAAATTGCCAATTATGCTTTTACTACATTAACTCCAAATCTTGGCGTGCGTGAAATTGATGGCTTAATCTGTTAATTGCGGACATTCCTGTCCTAATTGAAGGTGCGAGCGAAGGTAAAGGTCTGGGTGATGCATTCTTTGCGCCATGTTGAACGAACTAGTGTTTTTGCTCACATTTTGATTGATATTTATGAAGAGAATCCAGATGAACAATATAAAATTATTCGTGAAGAATTAAAAAGTATCAACCCGAGCTTTTGAATCGACCTGAAATTATCGCTGACTAAGTCGAAGGAATGGATGCCGAAATGATTGACTTTCAAATTTCGAAACTTCGTAAGGTGGCTGATGGCTCATAGAATCTGCGATTTCTTCGAAAGTGCGCATCAAGGCTTGAAAGGAGGTTCTTCGTGCCTTCGAAAACAGGTTGAAGATTTTAGGAACTCGCAATCTGAAAATTGATGCTGATGAGGAAGATGAAAGACATTGCCGTAATATCTCTGTCTCAAGATGAAATCTACAAGGCTTGGTCGGTTGAGTTTCAATGAAGAAGAAAACATCTTTTGAAGTTTATGGTGAAAAAATTAGAAAAATTTGCTCGCCGAACTAACTTTTATGAATGTTCACTGGCGTGAAAATCGTTTGCGTGATATCTTGCGAAAAATGGAATTGAACATGAACTCCGCCGAATGGGTGCAGAAAAATTCAAGCATAATTTCAATCTCTAGGGCAATCGAACTTTGGAGGCCTAGTTGACTCGGGTGGGAAGATTAAAAGCTGTCTAAATAGCAGCGATCTTAGTTGTGCTGGATGTATAATAAGGGTGGCATTTAGGTTTTCATTTTCGGACTCTTCTCAAAGAGTTTCACTCTTCCATACCTATATATATATGCTACAATCTTTCGAATTTGACTATTATCGAAATGTTCTGATTTCACATCTTTCTAATGGATTATAGCCATCATCGAGAAGGACTTTCGAGTTATTTCTCTCGCTAATAAGCTGATCTGTTTTTCAGCATTCTGCGTAGGTTATTACTCGAGGCAGAATAGATAGACTAGAATTCATCATACTTCTAAGCTTTTGTTGATTCATAATCACTATAGTTGCCATTCTTTTTCTCCTATAAAGGTTCGCGCCACCTTCAAGCGGAAATGAGAGTGAGAATATTACCTCATGAACATTTGCAGCTTGTTACATATTTTCAATTAAAAAGTCAAATGCGTTTGTAATTTTACAGTTTTAAAAGTAAAATATAGACCATGAAGACCTTTCTATGATTTAGAGACTAGTGGATTTAGTCCCGCAAAACGACCGAGTGTAGCAATTTGCAGGGCAGCGAAACAGATGAAAACCTTAATCGAATTCGTGAGCCTGTTAATATTTTGGTTAGATTGAATGATGATGTTTTGCCGAGCCCGAGTGCGCTAATGGTGACGAAAATTAGTCCACAAAAAACTGTTGAAGAAGGCTATACTGAAGCCGAATTTGCGAAAATGCTCGTTGAAGAGTATTTCACGCCGGATACAGTGATTATTGGATATAATAATGTTCGATTTGATGATGCCATATTCAGCATCTTTTGTGGCGAAATTTTTACCCGCCATATGATTGGCAGTGGAAAGAAAGTCGCTCGCGTTGGGATTTGTTAGAGTGGTGCGAATGATGCAGGCGCTTCGACCAGAGGGGATTAATTGGCCGTTTGTCGTGAATGAAGAAACTGGCGAAAAATTTGCGGCTAATAAGCTGGAGCTTTTAACTAAAGAGAATGGAATTTCGCACGAAAATGCTCATGATGCAATGAGTGATGTTGACGGCTTGATAGATGTTGCGCGACTCTTGAAAGAAAAACAACCTCAAATTCTTTTGATTATCTCTTTAAGATGCGCTCATGAGGTTCAAAACTAATTAATCTTTGAGAAATCCGAAAACCATTTGTTTATACGTCTGGCCGCTTTAAAGTTGAGTTTGGAAAAACTACCGTGGCGTTTCCAATTGCGCCAGCTAAAAATCATGTAATCGTGTGGGACTTTGCAGAGTTTCTCTGAGAAATTTATTGATTGGAGTGAAGAGCAAATTCTGAAAAATATTAAGGCGGATTGGAGACTCGTTCGACGCTAGATTTATGCCACCTACCAGCAAAGTCTTGCAGTATAATAGATGTCCGGCGGTTGCGCCAATGGGTGTTTTGACTGAAGATCAGCAAAGGTTGAAGATTGATTTGGGACGAAAATTCAGAGAAAACTTTAGATATTTACGAAGAAATCCACACTTTTGCTGAGAATATTCGCTCGGCTTGAAAGCGCGAAATGATAAATTTATTGATCAGTCCGCTGATGGTGACATGCCTGAAGCTCAATTATATGACGGATTTTGTTTAGCTCTGACGAGGCGAAAGATTTCAGCTGTGCGAAATGTCTGCGATGCGCGAATTGGCTGGATTTTCATCCAGATTTTACAGATGAGCGACTTGATGACTATTATTCATTATAAGGCACGTAGTTTTTCCAAAGAGCTTTCAAATGCTAGCGAAAAGAGCTTCGTGGGAAGAATATCGTGTACAAAATATCCAAAAATGTTACCTAAATTCATGGAAAGAATTACGAGAGATTTCACTATCTCAGAATTTGAGCTCGCAAGAAGAATTTATTATTGAAGAAATGAAGCTCTGGCTTGAAAATATTTTACCAGAAGCTAACTAATCGATAATCCCGATCAAAAATTGTAATAGCTCCTAAAATTGTATGGCTTATGGTTACTCCAGTGAGGTTCTTAGTTTTGAGATATTTTGATGCCACAATAGACCAATTAGAAATATTAATATGAGGTTGTAAATCTTTATAGCCCTAAATGTGCTAAGCTATATAAAAGTGGTGAAATTAAGATGATTGAAGATTTTCGTAAATTTATTTGTTGTACAAAATACTCGTTAATGCTCCTCTAAAGAAATTCTTGAATAGGTGAAGATATAAAAATATAGAATAAGTAAAAAGATAAAGTTTCCTTGGCTGAAATCTTGATATTTTAAAGCTGGATAAAATAATTCCAATAGCTATAAGAATAAGTGTTATCGCTGAAATATCTCGAATTGATTGTTTGGTCTTTCATTGTTTGTTTAGCCGAGGGGCTGTTATTGAAAGCCTGATAATCTGGTAGGATATAAATTAAAAATTCCATAATAGTTAAAATTATGAATTTATTTTTAAAAATAATGGATTAATTAACAATAAAAATGGAATAGCTAGTAGAAAGTAAATACCAGAAATAATATTAATCTGTTACTTTTGTGTGTCATTTTGTTAACTCTTTAATCTTCTCTGGAGACCATTTCACCGTTCAAAGATTTTTCGTTTTGCTTGTTTGATGATATAAGCTCGCGAACTTCTGTATGAGATTATCTCTGGATGTTTGAAGCCTAAGGTCCACTGATAGTCCTATTGTAGCCTAGCTCTTTAGTAATTTTAAGTAGAATTTCTTAAGTGTAAAAGGAATAGTTTGGGGCTTTGCTAAGTTATAAGATTGAAACATAATTCCGGTAGCTTTCACGTGATAGATTTTGCTAAAAGCTATTGCAGGAAATAAAATATACTTTTAGCTTCAGCATTCCTATTTTTCGATCGCATCAAAGCGTGAAATTTGCCAAACTAAGAGCTGCCATTTCCAGCTAATAGTCCCGCTTGCAAAAATAATCATTCGGCGGGCGATATATTTTGGGTCTTCGCCAGCATTTAGCATTTTAGCTAGATAGTAGCGAGTGGCATCAACATCGCTAGCTCGCATGACTTTTAATGAAAGCTGAGATTGCATCATAAATGAGAGTCGCCATTTTTATCATAAATTAATGTTGAATTTTTCGATTTGATTTTTAATAACTTCTAGTGTAATGTTATTTTTCAGAATTTAAAATTAGTCGAGATTTCAAGCGCATTTCGGAGCATCGCCACTACTTATTTTAGCTTGAAGTTTGGTGCTTCTGGCTCTATTTTCTGTTTTTGACGAAACTTTTCAGCGCATTTTAATGATTTTCGAAATCTCCTCAGTGTAAAGGCTTGAGTGATAGAACTCGACTTCTTGAAAGTATGGGTGTGATAATTTTCGAATCTCTGGATTCTCGTTGTTGCACCAATTAAATTTATCAATCCACTTTCAATATGCGGCAAAAAGCATCTTGCTGTGATTTATGAAACGGTGAATTTCATCAACAAAAAGATTGTTCGTATCCGAGGGTTCCAGTTTTGCTTGAGCATGTTCGATAACTTTTCAATATCTTTTTACCACTAGTGACGGCTGAAATTTCAATAAAATCTGCATTGACTTCATCTCGCCAAAATTCTTGAGAGGTAGCTTTTGCCCAGTTCCAGCTGGCCCCAAAGATTAAGCTGATAGGTTCTTTGTTTTCGATTATTTTTCGTAAAGATTCCATTTTACCAATAAAGGTGAGATTGCATAACTTCATCAAGCTGGTCTCATCGGCAAGGGAATTCTTTGTGACATATTCATTATAAAAATTATATCATAGATTTTCCGGCAAAGCTCCATGCGATTTTAGAATTATTCGTGTATAATCTGGATGTGTGGCTCTTGCGCTCAGTTGCAGAGCAGAGAGGCCTGAAGAGCCTTGTGTCCCCAGTTCAGAGTCTGAGGAGCCACCAGAAAGCGACTTATCCTGGTGGGTCGTTTCTTTTGTTTTGAAAAATCTAAAGCTGGTATAATTCCTGAAAGTTATGAAAATTAATACGAAACCACTTCCCGGAATGATGGAGCTTTTTACCCGAAGAGCAAATTGAATTTGACTCGAATTTTAGAGTGGGTAATACATCGCGAAAGATTTGGTTTGTATCAATAGATACTCCAGTTATTGAGCGCTTGGAGGCTCTACTCGCAGCTGAGCGAAAACAGAGAAAGCAAATTTACCGCTTTTAAGAAAAGGTGATAACGATTTGAGTTTCGCTTTGATTTAACGGTTCCAACCGCTAGATTTGTTGCTGAAAATTTTGGTCAACTGGTAGTTTCTTTGTAAACGTTCGTAGATTGGCAAAAGTTTATCGAGAGCGAGAGAGCTCAAAGAGGTAGATTTCGTGAATTTTATCAGTGATATTGATGTGATCGGTCTGCAGAATTAAGCTTTAAAAATATGATGCGGAAGTTATCGCGGTTATTTATGAGATTTTTCACGAATTAAATTTTGATGAGTTTATAATAAGATTTCAAATCGAAATTTGGCGACTGGTTTATTGAAGAGTTTGAATCTAGAAGGAAAAGGCGTCGAAATTCTTGGGCTAATTGATAGCGCTGAAAAATTTCAGAATGAAGAATTCGACAGCAACTCTATCTTTCTGATATCGGTGATTCTGCACAGAAAATTAAGCAATTTATTGAAAATTTCTGGTGATAATTCAGATATCTTTTAGACAGTTAGATTAATCTCTGATGGGTTATCTGATAATAATCAATTCAATAAAAGGTATTTCGAATTAGAAGTTGTTGCGATTCTCAAATTAATGGGTGTAGAGGAGAAATTTCTTTTAAGATTGACACCTAATTATTAGGGGTCTATCATTATACTAGCTACTATTTTGAGACAAACTTACTGAGACTATAAAGAAGATTGGATCGGTACTCAGTGGTGGACGCTATGATAACTAAAGTGAATATTATTCAAAAGAAAAATTACCTGGGTTGGTGCTTCGATTGGCTTGACAGAGACTATTTTGGTGTTTTGTGCGATCTTGGTCTGCTGAATTTTTCGAGAGACATCGGCTGAATTCTTGATAATACCATTCAGTGACAATGAGCTATTTAAGGCTTTTTGAGATCGCTAAACAACTTCGCGATAAAGGGGATGGAGTGTCGAGGTTTTGCTAGAGATAGAGAATTGTAAAAGCTCTCAGGTTTGCTGATAAACGTGGCGTTAAATTGCGCTTCTGGTGCTAGGAGAGCGAGAAATAGAACAAAACCGGTTTGAATTTAAAAATATGGCAACTCGGTGAAAAATTGATCTAGTAGAGTTCCTGAAAATAATTTATGTTTATTTCTTTGTCTGTTTATGCTATAATTTTATGCACCTATGGCGGAGTGGTACGCAGAGGTCTCGCAAAAACCTTTTACACTGGTTTCCAATTCCTGGTAGGTGCTCAAAAGTATTTAAAGAAAGGTAATATGGAAGAAAAAACCCGCAAAAAGTAGAACGAGTTGTAGAAATCTGAAAGGGTGAGAATAATCGACGGTAGTTTCTTCTCATGCCACTCTATGTGCATTACAGACCCGATCAAAAAGAAATATAGCCAAACCGTTCAGGTAGTGAGAAGTGTTTGTGTTTTGGATTAGTAATTTTGATGACTCTTTTGATGGCAATGGTTGCGTTGATTGCAGTAGTGGGCTAACTTAGATGGAGAGAGATTGTTGCTAAAACTTTCGGTACTATGTTTATTGTTGCTTTTGCTGCTGGAGTTATTGTCGCTTGCTTGCCCCAGCACTCGATACAAGACTGAGCAATAATGTATAATTAGAGCGCGCTTCCTGATTTTTATGGATTGAGGCGCGTATGGCTATGACTATGCGAGTGGCAGGAATTGCTGAGACGCGAGGACTAAAATCCCTTGACCTAGTCATTTGCGGGTTCGATTCCCGCCTGCGCACCAATAAATTTAAGGAGATAAAATAAGATGCTAATAATTGCTGTTATAGTTATCGTGCTTTTGATTGGACCGTTTGTGGGCACAGTATAACGGTCTTAGTCAAATTAAATGAGCGTGTAGAAGAAGCTTGGAGCGATATAGCTATTCGAGCTTAAATATCGTGCGTCGATTCCTAATGTTGTTTCTAAGCAGTAAAAGGATATGCAACGCTTACGAAGAAAAAGTTTTTGCTGAGAGTTTCAGAGGCTCGAGTCAAAATTAATGGGCGCTGCAGTGATGTGTTCAACTGCTGCAAAGGCCGAAGGTGAGCTCTCGAGTGCTCTTTAGTCGTTTTGATGGCTATTTCGAGAACCATCCTGCTGAGAGCCAATGTGGATTTATTCAGCACAAAATCAACTTCAGGAAATTGAAGATAAGATCTACAGGTGCGCGCCGATTCTATAATAACTGGCGTTCTGTGATTTGAATATTAAAGTAAAGCTTCCTCAACAAATATTTTCGCTAAGAAACTTGGTTTTTAATGCTCGTGAATTCCTTTGAGGTAGTGAAGATCGAGCTAGTGTTGAGGAAAAGCTCCAGAAGTAAATTTTACAGGTTAGATTTCCTGGAACAGTATAGTTCAATCGCCATAAACGCAATACGGTTGTACTTTTGCGCATTTATTGCAGTGTCCTGGCGATTGGTTTTTATTTCCAAATTTTGCCATAACTATTCAATTTTTGGTGGACTTTTTGGGGCGTTAGCTTATGCTGGAATAGATTATATTTTAGCGGCAAAAGTTGCGTTATCGATGGCTGGTGCGAGGAAGTTTCTAGCAGCAATCACCTGAATTTTATACAGCAGTTGATTCTACGTTATCAGTCACGGCAGGTATCCTCTGCCGAGATTGTTTTGTTATTGATGACATTTTCTCCGATTGCTTTCGGCAGGAAATTCACCCAGGAATGCAGCTGCTGTGTGACGACTGGTTTGCTGGAGCTTATGGATAAGCCTGAACTTTGAAGCTGTTATATGCGGCGATGTGCATATAAAGAATGCGATATCTCAGTATCTATGACTGCTGCTGCAGCTAACGGCTGCGATTGGCTAGCGGATATTGCTGGAGATTATTTTTGGAACCATGATGATAAAGATTACGAAAACCTACAGAGATAATCGTTGGACTGCTAGCACTAATATCACCACTTTTGGCCGCGATTATTCAGTTAGCTATTTCCCGGGAGGGAGGATGCTGGCTGATGCTTCTGTGTGTGATGTTAATGCAAGAACATCCTGTACGGAATGATCTCAGCGCTTGAAAAATTAAAAGCAAATTCTATTCCCTTCTCACACACATCTTCGACAACTGCCAATTTATGTATTTCTAATCCACTTAAAAGGGTGTGATGAATAATCTATTTCAACACATCCTCCACTAGATAGCGGATTCAGTCTGGGATTAAAAAGATAATAGTGGGAAATGGGTCATGATCATAAGATATAGCTGGGATGACAGAGCTAGTTTCGGTGTTAGTATTTTTACTGGATTTTTCACTTTAGAATTTGGTTTTGTAAAATTTGGTTGGGCGTTTTGGAGAATTTCCATGATCGTCATCTTTCATCGTGCTTTGCGTTTAATCCTCGTAAACGAGATTGTCGACGACCTTCTTAAAGAGTGCGGGGTTACTGGGAGTTTTACTACAGGCTGTTTTCATACTATTTCGAAAACAAAAATCTTTTCTGTTGTTGATGGTGGTGATAGCTGTAGCTAATTTTATTTTGCGGGTTTACTTGACTGGATTTTAAATAGCTTAAAGGATATAGCAATGCTACTAATGGTGGACTCACTGGCAGTGGATGGGGTGAATTGGGCAAAGCCAAGTCTTGCAGTTCTTTCGACGTTTTTCGACCGGAGTGACTGGTCGTTCACCGAACGAGGCTCTGCAAACGATTTCAATGTTTCTAAATCGTTATGCTCTGGTTGGCTGGCGTTTGTTCAGCTTGTCGTAATATTTTTCCGGAAAAAGAAGATCAGCGTTCGTGAAGCACTTTATACTTGCGTGAATGCCGATAATACCCATAACGTCTATAATAGCTCTAGTCACCTTTAATTCAGCCATTCCAGCTGTTACCTCCCGAGCGTAATTATTTACGGATCGGCAATCGCCACCAAATCCTGCTCTCACGGGCGTGGAGCATGATGCTGTGGCAGCTACTGCGCTGTGGTTTCTTTGTCCGTCTTTTGGATCATCGGGTCGGTTTTTGCTCTAATTGTAGTGACTATCCCGGCACTTATCCACTTCAGAGCTTTAAAAATATCTGGGTGATATGGTGGTTCAGCGACAACCTAGCTATTCTTTTCGTGCTTTTATGGTGTGTGTTTATTTTAGCGGTTGGTTTGGTTTGCATATTTTTAATTCCTTTGGATTCTTCTATCTAATTGGTTGAGCTCAACTGCAAGCTACCGGTTTACCAATTGTTCAGATTGCAATATGAGTGCTATTGGAGTGTCTCTATGTGCGGCTGTTTTATCTTTATTCACGCTATATAGGAAAATCATTGACTACGACAGACAAAATTAACTCTCGATATCTTGATTTAATAAAGCTATTAAATAAATGTTTCTTTGAATATCATTCGTTAGATAAAACCTAGTGTATCGGACGCGGTTTTACGATTCGCTTGCAGAATTATCGAAGCCAAGAAATCCAGATATTATTTCGCCCGACAATTCACCAGCTCAACGTGTCGGGAGTGCTGTAAAGGGCGGTTTCAAAAAGCGAAACTATACTAGTCGAGATGCTAAGTTTCTGAACGATGTCGGAGAGAGAGAAGTCGAAGAGTGTAGTTTATCTCGACTCAGCACTCAAGCCAGAATTACAGGAAAGATGTGATATTAAAATGGATGGACTTGCTTGCTGCAATCATATATGAGGATGCAGCGAATCGCGTGCGGTTACGCGGGTGAGTTCATTTGTCGGCGACAGCCATGTTTCAAGTGTCGTACCATTAAAATGTTGCCGATGTTTCGGAGCGTGGTCCTGATGCGTCATGGCAGGACAGAGATTCGTGGCGAGATTGTGATTTTGAAAGATGATTTTGATAGGCTAGGCCGAAGATTCAGCGAGAACGATAAATCCGAATTTGCTAATCCACGGAATTTGGCGAAAGCTGGAACTATTCGCCAGCTTGATCCAAGCATTGCCGCATCGCGACCACTCAATTTTCGGGCGCCTATGATTTAATTCGGCGTGAAGATCGATGAGATTCCGACAACGGAATTTGCTTTACGAAAGCTATATCTAAGGTTGGTATCGAGTGTAATTCTCAGGTTTTCACGGGCTTTCAATTCTATAGAAGAGGTGCAAGTTTATTAATAACTGGAGTGAGGATCGGAAAGATCGCCATTTAACACTGATGGATTAGTGGTTAAGATAAATCACCGTGAAAGATCGATATTGGGTAGATGGGGAAACAGCCGCGCGGCGTGCTGTATATTATTCTCCAGAAGAAGCTACTGCGATCGTAAAAGATATCGTAATCTCTATTGGCCGAACTGGCGCGGCGACTCCGGTAGCTGTTTTCGCCGCCAGTTCAGGTTGCTGGAACGATCGACCAGCACGCGAGCTCTAGCATAACGCTGACGAAATTGATCGGCTGGATGTTGGGATTGGAGATACTGTGGTTATTTTTAAAGCAGGAGACATCATCCGAGTAATCGTGTTTTAAAAGAGCCTCGAACCAATAAACCGCCTAAATTTAATTTTTGAACAGGAACTTACTAGACATACCCTGAGGTTGAGCTTTGAACGGCCTACTCGGTGAAGTGGTGTATCGGGTTAAGGGTTAACTTCTAATATAATTCTAAAAGAAATCAGTTAAGCTTTCTATGCTCAAAGGCAGCTCGATATCGAAAACTTGAGCGTTGATGTTGACTTAATGAGTTGAAAAGGGCTTAACTATCAGGGTTAGCTAGAGTATTTACAATTCCAGAAGAAAGAAGATTGCTGAACCTTGAGCGTTTTGCGGAACTTTCTTGGCGAATAATCTTTTGCGGGCGATTGATAATTCTATCCAGGAACTTGATAAATTTATTGCAGCGCTGATCAGGTACGTTGGTGTGGTGAGACCGCCAGGCTCAGCAGAGAAATTTGGTACCTTTTGATAGCGTACGACGTGCTGAGTTAGAGGAGCTGCTTGAAATTGATGGAATTGGCCAGGTCAGGTCGCGGGAAAGTATTTTGGCTTATCTAGACGATGAATCTCGTTGGTGATGGATGTTTGAGTTGTAGAATGAGGTTAAAGATTTCGCAAAATTGAAGGTGTTTTGAATGCAGGCAATTTTGTAATTACTGGTGTGTTAAATAGTATGTCGTGAACAAGGCAGAGATTGACAGCTTGGCGGGAAAATTTCACAATTTCGAAAACAACTGATTTTGATTATTAAGCGAAAAAGTTGGAGCGACATTTCGAAGGCCGACTAGGTGTAAAAGTTATGGATGAAGATGAATTCTTGAAAGAAATAAATGCAAAACTAAAGATTATTGCAGCTTATCCTTGTTTTGGCCAAAACTACTCTTTCAAAAATATCTAAAAAGCGATTTTTGGATATAGATTTAATGAAAGTAGTAAAACTAAAATGATGAATGAAGTTGAAAGATCTCATCGATTTTCTATGTACAGAAAATTGAAGAAGAATATTATTCGGGAAACTCGAAATTATATTTATTAGTGAAGACGATGAGATTTAGCGACTACTTTTCAGATTAGTTTTATACTATTTTACGATATTTTTTAGAGTGATGCAAGAAGTATAAAGGCGTGTTATATATCGTTCTGGTAAAATTGGTGGAATAATGTTATTGAGCCAAATTGTAATCTTCAAAACAAATTGAATTTTACAAAAATAATGAGCTGATTTGAAGTTTACTTAACTGATGAGAATGAATATATTTGCGATAAGATCTGCTTATAGGTGTTTTTGATTTTTATACTATTTTGTGTATAATTTAAAATAGTATGAAAAAGATATAATCCGATTGAATTGAGAGTGGCATGGGATGAATTAAAGCTTTATGAGGTTAAAGCTGATTCTTCGAGACAGAAAATGTATATTTCGGGAATGTTTCCCGTATCCAAGTGCAGGTCTTCACACTGGGCATGCAAGGGCTACTACGATCGTTGATTCGATCGCGCGTTTTTATCGCCAGCAGGGCTATGTTTTAAACCCAATTGGTTTGGGATACTTTTGGCTTGCCAGCAGAAAAATTATGCAATTAAAACTGGGATCTTCTCCACAGAAGCTACGAAAAACAAATATTGCAAATTTTAAAACAATCTAAACGGCTTCGAATTTCAATCGATTGGTCGCGTATAGCCAATACTTCGAACCAGGAATATTACAAAATGGACACAGTGGATTTTCGTGAGCTCCATAGGTCTCAGCTTATCGAAAAAGAGAGTCATCGGTGGTGGTGTGGTTAATGACACAGTTCTCATAAATGAACAGGTTGAAAATGGCCGATGCTGGCGTTGCGGTGAAGAAGTTTCGAAAATAGCCAAATGACCCAGTGGTTCTTCAAAATTACCGCATATGCTGACGTAGTCTTTTTAGCTGATATCGATAATCTTGATTGGCCTGATCAAACACAATGCAACAAACTGGATTGGTCAAAATCGAAGGCGCTAGTGGACAGATTGCCGATGGCGCGAAGCTAAAGGTGAAAGATTAAAGCTTTTACAACTCACGACCGATACACCTCGGTGTGAGCATTTTTAACTGTGCCAGAACATGATGCATAGAAAAACTCTACCGATTTAACTAGAAGAAGAAGCTCGAAGAATATAAGAAAATCACTCATATCTGGAAATTGAGCGCGTGAAAATAAAGAAAAGACAGGATTTCTACGAAGTTATGCACAAATCCGGCAAATGGTGAGAAATCCCAATTTGGAGTTAGGTGATTGCGTGCTGGAGTGTTGCGGCGAAGGGGCTGTTATAGCGGTTCCTGCCCATGATGAGCGAGATTTTGAACTTGCTAAAAATTTGGTTTCAGGATATTAGTAAAAGTTAGTTGATGAAGCCACGAGGGATATGCAGCGGATGATGATTCTTGCCATCATGGAGAAGGAATTACAGTTAACTCTGGTGAATTTAATGGTCAAAAATCAGAGGATGTTCGTGAACAGATATTTTGAGCCGGCTTGAAGTATAATTCTGTACGTTCAGTTCAAGCACATATGTACGCCGAGATTGGTCGATTTCTCGGCAGCGCTATTGCTGTCCGATTCGACTGCTCATGACAAAGATGGGAAAGGCAGTACATTCTCGAAGAACAGTTTGCTCTGTGACAAGCTTCCAACTTTGAGTGATTTTAAACCTCGATGATTCTGGAGTCGGCCCGTGCTAAAGTAAAGATTCCATTACAGTTGAAATTAATGGCGAAAAATGATCTCGTGAAACCGATGCAATGGATGGTTACGCGTGCTCCAAGCTGAACATCTCGCGATATGCTGACCCTCGAAATTCTCAAGCAAGCTTGGGATCACTGGAGCTTGTAAATTACTGAGCGCCGGTTGATTATTATGTTGGTGGTGACCACGCAGTTGCGCATTTACTATATATTCGTTTTCGACTCATGTTTTAGAGATTTGGGACTAACTAATTTTGCCGAACCAGTTGACTCCTTTACCACGGACATATTAATGCGGAAGATGGTTCAAAATTGAGTAAATCAAAGGGGAATACTATTGATCCACTTGAAGTCAATCGACCAAGGATATGGTGGCAGATTCACTTCGAACTTGTGAAATGTTTGATTGCCCCATATGAAGTTGATGCTTCTTGATTCGCGAGGCATAGCTGGAGTTTATCGTTTTGCCGAATCGTGTTTGGGTCAGTTCAAGAATTTGTCGAATCTGAAAACTGCTGAAAATCTTTCGAATTTTTCTGAAGTTCGCAAAATCCAGCATAAAAACTCATCAAGAAAGTTACTGAAGATTTTTCACCATGCGAGCCTATACTGCCACGCTGCTGCTCGATCGAATTTGCAATGATCTTTCATAACTGAAAACTTTGAAGGTTTTCGAAGACGATTGGGCGATTTGTTTAGAAGATCGCCAAAATGCTTGTTCCGTTTGCTCCGCATATTTTCAGCGAACTCCTGGCAGCAGCTTGGAAATGATGACTATCGAAAATCTGGCTGCAGCAAAAATGGAATAATGATTTTCTTCGTGCCGATGAAATTCAAATTATTGTTCAGGTAAATGGAAAATTACGCGGAAAAATTAAAGAAGTTTGGTCTAGTGCTTCTGGAAAGATCAAATACTAGATTCTCGAAGCTTTGAGGTCTGAAGAGAATGCTGCCAAACATCGGCTGGAAAGCAGGTACGAAAGAAATTTTGTGCCCAATAAAATTGCAACTTAGTTGTTAAACATACTTAAATAACTGCGTTCCGTTAAGAGGACGCAGTTATTAAATTTATTATTTTTATCTCATTAGGTGTGAAGTCGCGTGTGAGAAGCGTCGACTGCAAACCCAGCCGTCATCATCTATTTTCTGGCTGAGTAAAGACTCCAACTCCCTTGGTCGTATTTCTTACGTTTTCAACTCGAGTAATATACATCTTGTCGTCCCTATCGTAATATACATCGCCCGTTAGATTGTGTTCAACATCAATTTTTAGCGGAGTCTCCTACCGCAGAATGAAGATCCTTACCCTAGTTTCATGCACTGTATCTCCAGCGTAGAGATTTATTGGTTGTGCGTATGGCGCCTGTCTTCGACTTTTCAAAGACTCCGCCGTTGCTTGAGATCTGCTACGTGCTGGATCGTCAAAATCAATATGTGTTTGATCGAGATCTGCTTGTACCTTCAAGGCTCTCTATTTACAGGGCTGACTGTTAATTGTTGAATTTGTTCGCGCAATTAGGTGCGATTTTATTTTCTTTAGCTATCTGTAGTTTCCACCTGTTATTGTAACTCCAATTGCTGCTAACTTTGCTATGAGTGTAGCTGCAGAGATGGTTTCTCTTTCTTGAGTGTCTATATAACTATCTAATCTTGTCGATATTCAAGATCATCTCTGGACGCTGAATCTTGATTCTTGGCTATTGGGTTTTCTCAAATCTGAAATAAATTGAGGCTCGTATCTAGAGGGCCTGGCTGGTCGACGTGACCTAGGCCTGCTATATCTGTGTCATATTTCTCTTTTTCTTTTTTAATTTATTGTTTATGTTTTTATATTTTATCATAAAATATAATTATTATGTCAATAGTTTAATTAAAAACCGCTTGATTTATCTTAAAAATCCTGTATAATTACTTTAAGGCAAATAATAACCTAAAAAGGAGAACTTTGTGTTTAGCCAAAAAAGCAGAAGTAGCCTCGAAAAACTGGATTGCGACGCAGTCACACTTGCGCCTTGATTTGGCTCGACAGGTAGTAAGAAGTCACCAGTAAGTTTATACACAACTAAAAAGCAATCTGGTAAAAGCTTTAAACAAACGCTCGAAAGAAAATAAAACAGCAGCTTAGTTTGCTGGCGTTTATTTTGTTGACAAATAACAATAATTTTATATAATAAAAAAGGAAGAACCTTACGCAAAATGGCATCAAATAGACACTTACAGGACGAATCGTTGTCCTTAAACACTCTACGAATATGAATTTCGCTCACGGTCAGAAGACAAAAGCGATGGTTGTGGATATTATCGCTCGAAACATGGAGCGTACAAGACACTATTGGTGATAAGCAATTCGTTCAGGATTTATTGAGCCTGGAATTGTTGAAAAACAAGTTGAATTAGACACTAAACTAGCCAATGGCATAGAATAGCCAATTTCGCAAATTTCTCGAATTGATCAGTATTGCTCCAGAATGGGTCTTTTGAACTTCCTTTATGCAAAGAGACTGTTCACCAAAGAAGTTGCTATCAATGAAGCGGTTGAACTTGCGAAAGCGTTTAGTTCAGAACAACTCAAGTAAGTTTATTAACGGTGTTTTAGGAACAGCGTTACTTAAGCTGTTTGTGGGGAACAAAATGGCGAACAAGAAGGTTGAAAATTGCAAAAATATTTTAATCGTAATAGAAGGGTCTCGATCCAGGAGATTGTTCGTGAACCTACGGCTGGTGGTGTAATTTTTCGTCGCAATCCGCTGAAATTGAAATTTTGCTCATTCAGGATTCAAAAGATCGCTGGACAATCCCAAAAGGCCATATTGAAGAAGGGTGAGACTGCGCAAAGAGACTGCTCGCCGCGAAATTGGTGAAGAGCTGGATTGAAACAGGTTGAGATTCTTGGTTGGTTGGGTAAAATTAATTTTCGCTATCGGCGAATAGATAATTAGTCTTGATGACAACTCAGGTTTTATTTAGTTAAGGCGCTGGGTGATACTAATGCAATTCAAAAGAAGACTGGATGAACAGTGATAAATGGTTTAGCTTTGCTGAAGCGTTAGATGTGATTGAATATGAAGATATTGGAAGAATTAATTTTGCTGTGATGAAAAAAATTGAACAGGAGAAATTATAGTGAGGTGAATTTTGCTAACACCTTATCATGACTGGGCGAAGAAAAGCTTGGCTATGATTTTAATGATATACAGCTTTTGTAGTGACTGCTTTGACGCATCGAAGTTATTTGAATGAGCATAAAATCAACAAGCGAAGGCACAATGAGCGATTAGAATTTTGGGCGATGCGGTGCTGGAACTTGTTGCGACAGTTTTTGTTTCTATATCGCAGGCGGAGGATTCTTACTTGGCGTTCGGCGCTGGTTCCGGACCGAGTATTGGTGCGGCTGGTGACGCCTTAACACGAAAAAACTAGATCGGATGTCGCGTGGCGCTTGTAGCTCAGCGCGCGCTCGTCAACAGATTTAGCCGTGCTTTTTGAAGCTACTACTGGCGCGCAATTTATCTTGATCAAAGGATATGAAGCTGCTAAAATATATTACAAACAATATTTTATCAACTTTACCTCCAGATTTTAGAGGATGAATCTTGGCGTGACCCTAAAAAGCTGTACGGAAATTTCTGACAGCGCGCGATGGTTTCACGCCAGTTTATCGAGTATTGAGTATGAAGATGGTCCAGATCATGAAAAAGATTTTTACTTTGGAAGTGTTTTGTGGGTGAGAAGAAAATGGGTGAAGGCGAAGGGCCAAGCGCAAACTAGCTCAACAAGTTAGCCGCCCGCAAGCTATTCATAGTATAACCCAAAATATAAAGAGCGACTAATCGCGCCCAAAAATAGTATTACTTCATATCTATCGCCATTTTGATTGTGCGTGATAGATTTAAAAGCTTGATGTCGTCATCCTTTTGATGGTTTCCGGCTGGTTTTTAATTTCTTCCGCTTGGATTTTGCTTATCTGCTGCAATTTTCGAAACATTTCCACTGGCATAACTCGAATACTTTCAGTTTTGAGGGCGTGACCTTTTGCCGTCTTCAAACGCTTTATTCGCTGGCGGATAGCAAAAGATCCAAACGCAAGTAAGAAAGCAGAACACGATAAATAATATGCTCCGTGATATCTCCTCCGTATCGCTTGCCAATCACGTACGAGATTTCTCTCATTTTTGTTTATTCCATTATTTTATTCACTCTAAAGGGTGCTAAGATAAACTAAATTATAATATAAAATTCTCTGAGTCAAACTACTAATTGCTTGCTGCCTAAATCTGATAAAATAGCTATAAAATTTAATAATAGAGTCAAGCATCGCCAGCACTCCGATTTTCAGCGAATTGGATCGCAGCTTATCCTGCTTTATCGCGTGGCGGTTCAGGAAGCGCATCGACTTTGCGTCGAGTGGGCGCGTAGTTAGCTATGTTGAGTTCATATAACGCATACGAAAGAAGCTAAAATTGAAAAAGAATTGGCTGATATCTTTATAACGGCGCTCCAGCCAACTCCACGAGTTGTAAAACTTTTGGAAGAGGCGTAAATTGAAATGCCAAAATGGGTTACCTGGCACTCCGTGCGATCAAAACGCCACGAAAAGCTTCGCCGTAACAGCAAAAGAAGAAGTTGCCGAAGTTAGCTTAAAACCATCACTTTTCATTTCTTTCGAAGGGTGATTTTATGCGAAGTAAAAAGAAAAAGTCAGCCAAATATTTGCTGGCTCATTTCGTTGGGACGACTCGATTTTGATGATGATTTTACCGCCATCGCCATCTTTAGATGTCTTATACTCCAAGATTTAAGTCTTCCTAGAGACATCTATGGCACTTCGGAGAGATCTTTGCAAAACATCTACTCGAAAACCCGTCTCCTTGTCTAATAATTTCTTCTTTACTTTATTTGTAAGTCTCATGTCAAGATATAGCATAGAGCCGACGAAGTGATAAAAGAGAGTAGCGATAGCACTAAAAATTCCTAGACACCCTCCTACGCTTCCTTATAGTAACCGTTATTTTTGATGTGAGAACGTACCTCCAAAATATAGAATATATAAATCGCGTCATCTCAGCATATTCTGTCAATCATCATAAAGCGTTGGGTTTGCTAAAATATTAAAAAGTATAAACGAAACGAGGAGTGTGGGAAGCCATTTTGATAAAATAAAGCAAAAGCTGCTGAAAGGGCAAAACTATCGAAGAAGATGCTGCGTAGTTTTATTCGGCGATTGATCGTGGTAACGGACCAAAAACTTTCTTTCACCAGTAAACGACAACTTATGTTTATTTTACGATGGAAGTTTATGATAAGAGTAGCGGCGTGCAAAAGGTGGCGGCGGCTTTGGGGTGACTGCTTGCGGATACTCGGCGCGTGGCTGGAAACATCAGAGAGATACCTTTTGTTTGTGTAACGCCATTTTACCGTAAGGAAATTAAGCAGTCGATTGAAAATCTTGATCAGAAAAAGAAGAATTTGTTGCTGTCTCGCCCGAGGATTATGGAGTTCGGAATATCTTGATGACGTGGAGATTTATACTGAAAATATGCCGCCAGCTGCTGATTGAATATTTTCCAGAAAATTCTTGGCACGATTTACAGATTTTTGACGATGGGCGAGAGTAACTTTGGTGAGCTTTACGCTGCGACGGCTCGAGCTATCATAGACTCTTATCAAGAAGTTGCGCTTGGTTTTGGCGGTTATAACGCTGAAAATGATCGGGGCTAAAACCAATCGGTAATTCAGTCCACGAAACCGCAACAATTTTTGCGGCGGTGGCACGACTTTCGATGAATGGTTCGCAATGGAATGAACCTTTATGAGGCAGATTGTTTATGTTTCGAAAACACACACTCTATAACAGAACTGTTACCTAGTTCAGGCTGCGGATGCTGACCCCTCTTTGATCAGTTTGAAAGAGTATTCTGCCAAACTATCCAATCTTCGGCGCTGAAAAGCTTGGATTTCGGGACTTTTTCGCGATGGGAGAGACTGAGGCTTATGCTGACAGCATTGAACTCTTCGGAGCTAAAACTGTGTAAGTCGACTCCACGTGCATGTTGTGCCGACCATAAAAATATTAATGGCGATAAGGTTAGACTGTATAGGCTGTTACAGCAAATGGAATAGATTTAAAGACTTGGGTTTGCCAGAAATTTTGCGTAGTTTTGGACAGAAAGAAATTATTGACAAATTTGGTTTGCGGCAGAAAATATAGTCGAATATTCGAAAATTTCAGCAGCAGTAGATTACGTGAACCACGTAAACTCTGACCGAGCTAAACTCAACGAAATCTTTAAAAACGCGGAAAGAATCAGCAATACGGGCGCGCGTGGTTCAAATTCCAGAAGATGCAATATTATTTGATTTCAAGCGGCGATTTGTTGATTAATATAAGCGTCCGTGGATGCCATTTGAAGATGTATCTAAATTAAAGAGAATTCTTCAAGAATCTGGAGCTCATTATATTTGGCCGGAAAGGTTCATCAGGCGCTGAACGCGCAGAATAAATGCTGGGAAGCTTCAAAATCGATCTGATGGTTTTTGCAGAGCGACCATTTTATTCAAGATTATGAGATGAACAGCTTGGGGTTTGCGTTATAACAGGTCTGATAGCGATAATGTGCCGATTGTTGGTTTGAAGCTTGCGGAACTTCCTTTATGAAAGATCTAGCTAACGGAAGCTTTTAATTTCGACAGCAGACGGTGTGTAGCGGATATTCGTCATACGCCTCGCTTCCAGCAAGTTTCTGGAGTTAATTACATCAGGAGGTTTTGGTTATGCTTTATGTCAAATGTGGCGAGCTATTAGAATTGAAGGATTATGCATTATTGGTGCTAGATTCAGCACCAGTTGAGAGCATATCACCAGTAGTGAGGAAACATGATGAAGGACTATCTTGATTTGGTTTTGAAAGTAGAATTATATAAAATAAACCTCTCTGGGTTTATTTTATTGCTCATAAAAGCCTCCTGTACTGTATTTTTACTGCTTAGGAATGTCATATTCGATCATCTCATAATCTTTTAGTTTCTTGTGTCTTATGAACCACTCTTTTGGTTAGGCAGGATTTTTGGAATTTTCTAGTAGAAGTTGCTGGAATGGAGAAAGTCTAAGTTAATTGGCCAAAGATTTTAACTTGGAGATAGTTCAAACTAATTTGATTTTTTTGTCTGTATTGGAAATTGCTATAGATGAAAAGTGGGGTGCTTGGGCATCGGCTTTTGATTGAATTTAGTAGTGCCAGTACCCTGGGCCAGTGGTCACTCCCCAAAATACAACACAATAGTTTTTTTCGTTTAGTGTTTGAAGCTTTTGATAAAATTCTTTAAGGCAGTGTTTGATTTATTAATTCCTTTGAATGTAAGTCTCCAACTTTTAGCCTGAATCACCGCTAGCAATATTTTTAATAGTGGAAAATTATTTAAGAAGTTCCGCTATCAAGGCATATGATTTTGCATAGTTACTAAGTAAACGAAATTCCTTTATTTTAGTAGCTTAGTCTGGCTAAACTTGATCGAAAGCGACTTCACGATATGTATTTGGAATTGTCAATTTTAGAGTGTATTTTTAAATTTAGAAATATCTACGATTTTTAAAACCCAAATTTGGATACAAACTACGTTTCTTTTATACATGCCAAGGATGAATCGCAGTATGGAGTATCCGTTTTAGTAAGTGTTTCAGTTAATGAATGTGCTTGTGGATTACTAGGCAATAATGTGGTATAAGGCACTGAATTTAGGAAGCAGTTCGAGAAACTGCGATGGCTTCGAATCAACACACACGGTGCCGCCGTATTCGGGTAGCAGTGCGCCCAGATGTATTTTTGAGGATTGCGTAAGAATGACCGTTGCCATAGTCATAGAAATTTTAATCTTGACAGGACTGACAAAGCTCACTCATAATGAAGATAATATTTGGACTATTGAAGTTATGGAAAAGCTACATTATGTTTTTGCGCTGGCGATTTTCTTGAATATTTATCAACGATTTTTGATTGCTTTAGAATAGCCACTGGTTTTTTAAAGTAGAATTTTGAAAGGCAAAATTATACTAACTATATCCGTTAGAATCGTAATTGTATTTTGCAGTGTTTGGTAAAGTCAATATTTGAGTTTAGCCAATCAACCTTAACGAAAGTTCCTTGCTGTAGAGCTGGGTTCGGAGGAAAGCAGTATTATTGAAAGCTAGAAGAGTTCAATTAGCCTTTACGATTATGATTTGTGCTAGTAAGCGATATTTTTAGGAAATTATATTGGGGTATTTTTTGATATTCTTATTTAACCAAAAACTTGGACAATGAGGATTGTGATTATTAGTAGATTGTAAGCGTTAAATTCGTTCCAGTTCATCAAGTCTTTGAAATTTACCCGAACTCAAGTAGTAGATCTTTCAGGCAAAACGGCACATTGTATGAATGTGGATTTTTTTCATCATTGATAAAACATAATAATCGAAATTGGTGAATAGAAAATCCGACAGACCAAGCAATACTACCTGCTATCCCAAAAATAAAATAGCGATGATACTCACAATTAACACTATAACCGGCATGGTCGGCATGAAAGGGAAAGCACTATTCCAAACTAAATTGTCGCCAAAAGACATAAAAATGCTCAGCCAGCAGCTATAAGTATTGCGCAATTTTATGATGAATGCTAGATTTTGGTTAGAACGTTTACCAAGAATTTCGCTGCTTTGGGGAAATTTTTGAGGCTAATATTCGCCAAACTCTTTAGGAAGTTGTTTTGGTGTTTTAGATACTTTTTTATTTATTTTTAACAGATTGAATTTATTGTAACAATTTTTTCATACTTTTATTTTATCATTTTCGGTTTTTAAGCCAACTTAAGCACAGCGGTTTATAATTAAATGTGATTCGAAATAGAAGTCGAATCCAAAGGAGGAAGATGAAAATCTATCTCCAAGTAAACAAGGTTAAAGATTTGAAAAGAAAATCTTGGAAGAGTTAGAGCATGAGCAAAATGCTAGAGCTTGAGTTGCGATGGCGATGTTAAAGAGATTTATTGCGCCAAATGATATTTTTGTGCGAATTACGCGCATGAAGCGAGCTAAATGATAAGAGACTCAGCTGCATAACGCTGAGATTTTACCGAAGAAAATAAGGAGTTCGCACCGGAGTGACGATTGGGTCGGTGGAGCTGGGCTGGACCGAGCTAAGGCAAGACATGGAAATCAATTAGAAGGAAGTTAACCACAGGGAAATTTCATGGATTCGCCTGGTAAGGTGCCACGGGCGCGAAAATTAAAAACAAGAAGTTAGCTGGATAGCTGGCTCAAAAACGTGATGTGAGCGCCCAGTTGGTGCGAATTTAATATCTGTAAATAGATAATCTAAAACAGCTCAAGAGTGGCTGTTTTTATAGGTTTTATGATATTTTAACTATGATAAAATAGGAATTTGCGAAATAATCCATTAATCGCAATTATTTTGTTGGTGGCATCAGCAAAATTCGTAATTCAAAAAAATCACAATGGCGTGATCGAAATAGTACAATTTAATTAAATAGATTTAGTTGAACTGAATAAAAGCTTAAATCAACTAGTTTTGTAATTAACATGTACCACGTTTTAATGAAAAACATGAAAAGCTTGATATTAATTTCAACTGCAAATTCATCGAGTGTTATGCCAAGGAAAGTCTGAAAATAATGAGGAGGTTTGAAACGTTTGACTGTTTCTGACGAACTAATAATCGCTATAACGGTGGCAGGAGAACTTAAACACTTCCAAATGTTCTCAAAATCCTAAACAGCGAGGTGTTTAAGAGTTCTATCTAGGATGTTCTGAGAATATCTCCCGCCCAATGCTTTCAATTGCAGCATAAGTTTAGAAACGGTGAAGGTTGATGCGGCTATTTTTTGGAAAAAGGAAAGAGATTTTGCCCGTTGATAGTAAATTTAGTTTATAGAGAAACTATAATCGAATGATTGAATCAAAGTAAAGGAGCAAATAGCTATGAAGAAAGTTCGTAGGATTTGAAAGCTGAATTGATGAAACTGCAAAATATATTCGCCTCTGCTGAGAAGCCATTTGCGGATTTTTGCCTTCTTTTGTATGGTCTCGAGTGAAAGTCTTCATTGCGATATGCTGGTTAAGAGTTGGTTCTGGCAGTTTGAGCGCGATTTAGTTGAGAGGCCTGCTGATAAAACGAGTTATGGTAGTTAGTCCAACCAGTCGTGGCGGCGACCCCAGATCGCATTGCAAGGACAAGTTCTGCTCCAAATTTATAGCCACAGCAAAGAACCAAACGAGTTTGTCAACTTTCGACGCATATATTTCTAAATATGAGGAACTGATGTCTGCTTGGCAAATCATTTGGCGCTATAGTTTAACCATTTTAATTCTGCACACTTTAGAACTTGGGCAAATTGATAAAGACGGTTCGGATTGCTGGTAAGATTCTCGTTGGGGTAATCGTAGAAGCCGTTGATGTTTCCTTTTTCAGACAGATTTTCACACGATTAATCTGGGTGTCTCTTTGACCATCGAGACTTTATTTTACGACATAGATTATTTTTCGCCATTTTTGCAGCAGCAGACAAACCAAAGCCGGTAATTCCGTCAAGTAGAAGCTCCGCCGAGTATTGTGCTGTACCTGCCCGTAGCGTGTATTGTCCTTCAACGGCAAAAGCCTGAATCACGGCACAGCTAACAGCCGGATTAAAGACTGATGAAAGCTGGATTACCGTTGCAGCAAATCCAGCAATAACAAAGCGTTATTTAATCCGCCGCCACACCCAACACCCAACGGCTGTTGAATTGTGCTGTCAAAGTGACCAGTTACAGAAAGCAAAAATCATTGAGCCAACAAATTAAAGCCATAGCACAGCAAAATTCCTCTTGCCTTCTGGACATTTTTAGAACAGCTGCAGCAGTAGGTTCTTGTCCGCTCTGAGAAAAGAAATAGTTGATCAATACGAATGCAAAGCGCCATTGTCTTAGGACGGAGAGATATTGGAGGTCATAACGCTCGACAGTGACCACCCGGCGGGCTGCTCCGCCTGCAGTAATATGGGTTTGCTTTTGAGCGCCAGAAGCCTGATAATTGCAAAACTATAAACGCCAGAAACTAAACCACTTAAAAAGAATATTACCTAATAAGGTGATGGTTACCGTAAGTTGTTAGTGTACTATTATCGCTGAAGTAAGAATGCGTCCTCAATAAATTCAGCAACAGCAGCAAGGGATTTTGCCGAGTTAATCGTGACGAGCAAATGCTTTCGTCGGCCTTTGCCTGGACAACTTTAACGGCAGTTTCGGCTTTTGAACTGGTCTTTACGACTGTATTTTCAGTCTTTGGCAGCATTTTTTGTATCGGCTTTTTTTGCCATTATCTCTTTAGATTATACTTTTTAATTTTAGCATTAAACTGGCTAGTTTTCAATTTAGACGCCAGGTAAGTGTTGTTACAGGGCTTTATATGTTGGGAACAAGATGATGAAAGAACGGAGTTGCAGCAGAGAATTGCGGCGCAGAAATTGTGAAAAACAAAAACGCAATTCTAGAGAATGGCGAAATAGAACCACCTAGTAGAAATAGTCTGACGATAATTCAAAATATTTAGAGGGTACTAAAGAGCCAACCGGTTTGGCGTTTAAGGGTTGGCTAACCGTGGCATAATTGTGATCGGTTATTTATTTGGTTGGAAAGCCTGAGTGGGTTTGACGGGGGTAGTGTGTGCTAAATTAAGCCATTGAGGGTTGGGAATACGGATTTTTAAAGAATATCACATCAAAAAAAGAATTGAATCTATAGGCGCTGTGTGGTACTGCGGTATTGAGTGCGGATAGATGACGGTGTTATAGTTTATCGATCCTAGTGGCACCAGCAGTGAATTATAAATTTAGCTGCAGAGCGAATGATCGGATGGATTAAGGGTGATGCAACTGCCATAGCAAGGCTTGATTCAGTTTTTGGTTTTACAGACAAAGATGGCAGGATCTGATCGTCGACAACCGATCCAAAGAGAGCTATTTAGTTTCGAGAGCTTTACAAGTAGTGGATTATTTTAAAGACGCAAAGCGGGAGAGGCACAATTCTTTTGACAACTAATCCAGCGACAGCTGAGAAAACTGACTACTAAGTTATTCTCGTGATATATCTAGGAGGCAGAAACTGAGAACGGGCAGGAGTTCATTCGACCGCTAGTCACGAAAATGAGAACCTGTATTAGTATTGATACCTTGGCTAGCTTTTAACCTCATACTGCTATGATTGATGATCGTACGGATTATTTACAAAAGGCTCAAGGAAAGACTCTGTATTTAGGGCTGGCTTGAGATTTGTTGGATATCAAAGGCAGAAGATGGACGGAGAAGAACGAGCCTGTAGTTTTAGATGCCATATCTTTCTGCCCGGGATATTTGGGAGAAGTAAACTGCAAAAGCTGAAGATAAGAATTTAGAGTATATGTTTTATGCCTGATCAAAAAAGGCAGTGAGAGAACGTTAGCGCCCGTTTATCATGTATTTATGCTGATAGGGATCATTTTTTTCATGGAAGTTTTAGACAATTTATTTGAAAATGCTATAAAATATACGCCTCTGGCAGGTAATTAGAATGTTAGCGAGATACGAGAACAAAATAACTTCTGTGGAGGACTCTGGTATTGTATTCCGCAGAGGATATTCCACATTCCTTTTCAGAATTTTATCGTTGATAATTCTGAACCGAAATTGGGGAAACTGGGTCTTATTTAATGCAAATTAGTTGAAGGTCTTGGAGGCAAATTAATTAGAGAGTGAGTATAAAAGTAACTAATTTTTACCGTTCATACTTAGATAGATCGTGTAAGGTTGAAATTAAAAAGAAGAAAGGGCCACTGCTAGCGATAATACAAAGCAAGATAACAAAGAAATATAACACACATCAAGGAGGCTCAACGAACATTATTCAGGGTGATCCTAAGGAAGCATTTCATCCTGTAGATAATCCCTCTTGATTCATGCACTGCAATATTCTCCAAAAAAGAAGTTAATCATCAACCACAAATTACAAGAAGCCTGATACTAACACTAACCACCTGTATAGTTTGTATGTAAGCTATTCTCAAGAACACCCTACCGAACTACCTCCTACAACGAGCCTAAGTTTAGGTATAAATAACGAAAACATTAAGACTAGTCAAATACCTACACTATCCGAAATTGAAAGAATGCGTGAAGAATATGTTCGTAAAATGTGCTAGCTGAGAGTAGAAATAAAATACAGCTTTTGGGATTTTAATAAAAGTAATATATATAATAGGAGTAATATGACAAAGATTTTATTAGTAGAAGACGACAAAAGTTTACGCGAAATTTATGGAGTTCGTCTGCTCGCAGAGGTTAAGTGATATTGTTTCGGCTGGCGATGGCGAAGAGGCTCTTGATGGCTATTAAAGAACGCCCTAATCTAATTGTTTCTGACGTTATGACGCTTTCCAAAATTGCATGACATGTTAGATATTTTGCGGTCAACTACAGAGACCTGAGGTATTAAAGTAATTATGATGACAGCACTTTGAGCGAAGATCAAATAGAACGGGGTAACAACTTGCGCTGACCGCGTTATCAGTTAAGTCTCAGGTTGGTACTGAGGATGCTGTAAGAACTGTCTGCGAGGTTCCTCGCCATGGCACCTAACTCGAGCAGCGTAATGCAGATAAACAAGGATCACAAATGCCTGCATATCATGAGCAAGCTACAATCGTATAATGCAACTTCAGGAGTTGTGCAACCTGCTACGCAACCAACATTCATCAGAATGACGGAGCTCATCTTCAGCACCTGCTCAAATAGGATTATTATTGTCTAGTCAGTAGGTAATAATGGTCGCTGAGTTCCTAAGCACAACCTACAGCCCTTTTTCGACCTCCCCGATAGACCAGCTGCTTGGGAGCGAGTAATTCAGCCGCCAGTCCAAACTTAGAAAGTGAAATGAAAGAAGCCTGACCTGAAGTGAACCCCTAATAGCGTGTTGGAGGTTTTCAACTGTCGGTTGATATTCTGCAGATCTAAACCAATGTCTATTGCTCAATCTCAGCCCCCAGTCTGCTTCTCCTGTTTTGGAGTGAATATAGAGCCCAAATCCTCAAACCACTGGAAGACGCGACGATGCCAAAACGCCCAGGTGCAAAGGTTAATCCAGCGGCGATCACCCAATCACAAGTGGTCAATCACAGCCCCAAATGCCCAGCCTCTACAGTATCTCGGAGCCGATGTTGCGACCTCTAGGCAAATTCCCCAGTTGGTCCTCGGGTTTTGGAGCCCAGTAAATGCTGGAGTCCGCTCAAAATAAAGAAAGTATGAGTGGGGAGCGTTTAAATAAGCTTTGGCTCTCTCTTCAGCTTGGCGTTTCCCAGGCCAGGCTGATGATCTGACATTTCTGTAAACAAGCAAACGGAGACCGCAAAACCTACAGCGCCAGGTTTTTAAGGCTGACAGTTCATATTAGCGATAAAATAACTTGTCTGTAAGAAAACTATTTCATTGGCCAATAAAACTCGAGGTTAGGTTTGTTCACGCAAGAGGCAATAATGAGACAATTTATTCATTTTTGCCTAAAAAAATATCATAGTTCAAACCTGTGGGTCGTCTTGATAAAGACTCAAGTGGATTAATTTTACTACTAATGATGGTGATTTTGCTTCCAAATGACTCATCCAAAATTTTGGAAAATTAAGGAGTATCTAGCAAACTAACGCGCCATTGAACCGCTTCATCAAAGGTATTGATTGCTGATTTTGGTGTCAATTTACCGGATGGTAACTTCGCTGGTCTTGGATGACTTGATGATTCGCGGAAATTTTAAGGGTTTTGCGAGGAAGGACGAAATCGACAAATTTGTTTGACTATATTTGGGCTATACTGCTACAGTTCACTGCAATTGCTTTTTGGTATTTATAGATTGCCTAATGAGATGTGAAGGTGATTCTTTGAAGAAAGAAAAAGAGTTTGATTAAAGACTATTAAATATATATCCTCCTTAACTATGGGAAGAGAGTTTCAACCGACAGAAAAACTTCATTTAAGAGATGTAGAAGAGTCTTCTAATATCTCACAGAATAGCTCATTCTGTTTCGCCATTACCGACCACCTTTTCTCGACTGTTCGAACCGCTGCTACACAAAGCTTCCAGTAATCAGATTATCGCGTTTAGATTTATGATCTGTTTTTTCTAATAGCGACATTAACCCATAAAGAGTCTATCCTACTACACAACCCCATTATCCAAGAAAGAATCCAACCAATCGAGGTTATCAACGACTTTTTCGTGTCGCTTTATTACGATATCTTTTTCATAGATGTATTGCGGATTTTATCAATCTCGCGAGTTTCCCCTTGCACATTAGCCAGTTCGCCGTTCTTCAAGGAGAATTTTGCTTATGCAAAGAGTCTTGCTATATGCTTAATAAGAGTTAAATAAAAGATTCAATTTCAAAGATTTTAACATTTAACACATTTTCTATAAGATGCAAACATGTGCTTAAGGCTGAAGGTAGTCCCTTAATTCAGTATACTTATTTAATTATGTCTAAAAATCTCCTCAAAGTTGCACCCACATTGTAGTGTTGGAATCTTCGCTTTTGACCGAATGACTGTGCCCAGCAAGCTGTTGTTGTGATGAGAAGCCAACAACGCGCGACAGCCTTCCAAAAGTTACTTATAAAAAACAGGCTTTTGGCTGATTGATAGCTGGCTTAAAAGACCCCAATGAGTTTGAAGACAATCCAAGAACAAATCCGACGCAGTTGATGCCAGTGAATTAATTTTAGAGTTCTGATAGCACGAAGCCTTTTTCGAACGAAGATCGTTTGATTGCAAAAAGGCTTGAAATCTGAAAGCTAGTAATTTTAGTTTGGAATAAACTGATCTAAAAGGAATTACTGAATGAAGAATTCTTGCGGTTTGGTATTAAACCAATTATTCGAACTTGCCGAACATAATGCTGGTGTTGAGGATCTTTAAGTGAAATCGAAAAAAAATTCCAAAAGAAGAAAAATACGATGATGTAATTCGTAGCTTTGCTGAATGCCCAATGCTGGAAAACTTATCTTTCAATACAATGGCAGGTAAACAGGCGATTATCGTAAATGCTGGAACAACACAAGATACCAAATAAAACGCAAATCTGTTTTAATGAAAACTATCGAAATTATCGACACAGCTGGACAAGGAAACCCGGCAAGCAAGAAGTTGGAATTGAGAAATTTAGTGTGTTTTGAACTTAAAATGCGATTGATCAGCTGATATTTGTTTTACTTTTAATGGACGCAACGAATCCTATCAGCTAGATCAACGAATTACAATAGTTTAATTAATGATGCCGGAAAGGGATGATTATCGTAGTTTCGAAATGATAGTTGAAGGAAAGATGCCTTCACCGCGACGCTTTGGCGCCACGAATCGCATATTACTCAAATTTACTCCTTAGCTCCGTTAATTTACGAGTTCTAAACTGGTCAAAATGTAACCAAAATTATGATTTGATTTAAAGGTTCACCGTAACTGCGCAAGACAAGCAAAACTTCAATCTTAAACCAGCTTTTCAAAAGCAAATCAAGCCCATCCGCCAGTGGTTTGAAAATACTCATCCAAAATTGCGCCACATCTCACAAAAGCGACAGTAATCCACCTTGGCTGATTATTCACGGCTCAAATCTAAAATTTGTTCACTGGAGCTATAACGATATTTGAGTGCCTAATTCGCGAGAATTTTCGATTATTCTAAGTACGCTGATTAAGTTTCTTCAGAGATGAAAGCAATCAAAGAAAACTGCAAGAATTTCAGCCGGCAAAAAGTAGTCAACAAAACCTGCGCGCCTAAAAGCAATCTGACACAAAATAAATTAAACGTAAACGCGAGATGAACGGGATTAGAAAGGTATAGATTCCGAAAAAAATAATGAGAAAGTTATATTACTGTAATTTTCCAGCGTAGTACCAGGTACGCGCCACAATGTTTGCTTTTGAACGGTAGATTTTAGCAAAAAGTTTAATGCAAATTTCAAGAAAAGCCAAGCAAAATTTAAAGCTTTTATTATGAGATTTACTTTTTGGTGAAAGGTTTTGCCTGTTAAACTAAATAACTTTCTATAACGAAACGGGTTTTTCATGCGTGCAATTTGTGATTTTATAAAATTGATTTTCAAAAGATTTTTGGCTATTCACGATGATTTAGATCTGATCGGTACGGTTCGTGTTCGTAAATATTATGGAAGCTCGGTGGGTAATAATGGATTAAAACTTCTTGATCTCGGTTTTGCGTAAGATTTCCCAAGAATCAAGATGATTGGTAGCTAATGAATTTCACCACGAATTGGAGCAGTTAATTTTGTACTAGAGAAATTTTCGAAGACTGAAAGGATGCAGCTATCGCATATTTTTGAAGTTTGGCAAGATTTACAGGAAAATTCGCAAAAGATAAACTAGAGAACTGTAAAGTTTCAAAAATAGTGATATAATAGATTTTAGATAATTTAAGACAGAAAAGGTAAAAATGATCATTTTTGCCCAGCGGGTGCCAAAAAGTGTTCAAGGTAAATTTATTGGTCGCACGAGTAAATGATTGCCAGTTTGGTGCGGGCCAGCTTATGCATGATAGCAAGATCCCGAACTTTAAGTAGATGAGGCAGGAAAGTTAGTTGACCCAGAAAATTGTTAATCGTTGGTGAGAAGCCTTAATCGCGCAAATAGCAAAAACGTTAAAATGTCATTTTGATGGCTCCACGCCAGCGCTTGTCGCAGGCGAAAACAAAGCCAACTGAAAATAAGCAAAATCATGGTCGAAATGTTGATCTGGTGATCGTTTTGTAGTTCCGCAGGAATTAATGCGCCATTTGAAATTCGGTGGCCGACTGATGAGACGCCAGAAGTTATTGATGAACGACTTCAATCATCGCCAAGAAATGTACCCAGTTTTAAATTATTTTAATGAAAATGGCGTAAAATTGCTCACATTGATGGAACTGGTACGGTTGGCAAGTTCATGACCGAATCATGGAGGAAATTGAATCAAAGCAGAAATTTAATTATTGAAATAGAAACTGAAGCGCAAATTCAAGCAATGCGTGAAGGTGGCATTCTGCGCGAATTTTGGTGAGCGATCAGAATTTGTGGCCTGGCATGACTGGTCTTGAGGTTGATGAATTTGCCTTTAAAAAAATTAAACAATATGGCGCGCGAAGTTTGGCTTTACGAACGCCAGAGTAAATTTTCCGGTGAAGCGAATCTCTAATAATGATTGTATTGTTCATGGGGCACCAAGGACTCCTTTAAAAAGGGGATGCGGTTTCTTTGATAATATGGTGATTGAAATATAAAGGTATGATGACAGATTCGTGTGTCACGACGGTAGTTGGCGAGAACCAAAGGCGCGTTAAATTTCTATTAAACGAAACTCAAAAAGCTCTCTGCAGGAATCTCGGTGGTTAAACCTGGTGTAAAACGCGATATTGGTTACGCCGTTGAAAATCACTATGTGCTGTTTGGCAATATCCGAGAATTAGCTGGCTGTATCGGTAAGACAATGCACGAAAATCAGAAGTCCCGAATCAGCTGCTGTGTACTGCTGGAGAAACTTTTTATGAAGGTATACTTTTGTATTGAGCCTATGGTCACTCTTGTGGCTGGAAGTTGATTTTGATGAAACAGACAATGGTTGGGATGTTTGACTCATGATGGATCTTATTGGATGTCATTGAACATACAGTTTTAGACTAAGGACGGCGTTAAATTTGACAATGTGAATAGCGTCTAATGCGTGTTAATCATACCTACAAGTCTGGAAGCAATTTAACCGTTGTGATTTTACTTAATTTATTTTTGTCGGTATCTGATATGTGGTACTGTCATAATCAAAATTATTCTCAGCGATGCACTTCATGATTTAGGTGATGTTTTATTGTTATCAACTTCATTGATTATGGATAAGATATCCCAAAGAAAGCCAACCCTCAAATATTCTTAACAGGTTTTCGTAGGCTTGTTGTATCTAAAGACGGAATTTGTCGTTCTGCTGGCCTGTGGCAAATTGCCATAGTTTATTGATTATGCCTTGCGCATATAACTCATATTTTGAGATAACAGTTTTCACTCACTGGCTGGAGGATTTATTGGGTTGGGTTTGAGCTTTTAACTGCGTAGTAATTGGATTCACCGGTGTACATCAGCTTGACATCAGAGTGTGTCTGCTTTGATTTTAATGATTGTGGTTTGGAAATGCCTCGTAGGAAAATATTTGGCAATAGTTGGTGTTTTTGCTTCAAGCGGCTCCCGATGAAAAAGATCTAAAAACTATAAAAATAGAAATTATGGAAATTTCGCGAAGTAAAAAGAAAATTGATAGTGTCCATTTTGTGAGTCTTGATGGAGAATTGGTAATGTACAGCGAGGCTTTTTGTTGATAGATCGAGTGATCTAGTAAGATCCGGCGGTGGTTTACTAGAGACCAATGGATTCAATTGTTGATTCTACGCTTGACTAATTGGAAAAATAAAATTGATACATTCTGCTAGCGTGTTACAGATTATAAATAAAAGTTTGAAGAAATCGACTCTTACTGTGTGTGGTAAAATTATAAGCAGTTATGGAAACAAATTCAGCAACAGATTGAGATATGAACTTTTGGGGAGCTTCGACGCTTGAAAACCGAGCCGATATTTTGAAATCGCTAAAGAATTAAAAGAACTGTATAAAATTATTTCAACTCTGCCAAATGAGCAAAGGTGAATTTGGTGCAAAGGTGAATGATTTATGAAATTCAGGCTAAAGCCTCGACTTGAAGAAAGAGGAACATGGAGTTGAAGAGATTGATATCTCGGCGCCTTTTGCGGAAAAGCTCGCGTGATGAATTTCTCGAAAACCGCAACTTTTGAGTGCAAAATGAAACGTTCCAACACCGCTCCAAGAGCTTGAGTGAGTGATATTTATACACGAATGGGTTTTGAAGCAGTAGAATCTCCTTGAATCAGATAATGATTGGAATATGTTTGCGCGTTAAATTTCTGATAAACCATCCAGCACGAGAGATGGCCACGAGCCTTTTCGAACTGAAGAAAGACTTTATGAGCCCACCAGCCCATACTTCCAGCAATGAAAACACGTGTTTTTGAGACATGAGCAGCAGCTTAAGCAGAGGGTCAAAGTGCGCATGTTTCTGGTGATGCAGTGGGAATGAAGATTTGAGACGCTACGCATGAGCATACTTTTTGATCAATGCGAGGGCGTTTTTGTCGAGTAAAACTGCGAAACTTAGCACGAAAATGCTCGGTACACTTCACGCTTTTTCGAAGAATATTATGGTCCAAAACTAGAAATTCGCACTCAGCGGGCTATATTTCTCCGTTTACTGAGCCAAGTCTTGAGTTTTTAATTGAGAAACCTGAGGCGCGTGGTGGCAAAAGGTGCTGTTGAAATGCTTGGTTGCGGAAATGATTCATCCAAATGTTCTGAGCCAAGCGGAATTGATAGCATATCATGTGGTCTGCTGGGTGGTGGAATTGGGCCGCCTCGTAATGCTTAAATGTGGAATTTCGGATATTCGTTATTTTGATAGCGCAGTTAGGAATAAAGGAGTTTTAAATGAAGAGAAGGCTAATATTGTTGCATGGGTGAAGTTCTAAATTTCGAAAAACTGGAAGCAGTTAGATAGGCCTTCGCCAAGCAATGCGTCATTCGTTCATGGCTGTCTAAGCAGCTGATGGTTAGAGAATTCATCCTATTATGGCTGAAATGCCTAATTTCTTACGCGCACCTGCTATGAAATTTGGAAAGAGGAGCTTGAAAGATTTGAATTGGAGAGAGACTATTTTGGTTGGCTGGTCTGTGGTGGTGGATTTTTACTTAGATATGTTGAGCGGAAAATGAGCATTCGAGGTTAGAAAACGTTTGCTCTCACCGTGGATCGACTTTTGATAAATGATAAAGACAGATGTGGAATTTGATGAATCGTTCTTCGATTTTAATCTTGGTGGAGAATATTTATGAAAGAGTCTTGGAAGATATAATTTTTACTAGAAGCTGAAAGATGAGAAGTTAAAGAGGGTACTTTGCAGTGTCGATCGAAAAATAAATCAGAAAATTGAAAAATATTAATTATATAGTAGAAGGGTCGGTCGACATGAAAGAAAATCAACCACTGTGGTTTAGAAGAAATTTTGAGGAGTGATAAAATGATAATTTCAGTAAATTGGCTTAAAAATTTGTTCCAGACGTGCCGAGATATTGGCGAGCTTTCGAGTGATTGATTGGTGAGGTGGTTGAAATTGAAAGTATGGAAAATTTGGGCGAAGGAAAATATAAAAGAGTGTAATTATTGCTAAGGTTGCTCTGCGCAAAAGTTGAAAGAATCTGATCACCTAAATCTATGTAAGATTGATGGCGGCGTTGAGGGTACATTGCTCGCGATGAAGATGGGCTTATTCAGAAGTAGTTTGCGGTGCATCAAATGTGCGAGCACGCATTTGTGACTTGGCTATCCGCCGGAGCCAGCGTGCCAGAAACTTTTGGTGGTGAAAACTAAGTAAGCAGCGCACGAAAACTGATGGAATGTAGGAGTAATCGGAATGATTGCAAACGCCGCATGAGCTTTGGCTTTGAGGCGAAGAACATGATGGTATGTGAGAATTTCACCAGAGGTTTTCGAAAACGTATCAAGCAGGTGATCTTTTGTGAAAACGAATTAAATGATTTTTGCTCGAAGTTGAAAATAAAAGCCTAACCCATCGCCCAGATTGTTTTTGGAATTATCGCCGGCTCGTGAAGTTGGTGGGGATTTGAGCCAAAATTTAAAAATCCGGATTGGTATTTTGAGCGAGAGAATCAATCATCCAAAGTCACGCAAATATTGGGTAGAAATTAAAAATTTGGATTTGTGAAATATTCGGCAGTAATTTTGGATGCTTCAAAATTTTGAAAGATTCAACTCTGACAGTTGAAAACTTATCTTAGCCTTCCAGGAATGACCAATTGATGCAATTATAGATTTAGCGAATGAGCTTTATGCTTGAATCTGCCCATTGCCTACACTTTGATTTGACAACCATAGCTATGTGCCAAATATGGTGAAATAAGAATTAACTGTTCGCAAAGCTTTCCAGACGCAAAGAATTGGAACTTTTGGATGGTAAAAATCTTAATGAGGAAAATGATGTCGGGATTAAACAGGCAAAATGCAGAAGTTGCTGCTGCTTTAGCTAGCGATGGGCGTAAATCGACTGCGATTGGACGGAAACATGACACGGATTTTATAGGAGAGCGCTACTTTTAATTTTATAATTACGTAACACTAGATGCGCTGCGAATTTTTTTCAGAAGCGATTACGCGATTTACGAAAGGTCAGCCAGCTGGTGCAGTTTTGCCAGTTTTAGATGGAACTTATCGCCTGTTTTGAAAAATGGTGGTGAGAAATTTGCAACCGTATCTATAAAGTGAATCTGTAATTTTGAAAGAAGCCCAATTTCTGTAAATTGTGCAACAGTTCTCGGAAAAGATTTTTCTACAAGAAATTACTCAAACTTGAGAATGTTGGGCTTTGAAAGCTTGGTTGTGATAAATTGTCTGTTTTGTGACTGATATCATATCGAAGAAGATCTAATTGAAGAAATTGGTCAACATGAATGGTGGATATGATGAAATTCCACTTCAATTATTAATACGAACTTTTTAGAGCTGCATTGGCGGATTGATTTGGCTCAAAACAGATTCTGTGAATGAAGCTGCAAGTGGCGCCAATGAAGTTTTGACGTATAGTTTGCATGATTTGATTGGTGTCGGCAGAACTGCAAATTCATACAAGATCGCTAATCTGATCTCACCAGATTTGCAATTTTACTGACAGACAATTTTACTGAGTTTACATGAGTTAATCAAAATATCCGTGCCGGTTTTGATGAATTTTGATTTCGAGATTAATAAAACGACACATACAACCGCCAGGGTTTGAATGATGAAATGTACCGAATGAATCGCAACGTATGGCATTTGTGGTTTATGCCAACAAAAGGCGAGGGCGCGTTTTATGAAGTGAAAAATGCTAATTTTATATATTTAGTAAGCTTGTGCCTTAAAAGTTTTGAAAATTTAATATAGATTGGCCCTCTGCAACTCAGTTTGAACCTAAGCAGCTGCAATTTTGACTTTTGAAGAGGTGGATCCAAGCAGCTTTTAGCGCTATTATGTTCTAAAATCAGTTCAGAAAAATTTGAAGTTGCCAGAAAACTCTGCTGATTTGAGATTGATCTAGAAAAGTTATTATACTATTAATAATAAAAAAAAAAAAATCTTGCGCAGAATATCTAAATTTTATGTTGAGCGCGATATTAGTTTGCGTGTTTATGAGGATTAGCGTTTCCAGTAGATTGAAACTTTGTACGAAAAAATGCGCCAACTTTGTAAAATGAAAATGCCAAACTTTTATGATGAGATTTTAGTAGAAGACACCATAGACATTTATAGGGTTGATGAAGAAACAAAAATGTTGCTTTGCGCTTTAAGATTACACCTTTAATAAGACTTAAGCGGCGATGAAATTCAGCAAATTATAAAATAAATTGGAGCAAGAAGCTGGTAAAAACTAAATGCAGAAATAATCTAAGGAGGAAATGTCAGAAAAAACTTTACAAACTGGAACTAGCTGGAGGACAGAGGATTGCTATCTGGACACCTTATTTTAACGGCTGTTGACTGCAGCTCTACGTTTGCAGTCTTAATAATAAAATGAAAAACTGATGCTAAAGTTCAGCAAGATAGAATAGCTAAATATCAAAAGCTTATAAAGAATACTGGGTTAAATTAGCGCAAGGAAAAGAACTATCGGCAAAATACTACGCGACTCTTTCAAAGACATGAAATATCCAAGATTAATGCTTCCGGCGTGAAAGAATTAAAACCACCGATCTAAAGGCTGGTGATGGGTGAGGGGATTGGGCAAGAAGAGGCGGCATACTATATCGGCTGGAAGCCGGATGGTACAGTTTTTGACGAAGCTAGAAGGTGCTTTTAAAATCTTCAGATTTCTAAAGGCAGTAAGATGATTGATGTTGATGAAGGTTTAAAGGTGTGAAAATTGGTGTATAGAATTACAATTCTTCGGATAAGGCTTATGGTGCTACTGAAGTACAGTTGATAACTCCAAACTATTCCTCCAGATACTATTAAAGTTTATAGTTATATTATCCCGGCATCAGAAGTAAAAGATATTGATTATCCATAGATTATACTAAATTTTAGGAGTGGTATGATAGATTTAGTTATTGTTGGTAAAGGGTCTGTTCTGCCTTTTCAGAAGGCGATTTATGTCGAGATGGTTTAAGTGTTAGGTTTTGAGAAAGAAGTATCGGTGAATATTTAACTCAGAACTTGTTGAGAATTATCCCATTTTGAAGACAGGTATTTCTGGGATTGATTCAACGAAAATGAGAGAATGTTGAAAAAATTTGTGCTATAGTTGATTATGGAGAGTTATGGAAATTCGGGATCTAGGATAGAGTTAGTATGAATAATGACGGAGATCATCTTGAGGCGCGCATAGTTCTTTTAGCGGTTTGCAATTTATCGTAAACTTGGATTGTCTCGTGAGGATGAATTTATTGTCGTGGAATTCACTTTTTGTGCTACTTGATGGAGAGCGTTTTATGCTGGGAAAGAAGTGATTACAGTTATGGCGTGAAATGCGGTCAACAGGCTTTGTTTTTGGAGTAGATTCAAAGTCAAAAGTCAAAATGCTTGTCAGAACTGATATAAAGCCCAGGATATTTTATAAAACGGTTGCAAAAAGTGGTTGATGAAGAAAAATCGAGAGATATTTTAGTACCGAGATTATGAACTTTTTGATTGAGGAATCTAATTAGTGATAGAATAATTGGCGTAAAGCTTGTCAGTGTCTTGATGACAACACTGAATTTATTATTCAGCAGCGGCAATTTTTGAGTTTATTGGCCTGATCCGCAAACGTTTTGAGGGTTCCGTAAACCAAATCAACGCGAGATTGTTGTTGGATGATAACTATACTATTAAAGAATATTTTGGCAAGCGGAGATGCTATAGAGAATGCAGAGCGCCAACGTTAGTTATAGCGGCAGTGCGGGATAAAAGGTAGCGATTGAAATTTCTAAAACATTACATAGAGATTAGCGTTATTAAGATAAATATGTATATTATTTTGGTTATGTATGAGCAAAAAAATTACCAAAAACCTGATGATTATCCTAAAAACTTTCTTTAACTATATGCGTACAGGCTCTTGCTGGTAGTTGTTCTAGTTTTGTTATTCAGGATATTAATTCTACAAGCGAAACAGTCCAGATTGGCTTGGTTCAATTTGGTTTCAAACATAAGTGCTGGCGCTACTGTTGAATTGCAAAAACTTTGAACGAAAAATTACTACTAAATCTCAAGTCATCCTGCGAATATGAATTTAAGATTTGGCGCGAAGGCATGGAGATCGGTATAGAAGACCCTGTAAGGGCGGGTGATTCTATGGCTACAAATTATGGCATGATTAATACTGAAAGAGAAAAAAAAGTTCAACTATTTTTAATATCGAAATGTGAAAGTTGTTAAATATTCAAATATAATAAAAAGGTATTAATTATTGGTGAAGATCCTGTGGTATGGCTAAATTTCGATTGTCGAATTTGAGAATTCCAAAGATTTCTGAAGTTAGTCTCTGAAAAACTTTTAATAGAAATTATGATGGAGAGAAATATTATGAAAATTCAGTTATTAACTATTGAAAATCTAAGCGAAAAACGCTACTCGAGCAATTTTTAAGATGGAAAAAGGATGATTCTCAGAAATGATTTGGGTTGATTTTAATGATAACCTAATCGGTGAATTTAAAATGGATATAATTTTAGTCTTTAATTTTCAAGATATTGTCGTTAATGAGATTATTCTCTAACGTATGTTTTATCCGAAAAGCACCAGAGTTGGATTTTGATAGGATGACTATATCTGCTAATTCTATTGAATGATAATAGATTTTGAAATTATAATGATAACGTATTGTCTTTACTCGGCAGAGAAAGAAGAGTATTCTCTGTTGGTATTTTGAGAAGGGAAAGCAGTCTGTAATTTTATCAAAAGATAATAGTTCTTTGCCGAAAATTGCCATTAGTAGATATTATAACGAAAACTGTTCATATACTTTAGCTAATAAAAAGCTCCAAAGGATCTGATTGGGTAGGGACAATAAACCCAAGCTTGTTAAAAGGTAGAGTTTGATTTGAGCCAACTGGTATTAATTTAAACCAAGAAGGCCGAATATTAGTGCTGAATGATAAAACGGGCTACTTACGATATTAGAGACTAATAGTAAGTATGAGCTATGACTTTTCTTGCTTGATAATTTCATTCTATAATTTTAAAATGACAAGATTACCTTTTGCGTGATTTTGATGATTCTAATATTCATAGTGTTCTAGAATGCTCTCATGATTTTGGCGCTACATATCAAGAGACGAGAAAAATTTATTCATGGTTTTAGACAGAAAAAGATGGTAAATTTGGACCAAAAGATTAAAAAATGATTTTACAGATTACTATATACTATAAGCAAACAATTGAGAGTATTGAAATATTATAAATAAAGAATAATCAAGGAGGAAAACTATGTTCGAACAAGTAAAACTAAATTATGATTTTAGTGCTTAGAGCCCATGATACACTAACCATGAAGACTCATTATGAGAAGCACACGCAACTTACACTAAGAATTTTAATACGTAGAGAAGTCTGGCCTCTCTGATAGGTCAGAAGAAATTCTTTTCTTTCTTCTGTTTCTGATGAATTCTTTTGCGAGATGCTTTACGAAATAACGGAGGAGGCGGATATTATAATCATAATCGCAGACATTTTCATTATGAGTCCAAAAATGAAACTAAGCCCAGCCCAGCTTTTAATAATGGAAGCCATTGAAAGGGAGTTTGGTTCTTTGACTAATTTACAGAGTCTGGAAAACGGCTATTAGTCAGTTCGGTCTTCATAAGGTTCCTTTTTCTGCTGATCGATGGGAGACCTTATGTGATGCCAAATATCCAACTGTGAATAACCCTGATGGAAGAGGAAGGCACACCTTATATTAGGTATTGATGTTTGGGAGCATGCTTATTATTTGCAATATAAGAATTTATGAGACTATGTTAAGAATTTTTTGAAGTCTTAGATTGGGAAAAAGCAAGTGAAATTACGAAGAAGAGGAAATAAAATAGCCAATCATTAAATAGCTGTTATTTTGTTGTACTGTGGGCTGACGGAACCGGTAATATTTAACAATGCTCACCAGATTTGAGAGTCTAGCGTGTCTACCGATTCCACCACCACGGCATTTTGGTTTATTATTTATCAAAACTGAATCATTGTATATAATAGATATGAAAAAATCAAGAGAAATGGATAATGAAAATAATCTTCAACCATAAAATCAAGAAGCTTAAGAATACCACCTAGACGAAGCACTAGCCATTGATTCTCAGCAATGTCATTTATGATTAATTATAGGCGAGAAAATCAGATTTACGCTGGAAAAACAGACTATAAACCCCACACAGACTAGCCCAATTTTAGATAGCATGCCCATGATATTAAGAGTCAAAATTCTAAATTAGAACACATTTATAGAATTCTAACATGCAAACCTACTTAATTCTCCCTGAAATTACCTTGGAGGACTAAAAAGATAATCCGTCTCTTGATTCGGCAACCGAAGCAGCAAGGAGGTTGAATATTCTCCTGTGTTCACATAAGCCAAAAATCACCCAGCGCAAACTAATAGTGCAGCTCAGGACTGTGTGGAGACGATATCATGCGGCTTGGCAAAATTATTACCGTACACATGAAAGTTGATATACAGCAGCCTCTAATCTAGCAAAAAGAAGGCAGTAGCCAAATATTCAGCCAGAGCTTATCGAAAATTTGTATGAAGATCAAACGAGCATTAATAAAATTATGACAAAATATTGCTAGAAAGCTAGAGAAAAAGTCAAAAGATTAGAAAATCTCGTCATTTTATGCCTATCGTATCTACTGTGGTTTAGTTGTGGCTATATTCCTATTTTTGCAGTATAATCGACTTATTTTATGCCACTGTCGAAGCACGTTAGTACCGGAAATGCTACTGCTCAGAGCCAATCCAGACACTGTGGTAAGCCTCTGTTGGTGGTCGATCCAAAAATTAATTATTCCCAAGATCAGTAGCGATGTACCGGTAATATAGTGCGGAGTTAGAATGATAAAAATCCCAGCTCGATGCCAATGAATCGACCGTGTAGCAGCACATTTTGCAGTGCCTGGTGAATAGTCGCTGGGCAGGCTGGAAATGTTGTTTTGAGCGGTCATCTGAGTGATGATGTTTTGATGACAGGGAGCATATAAGCGGTTTATGTTACGCGCAACTTGAAAAACTTCAGAGGGTGACGGGATTTACGCTAATTATACGTGAACTCGATATTCATATGTGGCACGAGGAGGACTGGCGGTTCTGCTGGGCTCGAGGTCATCGAGGTTATAAAAATGATGGAAAAATCTTGGTTAACACTAATCACTTCTGCACGCCATTAGGGTACGGTTATGAATAAGAGGTTATTAGCGTTTTTGCGGAGCAGGGTTTCAGATCCAGAGTCGAATAAAGCAAAGCTGAAAATACGGCCGAGAGAGAAGTGGTTCTGCTGTAGAGCTACTATAGAAATTCACATTTTTGAGAGATTATTCACTTGGCAGATTGGAGTCACTGCTTATTGTTTGATGATAAACTGCTGAGACATACTTTAACTGTTTGGTTTCTATTAGAATAAAATACTAAAGGCTTGAATGGTGGCAGCGTGAAATATGATGTAAAATATAACCATGGAATACATAATTAAAAGATAATCAAAGGACGACATTTTAGACTCGCGGCAACAGCCAACAGTTGAGGCGGATGTAATCTTGGAAATGGAGACTTTTGGCCGAGCAAGCAGTCCCATGTGGAGCATCAACGAGGTTCAGGCGAAGCTCTTGAACTTCGTGATGGCGGTGTCTAGCTGCAGCGGAGCCGTGACAAAGCAGTGCTCAATAGCTGTAAATAATCAAATTCAGCGAAGCCTTTAATGGTAAAATGCTGAGTGATCAGTGAGCGATTGGTAGAATCATGATTGATCTCGACGGTACGAAAATAAATCAAACTGAGCAAATTCAATTTTAGCAGTTTCGACTTGCTACCACCAAAGCTGTTACCAAATGCGAAAGGTGTAGAACTTTGGCAATATATCGCCGAAAAACAAATTCAACACCGACCCTTCCACTCCCTAATGATAGATATGTACATGAATGGTGGTGCACATACTGGCTGGGCGACGGATGATTCAAGAATATATGATTATGCCCGGTTGGTGCAAAAACTATTTTCGAAGCAGTTCAGATGGGTACGAGACTTCCACGCTTTGGCAAAAGTTTTGAAATCTAAAGTACCCAACAAACCGTGGGTGATGAAGGTATGGTGTCTCCAAAAGTTCAAAATGGTAATCGAAGAACCGCTTCAGCTAATTTCTGCAAACGATTGAAGACGCTGGTTATAAACTCAGCAAGATATTGCTTTTTGCCTGCGATCATGACTTCAAGTGAGATTCTATAAAGAAGAAAAATATGATTTGAAAGCTATTAATGCAGTTCTTCCTGGCGAAGAAATGATTGAGTTTTGTGAAATCTAACTTCCGAAATATCAACTCTCGTTTCCGATCGAAAGATGGTCGAGCTGAAAATGACTGGGAGCGGATGAAGACATTAACTGAGCGACTCGGTCTCAAGAATTCAGCTTGTTGGTGACGACTTGATGGTAACAAACTCAAAACTGGCAAAAATCAATTGATTTAGGCGTTGCGAACGCAATTCTTATTAAGCCAAAACCAAATTGGTTCTTTAACAGATACAATTGAAGCTGTAAAACTAGCACAAAAGACGTGATATAATGCTGTTATGAGCGCACCGCTCAGGTGAAACTGAACGTGACAATTGCGCGTTAGCGGTAGGATTGGGCTGTGGACAAATTAAAACTGGTTCCACTTTCACGAACTGACTCTGAGTTGCGAAATATAATGAGTTAATGCGTATTGCGAAGTCTCACCCAGAGCTTGAACTTGCGGTATGGCTCATTTAATAAGTAAATATAATTAACATAGTATACAAATTTGATAAATTTGAACAGATTTGAGCTTTATACATTCTGTGATTAGACTAAAGACAATGGCTTAAATATGGTCGTCTGGTCTTAATTATTCTATGATGTTTTGTCATTTCTCCTGCCTTGTTATTATGGTAGATGCGTACAAAACACACAGCGAAGACATCCGTTATAGGTTTTATTTGGCGGATTAAATTTCTTGTAGTAGCCATTGCACGGCAGCAGTATACATAAGCTGAGCGAGAGAAAATGAGAGAGATTATAGAAGTAAATGGTATCAAATACGATGCTATAATCTGGACAAAAATTGAAATTTCAAACTAAACAAGCTGCTTATTCTGCTTTAAAATATTTCACGATAATTTACAGCGTTCATCAACCCTAAGCCGGAAGTTTGTTAAGAGACCTAATGATATAGGTTTATCTCAAGCTCATGCTATTGAGCAATTTAAGATGCGCTCATAATTATATTGAGGCACGTAAGTCGGCTATATTCTTAGATCTGGTAATGAGTCTCATGCCCAAATTTCTAAGTTGGGAGGGCGTCCGTGGATCGGCTGGGCGTATGATCTCTCCTATATCTTCGCAGAGTAGGAAATAATCAGTAACACTGTAGACGACAGATCCATTCTTCCTGTTCAGGAGAAAATCCAATTCATCAAAAAGCTCTTGTGGCAATGCGCGAGAGCAAAAGATCACTAAAAGACTTCATACACCACAAAGAGATTAAAGCGCTATAGACAGCTCTTGAAAATCTTCACAAGATAATGCTAAAAACACAGATTCGTGGTGTTCAGAGTTGGCGGTCAAAAGCGAGCTGTGTAGGCTTTTGTGGCAAAGCTGTCTCATTTTTGATTGTTATTCTTTGGGTATTTTGTTTTGCCATAAATTCTCGAATTGCAGCATCAATCAGGGTGTCCCGTCTTCAGTCCGGTGTTAATGCTGGCCTTCCTCACACATATTCTGCTAAAGGCTACGCCTGAGGTCATTCATTTATTTCTATTTGGACGGAAATAGTGTTAATTTAAAATATATCATTAATGGTGAAAAATTCTACAAGGTAAAACAAGCTCCAGACTTCGTGGGATAGTGTGGCGCTACTTGAAAGAGTACGTTCAGGATAAATGGGATCGTGATTATTCTGCGTGTCAGGAAAAAGGATTAACTATTTATCATACGAAACAATAGAGGCCACTTGGGTTAATAACGGATTAGTTTAGATATTGAAGCTAACAGTAATCGTCTAATGAAGATATCGAGAAGAGTGCTAGTAGCTTAACCAGTGAGCTCATGCTAATATATGTCTATGAAAACAAGAACTCGTTTTGCGCCGAGTCCCAACTGGGAGCATTCATGTTGGTAATGTTCGAGACGCACTTTTACCTTATTTGATCGCCAAAGCAAACTGGCGGAGATTTTTATTCTACGACGAGATACGACCAAGCTCTTCGATTTGTTGATGGCGCGAAGATTTAATCCTCGATACTTTAAAATGGCTTGGTTTAGACTGGGATGAGGTCCAGCGTGTAGTGACCATCGAGGTGTGATTTTCCGGGCCATATCATCCAAACTCTCAAAGGTCGTGAAAAATATCTTGAGTGACTTATGATTGAAAAGGCTTAGCTTATGCTGGATCCATATTCACCAGAAGAAGTTGAAGAATTTCGAGTAAACAAACTCTGAAAAGACGTGCATATATATCATCGCAATCATCATCGTAGTAAAATCCACCAGGAATGGAAACTTGGAATGCCACTCCGTTTTAGGAACGCCAGAAATTAAACGTTATCCTGGAATGACGCTGTGATAGGTGAGACTTTTCGGCTGGCAGCAGAGCTTTTAGATGATTTTATGAGTAAAGACAGACGGCCTTCCGTAACTACAATTTTGGCTCTTCATATTGTTGATGATTTTCGAAATGAAAGTTACACATGTCACTCGTGGCCTCGATACAGTACTGCTAGCACTCCAAAATATCTTTCGTTAGTATGAGCGCCTCGAAATTCCAGCCACCAATTTTAGCCGCCTCTATTTACCTCACATTCAGCAGCACCGGAAGGTGGCCAAAAACTTGCAAACGCGACAGGGCAGAAAGGGTGTTGCGAATATCGAGCAGACGTGAATTTTACCGGAGGCGATGCTGAATTCGCTCCAACTTGGATGGAATGATGGTACTGAGACAAGAGATGACTGAAGAAGAACTGTGAAAAATTGCTCTCTTGACCGTGTGCACCATCTGGTGCGAGTTTGATCGAACAGCTGACTTTTGATGAAGCTTAATGGCCGCGATTCTGCACCAAATTTACTCGAAGATTTATTTGGCCGCGTGCAAGATTTTGAGAAAATGCTAAGGAAACGCTAGTGAAAAGAATACAGTAGTTCTTAGTCTGAGCTTTTGATCGCTTAAAAACACGCCAAGCATCTTTCCGCCTCGCCTAGTGGAATATTTCTTACTGTGAACAGCAGTTGATTTAGAGATGAATTCCAGAAAATAAGCAACTCACTTGAAAATCCTGGAGATTATGGAGCTTTTGGGTTTGGTTGTTTTCTGAATTGAGGACAGCTTGAGAGTGGAAATGATGATGAAATCAAGAATTGCTAAACATGGGTTGCTTGAGAGATGGCGCAGAAATAGAATTCACCCAGATCATCCGGACTATTTCAACTTGGGCGCCATTTCACCAGCTTTAAATCAAACTTGCGAGCGACTCGCAAGAGTGAAAGCATAAACGCCTTAAAATTCTACGACGAGATTGGAAGTCATGTAAAATAAAGCTTCGTGATAGACGTAACGTGAGCTTATTAGTCAACACCTCGAAAATAATTTTAGCAATTTCTGTAGTGGTTTTCCATTGTTGGTAGTAAATGGCCTACTTTCCTAAGGATTTTAAAATCTGCACTGGATGTTCTGAAAGGGACTTTTCTTGGAAAGGTTTAACTGTTGTGTCGTTATCTGCTATAATTGCGTCAATTTGACATTATTTCTATTTCTGAGAGGCATTATTGCTCAGCGCTATTGGTATGGTCTGCGCAAGGTAATAATTGATTTTGACAAGCAAATATATTCTTTGATAGATGTACACGCCTTCTAGTAGACCATGTTGTTTTGGAGTAGTGTAACAGCTTTAATTGGTGAAAAATATCGGTATGTTTGACAATATCGTAAAGGGGTTAGAGTTATAGGAGGACTTCACATTCCAAGCAAGAAAGATCTACTAGGATCATAGACTGGATTTAACAGTACTGGTGCAGGTATTTGGTCTGGATATTTTTGGGTCACTTGCTAGATAGCATCCAAATGAACGAGGCTACTACAAGACCAATCTCGTTTATAAGTTCAGAGATAAAGATCTTGATAAAAGAATGGTGAAAGTATCGGATACTGCTGAAAGAGTGGAGTGAAATCGCTTTACCATGCGCTGGTAGATCGCATATGATTATTGAATATAGAGAGCTCATAGCCCAAAGGCGTAAGCCCGAAACTAGTACTCTCCAAATCGTGGAGAAGTACAGCCGTCGGTTTGTGGATATTTTATATATATATTGAAATTTTTATGTTATTGATTTGGACGAAAAATGATGCTGTAGGTTTTTCCGCGAAAGCTTTTAAGTTCATTTCTTAATTATAACGTGTGTGTAATAGTAAATAGTACTTTTTATAAATGCTTAAGCTATGTTATAATTTGGGAAATCTATGAAGAACAGGTGATTTTGATAAAGAAGGTGAAATGGCAAAGCTCTTTACGGCTAGTGACGATTAGTCACGGTCCATGAATCTACACATTGTCTCAGCAGCATCAGAAAATTGGTGGAAAATTTAAATTAGAAGGTGAAAGTGATACTGAGGTTGATTGAGTCAACGACTTAAAGCCCACTTGAGCGTGAGCAGGCAGAAAACTGCAGCTCAATCACTCCATACAAAGTATATATGGCGGAATGGATTTTTGATAAATTATGTGTTCTCGCCGTTTGTTCAGCGAGAAACAGCTGTCAAAATAAGGATGAGACTAAACTGCGTGGCGAATTGACGATGATTGAGGCGAACGAATCTGTATTTATGTGAGTGAGTTAGTCGTCAGGAACAGAATCGTACTTCCATTAACAGCTCGACTTAGCAAATGATGATCCATGGTATATTAGGATATGATGGCGGAGAGTCTTTTGATGTTTACATACTCGATCAAATCCTTTCGCTCTAAGTTGTGGCAAAAGCAGTGGGAGAGAGTGCGTTCTGATTGTGGCGCATAAAGCAGCTAATCGAGACAGCTTAAGTATGATATTAGATAAAATGCTTCCTGAAGATTGGGATAAAATTGCCAGGCACCCGTGCACTGATGTGCCAAATCTTGGTTTAGTGAATATTCTCGTGTAAAATCCTTATGAGGTAGACTGTGATGTTCGTGATTAATTTTACTTGGCGAGAGTAGCTGGAATTTGGGTGGTAAGATATCCACTTATTATTGAAGACTGGGAGGGAGTTTATCGCTGATGTAAGACATTTTGACAGATGAACAGTGAACAGATATCAAAATATAAACCATTTTTATAATTCATCAAAAACTATTGCTATATTAAAATACTCATGCTATTATTAGAGCATAGTTGATGTGCGCTAACTACACTAGGGCGATTGTTCTTATTCATCTCTAAACAGCACTTATTAGTAAAAACAAATAAAACAAACGCCCTGTGGACGCACATCAGCAAAATAGCCGAACTCCTTGAAAAGGAGCCGGCTGTTGTGTATGCAGCAAAAAGATTATGTTTAAAGAGCGGAATTAATACTAAAAGCTTGAAAAATACGTTATAAAATATTTCAAGCACCACAGAATATAAGGCTGAGTTGTAGTGGCAGGGTCGCTGGACTAGTTCTAAATTAGCAATTACACACTTTTGAATGAAAATATATCGAGTTAGAACTACATACAGGGTAATCATAATACTCATCTTAGCGCACCAATTGCTATTTTGGGGATCGACTATCCGGTAATCCGCGTAGTTTTGGGAGTGGCATAAAGTCTTTAAAGCTGCTCGAAAAAGAATCAAATCTCCATCCGAGAATGAAAACGCAGGTGATTATTCAAGAATTAGGAACAGATCGGCAAGTGATATTGAGAGGTTTAGTGACTATCTTTACCCGATATTGCTGCGTTATTCAGCGGTGACACTCTGAGCATATGGAGTTTTTCGAAAATATAGTCGCTGTTGCTCGAGAGGAATTGTCTGCGGCGAATTTTGCAAAAATTGCAATATTGAATAGGGATGCTATTAGCTCGAACTATTCAAATTTAATCGCAATCCCAATCTTTTTCAACTTATGGTACAGACTGTCTCGGCTGAATATAGTTTTGAGTTGATGATTTTAAAACCTTGTTGAGGGTTAATAGGAAAAATGAACACAGTTGATCCCGATCGATTCCAGTCAAGATTAAAGTCTTTGGAGCATCTACCTTTTGCCAGTAATCTTGCGTTAGCTGTGGCAGCGAAGATGGCTTGGCTCCCTGATGAGATTATTTCTGGCAAAAATCCAACCTGTATTTTGAAGGATGAATTTTCTGCGCGGAGTGGAAGATTCTATTCTGATTGATGATACCTATAATTCGAGTCCGGCGGCTGCGGAGGCGGTCTTCGAACGCTTTATAATCTCCATGTACCATCGCGTATAGCTATTTTGGGATATGAAATCAATTGGGCGCTATTTCTGCGGTTGAACACCAAAAATTGGTAATTTTATGATCCACTATCTTTGTCTTGGGTTATTACAGTTAGATAAAAGCAAACCAGTCTTTGCTGTTAGTCGAATAGAGGCTGTCAGGTAAAAACTAGTGCAAATGTTATAGAGGCGGCCACTTTTGCGGAAAAAGTTATGGAGAAAGGTTAGTCTATTTTATTGAAAGGATCTCAGCAGAATCTTGAAGAGCTACAAAAATTTTGCTATAAAGATAAAAGCGATATTTCGAAATTAGTCCACAAGATGAGAAGTGGGTTCGTGAGAAGAACGATGAAAACTTTTCAAATTTTGAAGAGGATGAAGTATAGTGGGTGAAATTATTCCAATCGTTGATGAAAATGATAAGTGGTTGACGTGTAGAGAAGAATTTTTCCGATAAAGTCTACGGGCAGAATCGATCGTACAACTTTTCTTTTGTTTGATTTGGATGGTAGGAATATTGATCCAGAAACGAGCCGAAGACAAAAACAAACTTCCCGGTAAATGGGATTTAGCTAGCGTGACTGGTCATGTTAATTTTTGGTGAGACATGCATCGAAGCTATAATTCGTGAAGCTCAAGGAGGAGATTGATCTGAGTTATCGCCTGATGATATTCATTACTATAGTGAAAAGATTTTTACTGAGACAGACAAAGGGAAACGGCGTTTTACTCAGATGAGCAATTGTAGATTTTAGTTTGAGAGGATTTATTGAAAATAGCGAGATTTCAGATGTGACTAATTACTCTGAATGAATTGTCCAAGATGATTGGTGAAGATAGGATCAGTTTGCTTTCTATAATTTTGACTTTATTAGCTCAAGAAATTAGCAGAAAGTGCACGATAGGTACTAGTACTCAAGCAATTTTATAAAGAGCAATCCTGCTGCAACCGATACGTTAAAAGCTTTTTCTTTTGTCCAAACATGGAATCTCAATGATGTTTGTCGCAAAAGAGCGAGTAGGCGTTCTTCTATACCATCACTTCTTCTCCTAGAAGGAGCTGCTATTTGCTATATCATCACGGAAAAATCTGGTATTAATTGATTCTATAGACTGTTCTAGCCATAATTTCAAACCCTTCAGATTTTAATTGATCTGTGATATTTTTGATATTTCACACTGGATAATTTTTCTGCACCAAGAGCTGTTTTATGAATTTCAGTGGTAATGTGCGATATGGGGGAGCGATTTGTTTCTGAAAATTTTTCATTATCTAAGATTGGAAAGGGTGAATATCCCTAAAAATAACTCTAGATACACCAAAGCCTGCTCAGTTCTGAGGATTGAGCCAGTGTCACAGGGTTGAGCGAATATTGTGTGCTAAGACAATGATTTCTCGATATTGTTTTTCTATTTTTATTTTCCAGAGAATAGGGGTTTTCGTACATATACTTTTAACATCTTTGATTGATAAACTGGTTGTGCTAAAATTAGTGCAATGGATGAACAGAAAATTCAACAGCGAAGACGTGATGATGAAGAGCGCGCACCACTAAAACGGGCGGATATTTTAGATTAGTCTATTTGGACTACGCGAGATGCGAAGATATTTTCCTTTAGTTAAAGATATTTTTCAGAATGAACAAATGTATGCAGCAAAACTTGCCCACTTCAGGAAGGAAATGCCGAAGAGAATCTGTAGCCATGGAGAGTGATGATTGCTTCACAAACTCAAGGTCGGTAATGCAAAAGCTGAAAAAGTCATATGAAGACAAAAGGTAAGCAAATTGATTTTTATTTGATTTCTGAGTTCGCCTGGAAGAAAATAATGCGTCGCTACGACCCTCCTAAGGAAGTTATTTATGATAACTATCATCATGCGCGAAGGTGATAGTGCTACGATTGAGCCAAGCGTCGCAAACTTTGGCGGTGTAGCTAGCGATAAAGTTTTCTGATTATTTAATTGATCAAGCTGATCGTCTTGGAGCCAGTGATATTCATGATGAGAATCAGCGTGAATCAATACGTATCAGGATGCGTGTTGATGGTGCTCTTCATCCTGTTGCAGAACTTTCTCGTGATCGCGTTATGGGTGATCATGGGTGAACTTTCGCGCGCAGGCGTATCGAGCGCTTCAAAAACTTCAGTCGGGTCACATTCAAAAAGACATTTATCGAGATGGTGGTTCACTATTGAAATCTGCGCATTGAAACTGTTCCAACTATGGGATGGGTATGGATGCTGTGTTACGACTATTTCAACTTTGATGAATCAATGCTAAATTTGGATTTATTAGGTATTGAACCCAAAGAACGCGCCGAAATTGATGAGATTATTTCCATCCACGAGGTATGGTATTGATGGCTGGTCCAACGGGATCTGGTAAGTCAACGACTTTATATTCGATTTTGACGCTTTAAATACAACCGATAAAAAGATCATTACTCTTTGAAGATCCGATCGAGTATGGTATTGCTGGAATTTCAGATTCCAATTGATACGACTCATGGTGCAAGTTTTCGCGGATGGGCTTCGGTCTGTTTTGCGCCTTGATCCAGATGTTGTCAAATGGTGGGCGAGATTCGTGATGTTGATACCGCTAGGACGGCGATTCAAGCTCAATTACAGGGCATCTAGTGCTTTTCTAGCTTTCACGCTAACTCAACTCGGCAGCCTTTTTCGCGAATGATTGATATGATTGGTCATCAAATCCAATACTTTAGTGCGATTAGACGCTTATTGCGCAGCGGTTAGGGGTGCGTCGCCAGACGATAATAAGCAAGAATATGTACCTAGTGAGGCTTTAAAACAATGGATTCGTGACGTAATGAAAAATGTCCATGCGAAAAGATACCGCAGGATATATCTGGGGACCTTAGGCTATGGAGGCCAGTTTCAAGTACAGACAATCCGTTTGGGTATAAAGGGCGGAATTGTTTTGATGGAACAAATGACCGTTGGCGAAAATATCCAGCTTTTTGCGTGATGAACGTGGTATATTCTCACCAAGCAATTGAGACTCAGCTCAGATGCATGTTAACACTAGTTCCAGCAGGGTATTGTTATGGCTCTTCGTGATGAGACAACTATCGAGGAAATCAATCGAGTAATTTAGTCTTTACAAATTTATACTAGTTTGTTATAATATTTCTTGAATTGTATATATTAAAGTAAAAAGAGAGAAAAATATGAGTCCTGAATTAATCAAAAAGTTAACGAAGCGCAGCAAAGACGTTGTTCTCGATGCGAAGTGGTGACACGGTTGCGTTCATCAAAAATTAAAGAAGGTAACAAAAGAGCGAATCAGGTTTTTGAAGGTGCGGTTATTCGAACCGGACCGTATCACACAACTCACGAATGTACTGTTCGAAAATTGCAAGTGGTGTGGGTGTAGAAAAATCATTCTTCTTCATAGTCCGCTTGTTGAAAAGATTGAAAATTGTTCGCCGTGCTAAGGTCTCGCCGAAACTATCTTTCGTTCTTGCGAAATCGAAGTGGCAAAAAGCGCTCGCTCAAGCAAGTTGCTTTCGATCGTGAAGCTATAAACACTACCAGAAACTTCAAAAGCAGAAAAAGTTGAAGCTACAAACGAGTAGAAGAAGTAAAAGAGGCTTAATCTTTGATTTATAAAATCGCTTCCATAGCTTTGGGTGATTTTTATATATGTAATTGAGATGGCTTTATGGGTTTGCTATGATATACTTTCTGACTATAATAAAAATAAGTGATGAAAAATAAAGATATAAAACAAGAACTCAGAGTTTTGGCTGAAGAAAATATCGTCAATTTTCGATGAGACTACGCCGGGCGTTAATAATATCTTTGGGTGTAAGGTTGCTTGGATTTATGTAAAATTTCAAAAAGATTATTAAAACGAATTGGCGGGAATTTATTCGAGATAACGACAATCATTATTTTGAACAAACAATGCTTGAGGGCATGATCATAGCTGGAGCTGATTGTGATTTTTCAGAAAAACTGAATTGATTAAAAATTTATACCAAAGATTGATAATTGGTCTGGTGTGTGATAGTTTTTGTGTAGTTTGAAGATTTCGGAAGTTAACAGGTTAGAATTTTGGGAATTTCTTCAGTCATATTTTGCTTTCAGAAGATGAATTGAATCTCGTTTTGTTGTTGTGTCGGTGATTAGTAATTTTATAGAGAAGGACTATCTGGAGCAAATTTTTGAAAAATTTAATAATATGAAAAAGTGATGGTTATTATTCGGAAATGAGCGTTGCTCTGGGCGATTTCATGTTATGTAAAATTTCAGATGAAACTTTATCTTTTTGCGGCGGAATAATTTCTAAAATCGAGGACTTTTTCAAAAGGCTTTGTCAAAATAATTGAATCTCTTATGGTTAGTGACAGTGATAAAGACCATTATTTGTGAACTAAAGAAGGGTTTTGATGATTCTCGGATCGATGAAGTTGGTCGTGGTGCGTGGGCTGGTCCGCTGGTGGTGAGGCTTGTGTTTGAATGACGCTCAGATTGAAGACTCGACTGACTCGAAAACCTCTCGAAAAAGCAACGCGATATAGCGAAAAGAGACTGCCGACAGTCCTGCGATTGTTGTTGGGCTGGGTGTCTAATAGTGAACTCGATGAAACAGCTGAGCTCTAGCCTGAAGCTTGCTACGCGTCGCAGTAGAAAAGTCCAGCTGGAATGTCGAGAGCGAAAACGTTAAAATTTGATGAGTTATTATTGATGGCACGGTAAATTTTTCTTACTGATACGCCTCTCGAAAAGTATACCACTCTAAAAAGGCGGATTTACTGATCTTTGAGGTTTCAGCGGCAGCAATCTGATGCAAAGTTGCGAGATAACTAATGAATAAACTAGCTATCGAACCGAATTTTTAGAATATAATTTTGACAAAAACAGTTGGTATGGCACAGCTCAGCATCGTGCGCTTTTTAGAGCAATTTGGAGTAAGCCAAATTCACCGTAAAGAGTTTTAAGCCAATTGCGATTTGTTGATAAATAATGAACAAATAGATAAAGAAAGTCTAAAAAGAAGATAGTAACGAAAAATAACTACTAAAAACTTGGTGACCGAGCAGAAGACTTTGTGTTGAGTTTTTAAAGCGAGAGGAGCATACACTCTAGCACGAAATTGGCGCACTAAATTTTGCGAGATTGATATTGTTTCCCGAGCGGGGCGTAGAGTATTATTTTACGGAAGTTAAGTATCGTAAAAATGATGATTTTGGCGGTGGTGCTGTAGGCTCTCTAAGCGAAAAAGTGGAACAGATGCGGTTTTGCAGCGGAGCTTTTTGCGCACCAGAACGGTTTATTGATGTGACATGCATCTTATAGCTGCAGTGGTCAAAGGTGAGCCAGACTTGGCGATTGAGTCGATTTTTGAAGTTTAAAAACCAGTATGATGGCTGGCTTATAGACTCTGGAGATCTGTTGGTTTATCGGTTTCGAACAGAATATGACTTGACTATATCTTCTCTGAAACTCATCCTCGCCAAGCTCTTTTGCATCTTTCTCGCGGAAAACCAATAAAGTTCTCTATTCCAACAATTTTACGATCTCTGTCACAAAAATTGTTTGCTTTTTCTATCTGTTACAGTAAAATATTCAAAATATGCAAGCATTAGCAGTCTATGAGGACTGTTTGCATGGCGGATTTTTCGGCTTGAGTTACCAGAGTTTATATTTTTCTACTGACAGCGATTTGGCGCGAAACATATCTCACAACGGAAAGATTTGTTTGGAGGTAACCAAGTTGCAGCATCACTATCGCCTTTTCTGCTGATTTGGCTGACCGTCTGAGTGCGCAGATTTAAGGGGTCACGGGCGAGCTCTTTCTGTCTTCGTTTGAAATTTGTTGAGCACCTTTTTGCCAAGCATCAGAAAGTGCAACTACGTGGTCAATTTGAACTTCAGCTTTTCTCTAGAGAAAAATAATTTGTTTTCCTGTAGTATGGGTCATCTAATATTCCGCTTATGATTTGGCATTTTGAATTTTCTTGCGCTTTTTAGATCACGTTTTCAAAAATACGGTTTCGAGTATCACAACCGTTAGAATCTTTTAGCCCAGCCTTTACTGAATTGCTCGCGTGAATAACCTGTTTTTGGCGCGCGACCTTTAACTTGGAGCGAATTTAGATCTTGTGAGATTTGTGATGTTTGCTGATTTGGACTTTTTCTTGCTCCAAAAATCTGGATTAGAAAATACTGCAATAATTGATAAGAATGCAATTATTATTAAGCTCAAAATACGGCGTTTTCGGAAAGTTTTTCGTTACTCTAACATAGCTACATTATAGCATAATCATTTTTGAAATATAATTGTAGCACTGTGTGATGTGCTATAATTTTTAAGTATGAAAAATATGACAAAATATCAATTATAATCAGTGCGTCGTTGGTACTCATTGGTAGCAGTTATTGCTATTTTGGCATTTTTATGCTCAGGATTTTAGCGATTTTTGAGGGTACAAAATTTTAAGCCGAGTGAAAAATAACTCAAATCACTTCAAAAATTAATTTAACAGATCGCGCTAAGACAATTTTTATGCTACAAATCCACGAGTTTTATCAGGTCAAGATTTTAATTCTAGTTGTTCCAAATTAGTCGAAAAAGCACAATTTTAGGTTGTTATAATGATGATAAAATTTCGATTTTTAATGTTGAGAACTCTGAACTTGACGGTGTTGAAGAGTGATTGCTGCAGCATGAATTATTCGTGTATGGAATAGAGCAAGTAAACTGAGCGAGACAGATTAAGCAAGGAAATAGAAGAAAATTACAAGAAAATAAAAACCTCCAGAGCTCGAAAAACTGTAGCTAATTATGCTATAACTGAGCTCATGATGTGCAAACGAGCTTCATTCTATATTAGGGACTGAATTCTCTGGTCTTTCGAGTGAGTTAGAGGCTCTATTATTCTAAGTATTTTAAAAACCGTAATGATATTGTAGCTATGAATACTCGGTATAAGGCCAAATTTAAGAGCTTGGAGGATCGCGCAAAAAGTTTAGATAGGGAATTGAAAAAGTTAAAAGCTGAGATCAAACAGGAGACATGATTATTCAAATAAGCTTCAGTCTTTAAATATGGCTATTCTTCTATTTAATTCTCGAGCAAAAGTGGCTACTATCATAGTCAGGTGCATTTAATGCAGATCGTTCGAGTTTGGTTGAGCGCAGTAATTCTATGGAGCAATACCGCAATCAGATAAATTCAAAAGTTACAGATTACAATTCAAAAAGTTGTAGAACTTCAACGAATCTCTAAACAGATCCAGAGGCTTTATGACAGTCCTAAACTCAAAAATCGAAAAGGTTGATGGCATTAAATCACTTAAATATTAATATTTATATGATAAAATTAATGTTGTGGCCAAACTAAAACAAAATTTATATGTCAGAATTGTGGTTCTAGCTACCGAAATGGATGGGAAAATGAAAATTGTAGTAGCTGGAACACTCTGATCGAAGAAGTGAAGAATCTATTGGTAAAAACGCAACGCAAAAAGTATCGGAAAGGGTAAAATTTTTAGCAAACCCAAAATTTAGATGAGATTATTTTCGAGCAAAAAGCAAGATCGAATCTCGACAGGGATTACTGATCTAGATAATGTTTTGGGCGGCGGAATTTTTGCCGGCTGGCGTTTTATTGATTGCAGGTCAGCCAGGAATTGGTAAGAGTACTCTCTTGATGCAGGTTTCATCATGCGTTTGCTCAACGAAAAAGAGTTTTGTATATATCTGGGGAAGAGTCGGCTGAGCAGGTGGCAGGCCGAGCGAAGCGTCTGAACGCTGAGAAATCGCCAAACTTAAAATTTGCTAGCTCAACTTCTGCCGATGATATTGCGAGACACATATTGGGCGGTGGTTTTGATTTAGTTGTAGTTGATCTCGATTCAGACTCTAGCGATGAGCGAAATATCTAGTGCTGCGGGCAGTGTTTCGCAAATTACTAATTCATCTAATCTAATTATTCAGGCGGCAAAAAATCCGGTACGGCGGTTGTGTTAGTCGGTCATATTACAAAAGAAGGTTCGATCGCGGGTCCAAAAACATTAGAACATTTAGTCGATGTTGTTTTTAAATTTTTGAAGGTGACCATATGGTGGTTTTGGTTGTGCGAGCGATCAAAAATAGATACGGATCAACGACAGAAGCGGTTATTTTTGAAATGGGCGAGAATAGCTTTGAGATTGTTGAGAATCCGTCGGCTGCTCTCTCTTGCCGAGCGGCAAAAATACGGATGGCTCTATAATTTTAGCAACCCTTGAGGGACGCGCCCAATCTTGGTGGAAATTCAGCGTTAGTTTCGCCGTCGAATTTTTGGCTATCCAAAACGAACCGCGAGTGCTTTGATCTAAATCGATTAAACCTTTTGATTGCGGTTCTTCAGCAACGCACGAAGCTTGATCTTTCTGATAAAGATGTCTTGTAAATGTTGTTGGTGGGATTAAGCTTTCTGATCAGGCGGCAGATTTTGGCGGTAGTAATGGCGATTGCGTTTGCGGCAGCAAAGCGTAAACTTTCTGATGGTGTGGTGTTTTGGTGAGATTGGGCTTTCGGAGAGATTCGCTCTGTCGTTCAAGCAGAAAGGCGAATTGCTGAAGCAAAAAACTTGGATTTACTAGTGCGCTTGCGCCAAAAACTGCTTCAAAAATAACTTCATTGTATGCGTGATTTGCGCGAGGCCTTAATTAAATATTTACAATAATAAAAAGGAAATATGGATACATTTTTATTGCTCATAATCATAATAATTTTTCATGGAAAGATTCTACGCCAATTTTTCAAAAAGCTCGTAAGCGAGTACTAGTTGATACTTCAATTCTGATTGATGGTCGATTTTTGGCGGTAGCGAAAAACTGGGTTTGTTAATTTTGATATTCTAATTCCGCGTAGTGTGGGAGAATTACAAATCCTCGCTGATGGTGGCGATGATGATAAACGGGTTCGAGCTCGTTATGGTTTAGATATTATTTCGGCTCTTCAGAATGAGCCAAAAATTAAATGTTAGCATTTTAGCGGATAGTAATTCAGCAAAAGAAGGAGTTGATAATCGATTGATTTCGCTAGCTAAAAACTTAATGCCGAGATTTTGACGGCTGATTATAATCTAAACAAGGTCGCTAAAGTTGAAGGGGTGGAGGTATTAAACATTAATGAATTAGGTACAATCAGTTCGCGCGGATTATTTGACGGGCGAAAAAAATAATGCTTGATATAACTGTAAAGGGTAATGAGAAAAACAAGGTGTGGGTCATTTGCCGGATGGAACAATGGTAGTTGTTGAAAATGCAGAATCCTCTTGTTGGCACAACGGCAGAAGTTGAGTTTATTCGATCATTGCAGACGGCTGCTGGAAAAATGATGTTTGCTCGAATCGCTGGCGCAAAAACTCAAAGGTTGAGAATGCTAAAAAGTAAAGGTCGAGCTGCAAAGAGCTCGAATATTGAAAAAGCCAGCTCAAAATATTCAAGTAGAAGCATCAAAAATGAGAAATAGAAAATCTCAATCTACTACCAAAAATAAAAATAATACTCAAAAGTCGATTAAATCTAAGCAGGAAGCAGCAAAGTCTAAACATCGATTCGTCGTCGAACCCAACAGTCAATGGAAGCTGATCTTGTAAAAGCTTGCTAATAAAGAATAGATTTTACTCTTTAATAAGTTGAAAAACCCTAAAAAGATGCTAAAATTTTAAAAAGAAGAAAGGAAAATATGGCAGATTTTAATAAAATTTTAACCCCTGGTGATTATAAAAACGGAATTATTAATGTTGTGGTTGAAATTCCAACCGGCTCAACTCATAAAATTGAATGGAACCGTGATTTGGCTGTAATGCAGCTTGATCGCGTGGAACCAAAAAGCTTTTGCAAAGCCAACTAATTATGGTTTTATTCCGCAGACTTTGGATGAGGATGGTGATGAGCTTGATGTTTTACTTATTACAAATGACCCACTTACAACTGGAATTTTTCTGGAAGCACGAATCTTGGGTGTAATGAAATTCGTTGATGATGGAGAAGTTGACGACAAAATTATTGCCGTACCTGTTGATGACCGTGACACTGGGAAATGCTTATAAAACTTTGGCTGATTTACTAGAGCAACTTATTAAACAAATTAAATTTCACTTTAATCACTATAAAGATTTGAAAAAGCTGGCACAACAAAAAGTTGAAAAATTCGGTGACACAGAAGAAGCAAAAAGAAGTTATCGCAGAATCAATTGCACGCTGGAACGAGAAATAATTATTGATTGAAATCGGGCTTGCAGGCTCGATTTTGATTTTATTTTTGTAATAAGATCACCCAATTGGATGATTATTGTAATATTTTTATAATTTTTCTCAGAGCATCTCTAAGCGATTCACTTGGAGATATTACTATTATTTTTCTCCCTATCTTCTTTAGTAGCCTGCTTTGTAATATTCTGGGTGATTTACTCTTCGTAAATCAACTATTCCAAAAATCTACATAGTCTTTTCTTTATTAGTGTTGCAAAATTTCTCACCATGGCGACTTTTACTCGAATCAATTAATTTTTGATCCTGAGGCAAAAGGTTAACGAAATCTTTGGCGTGCGTTGCGCCATCTTCACGGCTGAGGAGAACAATATTGATATTCGACAATGTCATCGCATCATTCTCTGAAATCCCAAACGGTAGCTTCTTTTTAGCTACCTCGAGATTTTCTTCTGGCTTTTCAATTTTTCCACCATAGAGTAAGTCTATCCTTTTTCAATAAGTAATCTGATAGATCTTCTGGAAAATTTACTGGATTTTTCCTCTAAGACTGGCTTAGGTAAATTTCTCTGCCTAATAGCGAAAACTGCTCTTTATGACCCATTGAAGTCATGGTAAAGAAGAATTTATGAAACATAGATATTCTTTTTATTTTATCTCTGTATTCTTTTTTCTTTCTTCTTCGGTCAATAAATTTATTGCTTGATAGATTTTATCTGCTAATTTTTGGATTAGCATGAGATAAAAATTCTAAATTTCGGATAGCATCATCTTTTCATCGCTATGTCCTCCTTGTAAGGTGCTTTTTAAAAATATATTTTAATATATTAAAATATAAAAAGTCAAATGTGAGAATTGATTTTTCTTGAAATTTATGTATAATTTATTTATGGAAAAGGGCGAACTTCTTGAACTAGCAAAAATACTATACAGCAGAAGAATTGCTACGCTTAGAAAAAGCGATTGATTTTGCTACCGAAAAACACGAAGGTCAGTTTCGAAAATCTGGCGAAGAATACATCACGCATCCGCTCAGAGTGGCAGGAATTTTGGTTGAGTGGGAATGGATATCGACTCGGTGATTGCTGGTGTTCTTCATGATGTTGTCGAAGATACCGAAACGCCACTTGAAGAATTAGAGGATAATTTTGGCAAAGATATTGCATTTTTAGTGGATGGTGTGACAAAGGTTGGTCGTGCACGAAGCGGAATGAAAAATCTTGAAACTTATCTTCCGCAAACAAAGGATAATTTGAGTAAGCTTTTGATGGCGCTAAGTCAAGATGTTCGTGTGATTATTGTTAAGCTGGCTGATCGCCTTCATAATCTTCAGACTTTAGAGCATATGTCGCCCTGAAAAACAGAAAAATTGCTCGCGAAAGTTTGGATGTTTTTGCCTGAATTGCAGATCGTTTAGGAATGGGTCGTGTACGAATGCGACAATAGAAGAGACGGCTTTTTCTTATCTTGAGCCAAAAAGAATATAAAAGATTACAGAACGAAATGCGCAAACGGCTTGGTCGTTCAACTCGTAAAGTAGGAAAAAGTTCGTGAGGAAGTTGAATCCGCGCTCGAAAAAGCTGGAATTAAGTTTGAAATTTCTGGCCGAGTAAAAGTATTTATTCGCTCCATAAAAAAACTTGAAACCAAAGGTGATATTGATCGTATCTATGATTTAATGGCGTTAAGGATAATTGTTGAGAGCAAAGAAGATTGCTATCGTGTTTTGAGGTTCTTCATTCAATCTATAAACCAATGATTGAGCGGATAAAAGATTATATTTCAATGCCTAAGCCAAATGGTTATCAATCGCTTCATACTACTGTAATTACGCCGTCTAAATTAATTGCGGAATTTCAAATTCGTACTAAAGAAAATGCATGAATACGCCGAGCGCGGTTTGGCGGCTAGTTTTCATTACCATGAGCAAAAATCAGGCAAAGATTATCTGACGGGTAAAACTTCAAAAAGTTGTATCAAATCGCACTGAAGTAAAAAGGTAATGGTGGTCTTTCGAATGAGCTGCAATGGATTGTTTTTGCTCCAAGATGTGGCGCAGCGTTTGCGTGATGGGAGGAAATTGATCAGGAACAATTGCAGATTGATATTTTCGGTAATCGAATTTTTGTATATTCTCCAAAAGGGGCGATATTTATAATTTACCAGAAGGTGCGTTGCCACTTGACTTTTGCGTATATGGTTCATAGTGATATTGGTAAGCATGCTTATGCTTTTAAAGTAAATGAAAAATCCACGCTTTTGATAAACCACTCAAAAGAAGGTGATGGGTTGAGGTGATGACAAGAAAAGAATGCTGAGCCTAAAATTGATTGGCTAGATTTTGGTAAAAACTTCGCATGCAAGAATTAAGCTTCGTTCACAGCTTCGTCAGAATGGAGATTTGGACCTGACTAAACACGTTGATATGGCTCGCTCAAGAAAAGCTAGTGAGAAGCAGGAAAGATAAAAAGTACTTGTTTAGAAAATTATTGATAAAATAAAACATTTACTTTGTAATATAAAAAGTTATTCAGTAGAAGGCAAACAAAAACTGCAAGTATAACTCAAGGGGATGAGATGAGAGTTTGCAGTTTCATGTAAATATTTTGTTATTCTATTGTTTAGATTCTTTTCTATTTAGCACCATTCTGAGTGGTGCTTTTTATTTTTATTTTTCGATTTATTAAATCCATATACGCAACATCAATGTAATCTTTTTCTTTATATTTAACTGTTCTGTTATAAATTTAACATTTTTTTCTTTGCTGTTTGTATTGATTCTTTTTCAGGGAATTATATATTCCAACTCAATAAAAATCACCCTAAGTTTTTCGACCCTATCTAAGTGAAATCTGATATTATCTTTTCAGAAATAACTGCCGAACCTTTTAACTTCACCAATCCTACCGAGAGATACTGAAAGAATTTTATCAACAAGCTTTAGGATGTTTTTATATTAAAAGCGTTTATATTTTGAAAGTTTCATATCAGCAGAATTAGGGCGACTATAAAATATTAATTCGTGGCTATCGTTATTTATCGTTCGCATTTTTAGCCTATAAGATTTAAGATTATAAAAACATCACGCTGATTTAATTTTACGGGCTTATCTTGAGTTATTTTTGCAAAATATCTTTTCTGTTTGTTGATAATCTTCGATTTTAGCTTTTATTTCAATATTCCGGGGCATTTTAACCTTTCATTATTACTTGTTAGTATATCTTAGCTAATCTTTTGAGATATTTTAGGTGTAGTTCATGGATTACTTTTTAGACTGTTGAATGTCAAACTATTTTTTAATAAGTTCTAGTGATTTTTGTATTTTCAAAAACTTTTTCGAACCAGTTTTCTCCGTAAAGTTTCTCTAATTTTTGCTAAGTTCTTGAGATTCCTTACATTCTTTGATAGCATTTTTATCCCAATAAGTTTCATCAATTTTGCCGTCTTTGTCATATTGGCAACTTCCTGATTTTGTTGTCATTTTAGCATAAATACACTGAGGATTTTCCGTATTTATATTTCCGCCAGTTTCTAGGCAACGAATATGATCTGAATTAAGGCTAATAAGTCTATGTGTTCCAGCCATCCATTTTATTTGGCTTTCGGAACTCATATAATTTGAATAAATTAGTAAAAGGCAAAGCAGGATATTGTTAAGATTGGGTTAAAAACTGATAGAATTCTGAAGAATTTTATCCAATCAATTTTTATCTTTTTGTTTAGATATAGAGAATATATTTTTCATATCAGGATATTATCACAAGCATAATAAAAAAATCAACGATTTAAATCTGGATTTTGTAAATTGTTTATGTTAAAAATAGTAGGAGAAATTTTAAAATATAAAAGGAGACAAAATGTCTAAAAATAGCAATCAATGGTTTTGGGCGAATTGGTCGCAATGCTTTTTAAGATCGCCTTTGAGCGAGACGACATTGAGATTGTCGCTATTAATGATTTGGCAGATACAAAAACTTTAGCATATCTATTAAAACATGACAGTACTTATGGAAGTATCATCAAGAAGTGACCTATACAGAAGATTCTCTAGTTGTGGCTGGCAAAAATCCGTGTTTTGAGTGAAAAAGATCCATCTGATTTGCCATGGAATGAGTTTGGCATTGATGTTGTGGTTGAAGCTACGGGTCTTTTTTGTTGATCCTGCAGACTCGCACTCATATTAGTGCCGGAGCAGTAGTGATTTCTGCGCCGGCTAAAGGTGAGGGTGCTAAATTTATTGTACTAGGGGTGAATGAGAACACTCTAGAGTCGAAGTGATGAAATTATTAGTAATGCAAGTTGCACGACTAATTGTATTGCGCCGATTATGGCAATATTGGAGCGTGAATTTGGTGTCGAAAAAGTCAATGATGACCACCGTCCATTCTTATACTGCGAGTCAGCGACTTCTTGATGCACCAGCTAAAGATCTTCGCGAAGCACGCTCGACCGCTGAAAATATCGTACCGAGCAACAACTGGTGCGGCAATTGCTACGGCGAAAGTTATTCCTTCGCTTGAGGGTAAGTTTGATGGCTTGAGTGTGAGTGCCAACTCCGACTGTGTCATTGTCTGATATTACAGCTGTTTTGCGCCGAAATGTCTCAAAGGAAGAAATTAATGATTTATTTCGGCGGGCAGCTAAAGAGCCTTTTTACCAAGGTATTTTTAGATGTAACTGATGAGCCGTTAGTTTCAGTGATTTTAAAGGTAGTTCATTTTCGTGTATTATTGATTTAAATCTTACAAATGTGGTTGCTGGTAATCTTGTAAAAAGTTGTAGCTTGGTATGATAATGAGTGGGGATATTCTAACCGGTTGGTTGAAATTGTCTCTGACGTAACTGCAAATATTTAAGAGGAAAGATATGAAGATTTACGTTGGAGCGGATCACCGAGGGATATTTTTTAAAAAGAAAGTTGAAGATTTTTACGCCAAAATAGTTATGAATTCGAGGATGTTAGTGGTGAAAATTACGATCCGAATGATGACTTTTCCTGTTTTTTTGCTCAAAAGGACTGCAGTTAAAGTTCTAGCTGATGAAGGGTCTAGAGCAATTTTTGCTTTGTGCGGTGGTGCGCAAGGTATGGCAATGGCAGCCAATCGCTTTAAGGGGATCCGTGCATCTGTAGTTTGGGATTCTGAAGAGGCAAAATGGACGCGGAATGATAATGATTCAAATGTTCTTTGTTTACCAGCTCGCGTTTTTGAAAATTCTGCAAATGAAGCTAAATTAAAAGATACTATTAAAATTTGGCTCGAAACTCCTTTGCCGAGGCGCCAAGATTTAATCGAAGAAATAAAAATGATTGACGAGGTATAAAATGACAACTATAGCACCAGCAATTTTAGCAACTACGCCATGAAGAATATGAACAACAGATTAGCCGCCTTCACGGTTTTGTGGAGAGGGTTCATATTGATATTACGGATGGTGAATTTGCGCAAAACTTAACGATCCCTGAAACGCAAGTTTGGTGGCCAAAAGGAATGAAAGCTGATATTCATATGATGGTTGCTCGACCAAAGTGAGCATCTTTCGACTATTATTCAAATGAATCCAAATATGGTGATTTTTCATGCTGAATGCGAAGAAGATTTAGTACCGATATTTAAAAACTAAAGGCGGAAACAATGATTAAACCGGCCATTGCTCTGTTGCGATCGACTGTTCCAGAAACTTGTGCCGAGGGCAATCAAAGAGGCTGAGCATGTATTGATTTTCTCTGGTAATCTAGGTGAAATGGGTGGAAAGGCTAGTACTATGCAGCTTGAGAAAATTCGAAATCATTAAAGCGATTAACTCTAATGTTGAGATTGGTTGGGACGAGTGGTGCTAATCTTTCGAAATATATTTAGTTTGTCTCAATCGGTAGATATCGTTAATGTTGGTAGTGCAATTGCTAATAATCCTGACCCCGAACATATTTATAGAGAGATGGTTGCTGAAGCGAATCGAAAGGGAGCTATTTAGTGGAGGGAAAATCCCAAATATTTTGGCGATTGGTGCGGCCACCAGGATGTTTTGCGTAATTCTCGAGATATTAAAACTGTTCAAGAAAAATAATCATGACCTATTTACTCTTGAGATGGGCTCAAAAATTGATATTAACAAGATAGATTTTGCAACTGGCGGCGGAGCTACAAATGCTGCTGTAACTTTGCTCGAGCTGGTTTTGATGACTAGTTTTATGGGCGCTATTGGTAGCGATCTAGCAGGTCAACAAGTTTTAAAAGGAATTAGATGCTGAATTTGTCGATACCTCTCGTGTTGAGATTTCCGAAAAATTATAATACAGATTATTCAACGGTTATTCTAGCTCCAAATGGTGAGCGGACAATCCTAACATATCGTGGTGCAAGCTCGCGTATATTTGCCGACAATTTTAAACTTAGACCTCGTGAATTTGATTGGATTTTTGTGTCTAATCTATCTGGGAGATTTGATACTTTAGATAATATTTTTCATGAAGCTACCAAAAATGGCGTGAAAATCATGTGGAATCCTGGTAAAAAGAGCTTGCCCATCCAGAGATGATTTTAAATTTATTGAATGATGTTGAGGTGCTACTTTTTAAACAAAGAAGAAGCCCAATCTCTTTTCGGTGATTTTTGAACCAGAAGAGCTAGTTTTGCGAGCAAAAATCTCGTAAAAATAATTATTGTAACTTCTGGAGCGGATGGTGTTTGGGCTACCGATGGGGATTGTATAGTTAGAGCGTGTATGTACGAAGATGTTCCGCGTAAAGATACTACAGGGGCTGGAGATGCATTTGGCTCGGGCTTCTTAAGTCAATGGTCTCAGGGTGCGGGAATTAAACAGTCAATTCTTTACGCAAGCGCAAACTCGACTTCAGTAATTCAGTATATTGGAGCTAAAAAAGGTATCTTGCGAAAAGGTGAAGAATTACATTCGATGCCAATGTATGAAAAGAGGCTAAATGTATAGTTTGGCGGAAATTTTAGGTTTGAGCGGCTCTGTAGAAAGAAGATTTCGGCGAGAGATTGAACAAAATGAGCGGAAAATATTATCCGGAGAGTCTATATCTGCACGAATTTCAGCAGATATTTATGAAAATTCCCACTTAATTTTACGCGAACTTGGTTTTTAAGGATAGTGATGTTTTTGGCGCGAGGTTTATTCTGCAGCAAAAATAAATTTCTTGGCGATAAGGTTTTGGTGGGCGAGAGTGATTTTTGGGCAAAAATTTAGCTCATCAATAGTACTCTGCAGGGATGGTTTTGTTTCTGTTAATAAATTAGATATTGAGCAAGATTTAAACCTCGGGGCGGACTTCAAGGATCGAAGTCCAGAGAATGCACGTCAAGAAATTCAACAAAAACTTTTTGACGAATATAATAAAAAAACTTTATAAAAATAAGGAGAAAAATGAGATATCAAATTTGTGTGAGTGGTGCGGCTAGCGGATCGAGTGTATTAGCGTCGAAAGACCTTGCGTTTAGATTAGGGCAGAATTTCTAGACAGGAAAGACATTAACAACTGGTGCAACTGTTGGTCTACCGCATTATGCGGCTATGGAGTGCTGTCAGTGTAAAAGGTCGCAAAGGCCTAAGTGTGGGCTTTTCTCCAGCCTCTAGTTTTCGTCAGCATATTAAAACTTATCGGTTGCCATTTGAGCCGTTTGATTATATTAATTTCACCGGTATGGGGTATGTTGGTCGTGACGCACATTTAGTGCTTTCTAGCGATGCAGTAATCACAGTCGGTGGTAGAATGGGATCTCTTCATGAGCTCGCTAACTGCTCTTGAGTCTCGTAAAGGTCTGTGGCGTTCTGCTTGGATCCGCTGGGTTGGCGGATTATGTTTCGACTCTTCTTCAAGATGTTCAAAAGTCCTGGTGCTAAAGATATTATCTATGATGATAATCCAGAGCGGTTAGTACAAAAAGTTATTGCGGCATTGGATAAAAATATGCCGATTTTGAGGCGCCGTCATCCGACGACCATGTATCGGATAAACGCACCGGTAACGGATAAGCCTGCTTATTTGATGAAAGTACAAAAATATTGTAGAATATCATAATGAAGCCGCGTGAATTTAAACTTAAATCAAAAATATCAGCCAACTGGTGACCAGCCAGCTGCGATCACTCAGCTTGTTGATAGGGCTTTAAAAAAGGTGAGCGTGAACAAACTCTACTGGGCGTGACTGGAAGTGGCAAAACTTTTTACAATGGCGAATATTATTCAAACTGTCTCAAAAAGCCTACTTTGATTTTGGCACATAATAAAACTCTTGCGGCACAACTTTACTAGCGAATTTAAAAGTTTTCCTGAAAAATGAAGTTCATTATTTTGTGAGCTATTTTGATTACTATCAGCCAGAAGCTTATATTGCAAGCACAGACCATATATCGAAAAAGACTCGCGAATCAAATGAAGAGATTGAAAAAGCTTCGCCACGCCGCAACTGAAGCGCTTTTGACTCGTAAAGACACAATTATTGTGGCTAGTGTTAGTTGTATTTATGGTATTGGCTCGCCAGTAGCTATATGGAGATGGCGCTTCACTTAACGCCAGGGATGCGTTACAATCAGCAGAAAGTTCTTTACGCCACTGAAAGGATATCCAATATGATCGAAATGATGTTGATTTTGCGCGCGGAACTTTTTCGTGTTAGAGGCGATACAATTGATATTTTTGCTGCAGGTTCTGACTTGGCCTTACGGGTTGAATTTTTGGTGATGTAATTGATCGCTTAATTTTAATGAATCCACTTACGGGCAGAAATTCTAGAAAAAGCCGCAGTTTTTCGATATTTTTCCAAATTCACATTATGCAACACCCGAAAAGATTATTGATCACGCAATTCCGCAAATTGAGAAAGAATTTTACGCATCACGAATATTTCGAAAAGAACAAGAAATTTCTGGAGCTCAACGTCTAGCTCAGCGTACCAAATATGATCTTGAAATGCTTCAGGAAACGGGCTTTGTTAAAGGGATTGAAAATTACACACGTTATTTAACTGAACGTGCACCTGGCGAGCAACCCGCAACTTTGCTAGATTATTTTCCTGATGATTTTTTGCTTTTAGTTGATGAATCACACATGACTTTGCCGCAGGTTCGTGGAATGTTTAACGGCGACCGTGCCCGCAAAACTGTTTTGGTGGATAATGGCTTTCGTTTGCCATCGGCACTAGATAACCGCCCACTAACTTTTGAAGAATTTTATAAACATATCAATCAGGCGATTTATGTTTCAGCGACTCCTGGTGATTTTGAACTTGAACATTCGCCGAAACCAGCCCAGCAGGTAATTCGCCCAACTGGGTTTGCTTGATCCTAAAATTGAAGTTCGAAAAATTGAAGGTCAAGTTGATGATTTAATGGAAGAAATTCGAAAGCGAATTTCGAAAAATCAGCGCGTTTTGGTGACAACTTTAACCAAGCGGATGGCGGAAGATCTGAGCGGATTTTTAGAAGAAAATGGTATAAAACGGCATATATTCATAGCGAAATTGACACGTTGGAGCGTGGTGATATTTTGCGTGATTTGCGAAATGGTGTTTTTGATGTTTTGTTGGGATTAATCTTTGCGAGAAGGTTTGATTTGCCAGAGGTTTCACTGGTCGCAATTATGGATGCCGACAAAGAAGGCTTTTTGCGTTCAGAAAGTGCATTGATTCAAACAATTGGGCGAGCGGCTCGGCATGAAGATGGTAAGGTTATTATGTATGCTGATAAAAATTACGCGTTCAATGAAGCTTGCAATTGATGAAACAGAATCGAGCGACGAGAAATTCAGCAAAAAGTATAATCTCGAAAAATGGAATTACGCCAAAAAGTGTGGCGAGTGAAATTGAGTGAAGGTTTGCGCGCGATTATTCCGCAAAAAGATAAAAACCAAAAATTAGATTTTGCGAAAGAAATTCCGCGTGAAGAATGGGAAGATTTGATACGAGATTTAACAAATCAAATGAATCTTGCGAGTGCGAATTTACTTTTTCGAAGAAGCTGCGGATTTGCGAGATCAGATTGCGGAAATTCGAAAGAAGATGATGAAATAGGAGATTTATGAAATTTATTAGTAAAAAGACAAGAGCTTTCTTAAAATAGCTGTAATTACTCTGTTTGTTGTTTTGGAATTTAATTCTTTCGGCTGGAATAATTTTTCTTAACTAGAGAATTAACGAGATAGTTAAAGATTCTGGTGAAATTGATGTCAGCCAAATGAATTTGATAAACAATCTAAACCAACGAATTGAAAAAAACTTGAAAAGAATAAATCTAAAGACCCTATTTTTTGAGTTTTATTTTAAAAATCTTTTGAAAAGTGATATACTTAAGTGTATGGAAAAATATCAAAGAGATGAAGTTAAACATTTGGCTGAGCTTTCGAGCATTTCACTAAGCGAAGAGAGATTTTCGAACCTTCAAACTGATTTGGGAATATTGTTGAATATATCGAGCAACTATGAGATTAAACACAGATGGCGTTGAACCAACTTATTCGGTTTCGAAAAATCAAAATGTTTGGCATGAAGATGAAAATTGATGATTACGGCGTGAAACGAGATGAACTTTTAAAGTTAGCCGGTGAAAATGTTGAAGATAGTCAGGTAAAAGTTCCAAAGGTTTTTGTAGGAGAATTATGACGAATATTTTTGAAATTAGAGAACAAGTTCTGTCTGGCAAAAACAGCAGTTGAGTTTGTTAAAGAAGCTATTTCGAAGGCAAAAATGTTGAAAAATTCAATGCTTTTCACGAGTTTGACTGAAGAGCGAGCTTTGGTGCGAGCGCAAGAAATTGATGGAAAAAATTTCGAAAGGTGAAGAAGTTGGTGAATTAGCTGGTGTTCCTTTTGTTGCAAAGGACAATTTTTGGTATTTGGCTCACCTTCAACAGCCTCAAGTCAAAATGTTGAAGGATTTCAAACATCGATTCAAGCGACTGCGGTTGAAAAACTTGAAAAAAGCTGGTGCAATTTGCATTGGAAAAATCAAATTTGGACGCTTTTGCTCATGGTGGTTCAACCGAGAATTCAGCTTTGGTGTTACTAAAAACTGCTGTTTGATGAAATGCGAGTTGCTGGAGGTTCATCTGGTGGGTTCAGCGGTAATACGGCTCTTGACATCGTGCCTTTTTGCGCTCAGGGACTGATACTGGTGGTTCAATTCGTCAGCCCGCAAGTTTTAATGGTGTTTATGGGTAAAAACCAACCTATGGCAGCAGTCTCACGATTTGGTGTGGTGGCGATGGCTTCTTCAACTGATACGATTGGTGTTTTTACGAAAAACTGCTAAAGAAAGTGAACTCGTGATGCGTATTAGCTGGTCTTGACGCGCTGACGCAATGACTTTTGCCTGATTTTTGGCAAGAAGAACAATCTCCAAAAAAGGCAAAAATTGGAGTAGTTAAAAGAATTCCTTGGTGAAGGTGTTGACTCAGAAGTTCGAAAAAAATAACTGAAGATTATATTGAAAAAATGCGAAAAAGCTGGGACATGAGATTGTGAAGTTTATCTACCAATGAGTAAATATTCACTCGCTATCTATTATATTATTGTTCCAGCTGAGGTTTCTTCAAACTTAGCACGATATGATGGAATTCGCTACGGCTTGCGTTCGAAAATCCGCTCAAAACTTGAGTGAAGTTTTTGGCAAAGTCTCGCGATGAAGGTTTTTGAAAGCTGAGAATAAACGCCGAATCATGATTGGCTCGTATGTTCTATCAAGTGGATTTTTATGATGCTTATTATTTGAAAAGCGCAAAAAGCTCGAACGCTTTTTGATTAATGAGTTTAATAAGCTTTTCGAAGAAGTTGATTTTTGGTTGGCCCTGTTGCGCCAACTCCTGCATTTAAAAATCGGTGAAAATATTCATGATCCAGTAAAAAATGTATCTCAGCTGATATCTTGAGCGTACCAGCTTCACTTGCTGGACTTCCTGCAGTTTCTGTTCCGGCTGGTAAAACTGAAAATGGCTTACCGGTTGGTGTTCAAATCATTGGAAAAATGGAATCAGATGCAAAAATTTTGGCACTTGCTGAAAGTTTGGAGGAAAAACTAATGGAATTAATTTTTTCCCTGCAATCGTATTTTAATTTGTGCGTTTTGTTATTTGTTGCGATTAATTTAACTAAGCCGCATAAGATTCAACTCGATAAAGAGAAGTTTCAGCGTGATTGGTTAGTTATAGAAAATTCAATCCAAAAAGATAATCCTGCGAGTTGGCACTTAGCTTTAATTAATGCCGATAAACTTGTTGATACAGCGATGCAGGAGCTTGAATTTCTGGCCAAACGATGGGTGAGCGGCTGAAAAATTCGAAAGATAAATTTTCAGCCCTGAATTCAATTTGGCACGCTCACAAACTTCGAAATGTGTGTTGCTCATGAGAATGATGCACAAATTAATTTTGATCAAACTCGCCGAGCAATGAATAGTTTTAAACAAGCTTTTGAAAGATTTAGAGCAATTTAATGGAAAGATATTTTATATGAAATGACAATTGGGATTGAGTGCCATGTTCAGTTAAAAACTAAAACCAAGCTTTTTAGCGGAAGTGATAATGACGCGCAGAAAAATCATCAAATGAAGCAACTTCGCCAATTGATTTTGGTTTGCCAGGAATGTTGCCAGTTTTAAATAAAGAGGCAGTTCCACCTAGCTGTGCGAGCTGGAAAGGCATTAAATGCAAAAATTGCCAATGTGAGCCGATTTGACCGCAAACATTATTTTTACCCAGATTTACCAAAGGGTTATCAAACATCGCAGCTCTATCAGCCGATTATTGGTGAAGGTGAGATTATTGCGCCACTTCCTAGCGGCGGTGAAGTAAAGTTCGAATCGAGCATGCTCATCTTGAAGAAGATGCTGGAAAGCTTACTCATTTTTGGTGATCATTCTTTAGTTGACCTAAATCGTGCTGGAACTCCCTCTAATTGAAATTGTGTCAATGCCCGATATTCATTCGGCCGAAGAGGCGCGATGCTTATGCTGAAGAACTTCATAAGCGAATGGTTTTTGCGGATGTTACAAATGGTGATTTATATCAAGGTAATATGCGTTTTCGATGTAAATATCTCAGCACGAAAATTCGGTGATGAAAAGCTTGGGACGCGAACTGAAATTAAGAATCTAAACAGTTTTAGAAGTGTTGAACGTGCGGCTCAATATGAATTTGAGCGCCAAGTTAGACTGCTTGAAAAAGGGGAAAAAATTAAGCAGGAAACTCGTGGTTGAAGCTTTGACGACGAGCAAAAACAGTTTCGCAACGAAGCAAGGAGGAGGCTCAAGATTACCGATATATGCCCGATCCAGATATTCCGCCGATTGTTTTGAGTGATGAAGAAATTTCGAAAATGCAGGCGCAATTTCCAATTATGCCAGATTATTTCCGTGAAAAATTTAGTATTTTTCGGGCTTGATAGTTCTGTGGTTGAATACGCCTTGAGTGATTATCAATTGCTGAACTACTCCTTGCAACTTGGGGTGATGGTCCTTGGCCGGTTTCTCAAGAAGAATTGATTAGTGAAGTTGGAATTGATAACTATACTATTAAAGAGCATAAAGAAAACATGAAGCGAATTTTTAACTGGTTTGCTTCAACGCCAAGTGAAGAACTCGATTTAGAAAAACTCTACAAAGGTTATCTTGGTCCTCGTCGGCTAACTCTTCTCGCTCATTTTGGTTCATGAGAAAAAGTTAGCTCAAATGGCGGTCATCAAATTTTCCTAGCGATGCTCAAAGATGAGAATTTGGAGTTCATGCCAGAAAAATTGCTGAGAATATGAATCTTCTTCAAGTTTCTGATGAAGGTGAAATTGCGAAAAATTGTTGATGAAGTGATGAGTGATCCAGCTTCGCAAAAAGCGATTGATGATATTCGAAGTGGTAACGATAAGGCGATCGGCTTTTTGGTTGGTCAGATTATGAAAAAGATCGCAGGGAAAGGCAAATCCGGCTTTGGCGCAAAAATTGATTCGTGAAAGGTTGTGGGTGAAAAACCTAAATTTCAAAAACTATTGACATAAGAATTATTTTATGGTAGAATACAAACAGATTTGAAAAATCAAAAATAAAAACATAAAATAAAAAGGAGAAAAATGAGTTCGGCTGCGGAAATTTTTAGTCGTAATTCTATCTGTTGCGCTTGCAATTTTCATCATTCTTGGAATAATTTGCTTCGTTTTTAATTATTCGGGTGACTCGCCAGATCGGTGATGTAACAGAACGAATCAAAATGTTGCAAAAACGTCGATGAGATGGCTCAAAATATTGCGCAAATTACTTCGCCGATTATTATTACTAAATCGGTGATGAGTATTTTAAAAATTTAAAAGTAAAGGAGAAAAAGTGAGTAAAGGTAAATTTGGTTTGGGGTTATTATTTGGGTGCAGCTGTTGGTACAGTTGCAGGAATTTTGACTGCTCCAAAAAGCGGCAAAGAAACTCGAAAAGAACTTAAAGAAAAAGGCTGAAGAGATCGGAAAAAGTAGTTAAAGAAAAACTAGTGAAGCTGCAGAAAATACGAAAAGGTTATTGATGAAGTTAAGGAAAAACTAGCGAATTTGTCGAGGACGCAAAAAGTTAAGACTGAAGCAGCCGTTGAGGAAGTAAAGATTGAAGCTGGTAAGTTGCAAAAACGAGCCCCTTAACACATATGAAGGGGCAAAAAGGTTTCGGAAAAAGTTTAATTTTTTCAAAAATAAAGATTGAACTGTTTGTTTTAAAAATCTCCTACTAAAAATGGTGGGAGATTTTATTTTTATTCTTTTATTATTTAATTAGAACGAAGCTATTTTTCCCTTTTTAATTAATGATATTTTATTGATCTGTTGGTTTCTTTGATTTTTGACCATTGATTGATATTGCATTGCTTTGAATTAGTCGGCGAGCTTCACTTGCACTTTTTACAAGATTATTTTCTGTGAGAGCTGAGATTACATCGCAGCCAATTTTTGAAGTAGGTATCTCGCTGGCGAGAATTTCAATTTCAGTGCTATATAATGCGTTGATATCGTTATTTCCGAACAAGGTTTCGTTTACTTTTTCAACAGCTTTACGGCGATTTTCACCATGAATTAAATCTGTCACTTCACGAGCGAGAGTTTTTGAGCCAGTCGTAGAATGAGGGCTTTTTGTGTTCTGTTTCAATTTTTCTCGATTTCTCTTTTGGTAGCATAGTGAAATAGTTTTAGGTAATCAATTGCGCCATTGTCGTTCGAATTTAGCCAGAATTGATAAAACTTATAAACGCTTGTTTTTATTCTCGTCTAGCCAAACTGCACCACCTTCGCTCTTACCAAATTTTCGGCCGGTTGATTTGTTGATAACTAGTGGCAGCTGTCATTGCGAAAGACTTCACGGTTTTCGCATTTTCGAATCACTCTACACCAGAGTAAGTTTCCCCACTGATCACTACCGCCAATTTGAAGATTGACTCCTTTTTCGCGATTAAGATGAGAAAATCATAGCCTTGAAGTATTGTATATGAGAATTCGGCGTAACTTAGACCGCTTCCATTTTTGATGCGAGCTTTAAAGAATTCACGAGATGTAAGCTCGGCCATATTAAATTTCTTACCAATATCACGCAAGAAGGGGAGAAGGGGGATATTTTTAGCCAGTCGTAGTTGTTGACTAGTTCAAAGTTTTTGCCAGCGAATAGTTTTGAAACTTGTGAGAAAGCGCTTTGGTATTTTTAGTACTTTCTTCTAAAGCCAAAAGTTCACGCTCTTCGGTATCTCTCATATCACCGATAGCACCAGTTCCACCTCCAACGAGTAGAACAACTTCGTGACCGTGTTCGATAAAGCGACGAACCATCATGTAAACCGCTAAGTGTCCAACGTGTAGACTATCAGCAGAAGGGTCGGTGCCGAGGTAAAGTTTTGAATTTAGTGTTATCGATAATTTTTTCGTCGGTGAAAAGTAGTTTGGTTCCCAAAATCCGCGCCATTTTAACTCTTCTGATAGTTTCATTTTCTCCTTTAATTTATAAATTTAATTTTAGCATTTTTATTTACGAAAATCAATTTACGCTAGTATAAAAAAAGCGTTGAAAAATAATAAAAAGATGTGTATAATTAAAAGTAGTTATGGATAAAATGCGAAAATATTCAGTAAGCAATCTGATTCTATTAAAAAAAGAAAGGAATCGGGTCGAAAAACAAGGGTTCGAGGAATACTACACAGCGATCATCGCACAAAAAGTAATTTCATCGAAAGAATAATCTTGGGCTTTATGTTAATCTGCTCGTAAGAGGCAGATTAAAAAAGATGCTACTGCTAGAGCAAGAGCAGAATACTAGCTAGTCTACCTAAAAATCCAGTGAAAAGATTTTACCATTTTCACCCCAAGAGAATTTTTTTAAATATTGGTTCTCTAAAAAGGCGGAATTATGCTGCTCAAGATTGCTGGAGCTAGCGTAGCTATTGTATTTGTAGTGATTTTTAGGTCTTTATGTGTATTTCCAAAAGGACCTTCAGAAGATCAAGCCGAGTGAATTAGCTAGACGAGTTCAAACTACGGTTTCAAAATACTATGATCGAAACGGTGAGCTTATCTGGGAAGATAAAGGCTCCGGAGATTATAAGTTAGTGGTTGAAGATTCAGAAATATCTGACTGGGCTAAAAAGGCAACTGTAGCGATCGAAGATCGAGACTTTTATAAACATAAAGGTATTAGCGTGTCTGGAATTTTGCGAGCTGTTGTTAATAATTTTCGTGGAGGTGCTACTCAGGGTGGATCGACTCTCACTCAACAATTAGTGAAGCAAGTTTTCTTCTCTGATGAATCACAAGAGCGTGGAATAAAGGGTATACCGCGAAAGATTAAAGAGATGTTCTTAGCTATTGAAGTGGAAAGGATGTATAGTAAGGATCAGATAATTGCTTTGTATCTAAAATGAATCTCCGTATGGTGGGCGTCGAAACGGTATAGAATCTGGTGCTCAAACATATTTTTGGCAAAACCTCCAAAGATCTTACTATAGCCGAAGCTGCCTTACTAGCTTCTATTCCGAATAATCCTGGTGTATACAACCCTTATAATACTGCTTATAATAAAAGTTTGATCGAGCGCCAGCATAAAGTCCTTAATGACATGATTGAGATGGGGTATATAACTGAGGGCTCAGGCTAAGGAAGCAAAGAATATTGATATTTTGAGCCAGATTAAGCCAGAGCAGGATCAATACTGCTAACATTAAGGCGCCCCATTTTATTCAAGAAGTTAAAAAGCAGTTAGAAAGTGAATTAGGTGTTAAGATTGATGCGGGCTGGTGGTTTTGACGGTTTAAAGACAACACTAGATCTAAAAAGCTCAAGAGTTAGCTGAAAGTGCTGTGAGTGCAGGATCAAAGAACCTATATATTTCTGGCGCAGATAACATCGCAATGACTTCTATCGACGTTCAAACTGGGCAAGTTATAGCTCAGGTTGGCTCTGTTGATTACAATAAGACTGGTTATGGTCAAACAGAATGCGGCGACTTCGCTTCTTGATCCGGGTTCAAGTATAAAACCAATTGTAGATTATGCAGCTTTATTAAACAAAAAGGATATAGTATATACACGGCACTATCTTGCGTGACGAAAAACATAGACAGTCTTTATTGTGGCGGAAATTCTAATAGTTGTAAATTAAGGAATTTTACTAATAGATTCTATGGTGATGTGACAATTAGATTTAGTTTAGCTAATTCATTAAATATTGGCGCAGTTAAATCTCTTTCTATCGTTGGTGCAGAAAATGGAATTAGGACAGCGAGAGATTTAGGGTGATAAATCTTATTGTCAAAGGCTCTTCAGCAGGACTTTCGGCGGCGATTGGTGGTGGATGCTCTGTCCGTCAGGATGAACATACTAATGCTTATGCATCTTTAGCACGTGGAGGTGTTTATAAACCGTTGACGTATGTGACTGAAGTAAAAAAATTCTTCTGGAGAAAGATTAAAAGATTGGAAAGATAGTCAATCTAACGTAATTGATGAGCAAGCTGCTTATATGCTTAGTGATATTCTTGCGGATTCAGCGACTCGTTCTGCAGTATTTGGAGCTCAAGGTCGAAGCTATGGGTTTGTAGTTCCTGGTGTTTGGACTGCATCTAAGACTGGAACTACAGATGACAGTAAAGGGACGCGCAAAAGATTCTTGGATGATGAGCTATTCGCCTGTCGTAGCTACCGGAGTTTGGAGTGGGAAATCATGATGGCTCATCTTTACGCTCTGCCGATAATTCTACGGTTCGTAGAGTTATGAATGACTATATGCGATCTGTCCACAACAACATTTATGCAGCTAAAAGGGTGGAAGAGTGGTGATAAAATTAAGCGTCCATCGGGTATTCAAAACTGCAATATTAGTGGTAAGAATGATCTTTGCCCATCTTGGTGGAGTAAGAATAAGACGAATTCGTTAACAAAAAGAAATTGAATTTGATTCGATCTCAAAAAGAAAGCTACATCTTGTACATCAGAGTCAACGAAAATTAAAAATATCGGTTTATGAGACAACAGACCCTGTTTCGAAAAAGAAAACAATAATATCTCCTGATGGCTACGATGCCAATGCTGAAGATGATGTTCATAATTGTAGTGACTCGAAGCCTGAAATTAGTAATGTTTCATATTCTTTACATAGTGGAAATAATTATAGGATAAATGCTACAATTTCTCAAAGGTAAGTTGCTATTAAATCCGTGGTTATAAAAAGTTGATGGTTCGACAATAAGCACTGCTACACCTACTGGTAATACTGTATCTGTTGACTATGCGTTTAGCAAAAAGTGGACAAAAATATCTCAGTAGAAGCTACGGATGAAGGGGGATATGTATCATCGAAAAAGCTATAGTGGACCAGCTATCACTAATTAGCTATAATAAAAACGGAGTTTGGTTTATAACTCCGTTTTATTTTTGAAAAAGAATTTTATTTAGTGCGTGAGTTCATGGCGTTGATTACGGCTTGAACAAAAATCACCAACTCCGCCAGGGATATTTACAAAATAGATTCAAGAACCAAACTAGTGCAAAAATTAATACAGTGGCTCCAATCACGCTTCCAAAACCAAACGATATCCCGCGGAAGAAATTAACTTTTGTAAATCTCCCAGCGGTTCGGGTAAAAGATCGTAGAAAAGTTCTTCTATGATTGCAATTTGTGCACCTTTTGCATTTTTCATCGACGATTTGTTTTGTTATATTTTTCTTTGGTTGTTTTTCATTGGAGATATTTTTAACATAAAAATAATAGACGCAAGCTTTTTGATTTTTAGCTGTCGAAAATGGTAAAAATAAAGAGAAAAGGAAATAGAGGATGGATAGAGCAAGAGACAATTTATCGAGAGTGCTTTTGACAATTTATGTATTTGGTTGACTAAGTCTAGATATGAAGAATATTGGCCTGAGATTCAAGCTATGATTGCCGAGAATGAGTGGAGTGAGTTAGAGGATTCTTTTTCAAGATTTTAGAATTTGGTACTGCTGGTCGGCGCGGAAAAAGTTGGAATTGGGCCGAATCGGATCAACAGAATTACTATTGGAGAAAGTGCTCAAGCGCTTGCGGAATACTTAAATTCTATGAAAATTATAAATCCAAGCGTTGCAATTGGATGGGATGTCCGAAATTCATCTAGGGAATTAGCCAAGTTGTGTGCGGAAGTTCTTGTAGCTAATGGAATAAAAGTGTATTTCTTTTGACGAAGCTCGTTCAACACCAGAGCTTTCTTTTTGCTGTTCGCGAGCTGGGGGCTGATGCTGGAATTGTAATTTCGGCTAGTCATAATCCACCACAGGATAACGGTATTAAGGTTTATTGGCGTGATGGAGCTCAAATTACCTCGCCATATGATAAAGAATTGATGGAAGTTGCAAAAATATTGATAAAATTCAAAACCGAAGATTTTAGCTTTGCTCTGAAAAGAAGGTAAAATTGAGCTAATTGGTAAAGCAATTGACCAGAAATATATTCAAGCCAATGTAAATCTTTCATTGTCTGATAGTCGTAGTGCTAAGATTATATTTTCGCCAATTCACGGGACTGGCTGGACGAATCTTTTGAAAACTTTACTTGCAGCTGGTTTTGATCAAATTTCAGTGGTAAAAGATCAAATGATTATGGATGGTAATTTCTCGACTTTTGCCTGACAGAAAACCTAATCCAGAAAAATTTGAGTGCAAATTTAATGTCGATTAATCAGCTAAAACAAGAAGGGGCTGATATCGCATTTACGACAGATCCTGATGCTGACCGAATATGTGTAATGAGTCTTGAAAAAAATGGTGAAGTTCGGATTTTTTCGGGTAATGAAGTAGCTGTTTTAGCGACTGATTATTTATTTTCTAAGTATGCAAAGCGATCAACTTAAAGATGGTTTTTATTTGTAAGAGTTTTGATTTACGACTGATGTATTGAATGCTTTAGCGCGAAAATATAATGTTAAGATTTATGATAATTTGCCGGTTGGATTTAAGTTTATTAGTAAGATAATTCGCAGAAAGAAATCGGCGGCGAAAAGAAGTTATGGCTGGGTTTGAAGAGAGTTTAGGCGGTTTGGTGGGTTCGCAGACGCGAGATAAGGATGCGGCAACAATCGGGCCTAATGATTGCCGAGCTAGCGTCTGAACTAAAAAGAGCGGAAAAACTTTAAGCGATAAATTAGACGAAATTTATAATGAGGTTGGATTTTTACAGACAGATACGATTCAGCTCACTGGCATGAGCGGTTTTTAAGCGGATGAACGATTTGATGACTAGTTTGCGGTCAGGGAAAAATTGAGATTGGCGTGGATTTTATGAATCGACTATTTGCTTCTTGAGCGTCACAATTTGGAAAACTGGTAAAAACAAAAATTGATTTTTGGAGGCTAGTAATGCATTAAGTTTTGAGTTTGGAGAGCATGAAAAACGAATTACGATTCGGCCAAGCGAGACTGAGCCGAAAAATAAAAAGAATTTATGCGCAGTGGAAATTTGAACGAGCGGAAGACTGCAAAAATATTGAGAAATTTTTAAATGATTTTAAGGAGAAAATTTTATGAGTGTAAAAAGAGATTATTTGAGACTTTTAAGCCAGATAACTACAGATTAGAATTAGATTTAAAGTAATGCAAACGGACGATTTTTAGTGGAAGAGTTGAAATATCAGGGATCGCTAAAAGGCGAAAATTCTATTTCGCTGCATTCTAAAGATCTAAAAATATCAAAGGTTTTATTTCAAGAACAAGAACTAGATTTCGCGCAGAAAGAAGATGATAATGAGCTTGAAATTTTTGCGGGTAATGCATCTTTTGATATTGGTGAAAAATAAATCTTAAATATAGAATTTTCAGGCCAGATTACTGATGGGATGCATGGACTCTATCCTTGCTATTATAACGAGAATGGCGAGAAGAAAAGAGCTTTTTGCTACTCAGTTTGAAAGTCATCATGCGCTGAAGTTTTTTTCCGTGTGTTGATGAGCCGGAAGCAAAAGCAACTTTTGAGCTTGAAATAACTGCACTGAAAAATCTTGAAATTTTAGCGAATACTGAAATTTCCATCAAACCAAAAATGGAAACTTAAAAACAATTAAATTCAAACCAACGCCTAGAATGAGCACTTGTTTGTTAGCTTTCGCGCTGGGTGATTTTCAGCGAAAAACCTGCCGAGACAAAATCTGGAGTAAAAGTGTCGGTGTTAGCAACTAAGGCTCAGGATCCTGAGTTATTGAATTTTCCGCTTGATTTTGCGGTGCGAGTCTTGGAATTTTACGAGCAACTTTTTGGTCAGAAATTTCCCACTTTCAAAATGCGACTATTTAGCGCTACCGGATTTTTCGAGTGGCGCTATGGAAAACTGGGGTCTAATTACTTATCGCGAAACAGCTTTTGTGCTGGAGAAAAATCTGCAATTTCATCCAAAAAAATATGTAGCTTTGGTTGTGCGCACGAAACTTCGCATCAGTGGTTTGGTAACCTTGTAACAATGAAATGGTGGGATGATTTGAGGCTTAATGAATCTTTTCGCTACGATGATGGAGTATTACGCCGTAGATGCCTTGGAGCCGAACTGGAATATGTGGGAAGAATTTGCGGTAAACGAGGCAGTCTTAAGTTTGCGTCGTGATGCGATTGATGGAGTTCAGTCTGTTCATATTCCCTGTCAATCATCCAGACGAAATTGGTACTATTTTTGACGGTGCTATTGTTTATGCAAAGGGCGCTCGATTGATGAATATGTTGCAGAAATTATCTTGGTGATGATGATTTTCGAGATGGCTTGCGTATATATTTTTGAGAAGTTTAAATATCAAAAATACTATTGGTACAGATTTGTGGCAATGTCTAAGCGAGTTTCAGGCAAGGATGTGTCGGCATTTTATGGATACTTGGCTTTTCGCAGCCGGGATATCCAGTAGTCTCTAGTGAGCGAAAAATCTGGCAGGTTGAATATTTCTCCAAAGCAATTCTTTATTGGAAAGAGGTAGTGATAAGGGTCGGGTTTGGCCAATTCTGCTTTGGATCAACTCAACCAAGTTTTCCCCAAATTTTAGATCAGCGTAAAATTACCATTCCATTTTGAAAGCGACTTTATTCAATTTAATCGTGGAAATACTGCTCATTTTATTACAAACTATAGTAATGAGTTATTTGAAAAATTGCTTGTGCATATCTCATGATCTTGACACAATTTCGCGACTTCAAATTCTACAAGAGCGATCACTTTTTGGCGCGGGTGGGCTTGTAGAGAGTGTTGATATTTTGCGAGCTCTTTCACATTATCAGGATGAGAAGTCTCCTCAATGTTTGGGATATGATGAATATTTCGATTGGTGATCTAAAGATTTTTATTGATGAAGATTCATGAGTGAGCAAAAATGAAATTTTGTAGAAAATTTGGCTAAAACAGTTTGAGCGACTTGGTTTTTGCTAAGAAGAAAACGAAAGCGAGGAAGATACACACAAATGCGAAGCTCTATTCTCAGGCATATGATATACGCCGAAAATGAAGAAGTTGTCTCTGAGGCGTTAAAGATTTTTGATGGAGCAGAAAAATGGAACGAAATTGATGCAGAGATACGAGCGCTGATTTTTGCTTACGAAAAATTCGCCACGATGAATTCTCGGAGCTTATTCAAAATGCTGAAGAATATCGCACTACACCGACGTAGATTATCGCGATGATTTAATGACGGCTTTAACTTCTACTAAAAATATCAACCGTAAGAATTTATTAACCGAGATGCAAAAATCCTAAAACTGTGCGTCCGCAAAGATTTAATCAGTTGGTTTGTTCATTTGCTGAGAAATTCCCGCGCGCGAAATTTGGCTTGGGATTGGATGCGTGATAATTGGGGCTGGATTGAAGAAACTTTTTGCTGGCGATAAGAACTATAATGATTTTCCCGCGCTACGCTGAGGGTAATTTGCGAACTCGTGAAAATCTGGAGGATTTATCGAATTTTTGCACCATAAGAATGATCCCAAGTTTAACGAGGGCGATAGAAATGGGTGAGCGTGAAATTAAATCTCAGGTAGAACTTATTGAAAGAGATAAAAGCTGGTATTGAGGAATTTTGAGGTCTTATTAATTGGATCTTGATAACTCATCTAAAGCATAAATCGCTCAAAAATTCATCATATTTTCTGGTGTAATCTTTTCTCGGGGGTTTTCATCGACGAGTTGATTTAGTGCTTCGTTGATTTTTGATGAATCCATTTCTGAGCCGATTAAAACTAGTTCGGTGTTTAGGTGACTCTCCTTCGTTCCAGTTTTCAGCTTTGATGTCGATAGTCTTGCCTACAATTTGAAGTATGTATTTTTGTCTCAGCCTTCATTCCGAAGTAGCAAAAACCCTTTCATTCGGAATAGGTTTTGCGGTAAGTGTCAAGAAAATCAACAAACTTTTGCGGTTCGAGTGGTTTGCTGTTTTCTCAAAAGTGATTGATTGAAATTTGTCGTGAATATGGTCATGATGATGTAGTGAATGACGAGCGATGTTATCTTTTTGGGTCTACTTGATAGCTTCGAAAAAATCATTTCTTGCTTAGTTTTGATTTTGTGGTGATAGATTTTCAAAAAGAATACGCGGATCGATTCTAGAATTATCACTTTCAATAATTAGCGCGTGACTGTTTAAATCTCTAATTTCATTACGAATTTCTGCGGTTTTCGTCAGGGACTAGGTCTGTTTTATTGATTAGGATAATGTCGCTAGACTGAAAACATTTTTAGGTGAGTTGGAAATTGCTGTTTAGCTAAATCAGAAATTAGCTGCATCAACCAGGTAAATATTTCCGCCAAAAAATGTAAAATTATTATTAGCGTATCGTAAAAACATTCATCAGATCATAAGGCTCAGCTACGCCGCTTGCTTCAACTAGGATGGCGTCTAACTTCGAGTTTTCGTTTGCTAGCTGATCAAGCGGTCCACGAAGTCCATTATCACCAACCATACAACAGATACAACCATTACTGAGATCAATTTGATTTTCATTGAAAAGTTCCCTGAAACCAGTCGATTGTCTATGTTTATTTTGCCGAAAATCGTTTACGATCGCGCCAATTTTCATATCTGGACAATCTCGTAAGATATTGTTTAGTAGGGTTGTCTTTCCTGCCCCAAGAAAGCCGGAAATCATCACGACAGGAATTTTGCGCTTGCTACTTCGGGCTTGAACTTTGTGTGTTGCGCGTAAAAATCATTAAAAATATCACTACTAAAATTGACTAAGTCGAAATCATTTTCCATATGCTTTAGTTTAACAGATTTTTGATTTTTTCGGCAATTTGAAAAAGTTAACAGTTTTAGTTTTAATAAAACTTGACTAAGCATTTTCAATTTGTTAAAATAGTAATACTAAAAACTACTTGTTCGAAACTAAGCTTAACTCAAATTGCATTATTTCGAACGTTTAAATTCAAGGAGAAAAATGACTAATTTTTAACGAAAACAGGCTCGTAAGCGTGCAAATTTACAAAAAGGCGCAGGATCTAGCGAAAAATCGCGAAAAATACGTTGTGAGTAATAAACAAAAGGAATCTGAAAATACGCTAAAAATCAGCGCAAAGATAAATTCGTCTCAAAAAGCTAAGCAGGCTCATTCGCAAAAAATGACATCAAAAAGTCAACTTGCCAACAACCACTCAGTCGCGGTGCTGTGGTTCGCGCTACAACGAATGATTTCTAACGATATCAACCTTCGAGCTAGTCAGCATATTATAAACATACCCAGTAAACAAAGTCGCTTTTTAATGGTTTTAATGGTGAGCAACTTACTACCTCGACGCTAAAAACTTCGCCCATCAGAATGACAGTGTGAAAATTATTCCATTAGGTGGGCTTGGTGAATTTGGGATTGGGAAAAATATGTTCGCGATTGAATATAAAGACGAGATCCTGGCGATTGATATGGGATCTATTTTCCCTAATGAAGATTATCCTGGCGTTAATTTTACGACTCAGATATCACATATCTGAAAGATAATATGCATAAAGTTAAAGCGGTAGCATTTACGCATGCTCACCTTGATCATATTGGGTTCGGTACGCCAGCTTTTGCCTGAGTTTGCAACAATATTCCAATTTATGCGACTGAATTTACGATTGGTGCGATTAAACGCCAGATGGAAGAGGCGGTTGTGAAAGTTTCGCCAAATTATCAGTCGGTTGATCCACATCAACATGAAATTATTAGAATATCTGACCATATGACACTAGAATTTGTCCACGTGCTTCACTCGATCCCTGGATGTAGCTATGATTATTCGGACGCCAAATGGTAATATTGTTCATATGGGTGACTGGCGATTCGAGAATGACCCAGTCGATAAGCAATTTGATATGCCTCGGTTGGTTGAAGTGCTCAAAAAGAAGGCATTGATTTACTTATGAATGAATCGACCAACATTGATGTGCCAGGAACTCATCCACATAGTGAATACTCAATTGGCGAGAGCGTTGGTGATGTTATGGATAAATATCCACATGCTCGTTTGATTATTTCTTGTTTTTCAAGTCAGATTTATCGTTTGCAATTAATTTTTAAATAAGCCGCTAAGCACGACCGCAAAGTTGCATTTTGCTGGATTTTCGATGATTAACGCGATTGAAGTTGCTCTTCAGCCGTCAGATTAAAGTGCCTAAAAGATGTGATCGTTAAAATGGAAGATATCGTCAAAATGGACGACGGTAAGTTACGATTGTGTGTACAGGTTCGCAGGGTGAATTAAACGCAGTGCTTAATCGCATAGTTACCGGCGCGCACAGATTTGTTAAAAATTAAATCGAGCGATGTTGTGGTATTTTCATCTAGTCCCAATCCCAGGAAACGAGCCACGAGTAGCTTCGACTGTGGATGGTTTGATTCGTGAAGGTGCTGGCGTTGTTCAGCACGGTAAAGGTCATTATCACGGTATTGGGCCTCTTCATCTTTCGGGTCATGCCTATTATGATGATCATGTTCGATTAGTCACTGCTCTAAATCCGCTTAATTATTTACCTGTTCACGGTGAATTCTATATGCTGGAACATAACGCTGAAATGGCGCAGAAGGTGCTTGGCTTAAAGCGAGAGAATATTCTGGTGGCAGATTCGGGTGATATTATCGAGCTTACTAAAGATAAGCAGATTCGCAAATCCGGTCGAATTCAAGTGGGTTCAATTCTATACGATAATACTGGCCACACAGTTCATGATGCGGTGGTGAAAGACCGTCTTCATATTTCGACGGAGGGGATTTTTATAATCGTTCTAACTATCAGTAAAAAGACTGGGCGACTACTTAAAACACCAGATGTTATTAGTCGCGGATTTATCTATTTGAAAGACAGTGAGGAACTTATTGGGAAAATTCGCCATTATTTGCGAACTAAGACCGATCGCGAAGTGGAACGCCAAATCGAGCTAGCTGATTTGAAGCAGGAAATAAAGGATGATGTTTCACATTTACTCTTTGATAGTACTGGACATACCCCTATAGTGATTCCGGTTGTGAATAAAGTCTAAAATTAATGTTTGAATAAAAGCTATCTCAAATTTTCCTAAGATAGCTTTATTTTATTATTCGCTTGACTTTTGTTTTTGAATAGGCTAGAATTAGAATGTAAGTCGGCCGGTGGGTCAGCGTTTTTAGTAATAGAATTATTAAACGAAAGGTTAAAATGGAAGATCTAAATATCAAACAAATGCTCCTTGCTGCACGCACAATTGCAGAAGAAAAAATATTCCTGAAGAAAAGTTATCTCAGTTATTGAAATGGCAATAGCTGCGGCTTGGCGCAGAGAAAATGGCAGAGCGGTCAAAACAAAATGTGCGAGCTGAGCTTGATCTTAATACTGGCGAGGCGGAAGTGTTCGTTCAGTATGAAGTAGTTGATGGTGAAGAAGCTTACGATCCTTTGACTGAAATTTCGCTTGAAAGATGCTCGCAAAGATAATCCGAGATTGGCTTGGGTGAAATTGTTGAAGAAAAATTCCCAGTTGAGAGTTTTGGTCAGTAGCTGCGCAAACTGCTAAACAGGTTATTCTGCAACGACTTCGTGAGGCTGAGCGAGAAGTTGTTCTGAAGAATACGAAGATAAAATTGGCACAATAGTTAGTGGCAGTGTGGCGAAAGTTGATCAGCGATTTGTGCGAATTGACCTAGGGAAAGCTACAGGTATTATGCCAATGCGAGAGCAAATCCATGGTGAATATTTCAGTGTTGGTCAGCGCGTAAAAGTTTTGATTAAAGAAATCGAAAAAGAAGGTCGAGCACCTGAATTGATACTTTCTCGAGCTGACGGTAAGTTTATTGAAGTTTTGTTTCAGCAAGAGGTTCCTGAACTCGAAACCGGGATGGTTGAGATTGTAGCAGTGCGCGTGAAGCCGGTCGCCGCACTAAAATAGCGGTTCGTTCAATGATTCCTGGTGTCGATCCAGTTGGAACTTTTGTTGGTGGGCGAGGTGTCCGCGTTCAATCAGTGATGAATGAAATTGGTGAACGTGAAAAAATCGACATTGTTACTTGGAGTGAAAATCCAAGTGAATTTATTCATGAAGCTTTGAGCCCAGCTGAAGTTATTGAAGTTCAGATTGAAGAAACGGATTCTGTTAAAAACCTCGTGCGAAAAGTACTCGTTTCTGAAGACCAGCAGTCTATTGCGATTGGACGTGGTGGTAAGAATGTTCGCTTAGCTTCTCGGCTAACTGGTTTTGAGCTAGATATTGAGCTTGCTAAAGTTGAAGAGCCAAAGCAACGTGGTAATGTTGAGGATGGATTATTCGATGCGCTTAATTCAGCTGATGAGAGTGAAGTGATTCAGAACTTTGATGGTGATGAGCCTGATGCTGAAAAATACATGGCGGTGAAGGGCAATAGTAACTGGTAAGGAAATATATTAAGAGCTAGTATAATTGACTACTGGCTCTTTTTGTGTTATGATTTGAGTATCAGACCTTGGGCAAACTGAGGTGCTTTATTAAGGAGGAAAAACAATGAAAAATTAGCGACTTGTCCCGCTGCGAAAGGAACTCGCGGAGGAGCTGCTTACAAAGCAACTTCTAAACCTGGAGCAACCGATATTAGATAGGCCTTCTATTCAATGTAAGGTCGAGATTTTCTAGCGGATGCTGGTATCTTACCCGAGGATATAGGGCCGTTGTGAGTCCAGACTCCTAGACGACAAATCCTCGACCATTTCTGTAAGTCCGCTCTCTCTCGCCAACTCTATCCGCTCGAAAGGTGGCGATGAGTTAGAGAAGGAAAATGTATCGCTCTATGGCGGATACTGTTATGAGAGCCGAAAATTTTTAAAAGTATGGCTTTCATAGAGCAGAGACTGGTGTCGGCGGCACCCCTTGCGGAAATGGTATGCCAATTCTTCAGCTGAAGATTTTTAGCCGCTATCGCTGATCGTGTATACTTTCTGCATCGATCTATTCCTTTCGTCTGGTAAAAATGAAATCGAGCAGCTGGTTGATGGATTTTAGGTCGTGAGATGGGGACCGGATCGTTTCTTTTCTCTTTGTTTGCTCATTAGCGATGGAGGCTGACAAGGATCGTTTTCAGGATGATTGACGGTGATTTTATCGAAATTGAAGCTAACGGCAGAAAATTGATTAAAATAAAAGAAATAATAGAGAAGCCAGGGGTTGGATCATGGCTTCGTTTTTGCAAGTGTTAGCTCATACTTATTTGAGCTTCTGTAGCCTTTCTGGAATATCTCAAAAGGCATGAGCTTGAGTTTGATGAGAATGGTGAATTTCTCGATCAACCAACGATTCAGCGAATCGATTGAAGACGGCTATGAGATTTTATACTGTCAACCCAATTGTGGAGACATACTTAGATACCGGTAATCGGGTTGGAGTCACTATGACTCAGGTTAAGCTTTCGCTTTGTCGGTGGTCTCTGTATTCTAGTATGTTTCGCGATAAATTATAGCGAAGAAACTTGTTGCAGGCGATCGATCTACTTTGCAAAGCGATTAAAGATATTCCGTTAAATGCAAAGTAGCATCATTAAGAAACAAAACGCTCATCTCGAGCGTTTTATTAAATTCCTTCATGTTGAAGTAGCCAGCTTTTACGATTTTTGACCACTGTGTAGCCGCCAAAATCTAAATCTTTAGTAAGGACTCGATGGCAAGGCACGATGATTGAGATTTTATTAGCGTTAAGTGCATTCCCGACAGCTCGTACAGCATTTGGGTTATTGATTCTTTCGGCGATCTCAGAGTAGCTCATTGTTTGGCCGGCTAAAATGGTTTGTATTGCGCTCCAAACTTCTTTTTGGAAAATCTGTACCAATAAACTCAATTGGGGTTTTGAAACTAGCAAAGGATGCCTGAAATAATCTTCAAGTTCAGCACGCACTTGCTTTTAACGGCAAAATTTTCACCTTCTTCTATTTGTGTTTCGAAAAATTCTTCAATTTGTTCAAGATCTTTTTCAATATTTTCATTATCAAAAACTCTAATAAAACAAGAGCATCGTCATGTGCAACTGCTAGCATATCGCCAAGAGGAGTTTCGATTTTAATCTCTTTTAGATTCATGTTGTTTTTACTTTAGCATATTTTTGTGCAAAAAGCAAAGTTTTCTTTGATTATTTTTTTGTTTTATGGCTTGATTTTTATGTATAATTTTGGTAAAAATTGATGGTGAGTTCCTCTTTTTGATGAAGTGATTCGTGTGTGAAGAAACTTCAGGCGAAAAAGGTAAAGACATTTTTTCGAAAATGCTGTTTCGAAAAATATGAGGCGCTTATTGAAAAACTTTATCAACTTTCAGTAAGTGAAATATTAATAAAGTAAATTTAAAGGGAGAATTGATGCCAACGATCAATCAATTAGTGCGAAAAACCTCGCAAGACCGCTGCGAAAAAAATCAAAATCGCCAGCACTTGGCCGAATTCATAACGCGCTCAAAAACTAAATACTATGCACAAAATGCGCCTCTGAAACGCGGAGTTTGTGTGAAAGTTCAACAAAAACACCTAAGAAGCCTAACTCGGCGCTCCGAAAAGTTGCTCGTGTTCGTTTGACTAACGGTCATGAAGTTTGGGCTTATATCGGTGGTGAAGGTCACAATCTTCAAGAGCACGCCGTAGTTTTGGTTCGCGGTGGACGCGTGCCAGACCTTCCAGGTGTGCGATATCATATCGTTCGTGGTGCGCTTGATCTTCAAGGTGTTTCAGATCGTAAACAAGGCCGTTCGAAATACGGTACTAAGAGGAGAAATAAAAGATGCCACGAAAAGTTACCAAGAAACTACAACGAGAACTAAAACCAGACCGAAAATATCAGTCAATCTTAGTTCAACGACTTATCAACAAATCTATGCTTGATGGTAAAAAATTAGTTGCTGAACGTGCTGTTTATAATGCACTCGAAACCGCTGCTAAAAAACTTGATAGCGAGAATCCACTTGAAATTTTCGAGCAAGCTTTGAAGAATGTTTCGCCATCATTTGAAAGTTAAATCACGACGTGTTGGTGGAGCTAACTATCAAATTCCGTTTCCAGTTCAAGGACATCGCCAACTTCACTATGCGTTTAGTTGGTTGGTGCAATCAGCTCGTGCCCGCAGCGGAATGCCTTACAGTCAACGCCCTAGCGCTTGAAATTATTGATGCTTACAACGAAACCGGTGCAGCTTTTCAAAAGAAAAGAAGATACACATAAGATGGCAGAAGCCAACCGAGCATTTTGCTCATTTTGCCCGAGGCTAGTTGCAGTCCTATAAATAAAACCATCCCTTATAAAAAGGATGGTTTTGTTTTTATGATAGAAATGTGGTAATATAAGGAGAGTAATTTATAGGAGGGGTGCTTTATGGCTAAGAACTTTAAGAAAAGGTCAAAAATATCAAGTAAGTTTTATATTTCAATGATGTTATTGAACCTAGCGTTCTCGATTTTTACAGGTTGTGTCTCTGTAATTCTCAATAGTGATTTTTGTTGCTTTCATTTTTACATTTGTAATGATGGCTTTTATGATAGCTAGAGCTGCAGATGATGAAGTATATTTTTGCGTATACCATTTGAAAAAGAAGGATTAGCATGTACTAACTTTATCATTATAACCGCTAGAAGACAGCATTTTTATGCTAGAAATAAGAAAAGCTAGAGTTATTTTCTCTAGCTTATTTTTTTGAGGCTTTACGCCATTCTATGGCTTCTTTTTGTGTTTCTAAGGTTATATTTCACGATTTTCGTAGAATTTGTCCACGTCAAGGTTAGCCATTTCTCTGATTAATTTCATGATAATAATTGCTTGACCTCGTGCTGGAAGGTCTGGATTCGATGCTATATCTATAAGCTCTGCATTTCAGCTTTCCTGAAGTTTATCTGATACTCACTTCTTGCCATTTTATCTACCCCTAAAATAAAAATACTTACACCAGAGCTTTTTATCTCTATGTAATTAACTTAATTATAGTACATTTTTAAAATACTGCAAAATCAATCCTTTTGTAGAAGAGCTTTATTATTTTGTAGGTGTAATCATTTCTAGAAGTCCGAGAAGAGGTGTACGTGATATGTTATTTTGGGGTGATTGTTTATTTTTATAATTAATATGTATTTTTGTTCTTTCTAGATGATTATGCTATAATCGTTATATTAAAAAGGAGGAAAAATGAGAAACTTTCCTCAGAGAATAAAGCGAATAAATAGATATTATCACGGGGGTGAAATTTCGGTTGATCGATTGTCAGCGCTGTCTGACGGTTTTATTGCGATTATTATCACTCTAATGGTGCTCGAGATTCCTGTGCCTAATACATCACATAACGCGCTACAGATAGTGGAGTTATTCCGATCGGTGATTATTTACTTTTGCAAGTTTTGTGATTGTCGGGATTCAGTGGACACGTCATCATCGTGCGTTGGAGAACGTGCATAAAAGTTACAAATAGCTTTGTTTGGAAGAATTTAATCTTTCTGTTTTTCTTTGTCTCTAATTCCTCTTTTAATGAAGTGGATGATAAAAACTCCAGAGGAAACAATTCCTGCGCTTAGTTATGCAGCTGTCTACTTCTTTACGGAATTTTGTATGCGTTGGATATTTGTTAGTTCACGTTCTAAAAGGCTGCAGGGTTGTTCCATCGCTTCGAGAACGACAAAAGCTATGCGTCGTCATCTGTTTGTGCGCTTAGGGTTTAATTTTTAGCAATAATAGCTGTTTTGGTTTTTCTCGGTAGTTTCACCGCAGCTTGAAATATTCTTTTTGATTTTTATGCCAGTTATTTTAACTTTGAGCAATGTTTTTGCTGACGAGGATGATTTGGCGGGCGTTTAAAGCCTAGATTGAAGTCTATTTCTTTTTGAAGATAATTATTCTTGCCGCAGAGTAGGTTTTAGAATTCAACAATGAAAGCTGTGGGTGCGAGAAATCTTCTAGCTAGCTGGCTGAGATAGAACTAATATTCCATCAGGTTCTAACCGGTCAACTAATCGTTCAATAGTGGGGAATTGTGGGTCATAATATGGTGGGTCGGCGAAAATTAGATTGAACGTAGGTAAATTCGGTATTTCGCCCAAAGTAAATTGTTTTGCAGGTTGAATTTAGCCAGCCGGATATGCTAGCTCGAATTAATTTTACTGGCAGATTTAAATTTGTTTTTTGAATAATTTGTAAATTTTTCAGCCAGAATTTTTGAGCGAGCCGATTTTTCGATAAAAGTTGCTGAACTAGCACCGCGCGAAAAGAGCCTCTAGTCCCAAAGCACCGGTTCCAGCAAAAAGCATCAAGTACTCTTGCATTGGGCACATAGGCTTGGATAGAGTTAAAAATTGCTCCTCTAATTCGCTCGCTCATTGGATGGGTCTGGCGGCTATTGGGTGCTGTAATTTTTATGGTTTTTGAGCGCGCCAGAAATTAAGCGGATATTCATTTTTGCTCCATTATCAATTCTGCTCGACGAGATTGCTTCAAAGCCAAGCTAATGCTACAAGTTTGGAAATTTCTGGTAATAAAATAGTTCGAGTTTCTCTGCCAAGCGAGAAGTCCAGCCTTTTCGAATGAAAAGTTTGATAGTATTGTTTTTAGCTACAAATTGAATAGATTCCTCGAACATTGCTATAAATTCACCGTTTTTGAGTCGAGTGATTTCTTGAGGGGATGGTTTTTGGCGATTTTTCGCGCCGAGAGAGAGGTTGTGAGTACTGCAACACCCATTTCGTAAAAGCATATGAGAACTCATAACTCCCTTTGGTCCAAGATATTTCCAATTTGCGGAAAGTCGTTTTCTCCAAAGTATCACCTGGTAGGAACATTTTTTTGATTAAGTTTTATACGTTCACTAGGATGTTTACGGAAATCTCAATAATTTTATCTTCCATCGGATATTGATGAGCCGGTGTAAGAGCGTCGGTGATCGCGTGAGCCATCCATCCGGCTCAAAACTGGCTCGTACGAAATTTTTGTTCGGACAGAGCAATGAGAGATTGGCTAGGTGATTTTTCAATATAGGTTATCATCGCCGAGTAATCTCCATGAGGATCAACAAAAGTGCCAAGGCTCATCTTTTACCTGGTGATTTTCATTTTGATTCCATCTGGACCACCAGACCCTTCAAAACGTAAAATTTCATTTATCAACGGAAAATGAACCTGTGATTTTGGTAGTGCGGCCGATCTAATTTCGCGCAAAATTAAGCGAGCTGCACGGTCAATTTTTGATGAGTGCCAGCAATTCGATCAGCTTTTTCAAACGGAGTTACTCGTGAATACATAGTTTTATTTTTAGCAAAAAGATAGTAAAAATAAAAAGATTCGGCATGGCTTTATCGTCGATGTTTAGCGTTTGCTAAAATATTATGCTGTGATAAAAATTAAGGCAAAATGAGCAAAAATAGTTAAATACTTAAATGGATATATTTTGGGCGAGGGTTTCAGCGCGCGAATCTCGATTGAAGCAGTTTTCTACAGATCGGAGTATTTTAAAAATTGAACCAAAGATTGTAGTTTATCCGCGAGTTTTAGATGATGTTAGAAAAATAATGCGTTTTTTTCTTGTCAGCTAGCAGAAAAAACATATCTTTGGTGTGACAATGCGAGGTTTTGCGGATCAACTGATGGATCTTCTATTGGGGATGGAATTATAGTTGATCTATCTCGCCATTTTGGATGCAATTCAAGAACTTGATTTGAAAAATAAAACGGTTAAAGTTCAGGCTGGCGCTAATTTTTCTAAGACAAATTTAGCAATTGGTGCGCATGCTATGAATATTCCTCAGTCTCCTGCAGGAGAAATGCTAACCATTGGCGGAGCTATCTCGATGAATTTGCACTAGCCAGAAATTTAACTATGGTGATTTACTTGATGCTACGCGTGAGTTGCGTATAGTCCTATCAAATGGTGACTTAATTACAACAAAGTAGGATTTCTAGGCGTGAATTAAATGAAAAATTAGCCCAACAAGATTTTGAGGGTGATATTTATCGTGGGGTTGATGCTTTGATTGAAGATAATTGGAGCAAAAATTCAGCAAATAGAGGATGACTCTAGTTCTGGCTATAGTGGCATTACTAAAGTTAAAAAGCTGATGGATCGTTTGATTTAACGCCTTTATTTTTTGGCTCTTTAGGTACGCTTGGTGCTGAGTTTGGAAGCAACTCTAAATACTGAATATATAGTTGACGAAACTGAATTTGCTGTAGTATCATTTGAAAATCGTGATGACGCGCGGGATTATATTGATATTATTAAGCATTTTCAATCCGGATATTATCGAGGTTGTTTGATGGTAAAAATGTTTGATTTAGCGGTTGCTAGTGGTAAAAATATCAATTTTATCTTGATAGGGTTGAACAAAAGTTGACAACTAAAATAGTTCTCGTGATCGGTATTACAGAGCGAAATCAACGTAAAATCAACAGTGTTATGCGAAAGATTGAAAAAGCTCGCGTAAATTTGAGTTCGACCTTCTGGCGAGATGATAGTTCTGATTCTCAGAAAGCTGAAATCGAGGCGATACGTGATGTGAGAGAAGCTTTACGCGCTCGAGCCGGTGTAATTCGTGAAGAAATTTTTCCAATTCAAGAGTTTATATTCCGCTTGAGCGGTTTGAACAATTTTTATATAGGGCTTCAGAAACTAGCTCAAAATTTAATATTCAGCACCTATTCAAGGTTCGGCTTTAACTTCAATTTTTGAGATTTTGGCTGAATTCGACTTCGCAAAAGTCAGTGATCGCCGAAAGTCGCTAGAATTTTTTTATCTGGGTTGAATATGCTACTAGCAACGGTTGATGGCGAGCTTGGTTATGGGGCAGGAGAAGGTCGTCTTTATGGTGAATTTGTTTCAAAAAAATACCGATATTGAAGTTCAGGAAATTTATGCTAAAAATTAAAACAGATTTTTTTGATCCGCTAGAGATTTTTAAATCCGGGTGTAAAATCGCAAAATGATGTTAAAGAATTGATGAAGATTGTTCGAAATGGAAAAATAATTTTGCAGAATTTCGATTTCGAAACCGGCGAAGGACTAACACGTCAAAATGACCCGCGAAATTTGGTTGACGATTTTTAAAGGGATTAAGTGTTGCTGAAGTTAAAGATAGACTTGATAAAAAATCGGCTAAGCTTTCATGTCGCTATCGAGAATTTTTCTCACGATTTTAATATTGGAACGATCGCTCTGCAACGCAAATGCTTTTAATGCTAGTGGAATTCATATTATTGGTAAACGCCACTGGAATCGGCGTGGCGCAATGAAGACGGAAGCTTATATGAATATTTTATTATCATCGAAACGGTCGCTGATTTTGTAAAATGGTCAGAGATAATAACCTGCAACTAATTGCAATTGATAATCAAAAAGGGCGCGACAAACTTAAATGAGGTGGGAATTACCATCTGATTCAGTACTGATTTTTGGTCAATGAAAGCAATGGAATTTCTCCAGAAATGTTAAAAAGAATGCAGTAAAATGGTGGCGATCGAACAGTTTGGATCGACGCGCAGTATCAATGTGGGCGTAGCGAGCGGGATTATTAGTGTATGAATTCGCTCGGCGGAATTATTTGACAAAAATAGTTTTTAAGTGCTAATATTTATGTTATACCAAAAATAAAAAGGGGTGACAATTTTGAAAGTAATAAAGTACATCACGAGGCAAAGAAGTCTTTATGTATTATTGCTAGTATTAGGGATAGCGATAATAAAGTTAAGTCAGGATATTCACTTTTTCTAGGTGCTATTTTTGGCGGAATAATTACTGCTCGTAGCAATAGGAATATTGTTCCGGTAGTTTTATTTAGAGCACATTTAGTGCTCTTTTGATTAAAAATCTGGCTATGATATAATTAAAAATATGAAGACAAAAAGTAAAGAATATTTCAGATATAAAAGTTCGCTTAACGATTTCACTCGGAAAAGAAGAACTTGATGCCATGCAACAAGTCACTCTAACTAAGCTCGCAAAGATATTAAAATCAGTGGTTTTTCGTAAAGGAAAGCTCCACTTGAAATGGTGGCAGCGCAAGTTAATCCTGTTGATCTAGCTAACGAAACTATGGAGAAATGCAGTTTCGAAAAGCTGTTGCAGAAGCTTCCTGCAGAAGGTATTCAAAGCTTTTAAATCGTCCGGAAGTTAATATCGAAAAATTTATTCCAGAGACTGAGCTTGAATTTACTGCTCGAAGCAGAAGTTCTTCCAAAAGTTGAACTTGGTGACTATAAAAACCTTAAAAGCGAAAAATCTGCGGTAAAGTATCCAAAAAGAAATTGATGATACTATAAATCGAATTCGTGCAAAGATTTCATGCCGAGAAAAAGAAGTTAAACGTGCAGCCAAAAAGGCGACGAAGTTATTATTGACTTCTTGGGTAAAAAGATGGTGTAGCTTTTGATGGTGGAAAAAGCTGAAAAAGTTTCCACTTGAACTAGGCTCGATCAGCTTCATTCCTGCTTTTGAGGATGGTCTTATTGGTAGAAAGCTGGCGACGAGCTTGCGCTTGATCTAGAATTTCCAAAGGATTATCATTCAGCAGAGTTAGCTGAGGCGAAAGTTGTTTTCGAGGTAAGATTCATGAAGTCCGTGAAAATATTTTACCAGAACTTGATGAAGAATTTTGAAAAACTTGGCAATTTTAAGACTGTGAAAGACTTAAAAACAGATCAAAGAAGATCTTCATCACAAAAAGAGCATGAAGCTGACGATAAGTTTAAAGATGATCTAGTGAAAGAATTGGCTGAAATTTCGAAAGTTCCCGTTCGGAAGTCCTGCTTGATGACCAAAAACGCGGAATCGAAAATGGATATGCAACAGAATTTGATGTATTCTGGTTTGACTTTGGATGCTTATCTTGAACGACTTGGTAAAACTCGTGAAGAGTGGCTTGAAACTGATGTGCAAGAAGCCGCTAAAGCTCGTGTGAAGGCTGGTCTAGCTTTTAGCTGAGCTTTCAAAAAGTTGAAAAAGTTGAAGCTTCTTTTTGAAGAAGTTGATGCTCGAATTGAACAGCTTAAAAGCTCAATATGGCAAAAGTAAAAGAAGCTCTTGAGCAATTGGCGAGTGATGAGGTTCGACGCGATCTTGCAGAACCAGCTTTTGACTGAAAAACAGTTGATCTACTTGTTGAGTTGAATTCAAAGAAATAGCCTTTTAATCTATTTATGCATAAAACCTACTACTTATTTAGTAGGTTTTTAGCTTGTTTGCTTTTATTTTAATAATGTTATATAGTTTGCATGCAACGGCTTTTAAGTCGTTAGCCCTTTGGAGGTGGATATATGTTGCATTTAAATGCTGACCTAGCAGAAAATTTTTACAAGGAAGTTGAAGAACTTCGCAAAGTAAAAAGGCGATGATTCTTCTAGTCGACTTATGATGAGCTTAAGTATGCTTAATCATCTAGACAATCCTGGAATTGTTCAGGTTTTTCAAGAAGAGGGCTCAGGACTGGTCTTAGAGCTCTTACTTGCAGTGATTGGATACAATCCTGCGGCGAAAGAGTTTGTTAGGCCTATTGGCGAGCGAGAATTTGAACTTCTAGATAACCTGAGGAAAGGTGATGAGAAGGACCAACGAATTTTTACGCTTTGATTTACGATCGAGAAATTGCGTTCAACTCGGTTGAGATTATAAAGCAGACTAGGGGCGGGCTATATTTGTCGGATTTGTTGCTGATTTCTAATGTCAAAGATAAGACTGGCTTAGACATCAACGATCTCATTCAAGGTCACTATGTAAATTATATTTATTTGCAGAGTCTAGAAATCCTGAGCAAAAAGAAAAGGAGAGTCTAGTTGGACTAACCTTTTGATGGCTGCTGAGAGTCTTCAGATCGTGTTTCGTTATTTATCTTCGAATACGGTCAGGTTAGCCAGCTGTTAGCGTATACTAGCAGTGGCGCTTCTGCCTCTAGCTAGTGGAGAAAAGTATGTATATTTCAATTTCGAGGAGATGTTGGTATGTTCACAGCCATAGAAGCTGGTGAGATCGTCAAAAATGAATGGTTTTTATCGCTGAAAGAGCTTCGTGTAGAGATCAAGCACTCATTACTGGAGTGCTTTAAAATTTAGAATATTTTTGGGGATAATACAAAGAAAAACCCTCGAAATAAATCGAGGGTTAGTTGAAGTCCGGAGTGAAATTCTATTCCTCCTTCTCCGGACTTCAGGCTGAAACTTTTTCTTTGGACACTCGGTGCGGGTCGATAAAATTTTCGACCCGTCTGAGTTCCCTCGCATTCAGCTCCAGACATAATATTTTCCGCTAGGGGAAAATATTTTTCTCGCATAGCTAACAGCGAAAATTAGTGAAAATTTTACCATTAGTTACTGGAGTAATGAACCGATATTTTTTATTTTCTGCAATATCGGTCCAAGAGAAGTCTTGAGTTAGTTTCTATTACCATTAGTGTCACTGAAATACATCGTATTTCTAATAGCGTCGATTTTAATAGTTAGATAAATACCGTTAATATTATTTCGTCAGGGCATCAAATCTAAAAACCATCGGCTGTATAAGTGTGTTTCCGTAGGAATCCCACTTGTCGCCGAGCCAATTTTTAGCCTTAGACCAAGAATCTTTGACTTTTTCTTTTGTCTTTTGATAATTTTTGTGAGTCCTGTATCTCTCGCTCTTTTCTCGGATTTTTCATCCAGTTTTTGAAGTATACTATCTTCAAAAATAGATCTGAAATATCGCACCAATCTTCAGTTCTGCTGAGACTGGCTCGAGACATGGTATGAAATACCGCAATTATTGTAAGTAATGTAGCGCATTTTTTATTTTTCATTTTTCCTCCAAAAAGATAGCACCAAAATTTTTCGAAAAGTTCAAAATCCAAATTCGAAAGGTGCTAAACATTATTATTTTAACATATTTTTATAGAAAAATCAAAATGACTGTTTATTTTAAAGTTATATAAGTGTTGTATTTATTGATTAAATGTGGTAAAATAGGCTATAAGAAGTAGTGTGTCTGCGGGATTTTATGCTTCAAAATTGATGGCAAGATTTTGAGGGTCGCGGACAGAGAATCTTCGGGCCGATTCTATTAACACTAAATGACGAGAGAAAAATGGCGCAAAAAGCGGATAAACGCTGCGGGGCGAGTATTCTTTGATAAAGAAGAATCACTTTTGAAAAACCCCAGATTTGATTGCTCATCAGAAAGAATCTTGGCGAGATTTTTATTGATTCTGGTTTGAGTGAGATTTTTAATGAACACATCCTATTGACGATTACACTGGTCAAAAAGTTGTCTTTACGATTTAAAATATAATTTTCAAGATCCAAAAACGACTAAAGGATTTTGCAAAAGAAAATAACTACTTTTGAAGCTCCACTTCATGTTCAGGTTGAGCTAACCAACAAAGTAACCGGTGAAGTTAAAGACAGAGATTTATCTTGGTGATTATCCTTGGATGACTGATCAGGGAACCTTCATCATTAACGGAACTGAACGTGTAGTTGTGTCTCAGTTGATTCGTTCAGAAGGTGTTTATTTTAATGCTGAACTTGGTTCTGATGGTAAAAATATTACGGCGCAAAAGTTATTCCAGTGCGTGGAGCTTGGATTGAACTTGAGACAGATCCTAAAACTGGCGTAATTTATGTAAAATTGATCGTCGGCGAAAGCTTCCAGTCACGACATTTATTCGTGCGCTTGGTAAAAAGACAAATAGCGAAATTCGTGAACTTTTTGCTGATGTTGATACTGGCGATAAGCGATATATTGAAGCTACGCTTGAGAAAGATCCTTCCGATAGCGTTAATGAAGGTTTGATTGAAATTTATCGAAGAATTCGACCAGGTGATTTAGCTACTATTGATAATGCTCGTTCAATGATTGAGCGAATGTTCTTTGATTTTAAACGGTATGATTATGGTCGCGTTGGTCGTTATAAAATTAATAAACGACTTTGGCTTAGAGACTGAAAATACTGTAGAAAAATCGAATTTTCAAGATGGAAGATCTGTATGAAATGATCAAAAGAAGTTATCCGTTTGAATAACACTCAAGGTCCAGTAGATGATATTGATAGTCTTGATAATCGTCGTGTAAAATTGGTTGGTGAACTTGTTGCTCGCCAATTCCGAACCGGTATGCTCCGAATGCAGCGTAACGCTATGGATCGTATGTCAATGACCGATATTGAGTCTGTAACTCAGGTCAATTAGTAAACGCTCGACCAGTTGTTGCTGCTGTGCGTGAATTCTTTGCTGGTTCTCAGCTTGCTCAGGTTATGGACGAAACTAACCCGCTTTCAGAACTTTCTCACAAGCGACGTTTGAGTTCGATGGGTCCTGGTGGTGTTACTCGTGACCGTGCTGGTCTTGAAGTTCGTGATAGCCACCCAACTCACTATGGCCGAATTTGTCTTGTTGAAACTCCAGAAGGTGGAAACGTTGGTCTTGTGACGAAACCTTGCAACGTTTGCTCGAATTAATGAGTATGGCTTTATTGAAGCTCCATACTTGCGAGTTAAGAATGGCAAAGTGACTGATGAAGTCATGTTATCTAGATGCAGATCAAGAATCGAAAGAGATTATTGCTGATGCTGGCTCGAAGCTTAACGATGATGGAACTTTTGTCGAAGAACAAGTTGCAGCCCGAAAGAACTTGATTCCTTCGCGCGTCGACGCTAGTGAAGTTACATTCATCGATGCAGTTCATCGCCAAGTTCTAGGTGCTGCTGCATCCTTAATTCCGTTCTTAGAGCGCGACCGAATTGACCGTGCTCTAACAGGCTCAGCTATGCAGAAGCAAGCAGTGCCACTTATTTGGACTGAAGCTCCAACTGTTGGAACTGGCGTTGAAGCTGATATCGCTCGTAATCTTTCACAAAATTATTGTTGCTGAAGAGGATGGTGAGGTTGTTCGTGCCGACGCTAATGCTAGTTGAAGTTCAATACGAGGCTGGCGTAAAAACTTACGAATTGGCTCATTTTAAAAAGACAGCTGACGATCGTTGTTATAACCAAAAAGTAGTTGTTTCACGAGGTCAAAAAGTTAAAAAAGGTGATATCTTGGTTGAAGGGGCCAGCGTAAAAGATGGTGAGCTGGCGCTTGGTCGTGATTTGCGTGTAGCGTTTATGAGCTGGGGCGGATATAACATGGACGACGCCGTAATTATCTCTGACCGCCTTGTTAAAACTGATGCTTTGACCAATATTAATATCAAAGACTACATGGTTGAAGTTCGTGAAACTAAACTTGGGGCCCAGAGGTTGTAACTCGTGACATTCCTAATGTCGGTGAATATAGTTTGCGCCATCTAGACGAAAACGGAATTGTTCAGATTGGTTCGGAAGTTGCTCTGGCGATGTCTTGGTTGGAAAAAAATTACGCCAAAAAGGTGAGCAAGAGCTTTCTAGCGAAGAGCGACTATTGCGCGCAATTTTTGGTGAAAAAGCTAAAGATGTGCGTGATACTGCAAGCGAATGGGCAACTCTGGCTCTGGAAAAGTTATTGGTGTCAAAATTTTCTCTCGAGAAAATGGTCATGAAAATGCGAGCTGGCGTTTTGATGCAAATTCAGATTTTCGTGGCTGAAGCACGCAAAATTATGGTTGGAACAAAATGGCTGGACGACACGGAAATAAAAGGTGTTGTTACAAAGATTTTTGCCAGAAGCTGATATGCCATTTATGGAAGATGGAACTCCGATCGATGTGATTCTTTCACCGCTTGGTGTGCCTTCACGTATGAACCTTGGTCAGCTTTTTGAGGTTCATCTCGGAATGGCAGCAAAAACTCAGGGTTATAAAGTAGCAACTCCAACTTATGATGGCGTTGATGCTCAAACTTTGAGTGATGAACTTGAAGCTGCAGGAATTGATCGTGACGGAAAAGTTCAACTTTATGACGGTTTGACTGGTGAACCTTTCGAGCAGCGCACAACAGTTGGATTTATGCATATGATCAAGCTTCATCACTTAGTAGCTGATAAGATCCACGCTCGCTCAACTGGTCCTTACACAATGGTTACTCAACAGCCTTTGGGTGGTAAAGCTCAAAATGGTGGTCAGCGATTTGGAGAAATGGAAGTTTGGGCATTGGAAGCATATGGTGCTGCTAATATGCTGCAAGAGATGCTTACAATTAAATCTGACGATGTGGTTGGTCGTTCTAAAGCTTACGAGTCAATCATCAAAAATACCGAGATTGTTGGTCCGAATTACCAGAATCATTCAACGTTCTTGTGCGAGAACTTCAGGGGATTGGGCCTACGTGTTGACTTAATTGACCAACACTCACAGGTAGATGCTGAGCATGTACTCGCGACCAGAAACACTGATATTGAATCGTCATCGATCGAAGAAGATGACTATGAAACAGTCCGTGATGAAGCTGATGGTGAATTTGAGGACAATATGAATATTCAAGATATTGATGAAATTGAAGAAATTAAGGAGGAAGCGTAAATGGCGAAAGTTGTAATACGGATCAGATAGCTGATTTTGACGCTGTTCGTCTCGCTGTAGCTAGCCCAGAAGATATTTTGGGCTGGTCTTACGGCGAAGTGACAAAGCCAGAAACAATCAATTACCGAACACAGAAGCCAGAGCGCGATGGTTTGTTCTGCGAAAAAATCTTTGGACCAACTAAAGATATCAACCCATATGACAATAAGCTAAAAGGTGTTCGGTCTAGAGAAGCTGCTGTTGATAAAAATGGTGAATTAGTAACAAAATCAATTGTTCGCCGTGAACGAATGGGGCATATTGCTTTGGCGCCAGTTGCACATATTTGGTTTATAGCGGAACACCAAGCGCAATGAGTCTTTTGCTTGGAATGACTGTTAAAAATATTGAACGTGTAGTTTATTTTGCGAGCTATGTAATTCTCTCCGTTGATGAAGAAAAACGAGATCAGATGATTGCTGATCTTGAAGCTGAAGACCAAGCTGCTCGAATGGCGATTAAACTCGCTATGAAAAAGCTGCTGAAGAGCCAGGCGCTGATATTAAATCTCTAGCTAAAGAGCAAACGAAAGAAATTGAAGAGCTAAATACTAAATATGCTACAAGTAAAGCTCAACTTGATAGTTTAGTAAAGGTGCTTTGATGAGCGAAAACTGATTTTCGTACATTACCAGAAGAATATGAAGAGATTATTGAGCTCGGCATGGGTGGTGAAGCTATCAAACGTCTTTTTGGATGAAATCGATATTAACGAACTCGTAGAAAATCTTAAAGAAGAGGCTGAAAAAGCTAAAGGTCAGCGAAAAAGAAAATCCTAAAGCGTTTGAAAGGTAATCGAAGGTATGCAAAATGCTGGAATTAAACCAGGCAGTCTATGTTTGACGGTTCTACCAGTGATCCCACCAGACCTTCGCCCGATGGTTCAATTGACTGGTGGTCGTTTTAGACAACCGACTCAAACGATCTTTACCGTCGAGTGATTAACCGAAATAATCGTTTGAAAAAGCTAATTGAATTAAACGCTCCGATGGTGATTCGTCGCAACGAAATGCGAATGCTTCAAGAGGCAGTGGATCTCGTTGATCGATAATAACGCTTCTCGCAGTGGTCGCACCGCAAATACAACTGGAAATCGCCGCAAAAGCTTAAATCTTTGAGTGATATGTTGAAAAGGTAAGCAAGGGTCGATTCCGCCAAAAACTTGCTTGGAAAAGCGTGTTGACTACTCTGGCCGTTCAGTGATTGTGGTTGGTCCAACTTTGAAAGCTCATCAGTGTGGTCTTCCAAAGCAAATGGCACTAGAACTCTTCAAGCCATTCATTATTTCTTGGTTGATTGAAAAAGAATATGTCATAATATTCGTTCGGCAACTCGCTTGATTGATGCGCGTGAGGCAGAAGTCTACGATGCTCTAGATGAAGTTGTTGAAGGAAAAATATGTTCTTTTTGAACCGTGCGCCTTCGCTTCACCGTTTGTCAATTCAGGCTTTTCAGCCAAAATTAGTTGATGGAAAAGCTATCCAGCTTCATCCACTTGTAGCGAACGGATTTAACGCCGACTACGATGGTGACCAGATGGCGGTTCACTTGCCGCTTTCTGATGCTGCTCAGGCAGAAGCTCGTGATTTGATGAGTATTTCGCACAACCTATTGAAACCAGCTGACGGACAACCTGTCCTCTCGGTTGATCAGGATGTCGTTTATGGAAACTATTACTTAACATACGATAAGCACAGTGAAGCTCAAAAAGATCGCAAACCTTTTGCTAGTGTTTATGAAGCTGAAATGGCATATGATGCTGGCAAGATTGCTCTTCAGACGCCAATTCGAGTCTTCGCTAAGGGTGAAATTCGTGATACTACACTTGGTCGTGTATTCTTTAATGAAATTTTACCAGAAGATTACCCTTACGACAATAACCCACAAACCAAAAAGCAGATTAATAAAAGTTTTGGCGAATATTTTTGCAAAATACGGCGCAGATATGACGGTTAAAATTGCCGACAAAATCAAAGGTTTGTCATTCCGATTTCGTGACTCGATCTGGTCTTTCGATCGGTAAGGAAGATTACACTGTCTTTGAGAATGAAAAAATTCCAGAGATTATTGCTGAAGGTGACGCTAAAACCACTTTGATTCAGGAACAATATGATCAAGGTCTTTTGACAGATCAAGAGCGCTATAACCTGATTATTGACAACTGGCACAATGCAATTGATAAAGTTGCTGATGAGATTTCAGAACGCGTAGCTCATGAAGGATCTGATTCTCCAGTTGGCTTAATGGCTGTTTCTGGTTCTCGTGGTAATGCAACCAACATTCGCCTCGCTTCTGGTTTGACTGGAATTATGGTGGACGCAACTAACCGTGAAATTGAGCTGCCAATTCGTTCGAAACTATACTCACGGAATGAGCTCACTTGAAGCTTTCGTGGCGACTCGTGGTGCGCGTCAAGGTTTGATCTCGACTGCGCTTAAAACTGCCGACTCCGGATATCTAACTCGCCGCCTCGTTGATGTTGCACAAGATGTCTTCTCGACTGAGGATAAAGCTGATGAAAGTTGATCCAGGCTTTACGATTTATCGTGTGGAAAGTGAAGAGACTATGATTCCGTTTGGAGATCGACTCTATGGACGCTTTTACAGCTGAAGCGATCCCTGGGTATATCGAAGCTGATCAGCTGGTAACTCGCGAAATTGCCGATGCAATTGAAAAGACGAAAAGCATCAAAGAGGCTAAAATTCAGAGCGTTCTGTCAACTTCAAACCTTTCAGGTATTCCACAAAAATCTTACGGAATTGATATGGCTACTGGCTTTGCTAGTTTCACCTGCGGAACCAGTTGGTGTGATTGCTGCTCAATCTGTTGGTGAACCTGGAACGCAGCTAACTTTGAATACTTTCCATAGCTCAGGTGTTGCTGGTTCTGGTGCAATTTCACAAGTTTGCCTCGTGTTGAAGAGTTGCTTGAAGCTCGTTCTCCAAAAAGGGCAGGCTTATACAACTGAGGTTTCAGGGCAGGTTGATATTTGGGAAGATGGGAAACTTGAAATATCATTCAGATTACCGCAAGCAGATCAGATGAAGAGCACAAAAGCTCCAGTTCGATATGAAATTCCAAATACGGTTGCGCTGACTGTTTAAAAAGAATGATTTTGTAGAGGCTGGCGATCGATTGACGATTGGTTCATTGAATCTCCATGATTTGATGCGGCTCAAAGGTGTTGAAGCTACTCAGCGCTACATTATGAATGAGATTCTGCGAATTTATGCTGCTCAGGGTCAAGATATTGCATCGAAAACATCTTGAAATCATTGTTCGTCAAATGTTTAGTCGAGTTCAGATTGAAGATGCTGGCGATTCAAACTTTGTGACTGGTGATATTGTTTCTAAGGCTGCTGCAGTTGAAGCCAATAAGCAACTTGAAGCTGAAGGCAAGAAACCAGTTGAATTTAAGCAACAGTTACTTGGAATTACTAAAGTTTCGATTTACAGTGATAGCTTCTTATCTGCTGCTTCATTCCAAAATACGACAAGCGTGCTTATCAATGCTGCTGTGTCTGGTCGAATCGATAAATTGCATGGTCTAAAAGAAAATGTGATTATTGGTAGAAAAATTCCAGTTGGAACAGGCGCGCGTAAAAGCTTTATTCAGTCAAGGATGAGACAGAAGATACTGCGGAGATTTAATCTGCTAATTCTATAATTCATAAAACACCGTTTTACATAAGCGGTGTTTTATTTTTGCCTAAGTTGTGCTAGAATGTATTTAATTAGGAGGCTAATGAAAAATATAATCTATCTAGGCGCAAAAAAATATAGCTATAAGTTTACTCGCATTTTGTTTGATTATTTTCTGGTAGTCTAGGCTTATTTTTGAGAGTGATGGCATGAAACGACGGGTGAGGTTATAAGTTTTCGCAGTGAGGTTGTAAATAAAAAAACACAATATCCAACTAGGGTTTACTATAGGGTAGATAATAATTACTTTAGAGCAGGAAATTATATTGGGCGAAAAGCTATAGGCATTGGGTCTAAAAATACAATTGAAATATAATTCTATCCATCCAATTGAGATAAGGCTGCGAAATGATATTATGCTTTGGGCTTTTTTGGGGTGAAGTTATTTTTAGGGTTATTATGGTTTTTGGGTTAATATTTAAGAGTCTTAGATTTAAAAATCGACAGGATAATTATAAACAGCGAATAGCTGAAAATAACACAAAAAGAGAAAGATTATAAATAGAGAAAAATATGCTAGGAAAATTGATAACATTTGAAGGTGTTGATGGGTCGGGTAAAACTTTTTACTCAATGAATTAAAACGACGTTTTGAGGTCATAACGAAGAAATTATTTTTACCGCGAGCCGGGTGGAATTAGGTTGCTGATGAGCTAAGGCGGATTATTCTGGATAACAAAATAGATTCTAAGACTGAAGTGTTGCTTTACGCCGCGGCTCTGGCGAACATATTCTATACTTCCAAGTTTGAGTAGCGGTAAGAGTGTTTTTGTGACCGTTTTGTGGATCTCGTCGATAGCTTATCAAGGTTTTGCGTGCGGGCTGGGCGAAACACGTTAGGGCAATAAATAAGTATGTGATGGGTGATTTAAGGCCGGATCTAACTTTTTGTTGGATGTAGATCCTGAAATTTCTCTACAGCGAATATCGCAAAATCGGGAAACAACTAATCGTTTTGACGAGGAAAAATAGATTTCACAACAAGGTTCGGCAAGGGTATTTAGAGTTAGCGAAAAGTGAACCGGAGAGATTTGTGGTAATTGATGCTTCTAGGACTCTCAGCTGAGATGGTTGATGGGGTTTTAGAAGAGTTAAAATACGGTTCGGGATTATTTTTAGAAGATGAATCCTGACCTGTCTTTAGCAGAAAAATCGCAACCTAAGAAAGTACGAAAAACGTATTTTATATACTGATGGTAGCGTCACCGAATCCTGGTCCAGGTGGTTTGCTGTGATCGAAAATGGTGCGCCAATTTTTCTAGGTGAGAGAAGCTGACAGCACGAATATTCGTATGGAAGGTTTAGCTTTGAAGAAAGCACTAGAGATACTTAATGGTGAGAGGCTGATAGTTTGGACCGATAGTGAATTTTGGTGTAATGTTTTAGCTAAATGGGCAATCTTGGCAAGCTAATGGCTTTGGCGTAAAAAAGACTGGTAAAATTTCGAATCTAGATATTGTTCAGCCACTTTTTGAGCTTTTATCAAAATCAAATGCGGAAATCAAATGGCTAAAGGGTCATGCTGAGTCACGAGCATAATGAGCTTGCTGATGAGTGGGCTAATCGAGCCGTGCTGGCGAAGAAAGATATAATATTTTTATAAATTTCATTGATATTAGTGTCTTTATTCGCTTGGAATTTGTTAAAATTAAAGAATGGATTCATTTCCACTGAAAAGTGCGCGGCGTTGGTGCTAAAACTTTAGAAAAACTTAATTCGGCGCGCGGATCGGTTGGTGATATTTTAACTTTTTCCCGCGAAAATATGAAGATTTCTGCAAATCTGACCAGTTTGAGCGAAATTAAGCCGGACAAGTTTTGTTTTAAAGCTCATTCTGAGAAAGTATCGTTGCGTCGCGTCCGTCGCGGAATGACAATAACTGAAGCTGTTTTGACTGATGGCGAAGAAAAATCAAGGCTATCTGGTTTAATCAGCCCTATCGCGTAGCTCAGTTGAAAAGAGCGGCGAAGAGTTTTTCTTTTTCTGGTAAATTTGATTTTCGTATAATCGTTATCAGATTACTAACCCTCGAGTTATGAAGCGTGAAGAACTGCCAAAAGCTCAGAACCCTTTTTCTGGCGAAGCGGGCGAAATTGCGCTGATCTATCGTCAAGTCAAAGGTTTAAAGACAGAGGTTGTTCGTAAAATCCTATTAGAACTTAAACCGATGATGAAAAATTTTGCCTGAAACTTTGCCGCTCCAAGATCGTATCTGAGAGAATTTAATTTCTCGAGCCCAGCGATTGAGTGGATTCATTTTTCCAGATTCGTCAGAAAGTGAACCAAGCACTGAGAGATTGAGTTTTTCGAGGAAATTTTTGAGATTATTTTTGCAGCAACATTGAACCGATTAGAGAATGAAAAATTAAGTGGATACGAAATTGATTTTTCGGCTGATGTCAATTAAAAACTTACTGAAAGTCTACCATTTAGGTTGACTAATTCGCAACGAGTCGCTTCTTGGGAGATTATTCAAGATATGAAAAAGGTACGCCGATGAATCGTTTTGCTGCAGGGTGATGAGTCTGGTAAAACACGGTGGTTGCGGCGACCGCTGCTCTGACGCAGTAAAAAGTGGTTTTCAGGTGGCCTGGCGCCAACCGAAATATTAGCCTGCAGATTGCGTGGATAATTTCTCTAAATTTTAGAAAGGAGTCGGTATTCGACTAGCTGTCAGAAATGTAAAAGGCAAGGCTCGCAAAAAATTTTTATGATAAGCTGAAGAAGGCGAAATTGATATCGTTATTGGTACTCATGCAGATAATTCAAGAAAAAGTTAATTTTGCTAAACTTGGGTTGGTAATTATTGACGAACAGCATCGTTTTGGTGTGCGCAAACGACAAAACTACTTGAAAAATCTCGCCATGCCTCATTTGCTAGCGATGACTGCAACGCCATTCTGCGGTCGCTTCAGCTTAACACTATTTGGCGATTTAAGTGTTTCAATTTTGCGAGAAAAGCCAGCTGGCAGAAAACCAGTTGAAACTAAAATTATCTCGCCGGTTTCGCGTACGCCTATGATTGAAAAATTAAAAATGAAGTGGCGGTTGGTCGGCAGATTTTGTGGTCGTGCCTGCTATTTCGGAGAGCTCCAATGATGAAATCAAAAAGTATGAGACTAGAATTTAAAAATTAAAACGTGAATTTAAGGGTTTTAGAATTGGTCAGTACATGGCAAGATGTCTTCCGATGAAAAAGATCAGGTTATGCGAGATTTTTGGATAAAAAGTTTGATATATTACTGACTACTGTGATTGAGGTTGGTGTTGATGTACCAAATGCGAGCGTAATTGTTGTGAAAATGCTGATCGTTTTGGTCTTAGCCAGCTCCATCAGTTACGGGCGCGGTTGGTCGAGGTGAAAATTCAGCGTTCTGCTTCTAGCGATGAGCTCGAGCGCAAAAAACCGCCACAAAGACTTTTGGAAATTGAAAAACGACCGATGGTTTTCTCTTGCGAAAAAGGATCTGGAGCTTCGTGGTGCAGGTGAAATTTATGGACGGGCACAATCAGGAGATAAATTTAGAGTTTACTAGCCTTGGTGACACTGAACTTATTGTCAGTGTTCAGAGGTCAGTTGATTTTCTTGTGGAAGATCAAGCCCTATTTGATGAATATTTAAGTAAAAATCATCAGAATTAGAAAAATATCATGATTGACTATTTTGAATTAGAATTTTTCATAAAAACCTTGACTTTACTAGGTATATATAAAATAGTACTATTAAGCACGAGTGGTGGAATTGGTAGACACGCTAGTCTTAGGAACTAGGTGCCAATCGGCGTGAAGGTTCAAGTCCTTTCTCGTGTACCAGAAAGAATAGCCACTTATTTGGCTATTCTTTTCTAGTTATCACCTTACATGTATGAATATGTTAAAATTATTACTGAAGCGCTGTTTTTGTGCTGGTTTCGAAAACAACAAAACTAGCGTGAAACAGCAATAAAATAATAAAATTTAAGAGGAAAAATGAGTAAAAATATTTCATTGGAAAATTTCCGAAACGTGGGTATTATTAGCGCACATTGACGCCGGTAAAACCACAACAACAGAGGTATTCTCTACCGAACTGGTTTGACGCACAAAATTGGTGTTGTCCGTGGTGAAGGTGATAGGCTACTACTGACTGGATGGCGCAGGAGAAAGAGCGCGGAATTACAATTACTCTGCAGCTGTGACTTGTTTCTGGAAAGATCATAAAATTAACATTATCGATACCCCCAGGACACATCGACTTTACTGCTGAGGTTGAACGTTCTCTTTGCGCGTGCTTGACGGTGCTGTGACCGTTTTTGACGGTAAAATGGGCGTGGAAGCTCAATCTGAAACTGTTTGGCGACAGGCTGACAAATACGGTGTGCCACGCGTTTGTTTTATTAATAAAATTAACCAAACTGGTGGTGATTTCTATAAATCAATCAAGTCAATTCATGATCGCTTTAAGCAAACAGGCTTTTCCAATTCACTTGCCAATTGGTTTCGAACAAAGAAATCAATGGTGTTGTCGACCTTATTGACATGAAAGCTATACTTATGATAACTACGCTGACCATGAGTTGAAAGTTGGTGAAATTCCAGCAGACATGCTTGAAAAAGCTAAAACGCACGTTCATTGCTTGTTGAAAAATGCAGTTGAAGCTGACGATGAACTGATGATGCGATTCTTTCGAAGAAGGTGAAGAATCAATGCAATTCCCTGAACTTAAAGCTGCGCTTCGAAAAACGAGTTCTTGCTGGTGACTTCTTCTTGGTAACTGGTGGTGATGGCTGTGGTGTGATCGTGGAAAAGGTTCTTGATCTTATTAATGATTATCTTCCAAGCCCACTTGATATTGCTTCGATTAAAGGAACTGATGCAAAAACTGGTGAAGCTATTGAGCGTAAACCATCTGAGATGAACCAACTTCTGCACTAGCATTTAAGATTGCGACTGACCCATTTGTTGGAAAAAACCTCGTATTCGTGCTTTATAGCGGTAAAAATTACTGCTGGATCATATGTTCTTAACACAATGACTGGTAAAAAGAGAACGAATCGGGACGAATTGTTCGAATGCATGCTGATAAGCGTGAAGAAATTTCAGAAGTTGCTGCTGGTGATATCGCTGCTGTTGTTGGTTTGAAAGAAGTTACAACCGGTGCAACTCTTTGTGATTTGAACCACGGTGTGATTCTTGAAGGTATTGAGTTCGCTGAACCTCCAGTTTCTATTGCGGTTGAGCCAAAAACTAAAGCCGACCAAGAAAAATGGAATTGCTCTTTCAACGACTTGCTGAAGAAGACCCAACTTTCGAGTTCACACAGACGAAGAAACTGGTCAAACTATTATGTCAGGAATGGGCGAGCTTCACCTTGATATCTTGATTGACCGAATGAAGCGTGAATTTAACGTTGAAGCTAATCGTAGTGACACAGTTGCCTTCCGTGAAACTATTCGTGGAACTGCTGAAGCTCAAGGTAAACACGCAAAACAATCTGGTGGTCGTGGTCAATATGGTGACGTTTGGATTAAATTTGAACCAAATGAAGCTGGTAAAAGGCTTTGAATTTATTGATGAAATTAAAGGTGGTGTTGTGCCACAAGAATACCGTAAGCCAGTTGAGCAAGGTGTGCTTGAAACGCTTGAAGGCGGTGTGATTGCTGGTTACCCAGTAGTTGACGTTAAAGGCTACGCTTACGATGGTTCTTACCACGATGTCGACTCGAAGCAATTGGCCTTTAAATTAGCTGGTGCGCTTTCAACTCGTGAAGGTATTAAAAGGCAAAGCCCCTGTTCTTCTTGAGCCTGTGATGAAAGTTGAAAGTTACAACTCCTGAAGAGTTTCATGGGTGATGTGATTGGAGACTTGAACTCACGCCGTGGTCGAATCGACTGCATATGGATGATTTGATGGGCGGAACAAAAACTTGATTCGAGGTTTCATGCCTCTTGCAAACATGTTTGGTTACACTTCTGACCCTACGCTCAATGAGTAAAGGTCGTGCAGCTTCAACAATGGAACTTGCAATACGAAGAAGTTCCCACCTAACGTTGCGCAAGAAATTATTGAAAAGCGAAACGCTAAATAGCTAAATGTTAGATATCGAAAAACCACTCTCTCATAGTGGTGGTTTTTTTATTTAAGGAAAGGGAGTTGTTAGTAATAAATCGTGTAGAAAAAAAGAAACACTAGACTTTGACTACTATTCGGTTAAGATGTTAGGATAATATTTAGTCCTAGGACAGATAGTGGAGGTGTATTTCATGCATTTAATATCTAGTATTGACTCTTCTATTAAGGAAGAGATTCATTGTTTGGAGGGTCAGCTTTGGAGGCTTGATGAAAGAGTACTGGGACGCTGTCTTCAGGAAGCACTACTTTGTCAAGCTCTTGAGGAGGTGGAACTTGATGAAGTAGATATTGACGATCTACTAGCTCATCATAAATTCATTAAAAAGTGAATTTCATGAAATAGATAGAGGTTAGCTATTTAAATAAAAAGATAGCCAACCTTCATACTAAAGGAGAGACTAAAGAGTCTACTCTACCGAAAAATAATCCTTTGCCTACAAGGCAGCGGCAAGGTAGATATATGAAACCTCGTCGCTACTATGAAACTATAGATGGGCAAATCATTGTTGTGTCGCGCGATATCTACCACTCAGAGTGCTGAGTGGTTTTTCTTCTACTTGTGCTTAAAATTGGTATAATATATAGAATAAAAAGGGAGAAGGGATTGAAGGATTTTGAATATTTACCAGCAGGTGCGCATTATTTTCGATTCAGCGTGCCAGTCTTTGCGACCCCAGTGCGTGATTGATGTTCTTAATGAATATTATACCGATTATAACTCTTGTGGTGAAAGGGTTAAATACGCTTTGGGGAAAAGCAGGTTGATGAGCGAGTAGAAGAAACTCGCGAGGCGGTTTTTGATCTTCTGAAGTTGAAATCGAAGCATTATTTTTGTTAGTTTTACACTTAATACAACTTATGGATTGAACTTATTATTGAGTCAGCTTGAACTGCCAATTAAAAAAAGTGATCACTAGTGAAATCGAACATAATTCAGTATTTCTTTCGACAATGACTTTTGCTGAAAAAAACGGAATTGAGCGAGTAGTTTTACCTCGTGAAGCTGATGGTTCTCTGTCTCTTGAGAATGATTTTTACTGATAGTCTAGTGGTGGTTAATGCGGTTAGTAATGTTGATGGTCGGCGACTAGAAAAATATCGCTGCGTTAGTTAAAAAGTTACAAGGCGGTTTTATTATTTTGGACTGTGCTCAGGCTCTAGGCTCTGAATTATGAATTGCTACAAAAATTCCGGCTGATGCTTTTTGTTGCTAGCGCTCATAAAATGTATGCGCCGAGTCTTGGTGTGATGATAGTTCGGAAAGATTTTGCGAAGTATATTAAATCAACTTTTTGTTGGTGGCAGGATGGTATCGAGTGTTAAACAAGATTCTTTAATATGCTATGCAGATGATGAAATTCATACAATTTTTGAGCCAGGACTTCAAGCTTGGGGTGAGATTATTGCTTTTAAAGACTGCAATTGATTGGTTAAAAAACAGAAGAAAAATCGCAAATTGAAGAATTATCTAAAGATATTTTTGAGATTCTTAAAAAGACGCAAAAAGGGTGAATGTTTTGAATGAAAAAGCTGCGCCCGTGATTAGTTTCTATCACGATAAACTTGATGCTCATTTGATGTGCACAGGCGCTTTCTGATGAAGGATTATGGTGCGAAGCGGTTATTTTTAGTGCTCATTATTATCTGAAAGAAGTTCTAAATTTGCCGCATCTCGTGCGTATTTCAATTGGGCTACATAACACTCGTGAGGATATTGATAAGTTAAAACAGGTTTTGGGAAAGGATTTTGAATAATGGTTTGTGTTGCTGCATTTATAATCCTGTTAGTTATTTGGTTATTTACTCCAGCGCTGAAATTATTTTGGCGCACAAGCCAAAGCTATCAATGAAATGTTTAAAAATCGGTTTATTGTTTTACGCGGCGAGCAAAACTTTTTCGGGCTTGTGATTCAAATTTTAAAGGACGAAATTAAAATTCGATCCTTAGAAAATTGATTATCCGCCATAAAAAATGGGTTAAACCAGTTTCTTGGGCGATTGAAGTTGTGGCTGGCTTAGTTGTCTTAGTTACGGTTTTGGTCGATTTTAACTTTAATAAAATCAGGTTTAGCACTGTATGTTTACGGAACTTGCAATATCGAGAAGCCTGATTCTTGCGCGCTTAATTCGGCTGAGGCTTGTACTATTGATGGCGTGAATGGCGAGAGCGATTTTGTCCGTTGGTTTACTGAATGGGGCGATATTTTTCGGCAATTCCGGCGCGTATGACAACTTGGCGAGCAGAAGATTTGGTTGTGAGTGATTCTAGATATTACGGTCAATTTGGCGGTATGGGTAAAAATTCAAATTCGGCAGCCGTGGATATTTTTTTGATCCTGGTTGTGTAACTTGCCGTCGAAGTTTTACCAACCAAAAACAGAGTGGATTTTTGAAAAATATCAGGTTCATTTAATTCCATATGTTATTACTGGCGAAAACGGTGATAAATTTACAAAATTCTCGTCTGATAGCAAAGTTATCTTGAAGCAGTTCAGGGCAACTCAACCTGATAATTCTCAAAGAATTTCCCCAGAATGGTATTTAGTTGAAAAGATTTTTACAGGGAAAGATTCTCAGGGCATAGTTTGGCAAGAGAATTTTAACGGCGTTTCTATAAAAGCTTATTCTACCGAAAAGGTTGAAAATAAAATTATTGAATGGTTAAAAGAGGCTGGTTATACAGAGAACCAAATCTCGGATATTTCTAAAAGCAAAAAAAGCGAAGAAATTTCTGAAAAACTTGCACGTAACGCTGAAATTGTCGAGAAGAAAATTCAGACTAGAAAAATTCCGACTTTGATATATGAAGGAAAAACGCACGACGGAATTTTTCAAATCTCAAAAATAATTTTTATTTCGACTCTTTACAAAAACGAAAAACTTTATGTATAATTATAGGTAGCGTCGCGTCGTGTTTTAGCTTTAAAACAGTAACTCGCGCGATGCGGAATAATAATAAATAATTTAAAGGAGAAATTCTAAAATGGCAGAATTTGACCGCTCAAAGCCACACGTAAACGTTGGTACAATGGGACACGTTGACCACGGTAAAACAACTCTTACTGCGGCTATTACAGCAGTGTCTTGCAAAAACGACTTCCATCGAAGTTAACAAACCAATTGCGTATGACCAAATCGATAACGCACCAGAAGAAAAAGCTCGTGGTATTACGATTGCTTCTTCTCACCAAGAATATGAATCAAAAACCGACACTATGCTCACGTTGACATGCCTGGACACGCAGACTATGTTAAAAACATGATTACTGGTGCTGCTCAGGTTGACGGTGCTGTTCTTAGTATTGCAGCTACGGATGGTCCTATGCCACAAACTCGTGAACACGTTCTTTTGGCAAAAACAAGTTGGTGTGCCTAAGATTGTTGTTTTCTTGAACAAAATGGATATGGCTGACGAAGAACTTGTTGAGTTGATCGAAATGGATGTTCGTGAACTTCTTTCAGCAAACGGATTTGACGGCGACAACGCTCAATCATCAAAGCGTTCAGCCTTAAAGCTCTTTGAAGGTGATGAAAATACGAAGACGCTATTATGGAATTGGTTGAGCTATGGATTCATACATTCCAGAACCAGCTCGTGACATGGACAAACCATTCTGATGCCTATTGAGGACGTTTTCTCAATCAAAGGTCGTGGAACTGTTAGCAGAGGTCGTATCGAACAAGGTATTGTTAAACTTAACGATGAAGTTGAAATTGTTGGTTTGAAAGCCTTCACAAAAACAGTTGTTACTGGTATTGAAGCCTTCAAGAAAGTCTCTTGACCAAGGTCAAGCAGGTGACAACGCTGGTCTTCTTCTTCGTGGTATTGAACGAGACCAAATCGAGCGTGGACAAGTTATTGCTGCTCCTAGCACTAATTACTCCACACACTGAATTCGAAGCTCAAGTTTATATCTTGAAGAAAAGATGAAGGTGGACGACACACTCCATTCTCAAAGGGATACAAACCACAATTCTACTTCCGAACAACTGACGTTACTGGTGAAGTTGAACTTCCAGCTGACAAAAGAAATGGTTATGCCTGGTGACGACGTAAGCTTCAAAGTTAAACTTCAAGCTCCTATTGCCATGGAACAAGGTTTGAACTTTGCTATCCGCGAAGGTGGCCGAACTGTTAGTGCTGGTGTTGTTACATCAATCATCAAATAATAGTTTCTACTATCCATAAAAACACTCCAAAAGGGTGTTTTTATTTACTCTGAAAACTTGAAGATAGGTGCTTATGTATGGTAGAAATTAGTATAAAAATCAGAGTTATAAAGATGTAAGGTGTAATCAGTGTATGGAAGGCTATAATAACTCATGAAATATAATTGGAATGAAATAGAAGAAAGATTGACTGAAGAACAGCGCCGAAAGATTGGCGATCGAGCTATTCATGCATGAGAGGATTTGAGAATAACTCGGAAAAGGTTCTGGTGAAATTCAATCTAAAAAGTGAAATATTTCAAGAAGGATCATTGGATGAGGAAGCTGACAAAAAAATAGCGAATTTGATTTTTAATCATGTAAAAGCGATGATTTTAATCAATGAAGGCGAAATTAAGCCTGAATTTGGTAATCTTGAAACAAATTTTAGAACTAAACGAGAGAAGAAGAAATTCTTTTTAATGAAGCTGGCTGAGTTTTCTAGGTGGAAATTCATTGGGGCTGCTCAATCAGCAAAACAGAATAGATCGACAGATAGAATCGTCTCAAAATATTGCTTGATATGGCTGGAAAAACAACCTTAAATCTGGTGAGAAAACTCTACCGAAATCCTATGACGGATCATTTTGCGTAATAAGATCAGTGAGCTTAAGGAGAAACGAAAAACTTCTGAAGAGTCTTCGCCTGAAGCTTTTGTTGCACTAAAAGGCTTAGAGATTCTGCAAAAATGTTGCCCGAAGTTCAAAATGGTGAGATGGTTAAAACTCCCTATGTTTTTACGCAATCTTGAGCGTGTTGAACGAAATATGAATAGTGGTCGCCCAACTTTTATTCACGGTCATTTGGGTGGAGGTAAAAACCGAGCTAGCAATTAATGCGGCGAAAAATGCTCAGTATTTCTAATGCTGCTCGTGAAGATGCACTTTATCGTTTTGAAAATTGGTCAAAACAGAGTGAAAATAGTAGTAGCTACAAGCCAGAGATCGCATTAATGCGCTTGGTAAGTTTTATGCTCAGGCGGAAAAAGATTTGCGCCGAGATCTTAATAATGGTGAGAAAGATGCGGTCAGAGCGTTTTGCGCCATTAATTATTTCTGGATCAAAAGACTTAAATAGTCAAGATCTTTATGCCGACAAAAGTTTGAAGCTGACAAAATTTAACGGTAAGTCACTCTTAGAGCATAAGTCTGATCTTGATGCTGAATTTGAAAAATGGAAAAACAGCACGAGGATGAGCTTAGCGGAATAGAGTCCGAGAAGAACGTCAAGCGAAAGAAAGAGACGCTGCAAATGAAATCTTAGAATTATTTTAAACTCAAAAACCAAGCTTTTGGAACAGAAGTAGAAACAATCAAGAAGGAACTGTATCGCGGAGTTATTGAAGGCCGCCCAGTAATTATTGACGAGGTTAATGCGATACCTTCGGCGGTGTTGATTTCGTTAAACGATATTCTTCAGCGCCGGCCTGGTCAAAGCTGCTATATTCCTGGAGTTGGTGCGACTAAGATTGAACCTGGGTTTTCGATTACTTTGACGGGCAATTTGAGCTCGAATATTGTTGATTATGGCGGAACTAATGATCTAAACCCAGCGTTTTGTCACGCTTGGATATTTTTGAATATGATTATTTGCCACAATCTACTGAAGATACGAACTGGAATGATCAAGAAAGCCCTGAACGAAACGAATTGTTCCGAGTGATGATTTCTTATCTAGCTGATGAAAAAGGAACTTTACAGCTACCAGAGCATGATAAATCTCTATCGAAATTATTTAAATTAGCACAGCTATCTCGAACGACGCAAGATGTTTTTTCGAATAAATGGGCGGAAAGCCATACTCACAAAACTGCTTCTGGTGACGAGATTGAGCTAAGACTTGAAAAATCTGTGCTTTCGGTGCGAAATATTTTGAGCGTGTTAAAAGAGTGGGATAAAGGTAGCGAAAAAGATCTAGATATGGCACTTTGGGATGGGTTTATTTTCAAATATTACTAATCCAGATGACCAGAGCTTTATTTTAAGTCAAGCTAAAAGATACAATTTCTTTAAGATAAGAAGATGGTTGGATATTAAGCTGAAACCAATTGGTTCAAGTTTGACTAGCATAGAGGAAGCTAGAAAAAGATGAATATATACACGAACTCAAGCCGATGGATATTATGACTCTCACTGAAACGGTGGAGGCGGTTTATGGTGCTCTGCCCAGAAAGAATCGAATTTCCAGATATCAATGAAAATGATATTTTTAGAAGCGCTTGACGACACTGTGGAGCAGTTAGAAGACTTTGAGAGTATCAATGAATTTCAAGAAAAACTTGATAGACTAAAGGAGGATGCTGAAACTTATGGTGCTTTGCTTAATGCGGCAAAATGAAAAAGGAATGTGCGAAGTAGATGTTGATAGTGAGGGAGAGCAACAATGAACTGCTAACTCCCTACAACAAAGCCATAGCCCAGAACCAGCAACTAACTGAATCCATCCAACAACAATCAAATCAAATCATTGAAACTGGCCAGCTTCTAAAAACCAACTCCAACAGCTAGAAAACTCTCTAGCCGAAGCCCTCGCTCAATCTCGAACAAACTCCTAAACCACCTTTGTCCAGATTTCAAAGAAGCTTTTTAATCTTTGTATGATATCTACAAATACTCCGACAAGATTGAAGGTTTTAATAATGACATATGCACCACCCTCCAACTAGCTGATGGTAATATTTTAGTAGCAGGGGATGATGGTGAAACTCCGCCTCCTCCAACTCCAACCCTGATGGTAGCTTTCGAAATACTCAGACAAGATTGAAGGGTTTGATTTTAGCACAAACATCGCCCTCCAACTAGCTCGATGGTAGACATTGATTGGCAGGGAGGGGGCAGGAAACTCACCTCCTCCAACTCCAACCCGATGGCAGCCTCGAATACTCGACAAGATTGAAGGGTTTGATAATTATAGTACGCACTGGCACCTCCAATTAGCCGATGGTAGAGTTTTAGTAGTAGATGATGGTGACGAAACCCGCCTGCTCCAACCCCAACCCTGATCGTAGCTACAAGTACTCCGACAAGATTGAAGGTATTTATTGCTCAAATAAGCATCATCCTCCAATTAGCTGATGGTAATATTTTTAGTAGTGAGATGATGCGTAGAAAAACCGCCTGCTCCAACCCCAACCCTGATGGTAGCTCTCGAATACTCCGACAAGATTGAAGGTTTTGATTGATGAATGTATACGCACCACCTCCAACTAGCTGATGGTAGAGTTTTGTAATGGCGGGAGCGTGAGGTGAAATTACTCTCATTGCAACCCCAACCCGATCGGCAGCTATAGAATGTTCTGGCGAGATTGAAGGTTTTAGTGAGGAATATACAGCCACCCTCCAACTAGCCGATGGTAATATTTCTAGTAGGAAATGGTGCAGGTGAAACCGCCTCGCTCCAACGCCCAACCCGATGGTAGTCTCAAATACTCCGACAAGATTGAAGGTTTTGATGATGGAATAAACACTATCTCAACCAGCTGATGGTAATATCTAGTGGCAGGATATAATGGCGAAACTCGCCTCCTCCAACCCCAACCCGATGGCAGCTACAAATACTCCGATCAAGATTGAAGGTTTTGATGATGGAATAAAATCTATCCTCCAACTAGCTACTGGTGACGTTTTTGGTACGGAGATGATGCGAAACCCGCCTCTTGAGCTATTAGCATTGTCAGCCCAAGATATTCGTGATAGAGCGGAGGAGATTTTGAGAAAGCTTGGGGAGACATTAAATCTAAATGATCAGGAATTTGAGCCAAACGCTGAAAATCGAGATCGAAACAATAGAGATTGGCATCAAAAAGTCGGTCAAGAGGTTGCGAATGTTGTTAGTAAAATTGAAAGCAGACTTGAGCGATTCCGATATTCATTCTTTTATGAGGCGACATGGTAGGGATCTTTCGGTGTTTGCCGGAGATGCTTCATTGAAATTATAAAATTCACAACATGCCAGGAATTAATACCGCTTATTTTTAATCCGAAAGAAGTGTCTATTAATATTCCGAATCTTGGCTTAGCAATCCTGAATATAATCAACTGCAGCTTAAAGTGGATTCAATATCATGAATTAGGCCATTTTATTGATATGAGAAAAATCCAGAAGTTTTCTTTAGATAATTTTAAGAAAAATGGAACAAGATGCTGAAAGACTAACTAGAGATATTATTGCATCGACATCCCTAAAGTTGATAAGAATAAAGCTTGAAGGATATATTTACTGAAGGTATTCACTCCTTTATAATCGACTAGATGATATTTATGTAAATAATTTAGTGGGTATTAGAAGCCCAAATTATCGGAATGGTGAAATATGCTAAAGATGTGAGTGATCTATATATTGATAAAAGTTGGGCTATTCTGAGACCGACATTAGTGAGATTCCCACCGCACGAGCAATTTAGTATTTGCTCTTCTTCAGGATGAAATGGTAGGTGATGTTATTGGGCGCGCGCATGTTTCTGATAAGGTAGAAGCGGTTCTTTGCTAAAAAGATACTAGGTCGCAACATCCGCGAAATAGTGGATCAAAAATTAAAAGCCAACTCCCAAATAGGCCGGTTGATCCCTAAAGATCGATATAATTTGATTAGAGCGGTTATTCAACCTGAATATTACAAGTTGATGATGGATTTATAGAGGAAAAACTCATGAAGAAGAAAATATGAATTTTAATCAGCAAGACCAAGGCTCTCAACAAGACCAAGAATCAGATTCTCAAGGCTCAGAATCACAAGATTCTCATACCAGAATCACAAGACTCAAGATTCTCAACAAGACCAAGAATCACAAGACTCGCAGCAAAGCGATCAAACAAAAATCATGGTCATCAAGCCGAGAGAGATGAAAAATCGAGTGATCAGATGGATGCTGATACAAAAGCTGATTTTCTAGATTATTATGAAGAAAATAAAGATAGCGAAATGTCAATAGATGAAGAAACTGTTCATAGATTTTGGAATTTTTTGTAGAGCAACAAAAATTGACGCCATGTCACCAAAAAGAAAGAGAAGATTATTTGTCTAAAAAGCAACAAGAACAATTTGATGAAGAAAATGGTATTTCTTCTGACGAAAGAGATATTTATGAGAGCGTTAAAAGCGAGAATAGATAAACCGCGAAAGGAAATGCGCAATTTCTGGAAAAATTTAATTGGTAAGTCTATTGAGTATGAATCTCACAAGAGTAGATCAACAGCGTCGAGGCAAGTTGAATGTCAATGATTTTTATTAATAATTATGCACAAATTACAGAATCGCAAAAGCGTGGTGATAACCGAGAAATGGACATCTACTCTCGTAATGAGCTTGAGGCAATTCCTGTAGAGAAGCCCGAAAATTGAGATTTCGTTGGTTATGGACTGGTTCTGGGTCTATGGGAAGGTGATAAAATAAAGGTTGCGCGAGACTGCTGAGCTGCTAATGTTGTCCGTTAAAGATTTTAATGATTATCTTAATCAAACTCGTCGCCAAACTAAATCTAAATTACGTGCTGATACAGAGTATTTATTTTGGCAGCTATTTTGAGAAAGTTAAATCATTTAGTGAGAGGCAAAAATGTTAATATAGAGGAAGCGGATATTATTAAATCAATTTCAAAAATTAACAATGACATGGTAGTACTGCAGACCATAATCCGCTTAATTATATTTCAGCCACCATCAATAAAGATCAGCGTCATAAAATATCTCAGCAAAAACTAAAGAAAATTGTTTTTCATATTACAGATGGAGGCTCGGATGATCCTCAAGAAGCCCAATTGGCTGTAAGTCGTTTGATAGATGAAGGTGTTCTAACTTTTTGCCTTTTCAGATTGGTGAGGTTGACTCTCGTGAGCGTGCTGAGTTTGAATATGTCTGGAATTCACAACCTAATGGACTGAAGATGGGGACGTATATAGGTGATGATATCTCAAGTCTTCCGCTAGAGCTGTCTAAAAATTAACTGAAGCATTGAAAGGGATAAGACTATAAATGAACTGCCAACTCCTACAACAAAGCATACAGCCCAGAACCAGCAACTAACTGAATCTATCCAGCAGCAATTAAATCAGATAATCGAAACTGGTCAAGCTTCTAAAAACCAACTCCAACAGCTAGAAAAACTCTCTGAGCTGAAGCCCTGACTCAATCTGAACAATCCCTAAAACACCCTTTCATCTCCAGATTTCAAGAGGCTTTTTAACCTTCTGGAAACTTGTGAATACTCTGACAATATTAAAGGTTTAATAATATATATACACCACCCTCCAACTAGCCGATGGTAGGAGTTCTAGTGACGGGAAAAATGGTGAAATCTGCTTCTTCCAGACACCAACCTCGATGGCAACCTCAAAATACTCCTACGAGATTGGAGGTTTTTGGTGATAACGCCATATTCACCACCCTCCAACCAGCTGATGGTAGAGTTCTAGTGGCGGGAGAATAGCGGCTGAAGCCCGCCTCCTCCAGCCTCCAGCCGGATGGCAGCTACAAATACTCCAACAAGATTAAATGTTCTAATAACGACATATTCACCACCCTCCAACTAGCTGATGGTAGAGTTCTAGTGGCGGGAGATTATGGCGTAACCCGTCTCTTCCAACCTCAACCTGATGGCATCCTCAAATACTCTGGCACTGGTTAAAGGTTTTAATAATAATATATTCACCACCCTCCAACCAGCCGATGGCAACATTTCTAGTGGCGGGAGATTTTTGAGTGAAACCCGTCTCTTTCCAACCCCAACCTGATGGCATCCTCAAATACTCTGACAATATTGAAGGGTTTTGGTAATAACGCTATACGCACAGTCCCTGCAATTAGTAGATGGCAGCGTTTTAGCAGCTGGAAGTGGTGGCGAAACCCGCCTCCTCCAACCTCAGACCTGACGGTAGCTACGAATGGTCCGACAAGATTGAAGGTTTGTAATAATATATTCACCACCTCCAGCTAGCTAATGGTGATGTCTTTGGTCGCTGGAAGTGGTATGAAAACCCGCTTCCTCCAACGCCAACCTGATGGCATCCTCAAATACTCCACGATGAGATCGAAGGTTTTGATCATGTTATATCACTACCCTCCAGCTAGCCAATGGTTATATTCTAGTGACAGGAGGCAAGGGTGAAACCCGCCTCCTCCAACTCCGATTGGTCGACAAGCTCAAGATATTCGTGATAGAGCAGAGGAGATTTTTGAAGTAAGAAAGTAGCTTTTTGTTGTATTACTAAACTGGCCTGGTTTTAGTATTTTCTAGATTAATCTTTTTAATGGTCTTTATACTAACTATAAGAAAATTAAGTCTAACTTATTTGTGCTGTTAATGTTAGAGCTTTGTAATGAGCTAGGATTGAAGTCAAAATTTATATGTCCTTGATTTTTCTATTAAAAATGCTAGAATTAAATGGTAATGTAAAATTGCTTTGAGAATCTCGTTCGTAGTTATCTTAAAACTACGGGAGAAGTTACAAGCGTAAAGTAAGGAGTAAAAATGGCAGAACAAGGCCCTAACAATTCGTATTCGCCTAAAAGCATACGATCACAAAGTTATCGATCAAAGCGCAAAAGCAAATTGTAGATACCGCAATTCGCACTGGCGCAACCGTAGCAGGACCAGTGCCTCTACCAACTCGTCGCAGCACTTTTACGGTCGTAAAAAGTCCGCACGTATATAAACCTGGTGGAGAAGCTTTTTGAAATGCGAGTCCATAAACGATTGATTGATATTATCAATGCGACACCAAAAACAATTGATTCATTGCAAAATCTTAGCCTTCCAGCTGGAGTTGATGCAGAAATCAAGATGTAAAAACTCTAAAATTACCTCCTTTTGTGGGGTAATTTTATTTTTGCTAAAAATTATGATATAATCATAATTAGTATGGCGAAAACAAAAACTCTGACGCTAGAAAAGCGCGAACTACGCCCGAAATCAGACAAAACTAAGCCGTCGTGGCTTTGAGAAATTTATTGAGCGCGATAGTATATTTTTGTTGAAATTGGTTTTGAGTATTTTGGCTGGGTCGCTATGGGATGAAATTTTTCTAGTCCAGTTAATCTTGGCGAGGTTGTATTTTCTGGATTCCCGCTTTGGGCTGATCGTAGGCCTCTTAATTATTTCTCGTTTTTGAAACGCGGAGTGAAAACCGTAGATTTTTATGCAGTTATTTTTATCTGTGCAGTGATTAGCTTTTTGTTCCGTCCGAATTGTTATTTGACTTTTTGAGATAAATCGTTAGAGTATATAACAAACTTCAAAAAGGAGGTAGTACATTATGATACTATTTTATGTATTTCTTTTATTTTTGCTCGTAGTTATTTTTGCAGTTATCGCTTCAGGTGATGAGCGTAAAAATAAGATTGCAGGATTTTTAATCCTAGTCTTAATCAGTGGAGGGTTGAGTCAAATTATCTCAGTCCAATACAGGGATTTATCTCAGACTAATATCTATAGCTCAAATAGCGGAAGGGGGTTATGAAAACTGGAATAGCTTTGCTAATATTTTTACGGCAATAGCTGTTTTGATCTTAACGGTCATGGTGGTAAAAACCATCTCCACTCTAAGGATGAGGATGATTCCGGGTCTTGGGGGTAGTGCTATGCTGTTTGGAGATATGTCATATCGCATAATCCCTCGAAGCTGTGATGGCTTATAATAAAGAGCCATTCCTTCAGCGTAATAAGCGCGGTAGTGGTTCTTCTTGTGTGTATCTTCTTGGTGCTTTATTGTACCAAGAGTTACATGAGAAAGCCGCCAGAAGAATAAGAATAATTAAGGTCATTAATATAATGGCCTTTTTGTTGATGAAAAGAACACGCTATTTAGTGTTTGTATGTGCGTTTATGTTATTTATACGCTATAATTTAGATAGCTAGCAAATGCTAGTAGCAGTTTGAGAAAAGGAGGTCGACAATATGACCGAGAATACAGATGCTGACATCATTAAAGAAATAGATGGTCAGATGAGCTTGTTTACTGATGCTGAATTGAAGAAAATGGAAAGAGGTGAAGATCATGGAAAACAACAGCGTGACTCCAACTGTCATGTTGAAAAACGAGATGGTAGACATGTAGTGTTTGATATAGACAAGATTGACAAAGCTCTCCACAAGGCGGCTGACAAAGTCATGGATGTGACACCCTTGGTCGAAAAACGTCTAAATGGACTGCTTGAGCGTATTGTTGCGGAAATTCACAGTCGTTTCCCTCAAGGTGTCAAGATTTACGAAATTCAAAATATCGTAGAACATGAACTCCTTGAAGCCAAAGAATATGCGCTGGCTGAGGAGTATATCACTTATCGGACACAAAGGGATTTTGAGCGCTCAAAAGCGACAGATATCAACTTTAGCATCCATAAACTTCTCAATAAAGACCAGGCAGTTGTCAATGAAAATGCCAATAAAGACAGTGATGTCTTTAACACCCAACGTGATTTGACAGCAGGGATTGTTGGGAAATCAATCGGACTGCAAATGCTTCCTAAGCACGTAGCCAATGCTCACCAAAAAGGGGATATCCACTATCATGATTTGGACTACAGCCCCTACACACCGATGACCAACTGCTGTTTGATTGATTTTAAAGGCATGTTGGAAAATGGTTTTAAGATTGGAAATGCAGAGGTAGAGAGTCCCAAGTCTATCCAGACTGCGACAGCTCAGATTTCACAAATCATCGCCAACGTTGCTTCTAGCCAGTACGGGGGCTGTTCAGCTGACCGTATCGATGAAGTCTTGGCGCCTTATGCAGAGAAGAATTACCAAAAACACCTCAAAGGATGCGGAAGAGTGGGTCTTGCCTGAAAAACGGGAAGATTACGCTTGGAAGAAAACCCAAAAAGACATCTACGATGCCATGCAATCTCTTGAGTATGAAATCAACACTCTCTTCACTTCAAATGGACAAACACCTTTTACTTCGCTCGGTTTTGGTCTAGGGAACCAATCGTTTTGAGCGGGAAATTCAAAAAGCTATCTTGACCATTCGTATCAAGGGGCTTGGTTCAGAACACCGTACAGCCATCTTCCCTAAACTCATCTTTACGCTTAAAAGAGGACTCAACTTAGAGGAAGGTTCACCTAACTACGATATCAAACAGTTGGCTCTCGAGTGTGCAACCAAGCGGATGTACCCAGATGTCTTGTCCTATGATAAGATTATCGAGCTGACAGGTTCTTTCAAGGTTCCTATGGGTTGCCGTTCTTTCCTCCAAGGATGGAAGGATGAGAATGGTGTCGAGGTCAATTCAGGTCGGATGAATCTAGGTGTTGTGACAGTCAATCTGCCTCGTATCGCCCTCGAGTCTGAAGGGTGATCTGAATAAGTTCTGGGAAATCTTCAACGAGCGTATGAACATCGCAGAAGATGCTCTGGTTTATCGTGTCGAACGGACCAAGGAAGCAACACCAGCGAATGCCCCTATCCTCTATCAGTACGGAGCCTTCGGTCGCCGTCTCGGAAAAGAAGAAAGTGTTGACCAGCTCTTTAAGAATCGTCGTGCGACAGTTTCGCTGGGCTACATCGGTTTGTATGAAGTGGCGACGGTCTTCTTTGGTAATAGCTGGGAAAGCAATCCAGAAGCCAAGGAATTCACGCTTGACATCATTCGTGATATGAAACGACGTGTGGAAGAGTGGTCAGATCAATATGATTACCATTTCTCTATCTACTCAACACCGTCTGAAAGTTTGACAGACCGCTTCTGTCGCTTGGATACAGAGAAGTTTGGCTCTATTCCTGATATCACAGACAAGGAATACTACACCAACTCTTTCCACTATGATGTTCGTAAAAATCCAACACCGTTTGAAAAATTGGACTTTGAGAAAGTTTATCCAGAAGCAGGTGCATCAGGTGGTTTCATCCATTATTGTGAGTATCCAGTTCTTCAACAAAATCCAAAGGCCTTGGAAGCTGTCTGGGACTATGCCTATGACCGAGTTGGCTATCTAGGGACCAATACTCCGATTGATCGCTGTTACAAGTGTGATTTTGAAGGGGATTTTGAACCAACTGAGAGAGGATTTGCTTGTCCAAACTGTGGCAATAGTGACCCTAAAACAGTAGATGTTGTGAAACGAACTTGTGGCTATCTTGGGAAACCCTCAAGCGCGTCCGATGGTTAATGGTCGTCACAAGGAAATCGCTGCAGCGGGTCAAAACACATGAATGGCTCAACTATTAAGTATGAAGGACGAACCATTAGCAAATAGCGTCGAAAAATCGGCGCTTTTAAATTGTCTCAGATTTTTAGAGTGTGATATAATCTAATTATGTATAAAAAGTCTGGGTTTACTGTTATGAAATTGTAGTTTTAGTGTTATTTTTATTAGTAGCGGGTGTATTTTTCTGGATTCAGAAAGTTGAAATTAAAAGATTTTACGAACGATGAGAAACGAAAAATAGCAATCAATGCGATGTATTTTAATTTGGAGGAAGTTTTTACAAAGCAGAACGGATACTATCCAAAAACGATTAGTGAGAAAAATCTAAAAAGCAATGGATCCAAATCTCTACTGATCCAAATGGAGTGGTTCTAGGCGAGCAAAATGCGGAGTATCGTTATGAGCCGACGGACTGTGATGGCGAGAAATGTCAGCATTATACTCTTCGGGCGGATCTAGCTAAGGAGGATGATTTCGTTAAAAATCCAAAAACTAATTAGAAAATAAAAACGGTAGTTGCAAACGACTACCGCATTTTTAGCAAATTCATAAATTTCATCTGGCACTGGTTGATTTTTCGTGAGCTGATTCAGCGACTTCGCCCAGTATTTCTGCTGCTTTGGCTGGGTTAGTCGCAAGAGGGAAAGGTATGTTGTTTCATCGCCTGTTGTACCTCAATCGAATGGTTCCGTAGTTGAATAGATGTTGAAAAATTCCTTTTTGCGTAAAACTAATATCTTCTGCTGATTCAAGATTAATAACTTGTTTTGTTTGATCCATTAAGCCACGAACGATGATTTGAATAGCGCGTTCGTTAGTTATAACAAATCTGTTTGCTTTCATGTCGTATATCCGATATATCCTGCAACGAGAATTAAAACAGATAGAGGTGCGAAAAATTAATGAGAGATTATTTTTATTTCTTCAGCGATATTTAAATTATTAGGTGTAAAAGCATATAGAATCACGATGAAACTAAAACTACAAATAAAATAAGAGATATAGAAACTACTCCTATTAAGCCAATCCAATGACGACGAAGCGCAAGTACTACAAATTCATCATCGTCAACTGAGATATCAGGGTATTTTTATAGAATCTTCGATATCGAGCTCGAATAACTTCTGGATCACCAGCTGGAAATTGACGGGCATGACTGAGATTGCTGGAGGAGTAGGTGGAGTTACCGAGTGGACCTGCTTTGATAATTTTGGTTTTGTTCTTGCCGGGGCTGGGTGATTTCAGGCGTACCTGGCGATTCTGCGAATTTATCGCTAAGGGGTTCTTTATTCATCTTTCCATTCCTTTCCTAGATGATTATACGCTTTTTAGTGACAACTCTACCGCGAGGGTTCTTTTGGATAAAACCAATCTGTAATAAAAATGGCTCGTAGAAGTCTTCTATCGTCGTAGCTTCTCATCGCCAGTTAGGGCGGCAATTGTGTTTAATCCGATTGGTTTGGTTCCGTAATTCTCAATGATTGAATTTAGTAAGTTCCTATCGGCGGCGTCTAGGCTAAGTTCATCAATTTCTAGCATAGCTAAAGCTTTTTAGTGTTTAAATCATCTATAATGCCATCTCATTAACATCTGCAAAATCACGAACCCGCTTTAATATTCGGTTGGCAATTCGAGGCGTAAGACGAGCACGGGTTGAGAGCATTTGGGACGCTTCGGGAGGATTTGACTTTTTCTAAAATTTGCGCTGAGCGTATAATAATTTGTGAGATTTCTTCGGCGTGTAAAATTCTAGCCGATAGATATGTCGGAACTCGATCGCGTAGGGGGCTGCTAGTGATCCAGTGCGGGTGGTTGCACCGATTACAGTGAAACGTGGTAAATCTAGCCGAACCGATCTAGCTGCTGACCTTTTCCGATAATAATATCAAGTTTAAAATCTTCCATAGCTGAATAGAGAATTTCTTCACTGCGCGAGGTAGACGGTGAATTTCGTCAATAAAAAGCACATCGTTATCTTGAAGATTAGTGAGAATTGATGCTAGGTCGCCAGCTTTTTCGATAGCTGGACCAGAGGTAATTCTGATATTTGCGCCCATTTCGTGAGCGACAACATTAGCTATAGTAGTCTTGCCAAGCCTGGTGGGCCATAAAGCAAAAAATATGGTCAATAGGTTCGCCACGTTTTTTAGCAGCGTCGATTGCTAGCTTAGATTCTTTTTAGTCTTCTCGACCGAGCATATTCGCTAAAAGTTTTTGGTCGCAGTTAATTTCAACCTGTTGCTCTTGCGGTTGAGTCTTCGTGTATATTAACATCTACAATCCCTCTCTATCGCCATTTGTTATATTATATCACATCTCATTGTTAGACAGTGAAAAAGATATTAAATGGTGTGGGATATTTTCAAATCTAAATCCTTGCTTTTAAAGCTTCGCGAACTCGCTCTGAAGTTGGTGCGTCGCGGAATAGATTCAAGCGCCTGGAGGCTTGTGCTAGTTGTAGCCCAGAGCAATAAGCGCCTCAAGAGTTTCATCTGTTAAAGGAATATTATTATCATTCTTATCGAGTAATTCAAAGCTAGTAGCAAGACCAACTTTATCTTTAAATCTAAAATAACACGCCCAGCTGCTTTTGGTCCGACACCTGTTGCTTTTTGGATGAATTTTTACATTTTCGTAGCAATGGCATTACGAACTTCTTCGGTTTCTCCTAAACTCAAGATAGCGATAGCTGCCTGGGACCAACGCCTTGAAACAGTAATTAAAAGTTCAAATAGCTTTTTGCTGCTAAACTTGCAAAACCGAAAAGTTCCTGTGATCTATCGGTAATGTGATGGTGAGTAGAATTTAGTCTCTTCGCTAAGAATTGCCCGGTCAGATTCGCTAGTAGGCACGGTGATTTCATATCCGACTCCGTTGACATCTATAATGATATTTCAACGAATTTTTCGGCAATTTTTCCATAAATATGCGCAATCATGCTGTAATTATAGCATTTTGTGGATATCTTTACAAAAAGAATAAAAAGAGCCCCCACTTTGTGAGGTTGATGCTGAAGTGCTTACCTCACTCTTTGTTGTACGCTCACTTACGGTTAATAAACCCATACCGGAGCGTTTATAAAGAGATAAGTAACTTTAAAGTCATTGGCGGCTACATTACTGCGCCATTCTTGAAATCTCTGTACACCACAGTAGATGGTAAATCTTTGATTTTTGCTAGTATTTCATGACACAGTTCTTTGAATTGGCATATTTGGCACTGTCCTTGATTGCAGTATATCACGCAAAAGTTAATCGTTGATAGTCTGCTTTGAGATATTTAGTCATTAGTATGACCTCTTATTTATATTTATAGCAACCAACTATAATTATTATTATATAAATATTCTAATTTTTTTTTTTGTAACATTATTGATAAAATCTAAATTTTCATAGCCTTTAAACTCTTGATTTTTTTAATCTAAATCTGCTATACAAACGGGGACAACTTATTTTGCGTAACATGAAACTCTGGTGATGCGGAGGTCGCAACAGGAAACCTGACCGCGAACCGCACGAAAACCAAGTTTAACAGTGGAAAAGTTTCACAATATTAATTACCGATAAAAGTGAAATGAAACACTTCTCGGTACCAAAATTGGTGACCCAAATCATCGGCGAAGACGGCGTTGTTACAATTCAATTACGCTATAGTTCAAGCCGGCCCTGTAATCTGTGACTCAGGTTAAACCGTTGAAACAGACGGCTACAACGTTCAAGTGGTATTTGGTGAGGGTAAGAACTGAGCAAGCTGTGTATGATGTAAACCAGCAGAGGTAACTCCGAAGCATCTTCGTGAGTTCCAGGTCGACGAAATTCCTGCGGATTTGAAAACGGCTCTGCAAAAATTATCATCATGTTGAAGGTTTCAGCTTGGTGACATCGTAAATGTTACCGGCACAAGCAAAGGTAAAGGCTTTGCGGGAATAGCAACGTCAACTTTAACACAAGTAAAGTCGCACGGTGGAACGAAATGTTCGCCATGTTGGTTCGATTCGGACTGATGTGTATCCACAAAAAGTCTTTTATGTGGTGTAAACGAATGCCCGGCCGAATGGGTCGCGACAAAGTTACTGTTAAAAACTTGGCTGTCGTCGCTTATATCAGATGTAGAAAATAATTTAATCGGACTAAAAAGGAGCTGTCCTGGACCAAAGAAAGGTTCGCAAGTATTGGAGGTAAAGCATAATGGCTGAAAAAATAACTCTTCCAAAAAAGTTGCTTTTATTGGAAGTTCCAATCACGTAACTTTTGAAGTTGCCCACGACGCTTTATCTTGCTAACAACCGTTTAGCCAGCCACAACCAAACAGCGTGGCGTCTGCGGTGGCGGTAAAAAACCTTGGCGTCAAAGGTACAGGTCGCGCACGATCGGCTCTGTCTGAAACCTAATCTATGAGTGCGGCATGTTTTTGGGCCACGTGCAGGTAATGAAAACTATATCAAGAAAATTCTCAAAACTTCAAAACGAGTTGCTTTACGACAGGCTTTGACTTTGAAAGCTGATAAGGTTTTAATGCTGAACTAAACCAGCGGTAAAACTAAAGAAGGTAAAATTCTTGAAGATAATAAATCAAACCGTCGAATCCTTATCGTTGCTGGAAAAACCGACGAATTGATCTGAGCAACAAGTGGTACATTAGTGAAGTTTTGCCAGTTTCAATTAATGTATTTAAACGTATTCTGACATCTTGAATGCAGACCACTGTAATTGCGCCAAAGCAATTGAAACTATCGAAAACTGGAGTCAGAGTGAGAAAAATAATGGCTATCAAACCATACTCCACGAGCAACTGAGAAAGCTTATACCTACCACAGAAAAAATGTTTACGCATTTAGTCGTGCCGCTGTTTGAATAAAATCAAATTAAAGAAGCGGTAGAAAAGAATTCGGTGTTACTGTAACTGCTGCTGTTCGAACTATTGTTCAAGCTGGTAAAGTAAAATTAACAAATCGCGCAATCCAAAGCGATATGTTGCGGGTACTACAACCCAAAGATATTAAGAAAGCTATGTTTCTCTTAAAGAAGGTGATAAATCATATCTTTTGAAGGAGCAGAGACCGAAAATACTGAGGAGAAGAAGTAATACAACAAAAGTATAACCTAACGGACTCCTGCTCGTCGAGGTATGACTACAGAAGATTATAGCGAAATTAACTCGAAAAAACCGCTACGAAGTCTTTAAAGCTAAAAAAAGCAAAACGTTGGTCGAAATAACCTGGGTCGAATCACCGTTCGACACCGAGGTGGTGGCGTAAAACGACACACCGAATTTTGACTCATGTCTGCCAACTGGTTTGACCTCTAACTGTTCGAGAAATTGAATATGATCCAAAACTGAAGTGCTCGCTGAATCACCGTAAGTTCAGGATCAAAATGGTAAATTTACTATGTTTTGCTGACACTTCAATGTTCCAAGCAAAGTTTTCAAAATTGTAAAAAGATATTGAAATTGAAGCCTAAACCGAATGCGCCTTAGAAATTCCTGTTGGTTCATTGATCTGCTGCGATTGAAATCACACCAGGAAAAGGTGCAATGAAAGATCGGCTGTTAAAGCTCAGTTGATGGCGAAAGAAGGTGACTACGCTCAGGTAAAATTACCTTCAGGTGAGGTTCGAAAATCTGATTAGAAGAAGCACCTGAACAAGGTTAAACATTCAGCATCAGAACGTAAAATCGGTTCTGCTGGTCGAAATCGCCGTAAAGGTATTCGTCCAACAGTTCGTGGCGGTGGATGGTCGTTGTAGATCACCCACACGGTGGTGGTGATGGTGGACGATACGGAATTGGTCGTGTAACTCTAATGTACCCTAACAGCCAACTCGGTTATAAACCGCCGACGCAAGAGTACTAATAAATTATCGTGAAGAGTCGTCACGAAGCTAAGAGGAGAAAATAAATGAGTCGTTCACAAAAGGTCCGTTTATCGACTTCAAGTTTACAGGCAGTTTGAGCTACAGACCGAACAGTTATTAAAACTTGGGCGCGTGCTTGTACGATTACTCCAGAACAGTTGGTCGAACAACTGTCGCCCAATGGCTGCTCCCCACGTTCCGGCTTATATTTCGAGAATATGATTGATAAACTGGTGAATTTTGCGCCAACTGAAAATTCAAACACGGTGAAAGCGGATAAAACAATGGCTACTAAACTGTAATTCGAGCTTACATCAAAGGTACGGTCAAACCCACGAAAGTATCAATCGTGGCGAGCCTTGTTCGAGGTCGAACTGTAGCTGATGCTTTTAATATCCTTGACCATACACTACGCTGAAGTGCTTAGCTGTTAAAAGCTATTCTAATCGGCAGCCGCAATGCTAGTAACGACAATGTTGGATCCAAAAACACTTGTAATTACAACTTATCACATTGTCAAGTACATGGCTCATGAGGTATGGCGCTTCCTTTCCAAAAGAAGACCTCAAATATTTTAGTTGGAAGTTTCTGGTGTTGTAAAAGAAAAGAAAGTTGCCAAAAAGCAGGTTAAAAACCTGCTGCTAAAAAGCAGAGAAAGAGAGCAAATAATGGCGTCGATCCAATTAGTTTGCTTGGTAAGCTCACAAAACGATTCATGCTGGTTTGCTTCTAAAGAAAGATTTTACAATTTTAGTTGAAGATGATAGATTCGCAAAGAAATCGAACAACGTTTCGCATCTCGTCCAACAATTGATCAATTGAAATTCGAACGAACAGAAAACTTGATTATGCTTCAATCCATACCGCAAAGCGGGTGTTGTAATTGGTCGGTGGTGCTGGTGTTCAAGAGTTGAAAACTAAACTTGAAAAACTAGTAAGTTTGCAGTTCGAATTAATATTGAAGAAGTCTGCCGGACCCGAACTTTCAGCAAAATTAGTTGTTGAAAATGTAGCTCATCAATTAGAGCGCCGAATCAACTTCCCGTCGTGCTGCAAAATGGCACCACAGTACGATGCAGGCTGGCGCCAAAGGTGTTGAACGAAGTTGCTGACGACCAAATGGTGCTGAAATGAGCTGTCGAGAGAAATTCTCAGAAGGTTCTGTGCCTTCTTCACAGACCCGGTGCAGATGTTAATTATCGGCGCTCGCGCGCACAACCCAGCCGAATTATCGGTAAAGTTTGATTAACAAAGGTGAAAGGAATAACTAATGGCTATTTTACTACCAAAGCAAAACCGCTTCACCGGTGTGCTCAGGCGGGCAAAACCCTGACGCAAACCCGTGGCAATACTGTTGCTTTTTGGTGACATGGATCAATGAGTTCTGAAAACGAACGAATTAACTCACGACAATTGAATCAGCCCAGTCAGCAATGACTGCTTATCAAATGAGTATCGGTTTGATTCGAATTTTCCACATACACCTGTTACTCGCAAAACCGCAAAGATGTGAAATGGGTAGCGGTGTGTTGAAACTTGGAGTTTTTCAGAAGGGAAAGTTACATGTTGTATTGTTTGAGAGAGATGAATGGAGGCGAAGAGGTTGCTGCGAAGTTATGACTTGCTGGTCACAAACTTCCTGTAAAAAAGTTAAATTGTAAAGAAAGGTGAAATTTAATATGGCGACTACATTAACTGGTGTTGTTTCAAGCAAAAAGCTTATAAACCATCACTGTAATAGTCTATAGCTGAAACACACCCTATGTAACAATACACCGTCACTGTAAATACAGCTCACATGAAATGAATGAAGCTGGCGAAGGTGACAAGGTTGAAGAAGAAGAAACTCGGACCAATTTCAAAACGAAGAAATTTGTTTAGCTGAAATTGGTCGAAAAGTCAGCAATTCGAGCTTTGTGTAGGAAGCTTAATGATACAGCAAGAATCCTGACTTAGGAAGTAGCCGACAACAGCGTGCAAAAGAATTTTAATCCGTTCCTCGGTGGTCTGGAAACGACGATATGCTCGGGAAGTTGGTGATATCATAGTGGCAACTGTAAGATGCTAACCCAACGGCAATATTAAAAGAAACGCCAGAAATGTTGTTGTGCGAACCGCGACCAAATTCGTCGAAAAGATGGTTCAACTATCTGCTTGACGATACGTGGCCGTAATTATCGCCGCCGACGATAAAACTCCGAAAAAAAGCGACCCCGCGGTTTGGTCCAGTACCACGCGATCCTCGTGACGGGGATATAACAAATTATCAGCTTAGCTCCGGAGGTACTTAATATGGCGTTAATGGAATCGTTAAAGGTGATAATGTTAGTAATTATCAGCGGAAAGATAAAGGCAAAATTGGCGAAGCTAAAGTTTTACCAAAGAAAAATGCCGTTTTGCTGAAGGTGTTGGTAAAAACATCGCCACGTTAAACCAAATCAATTCAATCCGCGCGGTGGGAGTGAAAGACATTCATGTTCCAACTCCAGTCTGTGTTAAAAGTTAGAAGCTAAAAGCGCTAAATCAAGCAAAAAAGGAGATAAATAATGCATAAAACTACTGTTTATGCAAGTTCCTCGCTTGAAACCTTTACAAAGATACAATTACAAAGAACCCAAAGGAACTAGAGCTAAATATCCACCAAGTTCCAAAGCTTGAAAAAATCGTTGTTAGCGTTCTGAACAGGTGAAGAAAGAAGACAAACGCTTCCAAGAAGTTGTTAAAAACATAGTTACAAAAATTATTGGTCAAGTTCCAGTAGCGCGTTTGCCTAAAAAATCAATTGCAACCTTCAAAAATTGTGTGAATGGGTGCCCAATTATTATAGTGCATCCTTTGCGTGGTGATCGAATGTATGAATTTCTTTGATCGTCTCGTAACGTAGCTTTGCCTCGGCAAAAGTGTGACCTATGGTATTGGAGTTGGTGGTTTCGATAAAGGTGGAAACACAATTTGGGAATTTTAGAACAATCTGCTTTCCCAGAGCTAACTTGAAGAAACTCACCCTTCACGGACTGCTACGGTAATTAAAACGAAGATGAAGCCTGGCGCCGAGCACTACTTGAAAATTCGGAATTCCATTTGGAGAAGAAAGGAAAAGCGTAAATGGTTAAAAATCAATGATTGCAAAGACTTGAACGCAAAAATGATTGAGGTGGCGCGCAAAATGCGCTGAATTGAAAGTTAAGTGATCAAGAAGGTCTTCAAAAGCTTCCACGCAATTCAAGTCCTACACGACTAAAACCGCGACAACTTTGATGGTCGACCACGCGGTTATATGCGACGGATTTGGTATGAGCCGAATCACTTCCGCATTAAAGCCTCAAAGGCAGCACCCAGGCGTAACAAAAGTAGTTAGAAGGGCTAGAGACCGCGTCATTACAATCAACTGACCCAATCGCCGACCTTTCTAACTCTCGTATCTGAAGCCGCGGCAAATTATTTACAAAATGAAATTGCGTTCCGAGCTCAAAGCCAAAAGTTGTGGTGAAGAACTTGGTAAAGGCCATATCGAATCTGTTAAATTGAATCAGCAAAGCCCGTGACATTTTGGTAGTTAAAATTACTAAAGATGCATGAAGCTGCTCGGTTTAATGAACTAACTCGAATGAGTAAGCCAGGACGCTGAATGTTGTTGTGTAGAAGAAATTCCACGCGTTAAAGTGGCCGGAGGAATGGTACTACTCAACATCAAAGGTGTTATGAACGCCTGAAGCCAAGAACAACGACTTGGTGGCGAATTACTACTTAAGGTTTGTAATTAACTTAAAGTTAAAAACAGACTCAATATGGAGGTCTGTTTTTAATATATTTAAAAGATACTGAAATAGTATATTATAGACGCAAACTTTTATAGGTGTGTGTTGGGTGATATTGTATGTGTATATATTTTAGAATACAAACCACATTTGCTAGCTTACGCTTCAATAGATTATAATATTAACCTGCATACTTCATTGTATATTATTTTTCGAGGTATTAAAATACCCAATTTATAATAAGGCGGATATTTTATAATATGATAGGTTTGAACCGATTGCTTATACTTTCTTAATCTATCGGCGGTGACAAGGCACAAAGCCCCAAGCCACCACCATTGTAATATTTATGATGTTCTTTGAACATTCCAGTGTTTCATGCCAAATTTTAGTTACATCTTATAGGTATATACGAGATGATAGTTTCTTTACTACTGACGAATCCTTGTAGAACCTTCGGTGTGTTGTAATTTGTATGTACGACCATTTATTTCAACGTATCTGTGGATGATTCAGCGATCACCTATCTGAGATCCCACTCTTGAGGATGTTGTCAGGTTTAATTGGTTTTCCGTTTTCATCGAGGAATTCTCGGACAACTTTTTCACCTTTTTGGTTTATACGTAAAGACACCGTTTGGATCACTGTCTTAATCTTTTCCAATCTCAGGAGCTGACTTGTTTGGACAAAATTTGTCGAACACATACACTCAGGCCATCTTTAGTGATCTCTTTTGTAATAGGAACAGTCTGCACCAACTTCTGTGTTGGACTTATGATCTTCGGTGTTTTTTAATTTCTTACCGTCTTGACCTACAAACTTAGCCTCTACTTTTCCAATTCCTTTCTAGGGCGAATATTTCCACTTCAAAATTTGAGACTTGTCTGAAATTTTCCAGTAATTTCTTTAGTCTGAGACTTTATAATGTGTCCAAACCTTTGTCAGGTAACTTTGAGGGGTTATATTGAAAGGAAGTTCCACTTGATCATCAGTCTCTATGAATAGTTGATGAGCTAGCTAATGGGCGAATTATTCTCTGTTTATAAAGTTACCAGTTACAATTTTTACTAGCTTTTATTTTATATTGATATATCACTTTCGATGTGCTATCAACCTTGCCTGATTTATACCAGATATAACTTGCCAAACACGTAAACCAATCCTGTGCAGTTTATTATTTCGGCATCTGGCTCATCATTAGGAAGTCGGTGCCAACAGGAGTGTTGTGTTTTAATAACTTTTTGAATTTTGATACTGATTGTTTTGATTTACGTAACGTGCGCCATAACTTGACCGTCTTTTAGTACATATTACATATAATAGTTTGTTCATTTTCGGACACTGGCCATTTTAGTAAAGCAGAGTTAGGAAGAGATAAATACATATGTTATGCCATTATGGGCTATCTCAGGTTTAGGCATTTCTGGAGGTTAAACCAGATTGAGGGTCTTTTATACATTGACTTGTTAAAATGGTTTCTATTAGAGCCACAATTTTGAGACCGCATTAATTGGTTTTCCTATTTTATGAATATTCAAAGAGATTACAGTTTAGTGGATCAGATGCAACTTTCCGTTTTGAGGAGCACTGAAGCTGAAACTTGTTTATAAATATATACTTCAAACCATTATGTTCATTTCTGGTTTTGAGTTGTTGGGAATATTCGGTTCCAACCTGAGCTTTATCTACCTTATGGTTTCTTGGATGGACTAATTTTCATTCACCAGACTTAACAAACTTAGCCTCTATTTGCACCTCTTTATATTACACCCGTGATCCATCCATATGATATAATTTACACCCCATAGTTCCTTGTTCTGAGAGGAACTGATCGCTAATTTTATCAAAAGTGTAAACTAGATTATCGTGAGGATTTTTTGGTTTAAGTATTCATGTTCACCATAGCGCATGGTATTTAATAAGCACCAGAGCGTGATATCTACCTTTGTCGTCTAGGGTAGGCAATGCTGTCGCGCCGTCTTTGTATGCCAGCATTTCTAATTACAAGAGTCTTTTTCCAAGAGCAGTCCCACGGTTCACCTTAATGTCGTATTCTTCAGCATGGCTTTTTGACTCAGTACGCCCCCTCTCTATGGCCGACACTAGAGGTTATATCCCCAAGTCATTGCGACAAATTTGATATATCTGTCCAGTGGAGTATTTGGCTATAAGTGGAACAATGACCTTTTCATCTGTTTTAGCCGAAGATATTACGACCACTCCCATCTACTTATTTTAATTTGTAACTCAATTTGTCATCCCCAATTTGTAATGGTGAGCCAGGTACAAACATGGTTTGGAATATCAGATCATAGTCCCAATACTATCTGGTTACATCTTCAAAAGCGAAGTTTTCAATTGTAGTATTGTAATTAACCTGAGCTGTAAACTTGGACTTGACCTCACCCATAATTGAGGACTATTAGACACACCTGCAAAATATAGCCCGTCATTATTTTTGCGTTTTGCGCGTTTGAGCTGTAAAGGTAAATGAATAGTAGCTTTGGTACAAGTTTCTTATTTTTGGCTCAATCTAATCATTCTAACAACCCGAGACCCCCAACTCCTGTAATCTTAGATTTGTCATGTACCCTTATTCCAGGCTGCAATTGTGAGCTTTTACCTAGTCTACTTGTAGAATATTTAATAGCAGTTTCATGCTCGCTGAGAGGACCAGTTAGGAGAATTGTGATTTTGCTGCCACGCATTTCTTCTTGGATATCCACCATTGGTCTCTCACAATTTTTCTATCACGAGTATATGTACGTCAAGAACTCAGAAGAGGAAGAGGACGGCTCTCAAATAGTTTATAATTGATATCTGATAATCAACTCTCTCTCTGCCCAGGATCATTCCTCCCACGAATCCAGAAATCAGCTTTTTGATGTTTGCTAATATATTTTTAATAGCACTAATCGAGTTTTGATAATGCTGAAAGATGTTGAAGAGCTAATAAACAGAATTAGTACTGCCGTCATCATCAAAATGATCATCCAAACTGGGTTCCATAGTATGCAGAATCTCTTTATCCCATGTATATACAAAATCTATATCATACTTTCGTTAGAGTGACTTTCACTTTAATAGGTCACCGACTCTTTTCGAACGATAAGGATTTTATTATTTGTCATTTATCCTAAGTAGTTGTTTGTGACTATTTTTATAGTTTTAGTTACCGAACAGTCACCATTTTATCATTATCTTTTGCTTTCTCACCAAGCCAATTTCATCTCGAAAACAACAAAGCACTAGGGTTTCCTTAATTCTAAGCTCTCATAATCGCGGCACCCGGTTTCATTTGGTCTGTCTTCTGCATACAGCGAAGAAGTCGTTCGAAAGGAGGACTCACCCCGAGAGTCGATGCTTTATCTGAATTTTTAACTTCTATAAATTTTTAACCTTGACCTGACACTTTCTACATGCTTAACCAGCGATATATTCTACAGTCGGACCGCCAAGAGACGCACGATTTAAGCTTGCCAGTATTTGTGTTGTATAGATAGTACCTGGCTTAACATCATTTTTTTTGTTTTTCTAGATCGATAAACTAGTGGCGTCAGAATTAGAATTTCCTTCGTGATTTAAATTCCATGATCAATCACATTTTAGTATTATCTGGGAACTAAACCCAGTTGCACTAGTTCGGCATTTAATATTGTAGCTATCTTTTGTTAGCCGTCCTCACTTTCTGTTCTCACTCCTCAACTGCTGTACATGAGACCATGAAGATAATATCCAAATCTGTTTGTCAATATATGATCATATATTATTTCATCCCAGAGAGTCTTTTATATAGTTTATAGGCACTAAAGTATATTTGATACTTTTTATTTAAAGAAGATATCCCATTGTGCTCCATTCTGATTGGTCTGATTTTTATATTATTTATGTTATATATTGTTTTAGGCCTTTATCTATCCATTTCTTCTTCAAAATTTTTCCTTTATGGCGCTGGATCCTACAGTATGCTCTTTTACTTCCATAATTCTATAGCGGAGCTCTTCTAGCCTATAAAATGGCTTAGCGTATATTGTTCTATATTTTCTAAAAAGTACTGCCTTTCGAACTAGATTAAATGTAGTAGTTGCTTTTCAAATCGATAGCAGTATTTGCCTACACAGATGAGGGGCCAGCGTCACCTTAACTCTAATGTAAGGTTGCTTATTTGTATCATTTGAACACAATGTAAAGTGGTTCTTGTTGCTTGATCAAAGACCAACCCTTCGTTGGATAGAGTTGGTGATAAATAAGCATATTCTGGCAGTACGACCATATTCTAGTGATTGTAGCTTAGCGCTTCATTTTATCTCGGCCATTCAAATATCGTGTTTGTACTAATAAATTAACATGATCTCTAGTCGGTTAAAGAGAAGTATCTATACTGGCTTTCTTATTTTTATACCTGGCTATAAATTTTTTCTTTACTGCCAACAACAGTCAGCAACCACTAGTATTGCTACTAACTTTTAGCGGCTTAAACCTTTTGCTTTGTCGATTCAGGATTTATTGTCCTTATCATAGAGTTCATGTATGATTGGCTTGTAGTCTCGTGGAGACTGATTATTGAATCAAATACACTATATTAATTGACCCATAGGAAGGGTTTTATAGTTATTTCTATATATATAATTGTCGTTATCCCCGGATATGCCGAAGAAACCGGTTGTCATCGCTGTTTTACCGTCAGGATCAGGCATGATTAGATTATAAGAATTATGCTGCCACAATAAAAATAAAAGCCGATATTAAAAGCCCCATCGTGGACAGGACTTTATTTATTTACCGCTAGATATATACCACCTTGATTTTCTTTTAAAAAAATCTGTGTTATTGATGATGCAAACAAGAGCTGCAACCTATTTCTGGTACAAATAACACAACTTGATTTCTCAAACAATAGAGAACATCTGGATACTAATTATCGTATTAGCGATATTTGCTTCAGAGCCCCGACAAGGAAAGTTTCGCCATTTGATAGCTAACTTGTTATTAAATTTTAGACGCTTTTCTAGTGCCATAAAATCAATTCCTATGTTCGAGAAAGAGAATTTAGTTTTATCATAGATATTATAATATATTTAAGAGATATAAAATAGATTTTATATTGGCAAAGGTTTCATTTGATAAAAATATTTAACCCACTAATAAAATATGCTAAACTTAAGAATGTTAAAAAATACTGCTCCAGATAAGTTAACTAAAAAGGAGCGTCAAAATTTAATTTAAATTGTGGAAGATTACCAATAACGGTTTTTTATCATGTCTACTTCATTTCTTTAATTACTAGCATTGGTCTAAAATGCGCTTGCTTTGATTTTTAAAGGGTTTTTATTTTGCAACCTGGACAGCCTTGTATTCATAAAGATAATTTTCTTTATACTATTTTAACTAATCCGTTTGGATTTGGTATGGCGATTATTATATATATTTTAGTAGTTGCTTGACATTTATTGAATTTTCTATTTGATCACTATGATAAATTCTCGCCGAAAGGGTAACTTTATGGCTGTGAGAGAAGTTTAAAAAACTTTTTGTAAATTCTACGTTCTCTATTGGGGGTTCAATTTATACTTTTGATATATTTTATTATGATGGTTCCGAGAATTGTCACCGTCACTGAAAAATTATATATACCAAGCTTTATCACTGGAGGAGAAATATTCAAAACAACGTTAGGCGAGATAAGTTATTTTGTTTGATGTAGGGATTATTTTATTTTAATTTTAGACTAATCTTTACACTACCTTTATCTATTTCAAATAAAAGACATTAGTAGAAAACTTAAAGAATGGAAGATAACCTGTAAACATAAGGCGAAGCTTCTAATAAGTTTCCTTTGGTTGTTTTGAGGCTATTTTTTGCTATGATTACGAAGGGTGGTGATCATAGTCGTTGGTTGTAGTCTCATAGATAAGATGGAGAAATTTAATCGTCCAAACCGTGTTTTATTCAAGTTATTGATGGCGTTATTTTGCTTTATGATGACAAAGATTGCGATAATTAATATGCTATTGATTATTCAGGAGGAGGAAAGTGTAGTGGTCTAATATTGTGATCGGCGAGAGTAAATGAAGATAAAACGATGATCGTGCGAATCTTTAGTTTTGCTGATAACTTGTTGGGGGCCTACGACAAATGCAGTCATATATTTACACTTAAATATAATGAACGAATTTCCCACTGCGATAGAGTAAGATATTATATGGCGTAGAAATTTGTTATAGAGGCGCTTAAATCTGCAGTTAAAGGGCGCGCGAAGTTTGTTTAAAATGGATATTCACTAACACGCGATGGTTATTTCGTGTGTTGTTCATGACTATAATGAGATTAACTGGTGAGCATCGAGAGGAAGCAGATACACTTTGCAGAAATTGACAACTTGGCTTATTAATGAGCTGGTGGTTTGAAAGTAAAATTCCTACTTTTGAAGAGAGTATGCCAGAAGCTAAAAATTGGGGATTAACCTATTAGAATTAAGTTTCAACCCGCGAGATCACTGGATTACGCCGAGTTGTTTTGTTCATAAGATGCGAGAACTAAAATTGAATGCATTTAAATATGTCTTTGAATACGAATTAATTCGTCGAATTGTTCCGCTGTTCCAGGATTGTCGTGATTTGTTATCCCGTTGCAGATTGGTGATTTTGATAATTGCTTATATGATTGAAGATTTTTCTTATAATCCGATCCTTGTTAAAAATGCAAAATGGGCAAAATATTTGTCTGACACGCACGAAAATCGAATTACCAAATATCTTCTAATCGCCGGTAGATGGGATTATTACAGATGAACTGATGAATTACTCATATCAGCAATAGTTTTAAAACGTCAAAAGACACCTACTTTGAAAGATTATTGAGAGTGCTTCTTTCAAAATCATGTTTTCTATTGAAAAAGTTGATGATATGATAAAATTATTTAGTTAATATTAAATTGCGAGGAATTTGGGAGATTTTGCGTTTCGCTTTTTGCCAAGCGGGCAGCACAAACAATCACTTTAACGAAAGGAAAAGTTCAATGAGTCGAATCCTGAACCACCTATTGAGGTTCTGGCCAGGACAATCACGATTGACGAGAACGAGATTTCAGTTAAAGGCGCTAAGTAGTCTCAATCTGTGCCTCTATCGGTCGATGTAACTGTCGAACTTGACGCACAATTCTTAAAGGTTGTTCAAAAAATAACGAACGAGCAGCCTGTGCACAACACGGATTGTAACGAGCTCTTTTGAAGGTAGTTAGCGCCGCCAAATATTTCGAAAGAAATTATAGTTAATTGAGTTGGTTTCTGTACAAACTAACAATCCACAAGAGCTTGAAATGCAACTTGGTTTCTCAATCTCTGTAACTATAAAGCGAAAGAAGGAATTACTCTTTCTAATGATAAAATGGTTATTAAGTTTCAGGAATCGACAAATGTTGTTGGGCTAAGCTATAAGAAACTGGCGCATTGAAGAAACCTGAACCATAAAGGTAAAGGTATCAAATATGTTGATGGTTATCTTATGAAAAGCAGAAAGGCAGGTAAGTACGTCTAAAGCATTAGTATAAATTTGCAAACAAGAATTTGCGAAAAACCGCGTTCGTTCAAAAGTTTCAGGAAACTGCTGACATCACGCCTAACAGTTACGATTAGTAATCTTCATGTGTCAGCGCAAATCATTGATGATGCCAGGCGCAAAAACTTCGGTTGCAGCAACAACTGTTGGCTCAAAAGCCAAAGGAACTAAAACTGAACTCAAGGTGCTAAAATTGGCGCTGCAAATTGCCACAAAAGCTAGCAGTCTCTAACTTGAGTTGTATTTGATCGAAGCCTGGTCGACAATATGCTGAGTCGACTTTCTGCTTTGGCTGATGCAGTGCAGTATAGGAGACTGGGTTTCGTAAATTATGGCAGAAACTCAAGAGAGCTCAAGTAACTAACAACCGCCGAGGCGGTGGCCAACCGCCGGACGTAATAGTGATCGCCGAAATAATCGGTATGATGTTCGTGAAGAAAAGCGGTCTGGAAGAATCAGTTATCAATATCGACCGTGTTTCTCAGCGTGGTTAAAGGTGGTCTGACGCTTCCGATTTAAAGCGTGGTGAGTCGTTGGCGATAAAAACTACGAAAGCTGGTGTTGGTGTAGCAAAGGTCAGAGATGTGACTGCAGCTATCGCTAAAGCTACAAATGTTGCTGCGGCAGAAGAATACGACTGAAATTTCTCTTGAGATGCGATCGCCATGAGAGTTGAAAGAGAGAGGCAACTGGCGCACATGTTCTTTTGGAAGCCCGCTGCTCCTGGTACCGGCATTATCGCTGGTGGTGTGGTTCGACAAATTACGTGTAACTGGCATTTCGAGACGTGCTAAACTGAGTCGACTCGGCCTCAACCAATGAAAGTCAACCTCGCTTCTGCAACAATTCGACGCGCCAGGCCCCGTTCCAAAAGATCAATGGCTAAATGCGCCAGAAAGCTGCAAAAGGAGGCGGCAAGTAATGAAAGCACAACGAACTCCAAGTTGAAGCAAATCGAGTAGGGCGCAAGGTTGGTCGCGGTATCTCGGCACTGGTCGAGGTACAAGACTCGCGTCGCGGAACTAAGGCCATTACGTCTGAACTGGTGAGAAACTTCGTGCGGCTTTCCGTGGTCCAAAATCCACTAGTTCAATCAACTCCAAAACGCGTGATTTAAATCACTTCGTACACGCGCAAATTGTTTATCTACGACCATTTTGAGATGACTTAGCTGGTGAAGTTGATAACTCCGACTATTTGAGGAAGGTTGAGTGCAACTTCCTTTCCCGCAAGCCAAGTGAATTGCTCGCGGGTGAATTGATTGAAAAGTTGTCTTCTTGAAAGTTCAAGCTGACTTCAAAATCAGTAGTTGGAAGCTTATTGAAAGGCTGGTGGTAAATTTGACACCAACCGCCGTTGAAAGTTTCAGTAAAAGAAGATAAATAGTCTTTCTTGGAGGGAATTCCGAAACCAGTCTTTGTATAGTAGAGGGCTGCTTGATCTTGAGTTTATAGAGTATGCTAAGCACAGTAAGTAGTATAAAAGTCATAGAGGAGGCATTAGGATTAATTTGTGAATGAGACAGATTTTAGGAATGATCTATTTCTGTCCTCTCAAATGTAGGGAGATACTGCTAGCGACTGCTAGTAATGATGAAATAGCAGAAAACAAAATAAAAGCAAGAAAATTCTAATTATGATAGCTCTTCAAAGTGGGCAACTTATTAAGTAAAACGTGTTAAAAATTTCGTGAAGTCTTTACGCCAGAATTCTATTGTTAAACAAATGTGTGATTTATGCGAGCCAGCAATTTCACAAGTAGATAAAAAGATCTTTGGAACCAACTTCTGCGAAATGGTAATTTTCTTGTGGAAATTTTGTGAACCGAGAAACGCAATTTCGAGTTTCCAGATTTTTATGCGAAAATTAAAAAGCAAAAGGAGAACGCTTCAGAAGTAGTTCAGGCTGAGATTTACGATGATTTAATTTTAGCGCTTTCGAATGTCTATGCGGGTAGATATTCAAGAGGATAATGTCGAAGAATCACGCGAACGTCTAGAAATCATTTATAAAGCATATTAGAAAATGTTAAAAACTCGTTCTCTTGAAACAATTGATAAAATTCTAAGCAGCAATATTATTGTTAAGGCCACTACCTTAACGCAGAAAGAAAATGAGCTTAAATTCTTCGATCTGAGCCCTAATTTTGAAGTTGACTTTCGAAATTTTCCAGATCATTCGCTTCATGATGACCAGAAAAAGCTTGTTCGAAAATAAAATCAGTGCAAATCTTGAAAACTTAACAGATGTAATAAGTCAAATGCGAGTATCGCTTCAGCAAAACCTACAATCTCAAGCTACACAGCTCAAAGTAGCAAATAAGAAAGATTAATCGGAGAGTTTAAAATGAGTGATGATAAAACAGATTAAAACATTTTAAAAAGTTTGATCCACAAATTTATCTGTATATTTGCCAAATAGACACCAAAATGATAGCTGGCTTATTGGTAGTATACTTGAGCGAAAAGATGCTAAAGTTCGAAATTCGTGAAACAAAACGAGACGTTTCGCACATAGAGAACCTCAAGGATATATAAAATGGATTAGACCTGCAAGATAATAATGAATGAGTTTGAGGATCATGAACTTCACCGCTACTATCAACAAAATGCACTCAGGAAAGATGAAGGTCATGGAACTGAGTGGTTCTATTATTTAACGGTACGCGAGAAGGTCGATAGAGCTTTTTGAATCTTTTTGATCAAAACCTATTTTGTAGATAGTGATGGTAAGAAATTCTATATTTTACGACCAGAGCAGAGAAGATGCAGTCGAGCAGACCTTAGAGATATGCTGAGCGTAATCAAACCACTGAGTTTTAAAAATTCAGACGGGAGCCGAATTCTTATACGGAATGCTAAGCCGCGTTTTTGCAAAACACACTAACAACTTATGATTTTATGAAACGCTTTGGGGCAACAAAACTCTAATTCGTAACCAATCGTCCAGCAGTTCGTTG